>ERZ1370068.5990-contig-4990_pt1 | contig 204456 bp, 318 predicted proteins | sample MGYA00561227_ERZ1370068 | MGnify/ENA primary metagenome ERZ1370068 (study PRJEB38410, sample SAMEA6850437) | metagenome | study: Metagenomic assessment of the ecological functions of the soil: analysis of the soil microbiota associated with the...
AAGTATTGCTTCAGTTCAGGTGCGTGTTGGCGATCACCAGCGCTAACCAGCTTCGATACCTCCGCAGTGCGACCTTCTGATGCGGTGCTGACGGCGAAATTGACCGGAAAGATCTCGGCTGGCCATCGGCGCTGGTGACTAGATCGACCCAGCGCCACGCTCGCCAGCAAGATTCCAGCTTTCGCTGCCGAAAGGATGGTGATCGGTTCACCGGCAGCGGTCGCTGGTTCCCGCACTACGCAGGCGCTTCTGGGGCGCTGTGGAGCGCCGATGAGGCCTGCGGTGGCAGGGCGGCGACCAACGGCGCGTCGGCGCCACCGGGCGGGGCCCGGTGGCGCCACCCCGGCGAACCGAGAGGTGTCTGCCGCCCGGCAAGAATTCTGTGAAGAACGAGGCATTGTCCGCTGTAAGATGCCGTAAGCCTCGTCTCCGGGGAGATCGGTTTTCATGGCAGATCGCCCCGGCGTCGCCGATGAGTTTGCAGGCACCTGCGATCCACGCGCACTCGCGGGGGTTGATGCGACACGGGGCTCTGGCGCCGTCGTAGATGCAATCGACCGGGCATTCTTGGACACACGACTTGTGCAGCACGTCCACACATGCGCTGCTGATCACGTAGGTCATGGCCGCAAGGGTTACTGAACGTGCGCTGCGGGAAATCGGGCTGGGCGCTAGGCCCTTTCAGCAGGGACCAACGGCCCTATTGCAGACCGAAACATCCAGTGTGGCAGTTTGCTGTGAGAGCGGATCCATCACGAGGACGGGCGGCCGCGGTGAATCATAAGCGAGCAGTTGGTATCGCGGAGAATCGTTCGGGCCTTCGGCCCAGCGATTTCCGGCGACCAGCTCCGGGTTGTTTGCGCCAACGACGACCGACTCGACGGTTGCCGCGCCTGCTCCAGCACGTTCGAAGAGACGTCGGGCATCGGCGCAGGGCGCCCACTCCTACGACGTCAGCATCGTCGTCTTCGGCCCTTCATCCAGGTACCGGTGGAGCTTTGCCCGAAGGTCGGTGTCACCGTCGTCTACCGCCCCGCGCCTCGCGGTTCCGGATTCCCAGGCGGTGAGCGCGAGCGAGAGGAGCTTTGCGGAGTAGAGCTCGTCCATGGCGGTCTGCAGTACGGCGTGGGAGGCGCGGGACTCATCGAGAGGCGGCGATAACCCACCGGCCCGCGGGCAACGGCTTATAGCGGTGTTGGCGCCGCCGGACGATGGCGCGTTCCCGCTTGACGTTGGCCCGGGCCCCGTCGAGGATCGTCGCAGACGGCTGCTCTCCAGCTGGGCCTGTGCAGGTTCTTGTTGAGCGTGAGGATCAGGCCGCGCAGTCTGGTTCATCCGCCAGGTGTGTCCCGTCGGGGTCGTAAGAGGCTGTCCAGTCAGGTCGGCGATGCGTTCGTCTGTCCTTGACGGCACGGAGTGTCTTGGCGATCGCGCTTCGGCGTTCAGCGCGCGGTCCCGCCATGACGCGCGTTGGCCTGAACCATTATCTTCGCTTGCGTAGTTGTGACGGCTCGTGGTACGTCTCTGGCTGCGAGGACCGCGACGGTGAGTTCGGGGCAGCGCGGCCGTAAATGAAGGTCTTGCCCCACGCCGGCGAGGGCGCCACGTTCTCGACGGTGAATGGTGCTCCAGTGTTGGTCAATTGGTAAGCGCCTGAACCGCCGCTCACACTCCGTGCTTGGGCGGGCTCGCTGTTCGGTCGCCTCGATGGGCCGGCGATGATTTTCCGTCCGGATACGTGTCGCTTCAGTCATTCGGACTCCAGGATTCTGTTGTCGAATCGGGTCGTCGGTTTTCCATCCCGTTGAGAACAGGGGGCTGAAGTAGTCTTGCACCGGGCTTCGGAGGTCAAGTTTTCCGCCTCGTCGAGCAACCCCAGCTCGTCAAGGGCTTCGCGAAGTCAGTGAGAACTGGCTCCCAAGTGCCACTGGCTGAGTATGTAGTCGGGCCTCCCCCTGTCGGTGCTCCCTCGGCGAAGTGGAAGGCGGCGTCTGCGTTTGCGTTCCCAGTAGGCCAGGTCGGCGCCGGTGAAGGCAAAAATGTTCGCGTGAACGGTCATGGTGCAGTTCTTTCGAAGGGCAGTTCTTTCCGCCCACTACCGGCCCGTATCGACAGAGTCCGTGTTCGACCGGCACTACGGTCAAATCGATGCGGGCAGCCAGGGCCGGAACGAAATTCGCCAGGGTGAGATCGGCGGGACTGGCGGGATTGTTCAGGTTTTGTCCATGCCGGGTCCAAAGCGGCTGGAACCTGTTGGAGATGCCGGATCATGTTGGCGTCGTTGTATTTCGCGTAATGCGCCAACGCGCTCAGAGACGTGTCCGAGCAGTTGGCGTACCAGTGCAGCGGGCGCCCTGGCGATTGTTGAGCAATGACGTCGCCAGTGTTGCCCGGGTCTGGTGGGTGGTAATGCCTGATGGTCTAGATCGCCGAAACCACGCGGTCAGGGCGTAGTAGAACCGGTGCTCGCGAGGCCTCGATCACTAGGTCGGGGTTCTGCGTCGCACGAAGAGACAGCTTGGCATAGCTCGGTCCCATTCGGCCTCCAGCCGTTGCCGCCCAGGATCGTCGAGGCCGGCGAGTTGATCCGCGTAGCGTACGTGAAGTTTGGCCCGTGGCAATGGATTGGCGACGGAGCGGCCGTTCATCGACCGGCAGGTGGCATGGCATTCACGTAGTCGACGACGTTGATCTTTTGCTGATGTCGGCGCCAAAATATAGGGCTGCGCTGCGCCGATGAGTCCGACGCATCGAGTCGGAGCTGGAGTGCCTCGCTGATCCTCCCTCCTTGGAATGCGTGCGTGAGCCATATGTCGGTCGATACCTGTCGTCGTCGCTCGTCGGCAGCGTCAAAGGGCCCGCAAGAGCTTCGTCACTGACGAGGAGCTGGAAATCCCGTGGCTCAGCGGCCGTATTGGCCGCGCGGAGCGGCTTCTTTTGATCGGAATACTCTGGCCGGCCGACAATGAATGAGTCCAGCTCTGGGCCGATGAGGTTTCGTTTGCGGCTCTGCTCCAACACGATTCGGATCCCTGATGTGAACCTGTGACTCAGAGGCCGCTGTGAGCGTGATGTCTGCTGCCCTGCGGGTTGCCGACAGAGATCTGATCCCGGTACCAGACATCCAAGGTGTCTTTCACCGCTTTGGCATCGGTTTCACCGAGCAGACGGGCGGCTTCCCTCTCCGTGGTCTGAACGGTTTTGGTAAAGAATTCTCGATAGCAGCGTGATACCACGGATTCTCGCGGAAATGGTTGTCGCTCCCGTGCGACGTCCCGTCTGCTTAAGCGCCTCGTGTTGGAGATGCTCCCCAGAGCAGGTCGACAGCCAGCCAGCTGAAACCTTGGTCAAATCCAGACCTTCGCGGCGGTGGCCTCCAGTATGGGGAAATGTGTGTGGCACCCCCACGATCGCTGCAGGTCCGAACCACCGCGTCGGCTTTAGCCATTGCGCTGCTGAAACACTGAGGCTGCGGGCTGCCAACGGCAGCAGCCGTAGCGAGACGCGTCGCTTTCACCTGTGCCTTGCCTGCGCTGTTGGAGTTCTGCGACTGCGCGTTCACTTAGTGATTGGATCCCTGCTTCCGCAAGCGCGCTGACGACCTTCCTGAATGTCGACAGGACGCGCCAATGAAGTACGCTCCGCGGTTTTCGCGTGGCGATCGATCGCGTAGCGAATCTCGTGCTGGAGACGAGTCGGGCGGATGGGCTACAAGTGACCTCCCCGGCTGCTAGCCGGCTTTGGAAGTACTCGTCATCGGCCGCCATCGCCGACCACGCAGTCCACGCCGCGTCGTCATAGCGATCCCTCTCTGATATTTCCAGCCACTTCAACCACCGCTCGTAGTGAACCTGGCACATCGGTCGCGAGTTGAGGGACATTGGTCGCATAGTGTTCGCCTTAGATCGTGAACACACCGCGGAATCGCGCAGGTCCGGAAGCGACGGCGCGGGAATGGCCGTTGGAGTTTGTCGCCAGGTTTTCTCGTTGAAGCCTCGCCTGCACGAATCGCCTGCGTGGTCAAGATTCTTAACGTGGTATCTGCAGTGGCCCAATCTGCGCGCCTCGCTGGTTGTCTTCACGGATTCGGCAGCCGGCCCGCCTTCTGAGCCCCCGTCCCAGCATGGGTGAAACGGTTTCGCCTGGCCGAGGAACTCCTCGGCAGCTGAGCGACCTCTTTTACTTCTCTGTACCGCACTGATGGGTGTGACGCTCAACACGCATGAACTGCAACTGCATGTTCGGTTGGCGCCGCCTCGCATCCCGGCACACGACAGGCCCACCCACTTGGGTGAGATCGTGCCTTGGGAAGGCTCGATTGGCTCAGCGAGCAGCCACACTGGGAACTTCTCGGATATGACGGCGTAACGTTGCTCCGGAGTAAGTCCGAGATAATCGGTGGCAACAGCGAAGGGTTGAAGAGCCGACGGCGCCGATGTGATCTCTGCGTCGACCACCGTCACAACGCGCCACTCAACAGTCGCGGGGGTAAGGTTTCTGAGGGCGGCCGTGCAGTAGCGGCCCACGCTTCTCGCAGAGTGTTTCATCGCGTGCCTGTTCGCCGGATTTGCCATAAAGCTGAGTCGCCAAGTCGGCACTGGCCCAGCCGAGATTCCTGGGCAACCATTTTCCGCATTGAAATCGGTGGCCGCGCCGAGCATGTACAGCTGCCGCTTTGTGTCTAAAAGCGTGTGGTTGTGATGCGCAGTCGTGCACGTAACTCTGCGCGCCGACCGGGCCTGCGCAGCATCTTGCGAACACCGCCGGTGAGTCAACGCTGATCAGGGGGTGCGACCGTGGGTGCGGAACGAGAACGCTCGTGGTCGACCAGATGCTGCACCGGGTGGTACTCGTCGAGCAGATACGCATACAAAGTGCTCACCATGTCGGCTACTGACGGCTCGGATCACACCGTCGAGGACATAACCATCACAGCCTTCTGATAGCACTGGCTGCTCTATACGCCTTGGCACGAGCACCAGTTCGGATTGTCGTCGCGGCCAACGATGTGAATGTGTGGCTCAGCGCGCTGACCGCACGGATGGTGCTGGATCAAGTGCAGATCAGAAAACCGCAGGCCGCACTGAGCCTCCGACCCGGATACCGCCATCGCGCTGGCCGGGTGACAATCGCGGCCACATCCCGGGCTGACGTCAAGGCCCCTGCCAGCGGCTGAAATAGTGCTTCCACAAACTCATCTGGCAAGAACCGCGGCCGCCGCCCGGACTTCCGCGGCGCCAGCGGAATTGGTTTTGCCGACGCCACGTCGGCGCCGTGATAGGTCGCTGAGTGTGTCGCTCGCCGTCAGCCCATCGATCAATTCACTGCTCACGTTTTTCAGACGCGGGCAACGCGCCAGGTAGTAGCCTTCACAACGGTCGCAACATTGCCCGCCGCCGATGGCCCGAGCGGCTGCTGTCGAGTCGACGGCTTGGCGCCGTAAAGACCATCCGCCTGTCGGTAAGCCCGTTCATATATCGCTGCAAGTCGTCAATGTCGCGTCGCCGGAGCTTGTGGTTTGAATGCAACCAGTTCAGGTGATCCCAGGGCCATGCGTAGGTCTGCTGGCTCGTGCCGTATCGCTTCAAGACATTCAGCGACGCGCGGTGCGATCTCCTTCAGGCGTGAAATCCAATAAGGCTTAACGTCTCGGTGCCGAACCTTCCGGACTGCATAGACGCCCATCCGCAGTCGTCGGCCCTCCGGGTTGCGCGCAAACATGTAGCGAACACATCCACACTACACATTCAGAAACACCGTGGGAGCCTCGCCGCGAACGTTAAGAACAACCTGAGGGCTAAAGGTGTGCTGGGCGGACCGCAGTTCAGCGCCGACCCCACCCGCGACGACTACCGCCCGCCGCGGTAATCCGCAACCCGCGTGGGCCGCACTTATCCACAGCGGTAGGTGTGGCCCACCCCGGCCGCGCCCCGGCGCGGCAGGCTGCTAACCACCTGGACGCTGACCAGCCACTGACAGACCCAAACCGTCATCAGCGCCGCCGAAGGACCCCGAGCACGCCCAACGACTGCTCATCCAGCGGCCGCCCAGGCCGCCATCAGAGCGCGCCGCCGAAGCACCGCCGCCCCCGCTACGCCCCTGCACATCGACGGCCAGCTCACCGCGATCGTGCAAACCGGCGGCGACGGCCTGCTCGGACTGCCCGAGCATGCCGGGAGCAGCCCAGCTGCTCTGGCGGCAGCTGAGCCAGCGCGAAACCCGTTCAGGCGCTAATCACCTCACCACCGCAGCCGCGCGACATCTCTCCCACGCGCCGCGCCGCTGCGGCGCCGAAGCCCCGGATGTCTTCCTGCGGACCCGGGGTGCGCGCTTGCGCGCGTCGTATGCCACGCCTGGCAGCGGCGGGCATCGCGAGGCGAGCGCTGCCGCACTCACCTTTTAACCGTTCGGCCTGGCCGCCCAGTGTGACCGACCGGGACCCGTCACCGTCAACCCACGCCCGGCGGGCTCGCCCGTCTGCGCTCACTCGCCTCGCTGGCGCTCGGCTGCCGCTGCGCCGTGCGGCAGCTCCGACGGACGGCCATGTCCGCTCCAGAGACGGTGCCCACACCCGCCGGGAGAAGCCGTGCGATCGCGCCGGCCCGCCCGCCCGATCCCGTGGTCATCTCCTAGGCTCAATGTCAGGCAGGAAGCGAGTGGTTGACCATGGTCAGAAACGATCCCGGATGCCGCGGTATTCAAGAGCGCGCTGCTGCTGGCTTTGCCGCGCTCCGTCGGTGTACAACAGCCAGCCTTGGCGATGGGTGGCCGAGGGCGGGGTCCTTCACCTGTTCGTCGATCCGCGCCGCATCGCGCCGCGCAGCCGACAGCTCGGGCACGGGAAGCGATTATCAGTTGTGGGGCGGTGCTCGGTCACCTTCGCGTTGCGATGGCCGCGGCCGGCTGGAACGCGAACGTCGACCGCTTCCCGAACCCGAGCAACCTCGAACCACTTGGCGACGATCGACTTCAGCCCCGCGGAATTCATCACCAGCGCCCAGTGCGAGCGTGCCGACGCGATTCTTCGACGCGGAACAGATCGGCTTCCGTTCGCCGCGCCCCGCATTGGGATTCGTTTGAACCAGTGCTGCGCAGCGCGCTGGACGATAGCGTCCCGCGATCCTCGATGTGATTTCCGATGACAAGCGACCGCGGCTGGCCGAAGCGTAGTCAGCTCAGTGAATCGTTTCGGCGCGACGACCGCGACATATCATGCCGAACTTCGATGGTGGACATCGCCTTCCGCACATCACAGACGGCGTGCCGCCCAGCGCGGTGGTATCCGAGGAAGAAGAGCCAACGAGTCGATGTGGGTCGCCCCTTCCCGACCAGGGGCCGCGGCGCGCGGCGCGCCGATGTCGAGCAGGATCACTCGAAGATCCTTGTGCTATCCACCAGTCGAGGACACCCGCACGGATGCATTGAGGTGCGGCGAGGCGTTGTCCACGGTCTTGCTGGAGTGCACGATGGCCGGAATGGCGACCTGCACGCTGACGCATATGACCGAGGTGGAGGCCAGCCGCGAGATTGTTCGGGGGCTAACTGAAAAAGCGGCAATACCACAGGTTTTGCTTCGAGTCGGGACAGCGCCAGAGTCGGATAGTTTTCCGCCCGCGACACCGCGGCGACGAGCTGGCTGACGTCCTGGAGTTTCGCTAGCTCCGCCACAGACGTTGCTCGATGTTCCCGTTCAACGGCACCGACACGACGGCGACGCCGGCGTGCGAGTACGACTGACATAGCACACGCCGTAGTTGTGCGATCGCTCTGACCGAGGGCACCGCGCCGCTTAGGGTCGCCGATTCCGTTGCTGCGCTGTCGCTGTCGTGCACATCAGAGTGCACCCCGCGAGGCACGGGCCAGAAGTCGGCGCAGTTGAGGACCTTCGCCCCTGCATCGCACGCGCGCCGAGTTCTTAGCATCACGTGTATGCGCAACGCAAGACGGTGAGCGGCGAGCGTGGCACTCGCGTTGGCGCTGCGACGACTATCGCGAGGTGGTGCGCCCCTGGATGTATGCCTGGGGTGCACGCGCCGACGTGGTCGACGCCGTCCCTCACCCTGGAGAGATCTAGGCCAGTCGAAGTCCGGCCAGATGCCCACGGGCCCGCGCCCGAGTCACCGGCTTCGACTTCGCGCTGTCGTGCAGCAGCCGCCAGCCGTCGCGGTCGTCACGCCCGTCTGGGAGTTCGAGCCAACGACGAAGCAGCGCAAGGTTTCCCGACAGCCAGCACCGCGCCGCGCACACTCGCGCTCAGCTCCGTACGCAGCCGCGCGATCGCCGGCGACACCGACTGCGGCAGCAGCGTCTCCGGTGTACCGCGATGAGCGCGCGTCGACGTCGCCGGCCTCCAGCGCGTCGAAGACGTCGCCGACATCGCTGGCGATGGGCGACAGCAGCCGGTACGGGCCGCGACGCGATGTACTCGGCGCCGATGACCCGGCGCAGCCGCGACATCTCGGCGCGGATCGTCACCACGTCGAGGTCCTTTTCGTCGAGCAGCATGGCGAGGTGATCGGCGCTCAGGCCTTCGGGGTGGCGGCTGAGCAGCACCAGGATGTCGGCGTGCCGGCCGGTCAGCGTGCTGGTGCTGCAGGCTGGCCGTGCGTCGTCGGTGACCTGCCAGCGGGGCCGGTCGGCGCCGAGCACGGTCAGGCGTGCGCGGCCGTCGGGTCGGCTGTCGGTGGATCCGGTCAGCCGCAGCAAGGCCAGCTGGTTCTCGACGGCGACGACGGTCGCGCGGACCAGGGCCAGGGTCTGCGGCGACGCGACCTGGAGTTCCGCCGGTGAGGTCGATGGCGCCGATGCAGCACGCCGGTGTCGGGTCGTGTACGGGCACGGCGGTGCAGCTCCACGGCTGGACGATGCGGGAGAAGTGCTCGGATCCGCGGATCTGCAGTTCGGCATCGACGGCCAGCGCGGTGCCCGGTGCGTTGGTTCCGGCGCCGCGCTCACTCCAGTCGGCGCCGGGCACGAAGTTCATCGCGCTCGGCCTTGCGGCACGCTTTGGGATCGCCTTCGACCCACAGCAGCGTGCCGTCGGCACGCGGTCACGGCGACCACGACGCCGGCGTCGGTGGCGTCGTCGACCAGCAGGCGGCGGATGACGGGAAGCGCCGACGCCAGCGGATGGGTGGCCCGCATCCGAGCCAGCCGACGCCGACGATGGCGGACTGCTGCGCTCCGCCGCGATCAGGGTCGACGCCCGTGGCCAGGCTGCGCCGCCAGCTTTCGGCCACCACGCGGCGCAACGGGGTGGAGTCCAGATAGGAAGCGTCCACCTCGTCCGGCGACGAAGAGCTCGTGAACGGCGCGCAGCGCCGACGGCGACAGCCGGGCCGATGCCCGGCCGCCCGAGGTCTTCGAGATACCCACCGGCGATCACGCTCCTCGCGCGCCGGTGCGTTGACTCTGCTGCTTCCGAGAGGCTCAGCGCGTCGCGCGTGGCGCAGGCAATAGCCAACTCTGGCGGGACGCGTATCCATGAACTCCGGCGGCCGGGCGGCGATGCCGGCGACGGGTGTGGTCAGGGTGAGCATTTGGTGTCCCACTCTCGCTCAGGATGCGGACTCGACGAGCCGATGCGGGACAGGCCTGCGCGGTCCCGGCACGGCTCCCGTTAAGCGCGGGCGAATCTGCACCTCAGTCAAATGTTGACCCGCCCATCGGGGTAACGGTGTCTGATAGCGAGGCGACGCGGGGTTCGGCAGCGGATCAGCGTTGATCGGCGCCCAACCGATACAGCGAAGCCAGCATCTGGGGAAAGCCGGTGTTACCGAACACATCGAGCGAACTTCGTCTCGCGTTTCGGCGATCTCTAGCGGTTCGGTGACGGGACAGCTCGCCCAGCCGAGCGTGGTGGCGAGTGAGCAGCACCAAGCTGGAATGGCTTCGCCGGCGCGCAGGCGGGCTGATTGGTCGTCGGCCGCTCCGTACCCAGCGCCAGTACGACGGCGCTGTCCTCGCCGAGCGTTGCTTCGGGGGCTGCGCCAGCGCAGGACCGACGAGCCCGGCCGTATCACCGCTGTCCGGGTCGGTGTCGGTGTATTTCGTGCCGGAACACCGGCCAGCGATGCGTAATGCCCGCTCCGTTGTCAGCTCGGTGGAAGGTAGTGGTGATCGGTTGCGTGCTGCCAGACAGCCCCTTCGCCACAATCGCGTTCAACTTGGTGAGCGTGTCGATTTGCCAGCAGCATCACCCCGGCCCGCGCTGCCGGGCTCATCAGGGCGATAACGGCGTGCGGCACCGGCCACGAGCTGCTGGTCGCCGGTCGGTTCGCCGCCGCGGTATCGCCGCAGCCAGGTGACGTCGAGTTCGCTGGCGGCATGGCGGTAAACTTCAATCGCTGCAAGGTGATTGGCTTCCAGCGAGTTGGGAAATCGGTGGACTCTTGCTTGCCAACCCAACGCGGCCAAAGCGACGACGCAATGGTGCAGCGCGCGCCGCAACTCAGCATCAGATCCCGCCGGTCAGGATCGGTGGTTGAGAGATGCAAAGTCGGGTCGGCGTACGGGTGCAAGCTGTGGTCGCCCACACGCCAACGCCACGGCTGCGAGTTGTGCACCGACGGCGCTCGGACGGCCAGCATCAGGATCGTGCGCACCGTCTTGGTATCACGGGAACTGTGCACTCATCAGTCTCACTGCCTTCGCGTCGGGAAATACCGTCGTATCCGACGGTCGCGCGATAACACGGTCAGCACCAGAGACCAAAGACCTGATTGGTTGCGAGGACTTCGCGCCGGCCGGCAGCGGTCACTGCACTGCGCAGTCGCCACTACGTCGACGTCATCGTCGCCGGCAAGCGGCCGGCGCTATTGTCCTGGACGCTGGACCAGGCCATCGCGCACTCCATCCGCGGGCTGGGCACCTGGGAATGAGGCCAGCAGCGCCACCGGCGAGCCCGATGTGATGCCGGCCTGCGCCGGCGGCGATTCCGGCGCGCGGAGACGCTGGCCGCCGCCGGCATCCTGCGCCGCGAAACTGCCCGACCTGGGCGGGTGCACGGGTGATCCGCCGTCGAATCGACATCATGCGGCTGCCAACCCGAGTCCGAGCATCCGCACGGTTGTCCACGTCCGGGAGTTCGACGCGCTGTTCACCACGGACAAGCCGGTCATCTTCGCCTACCACCTGGCTCTCATTCACCACCGGCTGGCCTACCGGCGCACCAACCGCAAGTCGCTGCACGTGCGGGGTTTCAGGGAGCGATGGGACCACCACGACACCGTTTGACATGGTGATGCTCAACGATCTGGACCGCCACTGCATCGCCGACGGGACCGCGCGGCGGCCGCGTGCTTGCCGGCCCCTGAGCGACGAGGGCGACGCCATGACCAGCTGCACGTCGAGCCAGATCCGCGCGGTCCGAGGATAGTCTCACCGCGAGGACGTGCAGCTGCCGCAAAGTCCCAGCCTGGATCCGCGGGACTTGGGTCGGCGGCGTGTGGCACGCGTCCGCCGCCGTCACCAACGTCGCGGCACGTGCGGCGGAAGGCGGCAATGAGGTCGCCGCCGGCCTGCTGCGTCCGGCCGCGGCGTCGTCGCTGTGCACGGCCCCGTCGCCAACTGCGGCGCTACAGCGTGGCGCGGGTCTCCCTCGACGATATGAAGAAGGTATGCCGGGCGTTCGACGTGACCCTCAACGATGTTTGCGCTCGCCAGCCATCGCCGATAGCTATCGCGGCCTTGCTGCTCCGCCGTGGTGAGCAGCCCCGCGGGAACGCACTGCGCCTGCGCTGGTGCCGAGTGTCGGTGCGGTCCGCCAACGCGTTCGGCCAGACCGGCAACCAGGTCTCGGTGATGCTGCCCTTCACTCCCATCGACCAGGAGAAGACGCGGCGGAGCAGCTGCGATTGCGTGCCGCAGGCGATTGGCCAGCAGCCGAGACCAGCCGGGCAACGTCAAGCCGGCGGCGTGCTGCTGTCGGCCGCCAGTTACATCCCGTTCATGGTGTCGGCCTGGACGGTTCGGGTGTTGACCCGGCTGCCGCAACGCCCGGAGTTGTCGCCCTGGCGACAAATGTGCCCGGTCCCCGCCAGCCGTTACGGATGATGGGGCGAAAGCGTTGTGCACCTGCTGCCGATTCCGCCGATCGCGCTGCGACTCCGGACCGGCATCGCCATGTTGAGCTATGCCAATGAGCTGGCGTTCATCACCGCTGGATTTCGATGCGGCTTGCCCGACGTCGAGAACTGTCCGTGATAGGTCGAACGCTGGCTGGCGCGCCTGGTCGCGATCAGGCGACGAACGGCTGGGATCGAACGCCACCGCCTGATCGGCGAGTGTTCACGGGTCGTCATGAAGGGCGGGCGACGATCACCGGCATGCCGCGAGCAGACTGAGCCACCGCCGCGCTGACCGAGCCGACCAGCATGCCGGCGAATCCCCCGCGGCCATGACTGCCCACGACGACGAGCTGGGCGGACTCCGCCTGCTCGACCAGCTAGGTGAGCCGGCGCATCACGAGACAACGACGGTACGCACCCTTACGTCCGGGATAGCGCTCCTGCCACGGCTTCAGACGCTTGACCAGAACCTGCTCGCCGAGCAATTGCATCGTGGACCGCTCGACACAGGCGAAATCCGACACGTCGATATCGCTGAATGCGTAGTACGGCGACGAGTTCCACCTTTCGGCGCAGCTTCGTCGAAGGCGATCGCCGTCGCCGATTCCGATGCCGGTGAAGCCGTCTATCCCGACAACGACTGGCGCCCGCGCCGGGTGGGGCATCAACGGATCCTCCCCGCAAGCGGGAGGTGCCCTAGTCGTGGATGACCGCCACCGGGCAGTGCGCGTGATGGACTGGCCCGGAACTGACCGAGCCCAGCAAGCGTCGGCGGAGCGCGCCGCGTCCACGGCAGCCACCACGATCATCTCGGCCTCTTTGGACAACCCGACAAGCGTGGGGACCGAATTCCCCGTTCAGCAGTTCAGTGTTCACCGACGACGGCCTGGCCGCCCGTGCGCGGTCTTCGACGGTCTCGAACGCGTCGCGAAGAATCCTGCGGCCCTGGATTTGTGTTGCACTGTTTGAAACCGGAGGGCAGCGGGACCTCCGGCCATGTTGAGCCGCTGTCCGGGGAACCGACGGTCATCACCGTCGGGGTGTAAGGACGTGGACGAGCGTGAGCGGAACATTGCGCAACGCCGCGTCGGACGCCGCCCAGTCGACGGCCACCTTAGCGGACGGCGATCCATCAGCACCGACGACAATGCCCCGATGCGTTGCGGAGGTGGACATTTCGATTCCTTCGCTCACCGTGTTCATCGCTGACATTGATGCGGCCCACCGTCAGGCTGCACGAACGCAGATCTGGACTTCACGGCTGCTGCCGTGCCCTGCGGCTGTCCTCTGCTTCCCAGGGCCAAACGTCCGGGCGGTTGGTGGCCGGTAGTCATCAACCCACGCGAAACTCGAATGCCGCTGCGGCCTATCGACAAGTCAGCTGATGAGCACGGTGACCGCAACGAAGTAGATAAGGATCCCACAGCAGATCCTGGATCAGGTGGCATTGGGTCGCTGGCCGGCGTTCCCGCCCGCAACACACCGGTTGCTGGTCCGGCTGCCGAGTTGCCCGCCCGGATGTTCGCGGCCACCGCGCTCTCCCAGCCGCCGGAAACCGCCGCGGCGAGACGACAACGCCGTTGCGCTGGCCCATCTCGGCACGCGCGTGACGACGACGCCTTAGCCCGACTGCGCGCAGGCGGCGGCAACCTGGTGATGCTGACGGCCAGCGGCTCAGTTTGGCGAGCCGTCCAATAACCGAGCCGTTGGAAATACCCGAAACGCGCGAAGCGGCGTGCGGGCAAGAGAGCTTCTGAACTCGCCAAATCGAGCTTTCCCCCAGATGTTGGTGCTGCGTGGTCGATGGCCTCCCCGTGAGTGGCAGATGCCGCGCGCGCCGTCGACGCCGCGTGCGCTGGCCGTTGGCGGATGTGGGTGACGTGATTGGACGGCTCGGCGTTCAGGTAACCCGAGTCAATCCGGCGACGTCAGCTGCCGGAACCGCGGCCATGTGACAGATCGACGACCGTCATCACGGCGTCGTTCGTGGTCGAAAGCGTTCCCCACCCGGAGAAATCAGCACTTGGGGCACGGTGCCCTGTCCAATCACTGCGGCGACGAGCTCACGGGTGGTCCGCAGCTCGGTAATGTGGGTCACGGTGCAGGTACCCAGGCCCGCATCGTGCGCTCAGCAGGACGGCAGACAGCACCTCTCCATGCATATCAACGCGTCCTTGCGGGAATCCCCGTAGGGTAGACAGCGCGAGAATCTTCGAGTGGATCATCTGGTACCTCGGCGCGCCGCTCCCGAGTGCTGCGGTGAGAGGGAAAAGTACGGCCGAAGTCGGTAGCCCGCTCAATCTCGTCAGCCGAGACCAGCGCGAACCGCAGCGCGGATTCCCTCGAAAAACTCGAATGGTGCTGTCCACCAGTTCAATTCGGAATTGTAGGCCGAGTCATAGAGGCGTAGCGAGTCGGTCAGCTTCGACATCTCCGCCAGTTCATCCCGCACCTCGTCCGGCATCACGTCGAGGCGGACCGCATCCGTGTCGAATGCGCGGCGCAGCAGCGGTTCTGAAGTGACGCCCACTCCGTCGGCGCGGCGAACGGGAAGCCGGTCGGTACGGCGAATCAGGATTGCATCGGCGCGGCGGCGGTGCGCCTCGTGCGACCGACTTCATTGGCGTGAAATCGACAGACGCCAGATGGTCGGGATTTGCTGGAGTGGGGAACCTGTCGACATGGGCCTTCCAGCCGGCTGCCGCCATGGCAACCCGGAGGTGGTCGAGCAGCGCCCCGCAGCTGATGATCGCTTCCCGTCCCGAACGGTCGGTGGAAGGCATGATTCGGCTGGTATCCATGAAAGAGATGCAAGACTTCGCCGTCGACCTCAAAACGCCAGGGTTGACTGTTGTGCAGCGAAGGCGCGCGGCAAGCTAATCGGACGGCGTCCTTTATGACTTCGACATCCACCAATGTCCCATGCATATTCGGCCTCGGTTTTCGGTTGACACCCACGCCGTCAGACGGCTTCGTGCTACCAGGGCCGCTCGTCCCTACCAACGACGCCAGAGGACCTCGTTTTGGCTCGTCAGGGCAACGGTGCCGACCACCGCAGCACGGTTCCCCTGCTCGGCGCTGGCTCAATCGCGAAGGAGCCACCAGCGTCACGGGCCCGTGTACGCAGATTGACCAGACCACTGCCAGTGATATCGCCGGAGATCCCTCGGCCGTTGTCGATGACCTCTATGGACAATCCGTCTTCCACATTGACGTTGATGCTGAGCGGTGGTGGCGTTGGCGTGCCGGACGGCATTGCTGACTGCTTCGCGGACGACGGCTTCGGCATGATCGGCCAGCGCGGCATCGATCGACAGAAAGCGGGCCGACAACTGCACAGCTGGTGCGAAGTTCGGGACTCGAAAACTGGGCGATCGCCTCGTCCAGCCGTTGCCGCAGTCGCGTCGTACCGGCGGATTGGCGCCATGCAGGTCGAAGATCGCGGTGCGAATCTCCTGGATTACCTGTTGGAGATCGTCCACGCAGTCCGACAACCGTTGCCGCACTCTCGGCGGACCGTGCGCGCGGGATGGTTCCCTGCAGAGCCAGTCCGACGGCGAAGAGCCGTTGGATGACGTGGTCGTGGAGGTCCCGTGCGATGCGATCCCGATCGGTCAAGAACGTCGAGTTCACGCATCCGGCGCTGCGCACTGGCCAGCTGCCACGCCAGCGCGGCCTGGTCGGCGAATGCGGCCATCATGTCGAGTTGGTTCAGCGCTGAAAGGTTGCGCGCCGACGCGCCGTAGTGCGACCAGCACACCGGCGACCGCGTCGGTAGCGCGCAATGGCAGCACAAGCGCCGGACCCGCGCCGCCCGCGTCGTCGCGGGGCCGAGGCCGACGTTGTCGAATCGCCCGGGGTGCGCCGCACGAACGTGTCACCGATCGGCGTTTCGGCCACCGGTATGGTCTGTGCGCCGCCAGCGAGGCGTCGCCGGCGGTTGCCGCGACAACAAGCTCGGCGACCTCGCCTCGCCGCTAGTTCGGGATCGACAGGAACTGCCACCAGCGTCACATGTGCACCGCTTAGGTCCAGGGCTTTGTCGGCGATGAGCCGGAATACACGGGCTGGGTCGGTACCGGACAGCAGCTCGGTTCCGATGTCACGGGTGGCCTCGATCCAGGACTGACGGGTCCGGACTGCTCGTACAGGCGCGCGTTGTCGATCGCGATGCCCGCGGCGGCGGCCAGGGCCTGCACCAGCACTTCGTCGTCTTCGCTGAACGGCTGCCCGTCCGCCTTCTCGGTGAGATAGAGGTTCCCGAATACTTCGTCGCGGATGCGTACGGGCACTCCTAGGAATGTGCTCATGGGCGGATGGTTCGGGGAACCCGACCGACGCCGCGTGGTGCATGATGTGGTCCAGGCGGATCGGCTTGGGATCGTCAATCAGTACGCCCAGGACGCCGCGCCCTCAGGGAGCGGCCCGATCCGTTTGCGAGTCACTTCGTCGATGCCTTCGTAGATGAACTCGACCAGCTCGTGGGCGTGCCCGTGCACGCCCAGCGCCCCGTACCGAGCGTCGACCAATTCGATGGCGGTGTGCACTATCGTACGCAGCGTGTCGTCGAGTTCCAGGCCCGACGTCACCACCAGCATCGCTTCGACGAGACCGTCAAGCCGGTCCCGGCCCTCGACGATCTGCTCGACCCGGTCTTGGACCTCCATGAGCAGCTCGCGCAGCCGCAGCTGAGAGAGGGTATCCCGCAGCGGAGGCATCCCGGCCCCGCCGTCCGGCTTGGCCCTTTCGATCACGCGACGATCGTGGCACCGGCTCAGGCAGTTTGCGACGTTTCCGGACGACTATTTGACGGAGCCGTCGGGTTCTCGTCCGGCCGCCTGCGTACAGCGCGTCGCCAGAAGGTCCTCGGTCTCGTCTCGGCGAGTCTTCTGTGCACGGTCGCGAATGCCACGCATCATCTTCTGCTCCATGACGAAGTGGGGTATGCGTCAAAGACTGCGTGCCCAACCGCTCCGCCGCTACCGCGGACCAGCAACCGCGTCCATCCATTTTCGCGGCGAAGGTGGAACGCCCACGCGCCTGAGGCCTTTTCGCCGCGGGACAACCGGTCGAAGTCGGCGGTGGACACCAACACCAAGTAGGACTTGGGCTCGACGGCGGCCACCACCTGCCGTGAGACCTCACCATAACGTCGTGCCAGCCATATCGTGTCGCCGACGCGCAGCTCCTGCCATTCTGGGTGAACGGTATTGGCGTTGTGGATGTGTGCGTCGGCCGCCCGTTCCAGCAACGAATAGCTATAGAAACCGCCGCGGTCTTCACCGATTTGCGCCAGCCACTCCCACGCAGCCTTCACCGAAGCGTCGATCGTCAGCGCGCGTAGTCCGGGGCTCGCTGTTCGCCACGAGATCTTCGCCGGGCAGCACCCCATCGACCTCGTCGCTTCACGATGTTTCTGGCGCGCGAAGCCAATGCTCGGAGAACGTGCCCAATACCCACGACAGCAAACGCCACCAGCGCGCGTCATTGCGCCAGACGCTGGTTGCGGAAACCATCGTTGAACCCTGGCTGCTGGGATGGCGCTGGGATGCCATTTGCAGTCACAGCAAACTTAGCTGCTCCAGCGGGTGCCGCCCCGTAGCCCGCCCAGGCGCTCGGTGCTGGGATGGAGCGGCAAAACCGCTGGCTCGACTCACTCTGCCGCGGCAGCGGAGCGCCGGTCTTCCCGCGCGAGACCTGGCCCTGATCCAGTGTCGCCGACCCGAGGCCGGCGGCGATCGTGGTGGACCAGCCGGGTCGCCTCGGCCAGCGCCCGCGACCTCTGCGGCGCGACCGGTGAGCAGCAAGAAGGCCCGCATGACCCTAGCCCACCGGATGTGAAGTGCCATTGGCGCGGCCTCCAGCAAACACGGAGGGCGTCAGGTCAGATTGGTCCGCTCTGGGTGCACAATCTACGAAGTGAGTCCTCTGCGACGGATTGGCCGAGCGCTGTTAGCGTTTTGTTTGGTGATCGTTGCCGGGACTGTGGGCTATGTGATCCTCGGGTTCGGATTTGTCGATGCGCTGTACCAGACGGTCACCACGGTCACGACGGTAGGTTTCCGCGAGGTTCACCCGCTGTCCACGGTGGGCGTGTTCTTCACCATCGCGCTGATCCTCATGGGTGTGGGAACCGCGCTGTACACGTTCGGGGTCCTCCTCGAAGGGCTCATCGAGGGGCATCTACGCCAGCAGCTGGAGAGGCGGCGGATGGACCGGCAGATAGGCCAGATGACTGGTCATTTCATCATCTGCGGATGGGGCCGCGTTGGTCGGGCCAGCGTGCTGTATCTCGACGCGCTCGGGAAGCAGGTCGTCGTCGTCGACCGAGACCCCGCCCGCCTGCAGGGTGTCGACTATCCAACGCTGCTGGGCGATGTCACCGACGACAGCATCCTGGAAGCCGCCGGCATCGGGCGTGCCCATGCGCTGATCGCAGCGCTGAACACCGATGCGGACAACGTTTACGTGACCTTGTCCAGTCGAGCGTTGCGACCCGATCTCGTCATCATCGCCCGTGCCCGCACGGAGGAGTCGAAGGCCAAATTGTTGCGGGCCGGCGCCAACCGGGCCGTCAATCCGCAACTGATCGGCGGGCGGCGGATGGCGGCGTTTGCGTTGCAGCCTCACGTGGCCGAGTTCCTTGATGTCGTCATGCACGACGAGACTCTCGATTACCGAATCGAGGAAGTGAAGATCACTCCCGCCTCGTCTCTGGTCGGTCGGTGCTTGGCCGATACGGCGCTTGGGTTGACGACCGGGGCGCTGGTGCTGGCCATAAGGACCGCGAGTGGCCAGTTCATCGCGAACCCTGCTCCGGACACGCGCCTGGATCCCGACACGATCCTGATCGTCCTCGGGACTTCGGCTCAACTCCGTTCCGTACGGAGCCATGTCGACCCGGTCCGATGACAGGCGTCGACGCGTGCCGTCTCAATGAAAACGCCATCGCATAGCCGACCGCCGTGAGTCGCCGGGTCGCCTCAACCAAAGTCCGCGTTGCCGCTCGGCTGGACGGGCGAAGAGACCATCGGACGCCGTACTGTGATTCGGCAGTGGAGTAGTCGTCGCGTGACATGCCTGGCGAGGGAAGGACCCGAAACGGGGCCAGTTGCTCAGGTGGGCCGCGGTGCGCGGTGGTCCTTGCGCTGAGCCAGCTCGTCCTCGTCGACCAGAGTCAGCATGGGCTTGCCGGGTACGCATAGCATCGTGATTGGGCACCGCCAAACGGATCGGTTTCCTTCGCGGCGCCACCGCAGTGGCATTCGTTCGAACCCGTGCTTCGCCAAACAGTCGCCGAAGCGTCGCTGACCTTGACGTCATCCCCGATGATTCGCGGCCACAATTGGCCGACGCGTCACGGCTCACGGCGGAAATGCGCCGCTACGACTCGTCGTATCACGCCGAACTTCAGTGGTGGACGGCGCGATTCCGACCTCGTCGCAGGGTATTCCGCCAGAGTGCGCTCCTATCCGAAACGGAGGCGCAACGCGTCGATGTGGCTCGGGACTTCCTGACCGGCCGGGACCGCGAACGGCGCGCGCTTGTGGGCGGCGACCATGCGAAGATTCTCGTGCTGTCGACCTATGACGACAGCCCGGGAAACGCCTGTGGATGCGGCGAAGCGCTATCGACGGTGTTGCTCGAGTGCACGATGGCGTCGCTGGCCACCTGCACGTTGACCCACATGATCGAGCTCCACGCCAGCCGCCGAAATTGTGCGTCGACTCACCCAACGGCTCGCAGAGCCGCAGCTGTTGATCCGGGTCGGCACCATACCGCAAACCGAATCACCCCCATCGCCCACACCACGGCGCCCAGTGAGCGAGGTCTTGCAGATTCGTCGGTAGCCCATGGCCGCGAAACGTCGGCAGGTAGCGAGCGACACCCGGCGTTTCCACCCCAGCCAGGATGCATGCTCTCCACACGGACGTCGCTGCCTTCCAGCCGGTCGCGCCCACGCGTCGGCCAGCACGACTTTGCATCTTTTGGCGCGAGCTCAGGCTGCACTGCGATGAACCGGCCCGCAGATCCGCTTGAGCGTGGTGCGTCGGTCGATGAGCTGCTGGGTCGGGCGGCAACTGTGGCCAACGGCATGTCTCCCGAGGCCGGAAGTCCCTACCGCCCCAGCGGTGTCTAAGTGAAACTCCGATGAACCGCAAGACATTAGCCTGCCATGAGTCGACCCCAGGGATGCCGTCTATGAGCCAGCCAACGCTTACAGGTTCGGGCAGCATCAACTGGGTGGCCAGCCCCGCGCCGACGTCGGAAGTCCCGGTGGGTGAGCTGGACTTGATTGTGGGCGTATTGAGTGCCGAAGTTCCCCGGACACACCAGCGCCCATGTGCGGGACGTGGTGTATGAAACCCATCGCCGACTTTCCGCAGCGGCTCGTATACACGCGCATCTCATCCCGCTGACGCTCAACCTCTCCCGATCACAACTGAACAGGCGTTTGCCCCGTCCCGTGTCGACCCGACCGTAGGAACCGACCGCGATGGGCACGGCGATCCTGCTCGCCACGATCGGCATGGCCGTGGTGTTCGACGTCACCAATGGTTTCCACGACTCGGCGAACTCCGTGGCCGCACTGGTGGCGACCCGCGCCGCGACACCCGTGCAGGCGCTCGTGGTGGCGACTGCAGGCAACTTCGCTGGGCCACTGCTGATGGGAACAGCCGTCGCCGACACTGTGGGCGGTGTCGTCATCGTCGCGCCGCACGAAACGCTGCCAGCGATCGGTGCGGCTCTCAGCGCCGCCATCGGATGGAACCTGCGTGACGCTGGCGGTTCGGACTGCCGTCGAGTTCGTCGCATGCGTTGATCGGCGGCCTCGTCGGCGCTGCGGTCACCGCAGGGGGATGGGCGGGGTGCGATGGGGAGGCATCGCCCACGGTAAACCCGACGGAGTGCTCGGCGTCCTGACCGGGCTCGCGATCTCGCCCGTGCTGGGAGTGCTCGTCGGGGCTGTAGGCATCGTGCTGGCCGGCCGGCTGCTGCGACGTGCTCGCCGTGAGTTCAATGTCGTTGTGCGGCGGGGGAGTGGCTGACCGCGTCGGCGCTCGCGTTCAGTCACGGCGCCAACGACGCACAAAAGACGATGGGTGTCGTTGCCTTGCTGCTGCTCGCGACCGGCCACCTGGCGAGTTTCTCCGTGCCGATCTGGGTGCGTCTGATGGCTGCGGGATCGTTGACCATCGGAACCGCCTTTGGCGGCTGGAAAATCGTGCGCACGGTCGGTAGCGGCATCTACCGGATGGCCCCGTTGGATGGGCTCGTCAGCCAGGGCGGCTCCGCGGCGGTGATACTGGCCGGCGCGGCGCTGGGCGCTCCGGTCAGCACCACGCACGTCGTCGCCTCCAGTGTGGTCGGCGTCGGAATGGCGCAACGCCCCCACCACGTGCACTGGACTGTGGTCCGCGAGATCGGCGCAGCGTGGTTGATCACCCTGCCGATCAGTGCCCTCGCTGGGGCCGCAGCCTACCTACTCTGGAGGGAACTGACATGAGACTTCCACGCGCGTGGTTTCTCCCCGAAATCCATGACGTTCTGGGCACGCTCACCGCGCAGATCGACATCGTCCAGACAGTGATCGGTGTTCTCCGCGCATGGTGTGCCGGGACCGGGGAGGAGGACACAATTGGCCAGTTGCGCTCTTTGCTGGCCACGGAACACGAAACTCGGCGGCGGTTACCAACGGCGCGGCTCGTAGCCGCGCTCCGAGAATTGCACGCCCGCCGTCCACGAGGCATCCTCCGCGGGACCGCCCGCCCGTGTGAAGCGGGCACGTCGCACGATTCGAGGACCCCCGCATGAAGATCCGCCTGTTCACGCCCGGCCCGCGTCGAGATCCTGCCGCGCATCCTGCGGGCGCTCTCGCCGTTGCCTCCGCACCACCGCACCGACGTCTTCCGCGACACGCTCCGGCGCGTGTCGCCGAGCTGCAGCTGGGTGCACGGCACCGAGGGCGAGATGTTCCTGCTGCCGTCGTCGGGAACGGGGGCGATGGAGGCGGCGGTCGTGAACCTGCTCGGCGCCCGACTGACAAGGCGCTGGTCGCAACGGCGGGAAAGTTCGGCGATCGCTGGGCGTCGATCCTCAAGGCGTACGGCGTCGCGCACGAGATGTCGCGTTCGACTGGGGCACCGCCATCGATCCGCGGCCATCGAGCGCGCGCTCGACTAGGACCCGTCGATCCGCGCCGTGTTCGCGACGCACAGCGAGACCTCGACCGGCACCGTGCACGACCTCGAGGCGATCGCTAAGGTGACGCGCCCGCGCGACGCGATGCTGATCGTCGACGCGATCACGAGCGTCGGCGTGCACCCGCTGCCGCAGGACGCTGGGGCGTCGACGTCGTCGTGTGCGGATCGCAGAAGGGGCTGATGATCCCGCCCGGAATCGGCACCGTGAGCCTGGCGCCGTGGGCGCGGCGAGCGCGATCGAGGGCCCGAAGCTGCCGCGCTTCTACTGGGACCTGAACCGCGCGCGCAAGAGCGCGCCGATCGGGCGAGACGCCGTTCACGCCGCCGGTGAGCCTGGTGCTGGCGCTCGAGGAGGCGCTCACGATGATGCGCGAGGAGGGCTGGCCGAAGTGCACGCGCGGCCACCGCCGCCTGGCGCACGCGATGTGGCGGGATCCAAGGCGCTCGGCTTCTCGCTGTTCTCGAAGAGCCCGGCGCACTCGTTGACGTCGTTGATCCCGCCCGACGGGCGTCGATGCGAGCGCGGTCGTCAAGCGCCTGCGCGAGACGCACGGCATCTACGTCGCCGGCGGACAGGATCACCTGAAGGGGAAGATCTTCCGCGTCGGCCACATGGGCGCCTACGACCTGGCCGACATCCACGTCATTCTCGGCGCGCTCGAGGAGTGCGTGGCGACGCTGGACGGCCGGCCACCGTCGGCGCCGGCGCGGTCGCTGCGGCCGGCGCGCGCGGCGTGGCAGGCGGCGTGATCGCGGCGGGCGTTCGCGCCCGCGCCGGCGCGTCGCGTTCCATGATCCCGAGCGCCCGTCCGTGAAGGCGCTGATCGCCGAGGCGCTGTCGCCCGCGGCCGCCGAGCGCCTGCGCGCGGCGGGCCACGAGGTGATCGAGCGGCACGGCCTGCAGGGCGCCGATCTCGTCGCCGCGCTCTCGGGCTGTCAGGCGCTGCTCGTGCGCGGCGCGACCAAGGTCACCGGCGACGTGCTGCGCGCGTGCCCGGATCTACGCGTCGTCGCGCGCGCCGGGACCGGCGTCGACAACATCGACGTCGCCACCGCGAAGGAGCGCGGCGTGCTCGTGCTCAACGCGCCGGCCGCGAACGCGATCTCGGTCGCGGAGCTGACGCTCGGGCTCCTGCTGGCGCTCGAGCGACACCTCGTCGAGGCCGGCAGCGAGATGCGCGCGGGAAAGTGGGAGAAGTCGAAGCTATCACGGGCCGCGAGCTGAACGGCAAGACGATCGGGCTCGTCGGCTTCGGCCGCATCGGACGCGACGTCGCGACGCGCGCCCGCGCGTTCGGCATGTCCGTGATCGCGAGCGATCCTCTGCTGTCCCTGTGGCCGGCCGAGTTCGCGTGGGTCGAGCGTGTCACGCTCGAGGAGCTGCTGCCACGCGCCGACTACGTGTCGCTCCACCTGCCGCTCACCCCCGAGACGCGCGGCATGATCGGCGCGCCCGAGATGAAGCGGATGAAGCCGAGCGCGGTGCTGGTGAACTGCGCGCGCGGCGGCACCGTGGACGAGACCGGCGCTGCTCGAGGCGCTGCGTGCGGTGCCTTGCGCGGCGCGGCGCTCGACGTGTTCGCGACCGAGCCGCGCCGGCGGACCACCCGCTGCTGGCGCTGCCCAACGTGATCGCGACGCCCCACCTCGGGGCCTCGACGCACGAGGCGCAGGAGCGCGCGGGCGTGGAGGCCGCCGAGCGGGTCATTGCGGCACTGCGGGAGCCCGCGGTGTCGACGCCTCGAGTGCCTTGAGGCGCGTCTCGAGTGCCTTGTTCTCCTCCGCGAGCTTCTCGATGCGCTGCTTCAAATCGGCGGTGCTCGTCTCGCCCTGACCGCGGAGCTTGCGGCGCGCGGTGACGGCGCGGACACCACCGAGGCCTCGACGTCGCTGCCGATCATCGTCGTCAGCGTCTCGATCCCTAAGCGCTCGCCGAGATTTCCGAGCGCGGTCGCGGCGGAACGGCGGACCTGCATGCGCTCGTCCCACGCCAGGTGCTCGAGCTCGCGCCGCACGTCCGCGCGCTGTCGCCATCCATTCGCGGGCTCCTGCGGCAGCGTGCCGCCGAGCGTGCCGAGCGCGGTCGTCGCCGCGATCCGCAGCGGCAGGTTGCGCGCCGGGCGCGTGGCGTCGACGAGCTTCAGGATCGCGCGCGTCGCCCAGCTCCGCGAGCGCCGCGCACGCGGCGGCCGCCATCGAGTCCGCCGCCGACGGGCGTGCCAGCGCCTTCGTCAGCTCGGCGTACGCGTCGGGCGTGCGCAGCCTCGCCAGCGCCATCAGGCGCTTGGTTCACGACGCCGGGGGCCGGATCCGACAGCGGCGCGCTTCGCCGCCGCGGCGGCCTTGGGCTCGTTGCGGAAGCCGCCGAGCGTCGACACCGCCGCGCGGCGGACGCGCCGGATCGCGATCGGCCAACGCCGTCTCGAGCGCCGCGTACGCCTCCGGCGTCGGCGCGCGCCCGAGCGCCAGCGCGGCGGCGTGGCGCACGGCGTAGCTCGGCTGCTCGCGCAGTGCGCGCGCCAGCGCCTCACGCGCCTCGGGCGATCCCGACTTGGCGCCGAGGGATCGCGCCGCCTCGATGCGGCTCGCGACGCGCGGCGCCTCGCGCAGCTGGTCCGCCAGGCTCGCGCACGGCGCCGATCGGAAGTCGACGGCGCACAGCACGGACAGATCGTCGTTGATCTCGACGTAGCGCGGGCGCGAGGCAGCGCGACGTAGGTCTCGGCGTGGCGACCGTCGACGTCGAGGCTCGAGCGCTCCCGGCGCCGTCCAGCGCGAAGCGCAGCGGGAGCCGGAAGCGGAACACCGGCGTCAGGCTGTCGCTCGGCTGCGTCTGCTCGACCGTGACGCGCGCCATCTTGCGGTCGTCGAGCCAGTCCCAGTGCACTTGCAGCCGCGGGTAGCCGGCGCGCATCAGCCACTGCGTGAAGAAGCCCTCGAGCGACTCGCCGCTCTCGGCCTCGAACGCGAGGCGAAGACTCTGCGTGTCGACGCTGTGCCCCGCGTTGGTTTCGAGGTAGCGCCTCCAGCCGCGGAAGAATGCCTCGTCGCCGAGTTCGACTGGCGCAGCATGTGGAGCACCCACGCGCGCCTTGCTGTAGACGGTGCTGCCGAACTGGTCGCCCGGCACGGCGTAGCTCGGATCCACGACGGGGTGGCGGTTGGTGGCGTCCTCGCGGAAATAGGCGTCACGCGACTCGATCAGCGAGCGGTCCATCTCGTCGCGCTCTGTACGCGTGCTCGAACCACAGGTTCGAGCAGTAGCTGGCCGAGCCCTCGTTGATCCACGCGTGCGTCCAGTCGCGGCACGTCACGTAATCGCCGAACCACTGGTGCCCCAGCTCGTGGGCGACGAGGCTTCGGTGGAAAGCCCGCGCTCGCCGACCGACTCGCGGTCGATGAGCGAGCGCTCGACGAGCGTCGTGGCACTGATGTTCTCCATGCCGCCGTGCATGTAGTCCTGGACCACGACCTGCGCGTACTTGGCGTACGGATAGGGCACGCCGAACCGGGTCGAGAAGAACTCCATCATCTCCGGCGTGCGACCGAACGAGCGCGGGACGCGCTCGACGAGGTCGGGGCCGACGTAGTACTCGACCGGAATCCCGCGCCACGTCGTGTCGCGCTTGGCGTAGGCGCTGGCGGCGACCGAGACGAGATACGAGACGTGGGGGAAGGTCATCTGCCAGTGCCACGTTTTCTCGCCGGGCCTTAAGCCCGCGGTGGTCTCGACCAGCCGACCATTGCCGACCGCGGTCATCGCCGCCGGCACGGTGTAGTAGAGATCGCTGGTCGCGCGCTCGACGGGATGGTCGATGTCGGGGAACCAGAACCGGTTCAGCCTCGTCCTCGCCCTGCGACCAGACTTCGGCGCGACGCTTGGGATGATCCTTGTCGGGCACGACCCAGTAGAGCCCGGCGCGCGGATGCGCCGAATAGGTGACGGCGATCACCGCGCGCTCGCCGCGCTGGATCGGCGCGGCCAGGTGGACGGTCACGATGCGGCCATCGTTCTCGAACGTGAGCGGGCCGCGCGCGCTGTCGGTGACGGCGGTCACCGTCAGCTCGCGCGCGTTCAGCTCGAGCGACTCGAGCGGCGCGATCGCGACGCCGGCGAGCGTGGCCGTGCCTTCGACGGACTTCTTCGCGAAATCGAAGCGCACCTTGAGCTCGCGATGGATCAGGTCGAAGCGCCGAGCCGGCGCCTCGTGCAGGTCGCGCTCGGGCTCATCGGGGGCGGCGAGGATGGGCGGAACGGCGACGAGCGTGAGGACCAAGGCAAGGGCAAGGTGCGCGGCGTTCGACATGGGGGATCCTCCGGAGAAGTCGTCGAGCCGCCGACTATCGGAAGCGTCGCCCCGCCTGTCAACGAAAACGCGCGCGCGAGCCGATGTCGCCTGCGTTCGGCATGGACGCTGGCGGGAACCCTCTGCTAGAGGTGCCGCGTCCTTTTTCGCAACGGGAGGTCCACGGTGCCGTGCACCGTCGTCGTCGGCGCCCAATGGGGCGATGAGGGCAAAGGCAAGATCGTCGACCGCCTGAGCGCCGACGCCGACATCGTCGCCCGCTACCAGGGAGGTCCGAACGCCGGCCACAGCATCAAGCGCGGCGACGAGACGCTGGTGCTCCACCTCGTGCCCTCCGGTGTGCTCTACCCCGGCAAGCGCTGCCTGATCGGGAACGGCGTCGTGGTCGACCTCGAGCGGCTTCGCGCCGAGGTCGAGGCTCGAGCGCGCGGGCCTAGCCGTGCGCGATCGTCTCGGCGTCAGCAGCTCGGCGCACTTGATCCTGCCGTACCACCGTGCGGTCGAGGCGGTGATGGAGCGCGGCAGCGGCGCGATCGGCACGACCGGCCGCGGCATCGGCTTCGCGTACCGCGACAAGGCGGCGCGCGCCGGGCTACGCGTCGACGATCTGTTCGCGCCCGAGGCGTTCGTCGCCTCAGGTCGATCGCAATCTCGCCCGCCTCCGCCGCGAGTATCCCGGAGCGCCGATCTCGGCGGCATGAGCGGCGACGGGCCTGTCCGGCGCGATGCAACGCGACTCGCCGACTGGATCGCGCCGCTCGTGTGCGACGTCGGAGAAGAACTGCACGAAGCGCTCGGCGTCGGCAGGCGCGTGCTGCTCGAAGGTGCGCAGGGCACGCTGCTCGACCTGGACCACGGCACCTATCCGTTCGTCACCTCGTCGGCCTGCGAGCGCCTCCGGCGCACCGCACGGCGTCGGCATCGGACCCCGCGCGATCGATCGAGGTCCTCGGCGTCACCAAGGCGTACGCCACGCGCGTCGGCCTCGGCCCGTTCCCGAGCGAGATGCCGGACGACCTGGCCTCGCGCCTGCGCGAGGCGGGGAGGAGTACGGCGCGACGACCGGCCGGCCCCGCCGGTGCGGATGGCTCGACGTGCCGGCGCTGCGCTACGCGGCCCGCATCAACGGGCTCGACGGGTGGGTCGTGACCAAGCTCGACGTCCTCGACGCCTTCGAGGAGATCCGCGCGGTCGAGGCCTATGAGATCGACGGCCGCACGACCACGAGCCTCCCGACCGGCCGCTCCGCCCTCGGGCGGGTGCGACCGGTGTGGCGAGCCTTCCGGGCTGGCAATCGTCGACCCGGAGCGCCAAGTGCTGGAACGACCTGCCGGCTGAGGCTCGCGCGTACCTCGAATGGGTCGAGACGCAGACCGGAGTTCCGATCCAGTCGGTCTCGGTCGGGGCGGGGGCGGGACGACGAGGTCACGCGGTCCTAAACAGGGTCGCTCGACGCCCGATCGAGCGCGAAGCCCGATTTCGGCCGAGGTCGAAATGACCCCGTTTCGCGACCCGTTCGGGTGTTCTCACCAACTTCCACGGCGTTAGCGCGGCGACCCGTTAATGATTGATGGATACGCGCTTGCTCTGCTACTCTTGACCCGCGTTTGTCGACATCGTGACCGGGTGCCGGCGGCCGCGCCGCCCTCAGGCCTGCCAAACGTCAGAAATTCCAAAAATACTCTGGCCGCACCAGAAGCAGCAGCCGTACGCTCATGCGGCTGGAGTAACCCAGGATGTTCCCCGCCGTGAAGCGCGCAAGGGAGCGCGCTCGGCGTCCGTGGGATCGCGGCTCGCAGCATAGGATTTCCGCGCGCTCGCATCGATGTGAGCTGAAGCGGACGTGTCGAGGAGGCTCGTTCCTACACGCTCCGCCACTTTCTTCGCTCGTCGCATGGCCTTTCCTTGCAGCGGGCGCCTGAAAGTCGGCAAGTGCCGTCTTTCGACCCACTCGTGCGCGCGGCTCCATTGCCCAGGGCCGCAGGTGACCGCGATCGCGAGCGGAGCAGGTCGACGGAGCGCGACCGCCGCACACGTTCATGAACTGTCCGCATCTCGCAATCCAGAGGGTGAGACCGGTTGGCCAGTCCTGCGCATCGATCCACCATCCGTCGCACGATAGAAAGCGGACGTCCCCCCGTACGCGTGTGGATCGTGCGCGCCGCGGATCACGACGTCGCTCCTGCCGCGCGGCCGAGGTTCGCCGCGTGGCGAACGTTGCTCGTCGGCGTCGCGCTCGCGTTCCTGCCGGCGACCGCCCTGGCGCAGGACGACGTACACGTGGAACGTCGCGTCGGGTTCGTGGGCCACGGCCGCAAGCTGGACGCCGTCGCGCACGACGCCGAGCGCCTCAGACATCCTCGTCTTCAACGGCTTCGACCTTCGCCACCGCGACGGTGACGAACGTGCCAACGCAGACGATCGGCCGACTGCGCATCATCAACGGCGCCAACGTCACGATGTCCGCCGCCTCGTCCGTCACGCTCACGATCACCGGCGGCGCGACGCCCAACCTCGACATCGTCGCGGGCACCCTCACGCTCGCCGGGACGCAGGCGATCATGCTCACGCTGGGAGCACCGCCACCGCGAACATCGCGGGCAACATCACCCTCAGCACGTCGACTCATCAGCTGCTGTCGCCGACCGCGGGAGCGATCCAGTTCGTGAGCGGCGGCTCGATGACGACCGGCACCGGGTACACCGGGAGCCCGTTCGGCACCACCGGCACCGCCGGCGTCGCCGTGTTCAACAGCGGCGCGACCTACACGCACAACGCCGGCAACAACCCGTTCGGCCTCGCCGCGCCCAACGCGCGCGTCGTGTTCAACACCGGCAGCACGGTCGTCTACCGCACGTCATCGGGCTTCTCCGCCGACGGCCGCACCTACGGGAACCTGACGCTCCAGAACAACATCTCGGTGTCGAGCTCGGGCGCCAACAGCTTCCAGTTCCAGACGCTGAACATCGAGTCCGGATCGTCGTTCACCCACACCGGCAGCAGCGCGTCGTCGATCATCGTGAAGGGTGACATCCTGGTCGCGGGCACCGGCAACCTGATGCTCAACTCGGGCACCGGCGGCGTTCAGGTCAACGGTGGAATCACGCAGACGGTCGGCGGCGGCGGGACGGGCACGGTCACCTTCGGCGGCAATGCCACGGTGGCGAGCGGGACGACGCTCCAGGTCAACCGGGCGCTGACGAGCTCCGGCGGCGGCATCACCGTCAACGGCACGTTCCAGATCAACCAGGGCGGCAACGCGACCGGCGGGAACACCTTCATCTACGGCGCGGGCGCCGCCCTCGTGTTCAACAACAGCTCGGGCTCGTTCGGCGTCAACTCGTCGAGCACGTTCTGGCCCGCGGTCAACTCGCCGACCAACGTTTCCGTGCTCGGCGCGGGCGGCATCACGATGAACTCGGGCGCGACGCGCACCGTGTCGGGCACCCTCCGCATCGCGGGGCCGGTCACGAACGCCAACCTGCTCACGGCCAGCGGAACGCTCCAGTTCGACGCCACCGGCTCGGTCACGGGTGTTCCGACGGTACACCGGTACCTCGACCCTCCTTTATACGATCGGCCAAGACGGTGGGGCCGGAGTGGGGGACGGGCAGCGTTGTCGGTCCGGGCGTGCCCCTTCAACGTCACGATCACGGCCGGCGCGGGCACCGTCACGATGCCGAACAGCGATCGCGCGCTCGGCGGTGCCCTGACGATCACGTCGGGCACGCTGGCGATGTAACGCCACGTCCGGCAACCTCTCGATCGGCGGCAACTGGAGCAACCCGCCGGGACGTTCACGGTGAACGGGCGGACGGTCGCGTTCACCGGCCCGGGCACGCAGACCCTGAGCCGCACCGGCGGCGAGACGTTCGCGACCCTGGCGCTCAACAAATCGGGTGGCTCGGTCCAGCTGCTGAGCGCCGTCACCTCCACGGCCGCATCCGGAAACAGCGTCGAGTTCAACGGCACGACCGACGTCCTCGACCTCAATGGCCAGGTCGCTGACGATGGCGCGGGGCTTCGGCGGCACCGACGCCAACGGCTGCTGCGCGGCAACGCCGCATCGAACCTCGTGGTCAACGGGCCCGAGCCGGCGGAACCATGCGGTTCGTCGCCGGCACGGAGACGCTGAACAACCTCACCGTCAACCGCACCGGCGCCGGCGCCGACCTCGGCCTCGGCAGCGCGCTCACCGTCAACGGCACGCTCACGCTCACGAGCGGCACGATCACGACCGGGGCCAATACGATCACGCTCAGGCCCGCCGGGACGCTGACGCGGACGAGCGGCTGGATCAACGGCAAACTGGGCATGCCGGTCGGGACCGGATCGCCCACGATCGTGTACGAGGTCGGCTCGGCCGCCGTATATACGCCCATCGACCTGAGCTTCCAGAACGTCACGGTCGCGGGCTCCATCGCCGGCGGCGTGGTCGCGACGGATCATCCCAACATCGCGACGTCGGGACTCCAGCCCACGAAGTCGGTGAACCGCTACTACTCGATCGTGAACACGGGCGTCACGCTCACGTCCTACTCGGCGACCCTGCGCTTCGTCGCCGGCGACATCGACGCCGGCACGCTTACGGACAGCGTCGAGGTGCGCCGGTTCAGCGGTGGGTCGTGGAACTTCGAGACGACGGGCACGCGCACGAGCACGAGCACGCAGGTGACGGGGGTCACGGCGTTCGGTGACCTGGCGATCGGCGAGCCCGTGTTCCGCACCGTCACGTCGTCGGCGGGGCCGAACGGGACGATCGCGCCGCTCGGCGCCCAGATCGTCAGGTGACGGCCGCGACCTCACCTTCGCGATGTTCCCGAACACGGGCTTCCGAGGTCGACAGCCTGCTCGTCGACGGCGTCACCGTCGGCAACCCCACGACGCACACGCTGGTGCACGTGACCGCGGACCACACGGTGCGCGCGGTGTTCCGTGCGGGGCTCTATCCCGTCACCGTGGTGATCAACGGATCGGGCACCGTCACCCGCGACCAGCCCGGCCCGCTCTACCCGTACCAAACGTTCCTGGGCCTCACGGCGACGCCGCTGCTCGGTAATCGCTTCACCGGGTGGACGCGCGACGTGTTCACCCAGTTCAACCCGGTCGGGTTCAGCGTCGACAGCACGATGATCGTCCAGGCACAGACTTCGAGCGTATGCCGCTCGACTACACGCGCTCGACGTTCACCGCGACCTTCAACCAGATCAGCACGGGCACCGGCGCGGTGCGCCTGTTCTCGGCCGCCGACGACTCCACCGCCTCGATCCCGCTGGCCGTTCTCGTTCGTGTTCTCGGGCATCCCGTACACGACCAGCAACTTCCTCGCCGTCAACGCCAACGGCTTCGGCTACTTCTCGCGCTCGAACATCACCGAGTCGAGCCCGTCGCTGGCGAACAACGTGAACCTGTACACGCTGAGCACGCCGAACAGCGTTGCTGGCGCCGTGGTACGACAACCTGAGCGTCGGCGCGGTGGGCACGAATCCGGCCGGCAGCGTGCTCTACCAGACTCAGGCACGACCGGGAACCGCACGCTGACGGTGCAGTGGACCAACGTGTCCTCGTACAACACGGCGACCAGCGGTCAGCCGCGCCGCGTCAACTTCCAGCTCATCCTCTACGAGGCCAGCCAGTCGATCGAGTTCCGCCACAGGCGCCGCGACCGGCTCGACCTACAACACGCTCGAGTCGGCGTCGATCGCGATCGAGGACTCGACCGGCGGGAACGGCAATCTACATCGACGGCGTCACCGGCTCGAGAGCCACGAACCAGGGGATGCTGACGACCAACAAGTGGCCGACGCGCTTCCTCCGCTACTTCCCCGGCGGGCCGGCGGCGATCACGGGCGGGACGTACGGCGTGGGCGTCGGGCAGACTCTATCCGAACGTGTCCGAGGCCGTGGCCGACGTGAACCATCGCGGCATCTCCGGACCCGTCACGTTCAACTCTCACCGACGCCGTCTACGACACCAGCTCGTCGACGGGACGCACGATCTTCCCGTTGCTCATCGGGCCGATTCCGTTCAGCACTCGCGGCCGAACTCGGTGACGTTCACCTCGTCCGCCGGCGCGACGCCGCGCTATCGCGGCACCGAGTCGGGGAACTGCGGCGAACCAGGTCATCACGAACGCGATCGGCGCCACGAACGAGCCCATCCTGGCGCTCGCGGGCGCCGACTGCGTGAACCCTCGAGAACCTCTCCTTCGAGGGCGGCAACCCGTCGGACCGCGGCGGTGCTGGTGATCCCGTCGTCGACGTTGGGACGGGTCGCAGTTCAACACGCCTCGAATCCATCAACACGTCGATGAACCGGGCGAATACCGTCGTCGATCGGCGGCGTCCAGCAGAGCATGCCGTCGACGCCTGCCGGTCCCGCGGGGACCAACTCGAACAACCACTACTACAACCTGCACGTCTCCCAACTCGGTACGCGGGAGTTTCGCTCGCCGGCAGCGCGAACGAGATGGACTCGAACAACGAGATCGGCGTGGGTCAACGGCGGATCGACGCTGATCGGCGCCGGCTTCCAGGGCGACATCGGCAACGGCACGGTGAGCACGTTCGGTATCCGCGCCAACGGCCAGGCTGACCTGAAGATCTCGAACTGCGACGTCGGCGGCATGACCGGCATCGGCACCGGTTCGGTGGACGGCATCGTCATCGACAACCTGTCCACTGCCACCCAGTCGAACGGCGTGTGCTCGATCTCGAGCAACGTCGTTCACGACCTGCTCAACGCGAACGCGAGCGCGGGGCGCGTCACGGGCATCCGCGTCAACCTGACGTCGAACCCGGCTGGCAGTCGGGCGCGTATTCAACAACTTCGTCTACAACCTCAACTCGTCGAGCACGGTCACATCGACGCGCCAGCCGCGGTCGGCATCTTCGCCCAGGACGCGGGCGGCGGCACCGACGCCGTGCATCAGGTCGACTTCAACAGCGTGCGCATCGCGCCCGCCGGGCTGGCGTGCACCAACACCTGCTTCGAGGTCGGCACCACGACCGGTCCCGTCGTATTCACGCGCAACAACTTGTTCACGAACTTCAGCGGCTCGCAGACGGCGTCGGCCAAGCACTACTGCTGGGTGACGCCGACGGCGAACCAGATCGGCGTTACCGGTTCGGTGTCGGATCGCAACCTGCTCCACGTCAACAACTCGGTGAACGGCTTTACCGGTCTGGCAGGCGGCATCGACAAAGGCGACGCTCGCGGACTGGCAGGCGGTCGCCTCCAACGACGGCGCCAGCAGATTCGCCGAACCCGCAGTACTATGAGCCCGACCAACCTGCACATCAGCACGACGGTCCCGACGCCCGTCGAGCGCGCGCGGATCGTACTTCGGCGGCGCGATCACCTGGGTCGGCATCGACATCGACAACATACGCCGCGCAGCGCGACCCAGCCCGATCTCGGCGCCGACGAGGGCAACTTCCAGCTGCTTACCAGCACCGACGTCTCGGCCTCGACGCTGATCGAGCCGGCGCCGGGCACGACCAAGATCGCCGGCTCGACGTTCACGCCGCAGGCGGTGTACGAGAACGAAGGGACGACTCCGCTCACGAACATTCCGGTGCGCTACCGCATCCTCGGCCCGAGCCCGAGCGCGACGGTCGTCCCACAACCAGCCGTTCACGATCCCGTCCCCGCGCCCGGGGCCAATCAGACCGTCACGTACCCGAGCACGTCGATCGCGATCGGCGGCATCTACACGATCCAGGCCATCGCCTCGCTCGCCGGCGATCTGAACGTGGTGAACGACACGCGCGTCCGCCACGCTCGAGATCGCGGCGCCGCTGTCCGGCACGTTCTCCGTGGGGAGCGCGCAGCCGCCGCCGTTCAACTCGCTGACCAACATGGTCACGCGCGCCTCCAACTCGGTCGGCGTCGCGGGCCCGGTCGTGTTGCGCCTCACCGATCCCAGCTACGTGGCCAGGCGAGACGTTCCGCCTCCACGATCAACCTGTTCCCGGGCGCCAGCGCGACCAACCTGGTCACGATCCGTCCGGCGCCGGGAAGTGGACGTCGACGATCACGGGCACGACGCTCCGCGCGATCTTCCAGTTCAACGGCGCCGACTACGTGACCCTCGACGGCTCGAACACGCCCCGGGGCCTCGACGCGTGATCTCACACATCATCGACTCGAGCACGTCGCCCGCGAGCGCGCGTGATCTGGGGACAGACCAGCTCCACCGGCGACGCGACGACGAACATCACGCTCAAGAACCTGGTGCTCGTCGGCAACGACAACAACCAGACCCTCGTCGCGCCGGGTTCGCCAGCACGACGATCTCGCCCATCACGCCCGGCGGCACGGGCAACAACAACAACGCCGTCATCGGGTGCGAGATCAAGCGCACTCAGTACGGCGTGTTCTCGTCCGGGCTCAACGCTACGACGAAGAACACCGGCACCACGGTATCGCAGAACAAGATCGACGCGACCGGTCCCGACGCGGTCGGGAAGGGCGGCATCTACCTGCGGTTCGAGGACAACGTCACCCTGGCCGGGAACCGCATCGGCAACATCACGTCGACGTCCGCCTCGCCGGTGTTCGGCATCTCGCTCGACTGATCCAGCATCACTTCGACCAGCTGGGCCGGGGACGAGCGTCACCAACGCCACCGTACGCGAGAACCTGATCCGCAGCGTCCAGTCCACGAACGCGACCGGCATGGCGGCGGCCGGCATCGCCATCGCGGAGACGCCGTCGGGCACGACGACGCTCACCAACAACATGATCTCGGGCGTGCTGAGCCCGGCGACCGATCCCGACGTTACCGTCGGCATCCTGATCGGCGCGGCGGCGCGACCCGGCCTACTCAACTCGGTGTTCATGTCCGGGGCTGCGCAGCACGGGGATCTCAGGCAGCTTCGCGCTCGCCGTCGGCGGCACGAACCCGGCGCTCGAGCTCAAGGACAACGTGCTCGTGAACACGCAGCTCAGCCCGCTCGTGGGCGAGGGCTATGCGATCGCGCTCAACTACGCGGCGCCCTATTCAGACCTGAGCTCCGACCGCAACGACATCTTCACCGGCACCGCCAACTACGCGGTCATCGGCGGCTTTCGACCAACTCGCCCGACGGCGACCGGCCGACGATCTCGTTCTGGCGTGCCGAGACGGGGCAGGACGCGACGTCGATCGCCGCGGACCCGCAGTTCGTGAGCTCGTCGGATTCCACATCGGCTCGTCGGGATCGCCGCTCTCGAACATCGGGCTTCCGATCGCCGGCGTGACGACCGACATCGACGGCGAGCCCGGGAGCCGCACGACGACAGCCCGACATCGGCGCGGGACGAGTTTGTTACCTACCCGCTGACGACGACGGCGATCAGGAACGGGTCGATCGCGCGCAATCCGGACTTCGCGAGCTACATCAGCGGCTCCGTCGTCCAGCTCACGCCCAACCCGGCGGCGTTCCGGCACTTCGTGGGCTGGGGCGGCGACGCGTCGGGACGACCGTGCCGCTGCCCGTCTGATGGACCGCGCCAAGACGATCACCGCCACGTTCGTGCTCGACTCGCTTGCCGTCGTGGTCAGTTCGGGCGGCAACGGGACGGCGACCAAGAGCCCGAACCAGCCGCTCTACCGGTACGGTACGGCGGTGTCGCTGTCGGCGACGCCGAGCGTCAGCTACCACTTCGACAACTGGACCGGCGACACCGTCGCCGTCGGCAACCCGCTCAACCACGATCGTCACCCGCGACCGCAATCTCGTGGCGAACTTCGCCATCAACACGTTCCCGGTCACGGTCACGGCGGCGCGAACGGCGGCATCACGCGCAATCCCGACCTGACCCAGTATCCGTACGGCAGCTCGGCAGCGCTCACCGGTGTGCCCGCGGTCGGCTACCACTTCCTGAACTGGACTGGCGACACGACCACGACCACGAACCCGCTGTCGGTGATCGTGACGCGGGCGCGAACGACCGATGACGGCGAACTTCGCCATCAACCAGTACACGCTCGGCGTCACGTCGAGCGGCAACGGCTCGGTCGCGAAGGCCCCGAACCAGGCGCTCTACAACCACGGCACGCAGGTGACCCTGACCGGCACACCCGCCGTCGGCTATCACTTCCTGAACTGGTCGGGCGACACGACGGCGACGACCAACCCGCTCATCTTCAACATCACCGGCAACAAGGCGATCGTCGGCAACTTCGAGATCAACCAGTACACCCTCAACCTCCACGTCGACGGGCGAGGGGACCGCGGCGAAGAACCCGAGACCAGGCGACGTACCCGCACGGCTCCGTGGTGCAGCTCGCCGGCACGCCCAATGCCGGCCACGGCTTCTCGTCCTGGGCCGGCGACGCGAGCGGATCGACGAACCCGCTCAACGTGACGATGAACGGGAACAAGAACATCACCGCCCGCTTCACGCTGGCGATCAACACCGCACCGTCACCGGCACCGGCATGACCAAGAGTCAGAACCAGACCGCCTACGCGCCCGGCACGGCCGTGACCCGTGACACGCGCCGGCAGCGGCTGCGTTCAACGGCTGGACCGGCGACACCACGGCGGCGACGAACCCGCTCAAGCATCGTGGTGACGTCGGTGAGCCGGAACCTCACCGCCAACTTCATCAACGTCTGCACGCTCGACCTCACCGTGATCGGCAAGCGGCACGTTGGCCAGAGCACGACCTGGCGAACTACACCTTCGGCGCGGCGGTGACGGTGACGGCGACCCGAACAGCGGGCAGACGTTCATCGGCTGGGCCGGAGACACGAGCGGTACCGCGAACCCGCTCAACGTGGTGATCACTCGCAACCGGAACATCATCGGCCTGTTCACCTACAGCCTGACGACGAACACCGTCGGCAACGGCACCGTGAGCCGGAACCCCAGCGCGGCGAACTACGCGCCGGGCACGCAGGTGACGCTGACCGCGAACGCGGCGACGAACAATCATTTCGTGTCGTGGAGCGGCGACACCGCACCGCGACCTCGAACCCGCTGGTGTTGCCGATCACGGGGAACCGTACGGTGACGGCGAACTTCGCCATCGACACGCACACGCTCACGCTCAACGCGGGGGCGAACGGCACGGTGTCCAAGGAACCCGGATCTGCCGCAGTACAACCACGGCGCCTCGGTGACCGTGACCGCGACCCGGACCCCGGCTACCACTTCGTGGGCTGGACGGGGAGCGACGGCGACGACGAACCCGGTGACGTTCAACTTGGTCGCGAACAGGGTGATCACGAGCACGTTCGCGATCAACGTACCACGGTCGCGCACTGTCGGCGGGCACCGGAGGAACGGCGGCCAAGAATCTAACACCGCGCACGTACGATCACGGCGCCAGCGTGACGCTCACGGCGACCCCGACGTCGGGTTCAACTTCCTGAACTGGGCCGGGCGACACGTCGACGACGACGAACCCGCTGACGTTCCCGGTCGTCAAGAACCGTACGATCAACGCCGTGTTCGCGATCAGGACGTACACGCTGAGCGCGAACCCGTCGGGCAGCGGCACGGTGACGCGCAACCCGAATCAGGCGTCGTACCAACCACGGCACCACCGTCGTCGTCACCGCGACGCCGAGGCGCGGGGTGGCACTTCCTGCAGTGGACCGGCGACGCGTCGGGCTCGACAGACCCGCTCAGCGTGCTCATGGACGGTCCCAAGGACATCACCGCGGTGTTCGAGATCAACCAATACGCGCTGACGCTGTCCGTGCCGTCGGGGAACGGCGTGATCGCGGCCGAGCCGAGACCAGCCGCTGTACCCCGGACGGCACGCTGGTGGATCTCATTCCGGTTCCGAACACCGGCTATCGGTTCGTGTCGTGGGGCGGGGACGCGAGTGGCAGCGCCACGCTGTTCTCGCTGCTCATGAACGCCCCCAAGTCGGTGACCGCCACGTTCGCGATCGAAGCAGTTCCCGATCAACACGTCGGTGGTGGGCACGGGCTCGATCGTGCTCCAACCCCAACCAGGCCCTCTACAACTACGGCACCGTCGTCACGATGACCGCGACCACCGACACCTCGCGCCACTTCGTGCGCTGGGGCGGCAAAGGTGGACGGGCGGACGAGTCCGATGCAGATCACGATCACCGACACGATGACGGTGTCGGCGTTCTTCGCGTCCAACATCTACACCGTGAACGTCACCACGCAGGGCGGCACCGGGACGATCACGCGCGATCCGAACCAGACCACCATGTACATGGGCGGAACGATCGGCTTCACAGCGACCACCGGCGGCCAGCTCCAGTTCGCCGGCTGGCACGGGGACGTGAACACGTTGTTCAACCCGGTGAGCGCGCGCGTCGACAGCAACGTGAACATCATCGCGCAGTTCGTCGCCGCGGGACCGCCGGTCATCAACCTGACCATCGTCGGGCAGGGCTCGGTGTCGCGGAATCCCGACTTTGCCGAGCTACCCCATCGGCAGCACGGTCACGATGATCGCGACGCCGTCGCCGGGCTGGCACTTCGTCGGCTACACGGGCGAGGTCGTCACGCCGTTCCCCGGCATCGCCGTGTGGATGGATCGCGACAAGAACTTCACGGCTACGTTCTCGTCCGACAAGTTCGCGCTCGCGACCTCGGTCGTGGGCGGCGGAGACCGTCGTGCGCCTGCCGGACTCACGACCTACACGCCGAACACGACGGTTCAGGTCACCGCGAACGCGTCGGCCGGCTGGCACTTCATGTCGTGGGCCGGCGACACGACGACGATCTCGAATCCGATCCAGGTGCTGATGAACCGGGATCGCTCGGTCGTCGCGCGGTTCGGACCACGCTGACGACGGCGGTCGCCGACGGCGGAGCGTCGATCTCGACCGTGCCGGCGCAGAATACGGTGCTCGGCGGCGATACGATCCAGGTCACGCCGCACGCCAAGCTCGGCTACCGCTTCACGGGCTGGAGCGGCGACGCGACCGGCAACGCCGTTCCGCTGCTCGCGGTCATGACGGTGGACAAACGTCGATCACCGCGAACTTCGCGCTCGTCAGTACGTGCTCGATCTGTTCACCGACAGCCAGGGCACGATCTCGCGCACGCCGGTGCTCGCGACCTATCCCAACGGCTCGAACGTGATCGTGTCCGCGACGCCGGCGCCCGGCTGGCACTTCCTCGGATGGATGGGCGGTTCCGATCCGGTCAAGCAATCGGGCCGCAATGGCCGATGTGCGTGCCTAACTGTCTGTTCTCGCAGAACAATCCGCTCAACGTCGTCATGGAGAGCGATCGCTCGGTCACCGCGGTGTTCGAGGACAACGCCTTCGCCTTCCAGGCGGACGCTGAGGGCTCAGGGGCCGTCGCCCAGCAGTGGGTGCCGCAGGACGGCCCCGACACGATCGTCTTGCTCACGGCGCAGGCCGAGGAGGCTGGCGGTTCGTCTCGTGGTCGGGCGACGTGATGGGCTCGGAGAATCCGCTGCGCATCGATCTGAGCGGCCCGGTGCACGCGACCGCCAAGTTCGCGAAGGTCGTCGCGACGAGGCGATCCGGTGGCCGCGAACGCGGCAGCTCACGGTGAAGGAGTTCGCCCTGTCGTCGGTGCATCCGAACCCGACGAACGGTCCGGCCCAAATCGAATTCGCGCTGCCGTACGAGGCGTCGATCCGGATCACGGTGATCGACGTGCAGGGTCGTGAGACCGCCGTCGTCGCCGATCGGCGTGCAGCCGGCCGGTCGGCATCTCGCCGTGGAACGGGCGCACGGCAGCAGGCGACGCCGGGAACGGCATCTACTTCATCCGCTACCGCACGCCCGCCGGCGTCTTCACGAAGCGCATCGTTCTCGCGCGGTAGGCGCGCGTCGCGGGCCCCGTGCGAGGGCCGGCGCAGCGTCGGCTCCTGTGAGCCTCTCCGGATCGAGATGACCCGCCACCGGCAACCAGCGGCTCCCCGGCCCATTCGGTTCGGAGTCGCGTGACCCCGCTGACACTCGATACCAGGGCCTATCATGATGAGGAAGTCCGGCGCGATGCGGCACAAGTGTTCAGTAGGAGCCCGGAAAGAATACGACCCCGACTCGGGACCAAGGCAGACTTGGTGGGGAAGCAGTGGGGACTTAAGGTCATGCCTCGCTTCGGTGTGACCCGTTAGCTCAGTCGGTAGAGCACCTGCCTTTTAAGCAGGGTGTCGCTGGTTCGATCCCAGCACGGGTCACCAGAACCCGTCAGAAATCCGACCACCGTCAATATTCTGCAAACCGACGGGGGTTCCATCTGCATCAACAAGTCCGGCGCCCCAGGTCCCCTTCCCGAGGGTGTGGGTCCCGACGCGCGAGCGCTCCCGGCGACCGCGCAGCGCCCTGAAGCGATTCCCCAGGCCAGACCGTGGAGAAAGGTTCGTGGATTGCAACGAAGTGCTAGACCAGCTCGCGGAGTATCTCGATGACGACGCGCGAGCGGAACTGTGTCGCGCCATCGAGGAACATCTCTCCCAGTGCCATGGCTGCAAGATCGAGGTCGACAGCGTCCGCAAGACGATCGTGCTGTACCAGGCTGACCGCGAGTGCCCATGCCGCCGTCGGTGAACTCCCGACTCGAGGCGGCGCTCGCCAGGAGTTCGGATCACACGGGGGCCCGTCGCCGAGTCCGATTGACACGATGCAGCACGGTTCCTGAGAGTGCGGGCCGCTATCGGCCCCGCCCGCCGGAAGCAATCCCGCGGGCGGTTCTTTCTGTCCCCCGATCCCGACCCTCGATCAGGACCCTCCGTGAAGCGCGTCGGCATTCTGGGTCTTCCCGTTCCGGAAAGACCACCCTGTTCGAAATCCTCCTCCAAGGCGCGGGCTCGTCGTCGCCGGCCGCGTCGGGCCGCGAGCAGATCGGGATCGTGCGCGTCCCCGACGAGCGGGTCGACCAGCTCTCGGCGCTGTTCCAGCCGAAGAAGACGACGTACGCGCAGATCCAGTTCGTCGACAGCGCGGCCGCCGGCCAGCGGCTCGCCGCGCAGCGGCCGCGGACCCGACCCGTTCGCGAGTGTGCGCGACTGCGACGCGATCGTCGCGGTGGTGCGCGACTTCGACAACGCCGCCGTACCCCAGGAGTCCGGCGTCGAGCCCGATCGCGACGCACGCGCGCTCGAGGACGAGCTCGTGCTCAACGACCTCGTCATCGTCGAAACGCGGATCGAGCGGATCGAGAAGGAGTTGAAGATCGGCAAGCGCCAGGGCGAGCGCGAGCACGCGCTGCTCGTACGCTGCCGTGAGCGGCTCGAAGCCGGAACCCGCTGCGCGCTCAGACGTTCGACGCCGACGAGACGAAGCTCTTGCGCGGCTTCAATTCCTCACGCGGAAACCCCTGCTCGTGGTGTACAACCAGGACGAGAGCTCGACGCGCGAGCCGGCCCGGCTCGGCGAGCACACGCTCGTCGCCCGGCTGCGTGCCCACCTCGAGCGCGAGATCGTCGCGCTGCCGGTGGGCGACCGCGACGCGTATCGGACCGAGATGGGCGTCGAGGAGGACGGGCTGTCGCTCATCATTCGCGGGTGCTACGAGCTGCTCGGGTTGATCTCGTTCTTCACCGTGGGTCCTGACGAGGTGCGCGCCTGGACGCTGACGCGCGGCGAGACCGCGGTCGACGCGGCAGGGGAGATCCACACCGATCTGGCCAGGGGCTTCATCCGCGCCGAGGTCGTGACCGCCGCCAGCGCTACTCGAGGCGGAGGGACGGCCGGTGCGCGCGGACGCGGCGCGCTGCGCCTCGAGGGCCGCGAGTACGTCGTCCAGGACGGCGACTGTCTGGAGATTCGCTTCAACCGAACCTGAACCCGCCGCGTCCTGGGGTGCGCGCGTGGCCCGATGGCCGCGCGCGAGCGGACGCGGGAAAGGATGGGCACGTGACGTTCCTCGCGAGACGACGCATCGATCGCGCGACGCGTGCGCGTGCGTCGCGATCGCGCTCGCCGTCGCCGGGCTCGCGATCGCGCGGCCCGTGAACGCCGCGCTCGAGGACGTGCGTGGCAACCTCTCGATCGGCTACTCAAGCTGTTCATCGCGGACGCGCCGGGGAAACCTGTCGGGCGCGGGCGGGCTCGACTATCCCGTGATGGGGCCGATGCGCGTGGGGCTCGAGCGTCGGGCTCCACCTGCTCGGGAGCCGCGCCGTCGAGCGCGGCAGCCTGCTCGCCAACGTCGACTACAGCCTGTTCGAGGTCGTCGCCTTCGCGCACTGGATTCCCCACAACCTGGGGCCCATCGGGCGCATCTCCGTCGGTCCGGCGCTGATGAGCGCGCGCGGCGAGCTGTCGACCTCAGGCGGCGGGGCCGCGTTCAGCGATCTCGCCGTCGAGGAGGTGGCGCCCGGCGCCGCGCTCGACGTCACCGTGATCTCGCGCTCCGCGTCCCCGGTGCGCGTCGGACTCGAGGTGGGCGGGCGGGTCGCGTTCCTCGACGGCGAGAACTGGTCGCTCGCCAGCGTGCGGGCGACGTTCCACTTCTGAGTCGCGCGGTCGCGCCGCGCGCTGCGCCCAAACCCCGCGCTTTGACAGTCCCTTCCGGCCCCGTCTATCCTCCGCGGCTCGCAAATCCTTCGGGGCGGGGCGCAAGTCCCCACCGGCGGTACAGCCCGCGAGCGGAGGCGGCCGAGGCGGACGACGTTCGTCGTTCGATCCTGTAGGCGCCGACCGCAGACCCGGTGGAACTCCGGGGCCGACCGTGACAGTCGGGATGGAAGAAGGAGCGGGACGGGGTTCCTCTCAGGATCCCGCGTCGCTTCGCGTGTTCGCCCGTGAACCCTGACGGGGCGATTTCGTTTTCCGCGAAGTCCCCCAAGCTCCAGAGGCTCCAAGACTCCATGTCGGCACGTTCCACCGAACTCGAGGTCGGCTCCATGCGACGGGCCATGAGGCTCGCCGAGCGCGGCCGCGGCCGCACGAGCCCCAACCCGGTCGTGGGCGCGGTGCTCGTGCGCAGCGGGCGCGTCGTCGGCGAGGATGGCACCAGGCGCTCGGCCTGCCGCACGCGCGAGCAGCGAGGCGATCGCCGCGGCGGGCGCGCGCGCGCGGCGCCACGCTCTACGTCACGCTCGAGCCGTGCGTGCACGTCGGCCGCACGCCGCCGTGCGTCGACGCCATCATCGCCGCGGCATCCGGCGCTGCGTCGTCGCGTGCCGCGATCCGCACTCGATTGTGAACGGCCGCGGCCTCCGCGCGCTGAGGCGCGCGGGAATCGACGTCACGCTCGGGTTGTGCGCCGACGAGGCCCGGCGAGCAGCTCGGCGGCTTACTGAGCTCGCGCACACCGCGCGCCGTCCGCGCGTGACGTGGAAGGTCGCCGCCTCGCTCGACGGCCGCATCGCCGACGCGCGCGGGCGCTCGCGCTGGATCACCGGGCCCGAGGCGCGAGCGCTCGGCCATCGCCTGCGCGCGGCCTCCGACGCGATCGTGGTCGGCGCGGGCACCGCGCGCGCGGACGATCCGCGGCTCTCGGCGCGTGGCGTCCACGCGGGACGCCAGCCGCTGCGCGTCGTGTGCGACACGCAGCTGAGGCTGCCGCTCACGCTGCGCGCTGTTCGGCCGGCGGCTCGCCCGCGGCACCGTCGTCGCGTGCGGCCCGCGCCCGATGAGCCGGCGCGTGCGAGGCGCTTGAGCGGCGCGGCGTCCAGGTGTGGCGGCTGCCGCTCCGCGACGGCCACGTGTCGCCGGCGGCCGTCGGGCGGCGGCTGGTCGAGGCCGGATGTCACGAGGTGCTGCTCGAGGGCGGCGCCCGGCTGGGGACGGCGTGGCTCGGGCCGGACGCGTCGACCGCATCGTGCTGGCGCTCGCGCCGCGCCTGCTCGGCGGCGACGGGCTGGCCTGGTGCGGTCCGCTTGCGCGCGGGCTCGCCGACGCCCGCGCGCGCCGACTCGTGTCCACGCAGCGCGTCGGCGACGACGCGCTGCTGACCATGGAGCTCGCGCACTGATGTTCACCGGGCTCGTCGAGGAGGTGGGACAGGTGCTGCGCGTCGAGCCGGCGAGGAACGGCCGGCGACTGTGGATCGGCGGCCGGGTCGCGATCGCGGACGCGCGGATCGGCGACAGCATCGCCGTGAGCGGCTGCTGCCTCACCGCGGTCGAGATCGACGACTCGGGCTTCGCCGTCGACGCCGTGCCCGAGACGCTGCGCGCACGACGCTCGGGCGCTGGCAGCCGGGGCAGCGCGTCAACCTCGAGCGCGCGATGCGCCTCGACCAGCGCCTCGGCGGACATCTGGTGCAGGGCCACGTCGACGGCGTCGGCGAGGTGGTCGCCGTGCGCGACGAGGGCGAGGCAACACGCGTCACCTTCGCGGTGCCGGATCCGCTCGCGCGTTTCGTCGCCGAGAAGGGCTCGATCGCGATCGACGGCACCAGCCTCACGGTCGCCGGCGGACACGGTACCCGCTGCGAGGTCGTGCTTGTGCCGCATACGCTGCGCGCCACGATCGCGGGCGACTATCGGCCGGGCACCGCGGTGAACGTCGAGGTCGACCTGGTCGCGCGCTACCTCGCGCGCCTGCTCGAGGCCTCGGTCACGGAGGGGAAGCGATGAGCCCGAGAACGATCGGTGATCACGCCCACGAGGGCGTCGCGTGCCGTGTCGCACACGCGCCGCGCGCGGTCGCGGAACGGCGTCCGTCCGGAGGCGCCGGCGCCCGCGCCGGCCGAGCCCGCGTCGCGCCGCGGGCTCATCTCCGTCGAGGAGGCCATCGCGCGCATCCGCGCCGGCAAGATGATCATCGTCGTCGACGACGCCGACCGCGAGAACGAGGGCGACGTCGTGTTTGCCGCCGAGAAGGCCACGCCCGAGATGGTCAACTTCGCCGTCAAGTACGGCCGCGGCATCCTGTGCGCGCCGATGGGGCCGGAGGAGGCCGACCGCCTGGGGCTCAAGCTCATGGTGGCGCAGAACACCGCCAAGTTCGGCACGCCGTTCACCGAATCGGTCGACGCGCGGCGCGGCACGACCACGGGCACGTCGGTGCAGGATCGCGCGAAGACGCTGCGCACGCTCGCCGACCCGCGCTCCTCGTCCCGCGACCTGGTGCGGCCGGGCCACGTGTTCCCGCTGCGCGCGGTGCCGGGCGGCGTGCTGCGGCGCGCGGGACACTCGGAGGCGGTGCCCGATCTGTGCACGCTCGCGGGACTCCGTCCCGTCGGCGCGCTGTGCGAGATCCTGTCCGACGACGGGCGCATGATGCGGCTGCCGGAGCTCGCGCGGCTTCGCGCGCCGCCACCGGCTCGGGATCCTGACCATCCGGGACCTGATCGAGTACCGCCGCCGGCGCGAGATCCTCGTCCAGCGCGTCGTCACCGTGCCGCTGCCGACGCCCGAAGGCGCGTTCCAGCTCCAGCTCTACCAGAGCACGCTCGAGGGCGACCACCACGTCGCGCTCGTCAAGGGCAACGTGCGCCGCGGCGGCCCGGTGCTCGTGCGCGTCGCACTCGCAGTGCCTGACCGGCGACGTGTTCGGCTCGCAGCGCTGCGACTGCGGCCCGCAGATGCACGCGGCGCTGCGCGCGATCGCGCAAGACGCGGCCGCGGCGTGTTCCTCTACCTGCAGCCAGGAGGGCCGCGGCATCGGGCTCGCGAACAAGCTCCGCGCGTACGCGCTCCAGGACCAGGGGCTCGACACCGTCGAGGCCAACGTCAAGCTCGGCTTCCCGGCCGACCTGCGCGACTACGGCATCGGCGCGCAGATCCTCGTACGATCTCGGCGTGCGCGAGATCGAGCTGCTCACGAACAATCCGCGCGCAAGGTCGTCGGGCCTCGAGGCCTACGGCCTGTCGATCGTGCGCCGCGTGCCGATCGCGATCCCGGCCAACCGGCACAACCGCCGCTACCTCGCCACCAAGCGCGACAAGCTCGGGCACCTCCTCGACCTGAACCTCGGCGAGACGTGATCGTCGCGCGAGCTCCGCCTGATCCACGACGCTCGCGGCCGGCGCTTCGCCGTCGTCGCCGTCGCGCTTCAACGGCCGTCTACGTCGAGCGCCTCGTCCACGCCGCGCTCGACAGCCTGCGCGCGCGCGGCGCCGCCGAGCAGGATCTCGAGGTCGTGTGGGTGCCGGGCGCCTTCGAGCTGCCGCTCGCGTGCGCGCTGGCGGCGGCGAGCCGGATCGCTTCGACGCCGTGCTCGCGTTCGGCGTGCTGATCCAGCGGCGAGACCGAGCACTTCCGGCTGGTCGCCGACGCGTCGGCGCATGGGCTGATGCGGGTCGCGCTCGACACCGGCGTGCCGGTGCTGAACGGCGTGCTCGCGGTACACGGCAGCGCCGAGCAGGCCGCGGCGCGCACTGGCGGGCGCGCTCGGCAACCGCGGCGCCGAGGTCGCGCTCGCCGCCGTTCACGATGGCGCGCGCTGCGCGCCGAGGTCGCACCGCGTGCGCTGAGGTCCAGGACGGCGCTCGCCGCCGCGCGCGCGAGGTCGGCGTTCCGCGTCGCCTACCTCGCCGACGTCACCGGCGACACCTACCGCGCCGCGTGGACCGCGCGCCGCGAGGAGGAGCGACTCAACGACGATCAGGTCGAGCTGATCGAGGACGTCGTCGACGGAGCTCGAGGCGCGTGGCGCCGGACGTCGACGCCCGCCTCGCCGCCGCCGCCGAGCGCTGGTCGCTCGAGCGCCTGAGCCGCCACCGACCGCTCGGTGCTGCGCGTCGCCGTCGCCGAGCTGGTGGCGCGGCCGGGCACGCCCGCGCGCGTGGTGATCGACGAGGCGATCGAGCTGGCGCAAGCGCTACGGCGCCGAGGAGTCGGGGCGGTTCGTCAACGGCGTGCTCGACGGTGTCGCGCGTCGCGTGCGGCCCGGAGGAGTTCTGATGCTGCGCGCGATCGTGTCCGACCTCCACGGCAACCTCGAGGCGCTCGAGGCGGTGCTCGCGGACCTCGACCGCCGCACGGTGAGCGTCGCTCGCGTGCCTCGGCGACTTCGTCGGCTACGGCGCCTCGCCCAACGAGTGCATCGATCGACTGCGGCCGCGCCTCGAGGCGGCAGTGATCGGCAACCACGACCTGGCGGCGTGCGGAGGGCTCCAGCTCGACGTTCCAGTCCGACGCCGCGATCGCCGCCCAGTGGACGAGGCCGCCACCTCAGACCCGAGAGCCGCGTCGTATCTGATGTCGCTGCCCGAGACGGTGCGCTGGCACGGGCTGAGGCTCGTGCACGCCACGCCGTCGGAGCCCGCGGGCCTGGCACTACGTGCTGTCGATCGCCGACGCGACCGAGGAGATGATGGCGTTCGACGAGCGCACGTGGTGCTCGTCGGCCATTCCCACGTGCCGGGCGCGTTCGTGGGCGACGGCGACGCCGTGCGCTACCGGCGCGACGCCCTGGCTCACGATCGAGAACGAGCACCGCTACCTGGTGAACGCGGGCAGCGTCGGCCAGCCGCGCGACGGCGATCCGCGCGCCGCGCTACCTGCTCGTCGACGACGACGCGCAGACGCTCGAGCACGTGCGCGTCGAGTACGACGTCGACGACCGCGATGGAGCGGATCCGCGCCGCGGGCCTGCCGTCGTTCCTCGGCCGAGCGGCTGCGGTGGGGAGAGTATGGCGCGGGCCTCCACGCTCGAGCACTGGGAATCGTACTGGAGGGGCATCGCCGACATCGACGCGCACGTACTCGACCGGCGGCCGCCTGGTGCGCGAGATCTCGCGCGACGGCCCGGTGGCGGGCGCGCGCGTGCTCGAGGTCGGCGCGGGCTCGGGCGCGACTCGCTCGGGCTCGCGCGCGAGGGCGCGACCGCGCGTCGTGCTCGACTACTCGCCGGCCTCGCTGGCGCTGGTGCGCCGAGCAGGCGCGGCGCAGGGCGTGACCGATCCACCTCGTGCGCGCCGGACGCGCTGGCGATGCCGTTCCGCGACGGCGCGTTCGAGGTCGTGTTCCACCAGGGGCTGCTCGAGCACTTCCGCGACCCGCGGCCGCTGCTGCGCGAGAACGCCCGCATCACTGCAACGCGGCGGCCGCGCCGTCGTCGACGTGCCGCAGACCTTCCACCTCTACACGCGTCATGAAGCAGACGCTGATCGCGTTCAACGCGTGGTTCGCGGGCTGGGAGACGCAGTTCACGCCGCGGGCGCTCGAGCGCCTGCTGCGCGCGGCCGGCCTCACGGTGCGGCGCACGCTACGGCGAGTGGATGGTGCCCGGGCTCGCGTACCGCGTGACGCGCGAGGTGCTGAAGCGCGGGCTCGGGTGCGCGCTGCCGCTCGAGCCGCGCGGGCCCCGGGTGGTGGGAGCGCGGCTGGGACGCGCTGCGCGCGCCGGCTCGCGCCGCCGGCGCTGGGCGCTCACACCTGCCACGTGATCGGCACGGTGGCGGAGAAGCCGATGACGGCGGCGCCGCATCTGCTCGCCGTCAACTTCCGCGATCCCGGGCATCCCGAGGCGGGCGGCGCCGAGCTCCACCTCGAGGAGATCCTGCTCGAGGCGGTGCGCCGCGGCTTCGCGCGTCACGTGGCTCGCGGCTGGCTTCCGGGCGGCGCGCCCGAGAGCGAGCATCGCGGCATGCGGATGCGTGCGCCGCGGCACGTGGTGGAACTTCAACCTGGTCGTGCCCGGCGTGCTCCGGCGCGAGTTCTCGAGCCCGCCGCCCGACCTCGTCGTCGAGGACATCAACAAGGTGCCGTGCTTCACGCCGTGGTGGACGCCGAGCGACGGTCGCGGTGATCGTGCCGCACCTGTTCGGCACCGCCGCGTTCCAGGAGGCGGCGCTGCGCCGGTGGCGCGTCTACGTGCATGGCGCTCGAGGCGCTGATCCCGTCGGTCTATCGCAGCGCTGCCGGTTCGTCGTCATCTCCGAGAGCACGCGCGACGACCTGATCCGACGCGGCATCGCGCGCGGGCGCATCACCGTCGTGCACTGCGGCATGGACCACGACACCTACCGGGCCGACCCCGCGACCTGGCGAAGACGCGCGCAGCCGACGGTCGTCTACGTCGGGCGGTTGCGCCGCTACAAGGGTATCGACTGGGTGCTGCGCGCGCTGTCCGGCGGTGCTGCGCGCGCGTGCCGGACGCGCGGCTCGACGTGATCGGCGACGGACCTCGACCGCGCGCGGCTCGGGCGCCGCGCCGCGCGCGACATCGGGCTGGCTGACGCCGTCACGTTCCTGGGCTTCCTGCCGCGCGCCGGACAAGGCGCGGCATGGATGCGCGAGGGCTGGGTCGTCGTGCAGCCGTCGCCCAAGGAGGGCTGGGGGCTCACCGTGATCGAGGCGGGCGCGTGCGGCACCGCGGTGGTCGCGGCCGACAGCCCGGGGCTGCGCGACTCGGTGCGGCGCGACGAGACCGGGCTGCTCGTGCCGTTCGGCGACGACGCGGCGCTCGACCCGAGCGCTCGTCCGCGTGCTCGCGGACGCGCGCGCTGCGCGAGCGGCCTGGCCGCGGCGGGGCGCGCGCTGGTCGCGACCGCTTCCAGTGGCCCGACGTGCGCGCGCCGCTCGCTCGACGTGCTCGCCGGCGACCGGCCGCGGCGACTGAGCGGAGCGTGGTCTCGCCCGACGCCGTCACGGGAAGCCCCGGTCCAGGAGCCGTGCTGCGTCGCTCGCCGCCAAGATCGTGTTCAGCCTGGCGGTGCTGCGTGCTCGTGCCGTGGCGCATCCCGCTCGACCAGCTCGCCGGTACGCTGCGCCACGCGCACGTGCGGCACGCTGCTCGCGGCGGCCGGGCTGCTGTTCGCGAGCAACGTGCTCGGCTCGTACCAGTGGGAGCGGCTGCTCGCGGCGGTCGGACATCCGCATCCCGTTCTGGCAAGGTGCTCGCGCCTACTACCACGTCGGATTGTTCTTCAACAATTTCCTGCCCGCCAACATCGGCGGCGACATCGCGCGCGCATCGTCGCGTCGCCGCGCGCCGAGACGCGCGCCGCGGCGGTGTCGGCTGTCGTGCATGGACCGCCTGATCGGCACGGTGGCGCTCGCCGGGCTCGCGCCTGGTCACGCACGCTGCCGGCGATCGACCGCTTCCACCTCGGCGTGGCCTACGCTGGCGCTGGTGGTGTTCTTCGGCGCGCAGCGTCAGCTGGATGCTGTGGCTCGTCTTCCACCCGGCGCTGCTGCCGGCTGCTCGAGCGCTGCCTCGGCCGCATCGGGCTCGGCGGCATGCAGCCCGCAGCTCGAGCGAGCTGGCCGCTCGCTTCGCCGCGCTCCGCGCGCCGCGGCGGCTGTTCGCCGGCTTGTTCGCGCGTGGCCACGGTCGATCCAGGTCACGCGCATCTGCGTCCACGTGCTGGTGGCGCGCTGCACTCGGCATGCACGTTGCCGTGCCCTACTTCTTTCTTTTCGTGCCGCTGCTGGCGGTGATAGTCTCGCTGCCCATCTCGTTGAACGGCATCGGCGTGCGCGAAGGAGCGGGCATCGTGCTGTTCGGCCTCGTCGGGGTGGATCGCGCGCACGCGTTCTCGCTCCAGTTCACGACCTATCTCGTGGCGGTCGCCGTGAGCCTGCTCGGGCGCGCTCGTGCTGCCTGCGCGCGCATTCCTGCGCGGCGCGCGGGTGTCACGCGATCTACGGAGGACGTCTTGATGGACTCGAGCCAGCGCGTCACGTGGGCGGTCGCGCTGGTCGTGTTCCTGATCGCGGCGTCGGTCTACTTCATCACCCTGACGCCCACCGTGCCGTTCTGGGACTGCCGGCGAGTTCATCGCCTGCTCCTACATCCTCGGCATCCCGCACCCGCCCGGGACGCCGTTCTACGTGCTGCTCGGCCGCATCGCCACCCTGGTGCCGTGGGCCTCGATCGCGCAGCGCGTGAACGCGCTGTCCGCGCTGCCCGCCGCGCTGCGCGGTGATGCTGACCTACCTCACCGGCGTCAAGCTGATCCGCCTCGCGCAGCGGCAAGGATCGCGCCGAGTCCGACGGCTGGATCGCGCACGTCGGCGCCGTCACGGGCGCGCTGCATGCTCGCGTTCTCCGACGCGTTCTGGGAGAACTCGATCGAGGCCGAGGTCTACTCGCTGATGAGCCTGGCCCAGATCCTGGTCCTCTGGCTGGGCCTGCGCGTGGTGGGAGGAGCACGAGCAGCAGCCGACCGCGGGCCCGCTGCTCATCTGCCGTCTACGTGATGTGGCTGTAGCGTCGGGCTCCACCTGGGCGTCGGCATCATGGGGCTGCCGCTGATCCTGCTGGTGTGGCTGGTCGACCGCCGCGCCGCGCGTCGTGTTCGCGATGCCGCTGCTCTCCGTGCTGCTCGTCACCGATGGGGCTCGAGCGTCTGGCTGGCGGCGATGCTGCTGCTGTCGACGCTGACGTTCCTGATCTTCGCCTGCGCAGAGGAAGCTCGACACACGCGCTGGCGTGGATCAGCGCCGCCTTCGCCGCGTACGGTACGCTGGTTGCGCTTCGGCGACAAGCGACTTCACCACCGGCACGGCGCTGATCGCGGCCGGGTCCATCGTCGGTGCCGCTCGATGATCGCTGGCGATCCGCTCGACCGCGAGGGCCGCATCCTGGCGCTGGCGCTGCTGCCTGATGGTCGTCGGCTACTCGACCCACGCCTACCTGCCGATCCGCGCCGCGCAGCACCCCGCGATCAACGAGGGCAACCCGTCGACGTGGGAGACGCTGCGCGACCTGCTCGAGCGCAAGCAGTACGGGCAGATGAACATGTTCGTGCGGCGCGCGCCCGCTGTCGGTCCAGCTCGACAAGGAGTTCTGGCGCTACTTCCGGCGCCAGTGGCCGCTGTTCCCGACCGATCGGCTGTGGGCGTCGCTGCTGCCGCTCGGTGCTCGGCATCGCGGGAGGGCGTGTGGCAGTTCGCGACGAGAACGCATCGCATTCCTCTACACCGGCTGCTTCCTGGCGCTCACGACCGCCGGCATGATCGTGTTCCTCAACTTCAGCCGACCACGAGGTGCGCGAGCGCGACTACTTCTTCCAGAGCGGCTATCCACGCGCTACGCGCTGTGGATCGGGCGTGGGCGTGACGTGGCTGATCGCGTGGGTGCGCGAGTCGTTCGCCGAGGGCGCGGCCCGAAGTCGCTGGGCGACGGTCACGCGCCGCGCGTCCTGCTGCGCGCAGCCGGTGCTGCTGGCTCAAGAACCTGTGGTTCACGCACGACCGGCGCGGCAACTACGTCGCCGACGACTACGCCTACAACATGCTCGCGCCGCTGGCGCCCAACTCGTTCGTGTTCACGAACGGCGACAACGACACGTTCCCGCTCTGGTACATCCAGCAGGTCGAGGGCTTCCGCAAGGACGTGCGGGTCGTGAACCTGAGCCTGCTCAACACCGACTGGTACATCCGCCAGCTGCGCGACGAGGAGCCCAAGGTGCCGATCACGCTCGACGACGCGACGATCAAGATGCTTGGGCATGGGCGCCGTGCGCGATTCAGGCCGGCAACATCATCTACACCAACGAGTTCATGGTCGGGCACATCGTCAGCGAGTCGCAGACGCCGACGGCAGCTGGAAGAAGCAGCCCTACTTCGCGGTCACGGTCCCCGAGCACATGGGTCTCGAGCACGTACTTCTCGCTCGAGGGCCTCGTCTACCGCGTCAACGCGACTCGCCGCACGACCAGATCGACGTTCCGACGCGACCGAGAAGTCGCTGTACGAGACGTTCCGCTACCGCGGCTTGTTCACCGCCGACGGCTCGCTGGGACTCGACCGGTCTACAAGGACGAGAACGCCTCGACGCTGTCGCGCAACTACGCGGCGGCGCACCTCCAGCTCGCGTTCAGTATCGGCGCACGCGGCAGACGTCGCCGCGCGCGATCAGCGAGATGGAGCGCGTCGAGCGCATGTTCCCGGACCTCGCCGAGGTGCTGGTGCCGCTCGGCACGCTTCTACCTCGACGGCGGGCGACACGCGCCAAGGCGATCCGGTCTGCTTCCAGCGCATCGCGACGCGCAATCCCGACGCAATCCCGAGGCGCGCTACTACCTCGGCGCCACGCATGGTGTATCAAGGGCAGCACCGACGAGGCGGTGCGCGAGTTCAGACGCGCGATCGCAGCTCGATCCCCGACTACCCGCAGCCCTACTTCGCGCGCGTACTACGCGTTGTGGCAGATCGGGCCAGCGCGAGCGCGCGGTGCACCTACCTGCGAGCGGTGGGCCAACCGCGCACCCGGACGACGCCGCAGGCGCGCGGCGCTGCTCGACGCCCAGCGCCGCGCGCTGGGCAACGCAGGCCGAACGGCCGGCGTTGCCTCCGCCCGCCAGCCCGAACCTGCCCTAGTTCGACCGCCATGCATCGGCGTTCCCACGCGCTGGTCACCGGGGCGGCCGGGCTTCATCGGCTCGCATCTCGTCGAGCGGCTGCTCGCGCGACGGCGTGCGGGTGACCGGCGTCGACTGCTTCACCGACTACTACGATCCGGCGCATCAAGCGCGACAACCTCGCGGCGCGCGCTCGGCGCACCGGCGCTTCGCGCTGCTCGAGGCTCGATCTCGGCGCGGCCGATCTGTCGCCGCTGCCCGAGCGTCGACGTCGTGTTCCACCAGGCCGCGCAGGCGGGCGTGCGCGCGTCGTGGGGGCGGAGTTCGCGGTCTACGTCCACCACAACGTGCTCGCGACCCAGCGCCTGCTCGAGCGCTACCGAGACGCGCGAAGCTCGAGCGCTTCGTCTACGCCTCGTCGTCGTCGGTGTACGGCGACGCCGAGCGCTACCCGACCGACGAGACGCTGCTGCCGCGGCCGTTCTCGCCCTACGGCGTCACCAAGCTCGCCGGCGAGCACCTCGCGCTGCTCTACGGCCGCAACTTCGGCGCTGCCGGTCGTCGGCGCTGCGCTACTTCACCGGTCTATGGCCCGCGCCAGCGCCCCGACATGGCGTTCCACAAGTTCTGCCGCGGCGATGCTGCGCGGCGAGCCGATCCCGGTCTACGGCGACGGCAAGCAGTCGCGCGACTTCACGTTCATCGACGACGCCGTCGAGGCCAACGTGCGGGCGTGGAAGCGGGCACCGCGAGCGGCGTCTACAACGTCGGCGGCGGGTCGCAGGTCGAGGTGCTCGAGGCGATCGCGCATCCTCGAGCAGGCGCTCGGCGTGAAGGCGCGAGCGATTCACGCGAGCCGCGGCCGCCCGGCGATCCGCTGCGCACGCGCGCCGACGCGACGCGCTGCGCGCGGACCTCGGGTTCGCGCCGTCGAGCGCCGATCGCGGCACGGACCTCGCAGCCGAGGCCGCATGGGCGACGCGCGCACTACGCGGGGAGACGCCGCGTGAGCCGCGCCGCGGCGTCTCGGTCGTGGTGCCGGCGTACAACGAGGCCGAGAGCCTGCCTGAGCTCGCACCGTGAGCTCGTCCGGCGCGCTCGACGCGCATGGGTGCGGACGTGGGAGATCGTCTACGTCGACGACGGCTCGCGCGACGGCACCGACGCGGTGCTCGCGCGGCCTCGCCGCCGACGAACCGCGCGGTGCGCGGCGCTCGCTGCGGCGCGAACTTCGGCAAGTCGGCGGCGCTCGCGGTCGGGTTCCGGCTCGCGCGCGGGCGACTGGGTCGCGACCATCGACGCCGACCTCCAGGACGATCCCGCCGAGCTGCCGCGGCTGATGCAAGCGCTCGACTCGGGGCTCGATCTCGTCTCGGGCTGGAAGCAGAAGCGCCAGGATCCGATCTCGAAGACGCTGCCGTCGTCGAGCTGTTCAACGCGGTGACCGTCGGCGGTCGTCGGGCTGCGACCTCCACGACTTCAACTGCGGGCTTCAAGCTCTACCGCCGCGAGGTCGCCGAGTCGCTCGAGGTCTACGGCGAGCTGCACCGCTTCCTGCCCGCGCTCGCGCACTGGCGCGGCTTCCGCGTCGGCGAGCGTGCCGGTGCGGCACCGCGCGCGCCAGCTTCGGCAAGCAGCAAGTTCGGCGCGTCGCGATTCGTGAACGGCTTCCTCGACCTGCTGAGCGCCGCGTTCATCTCGACCAGCGCGCTGAAGCCGCTGCACGTGTTCGGGCGCATCGGGCTCCTGTTCCTGATCGGCGCGGCTCGCGCTCGGCGCGTGGTTCGTCGGGCTGTGGATCGCCGGCGAGCCGATGCGCGTGCGCCCGCTCATGCTGTTCGGCGCCGGGCCTCGTGCTGCTCGGCATCCAGTTCATCCTGATGGGCCTGCTCGGCGAGATGATCGCGCACCTCGGCGCGCGCTCGACTACCCGCTGCGCGCGCCGCTTCAACCTCGGATGCCGACGCGTGAAGGCGTTCGTGCTCGCCGGGCGGGCTCGGCACGCGGCTCCGGCCGCGCTTCGGCGATCTGCCCAAGCCGCTCGCGCCGCTCGGCGGCCGGCCGTTCCTCGCGCGCCAGCTCGAGTGGCTCGCGCGCACGGCGTGCGCGACGTCGTGCTGTGCGTCGGCTACGGCGCCGATCAGGTGCGTGAGACGCTCGGCGACGGCGCCGCGTACGGCGTGCGGCTCGCCTTCTCGATCGAGGCCGAGCCGCTCGGCACCGGCGGGGCGCTGCAAGCTCGCCGCGCGCCATGTCGACGGGCCCGCGCTGGTGCTGAACGGCGACACGCTGCTCGACGTGCGATCCGTGGGCGCTCGAGCGCGCGCGCTGGGAGCACGGCGCGCTCGGCGCGATCGCGCTGCTACGAGGTTCGCCGACGCGCCGAGCGCGCGGCCGCGTCGAGCGCGACGCGACGCGGTCGCGTGCTGCGGTTCGTCGAGAAGGATCGCCGCGCATCGCGGCGCCGGCGTGGGTGAACGGCGGGCTCTACGCGTTCGCGCCGGCGGCTGTGGCGCCGGCTGCCGGCGGGCGCGTCGTCGCTCGAGCGCGACGTGCTGCCCACGCTCGCGGCCGAGGGGCGGCTCGGCGGGCTCCAGCTCGGCGGGCGAGTTCTTCGACATCGGCACGCCCGAGGAATGGGAGCGGGCCGAGCGGCGGTTCGCGCGCATGAGCCGCGCCGCGCTACTTCCGCGCGCGCGCGCCGCTGCGCCTGTCGTTCTGCGGCGGCGGCACCGACGTCTCCCCGTATCCCGGAGGAGCACGGCGGCATGGTGCTGTCGGCGACCATCGACCAGTACGCGTACGCGTCGCTGCGCGCCGCGCCGCGACTCGCGGCTCACGATCGCGAGCCTCGACTACGACGTGGTCGCCAAGTACGACCATCCGCGGCGCATGCGTTTCGACGGCAACCTCGATCTCATCAAGGCGGTGGTGCGGGCGCTGCAGCGTCGGCAAGCGGCGCCGACCTGTGGTGCACTCCGACGCGCCGCCGGGATCGGGGCTCGGCTCGTCGTCGACGCTGGTCGTGGCGTTGATCGGCGTGCTCAGCGAGTGGCTGCGGCGGCCGCTCGTCGAGCTACGAGAGTCGCCGAGCTGGCGTACCGCATCGAGCGCGTCGACATGAAGCTCGCGGGCGGGCGACAGGATCAGTACGCGGCGCGCCTTCGGCGGCTTCAACTTCATCGAGTTCCACCGCGACTCGACGCTCGTCAACCCGCTGCGCATCCGTCCCGACGTGCTCGCCGAGCTCGAGTACCGACTGCTGCTCTGCTACATGGGGCCAGACGCGCCAGTCGGCGCACATCATCGAGCGGCAGGTCGAGGCCTACAAGCGAGGGCCGCGAGGCGACGGTCGAGGCACTCCACCGCCTCAAGGCCGAGACGCTCGGAGATGAAGAAGGCGCTGCTGCGTCGGCGACGTCGACGCGATCGGGCGAGCTGCTCCACCGGGCGTGGGAAGACAAGAAGCAGCTCGACAAGGGCATCTCGAACAGCCACGTCGACCAGCTCTACACGCTCGCGCGCCGCGAGGGCGCGATCGGCGGCAAGATGCCGGGCGCGGGCGGCGGCGGCTACTTCCTCTTCGCTCACGCGCTTCGACCGCAAGCACCGCGTCGCCGCCGTGCTCGAGAAGCACGGCGGGCAGGTCGTGCCGTTCCAGTTCGAGCGCCGCGGGCTCACGACCTGGTCGTTCGGTCACGGCGCCGCGCGTCGACGCGGGCCGCGCGCCCAGTCGCTGACATGCGCATCGCGCTGCGTCGGACCGCTGCGCTCCGTGGCGCGGCGGGCTCGCACAGTACCTGGCGCTGCTCGGCGAGGCGCTGATGCCGCAACGCCGACGTGCGCGGCGTGACGTTCACGCGCCAGTATCCGGAGTTCCTGTTCCCGGGCAGACGTCGCAGCTCGACTCCGAGCGCCGAGCAGCCGCGCTTCCCGGTCGCGAGTCGCTGCTCGACTCGATCGGCCCGTGGAGCTGGCGCCGCGACCGCGCGCGCGCCTCGAAGCGTTCGCACCGGGTGTGGTCGTGCTCAAGTGGTGGATCCCGTTCTTCGCGCCCGTCGTTCGCGTCGGCGGTGGGGCCGCTGCGCCGCCGCGGCACGCGCGTGGTGCTCGTGTGCGACAACCTGGTGCCGCACGAGCACCGGCCGTTCGACGGCGCGTTCACGCGCTGGATGCTGCGCAACTCGGACGGCTACCTGGTCATGTCGGACAGCGTCGAGCGCGATCTCGATCGCTTGAAGCCCGGCGCCCCGCGGCGGCGCGTGCGTGCATCCGCTCTACGCCCAGTTCGACCGCGGGCGGTGGACGCGCGAGACCGCGCGCGCGCGCCTCGGGCCGTCGAGGGCGACGTCGCGCTGTTCTTCGGCTACGTCCGCCGACTACAAGGGACTCGACACGCTGCTCGAGGCGTGGCCCGCGCGTGCGCGCGCGCGCGCGCCGGCGACGCTGGTCGTGGCGGGCGAGTTCTACGAGGACGCCGGCGCCGTATCGTGCGCTCGCCGCAGGCCGCGGGCGGCGAGCCCCGCGTGCGTCTGCTCGAGCGCTACATTCCCGACGAGCGAGGTCGAGGCCGTGTTCAAGGCGGCCGACGTCGTCGTGCTGCCGTATCGATCGGCGACCCAGAGCGGCGTGACCCACGTCGCCTACGCGCTCGGCGTGCCGGTGATCGACCACCGACGTCGGCGGCCTGGCGGAGACGGTGCAGCCCGGGCGAGACCGGGCTCGTCGTGCCGCCCGAGGATCCGGCGGCGCTCGCCGCCGGCGATCGTCGAGTTCTTCGAGCGACGGGCTCGGGCCGCGCGCTGCGCGCGGGCGTTGCGCGCGCTACAGCGCGAGCACTCGTGGGATGCGCTGGCCAGCGAGATCGCATCAGCTCGGCGGACGCTCGCTCGCGCCGGCGCGAGGGTGGCGATGAGCGCGATCGCGGCGGCGGCCGCGGTGCGCCCGCACGCGCCGGACGGCCTCAGCGCTCGCGCTGCTTGCGCTGCTCGCGTACGTGCTCACCGGCGGCGGTCGCATCGTCGGGCAGCGACGAGCTGGCGATGCTCGAGCTCTCGCGCGCGATGGTGCACGGCGGCATCGCGGTGCCTGAGGGCGCGACGACCGCCGGGCCCGACGGCCGCAACTACACGCAAGAACGCCGCCGGGCAGGCGGTGCTGGCGCTGCCGCTCGTCGCCGCCGCCGAGCTGGCGGTGCGGGTCGCGCTCGTGCCCGATCGCGCGATGCTCGCGGTGCGCTTCGTCGCGCTCGTTCTTCAACGCCGCTGTCACCGCGATCCTGCTCGCCGTGCTCTACGCCGGCGCGCGCCAGTTCGGCGCGTCGGTGCGCGCGGCGCTGTTCGCGTCGCTGATGCTCGGCTTCACGACGCCGGTGTGGGTCTACGCCAAGAGCTTCATGGCCGAGCCGCTGCAGGCGCTCGGGCTCCTGCTGGCCCTGATCGGCGCGAGCGAGGCGGCCGCGCCGCGCGACTGGGGCCCGGCGCACGCTGAGGCGTGGGCCGGGCTCGGCGCCCTGATCGCGATCTCGGTCAAGCTCAGCATGCTGCCGATCGCGCTCGCGTGCCTGGCGCCGCTCGTGCTCGCGCCGCGCGCGCGGTGGATTGCGCCTGCGCGCTCGGCGTGGCGCTCGCGCTGGCGGGGCACGCGGCCTACGACCTGGCGCGCTTCGGCACGCCGTTCGAGACCGGCTACGGCGGCCAGGCGACGCCCGGCCGCGTTCTCGACGCCGCTCTTCGTCGGCCTCTACGGACTGCTGCTGTCGTCCGGGAAGGGCCTGGTGTGGTTCGCGCCGGTCGTCCTGTTGGTACCGGCCGGGGTGCGCGCGGCGAAGGCGTCGGCGGTGGCGCGCGTGGCCGGCGAGCGCGTGGCGCGCGCGCTTAGGGCTCGATCATCCCGCGGGCCTCGCGGCGGCCTGGCGCGCTGCTGGCGTGGATCGCGGGGCTCGCGCTCTACGCACGCTTCCAGCACTGGGCCGGCGACGGCTCGTTCGGACCGCGCTACCTGGTGCCGCTGCTGCCGCTCGGCGTTCCTGATGGTGGCGTTCGCGATCCAGGCCGAGGCGACCCGCGCGGCGCGCGCGCTGGCGATCGTTCTCGCGGCCCTAGGGCTCCTGGTCAGGTCGGCGGCGTCGCGATCTACTTCGGGGCGCAGATGCGTGAGGCCGGAGACTACCCGTACACGATGGCGCTCGAGGATCCGCGCTTCATGAGCGACAGCCACTGGAACCCGCGCTTCACGCCGATCGCGGGCACTGGCGTATGCTCGCGCGCAACGCTCGGCGAGCACCTCGCAGGCGTCGTCCGCGCATGCGCGCGGAACGCGGCGGGGGCCGAGCCGTCGACCCCGCGCACCGGTCTCACCGCCGACGACCAGCACGCGCTGCTCCACGCGCTCGACTTCTGGTGGCTGTACCTGATGTACGCGGGCCCGGCGGTGTGGCGGTCGTGGCGGCGGTGATCGTGCTCAAGCTGCTCGCGATCGGCGCCGCGGTCGCCCTGATCCGGACGGCGGGGCGGAGGCGGCGCCGTGAAGACGCTCGCCATCATCGTGCTCAACTGGAACGGCGCATCCGACACGCTGGAATTGCTCGGCACGCTCGCGCGCTGCCGCGCGCCGGAGGGCTGGCGCCTGCGGACCCTCGTCGTCGACAACGGCTCGACCGACGGCTCGGCCGAGCGGATCGCCGCCGCGTACCCCGACGTCGGGCTGCTCGAGCTGCCCGACAACCTGCGCTTCGCCGGCGGCAACAATGCCGGGCTCGAGCGCGCGCGCGCGGACGGCGCCGACGCGATCATGCTGCTCAACAACGACACCGAGGCCGACCCCGGCCTGTGCGAGCGGCTGGTGATGGCGCTCGAGCAGGATCCGTCCGCCGGTGCCGCGGCGCCGCTCATCTATTTCGCCGCGCCGACGGACCTCATCTGGTACGCGGGCGGCGGATGCGTGCCGGCGCTCGGCGCGTCGTGCGCACCGCGGCCTGCGCTCGCACGACCACGGCCAGTACCGCGCCGTCGAGATCGACGGGCTACCTCACCGGCTGCTGCCTGATCGCGTGGCGCAGCGTGTGGGAGAAGGTCGGCCTGCTCGACGACGGCTTCTTCATCTACGCGGAGGATGCCGACTGGTCGCTGCGCGCGCGCGCGGCCGGCTTCCGCCTGCTGTTCGTGCCGACCGCGCGGCTGTGGCACAAGGTGTCGGCGAGCACCGGGGCCGCGAGCCCGTGGAAGATCTACCAGCGCGTGCGCGCCAACGCGCGCTGTTCGCGCGCCATGCGCGCGGGTGGCGGCGCCTCACCTGGGTGCCGGCGTTCGTCGCGCAGCAGGCGGCGCTGGCGGTGGCGCTGCTCGTGAGCGGACGCTCGGCCGCGGCGGGCGCGGTGCCGCGCGCGCTGCTCGACGCGTGGCGCGGGCGTCCCGCGGCGGAGGCGCGCGCGTGAGTACCCCGGAAGATCCCGTTCCAGGCGCGTAGACCCCAGCGCGCGCACGACGAGGCCGCGGTGTTCCTGTACGAGGTGCTCGACGAGCTGCCCGCGGGCGCCCGCGTGCTCGACGCGGGCTCGGGCCCGGCTCGTGGGACTACGCGCGCCGCGACGACCTGCGGCTCACCGCGTTCGACGTCAAGTTCCCGCCCGGCCCGCCGGCGCCTCGCCCGCGGCTCGACGTGGTACGCGCCGATCTCGCGCGCACGCCGTTCCGCGACCAGAGCTTCGACCTCTGACCGTGTGCCACTACGTGCTCGAGCACGTCACGGAGCTCGAGGCCTGCTGCGACGAGCTGGCGCGCGTCACGCGCACCGGCGGGACGCTATACCTGTCGGTGCCGCGCGCGGCGGCGTTCGACGATCGGCTCTACCGCTTCGCCGGCTACTTCGCCAAGTACGCGCTGCTCAAGCTCGGCAAACGGCTCGAGCACCAGCAGCGCTTCGACTCTCGACGGACTGCTCGACTTGTTTTACCGGCGCGGGCTCGAGCTGGTCGCGTACGCGCGCGTGCCGGCGGGGTTCTCGTGGATGAACGACCCGCGCACGAAGGCGCTGCAGGGGCCGTTCACCGCGTTCGTGGCCGAGCTGCATCGCGCGCTCGGCGTCGACCTGGGTACCGACGCGAACTTCGTGATGCGGTTCCGCAAGGCCGGCGCGCGCGGGCTGCGTCGCGTCACCCACGTGTGCCGCGAGTGCGGCGAGCACAGCATCGTCGAGGGCACGCCGTGGCCGATCACGTGGACGTGTCCGTGGTGCGGCAATGCGAACCCGCTCGGCGCGCCGCGATGAGGCACCCGCGCCGCGCGATCGTTCGACGACGCCATGCGTGACGCGCTGCGCCGGCTGACCGCCGACTCGGCGATCTACGGCCTCGGCCAGGTGCTGGGCCGCTCCGTCCAGCTGCTGCTCGTCCCGGTGCTCACGCGCCTGCTGGCCCCGCAGGCCTTCGGCCTCGCCGAGCTGGTGCAGGGCTACATGCAGACCGCGGTGCTCGTGCTCGTGTTCGGCATGGACGCGGCGCTCGCGCGGTTCTTCTACGAGCAACCCGACCGCGCCGACGCGCGTACGCATGGTGTCGAGCTCGCTCGCGTTCCGGTTGCTCGCCTCGAGCCTCGCGTCCGCGGTGTTCATCGCATTCTCCGGCCCGATCGCGGTCGCCCTGCTCGGCGGCGGGGGCAAGAGCTGGTGGGGATCGGCGCGGTGACGCTGCCGTTCACGCTGCTCGTGATGTTCTCGAACGACGTCCTGCGTGTGACGTTCCAGCCGATCAAGTACATCGCCCTGAACATCGTGCAGACCGCGCTCGTCACCGCGCTGTCGATCCTGTTCGTCGCGCACTTCCATCTCGGCGCGGCCGGCGTGGTGTGGGGACGGCTGGCGGGGGACGGGCTGTCGGCGATCGCGGGGCTCGTGCTCATCCGCCACTCGCTGGCGTCGCGCTTCAGCCGCACGCTGCTGCGCACGATGCTGTCGTACGGCGGGCCGACCGTGCCGGGGGCGCTCGGATTCGCGGCGCTGTCGGGGATGGATCGCTACGTGCTGCAGCGCACGCGCAGCCTCGAAGAGGTCGCGGTCTACGCCGTGGCGCTCCGGTTCTTCGCGGTGATGACGTTCGCCGCCTCGGCGTTCCAGCTCGCCTACGGCCCGTTCGCCTACGCGCGCGCGCGACGCCGACGCGCCGCGGCTGTTCGCGCGCGTGTTCACCGCGTTCGTGGCGCTGGCGTCGCTCGGGGCGCTCGTGCTGTCGGCGTTCGCGCCCGAGGCGCTCGCCGTGCTCGTGCCGCCGAGCTATCGAGGCGCCGCGCTACCGGCGCTCGGACTCGCCTTTGCGGCCGTCGGGCTCGGCGCCTACACTGTCGCGTCCGTCGGCATCGGGCTGGCGCTGCGGACGCCGCTGCTGTCGCTGTGCGCCTGGTCGGGCGCCGTCGCCGCGGGCGTCGCGCACGCGCTGTGGACGCCGCGTTACGGACCTCCGGGCGCCGCGTTCGCCACCATGGCCGGCTACGTCGTGATCGCGCTCGTCACCTACGCGGTGGCGCAGCGTGTGCGGCCGATGCCGTACCGCGGCGGTCGCGCGCTCGGACTGTACGCGCTCGCCTTCGGCCTGGCGCTCGCCGGCGCACGCCGCCGCGCCGCTCGGCTGGGTCGGCGTCGCGGCGCGCGCGGGGATCGTCCTGCTGTACGCCGGCGTGTGCGCCGCGGTGTGTACCGGGGTCGCACCCGGGAACGCGGAGTGCTCGGACGGTCGGCGCCGAGAACGCGGGCTGACCCTTCGAACGAGAGGAGCGGCATCGGATGTGCGGAATCGCGGGAGCCTACGATCCTCAGGGTCGCGTCGACCTGACGCGCCTGCAGCGGATGTCCCATCTGCTCCGCCATCGCGGACCCGATGACGAGGGCATCGCGCTGCTCGACCCGCGCGGCGGACGCGCGCTGACGCTCGCCGGCCCCGACACGCCCGAGGACGTCATCCAGAGCCCGTACCCGTACGCGCCCGGCCGCTTCGAGTCGCGCGACGGCAACGGCGGCGGATCGCCGCTCGACGTCGCGTTTTCCGTCGGCCTCGTGACGCGCCGGCTCGCGATCGTCGACCTGAGCCCCGCCGGCCACGGCCCGATGTGCGACGGATCGCGCGATCTGTGGATCGCGTACAACGGCGAGGTCTACAACTACGTCGAGCTGCGCGCCGAACTTCAGGCGCTGGGCGATCACTTCACCACCGCCACCGACACCGAGGTCGTGCTCGCCGCGTACCGCGCGCTGGGGCACGGACTGTCTGTCGCGCTTCAACGGCATGTTCGCGTTCGCGCTGTGGGACGGGAAGCGGCGCGAGCTGTTCTGCGCGCGCGATCGACTTCGGCGTCAAGCCGCTCTACTATACGTGGGAGGGCGGGCGCTTCGCGTTCGCCTCCGAACCCAAGGCGCTCGTGCTCACGCAGCCGGGACCGATCCGCGTCCGCGCCGACGCCGTGATCGACTTCATCGCGCTCGACTGGGTCGACCACGAGACCGGCACGTTCTTCGAGGACGTGCACCAGCTGCCGCCGGGTCACGCGATGATCGTCGGCGAGAACGGCCTCAAGTGGTGGGCGTGGTGGACGCTCGATCCGAGCGCGCACGCGACCGGCACGATGGACGAGTGGGCGGAGGAGTACGCGCGCCTGTTCACCGACGCGGTGAAGCTGAGGCTGCGCGCCGACGTCGAGGTCGGATCGTGCCTGAGCGGCGGCATCGACTCGAGCTCGGTGGTGTGCACCGCGGCCCAGCTGCTCGACCATCCCATGCACGCGTTCACGTGCGCCTACGACGAGGGCGCGGCCTACGACGAGCGTGCATACGTGCGCGCGGTGATCGAGAAGTCGGCGCCAAGTCGCACGTCGTCGTCCCCGACGGCGGCGACTTCTGGCCGGTGTTCGACCGCATCACCGAGGTGCAGGACGAGCCCACCGCGGGCTCGGGCCTCTACTCGCAGTGGAAGGTGATGGAGCTGGCGCATCGCGCCGGGCTCAAGGTACTGCTCGACGGCCAGGGCGGCGACGAGACGCTCGCCGGCTACGCGCGCTACCTCCCGACACGTCTACGCGATCTCGTCGCGCAGGGCCGGTTCGGCGAGTTCGCGCGCGACTGGGGCACGGTCGCGTCGCGCCTCGGCGTGAGCACGGCGCTCGCGCACACGTTCGAGCCGTGGCTGCCCGCGGGCTCGTCGCACCGCTGCGCCGGCAGTTCGGCCAGGGCAAGGATCGCGTGCTGTCCATGATGGTGCGTGGGCGTGCCGCCGCGCGCGCCGCCGCCGTGCCGCGGCCGTCGCGCGACTTCTCGAGCGGCCTCGCCAACCATCTCGCCTTCGACGTCCAGCGGCGCATGCTGCCGTCGCTGCTCCGCTACGAGGATCGCAACAGCATGGCGTTCTCGATCGAGACGCGGCTGCCGTTCCTCGACTACCGGCTCGTCGAGTTCGCGTTCTCGCTGCCCGACGAGGCCAAGCTCGACGGCACGACCACCAAGGCGATCCTGCGCCGCAGCGCTCGCCGATCGCGTGCCGCGCGCGCGTGATCGATCGCCGCGACAAGATGGGCTTCGAGACCCCCAGCGACGTGTGGCTGCGCGGCCGCGGCGCCGGCGAGCTGCGCCGTCGCCTGCTCGGCCCGGGCGCGCTCCACGAGTGGCTCGATCCCCAGACGCTCACGATCGAGCTCGAGGACTACGTCGCCGGCCGCCGTCCGACGGGGCCGCAGGTGTGGCGCTGGCTCTCGCTCGAGTCGTGGTTGCAGACCTACGTCACCAATCCCACGCGCACGTTCCGCCCGGCACCCGTCGTGTTCCGCGAACGGCACCGGCAGTCGGCGTTCGATCAGGTGCGCGAGCCGGAATGGGGTGCGGCGCCGGGAGCGGCGTCGCGTTGACGATCGCGCCGGTCGAGTTCAGCGGGACCAATCGGTTGTGAATAGGTTCCGTTTGTAATAATTGACCGCGTAGATCTTTCAGCGATCGCGCCGCGAGTCTCATTCATATTTCCGATGATTTTGCTTGCGGCGCTCCATGACATTGTGGTTTCGTTGAGTCGCGAGAGGGCTTTCTCCCAGTAACCCCGGACTGGGTCCCCCTGGTTTCACGAGCCCTCACACAGGGCGTGCACCTGCTTCTTGCCCAGCAGTGCCTCTGCGCGTGACCCCCTCACGCCTGCCGCTACATCTGCGTGTCGTCGAACAGCGGTTTCCCCACGTTTCGTCGAAGCGTTCTTCCCCGCGCTCCGCGCAAGTAATCCCTTGGTCGCAGGAGGTGCGTGTCATGCCGAGACGCAGAATCTCCATGTTTTCGGTTCCACTGTTGGGGATCGCGCTCGCCGCGTCCGCCCATGCGGGGCCGCCCGATCCGAGTCATTCGACCGTGCCGAAGTTCGTCCGCGTGGGGGGCAAGCAGACGGGCAACCCCAGCCTCCCCGACCCGAGCCTCGCGTACACGGTGACGGTGAGAGATTTCGCCAACAATCCCGTCGCCGGATCGACCGTGGTCATCAACTTCACCAACTGCATCGAGCTGAGGTTGTGTTCGTTCAACCTGGGAGCGCAGACCGTGGACTGCCTCACCAAGACGGTGACCCTCACCACGAATGGTGTGGGGCAGGCGACGTTCTCGATTCTGGGTGCCGGCACGCTCACGGGCCTGCCGGTGTCACCCCCATTGCCGCCGGGGCCGGCGCGGGCTGCGCCACGATCAGCGCCGACGGCGTCCCGCTCGGAACCGCCACGGCCGTGATCTACGACATCGACGGCGCGGTTCCCCGCTGGGCGTTGGCCCGGCGTTCCACAACGGCGTCAAGGGTTTAGACCTCAACATCGTGTTCGCCGATGTGAATGCGGGCTACACCGACGCCGTCGTCAGCGGTGCGTGCGGCGCAGGGCCCAACTATCGCGGCCGCTGTGACTACAACGAGGACGGTGTGATCAATAGCCTCGATATCTCCCGATACGTCACGATACTCAGGAATTCCAATGCGGGCACTGGTTCCGGGAACGGATGCTCGGACAACACCGCGATTGCGGTGCCTTACCGTCCTTAGGCCAACCCAGATGCCTGGAGGTGCAATCATGCACTGCTTCTATCGCAGCGTTTTGATCGTGGCGATGGCCAGCGTCGGGTCGGGTGCTGCCATGGCCGACGGATACAACATCGCGTGGGACAAGTGTTGGAATTCCGGGGGCACTCGCTTCGCCGAGATGCCCTGCGGTGCGGGCGGGAGCCGCACGGCCGTTCTGTCGGTGCGGACGGACGTGACGCTCACCAACGTCCTCCAATTGGACGCGGTCGTCGACATCGTTGCCCCAGGCACTCTGCCCGATGCCTGGCAGTTCCAAGCGGGCGGCTGTCACCAGAACTACATCGGACTCAACGCCGGGCCGCCCAACCTGGGCTGCGCCGCGGCGGTGCCGGCGGCGGCGAATCCGTTGTTGCTCTTCTCCGTCTACCCATTCGCGGGCAATCCGTCGGTGGAGCGCGTCTATCTGTCCGCCACCGAGACCAGCCCGCGGACGCTGAACGCCGGAACGGAGTACGTTGCCTTCAAGCTGAGCTTCGCGACCGACGGCGTCATCGACCCGTGCGCCGGCTGCGACCAGCCCGTCAACCTCATCGTTCGCGAGGTACGCATCACTCGTAGCGGTCCCGAGTGCACGACCCTCAACACGCCGTTGGCGAACGGCATTCTCGACACCGGAACGGGATGTGCGGTCATGTTCCAACCTTAAGGTCGATTACGCCACCGGCGACTTTCCGGCCTCGTTGAGTAATCGCCGACCTGAACCAGGACGGGAAGCTCGACCTCACCGTGGCGGACCGCTACTCCGACCAGCTCTCGGTGCGGCTGGGAACGGGCTCGGGGCTTCGGAGCGAGGACCACCTTCCCGACCGGCACCGGACCGACCTGGGTCGGCATCGCGGATATCAACGAGGACGGCAAGCTCGACTTCGTGACGACGAACCAGGACCTGAACATGGCGTCGGTGCTGCTGGGCAACGGCGACGGTACGATGGGAGGACACAGCGACTTCGCCACCGAGGTCGATCCCACGGCGCTCGCGATCGCCGACCTGAATGGCGACGGGCACCTGGACGTGGCGGTGGCCAACCAGAGTTCCGCGTCGGTCTCGGTGCTGCTCGGCAACGGCGCCGGAGGTCTAGGAGCCGAAGCCCACTATCCGGCCGGGAACGGTCCGCTGTCGATCGCGATCGGTGATCTGGACGGCGCAGGCGGACTCGACATCGCCGTGGCGAACAACTACGCGAGCACGGTCTCGGTGCTCCTCGGCGTGGGTGACGGGACGTTTGCCGCCGCGACCGACTATCCGACGGGGGACGCACCGTTCTCGGTCGCGATCGCCGACGTGAGCGGCGATGGCAACCGAGATCTGGTGCTGACGAATCAGGATCGAATTCGGTCTCGATCCTGCTCGGCGACGGAGCCGGAGGCTTCGGACCCCGAATGGATTTCCCACCGAGGCAGCCCCACCTCGGTCGCGATCGGCGACCTGGACGGTGACGGCCTGCTGGATCTAGCGACGTCGAACTTCGAGGACCATACCGTGTCGGTGCTGCGCGGCGACGGAATCGGAGACTTCGGCAAGCAGCTGTGCGAGTTCCAAGTGGGAAACAACCCCGAGTCGATCGCCATGGCTGACCTGAACGGTGACGGCCGACTCGACGTGGCGACGGTGAACTACACCGCCAACACGGTCTCGGTGCTGCTCAACCGGGTACCGGTGCTGGACGCGCCTCGCCCCGTCTCGCCGGTGGCCTTCGCGTTCGGCCCCGTGAGGCCGAATCCGAGTCGCGGCCTCGTGCGTGCACCGTTCGTGCTGCCGCACGAGATGTTCGTGCGACTGCTGTGGTCGACATCCTGGTCGCAACGTGGCGGTCCTGGCGAACGGAATGTTCCCCGCCGGTCCGCACGAGATCACCTGGAACGGGATGGACGGAGGCCGCCGCGCGCCCACGGGGTTTACTTCATGAACCTCGAGGCCGACGGAAAGCAGATCGGGCGGCGCGTGGTGCTCGCGAGGTAGCGACGGACTGAAATGGGCGCGTCGCGGCTCGTCCGCGACGCGCCCCTATCTCGGCGACTGCTTCAGACCCTCAGCGAATCCTCACCACCGCACGACTCCACGTCCCGTCAACGGTACCGAGGCGGATGAGTAAACACCCGCGCCCGCCTCCCGTCCGTCCTCCGCACGCCCGTCCCACCGTAGTGATTGCACCCCCGCCTCACGCCACTGGCGCGCGCGAGGCTGCACGCGGCGGCCAATGATGTCGAACACGGCGCGCGTCGACCTGTGAGCGGCGCGCGAGCGCGAAGCTCACCTCGGTGGCGGCGCGGAACGGGTTGGGTCTCACGCTTTGAATGCCGGGCGCCACCCGCGGGCCCCCGGCGACGCCGACGTTGTTCGGCGTCGAGGCCGGATCGCCGGGATCGCTTCCGGCCTGCACCTCGTCGAAGTCGAGGAATGAGTCGCGATCGCGGTCGACACCCATGCGCCGGCCGAGACCCGCGGGCACGCCGGTGATCGTGATCTCAGACCCGACGCCGGCGAGCGCGACCAGGCCCGCGGTCGTGATCGACTCGCCCGACAGGTCCGACATCCAGCTGCCGCCGCCCTGATACCACCAGCCGCGCGGCTCGCCGTTCACGCGGCCCTTGGCGACCAGTTCGCAGTTGCGCGAGCCCGGCCTGCGCGGTCAGCGTGTCGAGCCGCGTGCTCGATCCGCCGGGGAAGCCCACTTGCGCGCCAACCGCGGGCGCGACGCCGGTGTCGAACGCGAGCAGGAAGGCCTCGACGTCGCGGCGGTTCTCGTCGGCGGTCTGCGTCGCGGGCTGGCTGAAGTTGAAGCCGGGGAAATGCAGGAAGTCGAACAGATTGTCCACCGCGCCGTCGTGCGTGAAGCCGAAGCCGCGCTTGTTCACCGCGCCCGGCGCGTCGGCGAAGCCGGTCTTCTTGTACATGTTCCTGAGCTGCGGAATCTTCATGTCCTGCGATTCCTGGAGCGCGACCGCGGGGGTGAGCTGGCCGCCGGTGCCGGGGCCGACGTTGGTCGCGACATGGCAGAAGTTGCACGTCTGCCCGCCGTCCACCGGCTGATTGAAGAAGAACGTCTGCCCGCGCTTCGGATTCGGCTGGTGGAACGGGGCCACATCGGGCATGTCGCGGTTCAGGAGCTGGTGTGGGTTCGGCGCGTAGACGAGCGGCATCACGAACGCGTCGAACGCCGCCATCTCGCTGTCGGGAAGCGGCGCCGAGCGCCCCATGAGGTTCACGAACGCGGGATTGAACGCGTTGAGGTCGGCGCGATCGGCGCGCCAGTGGAAGTCTCCGTAGGTCGGCGCCGCGAGCCCGCGCAGGCTCTGGGTGGTCATCGGCCCCTTCATCGGGTGCACCGCGGCGCTGAGCAGCGGCGCGGCTAACTGGCCGGTGAGATCCACCGGCTGCAGGTCGCCCTGCGGGTTGCCGAGGTCCCACGCCAGATTGTCGAAGTCGCCGAACACGTGACACGTCGCGCACGCCTGGTCCCCGTGCCCCGAGGTGAAGCCGCCGTAGAAGAACCTTCGCCCGTTGACGATGTCGTCGGGCGTGGGATCGAAGCCGATCGAGGTCGTGGCGATGACGGAGAGATCGCCGGCCGAGAGCGTCTGCAGCTGATTGTGGAAGCGACCGACGACGTACACGCGCCCGCGCGCGCCGTCGACGGCGACGCCGGTTGGGCCGGACACGGTCGGCATGCGCCGCACGATCGTCGGCGCGCCGGAGACGTCGATCTCGGCGATGCGGTCGTTCGCGAGCGCCGTGACGTAGAGGTGCTGCCCCGATGCCGACCACGCGATCCTGGTCGGGAGCCCGATCGCGACGTCGAGGTCCGACGCCGGCCCGGGCGTGGTGGCGTAGTCGATCGTGGGGTTGAGCGTGAACGTCGACACCGCGCCCGCCGCCGTGATGAGCGCGGCGCGCGTGTCGACCATGTGGCCGCGCAGGTTCGGCTCGAACCGTGTCAGGTTGCGCGCCTCGGTCGCGGTCACGGCGACGCGCCCGTCGGACGCGTTGACCGCGAGCCCCAGGTTCACGGCGCCCACGTCGCCGAACGTCCTCGCCACCGTGTTCGTGTTCGTCGCGATCTCGGCGACGTCGGTGTCGAAGCTGGTGTAGAAGATCTTGCGCTGTCCGGTCGGGTTGGCGGTCGAATTCCACGCCTGTCCGGCCTCGTCCACCCAATCGCCGGCCTGCTGCTGGACGACGAGCCCTGTGATCGGCGGCTGAGGCAGCCCCGATTTGAGCGGCGGGTTGGGTGGCGGCGCGCGCTGCGCGCCGGCGAGCCGAACGTGACCTCGGCCTGCGACAGCACCGAGGTGCGGTTCCCGGCGTGGAGCACCGCGGCGTACACGCGCGTGCCGTCGACGCTGCGCGCGAGCGCGCGCGGCATCCGTCCGTCGATCGTAATCGTCGCGACGAGCGCGTCGGACGTCGCGTCGTAGGCCTTGACCACGTCTTCCTGCGACACGCTCACGTACGCCTTGCCGTTCGCGAACACGACGTCGCTCGGCTCGTCGCCGACCGCGAGCGTCGCCCGCACGTTCAGCGTGCTCAGGTTCACGATGCTGACGTCGTCGGACAGGTTGTTGACGACCCACGCCTCGTTGTCGCTCAGCGCGGCGACCGACACGGGCTCCATGCCGACGGGGATCTCGGCGATCCGCCGGGGCGCCGGTCCGGTGAGATCGAACACGGAGAGCCGGTTGTCGGGCGTGTTGACGACGAGCAGTCGGCTCCCGTCCGGCGTGAGCGCCGCGGGGTGCACGTGGGCGCTCTCGAAGTGCACGAAGTCGTTCGTGTCCATCGTGCGGGACACCGAGCAGGCCGGGGAGCGCGCACAGACCGATTCCGAGCGCACCTAGGCCGAGGGGGAGGACAAGGCGGCGCATGGGCAAGATCTCCAGTCCAACGACAGAGAGGGAGCGAAAGTCTAGCAACGCGCCCGAAGGGCGGGAAGGAGCTTTTCGCAACTCCTTGCGGTTCACAGGCCCGATGGTGTTTCTTCCCGTCCCGTGGACCTCGTCGTCCTTTCGGAAGTCCGGTGGGGCTACTTCCGCACCCGCAAGCAATTCCTGCTGTCGCGATTCCCCGAGCGCTGGCGCGTGTTCTTCGCGCAGCCGCCGGCGGCCGGCGACGACGATCCGTGGTGGCCGCGCGCGCGAGGGACGCGTCACCTACTTCACCGTGCCGTTCCTGAAGCCCGGCACGAAGAACGCGCTCTACAACCGGTGCTCGAGTGGCGGCGGGCCGCGCGTTGATCTCAGCGCGCGGCCGAGCAGTGGCTCAAGCTTAGGCTTACGGGGCTCGGCGTCGAGCCGGAGCCGGTCGTGATGCTCTCCAACATCTACGCGGCCGACCTGCTTTGGCGGCTTCCGCGCAAGTTGCTATTCTACGATTTCAATGACAGCCCGTTTCAGTTCGCGGGCGTGCCGGCGTGGGCCAAGGCCTACTGGATGCGCACGCTGCCCCACGTGGACGAGTTCTTCGTCGTGTCCGAGTACTACCGCCGACAGCTCGCCGCCCAGACGGACCGTCCGATCGTCGTGATCGGGAACGGGGTCGAGTTCGACCATTTCTCATCCGCCCGGCTGTCCTCGCGGACCTCTCGCGGCTGCCGAGGCCCTGGATCGGGTACGTCGGGCTGCTCTCGCACTTCCTCGACTTCTCGCGCCTTGGAGGCCCTCCGCCAGGCCCGGCGGGGGGCCGCTGATCCTGATCGGCCCCGGCAGCCCGGCCACGGACGAGGCGCGATCCGGGCCCTCGGGACCCCGGAAGGGTGGCCCTCCTGGGACCGAGGCCCTACGCCGACGTGCCGGCCTACATGCAGGCCCTGGACGTCGGCCATGATACCTTTTCGGGCGCATGACCCCTTCGTCGAGGGTATCAACCCGAACAAGGTGTATCAGTATCTGGCCGCCGGAGCGCCGGTCGTGACCACTCCCGTGCTGGATCTCGAGCCCGACCTCCGCCTTCACAGTTCGCACGGGACGCGGACGAGCCTGGCGGGCCGTGGGCGCTGCCCTCGATGCCCCGCGCGACCCTCGGCGCTGCGTGAACGGGCCCGTGCCCACGACTGGGGAGGGCTGGCCGCGCGCATGGTGGACGAGATCGAGCGGCGGCTCGCCGCGGACGACTTGAGCCCCGCCTCCCGACCCGATCCCATTTCCCGGAGACCGATGGCCGAACGCAGCGGCTGCCAAGCGGACCCGCCTCGAGCGGCCGGCGCCCACGCGTGTCGACCGCATGGGCGGCGGCGCTGCTGGCGCTGCTGGTCGTCGCTGTTCTTCCACGAGGTCGTCGTCGGCGGGAAGACGCTTCGTCTCGCCGGACGCGACGGCGCCCGCCGGGTTCGTGCGCATGGGCGAGCACTCGCTGAGCCAGCGACCACGTCTACCCGCTGTGGAATCCGTACGTCTTCCTCGGCATGCCGTCGTTCGCGAGCGGCGACGTACAACCCGCTCATCTATCCGCCCGACTGGCCGGTCGGCGATCGCTGCAGAGCGTCCTGCCGCTGCCCGGAGCTGACGTGGATGCTCATCTACTACCTGCTCGCCGGGCGTTCGCGACGTTCCTGCTGGCGCGCGAATGGGGTGCGCGCCCGGAGGGCGCGCTGCTCGGCGCGGTCGCGTTCGTGTTCGCGCCCAACCTGGTCGCCGTCGGCTCGCACGGGCACGGCAGCCAGCTCGTGGACTCGGCCTACCTGCCCGCTGCATGCTGTGGCTCGCGACGCGCTGGATGCGCGCGCGGGCGAGCTCGCGATCCTCGGCGGCGCTGGCGCTCGCCGGCGGGTTCCAGATGCTGCGCGGCCACGTGCAGATCTGCTTCTACACGTGGCTCGCGATCGGGCTCTACACCGGTGGTGCGATCTCGCCGCCAGCACGCGCCAGCCCGGCGCGATCGGCCGCGACGCTCGCGCGCGGCTCGGCGTGCTCGGCGCGGCGCTGCTCGCGTTCGGCATCGCCGGCGTCTACAACCTGCCGCTGCGCGACTACGCGCGCTACTCGATCCGCGGCTGCGCGGCGAGCGGCGGCGGCGTCGGCATGGACTACGCGACCCAGTGGTCGCTGCGCGCCCTACGAGCTGCCGACCGTCGTGGTGCCCGGCTGGGTCGGCTTCGGCGGCTCGACCTACTGGGGCGGCATGCCGTTCACCGACTACCCGAACGCGTTCGTCGGCATCGTCGCGCGTCGTGCTCCTCCTGCCCGGCGTTCCTCACCGGCGGCGCGACGCGCGGTGTTCGCGCTGGCGCTCGCGATCTGTCGCTGTTCGTCGCGTTCGGCAAGAACTGCCCGCTGTACGGCTTGCTTCTACGATCACCTGCCGCTGTTCAACAAGTTCCGCATCCCGGTGATGATCGTGGTGCTGCTCCAGGTCGCGGTGGCGCTCGGCGCTGGCGTGGGGCTGGACGGCGGTGATCGAATCCGACGCCAAGCAAGGGCGTCGGCTGTCGCGCACTGCTCGTGATCACGGCGGGCGTGCTCGTGGTGCGCGCTGCTCGTCGGCCTGGCCGGCGACAGCCTCGCTGGCGCGCGCCCGTGATTTGTCGATGCGCGATCGCCCACGGCAGCGCCGCCTGGGCGTCCGTTCCCGCCCGAGCTCGCCGCGCAGGCGTTCTGCGGATGTTCCGCGGTGACCTGGCTGCGCGCGGGCGTTCTCGGCTTGATCGCGATCGGGCTGGCGTGGTTCGCGAGCCGGCGCGCGCCCGGCGCCGCGGTCGCGAGCGTCGGCGTCAGTGCTGCTCGCGCTCGTCGAGCTGTGGCCCGTGAGCGATCGCGTGATGGAGCCCGCGCTCGGCGATCCGATCCAGCGCAATCTGGAGCTCGGCCGTGACGACATCGTCGACTTCCTTCAGAAGGTCAGCGCGCCGCCGGGAACGTCCCGCGTGCTGTCCGAGCCAGGATTTCCAGAGCAATCGTCTCGCCGGCTTCGGCATCGCGTCGGTGGGCGGCTACCACGCCGCCAAGCCGCGCATCTTCCAGGACCTGATCGGACGCGCACCTCATCGATCGCCTGGCGTGGCTGAGGCTGCTCAACGTGCGCTACCTCGATCCTGCCGCAGCAGCTCCGAGTCCGCTGCCGTATCGCGCGCTCGTCCACGGCGGCCGAGCTACACCGGCCAGCCGACGTTCGTGTACGAGAACCAGCTGGCGCTGCCGCGCGCCACGGTCGTGGGCGCCTATCGCATCGTGACGCCGGCGATCGCGATCCTCGATTCCGTCGCCGCGCACAGCCGTCGACGCCGCCGACGTCACGTACCTCGAAGAGGATCCGAAGCTCACGCTCGGTCCGGTCACGGACGCGCGCAGCGCGGATCGCCTCGTACCGCCTGAACGACGTCACGGTCGACGTCGATCACGCCCGGCCCCGGCGCTGCTCCGCGCTCGCCGACCTGTGGTATCCGGACTGGACCGCGTCACGGTGGACGGGTAGCCGGCTCGCGCCTGCTGCAGCGCCGACTATCTGCTCCGCGCGGTGTCTGTCCCCGCCGGCACGCATCGCGTCGTGTTCCGCTTCGAGTCGCCGGCGGTGCGGCGCGGGCTCACGCTCTCGGTCGCCAGCCTGCGTCGTCGTGCTGGCGCTGTTCGGCGTGGGCTTCGTGTCTGACGCCGCCGCGCGGCGCCTGCCGGTCGCGGTCGCGCATCCGCCTGGGGCGGCCACGAGAGGCGTTAGGGTGGAGAAGCTCGTCATCGTCCTGACCTACAACGAGCGCGATAACATCGACCGCCGATGCTGCAGCGCCTGCTGGTGCTCCCGCACGAACTCCACGTGCTGGTCGTCGACGACCGACTCGCCGGACGGCACCGGAGACCTCGTCGACGCACGCGTGACGCAGCGCGAGCCGCGCATCCACCTGCTGCGGCGGGCCGGCAAGCTCGGGCTGGGCTCCGCTTATCGCGACGGGCTTCCGCTACGCGCTCGACCAGGGCGCCGAGCTCGTGTTCGAGATGGACGCCGACTTCTCGCACGACCCCGGACGCGATCGGTCGAGTTCCTCGACGCGCATCCCGGAGCGCCGACGTCGTGCTCGGCTCGCGCTACCTCGAACGGCGTCACCGTGGTGAACTGGCCGCTGGAGCCGGCTCATCCTGTCGTACTCCGCCAACGTGTACACGCGCCTGATCACCGGGCTGCCCGCTGCGCGACGCGACGGGCGGTTTCAAGTGCTTCCGGCGGCGCGCGCTGCGAGTCGGTGCGGCTCGACGAGGTGCGGTCGGACGGCTACGCGTTCCAGATCGAGATGTCCTACAAGTGCTGGCGCTGGGGCATGCGCGCATTCGCGAGATCCCGATCGTGTTCGCCGACGCGCCACGCCGGGCGTCGTCGAAGATGAACGCCGCATCATCTGGGAAGCGGTGTGCATGGTGTGGCGGCTTGCGGCTCGCTGGATCTGTTCGGCCGACTGGAGTGAGGTTCGACGTGCGACGAATGTGGACGCGTGGGCCTCGGGGCCGCACTGATGGCGGCTCCGACCGTGGCCGCACGGCGGGAGCGTGGCAGACTTTTGCGGCCGACGAGCTATCGCGACCTAATCGCCGAGGGTGACACGGTGTGGTGCGCGCAGCGGTGGAGGCCGGGCTGCTGACGGTTCACGCCCTCGACGGGCACGTTCGCGTCGACTGGATGCGCGAGCCCGGCGGGCTCGCGAGCAACCGTCTCAGCACGCTCGCGTTCGATCGCAGCCTCAACCTGTGGGTGGGCACCTCGGGCGGCGGCCTCAGCCGGCTCGCGCCCGACGGCACGTGGTCGGTGGTCAACCAGTTCGACGGGCTCACGTCGGGATTCGATCTTCGTGCTCGAGGCGCAGGGTGACACGATGTGGATCGGGCACGCCCACCGGGCTCGCGCTGTGGGACGGCCACCAGATCGCCGGCGTGCTGCCGGACGGCGTCAGCCTCGTCGCCGTTCGCGTCCAACACCATCACCGGCATCGCGCTGCTCGGCGACACCGTGTGGGTGGCGACGCAGGCGGGTGCTGTACTGGAGCCTGCGCTCGTCCGGTCTCGAGAGCTGGGACGCGCCTCGACGCCGGTGTCTGTCAACGCGCGCGTCGACGCGCTCGCCTCGGACGGCGTGACGCTGTACGCGCTCGCCGGCTTCGCGGCGCACCGCTTCGACCCGGCGACGCGACAATGGGTCGTGATTGGCGGGATCGGCGCCGTACGCGCGCTTCGTCCGACTGGACTTCGGCACCGTGTTCGCCCCTCGAGCGGCGGCGGCATCTACCAGATGGGACGGCGTAACGTCTGGACGGCGCTCAACCCCGCGCCTCAACGCCTCGGGCTCGACGCGCTTCGCCGTGACGCGCGACCCGTCGCGGCCGCGTCTACGCGGCCGGTCCGCCACGGCCTCGAGCCCTCGACGATGTCGACGACCGGCCTCTACCGCCAGCCTGACGGCGGCGCCGGCGCATGGTCGTTCGCGTTTCCGCCCGGCCCGCCGGGGAACGACTGCCTCAACATCGACGTCGACGGGGCGCGCACTTACGTCACTGACATATCGATCCAAAGGCGTCGGCCGCTTCGACGGGCAGAGCTGGAAGTACTGGCTCCCCACGCCGACAGCCGAACCGCACCGACACGACGTTCCGTCGGCCGCTCTTCACGTACGCGTTGCTCGTCGACAAGGACTCGCGCAAGTGGGTGCGGCAGCTGGGCTCCGGTCGAGGCGCTCGTGTCCGGGGCGCAGGACGGACACCGGCGCGGTCGAGCTGCTCGACGACGCCTCGGGCGCCACGCACGTCACGCGCTTCGTGCTCGGCGGCGTTCCCGACTCGGTGCGCTGCTCTCGTTCACGCGGTCGTCGGCGCTCGACTCGAGCGGCGGCCACTGGTTCGGCATGGACAGCCCGTGCACCGAGGATCCGGACTACGCTCTCGATCGGCACGACGTACTACGACCGCGCGGGCGCCTTCGTCGGCGCGTACAACTCGGCGAACCTCGGCGCGTCGTTCAGTGAAGAGCGACCTGGTGTGGTCGATGACGGTCGACCGCAACGGCAAAGATCTGGCTCGGCACGAATCGCGGCATCACCTACTTCGATGCGCCGCCCTCGCCCGGTAATCTGCCGAATCGCACCTTCGTCGCCAATACCGATGGTTACATCGTGCGCGGCCTCGCCGCGCATCGCGACTCGCTATGGGTGCTGAACACGAGCGAGCTGCTGCGCTACACGACGAACGGCGCGTTCGTCCGCAGCTACCACATTCCCGCGCAGCCGGCGCAGCGAGGCGGTGCGTCCGCTCGACGTCGGTCCCGACGGCACGGTGTGGGTGGGGACGGTGAGCGGCATGGCCGCGATCCGGCCCCGGAAGCACCAGCGCCGAGGTCTATAACATCTCCAGCTCGCCGCTCGCCGACAACGAGGTGCGTTCGATCCGGGTCGACCGCGCGACCGGCGTGGTGTGGGTCGCGACTCGCCGGCGGCATCAGCCGCTTCGATCCGGGCTAGTGCCGGTCGCGCCGTCTGCCGTCGCTCGACATCCAGGTCTATCCCAACCCCCTGAGGCTGACGAACCTCGGGTTCCAGATGCGCCTCGGCGGCAACGCCACGTCCTACGTCGGGGCGATCTACGGGCTCGACGGCCGGCGCGTGCGCTCCTTCACCGCCGGCGCGAGCGGGCGCATCGTGTGGGACGGGCGCGACGAGCACGGCGATCTCGTGCGGCCGGGCATGTACTTCCTGCGCGCCGAATCCGGAGGCCGCGCCGCCGTGGCCCGCATCGCCGTCATCCGCTGACGTGGCACTGGCTCGCGCCCTCGTTCCGCCTCCTGACCGCACCGCCGGCCGAGTGGAGCCGATGGGTGGCGGAGGACCCGGACGCGACCCCGCGCACCGCGCCGAGGTGCACGAGGCGCTGGTGGCCGTCGCGACGTCGGCCGAGCGGCGCTACGTCGTGGCGGAGCGCGACGGCGTCGCGATCGGCGGCGCGCCGGCCGTGATCGAGCGCCGCGCCGGGGCTCATTGGCTGCACGCGTTGCCCCATCTGCTGCCGGCCGCACCGATCTCGAGCCCGGGCGAGCGCGCCGATCGTCGACCGCCTCGTGTGCGAGGAGGTTCGCGGCACTTCAGCGCGAGGCCCGCGCGGCGGTGGGGAGTGGTCGCTCTACCGCCCATCGGGTGCCGTCTCGGCCGACGCGCTGGCGTGCGTGCCCGGCGAGACCCGCACGGTGAGGGCGGCGCTGCTTCGCTCCGCCCGGACGAGGCGATCGAGTCGCGCCTCGACCGCGACGCCCGCCACTCCTACCGGCGCGCGCAGGCGTCGGGTCTCGCGTTCGCCGAGGAGCCGGAGGCGCTCGAAGAGGTGTACGCGCTCTACGTCGCGCAATCGCGACGCTGGCGCGGACATCGTCCGCTGGCGCTCGAGCTGTCGCGGCGATTGATCGCGGCGCGCGGCTCGAACGGCTCGGGACCCGTGGCGAGACTCTTCACCGCGCGCGACGGGCGCCGGTTGCTCGTCGGCATCCTGGTCCTCGAGCACCCGCGTGGAGCGCTTCTGGTGGTGGAGCGGCTCGCACCCGGCCGCGCGCGGACGGCTCGCGTTCCAGTGGCTGATGCTGCAGCATCGCCGCAGACGCGGCGAGCCGCGGCATCGCGCGCCTCAACCTCGGCGGCAGCGCCGGGCTTCCCGGCGTCGAGGCGTTCAGGCGCTCGCTCGGCGCGCGCGGACGTGTCCTACCCGGTGTGCTGGCTCGACGCGCGCTTTCGCGACGTGGACGGGCCGCGCGCTGGCCGCGCTCCAGTCGCGGCTCCGGCGGCGTCGCCATCGCGGCGACGAACCGTCATGAAGATCAGCGACACTGTCGAACGCGGCGGCGCTCACACGCGGCGCTGGGTCGAATACTTCCGCGAGCGCGGGCACGAGGTGCGGGTGTGGTCGCTCGAGGTCGGCCCGCCCGCGCTCGCCGCCGAGCGGCTGGCGAGCATTCCCGCGCCGGGGTTCATCCGCTACCCGCTCGCCACGCTGCCGCGCTTGCGCGCGCTCGAGGGTTTCGGCCCGACGTGGTCGACGCGCACTTCGTGCCCAACTACGGGCTGATCGGCGCGCTCACCGGCGTGCACCCGCTGGTCGTGACCGCGTGGGGATCCGACCTGCTCGTCAAGCGTCGCCGCCGATCCGATCCGTGCGCGCGCGCGCGCTACGTGCTCGAGCACGCCGACGCCGTGATCGCCGACGGCGACAACCTCGCCGCCGCAGCGGCGCGCCGGGCGGTGGCGGGCGCGTGCACGCGATCCCCTGGGGCATCGATCTCGCGTCGCTTCCGCCCGCGCGGCGCGCAGCCGCGGACTCATCCTCAGCACACGGATGCACGAGCCGGTCTACGACCTGCCGGCGATCCCTGGACGCGCGCGCCGCCCCGTGCTCGAGCGCCGTCCCGACACGCGGCTCGTGATCGCGGGCTCAGGCCGGCTGACCGAGAGCCTGCGCCGGCGCGTCGCCGCGCGATCTGCCCCACGGCCGCGTCGAGGTTCGTCGGACTGCTCGATCCTGAGTCGCTCGCGGCTGGCTCGCGCGCGCCGAGGTGTACGTGTCGGCATCGCGCTCGATTCGACGTCGTTGTCGCTGCTCGAGGCGATGGCGGCCGGCGCGATCCCGTCGTCACCGACCTCGACGGCAACCGCGAGTGGGTCGCGGACGGCGACGGCGCTCGGCTGTTCGCGATCGGCGACGTGCGCCGCACTCGCGCGCGCCTCGATCGCGCGCTCGACGACCCGGCATGGGGCGAGCAGGCGCGCGACAGAACCGCGAGCGTCATCGAGACGCATGGCGATCGCGTGCGTCAACATGGCCGCGTCGAGGCGTTGTTCGCCTCGCTCGTCCGCGCATGACGAGGCGCGCGGCGCTCGCGCGCGGAGCGCTCGGCCGGCGCCGCGAACCACGCAGGCGCGACCGGCTCGCGACGCCGGCCGATCGGTTGCAGGCGGTCCACCGAACTTGTTAGAACGGGCGGCATGGGTTCCTCGGTGCCGCCGCTCCGCGGTGCCGCGAGGCCGTGAGCTCGCGGCGGCTGCTGCTGATTGCCTACTTCTTTCCGCCGCTCGCCGGGGGTGGAGTTCATCGCGTCCTCGGCTTCACCCGTCATCTTCCGGACCATGGCTGGTCGTGCACGGTGATCTGCGCCGGGCCCGGGGACTTCTGGGTCACCGATGACGCGCTCACGGCCTCCGGTGCGCGCCCGATACCGAGGTGATCCGCGTCGCCGGCGGAAGCGCGGCTCTCGGCATGGCTGCGCTGGCGGCGCGGCGAGCGCGGCCGGCGCCCGGGGCGACGTTCACAGCACTGCGCGCGGCGAGCGACTGGATCATGATCCCGACTCCTACGTCGGCTGGTCGCGGCGCGCCGCCGCGTGTCGCCGAGCGCGTCGTCGCGAGCGCGCGATCGACGTCGTGCTCACCAGCTCGCCGCCGGACAGCGTGCACCGGGTCGGCCTCGAGCTGCGCCGCCGCTTCGACCGCCCGTGGGTGGCCGACTTCCGCGATCCGTGGATGGGCCTCACGGCGCGCACGCCGCCGACGCGGTGGCATCGCGCGCGGCAGGAGGCGCTCGAGTGCCGAGTGCTCGAGCGCGCCGACCTGCGTGCTCGCCGCCTCACGCACGCACGCCGACGCGCTCGTCGCGCGGCTTCGCGGCCGAGCGGCGCGCGTCGTACACCTGCCGAACGGCTTCGAGGCCGACGCGGCGCCCGCGCCGCCGCCGACGCAACGCCCGCGCTTCGCCGGCCCGACACGTTCCTGCTCGTCTACACCGGCGTGCTGTCGCTCGATGCCCGACACCGAGGTGTTCCTCGAGGCGTTGCACGATCTGCTCGCGCGCCGTCCCGAGGCGCGGCGCCGCCTGCGCGTCGCCGGCTCGTGGCCCGTTCGATACCGGCTACGCGGATCGCGCGCTGGCGCTCGGGCTGACTCCGGCATCGTCGAGTTCACCGGCCCGCGCGCGCATCGCAGGCGCGCGCGCGCGCAGCGCCGCGCCGACGTGCTGATGCTGTGGCAGCCGCGGAACTTTCCGACCATGGTTCCCGGCAAGCTCTACGAGTACTTCGGATGCCGCGCGGCCGATCGCTGGCCGTGCGTCGATCCCGCGATCGAGATCGGCCGCGATGGTGCGGCGCGCCGGCGGGACGGTCGGTGCGCGCCGGGCGATCGCGACGCGCTGACGGCGGCGCTCGACCGCCACTACGCCGCGTGGACGCGAGGCCGCGCGATCACCGCCGAGCGTCCGGCATGGCTCGACGAGCACACGCGTGACGCGACTGTCGGCGCGGCTCGCGCGCCGGCTCGACGCACTCGTCGGAGCGGCCTCGTGATCGTCGCGTTCGGTGGTCCGTTCAGCGCGCATCGAGCGGATCGGGCTCGCCATCGCATTGGCGCTCTGCGCGCGCGCTGATGTGGCCGGTGCGCGACCACGCGCACGACGGCGCCTACGTGTGGCTCCAGTTCGCGCGACACCTCGCGCAGGGCCGCGGTCTCGTGTTCAACGCCGGCGAGCGCGTCTACGGCGTGGCGAGCCCCCTGTGGGTGGCGCTGATCGGCGACGGCGATGATGCTCAGGCTCGAACGGCTCGTGGTCGCGCGCGTGCATCGGCGCGATCGCGACGCTCGGCTCGGTGGTGCTGTTCCTCCAGCTCATGCGGCGCACGGTGCGCTCGCCGGTCGTGCGCGCGGTGGCGACGGTGGCGTGGGCGGGACAGGCGACGATGGCGCAGTGGTCGTGCGCGGGCGTCGAGACGCCGCTCGCCGTGGCGCTCATGCTCGCCGGCTTCGTCGCCTTCACCGAGGGCCAGGAGTGGGGCGAGCGTCCGGTGCGCACGGGTGCGCTGTGGGCGCTCGCGGCGCTCGCGCGACCGGGCGCCGTGCTGCTGCTCGTGCTGCTACGGCACCCTGCTGCTCGTGGACGCGCAGAACCGCGCCGGCGCTGCGCCGGCTCGTGTTCGGCGCCGCGCCGGCGCTCATCATCTACGGATCGTGGCTCGCGTTCGCGCGCCTCTACTACGGCACGTTCTGGCCGCAATCGATGTCGCTCCACGGCCTCCACGGCGGCGGCTGGCGTACCACGCTCGCGAACCTGCTCGTGCAGGGACGTCTCGCCGGCACTGACCGAGGGCGTGATCGGCGTCGCGTTCCTCGCCGCCGCGCTGCTCGGTGGCGCGCGGCTGTGGACGCGGCAGCGATCGGCGCTGCGCTGCCTGCCGTGGCGTGGGTCGTGCTGCTGCCCGTGCTGCTCGCGAGCCGCGGCATCGCCGTCGAGGCGCGGCACCTCTTGCTCGTCGCGCCGATCGCGCACTGGCTGACGTGGCGTGCGGTCGAAGTGTGGTGGCGCGGCGAGCATCCGTCGCCGCACGTGCCGACGCACCGCCGTGCTGTGCATCGTGCGCTGGCGCGCTGGTGCTGGCGCAGAACCTGTATACCTACAAGACGCGCGTCGTGCCCGAGGTGCGCGCGACGACCGCCCAGCTGCGGGAAGCCTGCTCGCACTGGGGCCCGAGATCGCGCGCGAGACGCGCCAGGAGCACGGTGCTCGCGAGCCCCGCGGTCGGCGCGCTCGCCTACACGAGCGGACGCCACGTGCTCGATCTGGGCGGCTACGTGTCACCGGGGATGCTGCCGGTGCTGCGGAACGTCGCGCCGCAGGATCTGGTCGCCACACTCGCGTTCCGCGACGGTCGCGCGGCCCGAGTACGTCGTCGATCGTCGGCGCCGCTCGAGCCGCTGCTCGCGCGCAGCCCGTACCGCACGCGCCCTGAGCGTCGTGCACAGCGGGAAGGGCTGTCGCTCTATCGCGTGAACTGGGCGCGGTGACAGCGCTCGACGCGCTGCCGTAGGCGGCCGACGCGCCGCAACCGCTGCGGCGCATCCGTGCACGCACGTGCAGTGCGCGCACAATTTAATTTCGCCTCCGCGCACGTTTTCTTTTGACACCACCGCAGCCACGACAACTATTGTCCGCCCGCGGTGGGGGAAAGTGGGAGTTTGTGGTGGTCAGAGGCAGAAGTTGGGACGCAGTGGATTGGCGCGCACATGACCTCGTTCTACGGCACCGACTCCTACTCCATCGATCACAAGGGCCGACCTCGGCATACCGGCCCATGTGCGTCGCGCCGCAGGTAAGAAGACGCTTCTTCCTCGTTCCGGGCTTCGAGGGCTGTCTCGCCCTCTACACGGAAGATCAATGGGCCCGGGTCGAGGAGCGACTCGCGGCAGCTCCCCATCGGAGACGAAAGGCACGCGCGTTCACGCGCGCGTTCCTGATGCACGCGACACAGGGTGACGGTGGACGCGCAAGGACGCATCACGATTCCACCGGCACTGCATCGACCGAGCAGGTCTCGGCAGGGAAGCCGTCCTGCTCGGTGCAAGGTGGTCGACTCGAGATCTGGAACTCCGACCGTTTGAAGACGGTGCTCGCCGAGGTCGAGGGCCAGTTTCGAGACAGCTCGCGGACGATGTGCTCGGAGGAGGACAGGGAACGTGATCCAGGAGCGCTGGGCCTGCGCGATGAACGTCGACCTGAGCCATGGCCGGCATCGGCGCCTCGGCGCGGATCGAGCTCGGGGACGAGGAAGCGCCCGCCCTGCGCTCGGCGCGCGTCGCGCTCCACGGCTGGCTGGATCGCTCCTCGCTCGAGCGCCTGGCGACGACGCTCGCCGATCTCGGCGATCGCGGCGTCGAGCGGCTGACGCTCGATTGCTCGCGCGTCCGCCACATCGAGTACGGCGCGCTCTCGCATCTGCTCGAAGCGCTGATGCGCTTCACCACCGACACGACGGGCGTGACGGTGTCCGGTCTATCACCGCACCTGCGCGATCTGTTCCGTGCCGGCGGCACGCGCATCGGCCGGCGTCGCCCGAGTTCCGCTTCGCGCTGCCGTCGTTCGCCCGACTCGGTTCGGAACGTGAGTGCGCGACATGAACCGGTGCTGCTCGACGAGACGCTGCGCTGGCTGGCGCACGGGGCCGGGGCTCTACCTGGACGCCACGCTCGGCGACGGCGGCCACGCCGGAGGCCCTGCTCGACGCCGAGCCCGGCGCGCGCCTGCTCGGCTGCGACCGCGATCCGCGACGCCCTCGCCTCGAGCCGGAGTCGGCTCGCGCGCTTCGGAGATCGAGTGACGATCGCGCACGCCACGTTCCGCGAGCTGCCCGCGGTGCGTGGCGGGCGCGAAGCCCTCGCCGGCACGCTGCTCGACCTCGGCGTCTCGTCGCGACAGATCGACGATCCCGCGCGCGGCATGAGCTTTCGCTGGACGGCCCGCTCGACCTGCGCATGGATCCGTCGTCGTGGCGAGCCGGCGGCGCGAGCGGCTCGCGGGCGCCGACGATGCGACGACGTCGCGGCAGTGCTGCGCGAGCACGGCGACGTGCGCGATGCGCGCGGCACTCGCGCGCGGCCTCGTGTCGGCGGCGCGCACCAACGCACTGCACGACGACGCGTGACCTGGTGCGCGTGGTCGCGAGCACGCGGCGGCGGTCGCATCCGCGACGCAGCTCGCGCCCATTGTTCAGGCGCTGCGCATCCACGTGAACGACGAAGCGCGCGATCTCGAGGCGGCGCTGGACTGGCTGCCGACGCGTGACGCGCGCAGGTGGTGTGGTCGTCACCCTCGCATACCACTCGGGCGAGGATCGCCGAATCAAGCACGGCGATGCGCGGGCGCGCCCGAGCGCTGCCGTCGCGTCGCCGTCCGCCGCTTCCGATGAGGGCCGCCCCGAGCCGCCGTGGGAAGCGCTGACGCGAAAGGTCGTAACCCTCGACGTCCGAGAGATCGCGCGTAATCCCGCGTGCGCGGAGCGCACGGCTCCGCGCCTTCCGGAGGAACCCTGCATGAGCCGTAGGCACAGACGCGCCCGTCCGTCCTGGCTCGCACCGGACAGCGGGATGCCGCGTCCCGACGTGTGGCTGTGTCGCCGCGTGATCTCGTCGGATGCTGCTGGTCGAGGTGTGGCAGACGCTCGCGCGTGGCCCAGCTCTGCCTCGTCATCGATCAGAATCGCTCGGCGATCGTGCAGGCGCAGCGCGCGGCTGGAGTACATGCGCGCCGCCCTCGAGCGCCGAACCACCCGCGCCGAGCTCTCGCCCGTGGCGGCACGAGCTGGGGCTGGCGCCGGCCGACGGTCAGCAGGTGGTGATGGTGCCCGTCCGAGTATCTCGCGGACGGACGCGTCACCCGGCGAGACGACGGTTCCGTCTCGCTGCTGGCGTTGGCAGAGAGGGTATCGCGTGCGCTCGTGCCGGAGGCCACGGCACGCGATCGCTCGGGAACTGACGATCCGATCGTCGACAAGGTCGGGCGCCGGTTAGTATGCCGGCCGCACCATCGCACCGCGCTCGTGACGGCCCGGCGGTCTGCGTGAGCCGCCGTTCCACGGAGGAAGGAGTTGGCCCAGGGACATGCGCAAGAGTCGGGTGCTGATGGCTGCGGCCGGCCTTCTGTTGGGGGCTGGCAGGGCTGTGGTGCGCTCCTGCATGTCGGCAAACTTGCGGCAACTCGCCAATTTGGGGTTGCAGGCGTGCCGGCGCACTCAGCGCGCGCGAGACGGGGCGCGGTTGCGCGACCGGGCGTAGGTTGCGCGGCCGCAACGCGCACGTGCGGGTCGACTTCGCTCACGGTCTCGCCGACTTCTCGCGCCATCCTGGCGATCAGGTTGCTCTCGTGCTCATGCGCGCCATGAAGGGATTGGCGCGGATCACCGCCGGCCCCACCACCTCCCCCACTCGGCGTGGCCGGCGCCGCCAGCAACACGCGGGCCGCGGCGAAGGGCCCAAGCAGGAAGGCCAGGCGCAAATGCCCAAAGGTCGGCTGCAGGCCTTGCTCGGACAGAAAGGCAAAGGTTTTCCCGCGAATAGGTTTCCGCGCAACGGCGCGCAAAATTGCGATCCGTACGCGAGGCGCAAGATCGCCTCCCTCGCTCAGCTCCTGCACCTCGACGCCAAAATGCCGGCGCGCCAGGTCGAGGAAGGTCGACTTGATGAATTGATAGGGCCCCAGCGCCGTGGAGCGGGGATTGGCGGCCGTATCTCGCCCGCCCGATTCGGCGTGCATCAACCAGATCGAGAAAACTATCGAAAGGCGGAAGGGTCGCGCCCCCGGCGCGGCTGACGCCTTCCGGCTCGGCCGCCGGCACCAGCGCCGGCGGCGATGGTTGATCGACCGCCGCAGACCGGTCGATGGCTGATGTTTCGATGTTGGAGGTGGTATCGCCAGCAGGCTTCGGCGGATCGGCGATGACGTCCTCGACAAGGAGAGAGGCCAACAGCATGGCCGCGGCCGCGCCTCGGCGGCCCACGCAAGAAAATGACACCTGATTGCTTCCCTAGCTTTTGAGGATTGCTTCCCAAACTTCTTGAGGCGCACCCCAGCTTTTTTGCGCCTCACCTCTTAGGATCGCACCCTGCACGAGCATGCCTGTTCCGTCAACCGCGCAGCCCTCCCTGAGACAACAGGAAGCTCGGGCTAAACTGGTTAGTCTGAATGGCTGTTCAGATAGGTGTCGGAATGCGGCGAGGAAGTGTCAAATTGGGGGAGACTTCGCCGCAAAGCGACCAGACGCTCGCGGCCCAAAACTCCGCGGGGTGGGTGGGAGCGCGCGGAGCGCTGCAACAGCAAGGGGAGGCGCCGGCCGGCACGAAAAAGACCGTCGACGGACGATTGCGGCAGTTGGCGGCAAAGCCGCCTCTGTTAAAGTGACGCCTTCCACGCGAGCACGACGGCGACACTCCGGGAAGCCCATGCCTGTTGCGATGATCGCCGCCCGGGCGCCTCCACTATCGCGCCATCCCTGGCGATGCCGCGCGCCCGCCGCTGGTGTTCCTGCACGAAGGGCTGGGCCTCGGCCGAACTGTGGCGCGACTTCCCCGATCGGTTGGCGGCGCGCCTCGGGGCGCGCGCACTCCTCTACCGCGCTTCGGCTACGGCCACTCCGACGGCCTCGAGGCCAAGCGCACGCCCCAGTTCATGCACGAGGAAGCCTTGACCGTGCTGCCGGCACTGCTGGAGGTGACAAGCATCGAGGCCCCGCTGTTGTTGGGCCACTCCGACGGCGCCTCCATCGCCCCTCATCCATGCCGCCCGCGCCCGGCGCCCCGTGGCTGGGCTGGTCTTGATGGCACCGCACGTGTTCGTCGAACCGGTGTGCCTTCAGAGCATCGCCAAGATCCGCGACGCCTATCTGCAAAGCGCCTCGGCTGCGGACGGTCTCAGGAGCCGGCTCGCCAAGTACCACGCCCGCGTCGACGATGCCTTCCTGGGCTGGGCCGACGCCTGGCTGGCCCCGGACTTTCGCGCCTGGACCATCGAGGACCTGATCGGCGCCGTTGCGGCACCCATGCTGCTGATCCAGGGGCGCGATGATGAATACGGCACGCTGGCCCAACTCGACCGCATCGAAACGCGCGCAACCGGCCCCGTGTCCCGCCTAGTCCTCGACGCCTGCGGCCACGCCCCCACCGCGACCGTGAAGCGGCGGTGCTCGACGCCGTTGCCGCCTTTGCGGCGCAGGTTCAGTAGAGCGTCTCGCGATAGGCCTTCTCGAGCCGGGCCTCAGAGGCGACCTTGTCTAGCCCCTTGATCTGATCGCTGAGCGCTTCCGGGCGAAGCTGGCAAGACCTGCCAGCGACGGCCATTGCTCCTTCTGCCACAGCGCCGAGCGTATCAGCGCCTTGCCACACTGGAAGTAGACGCTGGCGGCGGTGACCTCGACGACGGTGCGCGCCGGCTTGCCGGCGACGGCATGCCGCGCCAGCAGCTCGGGATCCTCAGCAGGCGGGCGGTGCCGTTGACGCGCAGCGTTTCCAGCCGCCCCGGCACCACAAACAGCAGGGCGATCTTCGCATTGCCGAGCAGATTCTGGAAACTGTCGAGCCGGTTGTTGCCCGGACGGTCGGGCAAGTGCAGGCGCTTGTCGTCAACGACCGCGACAAAGCCGGGCGCATCGCCGCGGGGCGACACATCGGGCCAGCCCTGGGCATCCGCCGTCGCAATCAGCACAAACGGGGCGCGGGCGATGAAGGCGCGACTGTGCCGATCGATATGATCGAGCTCCTTGCGCAGCGCCAGTTCGCTCGGCTGCGCATAGACTCGGCGCAGGTCGGCGAGGCTAGAGATCTCCGTCATACATGTCCTCTCAGGTCTTTGCCGCTTCGAGCACGGCAGCCACCGCCCGCTGCCAGCCGGCATACTTGCGCTCGCGTTCGGTGGCCGCCAGCCCTGGCGCGAAGGCGCGCTCGAGCTTTCCACAGCTCGCGCAAAGCCGTCCGCGTCGGGCCAAACCCCGGCCTTGTGACCGGCGAGCCAGGCGGCCCCGAGCGCGGTCGTCTCAGGGACGGTGGGCCGCTCCACCACGGCGTCGAGGACTGTCGGCCAGGAACTGCATGGTCCAATCGCTCGCCACCATGCCGCCGTCGACGCGCAGCACCGCCTTGGCGGCGCCGAGCCAGTCGCTGTGCATGGCCTCCGGAGCAAGTCAGCGGTTTGGTAGCAGACGGCCTCGAGCGCGGCGCGGGCAATCTCGTTGGGCCCGGTGGCACGCGTCAAGCCGAACAGGGCGCCGCGCGCCTCGGGCTGCCAGTAGGGCGCCCCGAGGCCGACGAAGCGCCGGTACGAGGTAGACGTCCTGGCCTGGGTCCGCCGCGGCGGCGAGCGTGCCGCTCTCCGCCGCCGAAGCAATCAGGCGCAGGCCATCGCGCAGCCACTGCACGGCCGCCCCGGCGATAGAAGATGGAGCCCTCCAGTGCATAGGTTCGCACCGCCGTCGAGCTGGTAGGCAAGCGTGGTGAGGAGCCGATGCTTGGAGGCAACCTGCTCCTTCGCCCGTGTTGAGCACGGCAAAGCAGCCGGTGCCGTAGGTGGCCTTCACCATGCCGGGCGCAAAGCAGGCCTGCCCGATGGCGGCCGCCTGCTGGTCGCCGGCAACGCCGCAGATCGGCACCGCGGCACCGAGGATCGATGGCTCGGTCACGCCATAGAGAGGCATTGCAGTCGCGCACCTCCGGCAGGATCGAGCGCGGCACGCGGAAGAGCCGCAACAGATCGTCGTCGAAGGCGCCCTTGGCCGATGTCGTAGAGCAGCGTGCGCGAGGCGTTGGTCGCATCGGTGGCGTGCACCCTGCCGCCGGTCAGACGCCACAGCAGAAAACTGTCGACCGGTGCCGAAGGCGAGATGGCCGGCCTCGGCCAGGGCACGCGCGCCGTCCGACGTGATCGAGCAGCCAGGCGATCTTGGTGGCCGAGAAAGTACGGATCGAGCAGCAGACCCGGTGCTTGCGCGGTGATCGCCGGCTCGTGCCCGGCCGCCTGCAGGGCGGCGGCAGATCTCGGCCGTGCGCCGGTCCTGCCAGACGATGGCGCGATGGATCGGCTGGCTGGTGCGCCGGTCCCACAACAGGCAGGTCTCGCGCTGGTTGGTGATGCCGATGGCGGCGATCTCGCCGGCGCTGAGCATCGGCGCCGCTCGAGCGCCTGCCGCGCCGTCTCCGACCGTGGTGCGCCAGATGTCCTCCGGTTCGTGCTCGACCCAGCCCGAGGCCGGATAGTGCTGCGCAAACCCAGCGCTGCGCGGCTCCCAGCACGCCTCAAATCGGACTTAAATAGGGATTGCCCGGGCTCGACGTGGTCCCTTGGTCGAGAGCCAGGATCGCGCTCTCATCTGCCATTGCGTCGCCTGTTTCAGATCTGATCTTTTGTCCCGATCGGGGTCAACCTGAGGAGAAGTCTGGGTCAGGTCGCAAGATCGAGACGAGGCTGACCCCGACATTTGCGCCGCGCCCCGCGGGAAAGGTCTTGAGGAAAGGTCTTGATGAGAACGAAGCTCGACCGCGCTGGGCTCAGCGCCGCCCTGTTGGTTGCCATCGCTGGGCTGTCGGCCCAACCCTGCCGTCGCCCAGAAAGAGGACGTCATCGAAATCGCTAGCCGCAATCAACGCGTGCGCGCCTTGCTGCTCGTCCCCGCGCGCCCGGCAGGCAGCGTCATCCTGCTCGCCGGCGGTCACGGCAATCTGGCGCTCAGCAAGGATGGCAGCATCGGTTGGGGCGCCGGCAACCAGCTGGTGCGCACGCGGGCCGCTTATAGCAAGGCCGGCTTTGCCACCCCCGTGCCGGACATCGCTCCTGACTCAAGCAAGGCAGCGGCGGCATTGCCCGCTATCGCTGGTCGGAACGCTATGCCCGGGACATCGGCGCCTTGATTGCGCATATGCGCAGCATCGCTGAGCCGGTTTACCTGATCGGCACCAGCCGGGCGGCCCTCTCGGTCGCCAGGCGCCGCCGTAGACCTCTCCACCGGCCCTCGCGTCCCGACGCCGTCGTCGTGACCTCCGGCATGCTGATCCACATCAGCACTGCGCAACCCTCCGCCGAGCGCAATGTGGGCCGGCTCGAGCGCGTTCGCCAACCGATCCTGCTTCGTCTATCACGAGAAGGACGGCTGTCCCTACACGCCGGCCGCCTCGGCTCGCCAAGGCCAAGACCCTCTTCCGCGGCGCCAAAACCGTCGACATCGTCCTGTTGCAGGGCGGCTCGACCGGGCGCGGCGATCCCTGTGAGGCGCGCTCACACCACGGCTTTGAGGGCCAGGGATGTCGAGGTGGTCAAGACGGTGACCGATTGGCTGCGGAAACTGTAAGCCCTCGCGCCCGCTTGCCGCGGTCGTCGACCCGGCGACGAGGTGGCCCTTGCCGCCCCGCACCGGCGGCGCGAACTCAACCCACTTGCAACAGCAACGGGCATGCGCCCGGCGGCTACTCGGCGGCGACCTTGGGACCGTAGCCGAGCTGGGCGTTGAGCTTGTCCAGCAGATCCCCGGCGGCGTTCGGGATGTTCGTTCCCGGGCCGAACACGGCCTTGCGCCGCCGCCTGAACAGCGCCTCGTAATCGGCGGGCGGAATGACGCCCCCGACCACGATCATGATGTCGCCGCGCCCCTCGCGCTTGAGCACCGCCGCCAAGTCCGGCACCAGGGTCAGATGCCCTGCGGCAAGCGAGGAGACGCCGATGATGTGCACGTCGTTCTCCACGGCTTGGCGCGCCGCCTCGTCCGGGCGTGGCAAACAGCGGTCCGATATCGACGTCGAAGCCGAGATCGGCGAACGCCGAGGCGATCACCTTCTGGCCGCGGTCGTGGCCGTCCTGGCCCATCTTGGCGACCAGGATGCGCGGCCTGCCGCCCGTCGTTTCTCTCGAACGCCGCGCACATGCGGCGCACGCGCTCGACAGTCCTTGCTGGTGGCACCCGCCTCTGCCGAGTAGACGCCTGATATCGACCCGCGTCTCGGCGCGATGGCGGCCCCACACCTGCTCCATGGCCTCGAGATCTCGCCGACGGTCGCCTTGGCCCTGGCCGCGGCCATGGCGCGCTCGAGCAGATTGCCCTGGCCCGGTGCGGGCCGTCTCGCCGAGCGCCTTCAGCGCCGCCGCCACCGCGGCTGGATCGCGCTCGGCCTTGAGGCGCTGCAGCTTGGCGATCTGGCTGTCGCGCACGGCCTTGTTGTCGACCTTCAGCACCTCGATTTCGGCCTGATCGGTCGACCTGGAACTTGTTGACGCCGACGATGGTCTGGGCGCCGGAGTCGATGCGCGCCTGCGTGCGGGCGGCCGCTTCCTCGATGCGCATCTTCGGGATGCCGGCGGCGATCGCCTTGGCCATGCCGCCCAGCTCCTCGACCTCGGCGATGTGGCTTCTCGGCCTTGCGGATGCCAGCTCGCAGGTCAGCCGCTCGACGTAGTGGCTGCCGCCCCACGGGATCGATGACGCGGCAGGTGCCGGTCTCCTGCTGGATGAAGAGCTGCGTGTTGCGGGCGATGCGGGCGGAGAAATCCGTCGGCAGGGCGATGGCCTCGTCGAGCGCGTTGGTGTGCAGCGACTGGGTGCCGCCGTGCGTGGCGGCCAGCGCCTCGATCGCCGTGCGCGTGACGTTGTTGAACACGTCCTGGGCGGTGAGGCTCCAGCCGCTGGTCTGGCAGTGCGTGCGCAGCGCCAGCGATTTCGCGTCCTTCGGCTTGAACTCGTCCTCGATGCAGCTTCGCCCACAGCAGGCGGGCGGCGCGCATCTTGGCGATCTCCATGAAGTAGTTCATGCCGATCGCCCAGAAGAAGGAGAGCCGCGGCGCGAACGCGTCGATGTCGAGGCCGACGCCGACGCCGGCGCGCACGTACTCGACGCCGTCGGCCAGCGTGTAGGCGAGCTCGAGGTCGGCCGTCGCGCCGGCCTCCTGCATGTGATAGCCGGAGATGGAGATGGAGTTGAACTTCGGCATCTTCGCGCGACGTGTAGGCGAAGATGTCGGAGATGATGCGCATCGAGGGCTCGGGCGGATAGATGTAGGTGTTGCGCACCATGAACTCTTTGAGGATGTCGTTCTGGATGGTGCCGGCCAGCTTGCTCCGGCGGCACGCCCTGCTCCTCGCCGGCAACGATGAACAGCGCCAGCACCGGCAGCACCGCGCCGTTCATGGTCATCGACACGGTCATGTCGGCGAGCGAGATGCCGGCAAACAGCGTGCGCATGTCGTAGATCGAGTCGATGGCCACGCCGGCCATGCCGACGTCGCCGCGCACGCGCGGATGGTCCGCAGTCGTAGCCGCGGTGGGTGGCGAGATCGAAGGCGACGGAGAGGCCCTTCTGGCCGGCGGCGATGTTGCGCCGGTAGAAGGCGTTGAGTCCTCGGCCGTGGAGAAGCCGGCGTACTGCCGGATGGTCCACGGCTGCGTGACGTACATGGTGGGATACGGCCCGCGCAGATAGGGCGCGATGCCGGGATAGCCGTCGAGGAAGTCGAGGCCGGCGCGTGTCGGCGGCCGTGTAGGCGCGCTTGACGGCGATGCCTTCGGGCGTGATGCCAGGGCTGCGCGCCGCCGCCCAGGGCATCCAAGGGGGCATCCGAGGGAGCGGGGGCGCGCGCCCCCGGCCCAATGGACTTGCCTGAAATCGGGTATCGAGCCCATGCCTTGCGCCTTATCTTGCCGCACGCGTGCCGGCCTCCGCCACGGGCCCGTTTCGGACCGGCCTCGCCGCATTTGGCCTGATCTGGCCGCGATTTGACCGTGGCCCGGCCGCACTCTTCCCCCTCAAATCTAGTGAATTTGGCTGGGCAAGACCAGGGAGCCGCTGTGCTGGTTGGCCGGCCCGCCGCCAAACGCGGACGGGCACGGTATCCCAGGTGTCCAAGATCTCAGGTGTGCAAGATCTCAAGCGTCCAAGGACCAAGATGTCCAGGAGCAAAATGTCCCTGAGGCGGGTGTGCCCGATCACGTCCCCGATCGAGGCCCCCAGATCAAACATCCCCGCAAGGTCGAGCCGGTTGCCCCTAACCTTGCGCTGCCGCGCCCCGGCGCCGAGGCGGGCGATCGAGGACCAGGCGGCGCCGCGGCGATGCCCCGGCGCCCGCCGCGCCGCTCCAGGCGGCCGCGCGCCAGAGCGGGGCCAGCCATTGGGGCCCGCTCTCGCGCTTCATCGCGGCAAGAGGCGCGGATCGGTGCCCTGGGCCGAACGCCGCGCCGTTTCACGCCTCATCCTCTATGAGTTCGTGCGCTTCGGCATCAAACAGGGCTGGGCCTCGCTGTTCGGCGCGCTGATGCTTGGCCCTGCTGATCGGCACCCACCTCCTCTATCCAGAGGGCGCCTGCGCTCAGCCGCTACGACTTCTTGGTGCTCGCCGCCATCGCCATCCAGGCCGTCATGCTCGCCTGCAAGCTCGAGACCTGGGAGGAGGCCAAGGTCATCTTCATCTTCCACGTCGTCGGCACGGCGATGGAAGTGTTCAAAGACTTCGGTTGGCTCACCGGATCTATCCCGGAGGCCTCGCTCTTGCGCATCGGCGGCGTGCCGCTCTTCACCGGCTTCATGTATGCCGCCATCGGCTCCCTACATCGCGCGCTGCTTGGCGCCTGTTCGATTTCCGCTTCAGCCACCACCCGCCGCTTCCTGCTGGGCCTCTTGGGCGTCGGCATCTACGTCGAATTTCTTTGCCCATCACTATGTGGCCGACATGCGCCTCGCCGCTGTTCGCGGCGACGGCGCCTGCTGTTCGGTCGCTGTTGGGTGTTCTTCAAAGTCTGGCGCGCGCATGGCGCCGCATGCCGCTGCTGTTGGGCTTCACCCTGGTCGCGCTGTTCATCTGGTTTGCCGAGAACATCGGCACCTTCACGGCGGCCTGGATATACCCCCATCAGCGGCAACGGCTGGGCGCTGGTGCCCTCGAGCAAACTCGGCGCCTGGTTCCTCCTGATGATCATCAGCTACGCCCTGGTGGCGATGCTGAACCGACCGCAGCGGCCGCCAGCACGGTCGGCCAATGCGCCGCCGCGGCGCCCAGGGCCGATCCGGCGCAAGGGCAGAGCTGCGCCCTTAGTTCTCCTCCATCTTGAGGGCGGCGATGAAGGCCTCTTGCGGGATCTCGACCTGGCCGAACTGGCGCATGCGCTTCTTGCCCTTCTTCTGCTTCTCGAGCAGCTTGCGCTTGCGCGTGATGTCGCCGCCGTAGCACTTGGCGAGCACGTCCTTGCGCAGCGCGCGGATGGTCTCGCGGGCGATGATGCGGCCGCCGATCGCCGCCTGGATCGGGATCTGGAACAGGTGCGGCGGGATCAGCTCCTTCAGCTTCTCGCACATGGCCCGGCCGCGGCTCTCGGCGCGCGCGCGGTGCACGATGATGGAGAGCGCGTCGACCGGCTTCGGCGTTGACCAGGATCGACATCTTGACGAGGTCGCCCGGCTCGTAGCCCTTGATGTGATAGTCGAAGGAGGCATAGCCGCGGCTGATGGACTTCGAGCCGGTCGTAGAAGTCGAACACCACCTCGTTGAGCGGCAGCTCGTAGACGAGGAGCGCGCGCGAGCCGGCGTAGGTGAGGTTCTTCTGCCGCCCGCGGCGGTCCTGGCACAGCTTCAAGCACCGAGCCCAGGTGCTCGTCCGGCACCAGGATGGTGGCCTCGATCCACGGCTCCTCGATGCGGTCGATCTTGCACGGGGTCGGGCATGTCGGCGAGGTTGTGCATCTCCAGGCTTGGTGCCGTCGTTGAGATAGATGTGATAGATGACGCTCGGCGCGGTGGTGATGAGCTCGAGATTGAACTCGCGCTCCAGCCGCTCGGTGATGATCTCCAGGTGCAAGAGCCCGAGGAAGCCGCAGCGGAAGCCGAAGCCGAGCGCGGCGGAGCTCTCCGTCTCGTAGGTGAAGCTCGCATCGTTGAGGCGCAGGCGCGCCATCGCCTCGCGCAGGTCCTCGAACTGGGCGGCATCGACCGGGAAGAGGCCGCAGAAGCACCACCGGCTGCGACGGCTTGAAGCCCGGCAGCGCCGATGGCCGTGGGGTTCTTCTCGTCGGTGACGGTGTCGCCCACGCGCGTGTCGGCCACCTGCTTGATGGCGGCGGTGAAGAAGCCGACCTCGCCCGGCCCCAGCTCGCTCAGCATCTCCTGCTTGGGACGGAAGATGCCGACGCGCTCGATCTGGTAGGAGCCGCCCGAGGCCATCAGCTTGATCTTCTGGCCCTTCTGCAGCAGCGGCCATCGATCGACGCGCACGAGCACGACCACGCCGAGATAGGCGTCGTACCAGCTGTCGATCAGCAGCGCCTTGAGCGGCGCCTTGGCGTCGCCCTTGAGGTGGCGGGCAGGCGCTCGACGATCGCCTCCAGCACGGCGGCTCGACGTTCTCGCCGGTCTTGGCCGAGATCGGGAATGGCGTTGGAGGCATCGAGGCCGATCACCTCCTCGATCTGCTGCTTGACGCGATCGGCATCGGCGGCCGGCAGGTCGACCTTGTTGAGAACGGGCAGGATCTCGAGGTCGTTTTCGAGCGCCTGGTAGACGTTGGCCAAGGTCTGCGCCTCCACGCCCTGGCTGGCGTCCACCACCAGAATCGGCGCCCTCGCAGGCGGCGAGGCTGAGCGCGAAACCTCGTAGGCAAAGTCGACATGGCCCGGCGTGTCCATCAGGTTGAGCTGGTAGGTCTTGCCATCCTTGGCCTGGATAGTCGAGGCGCACGGTCTGCGCCTTGATGGTGATGCCGCGCTCGCGCTCGATGTCCATCGGAATCGAGGATCTGCTCCTTCATCTCGCGCGGTCGAGACGTTGCCGCACAGCTGGATCAGCCGGTCCGAGAGCGTCGACTTGCCGTGATCGATGTGGGCGATGATCGAGAAGTTGCGGATGAGTTTGAGTTCCGTCATGGCCGCGGTGCTTAGCATCGCGCCACGCTAGTTTGAACCGGCAAAGGCGCGCGCCCAGGAAAAAAACACGAGGGCTCGCGCCGGCGCCGGGTGCCCCACCGGCGCCAATTTGTTGGCCTCGGCGCCGACCCCGGCACCTCCTTCCCAAGCCCTTTTGTAGGATATCCCCGAGACCCGGCCCATGCCGTCGCGCCCCACTCTCCTGCGATCAGGGAGCCTTATTCCAACGAAAATAGAGATAAAGGTCGATCATCCGCGTTTTATAGCGATTACAATCTGTCTGAAATTTGCGAAATGGGAGCGTATGGCTTCCGTCCCCGCCCCTGCCGTTCGTGCCGAGTTCGCCCGACGCTTGCGCGCACTGCGCGCGCAGCGTGGCTACGAACGGGCCCGGCATTTTGCCAAGGCGCTGGGGATCGAGGAAAACCGCTACACGCGCTACGAGCGCGCCGAGGTGGAACCCAATCTGACCCTGATATTCGAGATTTGCCAGAAGCTCGCGGTCACGCCCAACGAACTCATGGGCTATGCCGAGGTCGGCGATGCCGGCAGGCCGGCGGAGTCTCGGCGATGCCCCGCCGGCGCTTCGCTCAGAGGCGCGCCCTGCCGGGAGGCCGGGCCCCCGATCTGCGCGCGCTCGCCTGGCAGCTCGCGACGGAGGCCGCCCACGTCAAGGCCGAGCTGCGCGACAGCCGCGAGCGGCGGCAGATCCGCTGCGCCTGGTGCGCGACACCGGCCGCCTCTACTCGCGCCTCGAGCAGGATCCCTTCGGGACGGTCGCCGAAATCGTCGATGATCCCGCGTTGCAGGACGGGGATGGCGAACGCAAGGTCAAGCTGGCGGCGTTGATCGAGGGCCTATACCGCCGGCATGAGCGAGTAGCGGCCGCGGCGCTTTAGCTGCGGATCTCGCCGCCGGTTGCCTTCTTCACCTCGGCCACCACCCTGGCGGCCACGGCCTCGATTTCCTCGTCCGTCAACGTCTTGTCGGTCGGCTGCAGCGTGACCTCTAGGGCCAGCGATTTCTTGCCGGCGCCGAGGCTTGCCCCCTCGAACAAATCGAACACGTTAACGCCGCTAATGAGCTTCTTGTCGGCCGCCAGCACGGCCTTCACCACCTCTTGGGCAGCGACGTCGCGATCGAGCACGAAGGCGAAGTCGCGTCTCACCGCGAGCAGATCGGCAACCTTGAGAGCCGGCCTGGCAGCTCCCTTTTTCTTGTCGCGCGGAAGGGCGTCGAGATAGACCTCAAAGGCGGCGGCCGGACCGGCGACGTCGAGGGCGGCCAATACTTCAGGGTGGATCTCGCCGAAAACGGCGAGCACGGTCTTCGGTCCCAAGCGCAGGACGCCCGAGCGCCCCGGATGGAACCAGGCCGGGGCCGCGCGCGCGACCTGCGCCCGGTTAGCGTCAAATCCGACACCGGCCAGCAGCGCCGCGACGTCGGCCTTGGCCTCAAAAACACCCGCCGTCTCCGCGGTCCCGGTCCAATGGCGGCCGGCGCCGGCCGCGCACCGCGTTGCCCAGCCGCACACCGGATGCGACCATCGATTGGCCCTCAGGCGTGTCGTCGCGGTAGATCTGTCCCACCTCGAACAAGCCAACGTCGTTGAAGCCGCGATGCCGATTGCGTTGGCCCGCCGTCAGCAGGCCCGGCAGCAGGCTCGGACGCATCGACGTCATCTCGCTCGAGATCGGGTTGGCGAGCTCGAGCGCAGGGCTTGCCCCGCCGAACTGGCCGCGCCGCTGCCGCGGCAATGAACGACCAGGTAATGGCCTCGACCATGCCGCGCGCCGCCAGCTCGCGCCGCGCGCGGCGGACGCGGCGTTGGGTCTCCGTCAGCAGCGCCCGCGCCACGCCATGCCGGCGCGGCATCGGTGCCGAGGGCACCTTGTCGAGGCCCGGCGATGCGGACCACCTCCTCGACCAGATCGGCGGTCCCGCCGACGTCAGGTCGCCAGCTCGGCACCGTCACCTTGAGGTTTTGAGCCTTGCCGGCAAGCGTAAAACCCAGCGCCTCGAGGGTGCCGCGGATCTGCTTCTCGTCGATGACGATGCCGGCCAGCCTTTGCACGAGCTCAAGCGGGAAGTCGATGACGCGCTGGCTTCCGGGCGGGGCACCCGCAACCAAAGCTCGCGACGGTGCGCCGCCCGCCACCTCCAGACATGAGCTGGGTAGCAAGATCGAGGCCGGGCTTGATGAAGGCCGGATCGACACCGCGCTCGAAACGGTAGCGCGCATCGCTGACAATGCCGGTTTTACGGCCGGTGGCCGCCGTGCGCACGGGGTCAGAAATAGGCGCACTCGATCAGGATGTTTTTGCTCGTGCTGGTGACGCCGGTGTCCTCGCCGCCGAGAATGCCGCCCAATCCCAGCACGGCACGATCGTCGGCAATCACGCACATGCTGTCGTCCACGGCGTGCGTTTTGCCGTCGAGGCCGAGGAACGATCTCGCCCTTGCGGCCAAGCCGGGCGCGGATCGCGCCCTGGAGCTTATCGGCATCATAGACGTGCAGAGGTCGGCCGCGGTCGACACTGATGTGAGTTGGTAACATCGACCAGCGCGTTGATGGGCCGAAGGCCGACCGCGGTGAGGCGCTGCTGCAGCCAGGCCGGAGCCGAACCGTTGCTGACGCTGCGAATATAGCGGCCGGCGAAACAGGCGCAGGCATCGGCGGCCTGGGGCGGAAACTCTAGTTCAATTTCGATCGGACACTTGAAGCTGCCTTCGACGTCGCTCGGCGCCCGCTCGGGCTTAAGCTTGCCGAGACCGGCAGCGGCGAGGTCGCGCGCGATACCCCTGACGCCGGTGCAGTCGGGCCGGTTCGGGGTCAGCTTCACCTCGATCACCGGATCGGCAAACCCCATGACCTCGGCAAAGCGCGCACCGATCCGTCCACCGAGCTCCGCTGGCAGTTCAATGATGCCGTCGCCTGCATCGGAAATTTCGAGTTCGGCCTCGGACACGAGCATGCCCGCCGAAACGATGCCGCGCACCGACCTGGCCTCGAGCGTCAGGTCCTTGCCGGGTATGTAGCTACCGACCGGAGCGAAAACGCCGATCATGCCTGTGCGCGCGTTGGGCGCGCCGCACACGACCTCGACAACGCCGCTGCCGGTCTCGACCATGCAGACCTTCAACTTGTCGGCGTTGGGGTGTTGCTTGGCCGCGAGCACGCGCGCGACGGTAAAGGCCGCCAACTTGGCGCCGCGGTCCTCGACGCTTTCGACCTCCAATCCGACCGATGACAGCTTATCCGTCAACTCGGTGATCGAGGCCGAGGTCTCTAGATGATCCTTGAGCCAGGCGAGGCGTGAACTTCATCTCGGCAAACCCAGGGCTAGCCCGACACACCGCCGGCGAGCGTCGGCACGTCGAGCGCGGCAAAACCGTAATGCTGCAACCACCTGAGGTCGGCCGAGAACATGTCGCGCAGGTCGGGAATGCGCGTATTTCAGCATGGTAATGCGATCGAGGCCCATGCCGAAGGCGAAGCCCTGATAGCGCTCGAGGATCGAGGCCGCAGTTGGCGATGCACGTTGGGATGCACCATACCGCTGCCCAAGATCTCCAGCCACTGCCCCGGCTTGCCGATCGCCGCCGCGTCGATATCGACCTCCATGGACGGTTCGGTGAACGGAAAGTGCGAGGCGCGAAAGCGCATGCGCACCTCGTCGACCTCAAAGAACGCCTTGCAGAATTCTTCCAGGCACCACTTCAGGTGGCCGAGGTGCGTGCTCTCGTCGATCACCAGGCCCTCAATCTGGTGGAACATCGGCGTATGCGTGGCATCGCTGTCGATGCGGTAGACGCGGCCCGGCACGATAATGCGGATCGGCGGCTTCTGGGCCAGCATGGTGCGGATCTGCACGGGACTGGTGTGCGTACGCAGCAACAGCCGGGCTCCATTGCCGCCTCTCGCCGGGCAAATAGTAGAAGGTATCGTGGTCCTGCCGCGCCGGGTGCTCCGGGGGAATGTTGAGCTTGGTGAAATTGAAGTCGTCCGGTCTCGATGTCGGGCCCCTCGGCAATGGCGAAGCCCATGTCGCCGAAAATCTCGGCCACCTCATCGAACACCTGGCTCACGGGATGGATGCGCCCCTCCTGCAGCGACCCGGCGCGCACCGGCAGGCGTGATGTCGGCGCGTCTCGCGTGGCAAGCCTGGCTGACAGTTGGGCGCTGTCGAGCTGCGGCTTTGCGGCCCTCAAGCGCCTCGCTCACCCGCTGCTTGAGACCGTTGACCGCCTGGCCGAAGCTCTTGCGCTGATCGGGCGCGAGCGCCCCGAACCGCCCCATGAGTTCGGCAACGCGCCCCTTACGGCCAAGCGCGGCGATGCGCGCCTCTTCCAGGGCCTTGAGGTCGTCGGCGGCGCCAATCATCGGCGAGGAGCGCCTGCTCGAGCGCCGCAATGTCGATGTCCTGTGCCATTCGTGATCATCCCGGGCGCGCCCGGCGTCCAATCTACCGCCCGAAGCCCGCGCGCAAGATGAGTGCGCAGCGCGGCAGCCTTTAAGCCTGCCTTCTTGCCCTTGCTCCCCGGCAGGCCGGCGATGACAAGACGGCTAGGCCGCACGCAGCTGCGCGGCGGCTTGCTCGCACGAGCGTCTTGAAACCGGCAGCATCCTTGACGGCGATGTCGGCCAGCACTTTGCGGTCGATAGCGATCCCGGCCTTGTTGAGGCCGTCGATAAATCGGCCGTAGGTCATGCCGTGCTCGCGCACCGCCGCGTTGATGCGCTGGATCCAGAGCGCGCGGAAGGTGCGCTTCTTGCGCTTGCGGTCGCGGTAGCCATACTGCATGGCCTTCTCGACCGCCTGTTTGGCGACCCGGATCGTGTTCTTGCGGCGGCCGTAGTAGCCCTTGGCCTTCTTCAGAACTTTCTTGTGCTTGGCATGGGCGGTGACGCCGCGCTTGACGCGTGCCATGGCAATACTCCGTCAGGTCTCAGGATGCAGAGCCGCGCGTGGCGCCGCGGCTCAGCGGTTGTAGGGCATGTATTTCTTGACGATGCGTGGCATCGCTGTCGCTCAGCACCATGGTGCCGCGCGCGCTGCGCACGAATTTGGTCGTGCGCTTGATCATGCCGTGTCGCTTGCCCTGGGCCTGCGCCTTGACCTTGCCCGTGCCCGTCATCTTGAAGCGCTTTTTGGCGCCGCTTTTGGTCTTCAGCTTGGGCATTTTGCTCTCCTCGATCGGCCGCGCGCGTGCGCCTTCACCTGGACCCGGCAGCGCGGCTTGTTTGAAGCATAAAAGCCGCCACGGCATGCCCCGCCGGGCGGCTTGCGGTGCTCTCATACGGCGATCGGTGATCGCGTGCAACGACTTTCCGCCGAAGGTTCTATCCCCCTGCGCAGGCGCCGGGCAGGACCAAGACTGACCCCGGGTATGACTAAGCCGGTGCCGCGGACCGGTGTTGGTGATTGGGCACAGGCGGGCGCCGAGGAGGGCGCTTAGCCCCGAGCGCGGCCACGCCTCAACGCGGCGCAAGTCTCAACGCGAGGCGCGCCCGCGCGCGCGAGCGCCCGCGGGCTAACGCGGTGCCAGCACCATCACCATCTGGCGACCTTCCATGCGCGGCTCGGATTCGACCTTGGCGATGCGGCTCCGTGTCGGCCTTGACGCGCTGCAGGACCTGCCAGCCGAGTTCCTGATGGGCGAGCTCGCGGCCGCGGAAGCGCAGCGTGACCTTGACTTTGTCGCCATCGTCGAAGAAGCGCTTCATAGAACGCATTTTCACGTCATAGTCATGATCGTCGATGCTAGGGCGCATCTTGATCTCTTTGATCTCGACGATCTTCTGCCGCTTGCGTGCCTCGGCGGCCTTTTTCTGCTCTTGATATTTGTATTTGCCGTAGTCCAGCACCTTGGTCACGGGTGGGTTGGCGTCGGGCGAAATCTCAACCAGATCGAGCCCCGCCGCCGTAGCACGCGCGAGCGCATCGGCAATCGGCACTACGCCTACATTATCGCCAGTTTCATCGATCAATCGCACTTCGCGGACCCGGATGTCCTCATTCATCCGTGGACCAGCGGGCTGCGCGCTCCGGCGCGGCCCTCATTGGGCGACGTATTGGGCAGTCTCCTTCAATGGTTTGCGATCTCAAGCGGCCAAGCGTCGCACCCCCGCACGGGGCGCGTGCCAAAGGCACCCAGCCTGCGGGCTGACATTCGAAAAGAATAAGGCCCAAGTCAAGTATCCGGGCCAATTTACCCTCGAGGGCGGCTTAGCGCCAATGCTCGGCGATCCACGGCGTTGCCCGCACATGCTTGTACAACCGCTTCCAGGAGCTTTTGACCGGCCAATGCCCGTCGCGGGCCTCATCCGGATCGGGTTTGCCCGTAAAGGCCACGACCTTGGTGCCTTGCGGCAGCTTGGGGATCAGAAAGAAATTCAACGGCCATCGTGGTAACAGGGAGTGCTTGAAACTGAGGCACCACTCGGGCGGCCAGAACACCATGTCCTTGGCCTCCCCAGAGATATACTTTTGCGAGTTCCGGTAGCGGGTCAGGAAGCGTTCACCGTCGCGGTTGAAGGCGTCAAAAATATAGGTCATGCGCCCCACCGGAAACCGGTAGACCGAGGTATTGCCGACCCGCAAATCGGGTTCCGACCAGTTCCTTGCCACGCAGTAGCGGCCAGGCTCGAAATCGAAAACTCATCGAGCGATCCGGTGATAACCACGTCGAGATCGAGGAACAGGACGTCGCCGGCGAGGTCGAGCAGGGGGCCTGCCACAGCGAAATCTTGCGCCAGCCCAACCACTGCACGCGCTCGGGAATATTGATCGGCGGTAGCGGCGCGGTGTCGACGCCGGGGTCGATGCCTTGCGGCCGGTCGGTGAAGCAAATGATGCAGGTCGGCCGCCGCGTATTGCGGCGGATCATGGAGGCCAACCTGTTGACATAGTCGACGCCGTACCGCGTGCCCCATTTCATGCAGATAATGGTCTGTTGTTGCATCTAAATACCGCTCGTGAGCCTTGGGCTGCGCCCCGGGGTGGTGGGGAGAGGTGATTTTGGCGGGAATGGAGGAGGCAGGGTCGCGCTGTCAAGGGGCCAGCACGGTCAAGGAGCCAAGGTGCCGACAAACCGCTCGGCCAAGCGCGTCCCGAGCAGCCGATCGTAGACGGCAAGCGTCTGGCGCTGCAGCTCGCCCACCGAATAGTTGGCCGCCACGAACGCGCGCGCCCGCTGCCCCATCGCCCGGCGTGCTTCCTCCGGTACCGCCAGCGCGTGCCGGATCGCCTCGGCCACGCGCCACAGCGTCGCCAGGCTTCGACCAGCCACCCTGTCGCCTCCTCCGCCTCGACCGCGGGCGGCGCAAGCACCGCCTCCGGGAGAGCCCCGATCTTAGAGGGCGATGACGGGGCAGCCCATGGCTTGCGCCTCAACCGCCACGCGGCCGAAGCCTTCCGGTTCGATCGACACCATCAGGGCCAAATCCGCGCTGGCAAGACCGGCGGGCATGTCGTCGAGGTGCCCAACCAGGCGCACGCGCCCTTCCAGCTGGCCCGCGCAGATCTGTTCCTTGAGACCGACGGCATAGCCTGGGCGGGGGCCGGCATCGCCCGCTAGGACAAAAACGAGATCCTCACCCGCGCCCGCGCGCATAAGCAATCGTGCGGCCTCGATCACAACCGCCTGGCCCTTGAGGGGGTCAGGCGCGCCGCGTGCAGGATGACGCGCTGCCCCAGGGCGATCCCCCAGCGCCACCGCAACTGGGCGATGCGGTCCCCGCCACCGCCCCGGGCACGAACCGCGCGAGGTCCACCCCGCGATAGATCGTGGCGATGTCGCTTTCGGCTTTGCCATAGCGGCTTTTGATCGATCGCGCCGTATAGCCTGAGTTGGCGATCACCACATCGCCGCGCGCCATCACCCGTTGTAGAGGTTTTCAGTCGGCCCCGTTCGCGATAGGCGCCGTGGTAGGTAGTGACCAGCGGCAGCCCGAGGCTGCGCGCCGCCAACAAGGCGCTCCAGGCCGGGGCGCGGCTGCGCGCGTGCAGCAAGCTCACGCCTTCGCGTTCGGCGAGCGCCTTCAGCCTGCGCCCATTCCAAAGGATGCGCGCGGGATTTTTGCTGGCCGCCGGAAGGTCTCAATCTCGCCGCCCGCGGCGATGATGCGCGCGGCCAGCCGGCCGCCGCTGCTGACGACCAAGGCCCGACCTCCGGCTTTGACAATCGCTTCGGTCACCTCCACGGTGGTGACCTCGGCGCCGCCCGCGTCAAATTGGGAACGATCTGCGCAATCGTCGGCCGTGCATCGGGCAAGGGTAGGGATCTCCTCAGGGCGCAAAAAGGGCGCAAAAATTGCGCCGGTTCAAGCACGCGGATCCCCGCCAGCGCAAGCCTCGCGCACGCAAGCGCCGCGCCCGCGCCCAGAAAGGGGCCCAGAAAGCGCCCGGCCCCGTGCGCAGCGCGTGCCAGTGCGCCCGGTGCGTGCCAGTTTGTAGCCATGCCTTGGCATCGTTGGCGTCGGATGGACAAGGCGTGGACTTCAATGCCATAGGAAACCTCGCCCGGCCAAACGCGCGCACTCGGGTTGCTCTTTTTGCGGGCGCGGCGCGGCCCCATGCGGGTGCCTCGCGCTGCCGGCGTGCGCGCGGGGACTAAGCCAGCCTCCCAGGTGACGGATCGACAAGCACGGCTTGAGATGGACGCACACGCTGAGCTTCGTGCCGAAATCGCCGCCGGCACCGCCGTCGTCGGCATCTATGGGCTGGGCTACGTCGGCTTGCCGCTGGCGCTGGCCATGTTCGCACGCAGCCGCTATCGCATCATCGGCTTTGATATCGACGTGCAAAAATCGAGAGCCTCAATGCGGGCCGCTCCTATTTCCGGCATTTGCCGTCGGCTGCGATCGCCCGCATGCTCGCATCCGGGCGCTTTGCGGCCACTACAGAGTTGGCGCGAACGCGCGAGGTCGATGTGGTGCTCATCTGCGTGCCGACGCCGCTCAGCCGCCACCGCGAACCCGATCTGTCCTATGTGACCAACGACGGTGATGCTCTATCCTCGACTACCTGCATAAAGGTCAGCTGCTGGTGCTGGAATCGACGACCTATCCGGGGACCACGCGCGACCTCCTGACGCCGATCTATCAGCAGCGCGGGCTCGCACTCGGTCGCGATGTCTTTCTCGCCTACTCACCGGAGCGGGAAGATCCGGGCAACGCCGAGTTCGAGACCTCCACCATTCCAAAGGTCGTCGGCGGCGACGGCGAGGTCGCGCGCGATCTGGCGGTGTCTTTCTACAGCGCCTTTGTCGACAAGGTTGTGCCGGTGTCCTCTACCGCCTGTGCCGAGGCGGTCAAGCTGACCGAGAACATCTTTCACGCGCGGTTAATATTGCCCTCGTCAATGAGCTCAAGCTCATCTACGCGGCGATGGATATCGATATCTGGGAAGTGATCGAGGCCGCTAAATCGAAACCATTCGGCTACATGCCCTTCTACCCCGGTCCGGGCCTCGGCGGTCATTGCATCCCGATCGATCCCTTCTACCTCACCTGGAAAGCGCGCGAATACGGCATCTCCACGCGCTTTATCGAGCTCGCCGGCGAAATTAATACCATCATGCCGCGTCTCGTCGTCGAGCGGCTGGCGGAGGCCTTGGACCGCCGGCTGGGCCGACCCCTGTCGGGCAGCCGCGTGCTGATCATCGGCCTGGCCTACAAACGCAACATCGACGACCTGCGCGAGAGCCCCTCGCTCAGACTGATCGAGTTGCTGGAGGCACGCGGCGCCGAGGCCGACTATCACGACCCTATATCGCCACGATCCCGAGCACGCGCGAACACGCCGGGCTCGCCGGTCGCCACCTCGATTGCGCTCGCGCCGGCCGTCGTTGCCGGCTACGACGCGGTTCTGATCGCCACCGATCACGATGGCATCGACTACCCCGCCCTGGTGGCAAACGCCAAGCTGGTGATCGATACCCGAAATGTCTGTGAGCGCTCGGGGATTCGCGCCGCCAACGTCATCAAGGCCTAACGGCAATGACCGCGGCGAACGAGACAGTCGCGTTTCTGGATGTCGGCGCCGGAGCCGAAGCGCGCCGCATCGCCTACCTCAGAGTCCGCAGGTAACGACGCCCTCCCAGGCGTCATGTGGTTCAGCGGTTTTCACTCGGAGATGGCGAGCACCAAGGCGGCAACCGTGGCGGCTTGGGCCAAGAGCCAAGGGCTTTCCTGCCTGCGCTTCGACTACTCCGCGCACGGTCGCTCCGCCGGGCGGATCGAAGACGGCAGCATCAGCCGCTGGCTCGAGGAGGCTCGGGCGATTTTCAGCGCGTTGAGCCGGGGCCCACAGGTGCTGGTTGGCTCCAGTATGGGCGGCTACATCGCGCTACTGCTGTTGCGCGCGCTCCTGGCGCAGGCCAGCAGTGAAGCAGCGCGCATCAAGGCCTTGGTGCTGATCGCGCCGGCCTGGGACATGACCGAGCTCCTGTGGACAAACCTGCCGGCAAGCGCCCGTCAGGCGATCGAGGCGACCGGGGTCTATCTGCGCCCTCCCGGTATGGGGACGGCCCCTATCCGATTACGCGTCGGTTGATCGAAGACGGCCGGCAGCATCTGATCGCGAGGCGCACCGTTCGATCCGGGGCGGCCGCTGCACATCCTGCATGGCCTGCAGGACCCCGATGTCCCATGGGAACACACCCTCGACCTCGTGGCTCACCTCGCCGGCGACTGGGTGCAGGTCTCGGCGGTCCCCGACGGCGAGCATCGCCTATCGCGGCCACGGGACCTGGCTTTGCTCTTGGAGATCGTCGGCCGCCTGACCAGCGCGCCGGATCCAACGGCGCCTTAGCGCGGCACCAGGTCGGCGGCGCGCGGAGGCGCCAATCCCTCGGAGAGGGCCCGCCAAAGCGCGGCGGGACCGACCGCGGCCGCCAGGCTCTCGGGCACAATCCACAGGGGCATAGTCCGCCAGGATGAGCCCATCATCGCAAACGAGGCGCCCGCGCTCCAGGCGACAGCTCGAATCGGCGACGACCTCGAGGCCCCGCCGGCGGTCGTGTTTCAGGATGTGCAAATCAACGGGCTGCAGATAGCCGGGCAGGCCTCAAGATCGATATCGCGGAACACGCAGGCGAGTTCGTTGCGGCAGGCTCCGGCGCGACCGCCCCAGGTGTTGGCGAAGCCCAAAGCGCGTCGGCCCGGGAAAAAGCGGGCCGAGAGCTCAGGCCCGCGACTGACGTAGCAGCCGTCGGGCAGGCACAAGATTGGATCGGCCGTAGGATGGCCGCGGCGAATGCCATAGCTACCGGGCGCCATCCACAGGAGAACCGTGACCCGCGTATCCTGCAACCGTCGCGGTGGCGAGGAGCCAGCCCCACCCCGCGGCCAACGCGCCACCGGGGCCGCCGCGTGCGGCGCGCCGTCCGGCACCGCATCCCCGGGCTCCATCGCGATTTTTGCCCGGAGATTTGTGCTCCAGACACGGCGGCGGGACCCGCAGCCACTGGCCTCTCGGCGATGGCTTTGAAGCGAACGCGCCGAGCCATGCGGGCTGAAGCCAAAAATGGCGCAGGCGGAGGCGGCAAAAGGGCGATCCACGCCCGGCGAGCCCATCCCAGCATGCCCCACCCCCGCGATCGTCTCGCTCGTGAACCCGCCACCACCGGCCCATGTCGGCCCGTCCTTAGAGTTGTGCGCGGCCTTTGCGGCAAAAAGCGGGAGCGCTGGCGCAAAGGCTCATCGCCCGAGTCAACCGGTGAGCAGGGACCGCAAGCCCTCCCGGTAGCTGGGATAAAGCAGCTGGACCGCCAGCTCCTGGCGAATGCGATCGTTGCGCACGCGCCGACTTTCCGACCAGAAACTGGCCGCCATGCCCGTCATCTCTGCCTGCTCGAAGGGGATTTCCGGAGGCGCGGCCAACCCTAAGAGCTCGGCGGCATAGGCAACCACGTCCTGCGGCGGCGCTGGTTCGTCGTCGCTGACGTTGTAGATGCGATGGCCGGTGTCGGTATCGATCGCCGCCGCCAGCGTCCGTGCGATGTCGTCGACGTGGATGCGATTGAAGATCTGCCCGGACTTGATGATGCGGCGCGCGCTGCCGCCGCGCAGATTGTCGAGCACGCTGCGCTGCGGCCCGTAGATGCCGGCGAGGCGGAAAATTTCGACGCGCCGCCCGGCCTCCTGACCAAAGGCCAGCCAGGCTTGCTCGGCCTCGAGCCGGCGCAAGCTCCGTTCCGAGACTCGGCCGCGTCGGGCTCGTTTCATCGACCCACGCTCCCTGGCAGTCGCCGTAGACGCCCACGCTCGACAGGTAGCCGACCCAGGCCAGCTGGGGCAGCTCGGCCAGATCGTGGCGGTAGTGCCGCAGCACCGCGTCGCCCTCGAGATCCGGCGGGATACTGACAAGGACGTGGCTGGCGTCGTTGAGCGCGCGCTTGACCTCGGGGGACGCCCGATCGCCCGCGTAGGCCACGAGCGCCAGTCCGGGCAACGGTTGGGCGGCGTCCGGCAAACAGCGTCTGGTTCCGGCGCATGTGATGGTGCGCGGGGCCAATCGGCGGAGCAGCGCCTCGGCCGTATAACCACATCCGAAGCAGAAGAGCCGCATCAGCGCGCCTCCGCGGCCCATTCTGACTGCACGGCGCTATCAGGCTCGCGCACGCTGTGCCGCGCACGGGCCTCGGACCACGCCTCGGTGCTCGGCAAGCTGCTGCAGGGCCCACACCGCCATGGCGCGGACCAACGCGGAGCCGTCGTCGAGCAAGGCCTCCACCAGCGGGATCAAACCCTGATCGCCGGAATTGCCCGCGGCGATCAGGGCATTGCGCACGACCCGGTCGCGCCCGGTGCGCTTGACCGGCGTGCCGGCAAAGCGCTTGCGAAAGGCGGCATCGTCGAGCCGCAACAGCTCGGCCAGCGGCATGGACGCGGCGCCGGCGAGCGCCGCCAGCCGCGTCGCCTGCGCCGCCACCGCGAACTTGTTCCAGGGGCACACGGCCAGACAATCGTCGCAGCCGAACACGCGATTGCCGATCGGCCGCCGGAATTCCGCGGGGATGTGGCCCTTATGCTCGATGGTTAGGTAGGCGATGCAGCGGCGGGCGTCGAGCTGATAGGGCGCCGGGAAGGCCGCGGTCGGGCACACATCGAGGCAGCGCTGACAGCTGCCGCAATGGTCGACTTCGGCGGCATCGGCCTCGAGCTCGGCCGTGCTCAAGATCGCGCCCAGAAACAGCCAGGAGCCGAAGTCGCGGGACACCAGGTTGGTATGCTTGCCCTGCCAGCCGAGACCGGCCGCTTCGCCCAGCGGCTTTTCCATCAGTGGGGCGGTGTCGACGAAGACCTTGACCTCGGCGCCGCTCTCCGCCGCCAGTAGGCCAGCGACGCGTTTGAGCCCCGACTTGACGACGTCGTGATAGTCCTTGCATTGTGCATAGCAGGAAATCACGCCGCGCAACGGCTCGGCCAGGGCCGCCAGCGGATCACTTTGCGGAGCATAGTTCATGCCAAGCATGATGATCGAACGGGCGACCGGCCACATCTTCAAGGGATGGCCGCGACGGTCGGCGGTGGTGGCCATCCAGGCCATGTCGCCGTGACGTCCAGCCTCGAGAAACTGCTGCAGCCGTTGGCTGACGAGGGCATCGATCGCCGCCGGCGTGGTCACGCGCGCAATGTCGAATCCTGCCGCGCGTGCCTCCCCCAGCAGGCGCTGTTTCAGGGTCTCGGTCATGCCCTCGTCTCGCTTCTCAGCTGCGGCGCAGGATAGCGATGCAGCCTCGCCACAACCAGCACCAAATCCCGGGCCATGTGCTTGAGAGGGCGGAACGCCGCGGCTACTGGAGCAAGACCAGCGCAGGTCTCGGCGCCGCGGACATCATACAGGGTAGGACCGGATGGCATTTTGGCAGGTGATCGTGCTCGGCCTGATCGAAGGCGTGACCGAATTCATTCCGGTCTCCTCGACCGGCCATCTGTTGCTTGTCGGCCATTTCCTGGGCTTTGAATCGCCCGGCAAGACCTTCGAAGTGCTCATTCAACTGGGTGCAATCCTGGCGATTGTCTCGGTCTACGCCTCCAAGCTGCTGCGGCTTGCCTCGAACTTTGCCAGTGATTCTTCGCACGCGGCACTTCCTCATCGCCATCATCGTGGCATTCCTGCCCGCGGCGGTGATCGGCGCCGCCGCCCACAAGTACATCAAGACCTATCTGTTCGCCTCGCCCTGGCTCGTCTGCGCCACCTTGATCGTGGGTGGCGTGATCCTGCTGCCGTCGACAGGATGCGCATCGAGCAGCGCTATCACAGCGTCATGGACTATCCCCTGTCGCTGGCCTTTTTGATCGGTCTCGCGCAATGCCTCGCCATGATTCCCGGCGTGTCGCGCTCGGGCGCCACCATTGTCGGGGCCTTGCTGCTCGGCGCCGACAAGCGCTCGGCCACCGAGTTCTCGTTCTTTCTGGCGATGCCGACGATGGCGGGCGCCTTCGCCTTCGATCTTTACAAGAATATCCACGAGCTGACGCCAGACGACGTGAAGAGCATCGCGTTGGGCTTCATCGTGTCCTTCCTCGCCGGCGTACTGGTCGTGCGCTATCTTGTGGATTTCGTGGGCCGGCACGGACTTGCGCCCTTCGCCTGGTGGCGCATCATTGTCGGGGGCATGGGCCTCGGCGCCCTCGCCGTGCTGGGCTGATCGGCAACAGCCAAAGCGCTTGCGCCCTGAGGTTCAAGCCGCGTGCGACGCCGCCGGCGCGGTCAACACTGCATAAAGCGCGGTGCGATCCTTCGACGATCTCAGCTTCTCGATGGTGGAGGGCTCGCGCAACAGGCGCGAAATGCGCGCCAGCGCCTTCAGGTGGTCGGCCCCGGCGTGCTCGGGTGCCAACAACAGGAAGATCAAATCGACATTCTGATCGTCGAGCGCACCAAATTCGATGGGCTGCGTCAGCCGTGCAAACAAGCTGACGATGTTGGTGAGACCCGCAACTCGGCCGTGCGGAATGGCAATGCCACGGCCAATGGCCGTCGAGCCGAGACGCTCGCGTTGCAGCAGCGTCTCAAAGATCTGACGCCCGTCCACGCCGGTTAGTTTGGCCGCCTCCTGGGCCAGCTCCTGCAGCGCCTGCTTTTTGCTCTGCGCTTTCAGGGCCGGGAAGACAGCTTCGCGGGTTATGAGGTCACCAAGCTCCATTTGCTCTCTCGCGACACGGGGTTAGCCACGGCACGTTCATGCCTCATCGGTGCCGTCGCCCGAAGGTTTCGTCCTGTCTCTTGATGGCCTGTTCCTCGATACGGACGCGTCATCCCCTGCCGGCCGGGAGGGCCACAGACCGACGGCCTCGCGAAATGCTTTTTCGGAGGACGTCACCTCGTCTTATTGTCCGGGGCTCCCCGTCTCGCCTTCAATAGCCTGTACACCGGAGTCTGCTTGCGCTTTGCCCGGCCACAGACCAGCACGTTGCCCGGATGACTGAACCTTGTTCTTACAGCTCAAGGGCTTCAAATCGGTCGGGACCGTAGTGCAGGCGCCCAGAGCTGTCAAATGTCGCCTACACACTTTCCATTGCAGCACCTGACACGGGCGGTGGCCGCCTCCGAGCCGGGGGTTTGCGGAGCCCCCTCCACCCGCCAACCGCCCCAAAGCCTACCCCAAATGCGCCCCTAAGGCGCCCCCGAGAGCGTCAGGGAGGCGGTCTCCGGCAGCCCTACTCGTCGCCGGGCGCGGGTGGGGACAAGGGGACCACGGGGAGACAAGACCGGTGGCTAGCAGCGGTCACAGGCCTGGTCACTGAGGCCTAGGCGCGCAGCTCCGAGCCGGACCGCCATTTGCTTCTCGCGCCGGCGCTGCACCGAGGAGGGGATGCGCAGGGCTTCGCGGTATTTGGCCACCGTGCGGCGCGCAATGTCGATGCCGTCGCGCTTCAGCTGCTCCACAATCTTATCGTCGGACAAGACGGCGCTGGGCCGTTTCCGCCTCAATCATCTGGCGAATGCGATGGCGCACCGCTTCCGAAGAATGCGCCTCCCTCGGCCGTCGGCGGAGGCAATGGCGGAGGTAAAAAGTACTTGAGCTCAAACACGCCGCGCGGCGTGGCGACATGTACTTGTTCGAGGTGACGCGGCTGACGGTCGATTCGTGCATGGAGATGGCGTCCGCCACCGTTTTCAGGTTGAGCGGTTTCAGGTACTCCACGCCGTGGCTCAAAAAGCCGTCCTGCTGGCGCACGATTTCCTCGGCCACGCGCAGAATCGTGCGCGCCCGTTGATCGAGGCTCTTCACCAGCCAGTTGGCGTTCTGCAGGCATTCGAGCTCAGGTAGTCTTGATCCTTCTGCGATCCGGTCGTGTCTTGAGACGACCGCGTAATAGCTGCGGTTGACGAGCACGCGGGGCAGCGTGTCGTTGTTGAGCTCGACCGTCCAACTGCCGTCACGCGCGGCCCGTACATACACGTCCGGCAGCACCGGCTGAATTTGCACCGTTCCGAACTTGAGGCCGGGCTTGGGATTGAGACGCCTAATCTCGGCGATCATCTCGGCGAGCTCTTGCGGCATCGACGCCGACTGCCCGCTTCAGACCCGCAAGGTTGTGACTGCCGAGCAGATCGAGGTGCGACAGCAGCTTGGCGATCTGCGGATCGTAGCGGTTCTGCTCGCTGCAGCTGCAGCGCCAGGCATTCGGCCAGCGTCCGCGCGAAGACGCCCGGCGGATCGAACTGCTGCAGCGTCGCCAGCACTGGCGTTGATCAGCGAGCACGGCGCGCCCAACCTGTCGGCCAGTTCGTTCAAATCGCCGACGAGGTAGCCCGCCTCATCGAGCATATGGATCAGGTGTGCGCCGATCAGCCGCTCGGCGGGATCGGCCAGTGTCGAGGTTGAGCTGCTCGGTCAAGTGCTCCACCAGCGACCCACCCGTGGCCACGAAGTTGTCGAGGCCGGCCCCGTTGCTGTCAAAGGCATTGTTTGTGCGCGGTCGCAGCGACGCCCAGGCGGAGGGCTCTGGCTCGGCCCCGTTGCGATCTTGGCCTGGCGTGGCACCGTCGGAGGCCTGCGCCCTGCCGGTCAGGGGTATCGGTGCCCTCGCCATAGTCGCCCTCGCCATAGCCGGCCGACCAGCCCTCGTCGTGCTCGGGTCCGCGCTCGCCGCGTCCGCCGACCCGACCACCGCCGGCGCTTCGACGGGCGGCTCTTCGCGCTCCAGCAGCGGATTGCGCTCGAGCTCGGTCTCAATGAAGGAGCACAGTTCGATGTTGGAGAGTTGAGCAGACGAATAGCCTGCTGCAGCTGGGGGGTCATTACCAGCTGCTGGCCCTGTCGCAACTCAACTTTGGCGAAAGCGCCATTAATTACGACCCCGATCGTCGCCAGGACGTGCCACGGGGTTGAGCTATACGCCATAGGCCATTAATCGAACATGTCCCCCAGGTACACACGGCGCACGTCTTTGTTGGCTATGATTTCGCGAGGGTTACCGTGCGTTAAAACCTGCCCATCGTAGATAATGTACGCCCGATCCACCAGACTGAGCGTCTCGCGGACGTTGTGATCGGTGATCAGTACGCCAATCCCGCGCGCGGTGAGTTGCCGCACCAGCTGTTGGATGTCGCCGACCGCCAGCGGGTCGATGCCGGCAAACGGCTCGTCCAGCAGCATGAAGGAGGGACGCGTGGCCAGGGCACGGGCAATCTCGCACCGGCGCCGCTCACCGCCCGAGAGCGCCAGCGAGGGGGACTTGCGCAGCCGCGTGATGTTGAATTCCTCAAGCAGACTTTCCAGCTGCTCCTTGCGCCGCTTGCGCGCGGGCTCGACCAGTTCGAGCACCGACATGATGTTCTTTCTCGACGGTCAGGCCTCCGAAAAATGGAGGCTTCCTGCGGCAGATAGCCAATGCCAAGGCGTGCGCGGCGGTACATCGGCAGCCAAGTCACATCGCGGCCATCGAGCGTAATGCGGCCCGCATCGGCCGGCACCAGCCCCGTAATCATGTAAAACACGGTGGTCTTGCCGGCGCCGTTGGGACCGAGCAGGCCCACCGCCTCGCCGCGCCGGTTGCCAGGCTCACCCCCTTGACTACCATGCGGCCACGATAGCTTTTTGCACAATTCGGCGGTGAGCCAGCCTTGCCGGCCACCGACGTGGTCGAGACCGTCCCGCTGCTCGCCGTGCCCGTTGAGGAGGGCACCTGCCGCCGGGCGGGCACCGGCGCGCGACGATCGTTCTTGCGAGAACCAAACGCAAACAACCGCATGGGCCTATTCGCCTCGCCGGCTCGGTTCACCGGCGCTCGTGTTCGACTGCCAGCCCTCGCCGATCTTGCCTGGAAGATTGGGCAGGACCTTTTGCCCACCTCCTTGGCCCGATCCGCTCGGTATCCTTCGGGATAGAACAGCAGACACTGCTTGCCAGCTGGGCACGCCCGTTTGCTTGGGTCGGTGTCCGCGCTCGTCTTGGCCGCTTCCGAGGGCGGCGGCGGCGCATCACGACGGGCGCAGCCCCGCCTGCGGCCTCGTTTTCGACCTCGAACCGATACATGCCGGTCGTCAGGTCGATCTTGAGCCGCGGCCCTTCGGCTACATCCTTGCCGCGCGTGACGACGACGCGCCCGCCCATCAATACCGTATTGGCCTTGACGTCGAAGGTCGCCCAGTCGCCGGTGGCCGTCTGGCCGTCCTTGGAGGTAATGAGCACCTTTTGCTCGGCCTCGATGCGCACGAGCTGGGCAGGCGCCTTGTCGCCGGTCTTGTCGCCGGTCTTGTCGCTCGCCGGGCCGCCCCCAATCCCAGTCCGCTCTGGCCCGAGTAGAAGCCACGAGCTCGACCGTGCGCAGCACAAATTCACCCTGCTGCGCCCGCACGTTGGTGTGGAAGATCGCCTGCCGCACGGGGTCGTTCACATCAAGGCTATCAGCTTCGATGTCGATCGGCGCATTGGGGTCGGTCTTGAAGGAGCCGAACAGTTGTTCCTGCACGGCGGCGGCCGCCTCGGTGCCGGCCGCCTTGGACTTGGCCGGCGCGGCCTTGGCCTCCGTCTGGTAAAAGGTCGCCGTAATCCGGCCCAGCGCCTGCGCACCGTCGGCGGGAGCATCGAGGCGGCTCTTGCCCGCTTTCCGGTCGACGAACATCCGGCGCCCGTTGAGCACATTGCGGGCCTGGTTGACCACCACGCCACCCGTAAAGAGTGCCGTGTCGGCCTTGGCGTCGAAGTCTACCTTTTTCGCTCTTCACGCGCCGATCCCCACTGGCGGTGATCACGGCGCCGTTGCTGGCCACGAGCCGCGACAGCCGTGAGGCCTGCTCGTCGGGATTGGGCGGACCGCTCAGTTGCGCACTTGCCGCCTTGCCCTCGTAGGTGACGGTGAGCTCGGGCGATTTCAGGGTGGACTCACCCTGCGTGGCCGTGACGCTGCCGGTAAACCGCGCCGTCTTGGAGGCGTCATTGACATCGAGCCGATCGGCGTTGACCTCGATCGGTTGGCGCGCATCGCGACCGAACCCGCCCACGCCCTGCCCGCCGCTGCCGACCAACCGCACGATGACGTTGCCTTCGAAAGTGGCCTGCTGGGTGTCGGTCTTCAGGTTCATGCCGGCCGAGCGGATATTGCCAGTGGCTGTACTCGCCGTCACCGGTTCATTCGAGACGACGCGGTGCTCCTTCATGGTGATGGTGGCGCGCGACAGGCGCGCGGCCATGCCGTTGCTGGTGTCGATCTCGATGCCATCATAAAGCTCAAGCTGGCTGTTGGCATTGTCCAACAGTCCATGCTTGGCCTTGAGCTTGGTGGTGAGGTTATTGCTGCGGATGAGGTCGCCGTCGACGTCGATGAGTTTGATGGGCGCCTGCTGCCGGTTGAACTCCACCACCGCCCGCTTGGCGCGCACCTGATAGCGGCCCCCGTCCTTAGTCACCCCGAAATAGCTCGGGTTCTTCATGGTCAAATCGTCGGCCGTAAGCTCGACCTGACCGAGGTTGAGCCGTCCCGGGCCGATCTTCCAGGCGGTATTGAGGGCGATGAGGTAGACCGCCGCTGCCCCCAGCGTCACCACCGGCAGGGCAATGCGCAACGCCCGCACCAATAGGCTGTGCCGCCGCGCACTGCGGAAGGCGCGGGCGCGATCCAAGGGTCCTTGCGACGCAGGCCCAAGGCCTGCCGGCCCCTCTCGGCCGCGCATTTCAAACGTTATGGCCATGGCTGACCTACCGCGACGCGGCAGACGGCTCCCACTGCAGCGAGTCGCGCACAAGTTGGCGATCAATTTGGGTGATATTGGGACCCCTGGCAAGCCGCCCAAAAGGCGGTGGAGGACGGACCTAATGGGCAAATATCTCAAGGTCTTCAAAGCCGGCCAGGTCGAGCCCGGCCCGCACCGGCAAAAAGCGGAAACAGGCTTCAGCGAAGGCCATCCTACCCTCCCGCTGCAGCATCAGATCGAGCTTGGCCTTCAGGGCATGCAGGTAGAGCACATCGTTGGCCGCATACTGTTTTTGCTGGTCGGTCAATTTCTCGGCCGCCCAGTCCGAACTCTGCTGATGCTTGGAGAGCTCAACCCCCAGAGCTCGCTGCATAGATCCTTGAGCCCGTGCCGGTCGGTGTAGGTGCGCACCAGCTTGGAGGCGATCTTGGTGCAATAGACGGGTTCGGGTGCAACTTTGAGGTAATGCGCGAGGACGCCCAAGTCGAAGCGCGCAAAGTGGAAAAATCTTTAACACGGCGCTGTCTGACAACAACGCCTTCAGGCGCGGGGCTGACCAGTCCTTTGCCGTCGAATTGCACGAGATGGGCATCCCCATCGCCCCCGAAAGCTGCACAAGGCAAAGGCGGTCGCGCAAGGTGCGCAGCCCGAGCGTTTCAGATCGACAGCCACTGCCCCCGCGAAACTGACACCGGCAGGCAAATCGTTCTTGTGAACCTTGATGCTCAGCTGTCCCTCCGGGTCACGGCACAACGTTCGGCGCAAGGATGGTCTACGCCGCGCCCCTACCCCCGTCAATTCGCGGGCCGTCCCGCGCCAACCGTCGCCTGCGGGCTCAAACCCAACCGGGTGGCGGCACGACCGCGGCCGCCTCAAGAACGGATAGTGCCTCGGTCCCGGACTGGATGGTGATCCAGCGAAGCTCGGTGAACTCGTGGATGGCGGCCTTGCCGCCGAAGCGGCCGTAGCCTGAGTCCTTGACGCCGCCGAAAGGCATCTGTGCCTCGTCATGCACGGTTGGCCCATTGACGTGGCAGATGCCGGTGTCGAGGCGCCGCGCCACCGCGGAAGGCCCGATTGACGTCACGGCTGAAGACCGCCGCCGCGAGGCCGTAGGGAGTATCGTTGGCGATGCGCACGGCCTCATCCTCGCCCTTGGCGCGCACCACCGTCGCCACGGGCCCGAAGGACTCTTCGTCGATAGATGCGCATCTCGGGCGTGACATGGTCGAGCACGTGCGCGTTGATCGAGCGTGCCGTTGACGCTGCCACCGGCCAGCAGCCTGGCCCCCTTGGCGACCGGCATCGAGCACCAGCGCGGTGACGCGCTCGGCAGCGGAGCGGTCGACCAGCGAGCCCGAGCACGGCCGCTGCCCTCGCGCGGGTCGCCGACCGAGAGCGACTTTGCTTTCGCGGCGAAACGCGCGACGAACGTCATCGGCGATGGTCTCGTCCACCACGATGCGCTCGGTCGACATGCAGATCTGGCCCTGGTTGGCGAAGGCGCCGAAGGCGGCGGCCGCCACGGCGGCCTCCACATCGGCGTCATCGAGCACGAGCAGCGGCGACTTGCCGCCCAGCTCCAACAGCACGGGCTTCAGGTGCTCCGGCGCAATGCTTGGCGACGATCTTGCCGACGCTGCGAGGATCCGGTGAAATTGACGCGTCGCACGGCCGGGTGCGCGATCAGGGCGTCGACCACGGGCGCCGGCATCGCGCGGCGCATTGCTGACGACGTTGACGACGCCTGGCGGCGAAGCCGGCATCGCGGAAGACGCTGCCGATAGCGCGGTGCGTGCCTGGGCACATCTCCGAGGCCTTGAGCATCACGCGTGTTGCCGCAGGCGAGCGGCATGGCGATGGCGCGCGCGCCCAGGATCACCGGCGCGTTCCAGGGCGCGATGCCGAGCCACCACCCCGACCGGCTGGCGGTAGCCCATGGCGAAGCTGCCGGGGACGTTGGAGGGGATCACCTCGCCCGAAATCTGCGTGGTCATGGCCGCGGCCTCGCGGATCATGCCGGCGCCAGCATGCAGTTGAAGCCGGCCCACATGGCCGTGGCGCCGGTCTCCGCGCCCATCATGGGCGCGAACTCGGCGCCGCGCGGCCTCGAGCAGATCGGCGGCCTTGTTGAGGAGCGCGCGGCGCGCAGCCGGCGCCGTCTGTGACCAGGCCGGGAAGGCCGCGGCCGCGGCATCGGCGGCACGCCTGCGCGTCGTCGGCGCGGAGGCGGCCGCGCGCGCGAGGCAACCTCAGCCGGTCATGCGGATTGAACCGGTCGAAGGTGGCGCCGCCCGCAGCCGCCCGGCTCGTCATTCGTCGATCAGCAGGTCGACTTCGAACATGGGGCTACTCCGCGATGGTCGGTCGGCGGCCGCGGCAAATGGCGTCGACAGGACGCCGCCGTTGCGCCCGAGCAAGGCGGCGGCCGGCTCGGCCGGCGGCAGCTGGTGCGGAGCTGGCGGCGAGGCCACCGTTGGTGAGATCCAGCATACGCAAGGGCACCGCCGAGATAGGCGCGGCTGCACGGCGGGCTCGCTCTTGCAGGCCGGCCGGCGCTGCCTTCACCGACGATGCGACCGTTCTCCATGCAGGTAGCCGCGGCTCGGCGATCGCCAGGCTCTGGCGCGCATTCTGCTCAACCAACAGGACGCCGACGCCGAGGTCCTGCGAATGCGGCCGAGCGCCTGGAACAGCTCCTTGCACAGCAGCGGCGCCAGGCCGAGCGAGGGCTCGTCGAGCAGCAGCACGCGCGGATCCGACATCAGCGCCCGGCCGATGCGCCAGCATCTGCCGCTCGCCGCCGCTCATGGTACGGACGATCTGGCGCTGGCGCTCGGCCAGGCGGGGAAACAGAGCCAGGCACCTTGCTCAGGCTTGGCCGCCGCGTGCGGCGCGCGCACGGCGGCTGATAGGCCCCGAGCAGCAGGTTCTCCTGGACATCGAGCTCGGCGAAGATGCCGCGGTCCTCCGGCACGAGCACCAGCCCTCGTTCGACGACCTCGTGCGGCGGCAGGCCGGCAGAGCTCAAGCGCCGTCGAGCGCGATGCGTGCTCCGGGGACGTGCGCAACCATGCCGCCCAAGCGCCTTGAGACAGGAGGACTTGCCGGCACCGTTGGCGCCCAAGAGCACGACGATTTCGCCGTGGCGCACCGAGAAAGCGGCATCCGCAAGGGCAAGGTGTTTGCCGTAGCGCACCGACAGCCCGGCAACGTCAAGCATGCTCCTCCCCCATTGCAGCCCGCAAGGGCGTTTGCGTCAACCCCGGCACAGCTTGCGCACAGCCGCCCCAATCTGGCGACCCAATCTAAAGGCTGTCAGCAGTCACGGGGTCAACCCCGAGGCCTGGTCATTACCTAATGGCTGGGCGCCGCCGCGGCCCAACTCGGGAGGAAGTTGACCCGATTAGGTAATCGGCCCGAGCGTTTCTAGGGAGATACCTGGTTTTCGGAATACCGTAGCCTCGCTAAGTTGAGCGTGCTCTCTGGGGCTGCCTGAACCCTCGAGAGTGCTTCCCACAGCAGTAGTTGGCCTGGCTCTGATCTGCCCTCCCCTAAACAGATCAGAGCCATTTTCTTTATGGCCACTGCTGGCACTTTCGCCCGCGGCCAACTTTTCCGAAGCTCTAAGCGCGCCGACTTGCCCGATGAGCGCCCGCCGCCATCCAGCGCAGCCCAACATCAGCGCAGACCTGGCGCCGCCTTTTGCGGCAATGCCTCGCCCCAACCCAACAAGCCGCTCGGGCGAAGCACCAAGAGCACGATTAGGAGGACAAAGACCGCAAGGTCACGAAACTCGATGGGAAAGACAGCCGACCAGGCCGATTCCAGCACGCCGATCAGGATGCCGCCGAGGAAGGCGCCGCCCACCCGGCCGATGCCGCCCGCCACCGCCGCCAGCAACGACTTGAGACCAAGCCCAATGCCGCCGGCGTAGCCAAGGCGCCGTAATAGATGGTGACGACGTAGCCCGCCAAGCCGGCGAGCACGGAGGCGAGCGCGAAGGTCTTGAGCAGCAGCAGCCGGTGATCGATGCCGAACAGCGCCGCCGCCGCGGGATCATCCGCGCAGGCCCGCCAGCGCGCGTCCGAACCGGCTCGCCTTGAGAAGGCCGATCAAGCCCAAAGGCCGCCAGCAGGCTCAAACAGGCCGCCGCCAGAGTCAACCGGCGTGAAGGTGACCACGAAGTCGCCGGACCGCGCCACCGCGTAGGGTGTATTGAAAATCGGGGCACCAGATGAGCTTAGCACCCTGGGTCAAGCGCAAATATTCCTGCAGCACGATGGCGAGAGGCGATGCTGCCGATCAGCACGTGCTGGCCCGACGCGCGCAAAGAGCGGGGCAAACAACAGCCGGCCGACGACGACGCCGTGTACGGTGGCCGCCGATAGCGCCAGCACCACCGCCAGCAACAGCGCCGGGGTCTGGCCCGGCTGCGCGCCCCAGAGGGCAAATCCGAGCAGGGCCGCATACCCGCCACGGCCGCCAGCTCGCCGAAGGCGAGGTTGATGCGCCCACCAACCCGTAGATCAGGGAATAGGCCGCCGCCAACAGCGCATAGATGGCAATCGGCGGTAGGGCAAAAATGGCGTGCTGCAAGCCGATGGCAAGCCCGCGCGGTAACGCCGGAGCCGCGGCGGCGTTACTAACGGGGCTCGGGGTCGGCCGCCGCGGCGTCGGGGCCCAACCAAAACCGCTTAAGCAGGTAAAGGCGTAATTCGCCGATCGGGCCATCCTCCGTCGTCACGCCGGCAAGCCCCGCGCGCTCCGGCCCAGCCTCCATCGCGCCGGCAAACCGACATTCCAAGAAGCGGCTGCGCTGACCCGCCGACGATGGCACCCGATAGTCGACCCGCACACCCTGCCCGGCGGCCAGGGGCCCCGTGCGCACGATTTCGATGGCCGCCGCTTCACCGTTGAGGGCGGGATGATCGCGCGGCAAAGGCGGCCCTGGCCCGCATCGATGCCGGGCGCGCAGCCGGCCAAGCTGGCAAACAGCACGGCCAAAAGGCGAGCCCGGAGGCTCCCTTGGCGACAAGCATGACAAGCCTGTGTCCTGCCGACATGGCCAAAGCCTAGTCCCGCACCCCGATTTGGCAAATGGCTTGGCGCGCTTGCGCAACGGCGCCGTCGGCGCGAGGGCAAGCTAGCGGGCCGCGACAGGCCTTCGCCGACGTGCTAAGGCGCCCCTTCACCCGCGTTTGCCGGGCCCTGCCGCCAGGTTGACCTCCTCCATGCGTCTTCCTTCTTTTACGGTTGGCTGATCGTTGCTGTCGTCTTCGTCAGCATGGGCATCGGCGTCAACGTCCGCACCGCCTTTTCCTTGCTGTTTCCGCCCATCCTCGGCGAGTTCGGCTGGGAGCGCGGCGTGACGGCGGGCGCCTTCTCGTTCGGCTTCGTGGTTTCGGCCGTCTTCAGTCCGTTGATCGGCCGCTTGATGGACCGGGCCGGGCCACGCCTGGTGATGGAGACGGGCGTCGCCCTGATGGCCGCCGGGCTGCTGCTGGCGCCGCTCACGCAAGAGCCGTGGCACCTCTACCTCACGCTCGGCGTCCTGGTCGGGCGGCGGCAGCGTTTCGTCTTGGCTACTCGGGCCAATCGCTGTTCCTGCCCAATTGGTTTGTGCGTCGGCGCGGCCTGGCGATGGGCATCGCCTTTGCCGGTGTCGGCATCGGCTCGATCACGCTGCTGCCGGCGGCGCAACTCGTGATCGAACGGGCGGGCTGGCGCAGCGCCTGCCTGGCGCTGGGTGCGCTTGTGCTGTGCGTGTTGGCGCCCATCAATCTCATCTTGCGCAAGCGCCCGGAAGACATGGGGCTAACGCCGGACGGCGCCATCGCGGCGAGCCCAGGCGGACCGCAGGCGCCGGCGTCAAACATCGTCGATACCGCCTGGGTCGCCGTCGATTGGACGCTCGCCCGTGCCGCGTGCACCGGCCGCTTCTGGTGGATCGCGCTCGGCTATTTTGCGGCGCTTTACGCCTGGTATGCGGTGCAGGTGCACCAAACCAAGTACCTGGTGGAGATCGGCTTCAGTCCCAGCGTTGCCGCCTGGGCCCTGGGGCTCGTGAGCCTTGCCGGCATCCCCGGACAAATTGCGCTCGGCCACCTGTCCGATCGCATCGGCAGGAATGGGCCTGGGCCGCCGGCGGCCTCGGCTTTGCCATCTGCTACCTCGCCCTCATGGCCATGCAATCCTACCCCAACGTTGTGTTGCTCTATCTTATGATCGCAGCGCAGGGCGTGCTCGGCTACGGCTTGACCTCGGTGTTGGGCGCGATCGTGCTCGAGATTTTCAGGGCAGGCACTACGGCAGCATTTTCGGCAGCTTGATGCTGGCGGCGCTCGCGGGCGGCGCGGCCGGCCCCTGGCTGACCGGAGTTCTCTATGATGCGCGCGGCAACTATACGCTGGCCTTTGCGATCGGCGCCGCCATTAGCGTGTTATCGGCGCTGGCCATCTGGCGCGCAGCACCGCGCAAGGTGCGCGCGGTGGGCGGCCGCCTGCCAGCCGCCCGCCCTCAGACAAACTAACGCCCGGTGATGAGGGCAATGCGCCCAATCGCCCGGCGCTCGGCCAAGCCGCGCATGGCCTCGGCGAAGCCTTCCAAGGAAAGCTGGCCGACAGCCTGGGCCTGATCAGGCCGGCACGCGCCAGCGCCGCCAGCGCTGCCAGTTCCTGTCGGCGCAGGCCCGGATCCTGCGACCGGCTTCGCCAGCGCGCACGCCCAGGACACCGGCGCCCTTTAACGGGATGCGGTTGGCTGTATAGGCGGGGATCGTTCCCGCACTGAAAGCCAACCACGAGCAGCTTCCCGTTCCAGCCCAGCGCGCGCAGTGCGCAGCGTGTCCGCAAGGCCGGTGGGATCCAAGACAACATCGGCGCCGGCGCCATCGGTCAGGCGCTTGACGGCGGCGTCGACGGGCTCGCGGCTGTAATCAATCAGAGCGTCGGCGCCCATCTCTTGGGCGGCACGCAACTTGGCATCGCCGGCGGCGGCGGCGATCACGCGCGCCCAGCACCTTGCCGATCTGCACCGAGGCCAAGCCAACGCCGCCGGCGGCCCGGAGCACGAGCAGCGTCTGGTCGGCCTTTGAGATCGGCGCGCGTCTTGAGCGCATGGTAGGCGGTCAGGTGTCCGACCCGGAAGGTGGCCGCTTCCGCGAAGGAGAAGCCCGGTGGCATTGGCACCACCTCATCGGCGACGGCAACGGCCTGCCTCGGCATAGCGCCGCCGCTGCCGAGCGCAACCATGACCTGGTCGCCAACGGCGGGCCTGCCAACCCCGTCGCGCCACTTCGGTGACGATACCCGCCGCTTCCAGCCCCGGCACGAACGGTAGGGCGGGGCGATGCTGGTAGGCGCCCCGGATCATCAAAATGTCCGGGAAGTTGAGGCCGGCCGCCTTGACGGCGATGCGGACGCTGTTCGGCTTGAGCGGCGCACGGCTCAGCCGCTTTAGCGCGAAGCCCCTCGATGGGGCCCAGCGCCTCGCAGACGATGGCGCGATAGCTGGGCTCGCCGGACACTTTAGGGGTCGAGCCACACGTTGGTCAGGTCCGTGCCCTGGAAGTGGCTGGAGTGACATGGTCCATCCCTTGATCTTCTTGTCGTGTACGACGATGCGGTTCCACCACAGGATCGGTACCGAATAGGCTTGCGCCAACGCATAGCGGTCGGCCTCCTGCACCAGGCGCAAGCGCTGGGCGGGATCGAGCGTGCGCTGCTGGCGCTCGAACAGGTCGTCGAGCTTGGCATCGTTGTGGCGCGAATAGCTAAGCGTGGAGGCCTTATTGGTGATAAAGCCATAAAGTTGCGCGCTTGGATCGTCGGCCGGCTCCGTCAGCGGCCAGATCGCCACCTCGAAGCTGCCCGCGACCAGGCTGTCGAAGTAAGTCCTGGTTTCGACCTGCAGATGCTCGGCGGCAACCCCGATCTTGCGCCACTCGTTGATCACGAAGATGCCCGCCGGGGTATAGGGCTCCGACACCGTGCGGTTGAAAAGCTTGACGGTCAGATTGTCGACCCCGGCCTGCTTGAGCAGCTCGCGCGCCTGAGCCCGGGATTTTCGATATCCCGCGCGTAGCCAACCTGCTGCTCCGAGCTCGCCCCTCCGGCAAGGCCCACTCGGAGCCGGACGCATGATGCCGCCGACGTGCTTCATGATGGAGATCTTGGACAGCGCCGCGCCGCCGGCCGCAACGGTCGAGCGCCAGCGACAAGGCCTGGCGTACGCGCACGTCGTCGAACGGCTTCTTTCCGCGTTGAAAATAAGCAGCATGACGGTGGCCCATGGCCCTCGTAGGACACCGAAGCCGGTCTTTTGGCTCTGGCCAAAAGCTGATCGCGCTCGGCGGGATTTTGGCCGCGGAATTCGGCGTCGAACTGACCGCCGAGGATGCCGGGCACCACCGCCGTACTCCTGACGAAAAACGCCTTGTAGCCGTCGAGGTAGGGCAGACCCTTGCGGAAATAGTCATCGTTGCGTTTCGCCGTCCAGTGTGAACCGCGCACGTGTTCGACCAGACGAAATGGGCCCGAGCCCATCACCTCCCGTCTCGGGGTATTTCGGGTTGGCTTTGAGCTTGGCGGCGCTGTAGACGCAGTTGAAGGGCGAGGCCAACAGCGCCATGAAGGAGGAGTTGACCGCTTTCAGCTTGAACACCACCGTCGCGGGTCGGGAGTCTCGATGCCGGCAACGTCGGCGAAACGCTCCTGCGCACCGACACCACTCCCTCCGGCGGGGTGATGATGCGCTCGAAGGTGGCCTTGATGTCGGCCGACGTCAGCGGCGAGCCGTCGTCGAATCGGACGCCGTCGTTGATGGTGAAGGTGTAGGTGAGGCCATCCGGCGCGATGCTCCAACCCTTCGCCAAATCGCCGATGATCTTCGAATTCTCGGTGGCGTCCCACTTTACCAGCAGCGAATACTGCGGGCTAATGGGGTGCAGCAGGGCGAAGGTCTGGGAGGCGTGGCAGTCGTAGCCGGAGGTTTCGGCGACCACGGCGAAGCTGAGGATGCCACCGCGCTTGGGCGTTTGCGCGCTGCTCCCACTCGAGGCCAGCCCCGTGGCGGTAAGGGTTGCAGCCAATAGCAATAGGGCGCGCAGCATGCCTTTTCCTCCCTGCAAGTTTTCTAAGTTTGTCGAAGCGAGGCTACGACATCCGCTCTCCTCCGCCAAACCGCAAAAAGCCATGACCGCGCTGGCGCTAGCCGCCCGGGACATGATGGATGCCTGGGAAAGAACAGCTCCTGCCAGCTGAGCGGACGGGCGCTCTGATGCTGCCGACGCCGGCCATGAAGTCTGCATACTTCATGACGTTTTCCGGCGTCGTGGTGTAGCGGATGTCGGGATCGTTCAGGACCTCCAACACCTCGGCGATGGGCAGGCGTTGCGCCTCCAGGTCGATGAAGGTCTGAGCGGCGGCGCGCTGGTCGGCGTTGATGCTCGCAATCGCCTCCGCCAGCGCCTGCAAGAAGGCGGCTATGGCCTTGGGGTTGGCGTCGTGGAAGCGGCTGGTCGTGTAAAGCATGGTGAAGGTGCTGGGTCCGCCCATCACCTCATTTGAGGTCGCTGATCGTGCGCATGTCAGCGAGCTTACGCTCGCGCTGATGAAAGGGCGGTGAGGCGAAATGCGCGGTGATGTCGGCGCGCCCGGAGCTGAGTGCGATCAGCGCATCGGCATGGGTAAGCGAGACGGTGAAGGCGTCGTAATGGGCATAGTTTGCCACACCGAACTCCTTGAGCGCCGCCATTTGCATGATGATGGCGGGAATCGAAACCTTCACTGCCGTGACCGCGATCTTGTCATTGGGCTTGAGATCGTTGATCGAGTTGAGAGTGCGCCGCGCGGGTGTTGAGATACATCGGGATCGAGCTCATGGCGGCGATGCCCTTTGACTTTGGTGGTCTCGCGCGTTCGATCCCACAGGGTCAGAAAGGCCGGTGGGCCGGCGACGACGACGTCGGCCGCCCCGGACAAGAGCAGGTCGTTGACGACGGCGGGACCGCCGAGCTTGATCCAATCGGCCCGGCAGATTGGCCGCGCCCAGCGCACGCGCCTGTTTCTCGACAAGCCCCTTTTGCTCCATGACCAGGAGCGGCAGGAAGCCGACGCCCCAGCCCCGCGCGGGATACGGATGACGTCGGTCTCGGCCATGGCGGCGATCGGCCACAACAGGGCCCAGCAGCTTACGATCAGCGCAAGGGTGCGTCGCATGGTTTTGTGCCTTTCTGCGCTCGCGATCAGCTGCGCTTGGGGTCGGCATTGAAAGGCGGGTCACGGTCGAGGGCGGCCTTGATGCGCTCGGCATCGACGGCGATTGAAACCCCGGAGCGCTCGAGCTGCGGCAGCATGGCAACGCGTGAGTCACGCCCGGCCCAGCCGCGATTGATGGCCTCGGTCATCTCGGCCAGCGCCAGCTCAGCCAGACGCATCGGTACGCTGAGCTCACGCCCCAGTTGGGTTGCCAGCGAGACGTCCTTGTGCGCCAGGCGCAGCTGAAAGTGTGGCGGGTCGAACTTACCCGGCAAGAATTGGTCGACCAGGGCATCGAAGGTGCGGCGGCGGCCGACCGCGCCCGTGCGCACCGCCTCCCACAAGGCCAAGGGCTCCACGCCGCCTTTGACGCCAAGCGCAAACACCTCGGCCAGGGCGGCGTTGATGGCATAGCCGGCGCAGTTGTGGACGAGCTTTGCCACCGATCCCGCCCCGATCGGTCCGACGTAGCGGGCCTGATCTCCCATGGCATCGAGCAGCGGCTTGTGGCGTAAAAAGATCGCCTCGTCGCCGCCTACCCACAGCGCCAGCCGGCCGAGCGGGCGCCGGCGGGTCCGCCGCTGACGGGCGCATCGAGCATGTGCACGCCCTGGGCACTAAAGCGGGCGTTGAGCTTGCGTACCACGGTCGGCGAGGTTGGTCGATAGGTCGAAGTAGGCCGCCTCCTTGCGCAGGCCCTCGAGCAGCCCGCCATCGCCAACGGCCACCGCCTCGACCTCCGCCGGCCCGGGCAGCGAGGTGAAGACCACGTCGCTTGCCTCGGCGACGGCGCGGGGCGTTTCTGCCCAGCCAGCGCCACGGCCGAGGTGCGGTTCGGCCGCGGCGCGGTTGAGGTCATTGACCAACAAGCGATAGCCGGCCTTTTGCAGGTTTTGGGCCATGCTCGCACCCATGAGGCCGAGGCCGATGAATCCAATTTGCATGTCGTGCTCCATGAATTGCCCGGCGCCAAAGCGTCGGCGTTGAAGGTTGCGCCGCAGTCAGTGTCCGGCAGGGGCGCCGAAGCTCAGAGGCGGCGCAATCGGCTCGGCATCGAGGCGCACCACGATGGTCTCGAGCGCCGGCTTCGCGGCCGGGTACTCCTGCATCACGTAGGGATCGTGACCCGGCACAATGTGCCGGGCGTCGGCGCCAGCCGCTCCAAGCGTCCGGTAGGCGTCGAGCATCTGGCCGATGTGGAAGGCCGTGGTGAAGGGGCGGTTGGTGCCCGATGTTCTCGTAGTAGTGGGTGGCGTCGGAGGCCAGCACCACCCACCCACGCTTGGTATGAATGCGCACCGACTGCAGTCCGTCGGAATGCCCGTGCGTGGGATGCAGCGTGAGCCCCGGTGCGAGCTCGACTTCGCCGTTGTGCATCTCGACCCGGCCCTTGAAGTTGAGGCGCACCATGCCGACCACGTCCTCGACGTGATAGCTGTGGCCGATGCGCGGGTAGCGCATGTATTTCGCCCGTGGCGTAGGCCATCTCGCGCTCCTGCAGATGGAAGCGGGCATTGGGAAATTTGTGGAAGTTGCCGACATGATCGTAGTGCATGTGGGTGAGGATCACATCGCGCACGGCGCCGGCCTCGAGCCCCAGCAGCACCAGGCTGTCGACGGGACAGCGCAGGAATGAGCGCTTGGCGCGCGCTTGGCCATCTCGGCGGTGAAGCCGGTGTCGATGACGTAGGCCCCGCTGTGGCCGAGCGCGACCCAGGTGTAGTAGTCCATCGGCATCGGACCGTCGTGCGGATCGCCACCGATGAAATTGTCGCGTCGCCGGGCCTCGCGCGTGGCATAGCGAATGGCGTAGATCTCGTACTCGGGCAGCGGCGAGGGCATGCTAGCGCTCCATGCCTTTGGCGATCTTGAGCAGCGGCACAACGATATGGCAGGCATCTTGGCGACGGAACGGAAAACTTGATCCGCGCTCGGATGCGGGATCGATCTGAGCTTGGCAGGCCCCGCGCGCCATGGCGCGTTGCAGTTCGCAGGCGCTTGTGACCTAATGCTGGCACGAGGAGCCATGTTGCACCTGCGCCGATGGATCAGCGTCGTTGCGGCGGTCGGCATGCTGGCCCATGCCGCAGCCCTTGAGCGCCACAAGACGGCCATGCTCGACGCGGCCGTGCAGCTCTCCAAGCTCGCCGCCGATCTCGCTCGCATTTGTCACGGCGGCGACAACGCCGGGCTCACCGTCGACCGGCCGTGGAGCCCCGCGGACAGCCAAGTCAACTGTCCGATCTGCGCAGGGTTGGGCCCGCCCTTTATCGATGTGGCCGCGCAGAAAGCCGCACTTGCACACCTGCTCACCCCGGCGCCGGCAACGCCGCGGATTGCCGAGCGCCACGAGGGCTGCGAGGCTTGCCCTGCGTCCACCGGTGCGCGGGCCGCCCGCGGCGGCCCTATGAACGTTTTTAGCGCTTGGCGCCGCCTGCCGGTGCCGCAGCCTCGCCCCTCAAGGATTATTCTCATGCTTAGCCTTTTGCCTTCCCTCTTTCCACGCGGGCACAGCGATACGCTACCTTAGCCCGCTGCGCTGCCCGCCCTCGTCATCATCGCGGCTTTTGCCTGTGGCTTGGCTTGTCCGGCCGTAGCGCAAACCGCCAGCTACAAGCTTGGAGACCTGTTGATCAAGCGCCGTGGGCGCGCCACGCCGGCCGGCGCCAAGGTCGGCGGCGCCTACCTCAAAATCACCAACAATGGCACGCAACCAGACCGGCTGGTCGGCGGCTCGTTAACGGGTGCCCGCGAGGTGGAAGTGCACGAAATGTCCATGGCCAACAACGTCATGAAGATGCGTCACCTCAAGGATGGCCTCGAGATCAAACCCGGTCAGACGGTCGAGCTAAAACCCGGCGGCTATCACCTGATGCTGACCGGGCTCAGCGACAGGCTCAAACAAGGCCAAAAGGTCAAGGGCAGTCTCACCTTCGAAAAAGGCCGGCACCGTCGAGGTCGAATACACGGTCGCCCCGGTCGGCGCCGCCTCCGGCGGGCACATGCACTAGGGCCGACGACGACCGGCCGCAGTGCACAAGGCGCTGGCTCAAGGTATGGGCTCAAGGTTGGCAGGGCGACCGGCCGGCTAGGCCAAGGCGGCGCGGAAACCCTGCGCCAGGTTGGCGATGAGATCGGCTGGGTCCTCCAAGCCGATGTGCAGCCGCACCAGCGCACCGCCGTGCCAGCCGGGAATGACGGGATAGGGAGCGCCAGGCTTTCGTAGCCCCCAAGAGGCGACAATTCCGAACAGGCGCAGGCTATCGACGAAGCGGTCAGCGGCCGCGGGCGCGATGGGCGGGGCAAACTCGATCGACAGGAGGCCGTTGGCGCCCTTGAAGTCGCGCCGCCACAAGGCGTGTCCCGGATCTTCCGGCAGAGGCGGATAGAGAATGCGCTTGACCTGCGGCTGCTGTTTCAGCCAGGCGACGACTTCGGCGGCGTGCGCGGTGTGCATGGCCAGTCGCGCGGCGGCGCTGCGCAGACCTTTCAGCGCATTGTAGGCCTCGTCCGGGCTCACCGTCTGGCCCAGCAGGGTGGCATCGCGCCAGAGCTGGTCGGCGCAGCGGGGCCCGCCGCCACCGCCCCCATGACGAGATCGGAATGACCGGCGACATACTTGGTGATCGCAACCACCGAAAGATCCGCCCCGAGCGCCAGCGGGCGATAAAGGCCGGGGGCAGCCCCAGGTATTGTCCACGGCCAATAAGGTGTCACGACCTTTGAGCAGCCACGCCAGGGCCGGCACGTCCTGGATATCGTAGACGATGGACCCGGGATTATCGAGATACACCAGGCGGGTGGAGGGCCGCAGGCGCTTGGCCACCTCCTCCCGACCGCCCGGATAGAATTCGCAGGCGATGCCGCGCGGGCCCAGAAAATTGAGGGCAATGGCCCGCGCCGGCCCGTACACCGTCTCACCCAACAGCACGTGGTCGCCGGGCCTCAAGAGCGACAAGAACACATGCGCAATGGCCGCCAGTCCCATCGGCAACAGCACGCTGCGCTCGCGCACCTTCGATTTTCGCTGATGGCATCCTCAAGGCGAAGGCGGTGGGGTGCCGCTGGCACCATACATAAAGAGGCGCTCACCCTGCTCGCGCCGCGCCCGCACCTCCCTGCGCGTCGCGATGTCACGGTAGAGCACGGTCGAACACCGCACCACCGGCGGGTTGACGGTTTCCACCGACCCCACCGGCCTGACGCGGGACACATGCACCAGCCGCGTCTTTTCTCTCGCTCGCTCACGGTGACCAACTCCCGTTAGGATGGCTGCGTCTTGAGGGCTGTTGGCACCGAGACGGGCCAAGCAACCTTCAGCCATCGCTCAAGGCTGACGCAAGACTCTCTCGTCGCATTTTGGGGAGCACGTGCATGCCCCGCAAACCCAAGGCTGCCGCAACGCCAGGCGGCAAACCGGTCGAGCCCGCGTCCGGACCCGCCTTCCTGGCTGCTCAAATCCGAGCCCGGACAGCTTCTCCTGGGAGCAGCAGAAGGCCAGGGGCAAGAAGGGTGAAACCCTGGGAGGGCGTGCGCAATTTCCTCGCCCGCAGCAACATGCAGGCGATGCGCCTCGGCGACCGCTGTTTTTTATCACTCCAACGTCGGCAAGGAGATCGTTGGCATTGTCGAAGTCTGTGCCCTTGCGCATCAGGATGCCCGCGACGCAACGGGCGTGTGGAAGTGCGTCGACGTGCGCGCCATCGCCGATATGCCGAAGCCCGTGAGCCTCGTCGCCGTCAAGGCGAACCGCAAACTCGCAAACATGGTCCTGGTGCGTTCCTCGCGCCTTTCCGTGCAGCCGGTGACGCCGGTGGAATGGGCCGAAGTCTGTCGCATGGGTGGTCTCGACCCCAAGTCAGTCTGACCCCCAAGTCAATCTGACCCCCAAGTCAATTTGACCGCAAGTCGTCTCGACCCGCTCGCCCCGGGCGCCACCAACAAGCCTTCGCACCGTTCTCTCGGCGACAGCGGGTCCTGGCCCAGGCGCCGGCCGGCCGTGGCCAACCCGCGCCGCTCTGCCACGAAAGGTGGCAGCAAAAGGCTTCTTGCTCACGAAGTGATCAGGCTTAGCAGCACGCGCCGGCGCGCTGGCACTTCATCTGCGGGGCCGCCGCGGCCGGAAACTGCAGCCCTTTTTTCGCTCCTTGGCCGGGCACGCCGCCGCACCCACTCAGCCTTGCACGATAGTTGCTTGGTCGCGGCAAGGTCCTTGCGGCCCGGTCCCGCCGGCGCGCCGAGCCTGGGATCAAGGCCTGGCGCGGGCGCGCTAAGGTTCAGGGCGGCGGAACGGGAACGCGGCGACGTTTTAAGGGTTAAGCGCGCAATAAGGCCCCGCCAACGGGGCCAGGAGCGATGATCGTGAGGAAAAGTCATGCAGGCACTTGAGCACATCGAGGATTTTTGGTCGGACACCTACCGCGGGCGGCGTATTGCCATCCTTAACCGCGGCGGCAGCTGGCTCGTCTACTTGGACCATGTGATGCAGCATCGCATGCTGTTCGACACGGCAGAGTCGGCGGTGCGATGGCTGCGCCGGCAAATCGACCAGAGCCGCGGCCCCCGGTTGCACTAAAGGCCAGCCCCAAGGCGCCGTCCCGGCCGGCGCGCGCCCAATGACGCGCAGGGGATCAGTTCAGCCGCAATCTCGGTGATATGGCGCGGGTCGGGCACCAATTCGCCCCGCTCGACCCGCTTGACGACCTCGGTGAGGGCGGCGTTGGCACGGCAGGGCAGCGCGAGCCGTGTCCCCTCGCGCACCACGTAGCCGTTCAGGAACTCGATTTCTGTGCGCCGGCCCTTTTGCATGTCCTGGCCCATGGACGGGCGCTGTTCGGCGGAGGTGGCCTTGCTGTCCTTGCGCCGCTGTTCGTCGCAGGCGCGCATGGCAGCCTCGTCGCCCTCCCCTGCCCGGGCGATGGTCTCGGGCGGCAAATGCAAGATCTCCTCGAGCTGATAGCCGAGCGCCTGTCCGACCCGGATGGCCTCGCTGCCAAGACGCGTCGAGAAGCGCCGGATGGCGTCATGGTCCAGCATTTGCGCCCCCGTGAGGCCCGATGCACGCCGATAGGCCATTGCCCATGACGTTGGCGACGAGTTTCGACCAGCGTTCGCCCCACAGGTTGTCGGTGGCCTTGGCGCTGTCGGCGTTGCCGACCAACCGACACACCTCCTCGGCGCGCCGGGTGATGCGCCCGTGCACCTCGCCCGCCCGGAACACGGTGTGGGCGGCCCCGCGTTTGCCCGCACCGCGGTGGATGTAGCCGGGGTCGGGCAGATTGACCGTGATGGAGCTGGCGATGCAGCCGAGCGTCTTACCCCAGCCCACGACCCCGGCGATCGTTTCCTCGTTCATGCAGTTCTGCAGCGAAACCAGATAGCCGTCGGCGGCCAGGTATTGGCCGATCATCATGGCCGCCCAGGCCGTGTCGTAGGACTTCGTGCAGATGAAGGCGATGTCGACCGACTTGTCCTTGCTTAGCTGCTGCACGTCGGTGAGATGCAGGGCGCGCGCAGGTACAGTGAATTCCGCCACGTCCCGGGCGTGGGTCACGCGCAAGCCGTGTTGGCGCATGTGATCAACGTGGGCGGGCCATGGATCGATGAAGGTCACGTCCTCACCCGCCTGCACCATATGCGCGCCGGCGTAGCCGCCGACCGCGCCGGTCCCAACGATCACAATCTTCTTGCCCATTCCGCTTCTCCCAACCCCTCGCCTGCCGCCAAGCCTAGCGCGGTTTCCACCCCACTCACAATGCCGCCGCGCCGGGGCGAGCAATGGCAGACGCACGCCTCGCCTGGGTGCTAGAGTTGAGGCAAGCGCGGCCATTCAACCCACGCGCGCCTAGCCAAGGGAAGACACAAATGCTCGAGAACAAGCGCTGGAAGAAGCGTCCAGAAAATTCCACCTGGGGAGACTACGGACCTGACGATCAGCTCGGGCGCCTCAACGAGCTAACCCCGGCCAAGGTCAAAGAAGGCGTCGCCGAAGTCAAAGAGGGCAAGACCTTCTGTCTATCACTGCCGCTTGACTATCCCGGCGGCAATCTCCTGAACCCGCGTCGGCATCCCCGCAGCTGCGCCCACGCTGCGCGGCGACAAGCCGAACTGGCTCTACCGCACCGCCTGGGACAGGCCGGGCATGACGGATGTGGTCAACGACGATGCCGTGGTCCTGCACCTGCAGTATTCGACGCAGTGGGACACGCTGGCCCACGTCGGTGCCCTGTTCGATGCCAACGATACGGGCACACCCGAGCCCACGTTCTACAACGGCTACCGCGGCGGCATCGACCTGGTCGGACCGACCGAGGGCAAGGAGTCCGGCGCCGTCCCCGGCACCTTCGTCGAGGCCAAGGGGACGTCGTACGCCAAGGCGCTCGGCGTCGAAAACATGGCCGTCAAATGCCCTGCAGGGCCGCGGCGTCATGATCGATCTGTTCGCCCACTTTGGCCGCAAGCGCCAGCCCGTGGGCTACGCGGACTTGATGCGCGTGATGGCGGCCGACGGCGTTACCGTGGAGGCCGGCGATTTTGTGCTGCTGCGCACGGGCTTCGACGAGGTCGTGCTGGAAGGCAACAAGACGCCCGACAAGGAGCGGCTGGAGACGAGTTGCACGGGTCTTGATGGCAGCGACAAGCGCCTGCAGCAATGGGTGTTGGAGACCAAGCTCGTCGCCCTGATCGCCGACAACTACGCCGTCGAGCTGCTGCCGCAGGCCTTTGCCCCGGGCGACTGCGCCATGCTGCCCCTGCATCAGCACTGCCTGTTCAAGACCGGCGTCAATCTGGGCGAGTTGTTCCGTCTCTCGGAGCTGGCCGACTGGCTCAGGGCCAACAACCGCAGCCGCTTCCTGTTCACCGGACCACCGCTGCGGCTGCCGGGAGCCGTGGGGTCGCCGGCAACCCCGGTTGCAACAGTTTGACGGCAGGCGTGCGAAACGAGCGATTGCGTCGCAACGGGCAGACGCGGTTAAGTTGCCGCAAAATTCTTGGCAAGGAGATGGGAGCTGAGACGCAATGCAAGGTAACGGCAAGGCGCTCGAGTGTCTCAAGGGCGTGCGCGTATTGGACCTGTCCCAGTTCGAGGCAGGCCCCTCCTCAACCGAGGCGCTGGCCTGGCTCGGGGCCGAGGTGGTCAAGGTCGAAAACCCCAAAGCCGGCGATCCCGGCCGCATCATCTTGTCCGAACCGGATCGGGATCTCGTTTTATTTCCTGAGCTTCAACGCCAACAAGAAGTCGCTGGCGATCGACCTGAAGTCGGGCATCGGCAAGAAGCTGGTCATGGATCTGGCAACCAAGGCCGACGTGTTCGTGGAGAATTTCGCGCCCGGCGCCATCGAGCGCCTGGGGCTCGGCTATGAGGTGCTGGCCAAGATCAATCCCGGCCTGATTTATGCCCAGGTCAAGGGCTTCGGCGAGGGCAGCCCGTTCGAGAGCAACCTTGCCTTCGACATGATCGCCCAGGCGGTCGGCGGCATCATGAGCATCAGCGGTTCGCCCGGCGGACCGCCCATCAAGCCTCGGTCCAACCCTGGGCGACACCGGCACGGGCATGCTGCTCGCCATCTCTATTCTGGGCGCGCTGTTCGAAAAGAAGACCACCGGCAAGGGCCAGCGGCTGCAGGTGGCGATGCAGGACGCCATGTTACATTACATTCGCCTCGCCTTCGCCACCCAGGCGCGTAAAGGCGGACCAGTGCCGCGGGTCGGTGACCAGTCGGTGTCGGGCGGCAATCCCCGCAGGGCATCTTCCCCTGCAAGGGCGGCGGCCCCAACGACTACATTTACGTCTACACCAGCCGTGCCAATCCCGAACATTGGAAACGCCTGCTGCAGGTGATCGGCCGCCAGGATCTCATCGACGATCCGCGTTACGCCAGTCCGGCGGCGCGCCTCGAGCACGAGGCCACCATCAACGCCATCGTTTCCGACTGGACCAAGCAGCACGACAAGCACGAGGCCATGTGCCTGCTCGGCGGGGCGGGCATTCCGGCGGGCGCGGTGCTCGACACCAAGGAGCTGATCGAGGATGCAACGATGCACGCGCGCGGCATCCTGCAGGTGATGGATCACCCGGTGGTCAAGGACTACCGCATGCCGGCCTGGCCGGTGCGCCATGACGGTGCGCCACCGGCGGTCAAGGCCTCGCCCCTGCTGGGAGAGCATTCCGCCGAGGTGCTGAAGGACTGGCTCGGCCTCAGCGAACGCGAAGTGGAAGGGTTGCTGCAGGACCGCGTGGTTGGGCGCCGTTGAGGCCCGTCGGACAGCGCGATGTTGGCGGCTCCGCTGGCGCCGTCCCCCGTATCACATCGCTGGCCCAGCTTAGGGAATGCCGCGTTGAGGAGAACACGACCATGGCGGAGCTGACGGGCTCGGAAATCTCTGGCAAAGGCCCTGAAGAAGGAGGGCACCGACAACCTCCTCTTCATCATGGGCGGGCCGATGCTGCTGGCCGGAAGCCTCCTGCATCAAGGAAGGCATCCGGCCGATCGACGTGCGCCACGAGCAGGCGGCGGCCCTGATGGGGCAGGCCTACAGCCGACTGCTCGCAACGGCCGAGCGTCTGCATGGCCGCGAGCGGCCCGGGCGTGATCAATCTTACCACCGGCATGGCCAACGCCTTGATCGACTGCTGCCCGGTGGTGGCGATCGGCGGTTCGAGCCCGATCCTGCCAGTTCGGCCGCCAGGTCTTCCAGGAGATCGACCAGGTCGCCATCATGCGCGGCTGCGTGAAGTGGGCCGACCGCGTCTACAATCTCAAGCGCATTCCCGAGCAGGTCAACAACGCCTTCCAGCACGCCATGAGCGGCAAGCCTGGGTCCGACCTATCTCGATTTCCCCGGCGACCTGCTCTACAGCAAGATTGAGGAAGAACAGGTCGACTGGTCGATGAGCGGCCGCCCGCTCCTTAATGCCGCGTCCGCTGGGCGATCCCGAGCAGGTCGATGCCCTGATCCTGGCGCTGTCAAAGGCCAAGAAGCCCGATCATCGTCTCGGGCAGCGGCGTGATCTGGTCGCGCGCCTGGACCGAGATGCGTGAGCTCGTCGAAACGGCCGGCATTCCCTTCTACACGACGCCGCAAGGCCGCGGCGTGGTGCCTGACGATCATCCCTCTCCTACCTGTCCATGCGCTCGACCGCGTTCCAGCGACGCCGACCTCATTATCGTGCTCGGCACGCGCATGAACTACATCATCAGCCACGCGGCCCCGCCGCGCTTCAATGCCGAGCGCCAAGATCGCCCGCATCGACATCGATGCCAATGAGATCGCCACCGCGCCGCGCAAGATCGATATCGGTATCGTCGGCGACTGCAAGATGGTGCTGAACCAGATCCTGACCGGCATGAAGGGCAAGGTCGATCCCGATCGCTTCAACGATTGGCGCAAGCGGCTCGCCGATGGCGTCGCCGAGAAACTAACCTGCGCCCGGCGCCAACAAGCCGATCGAGGACGGCGATATCCATCCCCTGCGCTTGTGCGAGGAGATCAACAACTTCATCGAGCGCGACGCCATCCTGGTGGTTGACGGGCAGGAGGTGCTGAACTTCGGGCGTCAATCCATGCAGACGCTACACGCCCGGCCATCGCCTGAACTCGGGGCCCTTCGGCACGATGGGCGTCGGCCTCCCTTCGCGCTCGGCGCCAAGCTCGCCAAGCCCGACAAGCAGGTGATGTGCCTGCATGGCGACGGCTCGTTCGGGCTCAACGCCATGGAACTCGACACGGCAGTGCGCCACAAGCTTCCCGTTCTCGTCGTCATCAGCCTCAACGGCGGCTGGACCGCGGATCCCAAGCGCGACAAGCCCGGCCGCGACCTCGGCTACACGCGCTACGACAAGATGGCGGAGGCGCTCGGCTGTTACGGCGACTACGTCGATAAGGCCGAGGACATCCGCCCGGCGCTCGTGCGCGCTCAACGTGAGGTGGATAAGGGTCGCGTCGCCGTCGTCAACGTGCGCACCGACTACCGCGCCCGCGCCGGGACGCTGCAGTTCGCCCAATACTCGACTTAAACTGTGGTCCTCGAACAGGGCCTTAGCCCGCCGACTTCTTGGCGGCGGGCTTGGCGACTGGCGGTCCTCGCCGCGGGAGCCGCCGCAGCTGGCGGCGGTCCATCTCGCCGGGCCAGCACACCAGCGCGCTGGCCTTGCAGCGTGTGTTCGTCAAAGACAATGAAGTTAAGGAAGAGCTCGCAGCTCACGTCGTTTTGCCAACCGTGTAGTTCGTGACATTGTTGTCCTTCGTCCACTCTGGCAATGTACTTCCTCGAGCAAGTCCTTGGCGTCCTTGGTGGGACCATCCTTGCCGTAGTCGTTGACCGAAAAGGCAAGCGTCGTGCAGCGCCGCAGCAGGAGTTGGCGCCGATACCGAGGACGGCGGCGGCGGCGGCGCAAGCGTGGCGAAAATAGAGTGACAGCGCATCGAGCACGCTCCAATTTTCGTCGAGGACTGGCAGCATACTATAGCCCCCGCTGCCGCCGTGCCTAGAGCACGTCGGGCCTCGCGCGCGGGCGTTTTCTACTTAAAAACACGCCGGCCTGCGGCTCTCGCCGCGCCGTGGCCGGCACGCATCGTAGCAGCCATCGGCGCGGTGCTTTTTGCACCCGCGCCATCAGGTTCAGTGGGTAGGGCGTCGCCGCCGTGCAGCCCACAACACGCCGAATCGAACCAGAAGCCGCTGTCGAAGGGACCGCTCGGCGTCTGACGCACATGCATATAGGGCGGCGGGTTGCGCGAGTTGTAGGTGCTGGCGACGTCCGGCGCACGATATGAATAGCCCCCACGCGGCGGCGCGGGGCATAAATGTCGATCTCCAGCGGCGGTCGCTTCTTGCGGTAGGCGCGCACTTTTGCGGCGCATCCGCCGTCGTCACCATACGCGCACTGCGTCCCTCCTGGGCGGCGACAGGTCCTGTCGCAGCCCCGATGGCGAGGACGCCAAGCGATAGCAGCAGAGGACTTGAGCATCATGGTGGTCTGTCCGTTTTGGCCCGAAGCGGAGGATGCCGCAGCCCGCGCTGAGCAGTCTAGTGTAGGGAGGCAACCAAAGTGTAAATAGTTCGCCGGGGCGGGGCGCCCAAGCGGGATTAGGCCGGTCGCGCAGGCATAAAAGAGACCGACCGGCACGCCGGACGGTCCCTCAAACCGTTGAAAATCGCTAGCCTAGCAGGCGCGCTGGCTGGCCTTGCATTCCGACATGAAGGGACCAGAGCACGAATAGGAGACCTTGCCCCTGGCCTTCATCTTCTTTGTCTTGGAGGCCGGCGGCGAGATTCATCTTCGCCATTTCCTTGGCCATCTCCGGTCCAAGGCCGACGCCCGAAGCGCTTTGCCTTGCCGCATTTCGCCTCGGCCGGCGCACCGGTGAACAGCACCAGCGCCGCTAGCGCGCGCAACCGCCGAGCGCAATCCCGAACCACGTTTTCATAGCCTCACCTCAACAAGTCATGGACGGCGCATTATGGCGCGAGCAGCCTGCATTGCCGAGCGCATGCAGATTTCTGGTGCCGCTTTTGCATGTCCCGTGGCCGATCAGTCACGGTCACGCTCGGGCGCTCACTTGCAAAGTCTGGCTTGCACCACGCACTCGCTCCCGAGCCCGCCCTTTTGCAGCGAGCCTTCAAATTGCTGACTTTGTATCCAGGCGCAGAGCCATATTTCATGCCCTGGCCCATCCAAACCGACCACATGCCCCAGTCGGTGGCTTGCAGGACCGCCTCGTAGGCTTGGCTTTTGGCACCGTCCTCCGTCGAATTGGTGCCCTGGCCCGCCTTGCTGACGCACTGGGCCTCAACGCTGCCGGCGGCAAGGCCAGCGCCGCGGCTGCCACCGCCAGTCCCAAACCGTGTTGCATCAGCTTTCCCACGCGCGTCATCATCGTTCTCCTTCGCGAGTCCAAACCGAACGGGTCTTGGCGCTCTAAGCCTTTTTGCAGAACTTGGCCCTGGCGCGGCACTCTTGGCCCATCCCGCCGGGGCCGCACTTAAAGAATCAGTCCGTCCACCCGATAGCCGGGTGCCTCGCCGACCTTGGCCCCGGTGACCATCCAATCTGCCCACATGCTAAGGTCGGTGCCCCGAAGCATGGCCTCGTACGCCTGGAATCGGGCGCCGTCGAGGAGCCGCCGGTGCCCTTGCCACCGATGGTGGTGCATTGCGCCTTAGCCGGGCCTGCCAACACAACTGCCACGGCCATGGCACCGCCAAGCTCTGTGCATGAACGGTGTCATGTGTGCCTCAAAAAAGCGACCCAGGGCACACTGCCCGAGATCGCCCAACTTGCACACTGGCGGCCGCCAACTAAGCTGCAGCGGCCCACAGATTTTACGTCACACGTTGCGCGCGGGTGACGGCATCTTTGCTTTTACGTCGCGGCCTGCAAATTGACGGCCTTCGGTCCCTTACCGCGCTTGTCGGGTTCGGTTTCGAACGACACGCGCATGCCCTCATCGAGCGTGCCGATGCCCGACCGCTCGACGGCCGTGATGTGCACGAACACATCCTTGCCGCCTTGATCCGGCGTGATGAAGCCGAACCCCTTCGACTGGTTGAAGAACTTGACAGTTCCGTTCTGCCGCATGCGAGGTCTCCATGTCCCCGGTAAAGATATGCAGGTCGCGTCAGCCGCAGGCGAGCCGACGCGGGTGAAGGTTAGGCAGTCTCGTCCGATGTCGGGGAACGTGAGGTGCGCGAGATAACGATGACGCGTCTGCGCAAATCATCTCAGAACAGTCTCAGCAGTCTCCGCCGGGTCCGATGGGCCGCCCGAACTGCGCGCGGAGTATCGGTGATTGCCACAACCTGCGCAAGGCAAATTAGCGTATGAATTTCACGATTTACTGAGGCACGCCACACCGCTTGAGTCGCCTGGTCTCAATCCGTGCGCAACGCCTTGACCCAACGCAGCGGAGACAGTTGGCGCCTGGCGCCGGCGGCCAGGCGGCGGACTCAGGTCCGGAAGCCACGACTGCGAGCTCACGTTCCAGGCGTGAAGGGCGGATTGGCCAACGATCAGGCCGCAGCCATTGAGGCGTCGGGATCGCTGGGGTTGGCGTATCAACAGCTTCGAGGCTGCATGAGCTTCAACGGCGCGATCTCGGCGACCGACTTGATGAGGCGGCGCGATCGGTCTTCGGCGTCCTTGATCGGATACCAGGCGATGAAGACGCCCGTGGCAAAGCAGCGCCAGGCCCTCCTGAGCCCGGTGACGAGGCGGTGCAGCTCGCCGTCCTCCTCGAAAGGCGGATCGATCAGAACGACGCCGCGCCGCTCCGGCGGCGGCAGCAGCGACTTGCAAGCGCCATCCAACCATCGAGCCCCAAGAGCTTGACGGTGCCATCGCCGCGCGCCGGCCGAGGTCCGCAGCCAACTGCTTCAACTCTTCGGGATGCAGCTTCATTGGCGATCAGGTGTCCTGGGCGCGCATGAGGCCGGAGCGCGATCGCGGGACTGCCGGGATAGATTGGCCAGCGCGCGCCGGCGCATTCTCGCCGCGTACCAGCGTCGAGGTAGGTCTTGCAGATGCCGGCGAGCATCTCGGCGGTAGCGGCTTTGCGTCCGGGCCGAGCAGGCGCGCCGATGCCCTCGCGCCATTCCCAGCGTCTTGTTGGCCTCGGCGGCGGCCAGGCTGGTAGCGGCCGGCGGCCGGCATGCGTATCGATGACGCGGAACGGCGCCTCCTTGCGCTTCCAAGTGGTCGATGGCGAAGCGCAAACACCCAATGCTTCACGACATCGGCGAAATTTCCGGCGTGATAGGCGTGGCGGTAATTCATTGCCCGGGAACAGCAAGCGCGTCCGCGCCAACACTCAAGGCGGCTATTTCATGGTTGGGATCACGAATTCGGCGCCTTCCTTGACACCCGAGGGCCAGCGCGACGTTACGGTTTTGGTCTTGGTGTAGAAGCTGCATCGCATCGGGCCCGTGCTGGTTCAGATCGCCGAAGGCCGAGCGCTTCCAGCCGCCGAAGGTGTAGTAGGCAAGCGGCACCGGGATCGGCACGTTGACGCCAACCATGCCGACGTTGACCTTGGCGGCGAAGTCGCGCGCCGCATCGCCGTCGCGGGTGAAGATGGCAACGCCGTTGCCGTATTCGTGGTCGTTGGCGAGCTTGTAGGCTCTCCTCGTAGGTCTTGGCGCGCACCACGGACAGCACCGGGCCAAAGATCTCTTCCTTGTAGATGCGCATGTCCCGCTTCGACGTGGTCGAACAGGCAGCCGCCCATGTAGAAACCGTTCTCGTAGCCCTGCATGCTTGAAAGTCGCGGCCGTCGACGCGCAAGCTTGGCACCTTCCTCGATGCCGATCGCGACGTAGTCCTTGACCCGCTTGAGGTGGGCGGCCGTCACCAGCGGCCCGAAGTCGGCATCGGCGGAGGTGGACGGCCCGATCTTGAGGGATCTCGACGCGCGGAATCGAGCTTCTCGACGAGGCACTCGGCGGCAGCCTTGCCGACCGGCACCGCCACCGACACCGCCATGCAGCGCTCGCCGCGCCGAGCCGTAGCCTGCCCCGATCAGGGCGTCCACCGCCTGGTCCATGTCGGCGTCGGGCATGACGATCATGTGGTTCTTGGCCCCGCCGAAGCATTGCATGCGCTTCCCGCTGCGCAGCCGCGCGCGTAAATATATTGGGCAACCGGCGTCGAGCCGACGAAGCCGACGGCGGCTGATGTCGGGATGGTCGAGGATGGCGTCGACGGCGTCCTTGTCGCCGTTGACGACATTGAGAATGCCGGGCGGCAGGCCCGCCTCCATCATCAGTTCCGCCAGCATGATGGGCACGCCGGGATCGCGCTCCGAAGGCTTGAGGATGAAGGCGTTGCCGCAGGCAATGGCCGGAGCGCACTGCCACAGCGGGATCATGGCCGGGAAGTTGAAGGGCGTGATGCCCGCGACCACGCCGAGCGGCTGATGCGCATGGAATAGAGGTCGATGCCGGGCCCGGCGCCTTCCGTGTACTCGCCCTTCATCAGATGCGGCACGCCGCAGGAGAACTCAACCACTTCCAGGCCGCGCTGGAGGTCGCCCTTGGCGTCGGCGATCGGTCTTGCCGTGCTCGCGGGCGAGGCAGTCGGCAAGCTTGTCGTAGTCGCGCTGGGCCAGCTCGAGGAACTTCATCAGCACGCGTGCGCGGCGCTGCGGATTGGTGGCGGCCCAGGCAGGTTGCGCCAGCAGCGCATTTTCGACGGCCATCGCCACCTCAGCCTTTCCTGCCAAGACCACCTTGCCGCGCAGCTCGCCCGTCATCGGCTGGAAGCACGTCACCCGTGCGGCCGCTCGTTCCTTTCACCGGTTTGCCGCCGATGAAGTGCCCGTAGTCGATCATGGCTCACACTCCCGGTTCACGCCGCCATTAACCCGATGCGCTAACATGGGCCCGGCGGGCCGCAGGGCTGACGGGCGCTGCCCGAAACAGCGCCAGGGCCACAGGCGTCGGCCGGCCGCCAGCGCAAAACGCGCAAGGGCGGGTCGGCGAGCTGGGCGCCGCCGGCCGACAGTTCTCGACTAAAGTCCAAGCTTCCCGGCCGCCCACGCCGCCGCGCCGCATTGCACCGGGCCCTTGCGAACGATAAAAGACACAAACAAAAGCGCCCACTTACGATGGGGCGGTGCGGCCTATTCAGGGAGGGTGTCAAAGCGTGGCTGGTCAAAGCGTGACTGGGATGAGTGCCTTCAAACCGTTGCGCCTGCCGGCGACGACGCGCTCGACACGATGCCCAAGCTCCTACTCCGCAACGCAACCACCTACGCGCTGCGACCGGCGATCCGGCATAAGGATTTCGGGATCTGGCAAACATGGACCTGGGCGCAATTGCGCCACGAAGTGCGCGCGCTCAGCATTGGCCTGCGCAAGCTCGGATCTCGAGCGCGGCGACACGGTCGCCATCATCGGCGACAACCGACCACGCCTCTACGCCACCTTCGCCGCCGTGCAGTGCCTGGGCGCGATCCCGGTACCGGTCTATCAGGACTCGGTCGCCGACGAGATGGCCTACGTGCTCGAGCACGCCGAGGTGAAGATCGCCGTCGTGGAGGACCAGGAGCAGGTCGACAAGGTCGTCTCCGATCGCGGATCGGTTGCCGCAACTCAAGAAGATCATCTATGACGACCCGCGCGGCCTCAAGGAGTATGAGGCCACCAACCTGCACGCCTTCAGCGACGTGCAGGGGCTCGGTCGCGAGGAGATGCGACGCCAATCCCGGCGCCGAGGGCTGGTGGCTCGACGAAATTGGCAAAGGTCAGGGCGCCGACGTCAGCGTCATGCTCTACACCTCCGGCACCACCGGGCGGCCCAAGGGGTGATGCTCACGCACGCCAACATCGTCGTCTCCGCCCAGCAACGGCAACACGTTCGACGGCTTCGGCCCCGACGATACGCTGCTCGCCTACCTGCCGATGGCCTGGGTCGGCGACCACATCTTCTCCTACGGCCAGGCCTACGCCGCGGCCATGTGCGTGTGCTGCCCGGAAAGCCCGGAAACCGTGGTCGAGGACCGGCGCGAGATCGGCCCGACCTATTTCTTCGCGCCGCCGCGCGTGTTCGAGAACCTGCTCACCCAGATCATGGTGCGCATGGAGGATGCCGGCTGCGCTCAAGAAGCGCATGTTCCACGTACTTTCTGGGCGTGGCGCGGCGCTGCGGCGAGGAGATCCTCGAACGGCAAGCGCGGTCGGCGCCGCGGACCGGCTGCTGTATTGGCTCGGCAACCTCTTGGTGTACGCGCCCGCTCAGAAACCGCATGGGCTTCTCGCGCACCCGCGTCGCCTACACGGCCGGCGAGGCCATCGGGCCCGAGCTGTTCCGCTTCTATCGCTCGCTCGGCATCAACCTGAAGCAGCTCTACGGCCAGACCGAAGCCAGCGTCTACATCACGCCTGCAGCCGGACGGCGAGGTCTATTCCGACACCGTCGGCAAGCCGGGACCCGACGTCGAAATCAAGAATCGCCGACAACGGCGAGGTGCTGTTTCAAGAGCCCGGGCGTGTTCCTCAAGTACTACAAGAACGACGAGGCCACGCGCACCGACCAAGACACCCGAGGGCTGGGTGCACACGGGGATGCCGGCTTCTTCGACCAGCGCGGGCACCTCAAGATCATCGATCGCGCCAAGGACGTCGGCCGCCTCAACAACGGCGCCCTGTTCGCGCCGAAGTACCTGGAGAACCGCCTCAAGTTCTACCCGGAGGTACGCGAGGCGGTCGCCTTCGGCCAGGGGCAGCGACTACGCCACGATGCTCGTCAACATCGACCTCATCGTCGGTCGGCAACTGGGCCGAGCGCAACAACGTCGCCTATGCGCAGCTACTCAGGAGCTGGCCGCGCATCACCAAGTCTATCGAGATGGTCGCCAAGCGCGGTGGACGAGATGAACAAGGCGCTGGCGCGAAGAGCCGCAGATGGCGGCCTCGCAGATCAAGCGCTTCCTCGATCCTGCACAAGGAGCTCGACGCCGACGACGGCGAGCTCACGCGCACGCTGAAGGTGCGCCGCTCCTTCATCAGCGAACGCTACGCCGCCCTGATCACGGCGCTCTACGACGGCTCCACGCACTGCCACGTCGCCACCGAGATGACCTTCGAGGACGGCCGCAAGGGCGTCGGTCGAGGGCGACGTGCGCGATCGTCGACATGGCAGCCTATCCGGCGCGCGCGCGCCGCAACCGCTGCGGGAGGCCGCCGAATGAAAGCCGACGTCGAGCCGCAGGCCGGTGCGCGGCCGCAGCAGCGCGTCGCCGCCGGGCGACGTTTTGCTGTCGCTCGAGCACGTCTCGCTGTCGTTCGGCGGCGTGCAAGGCGCTGCGCGATGTGTCCTTCGACATCCGCAAGGGCGAGATCCGCGCCATCATCGGTCCGAACGGCGCCGGCAAGACCTCGATGCTCAACGTCATCAACGGCTTCTATCATCCCGCAGGAAGGCGTGATCACCTTCAAGGGCAAGCGGCGCCACGACATGCGCCCCTACCTCGCGGCGCAGCCAGGGCATCGCCCGCACCTTCCAGAACGTGGCCCTGTTCAAGGGCATGTCGACGCTCGACAACATCATGACCGGGCGCACGCTGAAGATGCGTCGCGGCATTCTCGCCCACATGCTGCACTGGGGCCCGGCGCAGCGCGAGGAGATCCGCCACCGCGAGGCGGTCGAGCGCATCATCGACTTCCTCGAGATCGCACCACATCCGCAAGATCCCGGTCGGCAAGCTGCCCTATGGGCTGCAGAAGCGCGTCGAACTCGGCCGCGCGCTCGCCATGGAGCCGGAGCTGCTGCTGCTCGACGAGCCGATGGCCGGCATGAACCTGGAAGAGAAGCAGGACATGAGCCGCTTCATCCTCGACGGTGAAGGACACCTTCGACACCACCATTGCGCTGATCGAGCACGACATGGGCGTGGTGATGGACCTGTCCGACCGCGTCGTCGTGCTCGACTACGGCCGCAAGATCGCGGATGGCTCGCCGGCGGCCGTGCAGGGCGACCAGGCCGTCATCGACGCCTCATCTGGGTGTGGCGCACTAGGGAGCTGATGGGCGTGCTACTGGCCGGCCAGTTCTGGAAGTGTTGCTCGGCGGTCTGTTGTCCGGCGTACTCTATTCGCTGGTGGCGCTCGGCTTCGTGCTGATCTTCGCGGCCTCCGGCGTCTTCAACTTCGCCCAAGGCGCCATGGTCCTGCTGGCAGGATTGGCGATGGTGCGCTGCCTCGACTATCTCACCCATCACGAGTTCCCGACCTGGTGGCAGTGATGCTGGCGCTGCTGTTTGCCGCCGGCATCATGGCGCTGACGGCGTGGCTGGTGCAGCGCTTCGTGCTGGGGACCGCTCGTCAACCAGGATGGGCTTACCCTGTTTATGGCAACGATCGGCGCCACCTTCGTGCTCGAGGGCGCCTCCGCAGATGATCTTCGGTTCCGGACGTCTCATCCCTTGCGCCTTTTTCCCGACCGACGCCTGGATCATCGGCGATGGCATTTTTCCTGGCGGCATTTTGATCAATAAGCTCGACGTCTGGGGCGGTCTCATCGCCGGCGTGCTGGTGGCGGGCCTGGCCGTCTTCTTCCAGAACACCAAGACGGGCCGCGCGCTGCGCGCCGTTGCCGATGACCACGCGGCGGCGCAGTCGGTCGGTATCCCGATCAGCTGGATCTGGTTCGTGGTCTGGCTCGTGGCCGGCCTGGTCGCGCTGGTGGCCGCCACCGTCTGGGGAACCAAGCTCGGGGTGCAATTCTCCATCACCTTTTGGCGCTCAAGGCCTTACCGGTGCTCATCATCGGCGGCTTCACCCGGTGCCCGGCGCCATCGTCGGTGGGCTGATGGTCGGGGCGAGCGAGAAGCTCGCCGAGATCTTACCTCGGCCCGCATATCGGCGGCGGTAGTCGAGTACTGGTTCGCCTGCGTGCTGGCCCTGTTGCTGCTGCCGCGGCCCCAGGGCCTGTTCGGCGAACGCATTATCGAGCGTATCTAGGAGGCGAAGCGTGCTTTATCGCGAAGCCGGCCAGTTCAAAAGCAGCTACGCGGCCGACATGGCGATCTTCCCGATCCGTCAGGATCGCATCGCGCTCTTTGCTGCTGGCGTTTGCCTACCTTCGGCGTGCCGTTGCTCGCACAGTTCAAGATCTGGCCGTTCGGCAGCGACTATCTGCTGCGCGCGATCCTCATTCCTTTCCTGATCCTGGCGCTGGGAACCATCGGCCTCAATATCCTGATGGGATATTGCGGGCAGATCTCGCTCGGCAGCCGGCGCCTTTATGGCGATTGGCGCCTATAGCGCCTATAAGTTCGCCAACGGCGTGCATTTGCCGCTCGCCTGGTTCGGCAGTGAAATCTCCATCCCCGCCCTGCCGGTGCTGCCGTCGATCTTACTCGGCGGCCTGATGTCGGCGCTGGTCGGCATCCTGTTCGGCGATCCCCAGTCTGCGCATCAAGGGGCTCGTACCTGGCGGTGGCGACGCTGGCCGCGCAGTTCTTCTTCGATTGGGTCTTTCATTCGCGTGAAGTGGTTCACCAACTACACGCCGTCCGGCTCGGTGACGGCCCCCGAACTGAAAATCTTTGGTCTCACCTTCAACACGCCGAGCGAACGCTACTGGCTCTGCCTGATCGTTCGTCAGTGTGTTCGCGCTCATGACCAAGAACCTGGTGCGCGGCAACCTCGGCAGGCAGTGGATGGCGATCCGCGACATGGACATCGCCGCCGAGCTGATGGGCATCCGGCCGCTCTATGCGAAATTGTCGGCGTTCGCCATCTCCTCCTTCGTCGTCGGCGTCGCCGGTGCGCTATGGGCGTTCGTCTATCTCGGTGCCTGGGAGCCGCTGGCCTTCAACATCGATCGCTCATTCCAGCTCCTGTTCATGGTGATCATCGGCGGGCTGGGCTCGATCCTTGGCTCCTTCCTCGGCGCCGCCTTCATCCTCATCCTGCCGATCATGCTCGATCAGGTGCCGCACGCCTTGGGCATCCCGGTCACCGTCGAGACCGTATCGCATGCTGGTGCTCATCATCACCGGCGCGTTGATCTGCTATCTGCTGATCGTCGAGCCGCTCGGCTTTGCTCGGCTGTGGTCGATCGGCAAGGAGAAATTGAGGCTCTGGCCCTACCCTACTGAGGGCGGCTGGACGCTGAATGCCGGCGCGCAGTGCGGAGCGGCGCGCTGGCAGCGAAGAAGCAAGGCCCGCGCAATATGGCGCTTCGCAGGCGCCAGCAGAGAGCGTGCCCGGCCAGCGGCCGGGATGAAGGAGGAATTCTCGATGATCTGCAATACACTCGCTTTGGCCGCGGCGCTCGTCGGCGCAGCGGCGATTGCCGAGCCGGCGTGCGGCGCAGAACGAGCAGTTCTCGCCGGCGCTGGTTTATCGTACCGGCCCCTACGCCCCGAACGGCATTCCATTCGCCGATGGCGCCGCCGACTACTGGACGCTGCTCAACGAGCGCGACGGCGGCATCAACGGCGTCAAGATCGTCTTCGAGGAATGCGAGACCGGGCTACGCCACCGACAAGGGCGTGGAATGCTACGAGCGCTTGAAGGGCAAGGGCCCGACGGGCGCCGGCTATTTCTCGCCGCTGTCGACCGGCATCACCTTCGCGCTGACGGAGAAGGTACCCGGCGACAAGATCCCGTTGCTGACCACTGGGCTACGGCCGTTCGGAAAGCCGCGACGGCGCGGTGTTCACCTGGAACTTCATCGCGCTCGGCAGCTACTGGACGGCGGCCGACATCGCCATCCAGCACATCGCCAAGGAACTGGGCGGGTTCGACAAACTCAAGGGCAAGAAGATCAGCCTCGGTCTATCACGACAGCCCCTATGGCAAGGAGCCGATCACCGGCGCTGGAGGCCAGCGCGCAAAGCGCAACGGCATTCGAGTTCAAGGCCGATCCCCGTGACGCATCCCGGCGTCGAGCAGAAATCGCAATGGCTCGCCATCCGCCAGGACCGCCCCGACTACGTGCTGCTTATGGGGCTGGGGCGTGATGAACTCGACTGCCATCAAGGAGGCGGCCGCCGTCGCCTATCCGCGCGACAAGATGATCGGCGTCTGGTGGTCGGGTGCCGAGCCCGACGTGACCGCCGGCCGGCGACCAGGCGCGTCGGCTACAAGGCGCTGATGCTGCAGCATCCCGCCGGCAAGTTCGACGTGCACGCGCGACATCGAGAAGCTCGTGCATCGCCAAGGGCAAGGGAGCCGGCAAGGACGACTTCGGCCAGGTGCTCTACAACCGCGGCATGATCAACTCCATGCTCGGCACGGAGGCCATCCGCACCGGCCCAGGCAAAGTTCGGCAACAAGCCCCTGACCGGCGAGCAAATCCGCTGGGGCTTTGAGAACCTCAACCTGACTGCCGACGCGCATCAAGCGAGCTCGGCTTCGAAGGCATGCTGAAGCCGATCAGACTCTCCTGCCAGGATCACCAAGGCGCAGATCATGGCGCGCGTGCAGCAGTGGGACGGCAAGGCAGTGGAAGATCATCTCCGACTTCTACACGGCCGACGACTGTCGATGCTCGGCGCCGATGGTCAAGTGACACCGCCGGCCAAGTATGCCAAGGCGAAAGAACATCACGCCGCGCGACTGCGCCAGGTGAAAGCTGAGCGGCGTTGCTCAATCGTCGACAAAGCGTGAGCGGCCGCCGCGGCGGCCACTCACCCGCTGAACCCCACACTGGCCGCACCGGCCTCCGGAGTTGTCTTCTGTGTCTGATGCTCCTTCCCAGTCGGTCTCGGCGGGCCCAGCGGCGATGAGCGGTGCCAGCAGTTGCTCGGGGTCAAGCAATATCGAGGTCGATTTACGATCACGTGATCCTGGTGCTGAAGGGCGTGTCGCTGACGGTGCGGCAGCGGCGGCATCGTCGCGCTGCTCGGCGCCAACGGCGCCGGCAAATCCACGACCTTGAAGGCGATCTCTAACCTGATCCGCGCGCGAACGCGGCGAGGTCACCAAGGGCTCGATCGAGTTCGCCGGCGAGCGCATCGACGGCCTGACGCCCCAACGATCTGGTGCGCCGCGGCTGCATCCAGGTCGATGGAAGGCCGCCACTGCTTCGGCCACCTCGTCGGTGGAGGAGAACCTGCTGACCGGCGCCTTCACGCGCCGCGACGGCGCAGCGCGATCGCCGCCGACCTCGAGCTGGTCTACGGCTATTTTCCGCGCCTGAAGGAACGCGCGCGCGCTCGCTGGCCGGCTACATCTCCGGCGGCGAGCAGCAGATGGTGCGCGATCGGCCGCGCGCTGATGTCGCAGCCCGAAGATGATGCTGCTGGACGAGCCGTCCATGGGGCTGGCGCCGCAGCTGGTGGAGGAGATCTTCGAGATCGTCACGCGACCTCAACGCGAAGAGCACGGCGTGTCGCTTGCTGCTGGCCGAGCAGAACACCAACATGGCGCTGCAAATACGCGACCTACGGCTACATCCTGAGAACGGCCGCGTCGTCATGGACGGCGAGGCCCAGGCGCTGCGCGAGAACGAGGACGTCAGAGGAGTTCTACCTCGGCATTGGCGGCGGCGACCGTAAGAGTCTTCCGCGACGTGAAATCCTACAAGCGCCGCAAGCGCTGGCTAGCTTGGTGCGCCGCCGACCCTCTGGCAGTGCCGCCCCAGCTTGCGCCGCCAGCCGATAGGGGATGCCGCATTGTGACCGACCATTTCGACCAGCTCGAAAGCCGCGATCCTGAACAGCGCGAACTGGCGCAGTTCAACCTGCTTCCCGATCTGATCCGGCACGCGCTCGCCAACGCGCCCGGCTGGGCGGACCATCTCAGAGGACGTCGAGGTCGGCGCCGTGACCTCGCGCGAGGCGCTGGCCAAGCTGCCGGTGCTGCGCAAGGGAGCGCTCAAGGACCTGCAAGCCAAGCGACCACCTTATGGTGGTTTTGCCACCTCGGCGGCTGGCGCGCTGGCGCGCGTGTTCATGTCGCCGGGCCCGATCTTCGAGCCCGAGGGGCACGGCGAAGATTGGTGGCGGGCGGCGCGCGCGCTCTATGCGGCCGGCATCCGCAAGGGCGACATCGTGCACAACACCTTCGCCTATCACCTGACACCGGGCGGCTGGATCCTGATCTGGGAGCGCGCGCGCTCGGCTGCACGGTGATCGCGGCGGGACCCGGCAACACCGGAACAGCAGCTCGAGGCGATCGAACGCTTGCAGCCGACAGCCTATGTCGGCGTGCCCGGACTATCTCAAGATCCTGCTCGACAAGGCAAAGGAAGCGCGCAAGGACGCTTCCTCCTTCAAGAAGGCGCTGGTCGGCGGCGGCGCGCTGTTCCCGTCGCTGCGCGCCGAGTACAAGCAGCGCGGCATTGCAACCTACCAGACCTATGCGACCGCCGACCTCGGCATCATCGCTTACGAAGCGCCGCGCTCGACGGCATGATCGTTGACGAGGGCGTCATCGTCGAGATCGTGCGGCCCGGCACCGGCGATTCCGTGGCGGTCGAGGAGGTGGGCGAAGTGGTGGTGACCACCTTCAATCGCGACTACCCGATGATCCGTTTTGCCACGGGCGACCTCTCGGCGATCCTGCCGGGTCGCAGCCCTGCGGGCGCACCAACATGCGCATCAAGGGCTGGCTCGGCCGCGCCGATCAGAACCACCAAGGTCAAGGGCATGTTCGTGCACCCCGAACAGATTGCCGAGGTCGCCAGGCGCCATGCCGGACTGGGGCGGCTGCGGCTGGTGGTGGGGCGCACCGGTGAGCAAGACACCATGACGCTAAGGGCGGAAAGCTCGGCAATCGACAGCGGGCTCAAGGGCAAGCTGGTGGAAAGTCTGCAAGCAATCACCAAGCTGAAAGGTGAGGTCGAACTGGTGCCACTAAACTCGCTGCCCAATGACGGCAAGGTCATTGCCGACGAGCGCACCTATAACCAATTGAGCTTGACTGCGCTGCCCCCGAAAGTCTGCCCCCATCCCAGGCAGATGCGGCGCGCGCGGGCCTCAGCGTCGGACAGCAGCGGCCTTCTCGATGGCCTGCACCGGCATCGACTTGTTTCCGTAACGATCTCGAAAGGCTGCGGTCTCGATCTCTTCGAGCTCGACCTCGCCAGCCATCACCTTGCTCTTTCCAGGCCAAGTGCTGGGCGTGATGGCCTTGGAACTCGGGCATCACCTCTTTGGCGAACAGCTCCAGCGGAGCCTGCGATGTCCTCGTGCACGTTTTTGCCGGCCTGGTTGAGCAGGATCACTTGATCGATGTGCGAGGTCTCGAACTTCGGCCAACTTCTTGCGCAAGGTATCGGGCGAGCCGATCAGGCCGCCGCGCAGCGCCGCCTCCTGCGCGGCCGGGTTGGCGCGCTTCCAGGCGTTGTATTCGTCCCACATGTTGACCGTGCCGGGCGCCGGTCGTTTGCGGTCGCTGGAGGCGCCGTAAAAGCGCAACGCGAACTGAAAGAAGGTGGCCCCGTCCGCCTTTTGCGCGCTTCCTCGTCGGTCTTGGCGCACATGAAGAAGCTGACCAGCGCGATGTTGGGATTTACGCGATAGTCGGCGAGCTTTGCCAAGCGCTTGGTGATGGCATTGTAATAGGCATGTACCCAGGCGTGCGCCGCATCGGCACTGACGAACTGGAAGCCCAGCGCCCCCATGCCCGCAACGCCCGGCGCGCTCAATGGTGTCGAGCTGCGAGCAGGCCATCCACAAGGGCGGGTGCGGCTTCTGGATCGGCTTCGGCACCACGTTGCGCAGGGGAATATCGAAGTACTTACCGTGGTGCTCGCTGCCGCCCTCTTTGAACATGGGGAGGATGGCCGCCACCGCCTCCTCGAACACGGCACGCTTGTCGTCCATGCAGCGACCGAAGGGTTCGAGCTCGGTGATGGACGCGCCTCGCCCATGCCGAATTCGCAGCGCCCGTTACTCAACAGGTCGAGCACGGCTACGCGCTCGGCCACGCGCGCGGGGTGGGACGTGGTGAGCTGGAGGATGCCATGGCCAAGCCGGATTTGGCGCGTGCGCTGGCTGGCGGCACCCAGAAAGCTCTCCGGGGCAGGGCAGTGCGAATACTCCTCCAGGAAATGATGTTCCACCATCCAGGCGTAGTCGTAGCCGAGCCGATCGGCGAGCTCGACTTGCGCCAGTGCGTCCTGATAGAGCTTGAGTTCAGCGTTGGGCGCCCAGGGTCTTGGCAGCTGCAGCTCGTAAAAATGCCGAACTTCAGCGCCTCGTCTCCCTCGCGAACAAAGCGGCAAGATAGCGGAGCGACCGCGCCCCTACACAACCGGGCTCAGGTTGCCATCGATGTTAATGGCGGTGCCCGTGATATAGGAGCCGGCATCGGACGCCAAAAACAGTACCATATTGGCAAATTCCTCGGCGGTGCCGATGCGACCCATCGGGATCGATTTGCCCATCTCGGCGTAGAAATCCTGACAGCGCGCGGCCCTTGCCCTCGGCCGCATGGCGCCGCACCCACTGGTCGCTCTCGATGCGCCCGACCAGCACGGCGTTGACGAGCACGTTATGGGAGCCCCTTCGCCCGCCAAAACCTTGGTCAGCGCCATGCCGGCGGCGCGCGTGACCGCCGTCGGCGCACCAGAAGCGGAGGCGCCTTTGGCTCCGGTGTTGAGAACATTGATGATGCGTCCCCAGCGGCGCGCTTCATGCCCGCGAAGGCGGCACGGGAGAGCCTGATCGCGGCGAATAGTTTGAGGTCGATGTCGTGCTGCCACAGCTCATCGGAGATGCTCGAAGCGCCCGCGCTGCGAGGTGCCGGCGTTGTTGACGAGGACATCGATCTGGCCCAGCGCCCGCTCCGCGGCGGCAAAGGCTGCCCGACACCCTCGCGCCGTGCCGACATCGGCCGCAACGGTAACCACCTTGGCGTTGCTCGCTGCGGCGACCTCGGCGCGCGCCTCGTCGAGAATGTTTTGACGCCGCGCCACCAGGGCGACGTTGGCGCCCGCGCCGGTGAAGTGCTTGGCGATGGCACGCCCAATACCGAGACTGCCACCCGTGATAAGGGCATTGCGGCCCTTCATGCTCAGCTGCATGAAACGTCTCCCTCCCGGTTGGTTGCTGCGGCCGGTTGCTGGGCTCCGCGCGTGCGCGCCGGCGAGATGCCAGGCCAGCACGCGCCGCCCCGGTCAAATCCAGGACCTCCTTGTTGATAACGTTTTCGCGGATCGGGTTGCCGTCGAGCGCGCTCAGAATATTGCGTGCCGTCTGCAGGCCCATGCGATCGAGCGATCTGCGCGTGACGCCGGCCATGTGCGGGGCGCTGACGACGTTGGCAAGCTTTAGCAGCGGATTGCCGACCGGCGTCGGCTCCTGCTCGAAGACGTCGAAACCCGCGCCCGCAAGCTTGCCCGTGGTCAGCGCCGTATGCAGGGCCGGCTTCGTCGATGATGCCGCCGCGCGCGCGTGTTGACGAGATAGGCCGTCGGCTTCATGCGCTGCCAGCCGCGCGGCATTGAACATGCCGACCGTCTCGGGCGTCTTGGGGCAATGGATGGTGACGAAATCGGCACGCGGCAGGGCGGCGTCGAGGTCCGCCACCGGCTCGCAGCCCGCCGCCTTGATCTCGGCGGCCGGCTTGATAAGGGTCGTAGACCAAGCACCTTCATCTCCATGGCCAGGCAGCGCTTGGCGCTGCGCGTGCCGATGCGACCGAAACCGACGATCAGCACGGTCTTGCCGAACAGGTCGACGGGCACCGCGCCCGAGCCGGCTTGTTCCACGGCGCCGCCCTGCACCATGGCGTTGAGCTCGGCGCCGCGCTTGGCCAGCGCCATCATCATGAACATGGCCTGCTCGGCGACCGAGGGTGAATTGGCCGTCCCGGCCACCATCAGCGGGATCTTCTTGGCGGTCAGCGCCGGCACGTCGACCGCGTCGTAGCCAACGCCGATGCGCGCCACCACCAGCATCTCGCGCGGCCGCCTCGATCTCCTTTGGCCCGAACTTGGTGTCACCCAGGGCGCCACGCCGTTGACGGGCGCGTGCTTCGCGCAGAAGCGCCTGGAACGTCCGCCTCCGAGATCGTGTTCGCAAACCCAACGATCTCGATATCGCCCCGCTCGCTTGAGCAAGTCCCGGCCGCCTTGGACATCGATTGCGTGAGCAGCACCTTCTTCTTGTTGCTCGCCATTTCCGTCCCCTGAACTGAACTTTGACGCGGGCAGGATTACACGGGTGGGCGGGATTTGCCCACGTCCTTTGCGCATTGCTGTTCCCCCTTGCCCGCTTTTTAGGGCGAGGACCAAGCCGACTTGCCCCAGGGGACATGCGCGGGCCGACGAGCTTGGTATAAAGTTGCGGCAATGCACATGCTTTGCCGGAGGAACGCGTGGCCACAACAACCGTCGAGGTGCTCGCCGAAGCCTTCAAGCAGGCGGGTACGCCGTTCATCGTCGGACACCCCGGCGGCGAGTCCGGTCGAGCTGATGGAGGCCGCGCGGCAGCGGCAGAATGCGCTTCTTGCTGCATGAAGCAGGAGGTGGCGGGCGCCATGCTGGCGGCAACCTGGGGCGAAATCAGCGGCAGCCCGGGGTAGTGCCTGTCGACCCGCGGGCCGGGCGCCGCCAACATGGTCAACGGCGTGGCGCACGCGCTGCTCGATCGCGCGCCGCTGATCGCCATCACCGATGCTTACTCGCGCCCGACCTTCGAAACCGGTTTGCGCCAGCGCCTCGACCAGAAGGCGCGTCTATGCGCCGCTGGTCAAATGGAGCACCACCATCGATGCGCGCAGCGTGCGCCAGCAGCTGCGGCGGGCCATGCGCATGGCCACCGGCGCACCGCCGGGTCCGGTGCACTTCGAGCTGCCGCAGAGCGAGACCACGCGCGAGGCGGGCGCCTTGCTGGCCGAGCCGCCGCTGCGTCCAAATCTCGTCTGGCCCCGCCCTGAGCGCAGCGACCTCAAGCCGGCGCACTGGCCTCATCGCGTCGCGCCAAGCGACCGATCCTGCTCGCCGGCCTCGGCATCTTTGGGCGCACGCGGCCGGCGCCTGCGCTGTGCGCTTTGCCGAGCGCCTCGGCGCGCCCGTGCTGACGACATCGAAATGCAAAGGTGCCGATCCCGGAAGACCACCCCTTGCGCGCGGGCTGCATCATCGGCGGGCCTGATCGAGCGCAACCTCGTCAATCAGGCCGACCTCATCATCACCGTCGGGCTCGACGCCGTCGAGCTGCAGCCCAAGCCTTGGCCCTACACGCTGCCCGTGCTGGCGCTGTCGGGCGTTGCCGAGCCTTGATGCGCTGGTGCCGGCCGATCCGGAGGTCGTGGGCGAGCTCGGCGCGCTGCTGTCGGCGCTGGCCGAGTGGGCGCCGGAGCGCGCCAGCTGGGGTGAGAAGGCGGCCCGCGAATTCCGCGCCCAGGTGAACCAAGCCCTCGATAGGCCGAGCCGCGGCCTTTCCCCACAGCGCACTGTTGAGATCGCCCGCGCCGTGCTGCCGCGTGACACCATCGCCACCTGCGATGCCGGCGCGCAGCCGGCTGCTGGTGGTGCAGAAATGGCAGGCCTACGCCGCACGCGACTTCCTCACCTCCAATGGGCTGGGATCGATGGGCTATGCGCTGCCCGGAGCGCTCGGGGCACGGCTGGCTCACCCCAAGCGGCCGATCGTGGCCTTTTTCGGGCGACGGCGGCTTCCTGATGGCCGTGGCCGAACTGCAGACGGCCCAACGCGAAGGGCTGCCGATCATCGTGGTCGTGTTCGACGACGCCGAAATCGGCCTCATCCGCATCAAGCAGGAGATCAAGAACATTCCGCTCAACGGCGTGAAGCTTGGCGGCGTCGACTGGGAAAACTGGCTGCGGCATTCGCCGCCGACGCCGCCGTCGTGGAAACGGAAACGGCGCTTGGCGACGCGCTGGTGGCCGCGCTCGCTTCCGGACGCACGACGCTGATCGCCGCACGGATCGATCCTTCCGGCTACGTCGACCAGTTCAATGCCTTGCGCGAACTGTGAAAGCCTTATGTTAAAGCTGCAGCGGCGCGATCAAAGGAGCCAGCATGACCGCTAACCACAAACCGACCGTATTCGGCATCGCGCATGCGCAATTTCACCAAGTATCCGGAGATGCCGGATGCGCGGGCGCTCATCGACTATGGCGTCCGCATGGAGGAGCTGGGCTACGAATCGGTCTGGGCCTGGGACCACATCCTGCTCGGCGTCGATCCGAACTTCCCGATCCACGAGGCCCTCGGGCTGCTGACCGCGGTCGCCGCGCGCACCACCAAGATCAAGATCGGAACCGGCATCCTGGTGATGCCGGTGCGCAATCCGGTGATTTTGGCCAAGGAGCTCGCCACCATCGATCACATCTCCAACGGGCGCTTGCTGGTGGGGGCAGCGGTGGGCTGGTACAAGCGCGAATTCGACTCGCTTGGCGCCGACTTCCACAAGCGGGGCAAGATCATGGATCAGCACCTGGAGATCATCAACCGACTGTGGACTGAAGAGCGGGTCGATGGCGAGTATCCGCCCTATCATCTGCGCGGTGCCGTGCTCTATCCTAAGCCCGTGCAAAGCCGCGCCCGCCGGTGCTGATCGGTGGCTATGTGGATGCCGTTTTGCAGCGCGCCAGCCCGCAAGGGGCGACGGCTGGCTCACCTACTACTACACCGCCGAGAGCTTCCGGCGCACCTGGAAGAAGGTCACGGACTTCGCCGAGGCCGCCGGCCGCAATCCGGCCGAGCTGGAGCTCAACCAATCAGCTGCCAATTTGCATCGGCCCGCGGGCCAAAATCGAGGCCGCCATGAAGCATTGGCTGCAAACCGAGTGGGACTACGCCTCGTGGTCGGAGTCGACCATGGACAGCGCCATCATGGGCACGGTGGAGGAATGCGTCGAGCAGCTTGAGGTGCACCTGGCAACCGGCATCGACCGCATCATCTTCGTCCCCTACAAATATGAGAAGGAGCAGGTCGAAGCCGTGGCCCAGAGATCATCCCGCGCCTCAAGCGCCGCGCCGGCTAAGGGCTTGGGCCATATCGTCGCAAAGGGTCGGCTTGTGAGGTCCCCGCGCCACCCCTAAGCTTGCGGTCGGCTGAGCGCTCGCCCATCATTAGCGGGCAAAGAGATGGAGACCCCGATGAGATCGCGCACTCTCGTTGATGCTGGCCGGCCTTGCGCTGGGCTTTGCTGCCAGGCGGCGCCGCGGCGCAGGACACCATCGTAAAATAGGCGTGACGCAGCCGCTGACCGGCGCTCTTCGCCGCGTCCGGCAATTACGTGGCACAGGGCGCGAAGATCGCCGAAGAGGAGATCAACAAGCCGCCGGCGGCGTGCTCGGCAGAAAGCTGCAGCTCATCATCGAGGACAACAAGTCCAACCCGACCGAGGCGGTCGCGACCGCCGAGAAGCTGATCAACAAGCGATAAGGTGCCGGTGCTCATGGGCGCCTGAGTTCGACGCTGACGCTTCGCCGTGATGCCGAAGCTCGATGGAATACGAGGTGCCGATGCTGGTGGAGACCTCCTCGTCCGGAAAGATCACCACCTCGGGCAATCCCTGCATCTTCCGCATCAGTCCGACTCCGGAGATGGAGGCCAAGGCGTTCGCGCCGCTGTTCAAGACCATGGGCATCAAGAAGGCCGACTTTCTCGCAACCAACAACGACTTCGGCCTCGGCGCCTCGAAGGAATCTCGCAGATGCTCACGCGGCAGAGCGGCGTCGAGGTCGGCGTGATGGAAAGCATGGATCCCAAGGCCACGGATTTCTCGGCGCAACTCGCCAAGATCCAGGCCTCCGGCGGCGATACGCTGTTTGTGACAACGGCCGTCGAGCAGATCACGCTTGATCCTGAAGCAGGCGAAGGACCAGCAGCTAACGCAACGCATCATCACCACCGGCGGCTCCAACTCGCCTGACCAGCTGATTGCGCAAGCCGGCGATGCCGCCAACGGCTCGTACCATCTGGTGTTCTTTACGCCCTGGTTTCCGAGGCAGTCAAGAACCCCGGACGATCGCCAAGAAGTTCGTCGCCCTCTGGAACGAGAAGAAGCACAACGTCGGCGGCCTGACCGAGGGCTTTCGCGGCTGGGACGGCATCAACGCGATCGCCGAAGCGATCAAGGCCGCAGGCAAGGCGGAGCCGGAGGCGATCAAGCGGGCGCTGTGGGAGGTCAAGGTCAAAGGCATCAACGGAGATATCAGCCTTCATCAAGCAGGGGCCGGCCGGTATGGAAAGCGCCCAGAACGTGCCGAGCGTCTATCTGGTCAAAATCGACGGCGGCAAGGTGACGCGGCAGTAACGGGCGGCCACGCGCCGGCACTGCCCGCTTATCTGCGCGCACAGGCGGCCGTCGTGCCGCCAGCCAAGCGATTGACCTCAAGCCCCGCGACCGCCGCGGGCTTATCTGCCGCCTGCGGGAGCGCGAGCCGCGCGGACCAGTTGCTCAGCACACCGTCAATGCCCTAATCCTCGGGGGCACCTACGCACTCCTCGGCATCGGACTGACGCTGATCTTCGGCATCATGCGGGTCGTCAATTTCACCCACGGCGAGCTCTACGCCTTCGGCGCCTACATGATGTACATGTGGGTGATGCTTGCCGGCATGAACTTCTATCTCGCCCTCGGTGCTGGCCGTACTGTTGGGCATCGGGCTGGGGGCGCTCATCGAACTCGTGCTGCTGCGCGCAGCCTCAGGGGTGCCGACATCGACACCACCATGCTAGTGATGATCGGCGCCTGATTGCCCTGCAGAACCTCGAGCAACTCACCTGGTCCGGGGTAGCCAAGTCGATCAATTCGCCGTTTCCCTCCTCGCCGCTGGTGCTCGGGCCGATATCCGTATCCTGGAACCGGTTGTTCGTGTTCGTCGTCGCCTCGCTGCTGATCGCGGCCACCTACGCGCTCATCAATCGCAGCAAGCTCGGCAAGGCCATGCGCGCCACCTTCAAGACCGCGAAACGGCCGCCCTGATGGGCATCGAAATCAACACCATTCATACGGCAACCTTTGCCCTCGGCTCGGGTTTGGCGGCCGCGGCGGGCGCCCTCCTCGGGTCCTGTGTTCGTCGCCTACCCAAGCATGGGTGACTCTCGCCCGCGTCAAAGCTTTCGCCATTGTCATCCTCGGTGGACTTGGCAGCATCCCCGGTGCCACCGCCGGCGGCTTCATCCTCGCCTTCATGGAGGAGCTCGGCGCCGGCTACGTCTCCTCCGGCTTCCGCGACGGCATGGGCTTCCTGCTGATCATTGCCATTCTTATCATCAGGCCGACGGGCGCTGTTCGCGCGCCGGGAGCGGATCGGGTGAAGCGGATCGCGACGCTCGCCTTGCTGGCAGGGCTGCTGTCCCTGCCGCTGTGGATGTCGAGCCTCTACGTGCTCCACATTCTGATCATGACGGGCATTTTCATCATCGCCGCCATGAGCCTCAACCTGCTGCTCGGCTTCACCGGCCAGCTTCAGCCTCGACATGTCGCCTTCTTCGGAATCGGCGCCTACACCTCGAGCCTGGTGTCGCTGGGCTTTGAGGTGCATCTGCTGCCCAATTGGCGGGTGGGGCTCGAGGCAAAGCCGGTCTGGCTCGGCATGCTGCTTGGGCATCCTGTTGGCGGGACTGTGCGGCTGGGTGATCGGCCGCGTGTCATTTAAGGTTCGCGGCGCCTACTTCGTCATTGTCACGGTGAGCTTCGCCGAGGTGGTGCGCCTCGTGGCCCTCAACTGGGTGGAGTTGACGCAAGGGCCGATGGCGCTCAACAACATTCCGGTGCTGCGGCTGGGTCTCCCGGCTGGTTCGAATTCGCCTTTCTACGCAAGCCCGCCAACTACTACCTTGTGCTGGGGTGGGCGTCGTCGCCTATCTCCTGATCCGGCGGCTCGTCCATTCTCGTGCCGGCCGCGCCATGATAGCCCTACGCGAGAACGAAGCGCTGGCCGCTTCCGTTGGCATCGACGTCACACGCTACCTCGTGCTCGCGACCTTTGTGTCGGCCGGCATCGCCGGCGCAGCCGGCGCGCTTTATGCCCACTACGTGCGCATCGTCGATCCGGAGGTTTTTTCTTTCATCTATACAGTAACGATGGTCATCATGGTCGTAACCGGCGGCAAGGGCACGCTGGCGGGACCCATCGTGGGGGATTGATCTTCGGCCTGTTGCCCGAAACCTTGCGCACCTTCAGCATTCAGCCCGAGATCCAGTGGGTGATCTACGGCGTGCTGATGATCCTGATCGTGTATTTCCTGCCCGAGGGTATCGTGCCGGCGCTCCGGCGCTGGTGGCAGGGGCGGGGCGAGCGCCAGGGCGCGCCGCCGGCCGCCGCCGTCAAAGGCGAGGCAGCGCCGTGAGCGTGCCGTCCGCGCCTGAACTTTCCGTCGATCGACTGACGATCCGGTTCGGCGGCTTGACGGCCGTGGACCGGGCCTCCTTCGAGGTGCGGCGCGGCGAGGTGCTCTCCCTGATCGGGCCGAACGGCGCCGGCAAGACCTCGGCCTTCAACGCCATTACGGGGTATATCGCGGCGGCGGCGGGTTCGGTGAGCTACCGCGGCACCCGGCTCACCGGGCTCAGGCCCAACCAGATCGCCGAACTCGGCGTCGTCCGCACCTTCCAGAAAACCAGCGTGTTTGCCGGCCTCAGCGTGCTCGACAACATCCGCGTCGGCCTGCACCTGGTTTCCAAGCAGGAGCCCTTGGCCATCCTGCTGGGCGCCGCCAGCGTCGCCCGCGAAGAGCTGGCGCTCGCCGCCGAGGCGAAGAGCATCTTGCAGTTCATCGGCCTTGAGGCGCGCGCCGACCAACTGGCTTCGGCGCTGCCCTACGGCGAGTTACGCCTCTTGGAGGTGGCTATCGCGCTCGCGGCAAAGCCGCGGTTGTTGCTGCTGGACGAGCCCGTTTGCGGTCTCAATCCGGCCGAGACCGCCAACTTCATGGCCCTGCTCAGGAGCATTCGCGCTCTCGACGTCACGGTCCTGCTCGTCGAGCACGACATGAAGATGGTGATGGGGGTGTCCGATCGGATCATCTGCCTCAACCAGGGCCGCATCATTGCCGACGGCACGCCTGAGGCTATCCGCAGCAACCCCGAGGTGGTGCGGGCCTATCTTGGCACCCAGCGCGCGGCCGCCGACTAGCTCGCCCGAACGCGGCGCGCGGGGCAGCGTTTGCGCGCGCGCTGCCGACGGCGCACCGCTCCGCGTGGCCGACGCGCAGCGTCAGCTCAGCTCGCGGATCTTGAATGGCAAGCCCCCTTGGGGGTCAGCGTCACCGTGGCATTGATGCCCGGCGGCTCGGGTCCCACGTACTCGGGGCGGAAGCGGCGCAGCAGGATCGACAAAGCCAAGCGTGTTCTCGACCTGGCTCATCGCCCCACCGATGCAGGAGCGCTTGCCGCCACCGAAGGGCAGGTAGGTATAGGGGATGCGCTTCTTGGCGGCGTCCCCAGCCAGCGCTCGGGCTGGAATGTCTCCGGTTCCGGCCAGAACTTGGCACTGTGGTGGGCGCCGTAGGCAAACAGGGCAACGCTGGTCGCCCGCGCGAACCTCCTTGCCATCGATCACGTCGTCCTTGGCGGCGACGCGGATCAGCATCCAGATTGGAGGATAAAGGCGCATCGTCTCTTGATGACGGCGCGTGTGTAGGCGAGCGCCGAATAGTCGGCGGCCGTCGGCTCGCGATCGCCACAGACCAGCTCGCCTTCCTTGCGGATGCGCTCGGCCGCGGCCGGGCTCGTGGCCGTTTCATAGAGTGCCCAGGCTGAGTGTCAGCGCCGTGGTCTCGGTGCCGGCCCACAGGTACTGCTTCGATCTCGTCAATCGCCTGCTGGTGATCGAACTCCGGGATAGCGGGATCGGCCACCGCGGCCTCGATCATCTTCAAAAGCGTGCGCTCGCGCGCCTCCGCGTGGGTCGGCGGCGAACACCTCCGGTGGCACGCCGGCCCAAACCTCCATGGCCTTGGCGGCGTCTTCTTCGGTAATCTCGAACTCCTCGCCGGCCACCTTCTTCAGGCGGATCGACTTGTGGTTCATCACGTCGGTATAGGTCTTCACGCACTTGAAAACGAAGTGCGGATTGAAGGGCATCTCCCGGTCGAACAGCGCCTTGCAGATCATGTCGGCCGCTAGCGTCCAGGTCTGCTCGACCATCTCGACGGTCTCACCGCTCTGGGCCAGCTTGGCCCAGGTCTGCATCTTGCTGCGGATGGCGGCGAGGAAGTAGGGAATGTACTCGGCGAACATGTCCGGGTGGAACGCCGGTTGCTGCGGCATGCGGATCTTCTGCCACAGCACCCCGTCGTGGGTGATCATGGACTTGCCGAAGATCGGCTTCAGGCCATCGAAATACTTGATGTAGTCGTCGGCCTTGGTGACCAGCACGCGTTTGAAATGCTCAGGCGCCGTCAGCAGCACCACGCGCTGGCTGGCCATGTTGACGGGGATGACGCCGCCGTAGCGCTCCGCCATCTGCATCAGGATCGTCAGGGGATTGTGCGGCCCCTTCAAGAGCGGGGTCAGCTTGAACCAGACCGAGGACTCTTCTCCCCGAGCTGGTGGATATGGGATTGAGCAGCAGTCATCTCGTTGCGCTCCGGAGGCGGTCGCGACGGCACCACGTCATTAATGTACCCACGATCTGGGTGTTCCCGCCCCGGGCCCTTGCTCCTCCCTTAGGTCTTGACGTCTCGAGGGGGTTTGACGGTCTCGTAGCACCGTCCTCAAAACTCTGTCCAGTTTCGGCGCTGCGGCCAATGTGCTTTTCATTGACAGGTGTGGCCACGATTAACCTTACGCTAAGGTTGCGAACCACTCGCCCTTAGGTGGCGGCCGCGGCAGGATGGTGACGCGGCCATCACTGAGCCGCGCCCGACCTGCGGCGACCAGGCCAGGGCCCTCGGATAAAGCGCGTGCTCGGCCCGCAAAATTCGGGCCGCCAGCGCTTGGGCCGTGTCGCCCTCGCACACGGGGACCGCGGTTTGGGCGATGATGGGGCCGCCGTCCAGATCCTCGGTGACGAAATGCACCGTGCAGCCGGAAATTTGACCCCGGCCGCAAGCGCCTGCGCCTGTGGATTGAGGCCTTTGAAGGCGGGCAGCAGTGAGGGGTGGATGTTGAGCTGACGTGCGTGCCATTTGCGCACGAACCGAGGGCTTCAGGATGCGCATGAAGCCCGCGAGCGCGACCAGCTCGGCGTCGGCCTCGGCCAAGACCCGATCGACGGCCCCATCGAAGCGCCTGCCGCGAGGCGTAGGCCTCGGGATCGATGCAGGTAGCCGGCAGTCCCTCAGCCCGCGCCCAGGCGAGCCCGGCCGCGTCCGGCCGGCTAGAGACGATGGCGACGACCTCGGCGGGATAGTCGGGCGCGCGCGCCGCCGCGACAAGGGCCATCATGTTGGAGCCGCGCCCCGAGATCAGGATGGCAAGGCGCTTTTTGCCATCAGCCGGCCCACCGCGGGCGTCCGCTGTAGCGCACGGCTTCCGCGTCGCCCTTGCCCTTGGCTGGTGCTTTCACCCCGCGGCCCGGCTCGAGGCTGCCGATCAGCACGGGCTTTCGCCCGCCGCAGTGAGCGCGGCCATGACCGCGGCGATCTGGGACTGGGAGACCACGGCGACCATGCCGATGCCGCAGTTGAACGTGCGCAGCATCTCGACGTCGTCGAGTTTGCCGGCGTCTTGCAGCCAGCCGAACACGGCGGGTATCTGCCAGGCCGCGAGATCGATGTGGGCGGCCACGGCCGCGGGCAGCACGCGCGGCAGATTTTCCGTCAAGCCGCCGCCGGTGATGTGGGCGAGGCCCTTGATTGCCCGCGTGTCCCCTATGGCCTTGAGCACGCCCTTGACGTAGATGCGCGTTGGGGTCAGCAGCGCCGCCCCGAGTGAGCAGCCCGGCTGAAACGGCGCGGAGCATCCCATGCGCTGCCGGCCAGCGCCACCAGTCGGCGCACCAGCGAAAGCCGTTGGCGTGAACCCTGAAGAGGTAAGCCCGATCAGGGCGTCGCCGGCCCCGATATCCGGCCGCGGCAGCAACTCCCCGCGCTCGGCCGCCCTGACGCAGAAACCTGCAAGATCGTAGTCTCGCCCGGCATAAAGGCCCGGCATCTCCGCCGTCTCGCCCCCGATCAAGCGCACAGCCCGCCAGCCGGCAGCCCTCGGCGATGCCGGCAATCACCGCGCGCGCCGTCTCCAAGTCGAGCTTCCCGCTGGCAAAATAGTCGAGGAAGAACAACGGTTCGGCGCCCTGCACCAGCACGTCGTTCACGCACATGGCGACGAGATCGATGCCGATGCGTGCCGTGCTGCCCCGTGGCGATGGCGATCTTGAGCTTGGTGCCGACGCCGTCGTTGGCGGCAACCAGGATCGGGTCCCTGAAGCCGGCCCGCTTGAGGTCGAACAGGCCGCCGAAGCCGCCGAGCGCCGCATCTGCGCCGGGGCGCAGGGTCGCCTTGGCGAAGGGCTTGATGGCCTCGACCAGAGCGTTGCCAACGTCGATGTCGACGCCGGAATCGCGGTAGGAGAGGGATTGGTGCTGCGGCCGGCTTGGCATGGCCTCAAAGCTTTGCCCTAATGGCGCCCAAGATGCTGCGGCATAGCAGATGCGCGCGCGTCGCGGTAGGCTCCGCGAGCCCCAGGACTGGGATGGACTGGGGATGGTTTTTGGCTGCAGGAGGGCAAACAGGCTTGGGTTGCAGCATGCCAGAGCGGGTCCACCGCGCCAGCCTCGTCTTGGCCGTAGGCACCGCCGTGTTTGCCGCCGGGGCGGTGGGACCCCAGGGCCTGCCGGGGAGCCTGCGGGCTGCGGCGGCGGCCGAGGCCGTCTTCACCGTCGGTAACTATCCGGTGGAGGCGCGGGCCGACAACGCCGTTGCCGCCAAGGATCGCGCCCTGAGCGAGGGCCAGCAAGCCGCCTTTCGCTCGCTCTTGCGCCGCCTGGTGCCGGTAACGGCATTCCAGCGCCTCAAGCAGCTTCCCGCGGTGCGCGCCGGCGATCTGCTCGAGGGCGTCAAGGTGCGCGCGGAACGCAACTCGGCGACCGACTACATCGCCAGTCTCGATTTCTCCCTTCCAGTCGAAAGGCGTACGCGACTTGCTGCGGCGCGAGGGCATCCCCTTTACGGACGAGCAGGCGCCGGTTGTGACCTTGGTTCCCGTTTGGCTCGCCGCCGGCGGCGCGGCCAAGGTCGATGCCGCCTGGACGTCGGTCTGGAGCGGGCTTGATCTCGAGCATGCCCTGACGCCCGGCAAATTGCAGCCCTCAAGGCGGAGGTGACGGCAGAAGCCATCAACGCGCTGCTTGCCGGTGATGGCGGGGCCATGCGCGCGCTTTGCCCGCGCCTACCAAAGCGAATTGGTGCTGCTGGCCGCCGCCGCCCCGGACCCGGGCGGCGGGCGGCTCAACGTGACGCTCACGGGGCGAGATGCCGTCGGCGCCTTCACGCTCAAGCGCGCGTTCCGCCTCGATCGTGGCGACCCCACCTACACCAGCGAATTGGCCGCGGTCGTGCTGCTGGGAATTCTGGAGGGCCGCTGGAAATCCATCCGCTCGGGAGGCGGCGCCGGGGCGGCGGGCACTGGCGGCGATCTGTTGATCGCCGTTGAGTTTCGCGGCATGGGCGAGTGGCAGGAGATCAGCCGCAAACTGAGGCGCGGTTCCCGGCGTGGAAGAGCTGGAGGTGGCCGGCCTATCGGCGCGCGGGGCGCGCGTGACCTTGCGCTATGCGGAAGGCGCCGAGCGCCTGGCCCAGAGCCTGTCGCAGCAAGGACTGGGCTTGCGCAACGTGGCCGGCAAGTGGGTGCTTTCGCTGCAATAGAGGCTCGACGGCGCGAGGCGCCCGGGCCTAGCATTAAAGCTGTTTTTGCAGTCGATCGGGCGCGCGGCCTTTGCCGTGGCAGGCCCATCTCAACGCCTGGGGTGCTCTTGCTCGCGAATATCCCAAATGCCATTACGCTTGGGCGCGTCATGTCCGTGCCGGTACTGTTCTACTTGTTGGTATCGGAGCGCAGCCTGGCAGCCTTTGTTGTGTTCGTGCTGGCCGGCCTCAGCGATGCCGTCGACGGTTACCTCGCCAAGCGCTTTGACTGGCGCAGCGAGCTTGGTGCCTATCTCGATCCGTTGGCCGACAAGCTGCTGATCGTCAGCATCTTCATCGCCCTCGGCGTGCGCAATGAACTGCCGCTTTGGCTCGTGATCGCCGTGGTCAGCCGCGATATTCTAATCGTCGTGGCAGTTTTGCTGTCATTGGTGCTCGATCAGCCGATCCCCATCAAGCCCCTAGCGATCAGCAAACTCAATACCGTGGCGCAAATCGTGCTTGCCGCCGCCGTGCTCGCCAACGACGCCTTCACGCTGCAGCTCGAAGCCTCGCGATTGGCGCTGGTGTGGATTACGGGAGCATTGACGCTGCTTTCGCTGGCGGCCTACCTGCGGGATTGGTTTATGCATATGACATCCAGCTCTAATTAAATCAATGACTTAGGGCGATTAAGCTCTATTTAATCTCCTGGGTCGCGCTCGGGTAGGTGGGGTCTGGTTTGTAATTAGATTAGGCGGTGGTATTTCTGCCGGAGGATGAAGGAAAGCATGGTGTGCGTGCCGGCCTAGACGCCTGGCTTCTGGCCGTTAAGACCTTTGCTTTCCACCTGTCACCCTTCTTACGAAAGATGAGAAGCTGTTCTCCGTGCTTGCGATGTCTATAGATTTGGCCGCACTGAATTAGGGAGTTCATGGACGCCTAGAGCTTGTTCGACTGTGACAGTGCCAAGCTCTTTAGGCTTGATGTCCTCGAGGGATGAGCGCCTGTAATTTTTGCTGGTCGAAGCACATATCGGCGGCAAACTCCATCTCATCGGAGAAGATGCCACGGATAAGGTCTTTAACGGCTTTATTGTGCTGCCGGTCTTTGATTGATGCATCAATGATGGTGAGCGTGCGGCCCATCACCTTGCGGGAGGGTGTCGAGGAGGCGTGCGTGAGCAAGCGTTCTCCGACATCGTGGAGCATCAGTCCAAGTGGAAACAGGAAATAGCTGATAAGAGATGAACGAGCCGTCATGTTGGACGGTGATGTATTCGGGTTTTGACATTGACTTGACTTGACTTGACTTGGACTTGACTTGACTCTGACTTAAACCCCACCTGTCAAAGAACGTGTACTGATTATAGCACGTCGGATTGCTAGAGCTTAAAAGCTCTAATAAGCTCAAAAGTCGGAATAAGAATTGGCCCGAGGGGAAAAGACAGAGTACCAACGAAATTATCGTGCAATTTCAACGTGGGCTCATCTGCGGTAGGTCAAATTACCCTTAAATATCAACAAATTACGGGCCGCCGGTTAATGCATATGACGGGCTATGAAGCGGGCGAGGAGCCGCCGGGCTAAAGACGCTCTGCCATAGCCTGGGTCGATGAGAGAAGTGGAGATGGGAGAAGTGGAGATGAGGCAGGGTGCAGGTGTGTGAGGTAAGTCGTGCAACGTCTGGCCGACCGTTAGGCCAACAGTCGGGCCGACGGTTAGGCAAGCCGGCCCGGCGGTGACCAAGCATGAGCCCTGCGCCCGACCAGCTTATTTTTGATCTGCCCCAGCGCCCCGCCCTTGGCGCGCAGGACTTCCTGGTCAGCGCCTCCAATCAGGCTGCCGCCGAGATGATCGATCGGTGGCCGCGCTGGAGCGACCACGCGGTCCTGATGCTGGCGCCGGCGCGGGCGGGCAAGACGCACCTCGCCAACGTCTGGCGCCTGAAGTCCGGTGCCGCGGTGCTCACCGGCGCTAACCTCGGCGAGGCCGACGTGGTCGCGGCCGGCAGTGCCCTGCTGGTCGAGGATTTGCACTCGGGCATCGGGAGCGAGGCGGGCTCTTCTTCCACCTTCTCAATCTCGCGCGCGAGCATTCGCGCACAATGCTGTTGACCTCGCGTGTTGCGCCCGGCGCCCTGCCCGTCGGGCTCCCCTGATCTGCGCTCACGCTTGCGCGCCTTGCCGCTGATCGAGATCGCGCCTCCCGACGCGGCGTTGCTGCGGGCGGTCCTGGTCAAACACTTTGCCGACCGCCAGCTCGTGGTCGAGCCGCACGTGATTGCCCATCTCTGCGCTGCACATGGAACAGTCGGTGGAAGCTGGCTGCCGCCATCGTTGCCGAGCTCGATCGCGCCGCCATGGCCTCCCATCGCCGGATAACGCGCGGGCTGGCCGGGGAAATCCTGGCGCGCCAGCAGGGGCGACCTGGCTAGTTGCAGCCGCCCGTCATCAATTCTTCATTTCGGCTTTGCAAAAATGTATGATTGGCGGGGCAAGACCAGAGTACTCTGGCCCTCCCTGTCCGCAGACTGAAGGATTGGCAATGAGCTCGGCGAAACCCCGTCAGCGGGAGAAGGAGCAAGCACCCGAGGCTGCTCCTCTACCCTCCACATCCCTTGGGCCGGCACGCTTCTACAATCGCGAGCTGTCCTGGCTGCAGTTCAATCGGCGCGTGCTGGAAGAGGCGCGCAACACCCACCACCCGCTGCTGGAGCGGCTGCGCTTTCTGTCGATTTCGGCCTCCAACCTCGACGAGTTTTACATGGTCCGGCCGCCGGGCTTTACGGCCAGGTCACCGCCGGCGTCGTACAACCCAGCCAGGATGGCCTCACCCCGCGCAGCAGCTCTCGGAGATCACGCGCTTTGCCGGAGCCCTCGCCACGGACCAGCAGGCCTGCTGGAGCGTGCTGAAAGCCGAAATGGCGACGGCGGGCATTCCATATCGTCGAACCCGAGGACCTGCAGCCGCCCGACCGCGATTAGCTCGAGCGCCAGTTCCTGGCGCACCATCTTCCAATTCTGACGCCGATCGCCGTCGATCCCGCCCACCCTTCCCGTTCATTCAGAATACGGGCCTCACCGTCGGCGTCGAGCTGCGGCGCGATCGCGACAACAAGACCATGCACGCGCTGTTGCCGATTCCGGGCAGCTTGCGCGTTTCGTGCGCTTGCCGGAGATCGGCCGCACGCCCGGAGGGCGATGAGCCGCCACCGCACCGGTTCATCCGCATCGAATCGGTGATCGCCATGTTCTTGTCGCGCCTGTTTCCGGGCTTCTGGCGCGCAGCCAGGGAGCCTTCCGGGTCCTGCGCGATAGCGACATCGAGGTGCAGGAGGAAGCCGAGGACCTGGTGGCGCTCTACGAGACGGCGCTGAAACGCCGCCGCCGCGGCAACGTGATCCGACCTCGAGATCGACGGGCAGATGCCGGCGCGCCTGCAGCGCTTCGTCGTGCAGGAACTCGAGCTCAGCGAGGATGCCATTTTCGTCAAGGAGGGCATGCTCGGGCTGGCCGATACCTCCCAGCTCATCGTTTCCGAGCGGACCGATCTCGTCTTCAAACCGCTCAATATCCGCTTCCCGGAGCGCATTCGCGAATTCAACGGCGACTGCTTCGCGGCCATCCGCAAGAAGGACATCGTGGTACACCATCCCTACGAGTCCTTTGACGTCGTCGTGCAGTTCCTGCGCCAGGCTGTGGCCGATCCCAACGTGCTGGCGATCAAGTGGACGCTCTATCGAACCTCGAAGGACAGCCCGATCGTACAGGCGCTGAAGGAGGCCGCCGATCTCGGCAAGTCCGTCACCGCGCGTGCGTGGAGCTAAAGGCGCGCTTCGATGAAGCCGCCAATATCCGCTGGGCCCGCGACCTGGAGAGCGCCGGCGTGCACGTGGTCTACGGCTTCATTGAGCTCAAGACGCACGCCAAGCTCGGCCTGATCGTGCGCCGCGAAGGCGGCGAACTTGCCACCTACTGCAACATCGGCACCGGCAACTATCATCCCGTCAACGCCAAGATCTACAGCGACCTGTCGTTCTTTACCGCCGATCCCGTGGTCAGCCGGGACGTCGACGCGCATTTTCAACTTCGTCACGGGCTACGCCGAGCCCGCCGAAATCGAGGTGATGGCGGTCTCCCCGCACGGCATTCGCGCACGCATCCTGGGCCACATATCGCGATGAGATCGGCCACGCCAAGGCAGGGCGACGGGCGGCGATCTGGATGAAAATGAACTCGCTGGTCGACGGCCAGATCATCGATGCCCTCTACGAAGCCAGCCAGGCCGGTGTCGAGGTCGACCTCGTGCGTGCGCGGCGTCTGCTGCCTCAGGCCGGGAATCCCGGGCTCTCCGAGCATATTCGGGTCAAGAGCATCATCGGCCGCTTCCTGGAGCATGGGCGCGTCTATTGCTTCGGCGCCGGACACGGGTTTGCCTGCGCCCAAGGCCCTGGTCTATATCAGCTCGGCGGACATGATGCCGCGCAACCTCGACCGTCGCGTTGAGGTTATGGTCCCGATCACCAACCCGACGGTGCACGAACAAATCCTCGACCAAATCATGGTTGCCAACCTGAAAGACAATGAGCAAAGCTGGCGCGTCTTGGCCGATGGCACCTCCGAACGCATCGGGCCGAGCGCCGGCGAGGAACCGTTTAATGCCCACGAGTATTTCATGACCAACCCGAGTCTTTCTGGGCGCGGGCAGTCATTGAAGGATAGCTCACCGCGCCGGTTCAGCGTTGCCTAGAAGAAACGAGCTGGCAAAGGGCGCTAGGGCGTGACGCGCGATAACGCCGATTTTGGCGCAGGGGTGAGCTTGAACCCATCGGCGTCGTCGATATCGGCTCCAATTCGGTACGGCTCGTCGTCTATGAAGGGGCGGTGCGAAGCCCGACGCCGATTTTTAACGAAAAGGTGCTTTGCGGCCTCGGCCGACAGGTTGCCTCCACCGGCCGCCTCGGCGCCGAGAGCGTCGAGCGCGCTTTGGCGGCACTGGCGCGGTTTCGCGCCATAAACCGCATTCTGCGCGTCAAGAATGTGCGCGCCATCGCCACCGCCGCCTGCCGCGAGGCCGCCGACGGCCCCGATTTCATCGTGCGCGGGGAAGCGGTGTTAGGGGCCCCGATCCAGGTGCTCTCCGGCGAACGTGAGGCCGCGCTGGCCGCGCAGGGCATCATGATGGGCTTCCAGGCCCCCGACGGCGTGGCCGGCGATCTCGGCGGGGGCAGCCTCGAGCTCATCGACATCAATGTCGACACCTTGCGGCAGGCGGCCACGCTGCCGCTCGGCGGTTTGCGCTTGATCGATACCTCCGCCGGCCGGATCGACAAGGCCGTCGACCTGGTCGACGAGCAGGTCCAACGCGTTCGCTGGCTGGAGGACGGGCACGATCGGGCCTTCTATGCGGTCGGCGGTGCTTGGCGGGCCATCGCCCGGCTGCACATGGAGGAAGTCAACTACCCCCTGCGCGTGATGCACGGCTATGCCATGCGGACCGAGGAGGCGATCGCCTTCTGCGAGGACATCCGCAAGACAAAGCGGCTCTCGACGCTGTTGGGAATTGAGGACATTCCGCGACCGCGCCGCGAGGTGCTGCCGTTCGGGGCGCTGGTGCTGGAGCGCCTGTTGAAGCGGCTGAAGCCGCGGAGGTACATTTCTCCGTATTCGGCATTCGCGAAGGTCTGCTCTTCAGCCTGTTGTCGGAAAGCGAACGTCGGCGCGATCCACTGCTGTCGTTTTGCGCCGACTACGCCCAGTTGCGCTCGCGCTCGGCCGAGCACGCCGCGGAGCTTTGTACCTGGACCGATGCCCTCTTCGAGGCGCCGGGCCCGAAGGAGACCGAGGAGGAACGACGGCTGCGGCATGCCGCCTGCCTGTTGTCCGACATCAGCTGGCGCGCCCACCCCGACTACCGTGGCGAGCAGAGCCTCAACCTGATCGCCCATACCGCCCTCGGTGGCATCGATCACCCAGGTCGCGTGTTTCTGGCACTCGATTTATTTCCGCCACATCGGCACCGCCGCCGACGCCAACGCCGACAGCCGGTTGTCGGACCGGCTCAAGGACCTGGTCAGCAAAAGCAATACCGGCGTGCCCGGATCATCGGCGCGGCCATTCGTGCCGCGCACATGCTTTCCATTGGCCGCCCGGGTATCATCGATGAGACCACCTTGTCTCACGAACGCGATCGCTTGGTGCTGACGCTACCCAAATCTTATGCTGCCCTCGATGGCGAGCGCCTGCGGCGCCGCTTCGCCGTGCTGGCGAGCCTACTGGAACGCGTCCCCGAGGTGCGCTTGAGGCCTGACGGCAAGCCATTGCGGGGCCCGGGCAGCCCCATCGACGAGGATCTCCCTGACGGCGCCGAGACCGCCTATAGATTGGCGCACGGACGCCATGATCCTATCTTAGGGTATTGAACAAGCTGGGCTGGATGGGCTTTGAGATGGCCGAAGATCCCTACAAGGTGCTAGGCGTGCCGCGCACGGCACCCGACGAAGAGATCCGCCGGACCTACCGCAAACTGGCGAAGGAACTGCATCCGGACCTCAATCCCGCCAACCGAGCCCAAGCCGAGGAACGCTTCAAGAAGGTGTCGGGGGCCTACGAGATTGTCGGCGACCCGGAAAAGCGCAAGCAGTACGACCGTGGCGAAATCGATGCCAACGGCGAGCAGCGCCGCAGCTATCAACGCGCCCACGCCGGTGGCAGCCCGTTTGCTGGCCGCACGGGCGGTGCCCGTCCAGGCGATGACTTCGGCTTTGGTGACATTTTCTCCGATTTATTCGGCTCGATGCGGGGTGGCCGTGGCACCGATCCGGCCTTCCGCCTGCGCGGCCAGGACATCCGTTACACGTTGGAGGTCGATTTTCTGGAGGCCGTCAACGGAGCGACAAAACGCGTGACCATGCCCGAAGGCGGCGTGCTCGATCTCAATGTCCCGGAGGGCGTCACCGACGGCCAACTCTTTGCGCCTGCGCGGCAAAGGTGGCGCCTCGGGCCGTGGCGGTGAACCTGGCGACGCGCTGGTTGAGGTGCGCGTGCGCCCGCATCAACAGTTCAAGCGTGCGGGCGATGACATCACGTTTGAGCTGCCAATCGCGATCGACGAGGCAGTGATCGGTGCCAGGGTCGAGGTCCCGACCATCTCGGGACGGGTCCAACTCACAATCCCCAAGGGCACCAGCTCGGGCCGCGTCTTTCGCCTCAAGGGCAAGGGCGTTCGCAACAGCGCCACCGGTAACACGGGTGACCAACTCGTGACGGTGCACATCGTGCTTCCCGACAAGATCGACGATGAACTTTCCTACTTCCTCTCCGAGTGGCGTTTGAAGCACCGTTACAATCCCGGTCGCTCGAGCTGAGCCCAACAGCCAAGTTCAAACCTCGTCACGCCCCTGTGACAGGCCTTTTTGGCCGTCCGTTGACGCCATATCTGGGCAAGAACAGATGAACAACCGCAAAGCCTCGCCAAGGCTCGAGGCTGCAATCCGCCAACAACACAAGCCGCTAAGCCGGACAAAGCAATGCGCAAGGAACAGAAAATGAAGATGATTATCATTGGCGGGGTCCTGACGGCAGCGCTGCTCTTTGCCGTTGTGTCCTCAATCCGGGCCGATAGCCCGCACTGGGTTGCTGGTGGTCTCTTGGCCGATGGCCCGACGCTGGCTAGGCCGGCGCCCGCAAACGGGGCCTGATGCCAGCCTGACGGCGGCGCCAAAGGCCCTCCGAGCTGAAACTTGAGGTGGTAGAAGACCTGCTCAGATTGGCGTTGCTCAAGCCTTGCCGTGCATGTGTTATTGTCCGTCCCCGCGCAGGGAAGCGGTCGTCCGCGAGGAGGGCATCGATGCATTTCGGCCAATTTAACTTGATGGGATACCGCACACCCGGCGCCAAGCCGCATGAGCTTTATGACAATGCCATCGAGCAGGTGAAAGCCGCCGAGGCCAACGGCTTTGAAATCGCCTGGTTCGCCGAACACCACTTCTCGAACTATTGCGTGTGCCTTCCCCGCTCATGATGCTGGCGCGGTTGGCGGGCGAGACCAAGCGCATCAAGCTTGGCTCAGCCGTGGTGGTGACGCCGCTCTACCAACCCGTGCGGCTGATCTCGGAAGTTGGCATGGTGGATGCCCTGACGCATGGCCGGCTGGTGCTGGGGGTGGGAAGCGGCTACCAGCCCTATGAGTTCGAACGCTTCGGGAAGCGCTGGAGCACTCCGTACCCAAGCTCTTCGAATTCATGGACATGTTGGAGCTCGCCTTTAGCCGCGATACCTTCAGCTACCAGGGCAAATATTTCACCTTGCCTGAGACCCACATCGCCTCACGGCCGTTTGGGCGTCTGCCAGAGATCTGGGTCGCCGGCGACAATGCCCAGTTGCATCAAATGGCGGCCCGCAAGGGTTGGACGGTGATGCTGACGCCGCGCCATGCCAGCATTCCCCAGCTGCTCGACATGCGCCACCGTCTTGCCGACATCTATGCCTCCCAGGGTCTTGATCGCTCGCGCGTGGCGATTGCGCCGTTGCGCCATGTCTGCATCACCGATGCCAAGGCCGAGGCGCAAAATTTCATCGACAATGTTCGCCATCAGATTCGGCTCTCGCAGAGCCTGCGCTTCCGCGAGGAGCTCATCGACGGCACCATGCTGGTCGAGAAGCTCCTACAAGAACGAGCGCCCCCATTGAAGGGCTCGCGCAAAACGTTTTGGTTGGCGATGCCGAAACCGTGGCCGAGCGATTGGCCGCCCTCGTGCGCGGCGCGACCCAAGCACATGCTGCTGCACTTTCAGGCCGGGGCCTCACCGCAAAAGATGGCGTTGCGGTCCATCGAAGCGTTCGCCGAGCGGGTGCGGCCAAAGCTGGAAAAGGAGCTAGGACCGCTCGATCGCCTCGGCATTGAGGAGGCAGCCTAGCGACCATGCAGATGGTTGCTCGTGCCGGAGGCACGGACCGTACTAGCGGGCCGGAGGCACGGACCGTACTAGCGTGCCGGAGGCACCGACCGTACTAGCGGGCCGGAGGCACGGACCGTACCAGTGGGCCGGAGGCACGCCACCCCCTCAGCTCGCCGAACGCACGAACCCTGCCGGAGTTGGCGACCGCCTTTCCTGTCAGGTCCTTGCGGGCTGCGGGTGCGAGGCTTTGCGCTCAAGTGGGGACGGAGGCGCGGCCTCGGCCAGCAATTTTTCGTGTTTCAGCTCGCGCCAGAAGTCGGCCGGGATCACAGCAGACATGCGCGCCATGTTTTCGCGCACTTCGGTGGGCTTGAGCGCGCCCGCGACAATTGAGGCAAAGGCGCGGGTGCGCCAAGGGGAACTTGAGCGCCGCGCTCGTGAGATCGACTCTATGGCGCTGGCACACCGCCTCGATCCGACGGACTTTCTCGAGGATCGGCATTGGTGCTGGCTGGTAGTCGTAGGTCGCGCCCGCGCGGGCGCCCGTGGCCAGGATCCTGAATTGAGCGGGGCCGCCAGCAGGATCGACATGTTCTTCTTCTCGCACAGCGGTAAGAGCTCATCGAGCGCCCCTGCTCCAACAGGGTGTAGCGACCCGCCAGCATGATGCAGTCGAGATCGGCCTCACGCGCGAAGCGAAGGCTCATCGCCGTCTCGTTGAGGCCGACGCCGATGGCCTTGATGACGCCGGCGCGACGCAGCTCGACCAGGGCGGGATAGCTGCCGGCCATCGCCTCGGCAAAGCGCCGATCGGCCTCGGCCTGACTGCCGTGCGTGTGCACATCGGCGTCATGGATCAAAGCAATGTCGAGGCGCGGGAGCCCCAAGCGCAGCAGTGACTGCTCGAGCGAGCGCAAGGTGCCATCGCGGCTGTAGTCGAAGGTTGCCTTGAAGGGCAGGCCACCGGCACGCCAGCCCTCCACGCGCTCGCCCGGCCGTAGCGGGGTCATCCAACGGCCGACTTTGGTCGACAGCACGTAATCGTCGCGCGGGTGCGGACGCAGGGCATAGCCGAAAATGAGTTCGCTGCGGCCATAGCCGTAGTAGGGCGAGGTGTCGAAATAGCGAATGCCGCCGTCGAAGGCGGCGGCCAGCGCCTCTGCACCCTGCTGGTCGCTCAGGGCAGAAGCGAAAGCCGCCGATCGGGGCCCCGCCGAAACCCAGCGCGCTCGTCATCACCGACGTGCCGCCCACCCGACGCCGTTCGAACGCCATGCTGGTCATAGCTTGCGCTTCCTCGTTGGCAGCGCCGTTTGGTTTTCAAGGCGCCGGTTCGGTGGATGGTTGCGGGCCGAGGCCCGGCTGTCAACTCGCCGCCGCCGCTCAGATCAGCGCTGCCAGCCGCGCAATGCCGGTGTCGATCTCGGCCTCGGTGGCGAGCGAATAACTCAGGCGAAGGTGGTCGTGGCCGCTGCGATCGAAATAGAAGGCGGCACCCGGTACGAAGGCCACCCCGGCCTCTTCCACGGCGCGCCCCAACAGAACGGCGCTGTCCCGGCCGTTGGGGAGCCGCAGCCATACGAACAACCCGCCCTTGGTTCGCTCCAGCAGCAGCCGTTTGGCATATGGCGCGCAAGCGCGGCCAACAAACGATCGCGCCGACGTCGATAGTGCGCGCGGGCCGCGGCGACCTGCCGGTCGTAGACGGTCTCGGCCAAGCGGTGCATCACCATCTGATTGAGGGTGGCGCTGTTGAGGTCGGAGGCCTGCTTGACGAGCACCAGCCGGCGGATCAGGGCGCGCGGTGCGACGATCCAGCCGACCCGCAAACCGGGAGAGAGCGTCTTGGAGAATGTGCCGCAGTAAATTGTGCGTGCCGCTTCGATGCTGCCGCAGCGTGCCACATCCAGGGCCAGGATCGAGGGCCTGGGCTCGCCCTCGAAGTTGAGCGCTGTAGGCCGCGTCTTCGACAATCGGAACATCGAGTTGCCGGGCCAGATCAAGCAGGCCCTCGCGCGCGGCCGTCGACAGCGTCTCGCCCGTGGGATTGGCAAAATCAGGCACCACGTAGGCGAGCTTGACGGCGCCGCCACCCTCCGCCGCGGCCGTCCGGTAGGAGTGCGGCGTCCGGTTTCCCTGTTCGGGGCGAAGCTCCTCGTAGCGCGGCTCGTAGGCAGCGAAAGCCTGGAGGGCCCTGAGATAGTGGGCATCCCCACCAGCGCCGTATCGCCCGGGAGATGGAGCAGCCGGGCCAGGAACTCTAGGGCTTGCTGCGAGCCATTGGTGATGACGATATTGTCTGGCGCGCAGGGAACGCCGAGGCGACGCATGTCGTGGGCGATCCACTGGCGCAAGGGCGCATAACCCTCACTCACCGAGTATTGCAGCCCCACCCCGGCGGAGGTCGGGTGCGACAGGACGTCGGCGTAGGCGGCGCCGATCTCGGCGACGGGAAAAAGTGCTGGATCGGGGATCCCGCCGGCGAAGGAGATGACGTTGGGCCGCTCCAACACTTTGAGGAGTTCACGGATCTCGGAGGCAACCATGCGCTGGGCGCGGTGGGCATACCGTGGCTCCCACTCAGTCGCTTGGCCGCTGATCGTCATCGCTGGCTCCTGGGCTCCCCTTTGGCCCGGCTCGATTATGTCAGCAATGCTGACCTATTCGCAAGCCGGCAAATCATGTGTTGTAAATCAATGAGATTTTCGCGGGGGTTTGGGGGTTCAGCGGCTCGCGATGCCAAATTCCGAAAAAGGGCATAAAGGCAACCGGATCGCCCCACTTCACCTCCGGCACATCTTCGGGGATCTCGATCAACCCATCGGCGGCGCGCAGCCCGGAGATTAAGCCCGAGCCATCGCGCGGAAATTTGACGACCGCCCAGCCCTGCGGCGCCGGCACGAGCATGCCGCGCCAGAACTCGCGCCGCCCCAGCTTGCGATTGGGAAAGGCGAAGTGCGCCGGCAAGCTAACGCGGCGCGGCTCGGCCACGGCGCGCCGCCCAGGCGTCGCAGCAGGGGCCACACGTAGAGCAGAAAGCAGACAAACACGGCGACGGGATTGCCTGGCAGACCGACCACGATGGCGTCGCCGATTTGGCCGAAAATCATTGGACGCCCGGGCTTGATGGCAAGCTGCCAAAGGTGCCGCTTGCCCAAGCGCAGCGAGCGCCGTCGCCATATGGTCTTCCTCGCCCCGGCTGGCGCCTCCCGAGGTGATGATGACGTCGTAGGCCGCCGCCGTTTCGGCCAACCGGCGCCGGACGATCTCGGCATCGTCGGGCAACACCGCCGAGATCGACGACCCCCGCACCCGCTCCGGCATCTGAGACCCACCAGCATGGGCGCTGTTGGCATCGTAAACCTGTCCCGGCGGCAGCGACGCCCCTGGGCGCACGATCTCATCGCCACTGGCTAGGATGGCGACCTTGAGCCGTGGTAGCAGGCAACCTCGGCCAACCCTAAGGCGGCAAGCGCGGCCAGATCCTGCGGCCGCAACAGCGACCCCGCGTCGAGCACCGTCTCTCCGGCTTCGACGTCCTCGCCCGCCTTGCGCACATTGGCTCTTGGCTTGAGGCCGCTGGGGATGCTCACAACCGCGCGGCCATTCTCGAGCGCGCGTGCGCGTCTTCCTGCATCGCCACGGTATCGTGGCCGTCTGGCATGACGGCGCCGGTGAAGATCCGCACCGCGGTGCCTGGCGGGGGCACACCGCGCAGGGGTGACCCGCTGCGGCCCGCCCGCCGAGCGTCAACATCGCACCGACGTCCCCGCGATAGTCGGCGGCCGCGAAGGAGTAGCCGTCGACGGCGGCATTGGTGTGCGCGGGCACGTCCTGCGCGGCGACGGCGGGGTCGGCAAGGATCCGGTTCAGGGCATCGGCGAGCCGCACGCGCTCACGCCCAACTACCGGTCGCACCCGGTCGCGCAGGATCGCCAACGCCTCGTCGTGGCGCAGGCGCGGCCGGTCGCTCAGAAAACAGTCGTCGAGGAGCTTCTTGTCCATGCCGTTGTACAGACGTCCTGCCTCGTTGCTGCCGAACTCCATCCGGCCGCAGCGCAATCCAACCAAAAGGCGGCGGCGAGCTATGCGCAGGGTGGACCAGTGGGTGGCCACTGGGCTCGGATGCGGCCCGGCACGATCGCCGACCTCAAAAGATCAGCCCCGGATGGGTTATCTCGTCGAGCGGCCAGATCGGACGCTGGACGCGGGCGTAGGGTACGCGGCGATAGTCGCGCGCCAGCGGCGCATCGCTATCGGCATAGAGCACCTTTTTCGCAATCGGCCCGAAGGCGGCCATGAAATGATTGGTGGACTTGAGAACCAAAATCCGCTTTCGCGCCGGATCGATGCCAAGGTTACTGAACAGCTCAAGACCCAAGGCTTGCGTGCGGTTGCTGATCAGAACGACATCGATGCCGCCGATGCGCACCGCGGCGCAGTCACCGAGCGGAACCTTGGTGGGACCAAAGCTTTGCCAGCCAGTCCCTGGCAAGGCCAATCACCGTCACCTGCGCATCGAACGGCTGGCCGGAGGCCGGTCCGGTCTTGCCACCCACGCGCAGCGGGAAAGCTGGCGCCGCACGCCGGCATCGAAGCAGAGCTTGACGGCCACCGGGTCCCAGATCGGTCCGAGCGCCGCGCGTCCACCACATTGCGCGCAACCAGCGCGCGCAAGATGCTGGTGTTGTCGGACGGGCTCCACCGCCGGCGTTATCGGCCGGCTCGGCGATGACGACGGGCGCCAGCGTCTTAGGCGGCGCGCGGTCGCAACCGCCGCCTCAATATCGAGGTATTCCGGCATGGTCTTGCCACGCATCGCCGACCAGCTCTCGCCGAGCTCTTGCGCTAGCGTATTGGCCTTGCCCTTGTCGCCATCGGCAATCACGAGCACGCGGCCGGAAAGCCTCAGGGACATCGGCATAGGGAAAGCAGTGGCCAATCGAAATGGACAGAATGCCATCCTTGCCCTCCAGCGCCTTGACCTTGTCGACGAAACGCCGCATCAGCGGCAGCGTGGTCGGGATAGCTTCTGGATCTGGCGACAATCGTAGACCGACATGACCGGCGCAATTTGGCCACGCAGCGTCGCCAGCATGAGATCGAGCACCTCCTCGGCGCGTTCGACGACATCGGTGTGTGGAAACTCCTTATAGCAGGACGATAATGTCGGAGAGCTCGACGCGCTTGCAGCGTTAGGTGGCAATGCGGATCGAGCTCGACACCGATCACGCAACTGGCGCGGAACGATCTCGCGCACGCGCGCAAGAATGTCACCCTCCACGTCGTCGTAACCGTAGGCCACCATGGCCCCGTGCAGGCCTAGCAACACGCCGTCGACCGGCAGCGCGCTTTTTGAGCTGGGCCAGGATTTCATCGCGCATGGCCTCGTAGTCTTGGCCCGGTTGGTCGTGCCGGCCGGGCTGGCGGCAAAGCAGCTGCCCTCGATTAGGCGTAAACGCCGTCCTTGGCAGCGCGCCTGCGGGCGACGAACAGTGGAGCGGTGCAACATGCGCGGTGCATCATCGGGATGCTCCCCGGCCGCAGGAAGACGCTCTCCTTGTAGGAGGCGAGGCTGGTGGGCAGCGGCGAAAAGGTGTTGGTCTCGGTGGCAAGCGTCGCCGTGAAGATGCGCATTTTGCTTTCCTCCAGACTGGGCGAGGGTGCGAGCCGAAAGCAGCCCAGCCCCCTTGTTGGGACATCGCAACGCCGGGCGTCAAGGGCAGCAGGCCTGCCGGCGGAGGAGCATCTCGGCGCCGACCGCGGACAACGGTCACGCGGCACGGCCACCGCCCCGGAGCGGCCATGACGCCTGACTTGCAAGGGCCTGCACGCGCGCCCCGTGGGCCGGCCGTGGCGCCCTGCGCAACGGTGCCCGTGAATTCTTGCGCCTTTTTGCTCGCCGCTGTTACACGGGCGCTGATAAAACGGCCGGCAAGGCGGCCGCAAGCCATGGATCACGCGTGAACAAGCCCACCCCGACCGTCGTCCCGCCAGCCGGCATCAGCGCGCCGAGGCCATCCGTCGGGCGATGACGCTGCATCGCAGCGGCAAGCTCGAGGAGGCGGCGAGGCTCTATCGCGCCATCCTCGCCGCCGCACTCAACGACTTTGATGCCCTGCATTTGTTGGGGTGCTGTTGAGCTCGCGGCGCGCAGTCGACCGAGGCATCGAGCTGATCAAACGGGCGCTGGCGCTGCAACCGGAGTTCGCCGGCGCGCACAACAACATGGGCACGGCGCTGCTCGCGGCAAAACAAACCCAACAAGCGCTCGCGAGTTTTCAGCGCGCCGTCGAACTCGCAGGCCGACTTCGCCGAGGCGCACAGCAACCTCGGCAATGCGCTGGCCGACCTGGGCCGCCGCGAGGAAGCCGTCGCCAGCCATCGGCGAGCCATTGCCCTCAAACCCGACTACGCGGAAGCCCACAACAATCATGGGCAACGTCCTCATTGCGCTCGGGCGCTTCGATGAGGCGGCCGAGGCGTGCCAGCGCGCCCTAAAGATCAGACCCGAATATGCCAAAGCGCATAACAATCTGGCGACGGCTCATGCCCGACAAAGGCGCGACGAAGAGGGCGATCCCCGCCTTTCGCCAGGCCATTGCCGCCAGCCCCGATTTTGCCGAAGCCTATCGCGGCCTCGGCAACGCGCTCTTTGGCTCCTGCGGCGCCACGACGAAGCCGTCGTGGCGCTTGAGCGCGCCGTCAGGCTGCGGCCCGATGATGCCGATGCTCACATCAGTCTCGGCAGGCAGCGCCTTGAGCGCGCAACGACAAATGGGCAACGCGGCCGCCGCCTATCGGCGCCGCCATTGCCTTGCAGCCCGACGACGCGGTCGCCCACCACAACCTAGGCAACGCCTTGGCGGCCGCCGGCGACCTGGAAGCCGCCGCCGCCAGCTACCGCCATGCCAGCGAGGCCATGACCGACGATGGTCACGCGCTTTTGCAGTACGTGCAGGTCTCAAAAAGCAAATGTGCGCCTGGCGCCAGCGCGCCGTACTCGGAAGCGGTGCTACAACGAGCCTCGAGATGGCAAGCTGAATGGGTCACCCTATCCCATCCTCGCCATCGCCGATGATGCCGCCGTGCAGCAGGCGGCGGCGCGGGCCTATTGTCCGGCACAGGATCGGCAGCGGCTATCCCGCGTTGTGGAACGGCGAGAGCTAGCAAACACCGGCGGATCAAACTGGCATATTTCTCCTTCGATCTGCGCGAGCACCCCGCCGCCCGTCAGATCGTCGACCTGATCGAACGCCACGACCGTTCGCAATTCGAGGTATTCGCGGTCTCGTGCGGACCCGACGACAAGAGCGCGCTGCGGCGCAGGGTGTCTCAGGCCTGTGATCACTTCATCGACGTGTGGCTGCTTGCCGATGCGGCCATCGCCAAAAAACTAGCGCGCTCGAGATCGACATCCTCGTCGATCTCGATGGCCACACTGGAGGAAAGCCGCAGCTGGGCACTGGCCTGGCGTCCGGTGCCCGCCCAGGTGGCCTACCTCGGCTGTACCCGGCGACGATGGGCGCCGATTTCATCGATTATGCCATCGTCGACCGCACGGTGGTGCCCGAGGAGCAGCAGCCGTTCTTCTCTGAAAAGCTGATCTACTTGCCCGATTGCTTCTAAGTCAGCGACAGCAAGCGGCCAGTGCCGCCTGCGCCGCCGCCACGCGCAAAGCTGGGCCTGCCCGACAATGCCCTGGTGTTTTGCTTGTGCTCCAACAATAGCTTCAAGCTCACGGCGGCGTTCTTCGAGGTCTGGATGCGGCTGCTCCGCCGCCGTGCCGGGCAGCGTGCTTTGGCTGGTTGCCGACAATCGCTGGGCTGAGGCCAATCTGAAGGACGAGGCGCGTCGAGCCGGCATCGACCCGGCGCGCACTGGTCTGCGGCACGCGTCGACTATCAACGCTATCTTAGCCATCAGCGCGCCGCCGATCTCTTCCTCGACACCTCTCCCTACAGCGGCGGTGCCACCCGCAATGACGCGCTGTGTGCGTGCCGGCTGCTGGTGATTACCTGCTTAGCGGCAGCAGTTCAGTGCCTCGCGCATGGCGGGAAGTCTGCTCAAGGCCATCGGCATGCCCAGAGCTCGTGACCCATTCGCTTGCCCAATACGAGGAGCTGGCACTGGCTTTGGCCAGGTCCCCGGCCCGCCTGGCCTCCTCAAAGGCCAACTTGCGCACAACAAAACGTCCACCGCCCTATTCGATACGGAGCGATTTTGCCGCAACGTGGAAGCAGCCTTCGGCAGAGATGTGGCGAGTGAGCGAGGCCGGGCGAACAACCCTCCTCGTTCTCGATCGAGCTGGCGCCGCAGTAAGCCTCAAGCCAAGCGCCTATTCGACGCCCTTAAGGTGCGCTATGAGGCGCACGGGGGTGGTGAAGCTTTCCGGAAGGCGCCCGTTATGTCGAGTTCGATCCGCGGCGCCGATCTCGTCGTGCGCGCCCTAGCGCTGGCGGGCATTCGCAAGTCTTCACCCTGTCCGGCAACCACATCATGCCGATTTTCGATGCCGCACTCGGCTCGAGTCTGGGCTTGCTGCACGTGCGCCATGAGGCGGCAGCCGTGCGCATGGCGGATGCCTGGGGTCGATTGATCGGCCAATGCGGCATTGCCTTGGTCAGCGGCGGCGCCGGACGCCAATGCTCGCCGCCCTTGGCGACGGCGAGGCGGCGCACGCCCGCCACGGCTGCTGTCAACACGCCGGTCTCAAGGGCTCGGGCGCGGCGCCTTCCAGAGTTGCGCCGGCGCGGACATGGCAGCCCGGTGACCAAAGCTGCCTGGACGGCGCAAACGCCCGGGCTCGGCCACGACATCGCGCGCGCCATCGCCACGGCCATCTCCGGCAGGCCAGGTCCGGTGCACGTGAGCTTGCCCTTCACGGTGTTGCTGGAGGCGCGGGTGGGAGATGCGCGCCGACCTTCTGCCCCCGGCCGATGCCTTCCGGGTTCGCGCGCAAGCTCGAGCCGGCGGCGACCGAGGCGGTGCTCGCGTGCATGCGCGAGGCCCGCAAGCCACCCGATCCTCGGTGACCGATGCTGTGCCATCGCGACGGTCCCGCCCTCTTGAGCAGACTCGAGGCCGCGACCGGCGTGCCCTCGATCGGCATGGAAAGCCCGCGCGCGCTCAACGATCCGCGCCTCGGCGCCCTTTGCCGAGGTGCTCCGCAGCGCGCCGATCTCGTCGTTCTTTTATGGCAAAGCTCGATTTCACGCTGCGCTTTGGCGATGCGCCCTACCTTGCCCCGCATTGCCGGTTTGTCGCCATCGATCCCGACGCCCGCATGCTGGCGCGGCTCGTCGATGACAAGGGCAATCGTGTCTTGCTGCACGGCAAAAAGCCGATGCCGCCGCCGCGGCCGAGACGCTGATCGCGCATGCTCCCGCGCCGGTAGGCGGCGGCCTGGAGGCAGACGTGCCGCGGCGCGCTCGCCTACCGGCCGTCGGCTTGGTCGAGCCTGCGCCGGCGGCGGCCGACAAACTACACCCCATCGAGCTCTGCCGCGCGCCCTGGCGGCCCAGGTGGAGGAGAAAGCGGACGGCGTGCTGAGCTCGCGACGGCGGCGAGATCGGCCAATGGCCGCAGGCGGTGCTGGCCCCGCGCCGCCGTCGTCATCAACCGGCACCGCCGGCTGCCATCGGCGCGCTATCCCTTTGCCCTGGCGGCGCGCATCGCCGAGCCGCGTGCTCCGGTGATCGCCGTGATGGGCGACGGCAGCTTCGGAACGTTCCATATGTGACGAGTTCGATACCGCCGTGCGCTACGGCCTCCCCTTCGTTGCCGTTGTCGGCAACGATGCCTGCTGGAATGCCGAGCACCAGATCCAGCCTCAGGGACTACGGCACAGACCGCACAGCACGGCTGTCGCCTGCTGCCGAGCCGCTCGACCTGGTCGCGACGCGCTCAGGGGCCACGGCGAGGCATGTCACCGCGTCAGATCAGCTGGCGGGGCGCTGGCGCGATGCGCTCGCGGCCGAAGCAAGCCCAAGCCTGCCTCAACGTCATGATCGAAGGCGTGCCAGCGCCCACGTTCAAGCGTTAGCGCGGCTGCTGGCCGGGCACCGCACCGCCCGGCATCTGCCACAATCGCGCTCTTGAGCCCGCGGGCGCGAAGCCGACCATATCAGGGGAGCGGGGCAAATGCTATTGCGAGGCCATGCCATGCGAGCATCCGATCATCGTTGGCGCCGGAGGCTGGTATCTTGGTCGCCTTTGCGGCCCGAGGCCCAATCATCCAGGCAAACGTATTCACACATCCACCGCCGCAGTCCCCACCGGTGGTCATCTTTGAGGCGGACGCCAACGCCCACACCGCCCCTGGCGTCCGGGTTAATCCGCCGAGGACGCATCAAGACGCATCTCGCCACCGATGCAAAGCCCCACGCCCAGCTTGCACCGATGGCCCCCGGGTCGGCAACGGTGGCTTATGGGCGTTCCAGTCGCTCGCCTAGATGTGAATAGCCCGCTTGCCTCAGCGCCAGCGCCGCCTCCTTGACGGCCTCGGTAAGGGTCGGGTGGGCGTGACAGGTGCGGGCCCGGCCTTCTGCCGAGCCCCCCGAACTCCATGATGGCGGTCGCCTCGGCGATCATCTCGCTGGCGGCGGCGGCGATGATATGCACGCCGAGAATGCGGTCGCTTGCTGGCATCGGCCAGAATTTTGACAAACCCATCAGTCGTCTCTTATTGACCTTGGCACGCGCGTTGGCGGTGAGCGGGAACTCTTGCCGACCTTGTAGGCGACATTGGCGGCCTTCAAGTCCTCCCCTCGCTTTTGCCGACGGTTGCCACCTCAGGGAAGGTGTAGATCCACATTGGGAATGGCATCGTGAGTTGACGTGGGCCGGTTTGGCCGGCGAGAGTTTCGGGCAGCGGCGATGCCCTCCTCCTCGGCCTTGTGCGCCAGCATGGGGCCGGCAATCACGTCGCCGATGGCGTAGATCCCCGCCACGTTGGTCTGGTAGCGCGTATCGACGATGACGCGCCGCTTGTTGTCGAGCTGCACGCCGGCCGCACTCGAGGCCGCAAAGGCCATCGGTGAAGGGCTCACGGCCGATCGCAACCAGCACCACGTCCGCCTCTCCACCCCGATCGGGGCACCGCCCGCAGCCGGCTCGATCAGTCACCTTTTGCTGGGCGCCGTTGCCCGGACAATGCCTGTCACCTTGCTCGCGCGAGCTTGAAACTCATCCCCTGCTTCATCGGCAGCCGCCGCAGTCCACAGCAGGCGCCACCTCGGCGTCGGTGCCGGGCAAAATGCGATCGAGAAACTCAACCGTCAGCACCTCGCTGCCAAGCCGGCGCCAAACCGAGCCGAGCTCCAACTCGACCACACCGGCACCGATGATCAGCAGCCGCTTGGGGAACCCGCGTGCAGCGAAAGTGCGCCCGTCGAGGACACCACCGTGTCTTCGTCAATATCGATGCCGGGCAGCTTTTGCAACGTCCGGAGCCCGTCGCGGCGATCCACGATGCTCCCTGGCCTCGAGGCTTCTCGCTGGCGCTCGCCATTGAGCGCAACCTTGACCCCGCCCGGAGCGATCAAGCTACCGGCACCGTGGAACACGTCGATCTTGTTCTTCTTGAGCAGGAAGGCAACGCCGCCGACGTTACCCTTACCCCCCTGGTCCTTAGGAGGCCAACATGCCGGCGAGATCGAGCTTTGGGGCTCACCTCGATACCCATGCTCCCCCACTGGCTCTGGAACTTTTGCCGATGTTACTCATTGGCACCATCGCGCCTGAAGATGAAAACCTGGAGGATGTGCGACTTGCCGTGGAGAAATGCCTCGACGCCCTGCGGCTGGTAAAATATTGACCGCCGGATTCGTGAACTGAGTGCCACGAGATTGCCGCGGCAGAACGCAATGGCGAGGACGATCGGCGGGTGGCATTGATCATGGAATATGGTGAGCTGGACCGCCGTCGAAAAGGTTTTGAACCTCAAAGCCAGATCGCTCACGCCGAAAGCAACTGAAGGATTCAGTGTGAGTTGTTGCGAGGATTTTCGCGAGTCGGGAGTTTGGAGTTGTGGAGTTAAGCGGTGACTAACGACGACAAAGATCGTGACGATGTAATGGAGCGCCTGCTCGAGTTGGGCGGCGACAAGAAATACCTGACTTTCGACGATCTGAATCGCGAGTTGCCTGACAACGTCGTCTCTCCCGACGACATCGAAGATGTTCTGCAAAAACTCGAAGGCTCCAACATCGCCGTCGCCGATTCTGACGAAAGACTGCTCGAGCAGGCTGCCGCCGTTGTCGCTGATGACGAAGACGATACTCGACGAAGACGTCGAGCTCGATCTCTCAGCCGGCGCCCTCGAGAAAACCAACGATCCGGTTCGACTTTATATCTGCGCGAGATGGGCGTCGTCCGCTGCTCACCCGCGAAGGCGAGGTGGCTATCGCGAAACGGATCGAGCGCGGCCAACTCAAGAACGCAAAAAGCGATTGCGCCGTTCGCCGATTGCGGTTAAGAGAACTGCTGAAGATCGGCGAAGAGCTGGAAGCCGGCGACGGCTAACATTCGCGAGATCGTACGTCTTCGCGAACAGGCCGAACTGACCGGTGACGAAGAATGACAAAGCCGAGTGAGTATCGAAGCCTGGACCATCGAAGGCATTCAAAACATCAGCAAGATTTTCAAGCAGGGCTTGAAAGAATGGGACAAACTGCGCGACAGAACAAAAGGCGTGCGCGCGGCAAAAAGAGCAAGAAAGTAGCTGCGCTTGCGGCGGCGAGTTGGCGCGTCTGCGCCTCGAGATCGCTCAGGAAATCGGCCGGCTGAACCTCACCGAGCGAGCGCGTCAACGATTGATCGGTTCGATTCGCGCCAGTGCAAAAAGAGGTCCGCGACGCCGAACGCGAAATCGATACGTTTCACTGAAAGACTCAACCGCAAAGCGCATCCGGCTCGACGATCAAAAGGAATTCAAGCGGCGCGTTTCCGTCGCGCCAAGAAGCGTCTGGTACAGATCGAGTTCGACCACAACATCCGCCGGTCGAGATCAAGCGATCGCTACAGGCGATCGTTATCGGTGAACAACAAACCGGACAGGCTAAGCGTGAACTAGTCGAAGCAAACCTCCGTCTGGTGGTTTCGATCGCCAAGAAATACACGAACCGTGGCTTGCAGTTTCTCGATCTGATTCAGGAAGGCAACATCGGCTTGATGAAGGCGGTCGACAAGTTTGAGTGGCGGCGTGGTTACAAGTTCTCGACCTACGCGACGTGGTGGATTCGCCAGGCGATCACGCGCGCGATTGCCGATCAGGCGCGCACCATTCGCATTCCGGTGCACATGATCGAAACGATCAACAAGCTGATTCGCACTTCGCGCTCATTGGTGCAGGAACTGGGTCGCGAGCCGACCAGCGAAGAGATCGCCAAGAAGATGGACATTCCGGTGTCGAAGGTTCGCAAGGTCTTGAAGATCGCGCAGGAGCCGATTTCGCTGGAAACCCCGATCGGCGAAGAGGAAGATTCACATCTCGGCGACTTCATCGAAGACAAGTCGATACTTGAACCCGGCGGATGCAGTTGTTGCTTCTAAATCTGCGCGAGATCACTGATGAGAGTACTTGGCTACGCTGACGCCTCGCGAGGAGAAAGTAATAAAGATGAGATTTGGGCTTAGGTTCAACCGGATCGGAACACACGCTGGAGGAAGTTGGTCAGCACTTCGCAGTGACTCGTGAAGCGCATTCGTCAGATCGAAGCACAAGCAGCGCTCCGCAAACTGACGCCATCCATCACGGTGAGCTCGACGGAAAAATTTGAAGGCGTTTTCTGATTCGATAGGACGCTCCAGTCATATCCGTGAACATCTGAATCCTATTTAAACGATAAGAAGGCCGACACTCTCTTGCAGGTGTAGTCAAACTCGTACATCGTACGCGTAACCGGGAAACTCTATCGGGCTCGTATGTACTGAACGCGCACCTCAATTCGACTGTCACTTTGGGCAGCCGGAGTGATGACAGCGTTCGAAGGCATCTCGGTACTCAGCCTTCACTCTTTTTGCAAGCTGTTCGCCGGCCCACGTCGGTTGGCATGCCCTGGGCAGCCGCCACATCCGCGTAGTGCTGCATCAGATCCTTGAACAGCTAGGCCTGATAGGCGACCGGTATGTACAGGTAACCGGCGTATCCACACGCACACCAACACGGCCATCGTGATGATGAACTTTAGTGCTCGCAGCCTCCTCGTTCGTTTGAGCGATCTTTGTTCATCAGTCGGACTTGTCTTTCTGTCTCCCAGTTGACTGAAGACCAGTGCGCAGCGAGAGACGCAGGACACTGCGCACTTACCTCGACTTCCGTCAACGATCTCGGGACGCCCGATTCCTTCGAGCAATACCCAATTTATCTTCCCGGCAACACTTTTCTTATCGTGTTGCAATGAGCGGATAATTTCGGTTGACGTCCAAATGATCCGCCCGCGGTAGCGTGTCCGCAGGAGTCGAACCGCTTCTCGCAAAGATTCTAACTCGTCACGTTCCCAGCAAGCCCAGATTCTTTGAAATCTCGCCTGCCACTAACATTCCGTAACCAACCGCTTCCCCGTGACGAAACACTCGATAGTGTGTAATTGCTTCGAGCGCGTGGGCAGTTGTGTGACCAAAATTCAAAATGCGCCTCGACCTCGTATCCGATCGCTTCGTAGATTCACGTTCATCGTCGGCCACAATAGATGCCTTGAATCTACAGTTGATCAGCAATCAACGACTCAAACTCGAAGTGACTGAATCGCACTTGCGCGTCAGTTTGAAAACGTTCTAATGTTTTCACTCGTCGACTTGAACATCGATTTGTTAGCAACTAGCGATTGCTTCACCATCTCGCAAAAGCCCGCAACTAGTTCTCGCTTCGGTAAACTCAGGAGAGTTTCAGTATCGATGGCAACCACTGGTGGCTGATAGAACGCACCCACCATATTCTTGCCGACGGGTAAGTTGATTCCGGTCTTTCCACCAACCGAAGAATCGATCTGCGCCAGTAACGTCGTAGGCATCTGAACGAAAGGAATGCCACGAAGGTAGATGGCTGCGGCAAACCCGGCCAAATCTCCAACCACTCCACCACCTAGAGCAACAACCAGATCGTTGCGCTCAAAACTGTTAGTCCCCAGAAATGAGACAGCCTTTTCAAGAACTGAAAACGACTTGAATCGTTCTCCTTCGGGCATGAGCCATTCAAAGATCTTTAGCTTTGAGCGTTTTAGACTCGCGACAATGTCAGCGCCGTAGAGACGAAAGACGCGTTTGTTTGATATCACCAAAACGCGTCGCGGTTCGAGGTCTTTTGAAACAGCAATCAGCTGGTCCAAGTCTTTGCGGATACCTGGTCAATCGTGATGTAGCTTGTCCGCTTACTTCCGTTAAGTGAGATCGGGAACCGGTGCATTGGAAAAGTGAAATCGTTCGAGAGACCACAAGCTCGTTAACAAGCCGAGTGGATTCTAGCACGTAAGCACGATTCCGATTTCGCGTGGAGGGAATTGACTAAGAATATGGTTGGTTTAAATAGCGAATGGGCGCGACATACGTGGGAGTGCGTCGCGCCCATCCATATTCGTGGTTACTGTCCTCACCCCAGCAACCACTTGAGACGGAGGATCCACCAACCGTCTCTCTTGCCCCACAATATACATCGCAACGCCCGTGCCGTGCAAGACAGTTTTTGGAAGAGGATCGAGCATCATCAAGTTTGCTGTGAGAAACAAATGAAGTGATGCGAAGCAGTAGATATTGCATGCGACCTCAAGGCGTAATGCTGGTGTAGATTTTTCTCGGGTGTGAGTGTAAAAATTCTACGACGCTGAGGACTCTGCTCCGATCTGCCCGCTGTATCTCGCGGGCTATCTGCTTGAGCGTGCGTTTCAATCTCAGTTTGGTTTGCACCCTCAATCATTACGCGGGCCAAGGCCTCGGTACCTGAGTAGCGCAGGAGCAGTCGACCATTTTGCGAAAGGCGTTCCTGAACCTCGGCGACAGCCTTTTGGACAGCCGGCAAATCATCAAACGGCAACTTTTCGCGGACTCGAATATTGACTAATACCTGAGGATAACGCTGAAATCCACTCGTTAATGTAGATAATGGCTGCCCCGAATCAACCATTGCTCGAATGAGGCTTAGCGCGGTAATCATGCCATCTCCTGCCAAACTCAGATCAGGCATGATGATGTGTCCTGACTGTTCTCCTCCCAAACTACCTTCACGCTTTAAGAGCTCTTCGAGCACGTACTTATCACCAACATCTGCGCGCACAAGCTCGATACCGTGTGAGCGTAGTGCGATCTCCAGACCGATGTTGCTCATCACAGTAGCGACGACGATGTTGCCTCTTAATCTCTTTCGTTCGCGTAGTTGATTTGCTAACACCCAGAGCGTTGCATCTCCATCAATGAAGTCTCCGGTTTCATCGACAAAGAGTGCCCGATCGGCATCACCATCAAACGCCACACCGAGATCCGCTTGCTCTGCGATCACTCTTTCCTGCAACGACTCAATGTGAAGCGAGCCGCAATTCAAGTTGATGTTGCGCCCGTCAGGAGCGACATTGATTGCGACTACTTGAGCACCCAGACTTTCAAACAACGCAGGCGCAAGTTCCCAACTTGCTCCGTTCGCACAGTCGAGAACGACTTTCAACGAATTCAAATTTAACCCGATCCCGATTTCATCTCTCAAAAATTCTCAGGTAGTGGGTTCGTAGTTTATCGCCCGAATGAGACGTGGTCGTGGTCTGTGACAATAGGTACTTCTTTCTTCGCTACGATGTCTGTTTCGATGTGACGCTCAACAGAGTCGGCGATCTTCTGACCCGAGGGCGCGAAGATTTTAATGCCATTGTCGTGATAGGGATTGTGCGACGCGCTAATAACCACGCCGGCGTCAGCCTGCATCAAGCGAGTAAGATACGCCACACCTGGGGTCGTGATTACTCCAGCTGAAAGACATTCCGCCCCCGCGGCAGTCGCACCTTCACCAAGCGCGCGTTCCAGCCACTCGCCTGATTCTCGCGTATCGCGTCCGATTATTATTGAGGTTGCTTCAACCGCAGTAGCACCAAGATAACTTGCGAGCGAAGATCCGATGATTCTGACGGTTGGCGCGTCGAGCGGAAACTTGCCGGCTTCTCCACGTATGCCGTCGGTACCAAAAAGTGATTTCATTTTGAACCAGGGACGTGATTTTATTTTCCTTACTGGCCTGAACAAACTTCGACGGGCTCATCGATTTTAACGCCCACCTGCCTTGCAGTTCCGACGGCAACTCAAGGTGAGGTTCAAAGGCATTGTTTAGAACGATCCTGATCTGTCCTGGATTTTAGAACTTCAAGAATACGCGAAGGACCAAGAATGCTGACAGTAGCTGTTTTAGGTTCAACCGTAACTCCCAGAGGGCCAACGACTGGAACGCCAGAAAAACTTTTCTCAACACGCCGTTCACCAATGTCGATTTGAACATCAACCGCCGGGTCGACGAGATCGACTTTGGGATCGGGAATGTTGATGGCTACATTTGTCGCCTTAAAACTTTCCTTCTGTCCAGAAATCCAAATGGTTTCTGTAGGCGCTTTGTCCAGTAAGTTCACATGACTGGCCGGGCCCCGAACTGTCACAGTGCTTTGACTGGGTGTGGTCGCGTAGATCTCGTATCCATCAGCCGATTGTCCCTCAAACTTCGGGTCGACCTGTAGTTCTTTTTCAACAATTGGCTCTAGTTTGATTGGGGTAATACTGGGCAGAAAGCCGTTGATCTCACTCCGTGGGAAGCGATAGCAGGGCCTTTTCTGCAAACCTGATTATATGTTCACCACTTTGCTGATCTGTGAGATCTATTGTCGCCACGAGATCGAGGGCACTTGAGGTTGTCGAGCTTGCTGTGGCTTCCGGTTAAGCTGACGTCAACCGTCTTAGGCGGATCGTTACTAATTTCCAGTGATGCTGGTCTAACGAAATTGAGTTGAACGTTGACGTGCGTCGTCACAGGCTCGTTTTGACTGGTTACCATTAACCACAAAGCCAGCGTGATGCCCAATGACAAAAGCTTCAGACTCCAGTCTTCGACGAAGAGCTTGCGCAGGAGTCGTTCCACACCGCTCGGAGCGCGCGTAATTTCTTCAGAGACTTCGTCAACGTCCTGGAAAGGCATTTAAGTTCTCACAAACCAGATGGTGCGATCTCTTCGGTTTCAGCTTCAGTCTCGGCTGGCTTCAATGAAGCCTTTTCTTTCTTTGGGCCCACATTCAATGCGTCAAAAATTGCTGTGCGTAATTTGGTAGCGTCGAAGCCGCGTCTGATGTCACCGGCTTTCACAAACGAAATCACGCCTGTTTCTTCCGATACCACAACCGCAACTGCGTCGGTATCCTCTGTCACGCCGATCGCCGCGCGATGTCGGGTACCGAGCTCTTTGACAAGCGAGGATTGAGCGTTAACGGAAGAAAGCACGAAGCCGCCGCGATCCGGTGACGGCGAACGACAACAGCTCCATCGTGGAGCGGACTCGCCGGATTGAAGATACTCACCAACAGGTCGTAGCTGAGTTCGGCATCTAGTTTTACTCCGCCATCCGTAACGTTCTTGAGCCCGACGTTGCGTTCAATCACTATAAGTGCGCCGGTCTTAGTGGAAGCCAAAGTGGTTGCCGCCAGGATCACTTCGTCGTAAACGCCTTCGCCAAACTGGCCATGATGAGCGCGAGACAGTGGCATTCGAAAGCGGTTGCCAAACGTAACTAGAGCCTGTCTGATTTCAGACTGGAACAGGACTATGATCGCGATGCCAATGTAGAAGAGTCCATTGCTAAGAACGAACTCCAGTGTGGCGAGATCTTGTTTTCTGAAAGCCAGTAGAAGAAAACCAGCACCGCAATTCCTGCGGCCATGGGAGCGGCGCGAGTGCCACGCAGCAGCTTCAAAACTCCATACACAAGTAAAAAGACAAATACGATGTCCGCGACATTGCGCGGCTCAACGATGCGTCTTAAATACTCGGTGTATGGCAGTAGCAGGAGCATCTCGTCGTCTGAATATCGTGAACCAAGTAGGGGCTTAACGGTGACAAGTTGGTTTCTCCAGACCCGGGCGAATCCCTGGTCCTAGCCCGCAGCTTGCGGTGCAGAGTCCTGAATTCCTAACAGCTCATCGCGGGCGGCTTCCAAAAAGATCATTTCAACTTTTGGTTCCGCTTCCTTGATTAATATTTCCACCTCTTCGATTGTCCGTTCAACTTCTTCCAGTACCAGTCCTCGCTTCAACTTGATATGTGAATTTATCAAGATCTGCTTGGGAGCCAGGTGCATAGTCAACAGCTCAACAACTCGTGTCTACGTTCGGATGCGACTCCATCGCCTTCTTTATCGCTTCGACCGTCTTTGCGCTGGCAGCTTCTCCTAATAACAATCCACGTGCTGAGCGCGCTAAAACAAAAGCAACTATGGCGAGTACTAATCCGATGAGTATCGAAGCAACGCCGTCCCAGTAGGCACCAGCACTACCTCCAACTTGAAAATCGGTTAGCACTAACCCGGCGGCGGCGATCACTATTCCAAGTAGCGCCGCTGAATCTTCAAAGAGCACCGTCTTCGCCGTAGGGTCCTTCGACTCACGCAGGTAACCAAAAAAGTTAAGCCTTCGTGATGTGCCTCTTTCACCTCCTGATAAATAGCCAGCGTTATCGAGCCGGTTTCAAGCACAAAGGAGATGCCTAATACCCAGTAGGCCCATTTCAAGTGCGACGGCGCGTGCGGATGAGCAAGTTTTCGACACCCTTCGTAAATCGCATACGTCGCACCAACACCGAAGATGAAAATAGCAGCTATGAAAGACCAGAAGAACCGTTCTTTCCCGAAACCGAAAGGATGTTTTGCTGGAAGCTGGTCGTTTGTAAAACCTAAGACCCAGCAATAGAAAAACCTGATTTGTTGTGTCGGCGATCGAGTGGAGCGCTTCAGCCATCATGCCGGACGACCCGGTAATCAGGGCAGCAATTAGCTTCAGCAATGCGATCAATGCGTTTGCAAAGAGCGCCCCCACGACGGCCAACATACAGGGATTCCTTCGAGTACAAAAATGACAGCTCTGCTTGGATTATGGCGAAAAAGACTAACTGTGGCAATGCCTTGATCTTTGTTACTGGTGCAGTTTTCGTCGATTGATGACCTTTAGTGACGTCTTCGAACTATGGGCGCGCTCTTCTGGGGACCGCAGGCGTCCTCGCCCGCATTCATCACGACTAACGGATCTTAGTGGCAACGTCGGCAGGCGAGGACGCCTGCGGTCCCAGAAGAGCGCGCTCATTAATTCGAAGACGTCACTAAAGGGTATCGGCTACGCGGGCGCGCTTTCGCTTGAAGGTTCCGTTCTGTAGAAATCCAACCAATTCTCCGTTCTTTCCCACTACCGCCAACGAGCCGATGCCGTTCTCGCTTCATCAACTCACGAGCATAGTCGAGCGTTGCATTTGGTTCGACAAAGAACCGCGGCGCGATCGGACGCATCACGTCCACAGCTTTCGTGAGATGCCAGCGTTCTCGCGGCAGTGTTTTCAGGTCTTCGAGGGAAAGGATTCCGTGAAGCTGACGATTTTGGGCCACGGGAAGCGCGACCTGGCGATGAAGCGGCAAGACGGAGTCGATCAAACTGACTAATCAGTAAGTCTGGTTCGATGGCAAAACGGTGCGAGACATCGCTTCGCCAACCACGTGTTGAGTGTGTGCGCGCGTGTGGTTGACGACACTGTAGGCAGCATCAAACAAGAACAAGCCAACCAGCACTGACCAAAGACCCATGAAGTAAGCACGAAAGTTTGGCGCGATGATCATGTAGACGCCGAATATGATCAGAATTGCGGCGATGAGCATTCCGCAACTCCAGCCATGCGAGTCGCTTCTCGAATGTCGCCAGACCTGCGCCAAATGATCGCGCGGAGTACACGACCACCACTCAAGCGGATATCCAGGGAACAGATTGAAGATTGCGAGCAGCAGATTTCCGGCAGCAATCAGGAACAGGACTCCCGCCGCCGTTTGATAGCCAAACCTGCTTACCGGAATCAAGAACATGAAGGCTACGAGTGCAAATAAAAACTAGCTGCTGGACCGGCAATCGCAATCCGGAAACTCGGCGCGCGGACTCTCTGGTTCATTTCGCAGGCGCGCGAGACCGCCAAAAGGATGGAGCACAATTTCCTCGATCTCGATTCCTTCACCACGAGCCATCAAGGCGTGCGACAGTTCATGACCAAACACCGATAGGAAGAGTCCGAGAGTTGTAATCACGGCGAGTATCCAGGCGCTAACTTCGCTGACCGGCTGTTAGTTTGAGAGTACCCACACCGGCATACCTCCGCGTGCCAGGTTGACGGCAATCAGCCAAACGCTCAGAAAGAACACTACAAACCATCGAAAATCGATTCGCACAGGAATGCCGTAAATGCGCGCTACTGTAATTTGGCGTTTGTAGAGTGTGAGAATGCTCATCTAGGCTTCAAACGCTGTCGCTTCCGTATCGATGAGAGGGATGAGCTTCAGTCCGGGAAACGCGCCGTGAGTAGTAGCGGCTCTTCGAAGAGTTGGGACAGACCGCGAACGATTGCAAAGCGCGGGTCTTCGGCGACGCGGACGGCGAGTCCGAGCTGCTTTGTAAATACTGTGGCAGGCCGTCCAACAAAGCGCCACCGCCAGTAAGAATCACACCGCGATCGTAAATGTCACCTGCTACTTCCGGCGCAAGTTCCGTCAACATGGAACCGAACTGCGTCTGCAATTCTGACGAATAATCGGTAGCGTCACGGCATAAACCTCGGCGGCAGTTATGTCCACCGCACTCGGACTGCCAGTTTGTACATCGCGGCCACGAACATTAACTTTTTGCCCGGATCCTTTGGCTCAATCGCTGAACTTAACTCAAGTTTCAGCCACTCGGCTGATGGAATACCTATCGTTAGACCAAGATGACGCCGCAATCGATCCATGATTGCCGCGTATCAATGTCGGCACTACCAATTCGCTCAGCACGCGAGGCGATGATTGATCCACTTACGATCGTCGCGACATTTGTTGTACCGCCGCCAATATCAACTACAGCCGAGGCGTGTTCATCGGTAATTGGAACCCCGGCCCCAATCGCTGCGGCTTGTCCTTCCTCGATCATATAGACCCGACTGATTCGTGCTTCCTCGGCAGCGCTCAACAGGGCCCGTTGTTCTACCTGTGTGACTTCCGAGAGAACGCTCATTATTGCGCGACGGCTGAAATGTGAAATGCCACTGCGAGCCTCGCGGACGAAATGGTCGAGCATCACCCTGGTTCGTTCAAAGTCCGCAACCACTCCGTCGACGAGCGGCGCAATCACGACAACATCGCGCGCTTCCCGACCTTGCATCTTGTGAGCTTCATTGCCGACTGCGATAACTTCACCGGTAATCTTGTTGACCGCTACAACAGACGGCTCATCGATAACAACGCCACGCCCACGAACCGCGATAATCGTGCTGGCAGATCCCATATCGATCGCCATCGTATCCGACACGAGATTTCGCAAGGCGTTAAGACCAATCAATGATCCGGTCTTGGCTATGATCGACATAAAAACTTAAAGGTGAACAACTACGGACGCCTACGATTGTCCGTACTTGCTCACCTTCTCCTCCCTGAATTATTGCCAATTTCCGATTTGAATGTCCGATAAGCTTTAGCTTGTCGTCGACTGATTGAGTAGCTAGCTTCGACACTCAGCGACAAGCTAAAGCTTATCGGACATTCAGAATTACCACGCTCCGCTGGCGCGTTGCCAATCAACCTCCCAGAGCGCAACTGGCTGCTGACGATTCTTCACGCTGATTGCTTCACGCGCTTCCAACTTGTACCGACTATTCGCTGCCTTTGCAGTGGCATCACTGATCAATATTTCGCCACCTTTGGCGTTTGTTTCCAAACGCGATGCGGTATTGACGGCGTCTCCGATGGCTGTGTATTCCGAGCGACGTTCAGAGCCGATATAGCCGACGGTAACTTCACCCGTATGCAAACCCATTCCAACTCCGATCTCCGGAAACCCTTCGTCGCGCAGTTCCTGATTGATACTCAGAACGCGACGTTGCATAGCGACCGCGGCATTCAACGCATTCGACGCGTCTTCGGGAGTTGCGGTTGGCGCGCCAAACAGGGCCATCAATCCGTCGCCAAGATATTTATCAAGTGTACCGCCATGCGCAAAATAATGTCCGTCATCGCCGAGAAGTATCGATTAAGCAAGCCGACAATTTTCTCAGGTGGTGCGTGTTCGGAAATGCGCGTGAATCCACGAATGTCAGCAAACAGGATCGTAATCGTTTGATTCACCCCACCCAGTTTGAATGAATCCGGATTCTCCAGCATCTGCTTCACAACGTACTCAGGAAGGAATCGACTGTAGTTAGCCCGCGCAACTTCTTCGCGCGCCAATCGTTCGTGGGCCCGTGCGTTTTCGACGGCAATAGCAGTCTGTGCAGCGACGGCACTGATCAATTCGAGGTCGTCAGGTTTGAACGCAGCAAACGGGTCAAGTCGATCCGCATAGAGGGCGCCGTGTACTCGGCGTGTCCGCTACGAGCGGCGCGCAAATTGTCGAACGCACACCCTGCGAGACGATTGAATCTACGCCAGCGAACTGTTCGTCTGACGCAGCGTCCTGCGAAAGCAGAGCGACACGGTCCTTCATTACCTTGCGAGTGATTGTTCTACCGATCGACAACCTTTGCGTGCGTGAGCTTCGAGCTTATTGTCACGGGCCCGCATTGCTATCGGAGTCAGCACTCACGTCTTCGAGGTCGCCGCTGTGACCTGATTCTGGCGAGCAAGGCAACCACGCGATCAGCTGGTGTCGATCTAAAAATGACGTCGGTGGCTTTATCGAAAATGGCGTTGAGATCGAACACTGACCCAAGCGTCTTACTCATCTCGTAAAGCGCCGTCAGAATGTTTGCTTTACGCTGCAACGTTTCGAGCATCTTATCCCGCTGCGGCATCGCAGCAGAGATTTCGTCCTTTGAGCGAAGGACGGTGCTCATCACGTCGTTTGCTGAAATTAGTAGTTGGGTGTGACCGAGCGGTTTGTCGTCGTAGCGAACGTCAGTGGTGCGCTCTTCAGGAGGCTGTTCAAAACGGAGCGTGCTGGCTCCGATGGTTACGCCGATCGCCGTTCTTCAGTTGCTGCTCAAACTGCGGCATCGCCGTTGATGAAGACTTTGTTTGCGCTCCTGCGCAACTGGCCGTTAATTACGGCGCCATCGACAATCGTGAATGAACCGTTGTCGTTATTCTTAATGTGCGCGTGATAGCGCGAGATGCTCGCGGTCATCTCAGACCACTGCAGTTATCTGGGGCGCGGCCGATCGTGCAAATGGCTTGAGGAACAAAATTGAACTGCCATTGACGGCCACTCTGCATCCAGTGATTTTCAGGTGAGCCATGCTGGAATTGATCCCAACAGTAGGCGCTTGCGACTGACAACTGATCAGTGAGAACGAAAAACATTGCTCATAGATCATTGATCATTTCATTGTCATTTGAGAAAGCGTCCTTTCGACTTAGGACTTAGTGCTTTACCTCTGTGCTGAGGCGGTCCGCCATTCGAGGTCCAAAACGTATGCTTCCCAAATGACAACTGAAAATGTCCAATGATATATGACCAATCCTTCGGTCTGATCGGAGACAATTACATGTCCATTACGCTATGATCCCGCGCACTAAACCTCGCCACCCTACGACGGAGAGAAACCCTTATGAGGCCTTGCATCGTTCGAGCAGTAAACGCTGCGATCATGCTCGTTGTGTCGTCAGTATCCCTTCACTCGCAAACTCCACTTCAGACCAAACCAGCTAAGCCTTCCGGGTCAATATCAGGGCGCGTGACGATCAAAGGAAAGGGTGCGCCTGGTATCGCTGTAACTTTGCGGCGACCTGAAATGAGTTCGCCGCTGGAGATGAATCCTCGAGCCGTCACGGATCAGGATGGTAACTACCGGAATCACAAACGTCAGTGCCGGCGGTTACGAAGTTGTTCCGTCAACTCAAGTCTACGTAGTTGCCGGTAACGAAAATTCCCCGAGGCGTAGCATCGTCATAGGTGAAAACGAAGCGCTTGAAAACATCAACTTTGCAATGGTCAAAGGTGGAGTAATCACCGGAAGATCACGGATGCCGATGGCCGTCCTGCGATTCAGGTATCGGTCCGGTTGATGCGGATGCAACCAACGGATCAACGCGCTGCTCAACCGAACCCAGACGTGGTACTCCTCAAACTCAGTTCAGACTGACGACCGTGGAATCTATCGAGCGTTTGGATTGGCGGCTGGTAAATACACGGTGGCCATTGGGCGGGCGAGCGGAAACACATTCAACTTTCCCGGACGTGTTTCCTACAAAGAAGTCTTCTATCCAGACGCAAGCGACAGCAGTAAGGCGACGGTGCTTGAGGTAAGTGAGGGGAAGCGAAGCAACGAATATCGACATGGCACTTGGGCAACCCATGGAAGTGTTTTCGGCGACCGGACGCGTCGTAGAGGGAGACAAAGGGACAACCGGTTCCGAATGTCAGGTTCACGTTGCAACGATTGGTCGGCGACCGTCCTGAATTCATGTCGCTTAGTATTAGTAACGCCAGAGGTGAGTTCTCGGTTGACGGTCTATTGCCCGGTAAGTACATAACCTACATGTTACTCTGATGCAAATTCGCAATTGCGTGCTGAAAATACTTCGTTCGACATAATCGACTCCGACGTCTCGGGTGTCACTATTCGGCTCGTTAAAGGCTCTGTCGATTTCTGGCACGATAGTGCTGGAGAGTGAGAATAAGCAGGCGTTTGAGAAACTACTGAAGCTGCGCGTTATGGCTTATGTTCAAGCGGCCAGCTAGTGCACTCAATCTGGGAAATTCATCAAACTCCACCACTAGCTGCTGACGGAAGCTTCCGTCTGGGTGGACTGGCAGCAGGAATGGCATTACTCCAAATTGCCCCCACTATGGACATAGAGACCAGATGAAGGGATTTGTTGTCTCTCCGTAGCAGCGTGAAGGTGTCGCTCAATCTCCACAGGGCCTTGAAGCAAAAAGACGGTAGAACGAAATCACCGGTGTTCGGATGGTCGTGAGTTATGGCAATGCTACGCTTCGAGGTGTAGTGAACATCGAGAATGGTCCACTTCCTCAAGGTGCCAGGATCATGATTCGCCCTATTGAAACCCGGAGACATTCCTTTTAACACTCTCCCACCGAACGTGGATGAACGTGGACACTTCATCGCTGATGGAATACCACCAGGCTCGTACGAAAGTCGCTGTCTATATAACTGGCGGAGGCGTTGAAAGCCCCCTGTAAAACAGCAGGTGGTTCTTCAGGATGGAGTGATCAACTGACCTGTCGATTAATTTCGACCTGGCGCTACCCCCAAACCGTAAAAGGGATTGAAATTCAGAACAAGTTGGGAAGGGGCAAGAGCGCCTCAGTGGATTGAACAAGCTGAACTGGACAAAGGACGCCTCAGTGGGTCGAACAAGCTGGGAAGGGGGCAGCGGAAAATTGGTGCGCCTCTCAACTTTGACCCTGAGCGTGCCCCCGCCGTACTCAGCATTTTGACACTCCAGGTTTTCAAGTTGCGACTCAGCGGGGGCACGCTCGGGGCCAAAAGTGAATCGCGTCCAAATCACCGCTGCCCCCTTCCCAGCTTGTTCGATCCACTGAGGCGTCCTTGGCATCCTTCCCAACTTGTACTTTTTGCAAGAGGCTCCAAAGCTTATCGGACATCTCTAAAAGGAGTAGTCGGAATGTCTATTAGAATCGAGCGACAATCAAGAACCTGTCGAACTCTTCTGGCCGCCGCGCTGTTGTTCTTCTTCGTCAGCGTTCAAGCACAGGAACCCGACGCGCAAGCCCCAGCAGTCAAAACCGGCGCGATAACCGGCCGCGTCGTTAACGAGAGTGGTCAGCCTCTCATTGGAGCAACAATCAGCATTCGCCAGGCGGGAACTATTTCACTAAATGAGGTGCAATCTCGAACCTTGAAGGTAACTTTCAGTTCAATGGACTCGACAACGGTATCTACTACGTCTCAGCAAACTCACCCGCTTATGTGGGACCGCCAACGGATATCGAAGCCACCGTTCCCGACGTATCGCGTTGGAGACTCCGTCCGGCTCGAGTTAGTTCGGGGTGGAGTGGTAACCGGAACGGTTAACAATGCTACCGGTGAACCAATGACAGGCGTGCGTGTCAGGGCGTTCATGATTAAGGATGCGAATGGTAAAGCTACCAGGGGAGCTATTATTTCTTTAGGTGAACGACAAACGGACGACCGCGGCATCTATCGTATCTTCGGACTAAGCCCGGGAACCTATCTCAGTTCAAGCCGGCGGCGGCGGTCCGCAGTACAGCGTCAGCGCAAACCGAGCTTGACGCGCCCACGTTTGCGCCCTCATCGACTCGTGATACTGCCTCCGAAATACAAGTGAGAAGCGGTGAAGAAACGACAGCCGACATTCGTTACCGTAATGAGCCCGGATCACGCCATCAGCGGATCGATCAGGTTACATGGCCAAACCGGAGGGTGTCGGTAACCCAGGTCGGTGACGTGTAATGCCAATCGGCGCCGCCTACCAAACTCCCGGGCCAGCAGGGTTCGTTGTTTACGGACTCGCTGACGGTGAATACTCGTTAACAGCTCAAGAATTTCCGGCCATGCCGCCAGGAGGAGGAGCGATTTATCCTGACCTGGCTTTAGTCTGATCCTGTTCGCGTCACAATCAAGGGCGCTGACGTCACCAGGATTGAACTGGTACCAGCCACTAGGTTCGATTACAGGAAAAATAGTACTCGAGCCGGCCAAACTCCCTGAGTGCCAGAATAAACGGCAACCGATCTTTAGCGAGACCATGGTTTCTCTCGTGCAAAACCGAAAAGATCCCGAGATGGATCAATTAGCGCTTATCAGATTGTTTGTGGGTGCCGCAACGACGGACCAAGGATGGCGTGTTTGCTTTGAAGAATCTAGCAATACGTAACTGAACGAAGTACAAATG
>ERZ1370068.3807-contig-2909_pt1 | contig 203755 bp, 308 predicted proteins | sample MGYA00561227_ERZ1370068 | MGnify/ENA primary metagenome ERZ1370068 (study PRJEB38410, sample SAMEA6850437) | metagenome | study: Metagenomic assessment of the ecological functions of the soil: analysis of the soil microbiota associated with the...
CAACGGTGCATTCGACCTGCGGATTGCTCCGTAGAGGAAGTCGGGGTGGGAAGCCGAGGACGTCAGGGTTTGAGTCGGGGATCATTGAGCGACGTACTCCCGCCTCTGGTCCCTGCGACGCTCAGCCCTCTCTTCCCATCTCCCCACTGCGTACCTCAGTAGCCCCATCCTCTCCACCACTTGGCGGTAACGCGGATGGTCACGAACCCGGTCGTAAATCGGCTCGGTCGCGAGCCATGACCAATGCCCACTGCGCGCCTGTTCGGCCCGCTTCCAGCAGGTCCATCGCCGTTTCGACATCTCCCATCACCATGTGAGCGTCCACTAGAGGCGTCGTGAAGTTTCCGCATCCACCTCCCGGCGGAGCGACCCGCAGAGCTTCAGAGCCTCATCGTGCCCGGCCCACGCCGGCCAGCGCGGCCGCCATGGTCGAGAGGTGATAAGGCGTGCGTTGGGCTTCGGGCAGCTTGCCCAGTCGCTCCAGCGCATCCGCATACTGACCCATGGCACAGAAAGTCCGTCCCAGCCAGGTCGTCGTGAGCTGGATGCCCGGCTCGGCCCGATTCAGGTCTTCCAAAGCGATTCCAGCGCGGCGGAGTACTGCCGCGCGAAGTAGTAGGCCCGGGGCACGCAGAGCCGGATGGCCGGGGCAGCCGGCTCCAGCGTCTCCGCATAGAACACCCGTGAGATGCTCTCCTCGTGCCGGCCCATCGCCGACAGGAACATGGCGTACCAAGCCTCGGCGTACGCATTCTCCCGCCTGATCTGCAACGCCCGCCGGAACTCTTCTTCCGCCGCTGGCCGGTCCCAGTCGAACAGGCGAAGTGAATGGCGGCGAGCCAGGTGTGAGCCTCCGGCAACCGAGGATCGAGCCGCAATGCCTCCAGTACCGCGGCCTTGGCCCGCGGCATAGACTTGAGCGGCGGGGCATTGCCCCACTCCGGGAAGCCCAGCAGGATGCAGCACTCGGCCAGTCCTGCATGCGCCAGGGCGAACCGGGGATCCCGCTCGACCGCTCGCTCTGAAATACTCGACACCAAGCGACAGTCCTTCATAAGTGCGTTTGTGCGTCGAGTAACGGCCGCGCAGGTAAAAGGTGTAGGCATCCAGCACGGGCGTGGGTACCCGCACCAGTGGGCGAGTCCCTGGGTTGGTATGCAGGGGAAGGGCCCCGACAATGGCGCGAGAGAGCTCTTCCCGCAGATCGAACACGTTATCCAGGGCGCGCTCGTAGGTCTCCGACCAGAGGTCGCACTGCATCCACACCGCTCACCAAATGAGCGGTGAGCCGAATCCGATTACCCACCTTGCGAACGCTCCCGCTCACCAAGGCGCTCACCCCCAGTTCCTCGGCGACTTCGCGTGGATCTCCAGTCTTTCCCTTGTACCGCCGTGCAGCGATCGTTGACGCGACCCGCAGTCCCGTTACCTGAGTAAGCGCCTTGGTCAGTTCCTTTCGCGGCGCGCCATCGCTGAAGTATTCGTTTTCGTTATCCGGCATCAGGTTGACGAATGGAAGCACCGCAATGGCAGGACTGGGTGGAAGCGAGAGTGCGCGACGAACGGGTTGCTGCTTCAAGCGATCGATGACGGTCGCCACCAGGGATCAGGCACCAGCTCGAACTCGGCACGGAGCAGCGCCTCGTAGGACCGGAGCAAACGCAGGGCGCCGTCCCGATCTCCCAATGCCTCCAAGGTTTCGAGATAGCGAGCTACGGTCTCCGGGTTGAGGGGGTCTGCCTGGGAGAGCTTTGAGCAGCCAGCCGGCCATGGCCGGCAGATCGTTCCGTCGTTTCGCCTCATCCGCGAGCCACTCAAGCGTGGCCCGAATCGCTCCGCCAGGCGACCCCGCTCCTCCTCGACCCAGCGCTCGAACTCGGGCGCGTCGTCAAGGAAGAAGTCCTCGAGGAAGGGACTCGGCTATAGGTCCGTGCCGCTCCGGCGGAAATCACCAGCCTCGAGCGCCAGACTGAAGTCCTGGACGTCAGTGCCGATGACCTGGGGGTTTAGCCGCAGTTCCGCGGTGCCGAGAAACACATCCTCGACCGGAAGGTCGCGACGCAGAACTGTAGATCAGTTGGGTGAGACGATGAGAGACTTTGTCTTCCGGGCTCTCCGCCCAGAGATACGCCCCGAGGCGTTCCCGGCTCATCCCCTTGGGCCCGCCGGGTGACAGAAGCGCCAAAAGGGCGAGGGCCTTCCGCTGTGATCCTGCCCCGCCGACGGGCCCGTCCGGGCCTTCCACCGACAAACCACCGAAAGTGTGAAGTCGGAGCATTCTCCTCGTGCGCCCTGGAGTAACCTCCATAGCCGATCCGGGCTTTCGGCCTAGAATAGGGGCGTTAGCGGGACCCGCAACAAACGGTTCCCGGCCTCGTTCGACCGCCATCTGATCGCGGTATGATCCTGCCGGCGTACTGTGGGGGTGCAGGAAGGACCCGCACCCAGGAGAATAGCGCCATGACTACCCAACTCGCCGAGACCCGGGCGGTCACCTGGACCAGTCCGCGGTCGAGCCGGTCGGCTACCAGCCGTCGTCAAATGGATGAGATGGTGGACCGACTCAAGGGGAGAGCGCGAGCCAGTTCGTTCGCTGGTCGATTCGCGACCGAATCGCACTAGCCCGCGCTGATGCAGGCGGGAATGCTGCGGGTGGCCGAGCTCTCCATCTCGCGCTGCGTGTGAGGCCAAAGGCATCCCGCTCGGCAGTGCGGTTGAGGGAGAAGAGTGGGGCGCCGGTCCCTGGCCTGTGGTGCGCCAACTTCGCCTCATCTGCGAGTCGCTGGCAGCACTGGAAAAGAAGGGAATACACCCGTGGGGCCCGTGCGCCGGACCGACTTGGGCAATCTGGCTGTCCGGGTATTCCCCACGCAATCGGATAGACGGGGTGTTGTTCAAAGGGATCAGCGTGGAGGTGCGACTGCAGCCGGAGGTGACGGAGGAACGGCTGGAAGCGTCGCGTGCCTCATTCTACAAGGGAAGCGCGCATGGCGGGCGAACCGTGCTGGTCCTGGGTGCCGGGAATCTCACGGCGATCACGCCCATGGATCTGATCACCAAGCTGTTCAACGAAGCCAAGGTTTGTCTGATCAAGCTGTCCCCGGTGAACGATTATATCGGTCCCTGGCTGGAAAGACGCATTCTCCGAAGCCATCCGTCGTGGCGTGCTGTGCTTCGCATACGGGGGCGCCGACGAGGGCGCCTATCTCGCCGGCCATCCCGGCATCGACGAGATCCACCTGACCGGATCGGATCGGACCTACGACGCGATGGTCTGGGGTCCACCGGCGGAGCGGAGGGCCGGAAGGCGCGGAATCAACCGCTGATTACAAAGCCGATAACCGCCGAGTTGGGAAACGTGTCCCCCATCCTGGTGGTGCCAGGGCCCTATCGAGACCGCGAGCTGGAGTTCCAGGCCCATAGCATCGCGGGTGGCGTCGCGCACAATGTGTCGTTCAACTGTAACTCGCCCAGGATGCTCATTACGCCTCGCGGCTGGAAACAGCGCGGGGCGCTGTTGAATAGCATCGAACGGGCCCTGGGCGAGGCGCCGGTGCGGAAAGCCTACTATCCCGGCGCCGAGGATCGGTACCGGACGCTCACCCAGGGGCGGAAGGGCTTCGTTCGGTGGGAGCGCCGCGACCGGCGAGCTGCCTTGGACTCTGATGCCGGGGCTCGATCCCACTGACCCGCGCGAACTCGCGTTCACCACGGAATCCTTTTGCCCCATCCTCTCCGAGACGGAAGTCGGCAGCGATGACCCGGTCGAGTTCCTCGAGCGGGCGGTGGACTTCGCCAACAACCGTCTGTGGGGATCTCTGGCGGCGGATCTGGTGGTGCACCCCAAGCTGCTCGGCGATCCCAAGATCGCCCATGCCGTCGAGCGCGCCATCGCACGGCTTCACTATGGGGTCGTCACAGTCAACAGCTGGACCGGGTTCCTGTTCTGCCACGGCAGCCCTCCCTGGGGCGGGTACCCCGGCTCAACTCCGCAGGACATCCAGAGCGGCATCGGTTGGGTGCACAACACGGCGATGCTGGAGGGAATCGAGAAGGCGGTGTTGCGGCATCCGATCACGCTCATGCCGAAGCCGACGAGCTTCCCCGGTCATCGGACGGCTCCAGTCGTGCTCCGCCGGCTCACCGCGCTGGAGGAGAAGGCGAGCTGGAGCAAGGTGCCCGGAGTAGTCGCGGCGGCGATGCGAGGGTAGGGTATAGGAGGCCGCATGACAGAGCCTATTACACAATACTACGAGCTCCTGCATATGGGCGGCGACTGGTTGGCTTTCGCCGTCGCTCCCGTCGTATTGCTAGCACGCAAGGGTGGACACCGCCATATCATCTATGGCCGATGCTTCCTCGTCGCATTCACAGTGGGCATCATTGCTGGCCTGCTCTTGGCCGCGATTCGCTCCGAACCGGTCATCGGATTGCTCCTCTTTGGCCTCGTGACGCTCTTCTTTCTTGGGACTGGGTATCTGGCCCCTCGCATCGGTCGGGGCTCACGAGTGGGGTTCCTCTTAGACCGAGCTCTCACATTCCTGGGCGCACTTGCGGAGTATCGGGATGATCACCGAGGGCCTCAAGGCGCAACCCTTCACGCCCCTCTCCCAAGCGACCTGACATTCGGTCTCTTCGGGTTCGCCATCGCCGGGGCACATGCCCGTTGGCGCGGTGCATCGGATTTGTCCCGCTGGCGCGTCGAGCATCTCACCAGCCTCCTCGCCGCCTACACGGTGTCGTGGCATTTCATCCTGCTGCAGTACGCCGAGGCGGTGCCCGAGGCTGCTCGAGTGCGGTCCCGATACTAGGATTGCCGATCATCCTGTGGGTTCGGAAGCGAGTTGGGCGAGTGACGACCGGAAGCGAACCCCAGTTGTGGACTCGTACACTCGTTGCCCGCGGGTGAAGCGCGAGCTTTCGACCTGCGGATTGGCCCGTGAGTGATTCGGGGTGGAAGGGCGGAGCTAGGGCTTGAGTCCCAGTCCGCCTTTCCACCTCGGCAAATCGGGGATCTCCTCGCAGTGGGTCGAGGATGGGATCGAAGAGGTTCTCCGCCATCATCATGTCTCGCTCGTCGATGCCCCTGTTGAGCCACCCGATGGCGCGGGTCTTGTCCCCGAGGCCGGTATAAGCGACGGCAAAGACCCACGGCGGGACATATTCCCGCTTCGAACGTGCCTCGAGCGCGGCGAGAACCCGTCTGGCTGCGGCTGTGTCTCCCCTGCCCGGCATGGACCCAGACTCTGCGACTTTCGGTCTGAGAGTAGGATCCGCCCAGCTCCGAGTCACGTTCGGATGCGCGGTGAGGGCTTTCTCGTAATCCCGTTGTTGCAGATAGATCAACGACTGAACGAAATAGGTGTGGCTAAAGTTGGGATCAAGGCGGAGCATCGTGTCGATCTGGGCCTGAGCCTCATCGTTTCGGTGCATCACGTAGTAGGTCCAGGCCAACTCGCCGCCGATGATGCGGGAGAGGGGATCCAGCTCGACGCCTCGCCGCATCTCCTTGAGGCTCTCCTCCAAGCGGCCCCGTCCGGCCAGGTAGTCGCCGTACCACTGACGGGCGGTGGGATAGTTCGGGTCCGCCGCGATCGCCCGTTTGAACCCTGCCTCGGCCGCGGCCCAATCCCATTCGTACAGCATGGTCCCATAGGCCAGCGAGCGTATGAGCCTCCGCGAGAGTGCTGTCCAGCGCGAGCGCCTTTACGGCCGCGGACTTGGCCTCAGGCCATGCCACTCTGGGTAACACGGCTGAGTACTGAGGCAGAAGGATGCTTGCGTCGGCCAACCCAGCGTAGCTCGGGCGAAGCTGGAATCGCGCTCTCACCGCCTGCTTGAAATACTGCGCGGCGAGGAGCAACGATCCGCCTGTCCGCTGATTCCAGGCGAACCGCCCCTTGAGATAGAGGTCGCTACGCATCGAGGTCACCAGTGGGTCGTTCGCCGAGGGCCGAGTCGGTTTTGATGCCCCAGTCGGAGCCGAAGCGCCGCCGCGATGGACCTGGCGATCTCCTCCTGGACCGCGAAGACATCGGCCAGCTCCCGGTCGTAACTCTCCGACCAGAGCTCATACCCGTCACCCGCACTCACCAACTGTGCATTGACCCGGAGCCGGTTCCGCTCTTCCGGACGCTGCCCTCGATCACAGTTGCGACTCCCAGCTTGCGGCCCACTTCCGCACATCGGCTTTCGTATCCTTGAATTGAAAAGGACGAAGTCCGTGCGGCGACCTTGAGACCTCAATTCGGCTCAGTGCGGTAATCAATTCGTCGGTCAATCCGTCGCTGAAGTACTCTGGTCCTTCTTCCTGGCTCAGGTCGGTGAATGGGAGAACCGCGGCGGAGGCAGTTGTCGCTGGTGGCGGGTTGGTGCTGCGCCGGTTCCAGTAAATGGCGACGGCGACGACAGGGCGGTCAGGGCGATCAGGGCGGTCAAGAATGGAGCGGACGACGAGGAGCGGGTGGTCGACCGTCCGGTCCGCACTGTCCGCCCTGTCCGCCCTGTCCGCCCTGTCCGCTCCATCTGCCCGTCTTTCCAACGCCGCCGCGAATTCCGCCGCCGTCGCAAACCTGTCGGCCGGCGCGCGAGCCAGGGCTCGGGTCACCGCGTCCTCCACCCACGGAGGTACGTCTCGTACCGTGCGAATGTGAGGTAAGGGCTCGGTCAATCGTTTGGCCAGAATCGCCTGCGGCGTGGGACCGGTATAGGGCGGCTCGCCGGCCAGCATCTCATAAAGGACGGTGCCCAGGGCATAGATGTCGCTGCGCGCATCGAGGGTTCGCTCGCCGGCGCTCTGTTCCGGACTCATGTACTGCGGCGTTCCTACGGCGAGACCGGTCTCGGTCAACCGATTGGCGTGGCTCCGCCGTTCCGTCGGGGATAGCGGCCGCCACGCCGAAGTCGGCCACCTGCGCGTGATTCCCGCTGAGCAGGATGTTCTCAGGCTTGATGTCGCGGTGGATCACTCCGTGCTGGTGAGCGTAGTGCAAGGCATCCGCCGCCTGGCTGGTAATCCGCAGAGCCTCATCCAGCAGGAGTTGCCCTTCTCGCCGTAGGCGGTCGCGAAGGGTCTCGCCCTCGACGAAGGGCATGGTGTACCAGAGGAGTGCTCCGCCCTGATCGCCGGTCCCACCCACGTCGCCCGAATCGAGCACCGAGAGGATGTGAGGTGCTGCAGGCGCGCCGAGAGCCGGATCTCGCGGAGAAAACGCTCGGGACCGAGAAGGTGGGCCAGGTCAGAGTGCAGCAGCTTGAGCGCAACCGGCCTGTCGTGCTTCAGGTCCCAGGCGTAAAAGACGGTGGCCATTCCGCCACGACCAAGCTCCCGCTCGACGCGGTAGCGGTCAGCCAGTGCCGCCTGCAGACGGGCGAGGTTGGGGCTCAGCGTGGGTTTCTCGGAGTAGTTTGAGAAAAGGATAGGAGCGGTGGGGATCAGAGGAAAGGACACCTGAAACCTGAACCTGACACCTGACCCCAGACACCTTCTTCCCTTCACTCCGGCCCGGACCTACACTACCAGCATGCGTCCACCGATCCTCGGCCTCCACCACGTCACCGCCACCGTCGCCGAAGCGCAGGCGGATGTCGACTTCGCGAGCGGCGCCTTGGGCCTGAGGCTGGTCAAGCGCACAGTCAACTTCGACAACCACAACGTCTACCACTTCTACTATGGAGACGAAACCGGCCGCCCCAGCACCCTTTGGACCACCTTCCCTTATAAAGGATGGGGAGTGCCGGTTGGAGTGCACGGTGCGGGGCAGATCGTCGCCACCTCGTTCTCGGTGCCGAGCGATGCGCTCGCGTTCTGGGAGGCGCGCCTGCGAGATCAGGGAGTTGTCCAGGAAGGTGCCGGATCTCGTTTCGACGAGGAGATCCTCGCCTTTCGCGATCCTTCAGGCCTCAAGATCGAGCTGATCACCGCCGATCGGGATGAACGGACCCCCTGGACGCAAGGCGGGATCAAGCCCGACCGGGCCATTCGCGGCCTCCACAGCGTGACGCTTCTGATTCGCCATCCTGCGAAGACCGTCGAATTGATGACCGACCTGCTGGGCTTCGAGCAGGTGAACGAGGATGCAGGACGTATTCGGATGGGGATAAACGGGGCGGGAGCCGGCAGGTCAATTGATATCGTGGCCGCTCCCGATGCTCCCGCGGCCGCGAATGGCCTCGGCACCGTGCATCACGTCGCACTTCGCCATTGCCGATCCGGACCAGCAGCTCCAGCTGCGCGAAGAAATCGTTCGTCGAGGCTTGCAGGTAACCGAGGTACGCGACCGGTGCTACTTCACATCGATCTATTTCCGAGAGCCGGGCGGAGTCCTGTTCGAGGTAGCCACAGTGGGTCCAGGCTTCACCATCGACGAAGAACCTCGCCGCCTTGGCAAGAGCCTCATGCTTGCCGCCCTGGGAGGAACCCAATCGTTCTGCGATCGAGTCACGACTCCACCGATTACGGTGCCGACGACCTAGCCTCAGGTTGATCGAAGTCGGACTACGGTCGCCCCTCCGTTCACCGTTCACCGTTCACCGTCGCCGTTCCCGTTTCCCAATCTCCCGTCTCTGTCTCCATCTCCCGCTCTTGCCCTCCCCAAATCGCGCGGGATATTCTCCCCGCCCCAGCTATTCCCACTTCCGTATCGGCCCGAGGGTGGCGACGCTCTTTCCCAGTCCACCCTCAGGCCCACCTTTACCCGAGGTGCGCGATGGCCCAGCAACCGATGGACCGGGAGGAGCAGATCCGGCAGGATGTCCGCGACCTCCACAGGCTCGGCTATGCCCAGCAACTGTTCCGGGAAATGGGAGGATTCTCCAACTTCGCGATCTCGTTCTCCATCATTTCGATTCTGACCGGAGCCATTCTGCTCTTTGGCTACGGCCTCAAGTTCGCGGGTCCCGTCATCAATACGATCGGCTGGCCAGTGGTGAGTCTCTTCACGCTCTGCGTCGCCGCATCGATGGCGGAACTGGCGTCGGCGTATCCTACGGCGGGCGGACTCTACTTCTGGGCCTACCGGCTGGGCGGCAGGGGCTGGGCGTGGATTACCGCCTGGCTCAACATGATCGGACAGATCACGATCACCGCGGGCATCAACGTCGCCGCGTCGATCTACATCATCGGCGCCTTCACTCGGATCCTTAACGTCCCAGCCGATGCCGCGATCCCGGTCTTCGGTTCTCCAACCAATTGGTATTTCCAGCTGTTTGTGATGGTGCTGATCATGATTCCCCAGGTGCTCATCAACGTCCTCGGGATCCGGCTCACCGCGAAGCTCAACGATTTCAGCGTGTGGTGGCACATCATCGGCGTCGCGGTGATCTTCGTCCTGCTGGTGTTCATGGGGCAGCATCACAACAGTCTCGAGTTCATGTTCTCCAGCTCTACCTCGGTGAATCCGCTGGACGCTTCGTCGGCCGATTTGGGGAGTGGGACAGCGGTACCGGCGCTGGTGTTCGGCAACTTCAAGTATCCCTCTCCGCTCTTCGCGCTGATTCCGGGCCTGACGCGATCTCTACCAGGCGGCTCCCTTCGTGCTGTGCTTCCTGCTCGCCACCCTGCAGGCCCAGTGGACCTACACGGGCTACGATGCCTCCGCGCACGTGGCCGAAGAGACGGTGATGGCGCGGCTCAACTCGGCCTGGGGCGTGTTCCTTTCGGTGGCGGTTTCCGCGGTGGTGGGCTACATCATGCTGCTCGTGCTCACCTGGTCGATTCCGGAGGTAAGGTTGCGGAGACCGCCGCCGATGCGTACCCGGTGCTCTACATCGTGTACAACAACCTGTCGACCTTCTTCGCCAACGTCGTCGCCGTCATCATCGGGGTTGCCATGTGGCTGTGCGGGCTGGCCTCCATCACCTCGATGGGACGGATGTGGTACGCCTTCGCGCGAGACGACGGGATGCCGGGATCAGGGCACATCAAGCGGGTCAGCCCCAAATACCGGACCCCGGTCTGGTCCATCGTGATCACCAGCGTGCTGGCGGTGCTGATCTGCGTCTATGCGGCGGCGTTCTTCGTCGTGACCTCCATCAGCACCATCACGCTCTACCTGGCGTACATGTTCCCCATCTACCTCAACTGGCGTAACAGGCGCCGAGGCCAGGGAGAGTTCGCCACAGCCGAGACGGCCCCGTGGTTCCTCGGCAAATGGGGGCCAGCGCTCAACCTGATAGCGATCGTTTGGGTCCTGATTATCACCGTCATCTTCAGTCTGCCACCCAATGAGCTGGTGCTGTGGACCATGCTGGGGCTCAGCGTGTTCCTCGGGCTCTATTGGCAGCTCTCGGCGAAGCGGCGGTTTGCCGGGCCGAGCAAGACTGACGAGGAGGCCTTGCGTCGGATAGAAGCCGCACTGGCTCCGGCGCAATAGCGGTGACCGCTCAAGCACTGGTGATCGGAGACCGGCGCCCCAAGGGCGCCGGCACGATCACGGTCATCGAGCCCGCCAAGGGCAAACCGATGGCCGAAGTGGCATCGGCGGGCCCCGATGAGCTGGACCAGGCGGTGGCCTCCGCGAAGAAGGCCTTTCCGGAATGGTCGGGCCGGACCGCGGTGAGTCGAGCCGACGTTCTGCTTTCGGTTTTCCGACCTGGTGCGGGCCCACGCCGAGGAACTGGCGGTGCTGGAGGCCCGGAATGTCGGGAAGCCGATCGGCGACGCGCGGTGGGAGGCGAACCACGTCGCCGACACCTTGCGGTACTACGCCGGTGCGGCGGACAAGTTCTTCGGCGAAACGATCCAGGTTGCCAAGACCGGACTGGATCTCACGCTGCGCCAGCCACTCGGCGTGGTCGGGCTGATCGTTCCGTGGAACTTCCCGATGGTGATCGCGACCTGGAAGTTGGGTCCCGCGCTCGCCACCGGAAACACCGTGGTGCTCAAGCCCGCGAGTCTCACCCCGCTCAGCGCCATCCGCCTCGGAGAACTGGGACTCGAGGCCGGCCTTCCACCCGGTGTGCTCAACGTCGTTCCGGGACCGGGCGCCCGGATCGGCCAGCAGATGGCCGCTCATCCTGATATCGCCAAGATTGCATTCACCGGGGAAACCGAGACCGGCCGGCGCATCATGGCCACTGCCGCCGAGACCATCAAGCGAGTCTCCTTGGAGCTGGGTGGCAAGTCACCCAACATCATCTTCGCGGATGTGGACCTGGAAACAGCGGCGAAGCACGCCTGCTCCTCGGTGTTCGCCAATGCCGGGCAGGACTGCTGCGCCCGGGCCAGGGTGATCGTCGAGAAGAAGGCATATCCCGCCCTGGTCGAGGCGATGGCCGTCGATCGCCAAGGCGATGCGGGTCGGCGATCCACTGGACGAGCAGACCGAGATGGGTCCCCTCGTCTCCGCCAGCCAGCGGGAGCGGACCGAGAGCTATGTGGCACTGGGCCGTCAGGAAGGGGCGCGCTACGTATGTGGAGGCGAGCGGCCCGCGGGCGACGGGTTCTTCCTCCGACCGGCGATCTTCGCGGATGCGAAGCCCGGTATGCGGATCGTGGACGAGGAGATTTTCGGACCGATGGTCGTGGTCATCCCGTTCGAGACCGAGGCCGAGGCGATCGCCATCGCCAACGACACGATCTACGGCCTCTCCGGGTCGCTCTGGACCAACGACCTGAAGCGTGGGTTACGGGTGGCGAAGGCGGTTCAGACCGGCGTGATATCGGTGAACTCCTCCTCCAGCGTCCATCTCCAGGCGCCCTTCGGCGGGTTCAAGCAATCGGGTCTGGGTCGAGAGCTGGGGATGCATGCGCTGGAGCATTACACGGAGTTGAAGAACATCTACTTCGAGACGAGTTAGTTCCGAGTTCCCAGTTCCGAGTTCCTCCACACTCGGCACTCGGCACTCGGAACTCGGAACTTGACTTGGAACTCGATTGAACCCTGGAGTCTCTCGTGAAGACGATCTCCATCTCGAAACTCGAACAGATGGCCAAGGCCGGAACGGTCGATACCGTGCTCACGGCATTCCCCGATCAGCAGGGAAGGCTGGCCGGAAAGCGCTACACGGCTCGAACCTTCCTGGATCAGGCGCGTCACGGGTGGGAAGGCTGCGACTATCTATTGGGTTGCGACCTGGAGAACGAACCTCTCTCCGGGTACGACTCATTCTCCTGGGAGCTGGGCTATGGCGACTTCATGGTCCGGCCCGACCCCAAGACCCTGGTACTGGTCCCTGGCTGGAGCGCACGGCGCTGGTGCTGGGAGATATCGAAGGCCGCGGCCACCAGCCTCTCGCCGTGGCTCCGCGGCAGATCCTCCAGGCCCAGGTCGCGCGCGCCGACGCAATGGGACTCACCCTGCGAGTGGCGTCGGAGCTCGAGTTCTATGTGTTCAACGACAGCTATGAGCAGGCGGCAGCCAAGCGCTATCACGATCTGGATACGATCGGGAAGTACATCCAGGACTACCACATACTCCAGACGACCAAGGAAGAGAAACTGCTGCAGCCACTTCGCGGTTACTTCGACACCTGGGCTTCGACGTGGAGAACTCGAAGGGAGAATGGGGCCCCGGGCAGGAGGAGCTCAACCTGGCCCACCAGGAGCCGGTCGAGATGGCGGACCGGCATTGCATCTTCAAGCACGGAGTAAAGGAGTTCGCCGCGCTGCAGGGAATCTCGGTGACTTTCATGGCCAAGTGGCACACCAACAACGCCGGCAATTCATTCCACCTGCACAGCTCGCTCTGGGACCGGAAGACCGGGAAACCATTGGGCTGGGATCCGAAGGGACCAGCCCACATGTCCGCCCGTCTCCGCCAGTGGGTCGCCGGGCAGCTGGCATTGGGCCGCGAGCTGAGTGTCTTCTATGCGCCTTACGTCAACAGCTACCGCCGCTACCAGGCGGGGTCCTTCGCACCGACTCGACTGGTGGCCGGAGTAGACAATCGCACCTGCGGGATGCGGATCCTGGGACATTCGGCGAACGGTATCCGGGTCGAGAACCGCTGCCCCGGTGCAGACGCCAATCCCTATCTCGCTTTCGCGGCGACGATTGCGGCAGGACTCTACGGTCTGGAAAACAAGCTCGAGATGGAAGACCTCTACACCGGCAACGCCTACGCCGATCCCACGGTGCCCGAAGTTCCCAAGACCCTGTACGAGGCCATCGGACTGCTGGACCGGTCCAAGGCCGCTCGCGCCGCGTTCGGAGACACCGTGGTGGACCATTACGTGAACACGGCACTCCAGGAGCAGGCGGTCTACGACAAGCGGGTGACCGACCTGGACCTACAGCGGAACTTCGAGAGAGCGTAAGGAGTGAGGAGGACGTGAGAAGTGAGAACGAGAAGTACGAACATGCACCTGACCCTGACACCTGACACCTGAAAATGGGTCGACTCGAAACCAAAGTCGCAGTCATCACCGGCTCCGGGGCCGGACTCGGCGCAGAAGCCGCGAAGCTCTTTGCCCAGGAAGGGTGCGCGGTGGTGGTGAACGACGTGAACGCGGAGGCCGGCCAGCAGGTCGTGGGTGAAATTCAGAAGGCCGGCGGCAAGGCCGTGTTCATTCCCGGAGACGTGCGTTCTACCTCGCAGGTAGAAGCTCTCTACGCCGGCGCCAAGAAGGCGTTCGGCAAGATCAATGTCCTCTACAACAATGCCGGTATTTCTCCCGGCGACGACGACGGCGTCGTGAACACCCCGGACGACATCTGGGATCTGGTCCTGGACATCAACGTCAAAGGCGTGGCGCGTTGTTGCCGGGCGGGCATTCCGTACCTGCGGGAGGCCGGCGGGGGATCCATCATCAATGTGGCCAGCTTCGTTGCGACCCTCGGCGCCGCTACTCCGCAGATTGCCTACACCGCGTCCAAGGGCGCGGTCCTCTCCATGACCCGGGAAATCGCGATCATCCACGCCCGGGAGCGAATCCGGGCCAACGCGCTCTCTCCCGGTCCGGTGCGCACCGCACTGCTCGAGAAGTTCCTCTCGACCGAAGAGAAACGTCAGCGGCGGCTGGTCCACATCCCCATGGGAAGGTTCGGAGAGGCCCGGGAGATCGCCCAGGCCGCGGTCTTCCTCGCCTCGGATGAGTCCTCGTTCGTGACGGGAGCCGATTTCCGGGTGGACGGTGGGATTACAGCGGCCTACGTGACTCCGGAGGGATCTCCCAAGTAACATCGCGGTCACGCCGTCCGGTTCTGGGACTCCGCTTCCCGGAACCGGTCAAGCTGTTCTCGTGGTCCTCGGCTAAGTCGTTGCTGCCTCGGCGGAATCCACAGCAAACGTGCGGCACACTCCCTGCCATTCCACCGAACGGTCACCCCATCTGGACCGTTCAATGGAAGTCGCCGCACCCGTTCTCAATCAGGGGATGGAGCCCCTGGAGCTCGAAGCCTGTCGTCGGGGCGTTTCCCTCCTTACCGGCGATCGGTACGATGTCATCCGCCTCCTGGGCCGCGGTGGCATGAGCGTTGTCCTCCTGGGCCTGGACCGGCAGGAAGGCCGCCGGGTCGCCCTCAAACTGTTGGATCCGGCTCAGGGCGCTTCAGTAGAGAATCGCGAGCGTTTTCGGCGAGAGGCGTTGATCTCCGCCGAGCTCGAGCATCCCCACATCGTTCCCTGCTACCAGTTCGTTCATCACAACCGGCTCGCGCTGGCAATCATGCGCTACATCCCCGGCCGCTCCCTGGCCGACCGGCTGGGCGATGACGGCCGGCTGAGCCCGACCCGGACGCTCTCAATTCTTATTCCGGTTGCCGATGCGTTGGCCCATGCTCACCGTCATGGCGTGGTCCATCGGGACGTGAAGCCCGACAACATCCTGATGCAGGACGAGGACGATTGGCCCTTCCTTACCGATTTCGGTATCGCGACGCTGCGGACCTCGGACCACTCCCGGTCCGAAGTAGGCAAGGGTTCGGCACCCCGGCGTTCATGTCTCCGGAACAGGCGCTGGGATCCTGGGAGGCAGACTTCCGAACCGATATCTACTCCCTGGGGCTCGTTGCCTATCGCATGCTGGCCGGCCGGCTGCCCTTCACCGGTCAGTCGGCGATCTCGCTCGCGGCTCAAAGGACTGCTCGCAACGCCTCTCCACTCCGCGAACTGGCTCCCGATGTTCCGGCGGATCTCGCCGCGATCGTTGACCGTTGCCTGGTCCGCGACCCGAAAGGCCGGTGGAAGAGCGCCGATGCCCTCTATTCGGCGATGGTGCGCTGCAGATCCAGGTTGATCCCCGGCGGCTCTCGCACTTCCTCATTCCTGAACCGATTCCGCGCCCTCGTATCCGGCGAACGCTCACTCGCCCGCACTCCGAAGCCGTTGGCGCTTTAACCCACGTTCAGATCAAGCGGGCTACATTTCGAGAACCCCGGAGAGAGATGCGGTGGTCTCACCGGGCTGGTAGGCGCTGGCAGAGTCTCTGGACTCCGGAATCTTTCTCAGGAGAGGGTACTGTCATGCAACTGCGCAGCATCAAGTCATTCGAGACGCGCTGGGCCCGAATTACCAAATTGGCCAAGGCGCAGCTCAAAGACTTCGAGAGGGATAAGAAGGACATCGCGAGACAGATCAAACGCTACAAGCTGGAGAAGGATTTACGGCGGTTGCGGGATGCCGTGGCGCACTCGCGCCGGGTGGAAAGGGCAATCATGACCACGAAGAAACTGATTGCCACCAAGAACATCGTGGTACGGGAGGGGAAGCGTCGCGGCCGGCTCCTGCGCCGCGCCTTGACCTAGGATCAGCTTTGCCGCAAGACCAACGCCGGCTCTGTCAAATGGACTGAGCCGGCGTTGTGCTACGAATGTGGTTGAACGCGGTCATTTGAGCCGCTCCAACCGGAATCTTCCAGACTTGAGCAGCAACGGCTTCCATAAGTCGCCCAGGCGCCGGACCCGTTCCGGCACGTTGTCCATCCGGAAATCGTCGATCTTGATGCCCCGCTCTACCTCTTCCAGGTGACCGGGTGGAAACACTCGCCTCCTTCGTAGGTCTCGCCGAATAAATCGACGCCAGGGTGCGGCCCCAGGCGTTCTGGTTGTAATCCACCAGCACGCGACCTCGCGGCCGCTTGGCGATGAGGTACTCGGCGGTGATGATTTTGGGATTCGTTTCAGCGAGGATGCCACGCGATCGTCTTCGCGACCTGCCACACTTCTTTCTGCAGCGGACCCTGGACGATCGGCACATAGATGTGCATTCCGGAGGCGCCACTGGTCTTGGCCAAGGGTTTCATCCCTAGCCCCTCGAGAGCCTCCCGCACGACAAGCGCCGTCTCCAGCACTCTGGAGAAGCTCGCGCCTTTGCCCGGATCTAGGTCGAAGTGCAGATAATCGGGACGATCGGTGTCGTCGCACCGGGCATACCAAGGATTGAGATCGATACAGCCGAGGGTTCACGACCCAGAGCAAGGGAGGCGAGATCCTGAACCATGGGGAAGGGAACCTGTCCCGCTCGCTTGTGCGCGATGGTGCAGGTCTCGATCCATTCCGGGCCGACTGTCCGGTGCCCGCTTCATGAAGAACGACTGCCCGTGAATTCCATCGGGATAGCGCTTCATGACCATTGCACGGTCCGCAAGGTGAGTGCAGCAGCACCGGTGCGATGTCGGCGTAATACTGCAGCAGGTCTCGCTTGGTGAGACCAAGCTCGGGCCAGAAGATCTTGGCAAGATTGGTGAGCTTGACTCACGCGACCCTCGACTCGAGCGAGAGGTCTTTCCCTTCGGGAATACTGGTTGTGGCAGCCACGGGACTCATCCTGATGCTATGCGCGGTGCCCGTCTGCCAGTCCGGATCGCGCCGAGTACCGGCTCGTACTTGAGCTCGGTGCCCTTCCTGGCCGCCTGAAGGAGCAAGGCTCCGCGGCTCATGTCCCCCCGTCCCACGAAATCGCCGGGGAACAGCAGCCGGTCGCCCAACGACTCCAGCAGCACATCCACGTACTTGCCGGTTGCGATGCTGCCGAGCAGGACGATCTCCACTCCGTCCAGTTCGCGCAGCCTGGCAATGTCGCGCTGCAGCGGCTCTCGGTAGTGTGGGTTGTCTGAATCGATGTCCACGGTCCCGAATCCCTTGAGCTGGCTAATGGTGACGCTCGCTTCTGCGGGCACCAGCCCGTTGTTGGCGGTGATGACCAGGACGGCGGCGTGTCCCGACGGCGCCCGGCCGAAGTGCCGAGCGTAGGTCAGCTTGCCTCTGAAGTAGAGGCCGCTCAGGAAGGCGAACGTCTCACCAAGGGTGACTGATTCACCGGCCCGCAGACGCGCCGCCAACGGGAAACGCCCTCTTCCATTGATCAGCAGTTGGGCGCGCTTCCCGCCGCAGTGGGCGGGGACAGGAGGAACAAGCGAAACGGGGTGGAATCCATCAGCGGTTCCTAGTTGAAACCTTGTCTGCCCGGAGGCGCCGTAGGCCGGGTTGATCCCCGAAAAGCTCCGGAGTGACAAGATGGGCTCCTTCTTCTCCGACCTGAAGCATGGCTTCCGGATGCTGACCAAGCATCCCGGCCTCGCCATCATATCGATCGTCGCTCTCGCCATGGGCCTGGGCTTCACTACCACGATGTGGAGCATCATGTGGGGTGGCATCCTCCGGGGCTGCCCTTCGAGCATGCCAGCCAGATCCTTCATCTCGAGCGAGCGCGCCCGAGTCGCGGCATCGACAGCTACGGCGTTCCGGTCAGCGATTTCACCGCCTGGCGGGAGCAGCAGAAGAGCTTCGAGGACCTCGCCGCCTGGACCGAGGGAACGATCAACGTAAGCGGGTTGCAAGGGGGACCGGAGCGTTTTCAGGGCGGGTTCATTACGGCGTCCGCTTTCAAGTTGCTCCGGGTTCAGCCACTTCGGGGACGGCTGTTTACGGAAGACGACAACCGGCCAGGGGCTCCACCGGTCGCCATCATCGGTTGGGACATCTGGCAGAACCGCTTCGGTGGCGACACCGCCATCATCGGCAAGACGATTCGGGCCAACGGCCTGGTCCACGAAGTCGTGGGTGTCATGCCTCGCAAGTTCCTCTTCCCCACACTGTCGCAATTGTGGCTGCCGAGGACCATGGATCCTACGGCGCTTCCCTGGGGCGAGGGCGATGAACTCGAGGTCATGGGCCGGCTCAAGCCCGGAGTGACGATGGCTCAGGCGAGGCGCGAGTTCGAGACCATCTGCGCCCGCATCGCCCAGGATCATCCCAAGGAAAACGAAGGAGTCACGTCGATCGTCAAGCCCTTCACCGAGGAGTACATCGGTGAAGAGCCGATCATCATGCTGTGGACCATGATGGCGCGCGGTCTTCGGGGTGCTGCTGATCGCCTGCTCCAACGTGGCCAACCTCCTGCTGGCGCGCGCCGCCACCCGAACCAAGGAGATCGCCGTCCGCACCGCCCTCGGCGCGAGCCGCCGCCGGATCGTGGCCCAGCTGCTCACCGAATCCCTCCTGCTCGCGACGATCGGTTCGCTGCTCGGCATTGTGATCGCTGCATTCGGCGTGCGATGGTTCGTGGATTCGATGCAGGGAAGCGGTGCGCCGTTCTGGGTTGATATCAAGCTGGACGGCGTCGTGCTTCGCCTTTACCGCCGGTGTCACCCTGATCGCGGCTCTGGTGAGCGGAGTCATCCCGGCATTGCAGGCGACTCGCACCAACCTCGAACGAGGTGCTCAAGGATGAGAGCCGAGGATCTTCCTCGCTTCGGATCGGAAAGTTCAGCCGCGGTCTGGTGATTGCCGAGCTGGCGCTTTCCGGCGGATTGCTGGTAGGCGCCGGATTCATGATTCAGAGCGTGGTGCAGCTGGCCAGGTTCGGAATACGGAGTCCCGACCAGCAATGTCTTTACGGCCAGGGTCGGGCTCTTCGACGCCACCTACCCCGACTCGGCGAGCCGGGCTCGATTCTGGACCACTCTCGAGGAAAAGCTCCAGGGGATTCCGGGTCAGCGAGGTGTCGCCCTGATGACCGTGCTGCCGGGACTCGAGGGATGGAACGAGAACTTCGCGCTGGAAGGGAAGACCTACGCCAGCGAGCGCGACTATCCGAGCACGCGGAGGGTCGCGGTCACGCCGGGATGGTTCGAGACCTTCAAGGTGAAGCCGATCGAAGGGCGCCTGCTCACCCCGGGCGATATCGGTGGCACCCTGCCGGTTGCCGTGGTCTCCAGGGGATTCGTGCACAAACACCTGGGAGACGAGTCTGCTCTCGGGCGCCGGATCCGGATCGGTCAGGCGGACTCGAAGGAGCCCTGGCTCACCATCGTGGGCGTGGTCCCCGATGTCTGGTATGACGGCACCGACGACGATGACCAGCTCGGCACTGTGGTCTTCACCCCGCTCGGCCAAAGCGACTACCGCTTCGTCAGCCTCGCTGTTGTCGCACCGGGAGATCCTGACCAGCCTCGCCAATCCGGTGCAGGGCGTGGTGAGCAGCATCGATCCCGACCAGCCGATCTATTTCGTCCGCACGCTCCAGGGAAGCCATCCGGGAGAACGGGTGGTTCTACGGGCGTCTCGGTACCCTCTTCATGGTGTTCGGCGGTGCTGCGCTCCTGCTGGCGACCGTCGGGGTGTACGGTGTCGTCAGCTTCTCTGTATCCCGGCGGACCAGGGAGATCGGAGTTCGCATGGCGCTCGGCGCCAGCGCGCGCGATGTGCTGCGGATGTTCCTTCGTCAGGGAGGACTGCAGATCCTGATCGGACTGACCTGCGGCGTGGTGCTCGCGTTCTTCCTCGCCAAGGGACTGGGTGCTGGTGATGTTCCAGGTGAACACCAAGAACCCGGTGATGTATGTCGGTGTGATGGTGGCGCTGGCATTGACCAGCCTGCTCGCGACGCTCATTCCGGCGCGACGGGCGATGCGGGTGGACCCGATGGTTGCCCTGCGGTACGAGTAGAAGCCGATTCACCCTGTCATGCCCAGATAGCCCCTTAATGCTGGGCTGATCCGCTTGCGGGCCAGGGCTCGCTCGATCTCGAGCCGGTCCTCCGGGTTTACGTCGTCGCGCAGCCAGCGAACCTCATTGCCTTCGAGGGCCGCGATCGGAACTCCGTTCCGCCAGGCGACACGGTTGCTCGCAAGCGCGGAGATCCGTTCACCGGGCGTGACGAGGCCGGTGAGATTCAGCGGGTCCGCTGCCGACAGCACGACCAGCTCAGTCCTCCTTGTGGCCCGGCGGACCGCGCGTAGCTGGGTCACCGCCTCCGGCCTCGAGCGAATTGCTCTCCCTGCATGCCGGCTACGAACCGGCCCCCGCGAATTTCTCCTCGCGCCTCGAGCCTGCGATAGACCTGAAGCAACACCGCGCCACGGCACGGTGAGGCTTTCTCGGGCGAGGAGTCTCCGGAAAACCACCCCGTAGCGAGCGAGGAGGGTGAGGGCGAGGAGCTCTGACCTCGGCGGTTGGGGGCTCGGCGGCTCGGCGGCTCGGCTATTCGCATCAGGGTGAAGCGAGACTCCACCGTCCCGCTCCTTCGATGCCGAAGTTCACTGTTCTGTGGCGCCGCACGTCGGTCGAAGCGGCACGGGTCACCAGCGGCTTGCGACGATCGGATGGAGTAAGCAGGGCACGAAGTCCCGTGAAGCTGTCAGAGGTGACCAGTCCTGCTGCGGCCAGCTCTGCCAAAGCCTGTTCGACCTGAGTCGCGAGAAGGCCGGAGCCCGCTGTCAGGTCGGTGAAGAACGATGCCCCGCGGCGACTCAGCACTGCGAGCACATCCTGAGCGTAAGACGAAAGTCCCGGGGCTTCGGCCGTTGGCGCGATCGCCAACCAGGAGCCTAGATGCTGACGAAGCGGGAGCGCGACGGGTGTCGACCGAATGGGACGGCTCGCAGGACGAGCCGCAGGATTGCCTCCAGCCGAAAGCCGAGCCCAGGTGACACGGCCGGTGAGGCAAAGCATGTCGAGCAACGCAGGATCGTACTCGGTGCAGCGCGCCGCCAGAACGTCGGGCTCCCACGCCTTCGCCGGAACCTCGACGCCGTCGAGCTGCTCCAGGACGCTCGCCAGGCCCTCGAGGCCTGAGGCTCGATGTTCCGGATCTATCCGCTGCCACCGGAACAGGAAGCGCATGAAGTCGGCGGCGCTGACCGGTTCGATCTCGGCCCGGAGGCGATCCAGGGTATAGCGGTGAATCCGCGCCAGCAGCCGCCGGTCGCACCACTCGAGAATCGTGGCTCCCGGAGTAAACCGCCCGCGGAGTACGACTCCCTCTCGTTCCAGCGCGGCGAGCGCGAGGTCCGGCATCTCCTCGCCCACACCCAGCGTGCTCGCCAGCTCGGCTGCGGTGGTGGGTCCGACAATCTCCAGGCGGCCGCGGGAGAGTTCGCGAATCGAGTCTTCGCGATGTCGGGGCGATCAGGTCGGACGAGGCGGACGAGTCGGACGGGTGGACGGCCTGAAGCTCGCGTAGACGTTCGGTCGCGACCCAGAGCGCCGACTGGCGCAGCGTCGATACTGACTCGCTGTGCACGGCCCGCGCGGACCAGCTCATCGAACAGCTCGTTCCAGTCAGCGGCTCGCCTCCTCCGCCTCGTCCGTCCCGTCCGTCTCGCCCGCCCTGTCCGTCGCCTCTTTTCTAGAATGAACCCCGAAGTCAGTAACGCATCATGCAACTCGTCGGCGTTCTCCGCCTCGGGCCATGCCTGTTCCCGGACTCTCTCGATCGCCTGAGGATCGAGAGCACCGAGATCGTCTGCCGAGGACGGCTCGAAGGCGCGACGGGTATAGACCGCCTGGGTTCTCCTCTCCTCAAGCGGGGCATCGTCGAGGAAGGCGTACGGTCGAGCGTTCAGGATCTCGGCGCTGAGCGGCGAAGGCTCCGGCAGGTCTCGGGCAACGCAGTTGATCTCGCCGGCACGAAGACGTTCGAGAACCTTGATCAGACCATCAAGATCCATCGCCTCGGTAAGGCAATCGGTGATGGTCTGTGAGGCGAGTGGGTGATCGGGGACTTCCCGGTCGCCGGCGATATTCTCGAGGCAAGCCGCCGCGTCGGGGAACACCGCGGCGAGCAGGTCATCCGCCTCCATGCGCTGAATTTGGGGCGGAACCTTCTTCCCGCCGCGATAGCGCGGGATCGCCAGGGAGATATTGCCATTCCAGCGCCACCGCGTGCCGAACAGAGGCGCATCCAGCAGGGCCTGGACCAGCACTTCGCGCACCGACGCCGGGTGGAGGAAATCGAAGACGTTCTCGAGCGGGAATGAATGCTGCGGCCCTAGCGAGAGCACGATGCCGTCCTCGGTGGCAGCGGCCTGCAACTCAAAATTGAAGCTGCGGCAGAATCGCTTGCGGAGTGACAGACCCCACGCCTTGTTGATCCGGCTGCCGAACGGCGCATGGATCACGAGCTGCATTCCACCGGCCTGGTCGAAGAACCGCTCGGCGATCACGGTATCCTGAGTTGGCAGGACGCCGAGGATCCGGTGGGCGTCGGCGAGATAGTGGATGATCTGGAACGCGGCGGAGGTTGTCGGGTCCGACAGGGCGGTCGAGGCGGGCAGGACGGTCGGGTCGGACGAGGCGGACGAGGCTGTCCCAGTGCCTTTGTCCGTCCCGTTCGACTTGTCCGTCCTGCTCGACAGCTCCTGCACCAACCACTTCTCGGCAGCTTCCCGATCTCCCAAGCGCTTCTCGACTTCGCGCCGCAACTCGGCAACCGCGGCAGAGAGCTCATCGCTCCTCGCCGGTGCTTCACCAAGCCAGAATGGAATTCCGGGTGGTTCGCCGTGGGCATCTTCCACTCGCACTGTTCCCGCCTGGATTCGGGCATGCGCCATGAGGCGTTCCCGAGCTGGAACACGTCTCCCGCCATGCTCTCGACGGCGAAGTCCTCGTTCACGGTGCCGATGAAGGTTCCCTCGGGCTCCAGCAAGACTCGATAGTCCGCCGTTTCCGGAATGGCACCGCCAGAAGTCAGGGCCAGCATCCGGGCACCGCGCCGGCCGCGAAGTCTCTGATTTACTCCGTCATAGTGAACCAGCGCTCCGCGACGACCGCGCCGGGTGGTGAATCCCTGGGCGACCATCTGGACGATCTGGTCGAACTCCTGGCGACTAAGCTCACGGTAGGGGATAGGCGCGACGCACCAACTCGAAGAGATCATCGGTGGCCCAGTCCTCGGCCGCAGATTCCGCCACGATCTGCTGGGCGAGAACATCCGCTGGGTGTTCGACGACCCAGAGCCGATCCAGGACTCCGGCACGGGCCCAGCGCAGGAGGGCGGCACACTCAACCAGATCGTCGCGACTCAACGGGAAAAGCCGTCCCTTAGGCGTGCCAGCCACCGTATGTCCGCTCCTACCAACCCGCTGCAGGAAGGCCGCAATCCGATGCGGTGAACCCAATTGGCACACCAGATCCACATACCCGATATCGATTCCCAACTCCAATGAGGCAGTGGCGACCAGCGCCTTGAGCTTACCGGTCTTGAGCTTCTCTTCCGCGGCGAGCCGGATTTCCTTCGACAGACTGCCGTGATGCGCAGTCACCAGCTCTTCGCCTACCCGCTCGGCCAGGTGGCGAGCTACCCGCTCCGCCTGCTTTCGTGTGTTGACGAAGACGATGGTTGTCTGATGCTGGTTGATGAGGTCGGTGAGCCGGTTGTAGATCTCGAGCCATACCTCGGCCGCCATGACGGCTTCGAGGGGAGAGCCCGGCAGCTCGAGCGCGACGTCCAAGGCTCGGCGGTGGCCCTCGTTGATGATCGTGGCTCCGGCGATTCGAGCCGACCAGCCAATCCGCTACCAGCTCCACCGGATTCACCGTGGCCGACAGTCCGATGCGCTGCAGCTTACGCCCCGCGACATGTTCCAGGCGCTCCAGGCTCAGCGCGAGATGGGCACCTCTCCTCGAGTCGACCACGGCGTGGATTTCGTCCACGATCACCGTCCGCACCGTGCTCAGCATCTTGCGGCTTCGTTCTGCCGTGAGAAGCAGGTAGAGCGACTCTGGGGTGGTTACGAGAATGTGGGGCGGGGTTCCGGAGCATCGAGGCCCGCTCCGAGGCAGGAGTGTCGCCGCTGCGAACCGCAGCGGTGATCCTGACCTCGCCGTGCCCCATCTCCTCCGCCAGTCGGCGGATCTCCCGCCGAGGCTCGGCAAGGTTCTTGTGGATGTCGGCGGAGAGCGCCTTCAAGGGAGAGACGTAGACCACCCGGGTCTCGTCCGGCAGGGCACCGCGCAGCGATTCACGCAGCAGTTCGTCCAGCTCTATCAGAAAGGCGGCGAGCGTCTTGCCTGACCCCGTCGAGGGCCGTGATGAGAGTGTCCTCTCCCGGCGAATGGCCTCCCATCCTTTTGTCTGGACAGGGGTTGGTTCACCGAGGCGTTCCTGGAACCAGCGGGCAACGGCGGGATGAAAGGCAGAGAGAGACATCTGGCACCTGTATGCACGTGCTTAGCTTGACGGCTGAAAGAGAACCTGATCAGGGCACTACTGGAAGTAGCAGGCGGGATGGGTGCTCTTTCGAGTGATGAATCACCACGTCTCCCGCACGAGCCCCGCTGGAGAAGAGCTCGAGCTCTCCCGTTTGCGGATTCACCGAGAACCATGGAGTGAACGCGGTGGAGACTACGATGCGAAGACGGTGGCCGGGGAGAAACCGATTCGCGGTAAACAGGCGATCCAGCCTGAGACTCACGATCTCCCCCGGCTGCAACGGCTTACGGTCCGGTCCCCCGTCGCGATAGCTGGCTCGCTGGAGCCCGCTGCCGGCCGTGGTCAGGTTCCAGGCCAGGCCCTCCGGGAGCGACATCATACACCTGGACCCAGATATCGAAGTCCGGCAAGTTTGCCGCCGACCGATAAGCTCCGCAATTACGGGCCCGATCACGTCGACCGCAGACTTGAACGGCGCGCGTCTCGAAGACGGCGATGTCGGGGCGACCCGTCAGGGCAGCGTAGTCGTGCACGCCGGCCCGTCCCTCGTAAGGGATCGGCCGGGGGTGGGCAGGATCGGACCGGACGATACTGCTTCCGGACGAGCGTGACTGGCCATGCTCGAGGCGGCCGTTCGATTTGGAATCCACGCTCGCGGCGAGAAACAGCGTGTCGGTCCTGGTTCCTTCGAAGGGCCAGACCTGACTGGTCCGCCAGGTGTTCGCGCCCATCACGAACACTCTCACTGAAGGGTCGCTGTCGAGGCCATTCTCCGCGTTCTTCAGGTAGCGATCCATCCAGCGAAGGACGGTCTCATCGTAGTCGATCGCCGCATCCGAGCCGAACAGCCGGTCTCCCGCCTTCTCTCGCTGGACCGCCGCGACGCCGTGGGTCCAGGCGCCAAGAATGAGTTTGGTACGCGGATCGCCGGCGTCCCGTGAGGTCACCAATCCCTGATAGTTGGTCACCGCCCCGAGGGCCCATACGGTTCATCGAACCACCCGGAGATGTTGAGCACCGCGGCGCTGACGGCCGAGTACTTGCCTTCGAGGGTTGCCCACTTCCACCACCGAGTCTCGCGGCGGGTGGCGCATCCATCTCGTAGTACCACGGGCCAACGCCTTCAAAGTCAGGCAGAGTGGACAGATGGCCGGTGAGTGCGGAGCCGGTCGCGGTCGGTGTCCCCACTGCGTCGCGGCTTGCTCCGAGGTCTGTGCTCCAGGAACGCCGAGGCGACGTCGCAGGTCCGGCGCGATGTTGAACCAGGTCCAGTCGAGCCACGAGCCATCCCACACGCCGCCCGAGTACCAGAAGGTCTCCGGTGTAGCGTAGGTCATCGCCGGCACCATCGCCTTGAGCGACGGCGGGCGCTCCACCGCGGCGAGCCATTGGACCGCGCCCGGATAGGAGAGTCCGAAGCTGCCGACTGCGCCGTTCGACCACGGCTGTTGCGCCGCCCACTCGATCGTATCGTATCCGTCTTTGGCCTTCCTGGCTGTAGGCGGTGAAGGTCCCATCGGAGCCATAGCGGCCCCGCACGTCCTGCAACTACAACCGCGTAGCCGCGCTGGACCGCCTTCTTCGCCAGCCCGGTGGCATCGGTCGCATCCGCCCGATCATACGGTGTGCGGTACACCAGGACCGGAAACCGTCCGGGCCCGTTCGGTCGCAGGACGTCAGCCCGGAGCACCACCCCGTCGCGCATCGTGATGGAGACCGGCGCTGTCGACGGTGAGAGCCGCCTGGGGCGAAGCAATCCGCGCGGTGCCTAGGCACAGAGCGGTGAGAGCAGAGAAAGAGGGGGCGGGGACGCATGGTGGAGAGGGAAAATGCAGACCGAACGGGCGGACCGGGTGACAAGGCGGATGAGGCGACAGGTGTGATGAGGTGATATGGTGGGCGGATGAGGCGGACAGGGCGGATGAGGACAGCGCGGATGAGGTGATGGCGGCGACAAGCGAGGTGACAGGGCGGATGAGGCGGACCCAGCCCGCCTTATCCGCCCGCACCGTCCGCTCTGCCCGCCCCGGACCGCCCTGCCCGCCCCGACCTACGTCTTCTCCGGCTCGTACTTCACTTTCACCCCTCCGCCAGCCTCACCTTTCAGGCGCTGACCGGCGGGAAGCACGATTTGTCCTCCTTTGGTCGCGACGGCGACGCCAGTACCCAGGACGGCGCCCACGGCCGCACCGGTAACGATAATCCCTTGGTTGAACCGTGTCCGGCGATGCCGCCCACCACCTGCCTACCACCGCGCCTCCACCGATCTCGGCGACACCTCGGCCAGGTCATCTTTACCCTTCACCCGCCACGGATCGGCCGCAACGGGGTATTCATTCCCGTTGACTTCGAGTCGAGTAAACCGCAGCGTGAGTTCCGGGGCTCCCGCGATACGGCCGCCGCCCTTCACGTAGGTGACTTCCCGTGAGTGAGGCACCAGCCGGAAGTGAACCGGAGGATAGCTGCGATGGCTCAGTGGTCTTGAGGACCACCGCATCACCCACGTCGCTAGTTCTCGGTCGTACCGAGTTCTGGAGCGCGCCAATCACTGTGGTGCCCGCAGGTATGAGTAGCTTCCACCGTGCGACCGCGCCTTGCGGTGACTGACCGCGGCCGCGACGACTCCAATCCACGGCGAGGCTCAAGATTCCAACCAGAATCTTGCTCCCGCCGACACATGCGGCTGAACGGGTGGATTGATTTTCCATTGCATCCTCCTGATGGAAGAATTTCAGCGTGGCAAAATTCGGCCGTCGCCACGTACCTGCAACTTGCTCTCCGCACGCCGCCTCGGACTGTGACGACCGCCACCCAGTGAGCTAAGTCGTTGTGGGATGGGTATCTTTGTACCAACTTCTCCATCGCCAAAATGTCTCTGCCCGCGCCCGAATCGATTGCCATCAAGGTCAATCGACAGCAGTGTCAGTGGGCTGCTGCAGATTGCTGACGACGTCACTCATCTCTACGTCGTGGCCCATGGAGCTGGCGCAGGTATGCGGCACCCCTTCTGAATCGATGGCACGCTTGCTCGCAGCTACAGGCATCGCGACGCGCTGCGCTATCCAATTCCCATATATGGAGGCGAAGAAGAGCCGAACCGACTCCCCCAGGTCGCGCACACGACGGTCCGGGCAGCGGTGGCCAAAGCGGCCGAGTTACTGCCGGGGTGCCGCTGCTGGCTGGTGGCAAATCATTCGGCGGTCGAATGACTTCGGGGGCACACGCGGAGTCTCCGCTGGATGAGGTGTGCGGCCTGGTATTTCTCGGATTCCCTCTTCATGCACCAGGGAAGCCCGGCACCGAGCGGGCCGATCATCTGACCGCGGTGCGAGTGCCAATGCTCTTTCTGCAGGGCACCCGAGATGATTTCGCGCGGCTCGATCTCATCACCGAGGTTGCGCCGCGTTGGGTCCCCATGCCCAGGCTCGAGTTATTCGATGGCGCCGATCATTCCTTGGACCGAGAAAGGTGCACGGTCGTACCAAGGGCGGAGGTGCAGGAAGACCTGGCTGCAACAATCGCCGCGTGGGCCGACCTGGGTCCTCGCGGCGCGGATCGAATGATCGCTCCTTCCGTTCCGAGCAGCTCGTCAGCGCCAAGCGATCGAGGCTCTCTCGGGCCGCTGTTGGTCCTCGCGGGGCCCGGGGCGGGGAAGACCTTTTGTCTGATCGAGCGGGATTCGCTATCTGATCGAGCGGATGGAAGTCGCGCCCCAGCAGATCGTTGCCGTCACCTTCACCAATCAAGGCCGCCGGAGAGATCGCGCACCGGCTGCGAGGCTCACTGGGACTCGGCGCGGACCAGGTCACTCAGCTCGACGATTCATGCCCTGTGCGTGCAGCTGCTCAGGCAGTACGGCTCCGCGATCGGGCTGAGCCAGGGATTCGGAATCGCCGACGAGGAGTATCAGGCTCAGGTGCTGCGCCGCGCCGGTCTTTCATAACCGGTCGCCGTGGCCCCTCAAATGAGTTCAGCTCAGCACAAGATCCTCGGCCGAACCGTCTGGGTGACTGCGGTTGCCGAAGCTCTTCCAGGGCTATCAGGAGATTCTCGAGGCGCGAGGGCTGCTTGACTTCGACGACCTGGTGGTCCGTACCGAACAGCTGCTCCGGGTACCTGTTCGGATGTTGCGACGGAAATCGCCGCCCGGTGGTCCTACATCCTGGTGGACGAGGCCCAGGACCTGAACCCGTTCCAGTACTGCGATCCTCAACCGCTCGGCCCAGGACCATCACAACATCTTCATGGTGGAGACGACGAGCAGTCCAGTCACTTTCTCCTGACCGGAGCCGATCCCAAAGTCCTCCGACGCTTTCTCAACGACTACGAAGCATCACCGCAGACCCCGATCGTTCTGAATGAGAACCGGCGTTGCTCGCGCGAGATCTTCACCACGGCACGGCGCCTCGTCGCTCACAATCCCAGGCTGCATGAGAAGGGAACTGAGCGCGACTCGCGAGTCGCGCTGGCCGGTTCTGGTGCCGCCAGTTTCCCCGACGAGAAAGCGGAAGCGGACTGGCTGTGTCGCCGATCTGGTGCAGGACCGGGACGAGAACACGCTGGCGTGGGGTGATTTCGCGCTGCTCTTACCGCAAGCACTCGTATCGGCGAAGCGCTGGAGGCCCGCCTGGTCGAAGCGGGAATACCCTGCCAGCTCGCCGAGGGAAGGGCCTTCGGCGGACGTGAAGGTGGTCAAGTATCTGATCGCGGCGTTGCGGGTCATCGAACGCGTCCGGCGATCCGATTCTGGAAGAACAGTTCACCAAAGTCGTGCTGCCCCAGGCCCTGTGCATGACACGCTCAGAGCCGACGCGGAGCAGAATCGCACCGAGTTCGTGGAGTGGCTTCGGCAGGCTTGGCCGGCAGTGACCGCACAAGGACGAGGACGGGCGAAAGGTGCGACGCGCCTTTACGTCCTCGGCAACCTCGCTGCCTTCGCCGAAGCGGCATGACGATCTCGCCGGTTTGATCGGAGAGCTGCTCTCCCAACGGGTCGGTGAGTACCGGACCATTCTCGAAGAGCACGCGGAGGAGATCACCGATCCCGCCAGCCACCCGGCGGCGACTCGAATTGGCACAGCGCCTCGCTCGGATCTCGCTATGGCCGCGGGACTGCTCTGGCTCCCCCGGATGGGCGGCGCCGAGCTGGGGCTGGCCGGCCTGCTTCGGGAAGCCGGGGTGACGCATGGTGGAGTATCAGGGGCCGGAGGCGAAACCGCGGACGGAAGACGTGGTGCTCGAATCCGGGGAGATCCGGCGACTCGTTGCCTGGAGCTTTTCAAGGCCCCGCAGGTGGTCGCGGCCGAGTTCGGAGTGAGACGCGTTCCGGCGATTTCGTTTCGGTGGACGTCGAGACCACGGACAACGACGTGGACTGCTGTGACGTGGTGGAGCTTGGGAGCGGTCCGGGTTCGGGACGGGGTGGTCGTCGAGGAGTTCCAGCGGCTGGTGCAAGCCAACCCAGCCGGTGAAGCCCCCGTTCCGTGGCGATTCACGGCTACACCGACGAAGCCCTCGCAGACGCTCCGGACTTTGCGTCGGTATGGACCGAGTTCCGTGCCTTTGCCGCAGGCGATCTGCTGGTCGCTCACAATGGACACGGGTTCGACTTCCCGTCCTGCGCCGGCTGGCGAAGTGACCATCCTGCGGGGAATGACTTCCTCGCGCTCGACACTCTGCCTCTCGCACAAGCTGCTTCACCCAGGCAGCCGGGCACTGGCGAATCTGGCCCACAGCTTCGGGATCGAGACTGGGCGGGAGCATCATGCACTCGATGACGCCCGCACCCTGGCCGGAGTCTTCCTCAAGCTGGAGAGCCAGAAGCTCGCTCGGGCCAGAAAGACGAGCCTCGTCTCCGCGATCGATCACCTCGCCGTCGCACTGGCGCTCAGCAATCCCGGAGAGAAGAGCGAGGCAAGGCTCTTTCTCGATCTGGGCAAGCTCTTCGCCCTGGGCCGCTACTCCAAGGCGCTCGAATCATACGAGGCGGAGCGCGGCCCGCCCCGGCGGGGAGAACGCGCCAGCGCGCGAGGAACTGATCGAACGGCTGGGCGGCAGAATCCTCATTGGAGAGACTCACGGAAAGAGCGGACCGCGGATGAGCGCTATCCTGGCCGCCATGGCCCGTCTCCGTCGCCTGCTCGACAACGTTGCCTGGAACATCCCTCATGGGGCAGCTCTCCGATTTTCTGGATAGGGTCGCACTCTCCAACACCCGCGGAGGTCCGGAGCTGGATCGGGGCCGCGTGAGCCTGCTGACCTCCTGCATTCGACCAAGGGCGTTGGAGTTTTCCCGGGTCTATGTCGTCGGGAACCGAGGATTCAGAGCTGCCAGGACTCAAGACCGGAGGCGGGGAAGCGAAGCTCGCCATGAGCTGGAGGAAGGGCAGGCGACCTGCTCTACGTGGGAATGACCCGCGCGATCGACCGCGCTGGTGCTGCACCAGGGTCGATCGTCGCGGACCAGAATCCTACCGGCGGGGATGCGCTTATCTGGAGGAGATGGACCTGGCGGGTGTAGTGTGGCGTGAGACGGCAGAAGGTGTCGGACGCGAAGCACTGCAAGTCGGGACCGGCGTTCGCCTCCCGATCCGGGACAGGGTGAGCGCGAGACCCTAGGATCTGAATCTAACTTCGGGTAAACGCGGTCGCCGCCTCGGGGCCGCTGCCCTCGGTCTCGTCGTGCTTGAAGAAGACGTAGCACTCCTCCCACGGCTGTTTCTTTACCGTCTCCCCCACTCGCGCCAGCGCCGGCCTCGTCGTATGTCGAGACGGTGCAGCCTCGAGATAACCCCACAGAAGCCGTCGCCAATGGGCGGCACCGAGAAATCATCCTGATCCGCCATGCAGAGCGCCACGTCCTTTGCGCGCAAAGCATCGTGAGCACATCGTCCGCCAGCCAGGTCGGATGCCGGAACTCGATCAGTCGCGCGCCAGCGAGGCGGGCAGCAGGCGCGAGGAAGTCCACGAGAAGCGGGAGATCCTTCTTCAGGTTGGGCGGCAGCTGGAAGAGAGGCGGGCCCCCGCGCCTCGCCCGAGCGAGTTCGTGATGCGGAGGAAGTCAGGCGAGGTTGTCCGCCACGTCCTTGAGGCGGGAATAGTGGGTGATGCGCTGTGAGGCCTTGACGGCGAAGCGAAAGTGCGGCGGCACCTGATCGGCCCAGCTCGAGCAGGACGCTCTCCTGGGCATCCGGTAGAACGTGTTGTTCACCTCCACGGTGCCGAAACGCTCGGCGTAGTAGGCGAGGTAACGGTCCGGCCGGCAGATCGGCCGGATAGAATCTGCCCTTCCACTCCTTGAACGACCATCCGCTGGTCCCCGACAGAATCCGCACCCGTCTCCTCCAGTCAGCGAACCAGGTCCCGGTACGCGCTCAGATGCCGCAGCGCTGCCTGACCGCTGGCCCAGTTTTCTCGTAGAGCCGCGACGAGTTGTGGTGGGCGTCCGCGAGCTGTTCGTCCAGTGCGATTGCCCGGCGGTAGGCCGCGATCGCGGCATTGGTGCGCTTCAGATCCTCGAGGGCGGTGCCGAGGTTGAAGCGCGGCGGGCGCGTGCTTGGGGAGAGCGCGGAGCGCTTCCTCATACTGGAGGACCGCTTCTTCCACCCTCCCCGCTCCTGGAGCAGCCGGCCGAGGCTGACATGCGCGTCGGCGTTCCGCGGGTCAGAGCGCCAGCGCACTGCGCGATATGCGTCTTCCGCATCGCTGGGCTCGACCGCCTCGAGTTCCTCACCGAGATCGAACCAGTCGTACCGCCGAGAGCGTCTCCTCCCTGAGCGCGCGCATCGACGCGCATGGCGTCCGCGCGATCGGAGCAGACCTTCCGCGGCCAGCTTGCCGACCCTGAAGTCGAACAGCATCTGGCCAGAATCCGGCTGCCAGATCCAGCGCGTTGTCCCGCACCACCACCGCGGTTCCCATCGGCGGTGATCCGCATCTCGCTCAGCGCGCGACCGGCCGGAGGGCCTGGGCCAGCCCACGGGAGCAGCGCCGGCGAATGCGGCGGCCCGGGACGTGCCGTCTGCAGCGCCTTGGCGGCGCGCGAGCAGCACGAGATCCTGGAAGGAGAACCGGTAGGTGTTACGCGGACCCCGGGCTGGACGCAGAAAGCCCGCCCGGGCGTACGCCCGAACCTGTGGGGGCGTGAGTGCGATCAGGCGGGCAACGTCGGCAGTGCTGTAGCGATCTCATGGCCCGGTAGCGATGGCTCAGGTGGGTCTTGGTCGTGAGTCCGTTGACCTCAGACTCATGACTCACGACCGACGACCACCGATTGACCGCTCATCCCCGTGCGGCCTTCTTCACCCTCTTCTCCCCTCTCCGACTTCGCGGCCTTGCCGCCCTTCACGACCTTTCATCGCCGGCGCTCTTGCCGGCAGGGGCCTTGCCCGGACTTGGAGAGGCTCGCCTTCAGGGCTTCCATCAGATCGATGATCTTGGTCTCCTGGGCCTCGCGGCTCATCGGCCACGATCTCCTGGCCGATCCACCTTGGCTTGGATGGCCTCCAGGACCCGGTCTTTCACCGTGTCGTGGATACTGGGCCGGCTTGAACTCATCGGTGGCGGACTGATCGATCAATTGCTTGGCCAGCTGCAACCTCGGCGTCCTTCACCTGGGTGTCGGGGATCGGCACCTCGCTCACCGGGCGCAACTCATCGGCGTAGTGCAGCTGTTCCAGAACCAGTGCTCCCTCCAGTGGACGCACCAGGACCAGGTTCTGCTTGCCCCGGGCGGAATACTCGTCCCACTGCCGCCCGGCCGCTCGCCTTCAGGGCCTCGAGCAACAGCCGGTAGGCGCGTTCACCCGCCCTTGTCGGGCCCAGGTAGGTAGGCCTTCTCGAGGTAGATCCGGTCCACCTTCGCCAGCGGCACGAACTCCGATATGTCGATGGTGTTGGTAGCCTTCTCGTCGAGGGCCTTCAGCTCTCTCGGGGGAGAACAAGCACGTACTGACCCTTGGAGAACTCGTAGCCCTTGGCGACCTCGTCCTTCTCGACCACCACGTTGTCCTTGGGGCAGATATACTGCTGCTTGAGCCGCGGTCCCGCAGCTCTTGTGCAGCATGTTGAACGAGACGCTCGCCGCGGACTCGCTCGAGGAGTACATGACGACGGGCACGGAAACGAGCCCGAAGGAGATTGTCGCGGAACCCATGGTACGTGCAGCCATATTGCCCAGTCGGACGGAGGAAAGTTTACAATGGGAATTGAACTTGTAACTATGCAAGTCGGAGGTGAAACGTGAGACAACCTGTCTTTTCCGGCCATGCCTCGAGCATCCGCTCTCACCCTATCGGGCCAAGCGACGTCTCGAGGCCACCCCGGAGCCGGGAGGAACCGTTGCCCCGGGCGGCGGGCACCTGTTCGTGGTGCACAAAGCACGCGGCCCGTCGGCTTCCACTTCGATCTCCGGCTCGAAATGGATGGAGTCCTCCGCTCCTGGGCCGTGCCCAAGGGTCCGTCCTACGATCCGGTCAACGACAAGCGCTTGGCGGTGCACGTCGAGGATCACCCGGTGGAGTACGGGGACTTCGAAGGGATGATTCCCGAGGGCAACTACGGCGCTGGAGCGGTGATCGTGTGGGACCGGGTAGCTGGACTCCCGTCGGTGACCCCAACGAGGGCCTGGCGAAGGGGAAGCTCCTGTTCCGCCTCGATGGCCACAAGCTGCATGGAATGTGGACCCTGGTGAAGCTGAAGAAGGGCGAAAAGGAATGGTTGCTGATCAAGGAACGGGATGCGTACGTAACCCCCGGTGGCCGCGAAGTGCCCGAGGGCTCCGTAGCTTTCCGGCGTCACCGTCGAAGACATGAAGGCGAAGGACTGATCTGGCGGCGCCCGTGCTCAAGGCTCTCGAGCGGGTGAAGGCGCTCAAGCGGGAGATCACAGCGGACAAAGTTGACTTGATGCTGGCGGAGGTTGCCGAGAAGCCGTTCACCCGCGATGGGCTGGCTGTTCGAGCTTAAGCTCGACGGATACCGGCTCCTCGCCGAACGGCGGAAGGGGCAGGTTGTTCTCCCTTACCCGCAATCACAATGACGCTACGCGTCACCTTTCCCTGAGATCGCGAAGTCTCGTAGCGGCGATGCCATTCGATCCGCTGATCTTTGACGGCGAGGTGGTGGCTCTGGATCCGACCGGACGGCCGAGTTTTCAGGGATTGCAGCAACGGGGCAGGCTCCGGCGCCCGCTCGAGGTGCAGCGCGCGGCGATCGAGCAACCGGTGGTCTACTTCGTCTTCGATCTTCTCGCTTTGGTCCCTACGACCTGCGCCCGCTGCCGCTGGAGGCGAAAGGAAATCCTGAAACAGGTCGTCCCGAGGTCGGCGCAATCCGCTACGTCGACCACGTCGAGCGGAAGGGGAGCGGGCTTTCGCCGAGGCCGAACGCATGGGGCTGGAGGGTCTTGTCGCAAAGAAGGCCGATGCCTCCTACAAGGGGGGCCGCTCGGGAAACTGGCTCAAGCTTCGTGCGGCCAAGAGCGACGATTTCGTCGTGGTCGGCTTCACCGCTCCCAAGGGATCGCGCGCTGGGCTGGGGGCGCTCCATCTCGCGCAGTATGTGGACGGAGCGCTGACCTATTCCGGGTCGCGCGGGCAGCGGGCTCACCGACAAGGATCTCACCGGAATTCGGGAACACCTGGAGCAGAAGAAGCGAAAGACGCCGCCCTGCGAGAAGGTGCCCACGGAGGCGAAGAAGGACTCAACCTGGGTTGAACCGGAATTGGTCTGTGAGGTGCGCTTCACCGAGTGGACCGACGAAGGCCTGCTGCGTCACCCGGTGTTCCTCGCTGGCGCGACGATAAGAAACCGAGGAGTGCATCGGCACTGCCAAATGGCGGAATGGCGGAATGGCGGAATTATCGAATTACGGAACCGAAAAAGGTCGGAAGGCCGAAGCTCGAGCCGCCGAGCCGTGCTGCCGACGCCGCCGACCCGCGACCGAGCGACCCTCGGGAGCGCGACAGCGCGACCCGGGAGCGAGGAGTCATTCAGGGCCGCTCTGTCCCCCTGCAACTCACCAACCTGAAGAAAGTCTTCTGGCCGGCCGAGGGTTACACCAAGGGTGATCTAATCGAGTACTACCGCGGAGTCTCGCCTTGGCTGCTCCCTTATCTTCGCGACAGGCCGGTCGTGCTCACCCGCTTTCCAGACGGGATCGAGGGAAAGTCGTTCCTATCGAGAAGGATGCGCCAGACTTCATACCGGATTGGATTCGGATCGGTTCCGATCTGGAGCGAGGATACCGGGCGGGACATCAAGTATTTCGTGTGCGATGATCTCGATTCTCTGCTCTACATCGCGAACATGGGGCGATCCCGCTCGCATCTCTGGCTCAGCAGCGCGCTCGCTGGAGCGCCCTGACTGGTGTGTCATGGATCTCGACCCCAAGGAGGCCCCCTTCAGCGATATGTAATCAAAGTCGCTCGGCTCTACACGAGCGGTGTGAAGCGGCGGGCTTGCCCAACCATGTGAAGACGACCGGAAAGACCGGCCTGCACGTGATGGTTCCCTGGGTAAGCAAGCTCACCTGGGAGATGTCTCGAGGGCTCGGGGAATTGCTCGCGCGAGTCGTGATGCGTGAGCTGGGAGACATCACCACCATCATCCGGCATATCCGGAGCCGAGGGACCAGGTCTCATCTCGACTACATGCAGAACCGGCACGGGCAGCTGATCGTGGCGCCCTACGCGGTTCGGCTGCTTACCGGGGCGACGGTCTCCAGCTGCCGCTGGAGTGGAAGGAGGTCAACAACAAGCTCGATCCCACGAGGTTCACTATCCGGACGGCCATCGAGCGGATGCAGAAGCTGGGTCACGACCCGGTTGCGCCGGTGTTGACGGAAGTTCCGGGATCTGGCGGAGGCGTTGGAGAAGTTGTCGGGGCAGTCCGTGAGGGAACGTCGGTTCGTCGGTTCGTCGGTTTGTTGGTTCGCCTGGTCCGCCTTGGTCCGCCTTGTCCGCCTTGTCCGCCCCGTCTCACACCGCCAACTTATTCGCCGCATTCAGCGCCGCCACTTTGTAACACTCGGCGAGCGTGGGGTAGGTTGAACACCGTTTCCATGAAGTAGTCGAGCCCGGCTCCCAGGGCGAGCACGGTCTGGCCGATGTGCAGGAGTTCCGTCGCTCCGGTTCCGATGATGTGCACGCCAGAGCAGACGGCGGTCTTCCCGGTGGAACAGCATCTTGAAGAAGCCGCTGTCGTCTCCCAGGATCTGACCTCTCGCGATCTCCCGGTACCGGGCGATCCCGACCTCGTAGGGAATCTTCTGGCTGGTCAACTCGTGTTCCGTTTCACCCACCATCGAGATTTCCGGAATGGAGTAGATCCCGATCGGGAAGTGCTGCGCGCATCTTTGAGACCGGGTTGCCCAGCGCGTAGCAGGGCGGCGAGCCGGCCCTGCTCGCTCGACGTCGCGGCGAGGCTCGGGTGGCCGATCACGTCGCCTGCGGCGGTAGATGCGGGACTGCGGTGCGGAACTGGTCGTCCACCTGCAGCCGCCCTCGTTCGTCCGCTTTGAGGCCGGCCAAATTCAGGTCGAGCCTGAGCGGTGGCACCCATCCGTCCGACCGAGAACAGCGCCATGTCGGAAACGATGCGCTTCCCCGATTCCAGGTGGATGACCACTCGCTTCGGTTCGTCCTCGGAGACATCCAGCCGGTCCACCGTTTCCCCAGGGCGAAAGATGAGGTTGCGCCGCCGGAGTTGATGCAGCAACTCGTCCACGATCTCCTCATCCAGAAATTCCAGCGGACGGCGACGCTTGTCGACCAGCGTCACCCCCACGCCGAGCGCCGCGAAGATCGAGGCGTATTCGGTGCCGATGACTCCGGCGCCCACCACAGTGAGGGTCTTGGGGATGCGGGGCAGCCGGACGATGTCGTCGCTGGTGACGATCGATTACCCCGTCGGCTGGCCATTCCGAGAGAGGGAGCTGGAACGGTCCCCACGGCGATAAGAATGTTCTTCGCCGTTATCTCCCTCCAGCTGTCTCCCGCGCGCACCACAAGCGTGTGAGGGTCCAGGAAAGAGGCGTGGCCTACGATGACTTCCACCCCGTTGCGGCGGAGCTGGTGTTCGATCACCGCCGCCTCCTGGCTCACGACGTGAGCCACCCGTTCCAGCAGATGATCGGCGTCGGGCGGCGTTTGAATCCCTCGGCGGCCCAGCACAGCACCATTGCCCGAGAAGCGACAGGACCGCCCTCGCGGATCGTCTTGCTGGGATCGTGCCGGTATCGAGACAAACTCCGCCTACCGAGCGGCATTTTCGACGATCGCGACTCGGCTGCCCAGCTTGGCGGCCTGAACGGCGGCCCGCTGGCCGGCCGGCCCGCTGCCGATGCACAGCAAGGTCGAATTGGTAGGTGGGTTCCATGGGGTCACGCTTGAGGTAACAGGGCTGCACCAGCCCCCGTCCTATCTTACTGCGGGAAGCCATTCACGTATAGAATGGTGTGCTGGCAGATGTCCCGAAGCACGCGCGAGCTAAACCATGAATCAGACCGATCAGGAAACCATAGCCACTATCGCCCTGCTCGCCGCCCTGGCGGACGGAACGCAGACCCGGGAAGAGGGCGCTCAGCTTGCCGAGGTGTTCAAGCGGCTCGGAATGACCCAGCTCGACGAAGAAGCCCGACGGGCGAGCACCGGGAAGATTGATCTGCAGGAGCTCGCGGGACGTCTTTCCGGGAGGACGCCCGGAAGATGGCTCTATGACACGGCTTCCGCGGTCGTCCATTCCGACGGTGCGGCCAACCCCCGGAAATGGATTTCATCAACCAGCTGGAGAGGAGTCCTCGGCTCAGCCTGTCCTCCGGTGCGTGAATCCGATCAGCAGGCCACCGCCCTGGCAGGGGCGGGGACGCAGCCTTCCCGACGTTCAAGTCAATACGGGCAATCCGCCTTCCGATGCGGTGCTCGACGATCTGATCCTGAAGCAGGCGATGTTGACCGGCGCCCTGGAAATCCTCCCCGACCGTCTGGCCAACGTCGCCATCCTGCCGCTTCAGCTCCGCCTGGTCTACATGATCGGGCAGCATTTCGGGCAGAAACTCGATGCCAATCAGGTCAAGGATCTCGCAGGAGCGCTGGGCCTCGGTGCCGCCGCCCAGGTGATGGAGAGCGTGGTTCGCAAGGTGCTCGGCGGGATCGCCGGTGGCATCCCGGGAGGCATGGTCGGCGGCGTTACCGGACTCGCGGCAGGGGCGGCGGTGTCATTCAGCTCGACCTACGCGCTGGGCCATGTCGCCAAGCAGTTACTATGCCCAGGGACGGAGACTCAGTGGGGAGGACCTGCGGAGTCTCTTCGCCCGGTTCCAGGATGAGGCCAAGGCGTTGTTCCCCAAGGTGCGGGATCAGGTCCAGTCCCAAGCCCGCAGTCTCAACCTGCAGCAGGTGCTCGCCAATCTGCAGGGCAAGTGAGTCCGGCGCGAACCACACCACCTCATGACGAGGCCCCGCGGCGCAGCGCGTCGCGGGGGAACCCATGACCGGAACGCTCAGGAAGTCTGTGACCAGCCGAATCGTCCTCCCAGCCATCCTGCTCGCGGCCCTGGTTTCGTGTCGGGCCCCTGCCGCCAAACCTGCTTCCGACTCTGAATCTGCGGCGATCAACCCGGTTCAGGTCGTGGACCAGTACATGGCCGCCTGAATGCACACGATGCCGGCAAAGCCGCCAGCTACATGACGGATGATGTGGTCTACTACGACGCCACCGTTGGTGTTCCACAAGTGAGCCGCGATTCCGCCCGGAAGAATGTGATCCAGGCCTTCCTGACCGCGGCCCCCGACTGCAATTGGGTGCGGGACTCGACGCCTCCGGATCGTGGGGCCCGACGGTATCGCCTTCCAGTGGACCTTCACCGGAACCCACACCGGGCCCTTCGCAGACGGGACCAAGCCCACCGGTAAGAAGTTCTCCTTCAAGGGCGCTACCCTGATCCGGTTGCGGGGAGATCACATCGCCTACCAGGGTGACTACTACGACGCCTACGGCTTCCTGAAACAGTTGGGATTGGCCAACTGACCATGGGCGACTCCACCGACCGGAAGAACTTCCTCTTCGTCTCGCTGTCCGGCTTGATCGGCGACATCGCGTGGCAGGTGCTGAAGGAGGCCACGGGGTGCGCTATTTCATCGAAGCCGAGCGGGAGCGGGACATCGCCGACGGGTTCGTCCCCAAGTCCACCAACTGGGAGGCGGATCTGCCCTGGGCCGATGTGGTTGTCTTCGACGACACGCTGGGGCAGGAGCCAAGGCCCAGGCCCTGCGCGAAAGGGGAAGCTCGTCGTTGGCGGCTCAGCGTACACCGACCGGCTGGAAGACGACCGCTCCTTCGGGCAGGAGCAGCTGCGGAGGTAGGAGTCGGAATCCTCCCCTACAAGGAGTTCGACAACTTCACCGAGGCGATCGAGTTCGTGCGCGCCAATCCGGACCGCTATGTCATCAAGCCCAGTGGCGAAGCACAGAACGTGAAACGCCGGCTCTTCGTGGGTGAGGACGACGACGGGGAAGACGTGATGCGGGTGCTCGAGGCCTACAGAAGTCCTTCTCCGACGAGATCAAGATCTTCCAGCTCCAGCGCCGGCGTGACCGGTGTGGAAGTCGCCGTTGGTGCTTTCTTCAACGGCCAGCGGTTCGTCTACCCGATCAACGTCAACTTCGAGCACAAGAAGCTCTTCCCCGGAACATCGGCCCTTCCACCGGCGAGATGGGGACGGCCATGTTCTGGAGTGGCCCCAACAGGATCTTCAACAGCACGCTTGCCAAGATGGAAAGCCGGCTGGCCGAGGAGGGATACGTCGGATATATCGACCTCAACTGCATCGTGAACGGGAACGGGATTTACCCGCTGGAATTCACTTCCCGGTTCGGCTATCCGACGATCATGATCCAGCAGGAGGCGATGCTGACGCCGATCAGGGAATTTCTGTACGACCTCGCCCGGGGCGAGACGCCGAAACTGCGGGTGAAGAGCGGCTTTCCAGATCGGGGTACGGATCGTGGTCTCGCCCTTCCCGTTCGATGACGATGCTACATTCGAGTCGGTATCCAAGAACGCCGTGATTTTGTTCAAGAAGCCCGCCACCGAGGAGGTCCATATCGAGGACGTCCGCCAGGTGAACGAGCAATGGGTGGTGACGGGAACATCGGGAGTTGTACTGGTGGTAGTCGGGCTGGGCCCGACCATGCGGCAGGCCCAGTCCCATGCCTACAACCGGATCAAGAACATTCTCATCCCCGACATGTACTATCGCACCGACATCGGGGATCGCTGGTTCGAAGACCACGACAAACTGCACACCTGGGGATACCTCAGAGAAGCCTAGCCATGGACTACAAGAAGCCTTCAGATGCGGAGCTGCGGCAGCGGCTCACTCCCATGCAGTACCAGGTGACCCAGAAGGAAGCCACGCGAGCGGCCCTTTCAGAACCGAGTACTGGGACAATCACGCGGCGGGAATCTACGTCCGACGCGGTCTCGGAGAGCCGCTCTTCAGCTCACTCGACGCAAGTACGACTCGGGCACCGGCTGGCCCAGCTTCACCAAGCCGCTGGAGCCGGAGAACATTCAAACCAAGACCGACCGGCATCTTTCATCGCACGGACCGAGGTCCGGTCCGCGCATGCGGACTCGCATCTTGGGCACTCTTTGACGACGGCCCGGCTCCGACCGGGCAGCGATTCTGCATGAATTCAGCCTCTCTCAGGTTCATCCCGGTGGACCGGCTGGAGGCAGCGGCACGCACAGCACCTGGCGCTTTTCACGACGCGGCGTGGCTGAACGAGTGAGGTAGATGATTGCGCGTGGTACTCAGCAGTCCGGCCAGCCCGCCCACCAGGGTGCCGTTCAGCCGGATGAATTGCAGGTCCCGCCCCACGGCTAGCTCGATGCGCTCTGCCGCCACCTCCGGATCCCACTGGCGGACCGTCTCCGCCACGAGGTCCGCCACTTCGTGACGATGCTCTTCGAGCTGGCTGGCGAGGAATTCGGTGATCGTCAGGTCCAACTCGGTGAGCCGGTTGTCGTCGGCGAGGAGCGATTCCCCGCGGCGGCGAGACCTCTCGCCAGAAGGCTGCAGCGCAGCGCCATCCGACTCCGCGCTGAAGCGGGCCGCCGCCTTCCGGGCTCGCTCCCAGAGTGAAGCCGCGAACTCCTCCACCGCCGGATGCGCGAGCAGGTCCTGCTTCCAGGCCTCAGTGCGAGATGCGATGTCCGGGGAATGCTTGAGCTTCTCGACGAAGTTGCGGAACGCGGTGTCGAACTTGAGCCGCAGCGGATGGCGAGGAGTGGCCCGAATCTCGTCAACCAGCCGTTCTGTCGCGTGCACCAGCCGCTTGTGAAACGCGTCGTCCACGACGCCGGGAACCCACCACGGACTCTCCTCCTTGATCTTGCGGCGGAGCTCTTCCCGGTTCCGCTCCAACGCGTCGTGCACTAGTCGCAGAGCCTCATCGAACAGCGCCTGGTGCCGGTCGTCCGTGGCAACCACCGACAGCAGGTTCCCCATGAACGGCGCCAGTTGTACCGATTGGAGCCGGGCGACCGCACTCTGCCGGATGAACTCGCTGGCCTCGGCTTCGGGCAGCGTCTGGACCGCCCTCGCGAGACCCGCGGCGACATGCCGGGCCAACCGTTCGCTGTTTGCGGGATCGCTGACCCACCGGGCCGTTCGGGTCGCGAGATGCAGCGAACCCAGCCGGGCTACCAGCACGTCCCGCGAGAGGAAGTGATTCTGGAGGAAGCCGCCGAGGATCCGGCCGATCCGGTCCTTCTGAGTGGGGATGATGGCCGTGTGAGGAATCGGCAGGCCCATCGGCTTGCGGAAGAGCGCCGTGACCGCGAACCAGTCCGCCAAACCCCCGACCAGCGACGCCTCTGCCGTCGCTCGGACGAAACCGAGCCACGGATACCGCGGTTCGAGCAGCAGTGCGACGATGAAGATCACGAGGGCGACACCAAGAAGACCCGTCGCCAGGCGTCTCATCACGCGAAGCTCGGCTCGTCGAGTCGCCTCGTCCTTCCGCGGCGGGCTGATCAGCTCGGCTGTGCGGGGGCGTGCCAGGGTCGCCATGCAGGAAAGAAACCATTGCATGCCGAGCCGCGCGAGGGGTGCGGGAGACAGAATGAGTCGGCCCCGCCGAAGACGGGGCCGACTTTACTGCAGAGACCGAAGTGCGTGGATTCAGGTGGCGGAGGTTATCGTGAAGCTTTCGGTGGCCGTCTGCCCGCTCTGAACTGTCAGGGTGACGGGTAGTGCCGGCGTCGTGGTGAACGCAGTCACGCCCGCAGGTGCCTGTATGGTGACGTTGTAGTCGCCCGGTGCCAGGAAAGCGTAGACGGCCTCGAACGTTCCATCACCGTCAGAGTCATCCAAGGACACCGTTCGCGGAATGCCATCGGACCCGGTGAGCGTAACGGAAAACTCACTCAGCACGGATGTACCCGGCAGGGTCACGCCGGCATCCAAGGTCACGGCAACTCGGGCGCCACCGGTGGCACTCATGTCGTCGGCCTTGATGACGGGAGTGCATGACCCACTGACCCGAGCCTCCGGCAAGCATGCCCGAAGCTCTGGGACACGTCGAAATCCACCATGAGAAGCTTCTGGTCTCCGCTCGAAATCGTGAGCTGGTTGCCCTGGCAGAGTGACTTTCAACCCGCTCTGGCTGAAGCTGGGCATGTGAAGATTGCCAGCTACCGTGGCGCCGGGCGGCAGGCCCGCGTAGTTCGGATCCGAGGCGTAGATGCTGCTCGTGCCGTTCCCGTTGTCCACCTCGATGTAGCCGCCCGTGATCACGAATCGCAGCTCCGTGTAGTTGCCGGCCGGCACCGTGGCGTCCTGCACGAGAGTCGCCACATCGGTCGAAAGGGTCAGAAGGTCGGTAGTGACCTCATTGCTGCTGAGAACAAGTTTGCCGCCCGAGCCCTGCAGATTGATTTCCGAAATGGTGACCACGGCGGCCTTGATGTCACCCGGTGCGTCCTTGAGGACAACCGACAGCTGGCCGGTGCCCGAACTCATGCCATCATCACTGCACGCCGCCACGGCCAGAGCCAACAGACCAAGAGCCACGCCGGCGAGTTGAATGATTCTCCGCATGTCCAATTGACCTCCGCAAGAGTTTCCTACGCTTGCATCGAGCGCTCAGGATTGGCCCGACTCCCGTTCACCGTCGGTGACAGCTATCACCCGCAACTGTCGTGGCGAAACCTCGACATGGAGCGGCAACGCCACGACATGGAGCTGCAATCCGCGGACCTAACCTGCTGGAGCATAGAGGATTCCCTGACGTTCCGGTTCGACACGTCGCCTGACACCTTGGGCAGCCGATACTCCGTAATCGGCCTGTTCCCACTCTTCATCAGCCTCGCAGATACAGGAGTCGAGATCATGTCGATTCGCCCCGTTGCGCTGGGCGTCGCGCTGACGCTCGTGGCCGGAGCCGCCTCTGCGCAGAACTTCCGCCTCGATACTCCCAAGGCGAGTCCACGCGCCTCGGTCAGCCAGACCATCGGGCTCACCGAGATCAACGTCGACCTACGACCGTCCCGCGGTAAACGACCGGAAGATCTGGGGTGGCCTGGTGCCCTATGACACGGTCTGGCGGGCTGGAGCCAACGAGAACACCGTGCTGTCCTTCAACACGCCGGTCACCATCGGCGACGCGGAAGTCGCGGCGGGGCGATATGGGGTTCACATGGTTCCGACGACCAACAAGTGGATGGTGATCTTCTCCAAACAGGCGGATGCCTGGGGCGCCTTCAGCTACGACCCCAAGGAAGACGAGCTGCGGATCATCGTGCAGCCCAAGGAGGCACCGTTCCTCGATCGGCTGCAGTACACCTTCGATGACGTGACGCCGAACTCGACGACGATCTACATGCACTGGGAAAAGCTGGCGGTCCCGATCCCGATCCAGGTGAACGTGGAGAAGGTGGTCATCGACAGCCTGTCGCAGCAGCTACGAGGGCTTCCCCGATTCTTCCAGGATGGCTGGGGCCAGGCGTCGCGCTGGGCGCTCACCAATACGAAGGACCTCGATCACGCCGAGGCGTGGGCCGACAGCGCGCTCAAGTTCCCGCTCCCGACCTTCCAGACCCTGCAGCTCAAGGCCGCCATCCTCGATAAGAGGGGCAACAAGACCGCGGCCGACTCGGTCCGGAAACAGGCGATGCTGGTGGCCAACGAGAACGACGTGAACCTGATGGGATACAACCTGCTGAATCAGAAGAAGGTGGACGAAGCGATCGCGATCTTCCAGAAGAACGTGAAGGCCCACCCCGAATCGTGGAATGTCTACGACAGCCTCGGCGAGGCCTATGCCACGAAGGGCGACAAGGCCAAGGCAAGCACCAACTACAAGAAGGCTCTGAGCATGTGCCCCGAGGGCCAAAAGCCCAGGATCCAGGGAATACTGGCGGGGCTTTCCGGGAGCGGTACCACCACCGGCAGCTGAAGCTCGTCGTAAGTCGTCGTGCGTCGTGGGTCTTGAGTCGTGGGTCATGAGTCCGTGGTCGAGACTCACGACTCACGACTCATGACTCATGACTCTAGACTATTGACCATTGACCATCGACCCTTCCCCATCTCACTCCCGCCTTCCAAATTTCGTCTCCCTCCCCGAAGGCTGTCCTGGCATGGCCCAGCTCCATCCGATTCTCGTCAACGGCCAGTGGGTCGCCCCTCACTCGACCAAGGCGCGAACCATTACCAACCCCGCGACCCTCGATACGCTGGGAACCGTCGCCGACTGTGATCTCCACGACGTGGATCACGCGGTGATGGCGGCGTTGAATGCCCAACGCGCCTGGTGGAAGGTTCCCGGTGTCGAGAAGGCGAGGTTGCTGCGGGAAGTGGCCGCGTGGATCCGGGACAAGGGACCCGAGCTGGCGCCTTGCTTGCGCGGGAGACGGGAAAGCCGCTGATCGAGGCGGTGGACTGTATCGACTGGGTGGCGATCTGCTTCGAGTATTACGCCGAGGTAGGGAGACGCAGCTACGGGAACTCCATCCCTGCCGGGTGCGGCACACCAGATCAACTTCACGATCAAGGAGCCGTTCGGAGTCGTCGCGGTCATCGTTCCCTTCAACTTTCCGCTGCTCCTCACCGCGTGGAAGGTGGCCCCGGCGCTCGCGGCCGGGAACACGGTGGTATGCAAGCCGCCCCACCAGAACCCGCTCTCCAATCTGTTGATGGCGACGTGTTACGACGTGCTGCCCCGGTGTGGTGAATGTGGTGACCGGCGCCGGGCCGACCGGCGAGGAGCTGGTGCGCCACCCCAAGGTGGACCTGATCGCCTTTACCGGCTCCGTAGCCGCGGGGCGCCGGGTCGCGGGCATGGCGGCGGAGCAGCTCAAGAAGCTGAACCTGGAACTGGGAAGCGTCGACCCCTTCATCGTCTGTGAGGACGCGGATCTCGATGTCGCGGTCCCCGGCGTCGCCTGGGCTCGGCTGCTCAACGCCGGGCAGGTCTGCACTTCATCCAAGCGGATCTATGTCGTGCAGTCGATCGCGGACGAGTTTACCCGGCGGATGGAGCAATACGTGAAATCGCTGGTGCTGGGAGATCCGATGAATCCTGAGACCGATATCGGGCCGCTGATCTCGGACGAGGCACTCGCGATGGTGGAACAGCAGGTTGCGGTGTCGGTCCAGCAGGGCGCTCGGGTGCTGTTAGGAGGCCGGCGGCGGAAGCACAATGGCCTCAAGGGCCATTTCTATGAGCCCACGATTTTGACCGGAGTGGAACACGGGACGCTGCCTACGCGGGAGGAGATCTTCGGACCCGTCATTTCGATCACGGTCGCCCGCGACGCTGATCATGCCATCGAGATGGCCAACGATTCACAGTACGGGCTTGGCGCGTGCATCTACACCGCGAGTCTCGAAACCGCGATGAAGGCGATGGAGTTCATCAAGGCGGGAACCTTCTGGATCAACGACCCGCTCACCGACAACAACGCGGGTCCCTTCGGCGGCATGCGGTTGAGCGGGTTGGGGCGGGAGCTGGGTGAGGAAGGCCTCGACGCCTTCCGGGAACCCAAGCATGTGCATCTCGACTACGTGATGGAGCGGAAGGACTTCTGGTACCCCTACCGCGACCGGCCGATTCCGGGGAAGTAAGACGTCCTACCTCTCGAGCCCTCGCCGCCTCGTGCCTCCCTCACCGCCATTCCGCGACCACTCGCTCCATGGCCTCCACCGACTGGTCGTATGCCGAGACCAGCTTGCTCAGCCGCTGGCGCAGCGGGCCTCGCCTGCCCGGAGCCTGCTCTTTGGCGTCTTCCATCAGGGACCGGAAACGTCGCATCCGTTCGACCCGTTGGAGCAAGGTGCGGTGCACCAGATCGGGCGCCAGGCGGTAGTAGCTGCGGCGATCCCCCGGTCTTCCGACCCGCTCGAGAAACCCCAGCGCTCCAGCACCCTGGTGTTGGTGCTCACGCTGGGCTTGCTGACCTTGAGCTCCTGGGCGATGGAGTCGATGGAGACGGCCTGGTCCGCGAGCAGCAGGAGGCCGAAGATCCGCCCGCCGATGCGAGGCAGTCCTTCGGACTGAAAGAAGATGCCGCTTCGTTCTACGAACTGCTGCGCTCGCTGGCCGCGCATGAGGATCCTGCGAATCAAGGTGCTTGCCAGTCTAACTACGTTTTGTATGTTTAAGCAAGACTGAATCTCATGCGGTTTGGTGCATATAAGCGGCACCGACGCTCGAGTCGCGTGCCCTGAGGTCTTCGAATGATTGTGTTCCGTGCGGGTTGCCCGGCTGTTTCGTCCTGGCTTGCCGCCACACTCATCCTGTTCGGCTGCACCCCTCCGCCCCGGGTCTCGGCGGTGGGCCCGCGACCGCACCAGCCCCCAACAACTCCTGGGTCCCGCCGGACGATCACCCCGAGCTGGCCGAAACTCCGCCCGCCGGAGACTCGGTGCATGCCCTGCCGGAAGACCTTCTCCCTCGCCTCCAGTCGCTGGGCCTCGGTGACGTCGTTGATCTGGCCCTTCGGAACAACCCCGCCACTCGGCAAAGTTGGGCCAGCGCCCGAGCCGCGGCAGATCTCTATGGTGCCTCCCGCGGACCGTACTACCCGGTGATTGACGGGCAAGTCACCGCAACCCGGCTCAAGACCACGGCGACTCAGGGCCGCAACGCGCAGCAGCAGACGGTGTACGGGCCGGTACTCAACGTCTCATGGCTTCTGCTCGACTTTGGTGGTCGCTCCGGCGCTACCGGTCAGGCCCGGGAAGCGCTGATCGCCGCCGATTGGACCCACAACGCCACGATTCAGAACGTCGTCCTCACCGCGCAGTCTGCCTTCTTCCAGTATCAGGGCACCCGAGCGCTCCTCGCGGCGCAGCAGGTGAGCGTCAAGGAGGCTCAGGCCAACCTCGACGCCGCAGAAGAGCGTAACAAGGTCGGTCTGGCAACCATCGCCGACGTCCTGCAGGCGAAGACCGCCCTCTCTCAGGCCCAGCTGGCAGTCCTCACCACCGAAGGCGCCCTCGCCACGGCGCGGGTGCGCTCGCAGTCTCCATGGGACTGCCGGCCAACCTGCCCTATGAGGTGGATTCCGCTTGCCGGGCTCCAACCCGTCGCGCCCCTGGCCGACAGCGTGGATGCGCTCATCGAGCAGGCGGTGTGGGACCGGCCCGACCTGGCTGCGATCCAGGCCGAGGTTCGCCAGTCGGAGGCGCGCATCACTGAAGCCCATGGCGCCCGACTTCCGTCCATAGTCGTGACTGGGTCGAACGGCTACACCGGCGTTGGCGGCACTACGGCGCTGAAAAACAGCTATGCCGTGACAGTAGGCTTGCAGATTCCGCTGTTTAACGGATTTGCCCGGGAATACGCCGAGCGTGCCGCCGAGAGTCAGGCGGAGGCGACCAGGGCCGGGGCGCAGACCCTCCGGCAGCAGGTGATCGCCGAGGTATTTAGTTCGTACTACGTGCTGCGCACGGCGACCCAGGAGGGTGGAGACCACCGATGATCTGTTGGAGAGCGCCGAGCGTTCTGCGGAGGTGGCGCTGGGGCGCTATCGAGAAGGAGTGGGAAGCGTGATTGACCTGCTGACGGCCGAGGCCGCACTGGCCGATGCCAGAGCTCAACAGGTCCAGGCGCGCTGGATCTGGCAGACGGCGCTTGCGCAATTGGCGCGTGACACGGGGCAGCTCGACGAGCGGGGAGGTTCGAGCCTCCGGCTGGGAACCGATTCAACCGGGGCAGAACCCATACGATGATCGCATTCGACTGCCGGTCCCGGCACCGCAATCCTCGCGGTCTCCTGCATCGCCGCAGCGGGTTGCAAGGAGAAGGATCCCGGGACTCCGTCCGCGGTGCCGGTCACGGTTGCGACGGTCGAACGCCGCCCGGTGCCGTTCGAGCTCGCTGCCGCCGGAACCGTCGAGCCCCTGCAGCGGGTGAATGTGGAAGCGCAGATCTCCGGGCAACTCCTGCGCATCGGCTTCCAGGAGGGAGACCAGGTCACCAAGGGCCAGGTGCTGTTCGAGATCGATTCCCGGCCTTACAGGGCTGCACTTGCCGCGGCGGAGGCGATGGTCGCTCGAGACGTTATTCAGGCCCAGAACGCCCAGCGTGACGTCGAACGGTATGGGGCACTGGTCAAGCAGGAATACGTCACCTCCCAGCAGTACGACGCGATGAGGGCCTCGGCTGCCGCCATGGAAGCGACCGTCAAGGCAGACAGCGCCGCGATGGAAACGGCCCGCCTCAACCTCCAGTATGCCACGATCCGGGCCCCGATCGGCGGCCTCGCGGGCAGCCTGCAGATCCGGGAGGGAATCTGGTGCGCGGCCCGGGCACCACACTCGTTACCATCAATCAGATCCGGCCCATCCTGGTCCGGTTCCCACTCCCGGCTCAGCAACTGGAGAGATCCGCGGCCGTCCGATGAAGGACGTCGAAGTCGTGGCACAGCCGGCCGGTACCGGTGTACCCGTCAAAGGCCGGCTGGTTTTCATGGACAATGCAGTGGATAGCAGCACCGGTACGATCCTGCTCAAGGGCAGTTTCGACAACGCCGACGGTACCCTCTGGCCCGGCCAGTTCGTGAGTGTGAGTGTGCAGCTCTACGTACAAAGGACGCCCTCGCGATCCCGGCCGTGGCGGTCCTGACCGGCCAGCAGGGCACATCGGTCTTCGTGGTTGATTCGGCCCAGACCGTGGCACCCGTACGGTCAAGGTGGCGCGTACTGCCGGAGATATCGCGGTGATCGAAAGCGGTCTTCAGGCTGGAGAACGGGTCGTCACCGATGGGCAGCTCCGCCTGGTGCCCGGTGCCCATGTCGAGATCAAGACTCAGCCGGTGCGCGGTCCGGAGGAAGCGTCGTGAACATCGCCGAACCATTCATCCGGCGCCCCGTCATGACGACGCTGGTTTCAGCCGGCGTCCTGATTTTCGGGACCATCGCGTACCGGCTGTTGCCGGTGAGCGACCTGCCCACCGTGGATTACCCCACCGTGAGCGTCAGTGCTTCGTTGCCCGGAGCGAGTCCGGAGACGATGGCGTCGGCGGTTGCTACCCCGCTGGAAAAGCAGTTCTCCACCATTCCGGGCCTCGATGTGATGACCTCATCGAGCGGCCTCGGCAGTACTTCGATCACCCTCCAGTTCACGCTCAGCCGGAACATCGACGCCGCCGCGGCGGACGTGCAGGCCGCGATCTCCCAGACTCTCCGTCAGCTGCCGCAGGGCATGCTGCCGCCTTCGTATCGCAAGGTCGATCCCTCGTCCTCTCCGATCGTGTACTACGCGCTCACCTCGGCTACGATGCCGTTGTCGGCGCTCGACCACTATGGACAGACCTTCATCGCCCAGCGGCTTTCCACGGTGGACGGTGTGGCCCAGGTGCAGGTGAACGGCTCGCAGAAATACGCGGTGCGGATTCAGCTGGATCCCCAGAAGCTGCAGGCCTGGAAGATCGGGATCGATGAGGTGGTCGATGCGATCAACTCGGGGAACGTCAATCTCCCGACCGGCATTCTCTGGGGCACGGACCAGGCCTACACGGTGCAGTCCAATGGGCAGCTGGAGAGCGCCGCCGCCTTCCGGCCGTTGGTCATCGCCTACCGGAACGGTGCCCCGGTCCGCTTGCAGGATGTCGGTCAGGTCGACAGACGGGGTGCAGAGCGACAAGGTGGCGAGCTGGTTCAGCGGCACTCGGGCCATCGTGCTCGCGGTCCAGCGCCAGCCGGGAACCAATACAGTCGCCGTCGCCCAGCGGGTGAATGCGGTGATGGCGCAGCTGGAGAAGCAGCTCCCGGCCGCGGTCAAAGTCACCAAGATGTTCGATCGCTCGGAGGGAATTCAGCGATTCGGTGGCCGACGTCCGGTTCACCCTGCTCCTGACCATCTTCCTCGTGATCCTGGTGATCTTCCTGTTCCTCAGGAACATCCCGGCCACGATCATTCCGAGCCTGGCGCTGCCGATGTCCCTCATCGGCACCTTCGCGGTGATGTACCTGCTCGGCTTCAGTCTCGACAATCTGTCGTTGATGGCGCTGACGCTTGCGGTGGGTTTCGTCGTGGACGACGCCATCGTGGTGCTGGAAAACATCGTCCGGCACACCGAGCTGGGAGAGCAACCGTTCGACGCGGCGCTCGAAGGGGCGAAGGAGATCGGTTTCACGATCGTCTCGATGACGCTGTCGCTCGTGGCCGTCTTCATCCCGGTATTGCTGCTCCAGGGCCTCATCGGGCGGCTGTTCCGTGAGTTCGCTGTCACCATTGCGGTCGCGATTCTGGTATCGGGATTCGTGTCGCTCACGCTGACCCCGATGCTCTGCGCCCGGTTCCTGAAGCCCGGGCACACGGCCCAGCACGGCCGGTTCTACGAGACCACCGAGCGGCTCTGGCTCCGGCTGCTTGGAGCGTACGACCGGTCCTTGACCTGGGTGATGGACCACAGCCGCGCCGCCCTGGCTTTCTCGGCGGCCATCCTGGTAGGGACGGTTCTCCTGGGTCACGTCGTGGAGAAGGGCTTCATCCCCAGCGAGGACCAGGGGATGCTCTTCGGCAACGTGGTGACGCGAGAGGGCACTTCCTACGATGCCATGGTCCGGCACCAGCAGGAGGTAGCGCGAATCGTTCAGGCCGACTCGAATGTCGAGACTTTCATGTCTTCCGTGGGGTCCGGAGGCCGCTCCTCCGGCGATCAACGAGGGAACCCTCTTCCTTCAGCTCAAGGACCGGAGCAAGCGCAAGCTCGACGCCGATGCCGTGGCGCGCGAGATCACGGCCAAGGCGTCCGCGGTACCCGGCGTCCAGGTTTACCTCACCAATCCTCCGGTGATCAACATCGGCGGCCGGCGGACCAGAAGTCTCTACCAGTTCACCCTGCAGGGGACCGACATCGACGAGCTGTTCCAGAAAGCCGCCGAGTTCGAGGTCGCGGCCCGGAAACTCCGGGAATCACCGACGTGAACAGCGACTTACAGATCAAGAATCCGCAGGTGCAGGTAACCATCGACCGGGACCGCGCCGCACAATTGGGCATTTCCGCCGAAGCGGTGCAGGAGGCGCTGTACAACGCCTACGGAGCCCGCCAGGTCTCGACCATCTTCACTCAGGATGACCAGTATTGGGTGGTGATGGAGCTGTTGCCCGAGTACCAGCGGGATCTCGCCGCACTGAATCTGCTCTCCATCCGCTCGCCCAATGGAGACCTGGTTCCGCTCACCACGCTGGCCAAGGTCGCCCCGGATGTCGGTCCCCTGACGGTCAATCACCAGGGCCAGCTGCCCGCGGTCACCGTCTCCTTCAACACCGCTCCCGGCGTCTCTCTGGGCGATGCGGTTACCCGGGTGCAGGATCTCGCGCGGCGCACGTTGCCTTCCTCGATCAGCACGACGTTCGCCGGTACTGCCCAGGCGTTCCAGGAAGCCCAGAGCGGACTGCTCATCCTCCTGGTTCTCGCCATCGTCGTCATCTACCTCGTGCTCGGCATCCTGTACGAAAGCTTCGTGCACCCGATCACGATTCTCACGGGATTGCCGTTTGCGGGATTCGGGGCACTGCTCATCCTGGTGATTACCCGTCTGGACCTCAGCATCTACGCGTTCGTCGGCATCATCATGCTCGTGGGTCTGGTGAAGAAGAACGCCATCATGATGATCGACTTCGCTATCGAAGCCGAGCGGCGGGACAAGAAGTCTCCCCGCGAGGCTATTCTGGAGGCGTGCCGCGTCCGGTTCCGTCCCATCATGATGACCACGATGGCGGCCCTCATGGGAACGCTGCCGATTGCGCTGGGTGCCGGTGCCGGTGCCGAGTCCAGGCGCCCGCTGGGTGTCGCAGTGGTTGGCGGCCTCGCCTTTTCTCAGCTGATCACGCTGTATGTGACGCCGGTCTTCTACACCTACTTCGACACCCTGGCTTCGAGGGTCAAGGCGTGGAGAACACGCAAACGAGCCGTGGCGGTCGAGGCGCACTCAACTGCTCCCTGATGCCGGCGCATCCTCATCGATCTCTCACATTCTTCCGCCCTAACATCCTTACATTCATCCTAACATCCTAACATCCTCTCACATCCTCACATCTCGCATCCCCACCTTCCTGACCACTCCCCGACGCTCGTCCGCACCATGGGGCGGTGGTCCCTCACGGCCCTGATGATCAACTCGATCGTCGGCAGCAGCGTGTTTGGTCTTCCTTCGATCGTGGCGGGAAAACTCGGCTCATCCAGTCCCTGGGCGTGGGTGCTCGCAGCCATCGGGACGGGGTTTATCGTAGCATGCGTGGCCGAAGTGGCTTCCCGGTTCGGTGGGTCAGGCGGGCCCTACCTCTACGCGCGAGTTGCCTTCGGGAGGCTGGTAGGAATCGAGTCCGGTTGGCTCCTCTACCTCGCTCGCATCACCGCGGCAGCCACTAACGCGAACCTCTTCATCATTCTTCTCAGGGAGTTCTGGCCCGGCGCCTCGGAACCGCTTACCTCCCGGCTGATCCTGGCGGTGATCATCGGCGGACTCGCGGTGCTCAACTTCCGAGGAGTCTGGTTTGGAGCGGCGGCGAGCAACCTGTTTGCGGTCGCGAAGCTGGTGCCGCTCGGTCTTTTCATTATTGCCGGGCTGGTTTTCGCGTTCTCTTCCCACGGGGTAGCAGCCGCAGCCGATTCCGGCTCCGCCATCAACCTGGCTGGAGGCGATCCTGCTGCTGGTCTTCGCCTACGGGGGATTCGAGGGCGCGCTTCTGCCGCTGGCCGAGGCGAAAGAGCCTCGACGCGACGCGCCGTTCGCGCTCTTCACGGCGCTCGGGGTAGTCACCCTGATCTACACTCTGACGCAGTTCGTCGTCGTCCACGTGTTACCTAATCCATCCGCGAGCGAGCGGCCGCTTTCGGCTGCGGCCGGAGTGTTCGCCGGGATAGCGGGCGCCAAGATCATGGGTGCGGCGGCACTCGTGTCGATCTTCGGCTATCTGGCCGGGGTCACTTTGAATGTTTCGCGTCTCACCTTCGCGATGGCCGAGCAGGGTGATATGCCGGCTGCCTTCAGCCGGATCCACCCGAAGTTTCGTACTCCGTACGTCTCGCTGTTCTGGTACGGCATCCTGGTCTGGCTGCTGGCTGCGAGCGGAACCTTTCTGCAGAACCTGACGTTGTCGGTGATCTCCCGTCTGGTCATCTACGCCATGATATGCGCTGCGCTGGTCCAGCTGAGGCGGCGCGAGGTCGCTCCCGCACCGCTGTTCACCCTGCCGGCCGGGGCCGTAGTGGCCGGTGCCGGAATTCTCTTCTCGCTGACGATCGTGACCCGACTGAGCTGGCGGGATGGGGCGGCTCTGGGCGTGACCCTGCTGTTGGGGGTCTGAACTGGCTCTGGGCCCGGACCAGGAGCGGCTAGCGCCCAGTTCTTGAACCGCTGCGACCGTCGTCCCGCCTCCCGCATCCTTCCCCCAGCAGCACGACCGCAGAAAACCCATAAACCGAGGGAGACTCTATGCCGCGCTTGTGGAGCGCCGCGGCGCTCACCGTCTTGTCCGCTCTGACCGCGCTACCCGGGAGCGACGCGCTCGCCCAGGACCACGACCACGACCATGACTACCGGTTCGTCGTGGGGGACGTCCGCGGATCGGAGTGATGATTGACGCCCGGGCGGATGCCGATAGCGACAAGATCGGAGCCCGCATCAAGGAAGTGACGCCGGCTGGGCCGGCGGACAAGGCCGGTCTCAAGGCCGGCGACATCATCACCAGTTTCAACGGCACCGCGCTTGGTGGGATCAAGAGCGACGATGAAGACGAATCAGGGCCCGGGCAGAAATTGATCGACCTCGCGCAGAAGCTCGATGTCGGGGATACCGTGACGGTCCAGTATCGCCGGGGCACCGAGACTCGCACCGCGCGGATCATCGCGGAAGACGTGAAGATGAGCATGCGGATGTGGATGCCTCACATGCAGGACCTCCCCGCATGAAGATGCCCGACTTCGATGGTGGCGATGGGGATTTCCGCGTCTTCATCAACGACCGGTTCTCTGACCTGGACCTGGTAGACCTCAACCCGGACCTGGGCGAGTACTTCGGATCCAAGACCGGCGTCCTGGTCGTGAAGGCGCCAAGCGATTCGACGATTCCGTTGAAGGCGGGAGATGTGATTCTCAAGATCGACGGCCGGGAGCCCAAGAGCGTCTCCCAGGCCGAACGTATCTTGAGGTCCTACGATTCAGGCGAAACGGCCAAGCTCGAAGTGATGCGGAAGCAGAAGCGCATCACCGTGAGCTGGGCCGTTCCGGAGAGGAAAGCCAGAGAATGGGACTGGCACGGCCCCGAGGGCCGGCCAGCCCGGGTTCACATCGAACGCTCTTGATCCTTACTTGGTCCCGGCCTTGGTCGTGACCTTGAAGACCATTGGGCTCTTCAGCACAACAGAACCCGCCGGCAGGACCGCCGTGACGGTGAGCGCGTTGACTCCCGCCACGGCTCCTGTCGTCCACCCACCGACTGTAGCGAGTCCGCTCGCGTTGGTGACCTGAGTTCCCCCGGTCACGCTGCCGCCGCCCTGAGTCACACTAAACACCACGGTGACCCCGGACATCGGCACACCCAGAGCATTCCGGAGCAGCACCTTGGGCAGCTTTGCCGCCGCCACCGGCTTCCCAGCGGCAACACCGGTCTGAGTCAGGGGCGACCTATCGTCCATGGTTGCCTGGATATCAACCGCGCCATAGGGGCTGAATTTCTTGGCGGTGCCGCCGAGTCCACCGGTTGCCACCGTGGCGTACAGAGGAGTCGGCGTGACCAGTGCCGCAAGATCCTCCAGTAATGGCGCCGCGAACCCGGCGCGTGAGAACTGCGCCAGGGTGCAGTCGAGGAACGGCGCGTTCACCAGCGGCAGGATCTCGATGCTGCCCGGCGTGAACGGCGCGATGTTGTGCGCCAGCCTGAGCCGGCTCGGATTCGGAATTACGATGTTGTTGGGCTGACAAACGCCGACCACGACATCCGTATTGAACGTCACTTCCGGTGACGACGTGTACTCGTAGAAGAAGGGGAACTGAGCCAGCGTCGTCAGGAGCGGCGGCGGCGAGTTCGGGAGCCGGGTGACCGTAATCAGGGTGGTTTGCGGCACCTGGCCGGTATTGACCTGAACGCCCGCGAACTTGGTCTCGGTGAGCACCGTCGTATTGGGAGACTCGGGGTGATCACCGCCGCGGCACCGTCGGGGTCCAGCGCCGCGAGCGTCAACCCGGGCGGCAGGCCAACCAGCTCCAGGATCCCGTTCCCGAAGGTCAGGACGTTCTGCGGCAGGTTCGGATCGGTCGGGTTCTTGAGCCCCCGGATTTGAACAGCCCGATGGTCAGGTTCACTATCTCAGCCGCGAGCGCCTGGGCGCCGGGAACGTCGGGTGGCGGCTCGGTACGGCGGAGCAGCCCAAGCATTTGGTCGAACTGCGACGTGGGTGCATCGGCCTCAAAGAACAAGACGCCGATCAGGGTCCGCAGGCTGTCATCGCTTATGACACTCGCGATGGTCCACCGTCGACCTTCATGGTTGACTGCTGGGTTACACGTTCGGAACAGCCAGCCATGATGACAGCGGCCAGCAATACGGGGATCACCAACGGGCGGCGCATGCGTCCTCTACGGTGTGGAGCGGAACAGCAATTGTGGGGAACGAGATAGTGCCATCTCGGACCGGGGCGCGCAAGGAGCAAGCCGAGGGAACTGCACCTCACATGGGGAGAAATCGTCGAACCGACGCTTCGGAAGGAGCGAAATCTGGAGTGGCCGGGCGACAGTCTGTCCGGATTGTGGTGAGGCTGACGCAGATGTGCGGTATACGTCCTGCAATCAGGGCTTCGAGTTGACCGCCTGCTGGAACCGCGGGTCGCTCTGGAGATCCCGGAACCACCACCCCGGGTCATCCGCTAACGCCACGCGGCGGCCGGGACTGGCCGCGAGGTAGATCTTCAACTGTTGCAGCGCTTCGTTCTTGTCGCCGAGCAGCGTATAGACAAAGGAACTGATGTAGGCGAGGTCCGAGTTGGATCGAGGCCGCGTCTCCCTTGTACCGCCTCACCACGTGGCGGGCGCTATCAGCCTGGCCGGCGCGCGCCAGCACTGCCGCCACGACCAGCCTCGTGTTGTGCCTCTGATAAGCGGTGTCTTCCGGAGCGTTCAGAGCCGTCACCGAATCGGCGAGTTTCCAGGCCAGCCCGACGTCCGGATCCTTTGCCCTCGTAGTCATGAGCCAGAGCTGGCATTCCACGAACTTCGGGTCGCCCGCGAACCTCCGCTCTCCCTCCTCGCACCAGTGCACGGCGTCCGTAAACTGGCCGAGGTCGTACGATGAGAAGAACAGCCGGGAGAGAATCACGTTTGCGTTGCTGAGATAGGCGTCCTCTTCCAGGGCGCGACGTGCCGCCAGGTTCACGTCTGCCCCACTACCGGTCTGGTTGTAGAGGTGTGATAGCGTCGCCCAGGCGCCCGCCTGGCTCGGCTGCAGCTTGACCGCCGTCTCGAGATCGGTTTGCGCCTGCTTCAGCAGCTGGGAAGCCGCGGTTGCGTCGGTCTCCAATCCCAGAAGCCATCGCCAGTATCGCAGGTTACCCCGGACCTCGAGCAGGTCAGGGTCTTCCGGGTTAATTGCCGCGGCGCTGTCCGCGTAATGCAGGCCCTGATCGATCCACTTGCCGGCTGCGGCGGCATCATCCGAGGCCAGCCTGGAGTGGCGATATGCTACCGTGGTCCGCATCAGAATCGGTGCGATCCACCTGGGGTCCAGCTGACGAGCCGCGGCAGCGAGCGTGTCCGCCTGATCCAGGTTCTCCTGCTTGAGTGATCGCTCGGCTCTTTGTTCCAGGGCCCACGCCTGAGTGTTGCTCGTGCTCTGCCGCTGTTCCCGGACCCGGATCTCTTCACCCAGTTGCTTCCGGATGAGTTCGGCTACCTCCAGGTCGACGGAGTCGCGCAGGGCAAGGAGGTCGGTCGCGGGCCTCTGGAACGAACGGCGTTCGAAATCCGCACCGCTGTTGCCGTCGATCAAGCGGACAGTCACTCGAATCTGGTCACCTGCAGACTCGACTTCTCCATCCACTAAAGTGCCCGCGTTCAGGGCCTTCCCGATGCTGTCGCGCGCGACCTGGGAGCCCCGGAAGGGCTCGACACCATTGCGGGAAATGACGTCCAGGCTGCGGACCGTCCCCAGTTCGCTGATCAGGTTCTCGGTGAGACCGTCCGCCAGGTAGCCGAGTGAGTGATCGTTGCTCAGATCGTCGAAGTAAAGCACGGCGATCCGCTTGGCATCCAACCCGCCGACACTCGCTGTGCGCGTCGACCCGGCCTGCCCCAGATCCGCCACGCCGCGATGCCTCCAGCTACGACCAGAACACGAACGCCGCGAAGGTTCCTCCGATTATCCATCGCCGCAGGCCCACGCTCGATTGGACGATCGCCGTCGTTGATGCGCGGGGTGGCGGCGCGACGTGTCGCGGTGGCCCGGGTGGTCCGCCGGGCCGCCGTGACGTGGAGCGGGACTCCGAGCATCTCGGCGAGTTGCGTCGCGGTTTGGGGCCGATCGGCCGGGGTCTTGGCCAGTGCTGCGAGGATCGCGTCTTCCACCTCGTCCGGAACCGTGTCGCGCACGACCTGGAGACTCGGCACCACCTCCATGGCGTGGCGCGCCATGATGGCTCGGGCGTTGGGGCCGGTGAACGGCGGCTGCCCGATCAGCATTTCGTACAACACGCAGCCAAGGCTGTATAGGTCGCTGGTCGGGACCAACGTTGTCCCCCACCGCCTGTTCCGGGCTCATGTACAGCGGGGTCCCGATCGCGGTGCCAGTCTGCGTGAGCTTGGTGGTCTCCGCGGACGCCACGGCGCGGGCGATACCGAAGTCAGCCACCAGCGGCGTGGCCGCCGGAGAGCATGATGTTCTCCGGCTTGATATCGCGGTGGACGATGCCCATGCTGTGGGCGTAGGAGAGGCGCGTCGCAGACCTCGAGGGTTATCTGAAGCGCGTCATCGATCGGGAGCTGGTTGTCCCGATTGAGTCGATCGCGCAGCGATTCCCCGGCACGAACGGCATGACGTAATAAGAAAGCCGTTGGTGGAGCCGGAGTCGTACAGACTGACGATGTGGGGATGCTGCAGTTGGGCCGCCATCCGGATTTCCCGGTCGAACCGTTCGGCCCCCAGATTTGCCGCCAATTCCGGGATTCAGAACCTTGATGGCGATCTGGCGCCCGTGCTTGATATCCTCGGCTAGATAGACAGTCGCCATCCCGCCTCGGCCGAGCTCGCGCTCGACGCGGTAGCGATCAGCTAAGGGCAGTTTGTAGCTGCTGGAGTGCTTCGTCCACGGCGCGCTGAGTGCGGGAAATGATGGCGGATCTAACCACTAAGTATATGGAGGATGCGGATTTGGGGCTAGGTTGCGGCTGGCGGGGAGGGCTTGGACCGGAAGACAAGAAAGACGGGGTTCGACGGTTCGGCGGTTTGCTGCGCTCACGAACCGCCAAACCGTCGTACCCGTCGAACCGCCAAACCGTCGAACTCTACTGCTCCACCACGATCAGATACCTGCTCGCCTCCCAGAACTTGTCGGGCGCTGCGATCGCGATCTCTCCTTTCAACTGTCCCTTCTTTTGGACTACCCGGATTCAGGTAGGCCAGGTTCTGTCGAGTCACGATCCGGTACTTCCGGTCGGACCGGGGCAGGGAATCTGCCGGGTGCTGGTCCGGTCGATCGACGTGAACTCCTGCAACGGCAGCTCCGCGCTGGCGCGACACCGCGGGTGCCGAACAGCGGGCACATCCTTGTGGCCGTCTTCCACCAGGACACCCTTGGCCAGAAGTTCGGCCCGGGTACCGATGACGTAGAACGCGGTGTTGTGGTCATCGGTCAGGCGCAAGCACGCTGTCGGCCAGGATCTCGTTCTCGCCGGTCAACTGCTCGATCTGACCGGTGAGCGCAGTCAGGTTCTCCCGCTGGGTGGCCACCGTGGCATTCAGGTCATCAATCGTGGCCTTGGCGGCGCTGAATTCGGCGCCCAGGCTATCCGCCTGGCGGGAGATCCGCCCCGCCCGCTTCTCGCTGTTGGCCAACCGGGTCTGCAGGTCCTTCACCCGCTTGGTGACTTCTCTCACTCGTTCCATCACGAAGGTCCGCTGATCGGTAGTAACCTCAAGGGCGGGAGACTCGGGCGTCCCTGCGGCGGGCTTGGGTTGAACTCTTGGCCAGCTCATCCTGGATTTCACCGAGGAGTTTGCCGTTGGCCGTAACTTCGCCGAGCAGGCTGTCGCGCTGGGCGATGACCGCCATTTCCTGGAGCTTGTGATCCAACCGGACTGCCGTTGGCACGCCGTGACGAATCCCATGACGGCGGCACCCAGGAGGAGCGTCCAGCTCACGGATCCGTATTTCGCACACATGGTCGTACTCGCTTTCTACTGATTGTACTCCCGAGACAAGGTGGATTGGCGCTTCCCGGTGTCGGTCCGTTACCACTCGGGGTGGTTCCGGAACGGCGCCGCGTGCTCGTTTCCGAGCGGAGGGCCGGTTGAAAGGGATGGCAGAACATCCGGTAGCGATTCGGTGTGGGGCGACGCTACGATAGCAACGTCCCATTGCACCGATCTCGCCGGATGGATGACGAGTCGTTATCAGCGGGGTGAGGTGAAGACTAGAAGTGAGGCTGCTCACCAGCGCTTGCACCGCGCGCTGCAAAGCGTCGCCGTCAGCTACGGTTCCTTGTCCGATGCGGGGTGAGCCGCCGCCGCTGCCGCCGTGGGCTTCGAGCACCGGCTTGAGAATGGAGCCGGCGTCTACCCCGCTGTCCGCCGAGCTGGCGAGGAGAAGTGTCGGTGGAGAATCGTGAGTCCCTACGAAGATCGCTTGCGGCATGGGCGATGACAGCCTGGGCCAACCCCTGAGGCTTTCAATCGGCCTGATCGGTGACCTTGTGCACGATCAGCCTGCCGGCCACTCGCCGCAGCGGGGTCGAGTGATAGAGATCACGCGCCGGGTACTGGTTCAGCTCTTCCTCGAGCCCGCGTCTGGAATGTGTCCAGCAGCTGCAGGTCCGCTCGCTGCTTCGCGAATAGTTCGGGCAGGTCTCCGATTCCGGCGGAAGCCGATTCCGCCATCCGGGACAGGGTCTCGTAATCGGTTCGAGCCCGGCGCACCGCCCAGCTCGCCGCAAAGGAATTCCAGCCGAACCTGTTTCTTTACCCGCTCGACTCCTCTTAATAAGGATGCTCCCGATCTCGCCGGTCGCCCGGACGTGGGTACCCCGCAGGCGCTCCGGTCGAGATCGGCGATGGTGATCACCCGAAGGGTTCCCGACCGATCAGAGGCTTTGCGCAACCCTGAAGCGGCGCCGGCCTCCTCAAAAGCAATGGTGACCGGCCGGTTCTCAAACACCACGGCGTTGGCCCGTACTTCCGCCTCTCTGACCTGCTCCGGGCTCATTGTCCCCACATCGAGGTCGAGGCTCGAGGTGTCGGACCCGAAATGAACCGAGACGGTCTGATATCCGAAGGCGTCGGCGAGAACGGCGGAGAGGAGGTGCTGCCCGGTGTGCTGCTGCATGTTGTCGAAGCGGCGCGCCCAGTCTATCGATCCCTGAACCTTCTCCGCCTCGACTGGCCCATCAACCAGGTGGGCGACGCGTTCTCCTTCGTCGATGACATCGAGCACCCGCTTGCCACCCAGCGATCCCAGATCATTGGGCTGGCCGCCCGAGGTCGGATAGAACGCGGTGCGATCGAGATACACCCGCCGACCCTCATCCCCCGCTCCAGGACGGTGGCGGTGAATTCGGTCAGATAACTGTCGGTGTAGTAGAGGCGCTGAGTCACTGCCTGTCGTCTGTCTTCACCAATTCGGCGACTTCCCGCAGACCTTCGGCATAGGCCTTCACTTCGAGGTCGAGTTCAGCCCCGGTCGAACCCAGGGCCTGATGGGTCAATTCGAAGCCTCCGAGGGCGCGGCTTCGAACCCGTCCCAGCAGAGCAGGCGCGTCGAGCATCCGTTGAACCAGCTTGTCCCGGGTCCGCTCGGTGTCACTCAAGCTGTCGGCCCAACGCTCGAGTCCCCCGTTGAACCGCTCCCGCCGGCTTTCCAGTTCAGTAAGATGCGCTTCCACATCTGCCGAGGTCACGAGCCGCGGCACAGGCGTGCAGCAGCAGGTCCTCCGCTTCGGCGGAGCCGCTCTCTACGTTGGCGTCGGCCAGCCGAATTCTCACCGCGTGTACGTTGCGCGCACATCTCCGCGAGCAGCTCGAGCGCCGTCCCTCGGGGAGCTGTGCCAGCGTCTCTCCAGGACCTTCCCCGCTTCGGGACTGAGCGGCGAGCGATTGGCCGGCGGCTCCAGCGCAGGCCGGCGAATCCGGCGCTGAGCGTCCAGGAAGGAGGCCTGCTAGGACGGGGCTCATCAGATGAGGGACGCCCGCCGCCGCCGCCCCGGCTGCGAAGCCCGAGACCACCATCCCACCAGCTACGAGCGTGAGGCTGCCGGGAAGGGCACTCACCGCCGCCCTGCTCGCGCGCGGAATGCCTCGGCTGGCCAGCCGCTCGATCACTCGGTCCGAACCGCTCCGACGGCACTCGGCTCAATACGCGCCGGCCTTCACCACTATCCTGCACCGAGTTCAGGCCCCGCCTTGGGACCAGAAGCCGGTGGATCCGTTCGCGCCCGGTCCGCCCGCTCGATCTCCGAGACAGGAGGGTGGAGGAGCACATGCACCGCGTCGCCGGCGGGCGCGAGGGAGGCGCATGCCGCACACAATCCGAGTCCCAGCGGATCGCGCACGCCGCACATGAGGCAGAAGTCCACCTCGCCCCAGTCCGGCATCTCCAGTGAGCTTGGGCCCCGGCGTTTGATCTGCCAGCGCTCTGGAGCGCGACATCACACGGAAGGGAACCGGTCGGCCGGCCGCGCCGCGATCATCCGGGCCACAGTCGCGTCCAGCCACGCCGGAACCTCGGGGCGAATTTGCTCCCGGCCGGAAACCTTCCGCCACCGGGGAGGGTGGGAGGTGAGGAGATGCCCGCTGGGGTAGCCGTCCCGTCAGGGCAAAAAATACAGCGTCAGTCCCAGCGAGTAGAGATCCGAACGCGCATCGCCTCGTTGTCCCTTGAAGACTTCGGGGAGCCATCGTAGTCGAGCGTTCCGACCGCGGCACCCGTGGCGGTAACTGTGGTCTGTCCATCAAGCCGGGCCGAGCCGAAGTCGGTGAGTCGGGCGCGACCATCGGGATCGAGCGAGGATGTTCTGCGGCTTCACATCGCCGGTGCAGCACGCCGTGGCGGTGCCCCGCGGACAAGCGCCGACGACATCTCCTGGCCCAGGCGCGCCGCGTCATCGGGCGGCAGCGGTCCCCGCTCTCTGACCCGAACCGCGAGATCCGGCCCCGCACGTACTCCATCACCATGAAGCTCCACTGGCCCTCTTCGGCGGAGTCGTGCACCGCCACGATGTTGGTGTGGGAGAGCCGTCGCGCGGCGAGCACCTCTCGACGCATGCGCTCCCTGGGCTAATCGAGGCCATCGCTGGAGGAGGCACCAGCAGCTTGATGGCGACCTCGGCCCCAAGCTCATTGTCTCGGGCGCGATAGACGATCGCAGTATCCGCCGCGCCCGATTTCTCCGAGGATCTCGTAGCGCGCGAGCAGAGACTGCCGGACTGGAGATAGCTCATGAGCTCAGTTTCCTGAGCCTTATCGAGGCGGCCCAGGACTTCGATTGCATTCGAGCGCCAGCCGTCATTGCTGGTGTAGAGCTCGAGGAAACGGCGGAGGTGAGTCGCGGCGAGATCGGGTTGGCGAGCACGTACTCCGACATGCCGGCGTGGTAGAGCGCCATGTAGTTCTCGGGCCAGAACTCGAGTACCAGCTCCATGATGGGCCCGGCGGAACGGTCGTCGCCGGCGTCGGCTACCGGATGGCCGATGTCGAAGACGATCGCCGAAGCCTGACCCCGCTCTCCGGCGGGCAGGGCGGTGATGAGCGAACGTGCGTGGTCGATGCGGCCGGCGAGGGCATAGCACGCTGCGCCGTAGCCGGCGCCCTGCATCCCCGCCGGGCGGCGGTGTCTGCCGCATCATCGTCTCCACCTCGACCGAGTTGCAGTACGGCTTCATGGACTGGAACCAGCCGGGGACCGCTGGGTTGTCCGCCGGGTGCTACGGGTGAGGGGGCGGGGTTGGGAGCTGACGAGGCCCGAGTGGCTCGATACGCCACCACTCCGCAAACCGCGGTGTAGGCAATGCCGAGGGCGTAGAGGGACCGCATGCCATCGCCTCATGTCTCAGAGAGTTACCGGGGGACGCGGAGACGGACCCCAGTTAGGACCACTCACGAGGGCAACCGGCATGCCGGGCGCGCAATTCCTGTCGCACAATTGGGGGTCCGTTCCGGGGCGATCGGCTCGAGGCCAGGCGACCCGCCGGTTGCCCTACCACCGACTCTTGGAGCAGACCTTGTGTCACGGACGAGGCTGAGGAGGTGCCGCCACCCCCGGCTTACCGCGGATGACGCGGGTACGTGGAAGAGCGCCGGAGGGGAAGTGCCCTATAAACCGCTTCCGCGTGAATCCGCGTGTTCCGTGTATCCGCGCGGTATGCGGAATTGCAGGCTGCACAGCATCGGAGGGTCGTGCGCTTTTGGGCAGCCAGCCCGTAGCCTGGAGCCGAGGCCTGGTAGCGCTCGTCACCACATGGCTCGGCTCGGTTGGATTCCTTCTAAGAGGGGAGGGGCCTGACGTGAGGCTATCCTGGCTGGTCCCGTTGCTGGTCCTGGCGGTGAGCGTCGTGGCACCACCGCGACGGATCGCTGCCCAGCGAAAAGTCCGATCGAAGCCTGCCCCGCTGTTCAGGGAGACCCCAGGCGTCGGGTGTGCCCTGACAGTCTGGTAAAGAGATCGGAACTCGGAGAACCGATCCCGGCAGGGAACAGCAAGTGGTTCACTGCCAGCTACAACGACGCGACCGATAACTTTCCCACGATAATCGCAACACTACCGGCGTCTCAGCCGAAGACTCACGTCGGTCGGCTGCCCCAGCTCAACGTTCGCTGCAAGGGCAATCGTCTCAACGCGTGGGTGGATTGGGGACAATCTCGAATCAGGAACGTCGATGGTCTTTCGAGTGGACGATAGGTCAGTCAGGCTGGACTCGCAGTTCAGCGCCGACCATAAAGCGTTCTATTTTCTGGGCAAAGCGAAAGCTGTTCATCGAGACGCTGCTCAAGGCAGAACGTTTTACGGTTCAAGTAACCCCGCGTGGCCAAACCCCGATTACCGCGGATTTTGTTCTTCGAGGAGCGGACCGCACCCTCGGCCCCCTGTTGCGAGCATGTGGGTTGTGAGCCCTTAGGCCATAAGCTGCTCCAGGAACAGTCGACCCTCCGAATGCTCAGAAAGCACTCGGAGGTCGATCGTTCTTGGAACCGGCTGACGGCTGGCGTCTGACGGCTTCTCTACTGGACTCCCGGCAGCCCGTCACCCAGCGCCTTCAGGACCTGGGTCACGGTCAGAGGCCGCGCGCTCTCCGGCGTGCTCGACCAGGAGTCCATCCGCTGAGCAATCCAGATGCGCTTGGCGTTGTACTCCTGCTTGGCGTTCAGGTCCTTGAAGGCGAAGGCGCCTCCCTTGACCTCGAACTGCCCGTGCTGCTTGTCGAGCAACGCGAGCAGCGCGTTCACCTGCTTGAACATCGGGTCGGATGCCTGCGTCAGGTCCGTGGGCTCGACGTAGGAGGTCCGTCCCGCCCAGGCGCGCATCTCGTTGGGCGGCCACTTGCCCGACCGCTGCGAGGCGAGGACGCTGTCGTCGTAGGCTTTCTCGATGCGCGTAATCCGGGTCGGTACTGAGCGATGGCTTCCGAGCCGGCGCTCCAGGCCGAGGCCGCATCGGTAATTCCCTCCGACGTGGAGAGGCGCGATGCGGAGAAGATCCGGATGAAGCCGGCCGCCATAAGCTTGCTGTAGAGGTCCTCGCGGACTGCCGTCGCGGCTGCACCGTAGCGGCGGGTAAGTTCACTCGGTGCGACACCCGATCCGCCGCTCGTAATGGCGGCCACTTCGACGCTGGGAGCGCTCATGTCGAGCTTCGCCGAGCGGAAATCGGGGCGCACGGCCGCGACGATCTGTTCTGATTGCCCCGAGTCAACCGGAGCGGGAACCGGCTTGTCAGCCCCGGCCGCAGGATTCTGCTGCGCTCCGGAACCGGTTTTCCGGTGTTGGGCGTGCTCTGCGCGCTTCCACCGTCTGAACCAGCTGGGAGCCGTTCGCCGGTTTGCCGGCCGCGGTCGTCTGCCGGGATCGGCAGCGGTGGCCACGGTCGTCGCGGCGGTGTTCGACCCATTCGAGGCCCACGGCTTCCAGAACGCGACCACGCCGAGCAAAGCCAGGGCGCCAACGCCCCCGCCAGGAAACCCATCTTGCTCTTCTCCGGCCGCTGGTGAATCGGGGCGGGAGGCTGGGCCAGTTCGACCCGCGGTGCCTCCACGCTCGAGATCCACGTGGGCCCGCGGCTTTGGCACACTCGGCTGCACCGCGATATTGCTGAAGGGAGTGCGGTCGAGAGTCGGAGTCCAGACGTTCCCTCCGTTCTCGGCAGGCTTGGTCGAAGCGCTTCTTGTCCTGGGCTAGTTCGGGGCCGGGCAGGACGTCGACGGGCGCGCTGTCGTTGACGGTCCGATGCCCGTTCGAATTGCGGATCGGGCTATCAATGCCATCGCCCGCGATGAGGAATTCATCCTGAGCCGGTTCCGGCTTCGGTGCCGGCTTGGGCTTGGGAAGATCCACATCGAGGAAGAGCAGTTCCTTGCTCTTCTTTGGCTTGGGCGGAGGCGCGGGCTCTGCCGGAGCAGCAGGAGCGGCAGCCTGAGGCTGGGAGCTCTGCGGAGCCGCCACCGGCTCGGCAGCCACGGACGAGTTCGTCGCAGCCGCCGCAGGCGTCGACGGCGATCGTCGGCTTCGGTGCCGGTTGCCGGCCCGTTCAGGGCGGGACGCGCCTGGGTCAGTGCGGGGCGAGCGCCCGAGCTCGTCAGCGCAGGTTGCTTCTGGCTATCCCCGAGATCGGGCCGGGGAGCGGTCCCGATCGCGGGCCGCTGTCCCGAGTGCTGGCGAGCCGGCTTCGAGAGGACGGCGGTGCCGCCTGAACACCAAATGGACTGAGGAGTAGGTTTCGCACTGCTCGGAGGTGTGAGACGGGGAGCGTGGCCGTTCCCGTTCTCCTCACCCAAGCCGAGGGCGGAGCGGTAGTGAGGGTGACTCCTTACGTCGAGCCACTTGTTGGCCCGCGAGTGGAATATCTCGTCTTCAGCAGCGATGATGCCGCTGCGAACGGCCGCGTTGAACTCCTCGAGGGTCTTGAAGACCGCCTCTTCGCCTGAGCTCGAACGGATACGGTACATGACGGCTCTCCGCAGGGCGTTAGTGCTGTGAGTGTCAATATAAGCAACACTTCAGGCCCGAAGCTTAACTCCTTATATACTCAATAGTCTTGTCTATTTTTTAGACGGTGCGATAGATCACTATTTAGGCGGTTTGCTAGAGGAGAGATGCCCCACGCAATCCTCAATCCCCAAGTGCGGCAAGGGCTTCGGACCCCGGCCCCGAGCCCGGAACCTTGGGTTATCCATCAGAAACTCCCCGGCTACCAGCCCACTCCGCTCCGGCAGCTGGATGACTTGGCCCGCACTGCAGGGGTACGCTCGGTTCACCTGAAGGACGAGTCGAATCGGTTTGGTCTTCCGGCCTACAAGATCCTCGGAGCATCGTGGGCAACGCTGCGAATTCTCGAGCGCATGTTGGGCTCGGCGCTGGAACCCTGGACGAACGTCGACCAGCTTCGTGAGCGGTTAGCGCCGCTCGGCCGGCTCAAGCTCATCACGATGACCGATGGCAATCATGGGCGCGGCGTCGCACGGGTTGCCCGATGGCTCGGCTACGCGGCGGAAATATTTGTCCCCCGGGGAACCGCTCAGGCTCGCATCGAGGGGATCGAATCCGAGGGCGCGGTAGTGACGATCGTCGCAGGGACGTATGACGATGCGGTCGAGCGCGCGGCCTCCTCTGTCGCCCCGGGGTAGTCCTGGTTTCCGACCATGGCTGGCCGGGATTCGAGGAAGTTCCGTCCTGGGTAGCAGAAGGTTACGAGACGATTTTTCTGGAGATCGAGCGGCAGATCGCGGATCAGCAAATCGCGCCACCGGACCTGGTGCTGGTACAGATCGGAGTTGGTACGCTGGCGAGTGCCGTGGTTGCGCATTTCAGGGCTGAGGGACGCGCAACGTTCCCAACCCTGGTGGGTGTCGAGCCGACCGGAGCGGCGTGTGCGCTCCACTCGATCGAAGCGGGGAAGCCGGTCATGCTCCACGCCGGCGCCGATGCGTCCATCATGGCCGGTCTCAACTGCGGGACTCCATCAACCGCCGCCTGGACCGCGCTGGAGGATGGGATCGATGCCTATCTGGCGATCGAAGACGAGAGGGCACGCGAGGCGATGCGCTTGCTGGCCGCGTCCGGTGTCGTCGCCGGGGAATCCGGCGCCGCATCCACCGGAGGGCTGCTCGGAGTTGATGAAAGGAGTCGAAACGCGCCGGGTGCGCGAGGCGCTTGAGGTCGGGCCTGAAGCCCGGGTCCTGCTGATTTCTACTGAGGGCGCAACTGATCCCGCGAGCTACCGCCTGATTGTCGGGCGCTCAGCCTGGAGGCAGTCGAGCGTTCTCTCTCCGCCGCACGCTCCGCGAAGCGACGGACGATTTCACCTGCCGGTTCAATCGCGGTGATCTTCCCGGCACTCTTACCAGCCTGCCAGTAGTCCCGCTCTCCCGACTCGTCCAGCGACGCCTTCTTGAGCTGCCAGAGTGACTTGAGCGCGTAGATGGTGCGCATCCAGTGCTTGGTCCTGCGACCGCGCAGCATCCAGCGGGCGATCGGTCCTGCCTTGAGTCCCATCCGTTCGACGAACGGCGTACGGATGACCGCGACCGGGACTCCGGTGATTCGCTCGCTCAGGACGATATCCGCTTCCGTCGCTCGGAGAATCGCCTCCTTGTACGCGGTGCTCGCATGACACTCCGGCGTGGCGATGAACCGGGTGCCGAGCTGGGCACCGGCGTATCCCATTCTCAACGCGGCGGCGAACTCCGCCGGATCTCCGATTCCCCGGCACAGATCAGAGGAACCCCCAACGGACCCAGCTCTTCGATCAGCTCCTCGGCTGATCTTGGACCAGGCATGCCCGCCCGCCCGGCGATTGACCGCGATCAGTCCCTTCACTCCTCCCGCGAGCCCCTTGTCCGCCCATTTGCGCTCGGTCACGTCGTGGTAGACCACGCCCCCGACCGGGGTCACGCGCTCCACAACCCAGCGCGGGTTCCCGAGTGAGGTCACGAAGAAGCGAACTCCTTCTTCCAGGGCGATATCGATCCAGCGCGACATGCGCTCATGGTAGGCGCGGGACGATTGCTCGATCAGGGCGTTCATGCCGATCGGCTTGGAAGTCAGCCGCCGGATGAGACGGAGTCCCTCGCGAAAATCGTGACCGTGGACGTAGGTGAGTGAAATTGGTTGGACAATCCCGATCCCGCCGGCCTCCGAGACCGCCGCGACCAGTTCAGGATTGCTGCAGGGATACATGGCACCGCAGATCAGCGGGACTTCGATGCCTGCATGTGCGGTGAGCGAGGTTGAGAAGGTCACGTCGCTCAGGCCTTGGGTTCGATCAGGCCGATTCGCCACCTCGCGGTCACTCGCGCCACCAGGTCGGAGGCACCGTCCCGAATCTCCCCAATCGCGTCGTGATCCATGGATGCAGTGACCACAGGAATCGCGGTCCGGCATTCGGCGATCAGCGTGCCGCGTGCCTTCTTCATGTACTCGACGGAAAGCCCGGTGAGGATTCCGCGGACATTTTCGGGCAGGCCCACCAGCGTCGCGAGGCCCGTCGTCACCTCACCCAGGTTGGCCAGCGCGATGGCGTGAACTGAACCGGAGATGATTCCGGACTCCGCGGCGGTCACGCAATTCGACGCGCGCGTATCCGGGTTCGAGCGCCCGGATGTGAGCCCCGATGCTACCGGAGTAGGGGACCATGAAGCCCAAGGCACGGCTGAACAGCCAGCTGCCACCCGGGAGTGGGCTGAGCTTGGTCCAGAGGTCTGCCAGACCGGCGCCGGAAGACAACGACCTGCGGGGCATGCGGATAGTCTATCTCTTGTCGGGCATCTGGGGCAGGGAAAGTTCCGCTTTGACACTTGTCGTTGCACCGCCTCGTAAGACCGCCCACTCGGCGACAGGTCGCCTTGGTCTTGACAGATTGACTACTGGTGTAATATTACACATGTAGTTCAAGCCAAACCCCGAGGGGATATGCCCGAGACTCATCAGCTGACTGATCTTCAGATCGCCATCATGCGGATTCTCTGGGAACGGAGAGAAGCGACGGTGGCCGAGATTGCGGACGCGCTCCGGGACGAGCGAGGACTGGCACAGACCACGATCGCTACCCTACTTTCGCGGTTGGAGCGCCGCGGTGTCGTCTCCCACCGGACCCGGGCCCGCCAGTTCGTCTATGCTCCGCTGGTCACCGAATCGGAAGTTCAGCGTTCGATGGTCACCGAGCTTACCGAGCGGCTCTTCGATGGCGACGTCGCCGCGCTGATGACCCACCTGCTGTCCGCCCGCGAAGTCAGTTCGGGCGATCTTGAACGCATCAAAGAGCTGATAGCCGAACACGAAGCCGGCACCGAGGGACCCCGCCATGACTGAACACATCGCCTCCTGGCTCTTCACCTACGCGCTTCACAGCACCGTCCTCCTGGCCGCCGCGTGGCTGGTCACCTGGCGCCTGGTACGGTCTCATGATGTGCGCGACGTGATCTGGAAATCCGCTCTCGTGGGGTCGCTCATCACCACCACGCTTCAGGCTGGTTTAGGGTTTGTGCCCGTCGGCGGGCTGGTTTCAATCGTCGGTATGGGTGCCGCTCCGGCTGAAAGGCACGCCACCGCTCCACGTGAAAGCCGATCGGGCAGTGAGCCCCGCGGTGGAAAAGAAAGCGATCGACGAGATGCCGGTCACTGGGCCGCTCTTCAACGCTGCCAAGGGAACCTCGGCACCGACGGCTCCCGCGGAGGCGGCGATGCAACCGGTGCCCGAGCAGGTTAATCGCGCGCAGCCGTTCGCGCTGATCGCGTGGGCGGTGAGTGCCGGCCTGCTGCTGATCCTGTATGGCGCCAACCGGCTTCGGCTCTTCTACCGGCTGGGTTCTCGCCGGCCGATCGACGATCCGCGTCTGGCGCTGGTGCTCAACCGGCTCCGGGTCGATGCCGGAATCCGTCGCAGCGTCAGCCTGACGGCAGCTCCCGGTCTTTCCAGCCCTGTAGCGCTGGGTAGCTCCGAAATCGCCCTGCCTGAAGCAGCGCTGACCGAGCTGGGGCCCGACGCGCAGGAGAGCATGCTGGCGCACGAGCTGGCCCACCTCGCCCGGCGCGATCCGCAGTGGCTCACCCTCGGATGCATCATCGAGCGGGTCTTCTTCTTCCAGCCACTCAACCGGCTGGCTCGGCTCCGGATTCAGGAAGCGGCGGAATTCGTCTGCGACGACTGGGCCGCACGCCGGACCGGGTCCGGCCTGGTGCTCGCCAAGTGCTTGGTGAAGGTCGCCGAATGGATCGATACCTCACCCCAGCCGGTGCCGCTGTCGGCCATGGCCGAGCGTCGCAGCCAGCTGGTTTCCGTATTCACCGTCTCATCGAGAATCACGCAATGCGCCCACAGCCTCGCCGGTTCTGGTTGATCCCTGCTGCGGTGGCCCTGGTCCTCATCACGGCGTTCTCGGTGCCGGGGATTTCCGGCCGTCCCGACGGACGTGCAGCAGGAGGAGGATTCCAAGGCCGTCGTGGCGGACACTGGTGAGCGTTCGATGCAGTTCTCGCTGAGCAAGATGCACATTCACACGAGGGAGATCGAGCGGCGCGCAATGCGGCAGGTGAAGGCCGCTATGGCGCGGACGTCGATACGGGCGATGCCTGTGGTGGATCCGGCGCCCGCTGTGAAGGTTGATCTGCACGGGGTCATGGCGGGTGTCGATTTCAGGGAAAGCACGCGGGTGACACGACCAACACCGCGGTGCCCGCTCTGATCGCGGCCCTCAAGGACACCGATGTGAAAGTGCGTCGTGCGGCCGCCTCATCGCTCGGCAACCTCGAGGATCCCCGGTCGGTCCCCGCGTTGATCGAGGCCCTGCGGGACACGGACGCAGAGGTTCGCGCCTGCGCCGCGGAGGCGCTGGGAAATATGGAAGATCCGCGCGCCATCCCGGGCTGACTGCGGCGATCAGGGACAGCTCTCCCGAAGTGCGCCGTCGTGCCATCTCCGCCATCAGCAACATGGAGGGCGCGAACCAAGCCGGTGGATGCTTTCATCGCGGCGCTGTCGGACAGCAATGCCGAAGTGCGCGAGGCGGCGGTCGAAGCCCTCAGCGATGTGCAGGACAAGCGGGCGGTCCGTCCGCTGATCAAGCTGCTGTCGGATCCTTCGGCTGACGTGCGGCACCAGACGGCCCACGCGTTGGGCAACCTCGAAGACCCTGCGGCTGCTGAGCCGCTTGCCGCGGCACTGCGCGACTCGGATGCCGACGTTCGGAGTGCTGCGGCCCAGTCGCTGTCCCAGCTCGGTCTCACTACTGCCCCTGCGGCTCTGATCGAAGCCACCAAGGACAAGAACCCTGACGTCCGGCAGAACGCGATCCAGGCACTGGGCCAGATTCGGGACCCCAAGTCCGTCCCGACGCTGCGCGTCGCATTGAATGACTCGAACGCCGACGTCCGTGATGCGCGCGATCGAAGCCCTGAGTGAAGTTCGGGATTCGTCGGCGCTGGATGCCTTGGTCGCCGCACTCAAGTCGACCGACCCCAACGTCAGAAGGCAGGCGGCTGAGGCGCTGGGGCAGAGGGATGAGTCGAATTGAAGATTGAAGATTTCAGATTGCAGATTGAACAGCTAACAGCTAACAGCCAACAGCTAATAGCTAAGAGCTGTGGCTCAACTGAGGGCTTCATGAAGCTATTCCTCCTTGCAGCAACCGGAGTGGTCACGCTGGGCGCCGGTGTGGGAGTCGTGGGTAGCGGTCGGTCGCCGGACCATTCCACGCGGCCGGGGCCGGATTCCGCCGCGATAGTGCGAATGTTCGGCGCCCTGGGTAGTGCCGATCCTGTGGTGTGCGAATTCACCGCCGATCAGCTGCGCAATGGCTGGAGCTGGAGCAGTGACGCGAGCCAGATCGCCGCCTTGCGGGATCACACCGCGGACGACCGCGCGGTCAAAGACATGTTCAACCAGGATGTGAAAGACGCCAAGGCGATCCGGGTACTGGGGAGTCATTTGTCCGACCCGAATCCCTGTCTGCGCCGTACCGCCGCTCAGCTCCTGGGTGGGAGCAACAACGACGAGGCGGTGCGGACGCTCCGGTGAGGCAATGAAGAGCTCCGATGGGAAGCTTCGCGAAGCGGCGGTGCTCGGGCTGGGGCATGCGGAAGACATGGGCTCATTCGACGCGCTCACCAAATCGTTGCGCGATCCGGATAGCGATGTGGCCCGCATGTCGGCCTGGGCGCTCGGGGAAATCGAAGACGCCAAGGCCATCCCGCCTCTGGTCGATGCACTCAAGACCCAGAACGCCGGCCTCCGTCATGCCGCGATCTGGGCGCTCGGACAGATCGAGGATCCGAAGGCCGTGGATCCGCTCCTGCCGATGCTCAAGTCTCAGGACACCGAAACCCGCAGACTGGCGGCAGAGGCGCTGGGCGACATCGAAGACGCTCGGGCAACTGGTGGTCTCACGGCGATCCTGGAGACCCCGATGTCGAAGTGCGCCTCGCGGTGGTCCGGGCCCTGGGGGACATCGAAGACAAGAAGGCTACTCGACCCCTGCTCAAGCTCCTTAACGATTCCGATTCCGAGGTACGCCAGGCTACCGCCGAAGCGCTGGGTAATATCGAGGATCCCGCGGCGGCCGATGCTCTAGGAGGAGCGTTGAACGATTCGGACAAAGAGGTACGGCGCGCCGCGGTCGAGGCGTTGGGGAACCTCGACGACCTGAATCAGGCTCCGCCGGCTTTGATTGCCGCACTCAAGGATTCCGATTGGGAGATCCGGGAAAAGGCGGCCGAGTCGCTTGGCAACATCGGCGATGCCGCGGCCGTGCCCGGGCTGGGCGCCGCGATTCACGACGAGCGGGTCGAGGTACGCCGGAAGGTGATCGAGGCCCTCGGCCAGATGGAGGATTCACGAGTGACGACTTACCTCGTTACGGCCATCAAGGATGATGATGCCGAGGTGAGGAAAGCAGCCGCGGAGGCGCTGGGCGAGCACAAGGAATAGTTCCTTCCCGCCGCGAACTATCGAAACCCGGGCCTGAAGTCATGGGTCCGGGTTTTTCATGACAGATCCGGCGCCGAGTCCGGGCGCCAGCGTGACGGAGCTGTGATCTGCTGGTATGATATCTGGTCATGTCCTCGCCTCCTCCGCTTCGGCTGATCACGTTCGGGGCGCCTACCGCTCGGCTCTCCGGCGAGGTGCCTCCGCCCGACGTCTTGTGGCGGAAACACCTGGCCTCTGCTCATCTATCTGGCCCTTTCCCCGGGATGACGCGAAGCCGGGAGCACCTGCTCGGCCTCCTCTGGCCGGATAAGGACGACGCGAAGGCCCGTCACTCTCTGAATGAGGCTCTGCGTCGGTTGCGAGTGAGTCTCGGGTCTGAGCGAATCATCACGGAGACTGACTCGGTAAGACTGGCGCCCGGCAATCTCGAAATCGATGCCCTGGTCGTGTCTGGTGCCGCCCGTCCGAGCGGGGTCTTCCTCGAGGGATTTAACCTCGATGACGCCCCCGCATTCGAGGAGTGGGTGGAGTCGGCGCGGACCCGTTTCCGCACGCAAGCAACGCATTCGTTCGTGGAGGCCGCTCAGGAGCTTCTTGCCTTGGGCAAGACAACGGAGGCGTTGGAAGCCGCTCGACACGCGCTCGGCCTGGAGCCGTACTCGGAACCGGCCATTCGTTTGGCGATGCGAGCCGCGGCCTTGGGCGGGGATGCCTCCGGGGCCCTGCGGGAGTTTCACCGATTCGCCGAAGGCCTGGGGAGCTGGAGGAGCGGCCGAGTCCCGAACTCTCTGCGTTGGCTCAGCGAATCCGGGAGGGGCGGTGGCTCGACTCCGCCGGGAAGCCGCTCGACGAGCCGCAGCTTGTGGGGCGGGCCGGGACACTGCAGGAGCTGGCTCGCTGGCTCGCTCCCGGGTCGCGCGGAGCGACCCTGCTCTTCGAGGGCGAGCCGGGGATCGGAAAGACCCGGTTGTTCAGCGAAACGATATTGCGACTGGCGCTTGAGGGTGCCACCACATGCGTTACCCGCCCGATCGAGGCGGACCAGACCATACCGTGGAGCACTCTCAGGAGCGTGGTCCGGCGCGGATTGCTGAGTGCACCGGGACTTGCCGCCACGGATCCCGGCGCTCTGGCGGTTCTCGCCGCGGTGATTCCCGAGCTTGCCTCGCGGGTAGCTCCTCGAGAACCACGGGACCAGGGGAGATCGCACTCGCGCTGGGGATGATGCTGCGCGCCGTCACCGAGGAAGTGCCGGTGGTAATCGGATTGGACCAGGCACAATTTGCCGACGATGCCTCGCTCGGTGCGCTGCGCGACGCGATGGAGAGTCTCACCGACACGCGGGCCTTTCTGCTGCTGACCGCGGTCGCCGGCGATCCCGACACTCCCCGTCAGCTGATCGAGCTGCAGGCCCAGATCGGTCGCGCGCTCCCGGGTCAGGTCTTCACTCTGGAAGAGCTCGATGCCAAGGCGATGACCGATCTGGTAACCGCAATGGCGCCCTGGTGTGACGAGCCGTCGGCACGCAATCGTCTGGTTCGCCGTCTCATGGTCGAGACAGCCGGCCGGCCACTCCTGGCCGTGGCCTTGTTGCGCAGTCTCTCGGAGAGTATCGCCCTGCGCGAGCGAGCAGTGGTGTGGCCGCCACCAGAAGAAACCTTCGAGAGCCTGCTTACCGGTCGAAGTTCCTCAGCTGGTAAGGTCGGCCGTCCTTGCCCAAATCGCGCGGCTCGATGCGAGGTCACGGATCCTTCTCGCCTCCGCTGCGATAGGAACTCGGGTCCTCGATCTCTCCATGGTTGCCGCCCTGTCTGGCGATGCCGCGGGTGACCTCCCATCCCAGCTGGCGAGGGCTCGAACAGCATCACTTCCTGGTGCTGGAGGGTGACCGTTACGCCTTCGCGACGCCGCTCATCCAGACGGTTGTCGAGGCGTGCCATGCTCACGCCGGGACAGGTAAGAGACCTTCGGCGGCGAGCTGTCGAGCTTCTCACCGGTCGAGTAGACCTCGCCTCTCGGGTATTGCGGGCGGAATTGCAGGTGCGGCTCTCACCGACACCCGAGACTTTTTCGGGGTTGCTGCAGATCGCCGCCGATGCGCTGGCGACTGGCGATCGCAGGACCGCCCGGCGCTGCCTGGTCAGCGCCGAGGCTTATGGCGCCGAGTTACAGCAGGACGCTCGGGCGATCCTTGCGACGCTTCGCGCGCGCCTCGATGCCAGGGAGGAGACCCGGTTACCGGGGCAGAGTCTTGAGGCTGGACTCTGCCGGCTTGCACCGCGGCTCCGCCGATGCCCTCAGCAGGGGTGCCCGGGGGAAACCGGAGCACACTCGGTCCCTGTGCCAGAACCGGGTGTCGTGCCGCCGGCTTGGACCACGTTGGGTTCAGTAGTGGAGCTACAGGCAGCCACCATCAGGGTCGCACCAATCCAGAGCGCTTGCTTAACCGACATAGGGCCTCCCAGGCCAGGCCGCGAAGCGGCGGGAAACGAGTTGTGGGATCAGCTTTCGAGGCCAAGCTAGAGATCGGCGGCCAAGCCCCAGTCAATCGTCGGGCCGGGGAGTCAATCCCTTCGCATGCAGGCACTTGCGACTTCGGCCAAGCTTCGCTCACTGATTCGAGGACTAAAGCACCGGTCTCTGCGGCTGGTTCGGGCAGGGTTTCGCCCTCGCCGACGAGATACGCGAGCTTACCGGTTGCGATGAGACTTGGCAGGTCGGGGTAGTCTCCACCGGGAGCGCGGGGACCTGCGGCGGCCCGCTACGGTTGTCGGGAACCCCGTCCACATTGGGGCCGCTGGTCGAATCGCAGGCCGCCAGCATCAGGCTGGCGCCGATCCATAGCGCATGTTTGACCGACATGGGATCCTCCCTGGTAACCGCCACCTCTGGCAGCGGGTAATGGTCGCTCGACTATGCTTTCGGGACCCAAGCTAAGGTGCACGGCACAAGCATCGGTCAACCTCTGGATACGCGGAGTCAATTCATTGGTCGGTTGTCGGTTATGAACGATTCTGTACTTCCTTCAGTAGTGTCCACCCACTGGCTCGCCGCACGGCTCGACCAGGTCGAGGTGCGGGTGCTGGACGCCTCGTGGTATCTGCCTTCGACGTGGACGCGATGGGAGAGCCGAGTTCAGTGGCGGGACACATTCCTGGCGCGCGGTATCTCTGATCTGGACGAAGCGAGCGACGACCGGACTTCGTTGCCTCACATGCTTGCCGACGGCAATCCGGTTTGCGGAGCAGGTGGGTGCGTTGGGAGTGGGGAACGACAGCACCGTGGTGGTTTACGACGGCTCGGGCGCCAACCTGAGCGCCGGCCGGGCCTGGTGGCTGTTCCGGGCGTTTGGCCACGATCGGGTCGCCGTACTGGATGGTGGCAGTAAGAAGTGGAAGGCGGAGGGAAGGGCGATGGAGACCGGAGCCCCGCGCGTCGAGCCCGCGGTCTTCACCGCGAAGCTTCGCCCGGGGATTGTGCGCACTATGGACGATGTCGCCGACGCGCTGCGCTCTGGCTCGGCGCAGGTCGTGGACATGCGAAGCCGCGGGCGGTTCGAAGGATCCGACTCCGAGCCGCGTCCTGGTCTGCCGAGTGGCCACATGCCTGGCGCACTGAACTTGCCATACAGCAGTCTGGTAGCAGCCGACGGGACGCTACTCCCGCCGGATGAACTGCGTCAGCGCATAGTGGGCGCCGGCATTCGACTCGACCGGCCGATCATTGGTAGTTGTGGATCGGGGAGTGAGCGCGTGCGCGTTTCTACTGGCGCTGGATACCCTGGGGGTTGAGCGACGCAACGCTGTACGACGGATCGTGGACCGAATGGGTCACGAAACGGGGTGCCATCGAAACACGATGATACCCGCCAATCCCTGGTGGGTGTCACCGTCATGAGAGACTTCGAAGATGATAGCTGTGGATGCTTACAGGCTCTGGACACTCATTCCGGGGACAGGAGCCCGCTATCAAGAGCGAAGCGGGTAAGCCCCGCCACGGTTCGAATCGCGAGCTTGCGCATGAGGTTTTCCCGATAGGCTTCGACTGTCCTGGGACTGAGGCCCAGCTGCTGGCGCGATGATCTTGCTGGTTGATCCCGCCGCAATTCCCGCGAGGACCTGGCGCTCCCGGTCGGTGAGGCGCTCGAGTTTTCTCCCTGCTCCCCTCGGATGCGTCTCCTGCCGAACCGCCGCCGAGAGCTGGTGTGCGACCGGGCTGCTGAAGAACGCCTCTCCCCGATGTACCGTTCGGATGGCCTGCCGCAGCTCGGTTGGGGACGTGTCTTTCCTTATATAGCCCTGAGCACCAGCGCGAACTGCCTCGAGGACATACTCGGGGTGATCATGCACGCTCAGGATCAGCGACCGGGCAGCGGGCGCCACCTCCCGCAGCCGGGCGACTGCGCGAAGCCCGCCCTCCCCTGGCATCGAAAGGTCGAGGATCACGACGTCAGGAAGGAGCCGTCGCCGCGGTCTCCACCGCCTCCTCACCGCTTCCGGCTTCGGCCACGATCTCGAAGCCATCCTCGGCCGCCACGATCGAACGAATGCCTTCGCGGACCAGGGGATGGTCGTCAACGATCATGACCCGGATAGGAGACGTCGTCATGGCGAGGGTGCCTCCCGCGGAAGAGCAATAATGAGGCGCGCTCCTCCCGCGCTTCCCGCCTCCAACTCCACTCGTCCACCCAGCGAGGCGAACCGCTCCCGCATTCCGGCGAGACCCATATGTCCTGCACCATTCCCGGCTTGATCCACGTTGATGGGCCCGTGTCCATCATCGATCAGCTCCAGTAGCACGCGGTCTCCCTCATCTCTCAGCGTGACTTCAACACTCTTCGCTTTGGCGTGCCGCGCCACATTGGCGAGCCCCTCCTGCACCGCCCGGAAGAGAGCGAGCTCAGCATCCTCTTCGAGACCCGGCAGCGCCTCCGGTGCGGTGAACCGGGTACTCAGACCGGAGCGGCTACCGAAGTCGGTCACCAGAGCCCGCAGGGCAGGGATCAGGCCGAGGTCGTCGAGGAGCGACGGGCGCAGCGCTTCGGTCACGCTCCGGATGCTGGACATCCCGGCATCCACCAGAGCGATGATCCGCTCCAGCCGCGCAGTGTGCGCCGCCGGGAGTTTTTCCTTCAGCATGCCGAGTTGCAGCTTCACCGCCGAAAACACCTGGGCGGTTTCGTCGTGCAGCTCGAGCGAAAGTCTCCGGCGTTCTTCCTCATGCTGGTGGATCATCCGCACCGACAGTCGCTCCAGATCTTCGCTCCGTGCCACGCAGGCTCCGGTACAGCTCGGCATTCTCCAACGCCGCGCCGACTTGCTGTCCCAGCGCCAGAAGGAACGATTGATCGAGCGCGGTGAACGGATCCCGAGCGTCTCCCACGATGATCATGGCGCCGGTAACCTCGCGCCGACGGAATACCGGGAGCACCGCCGCGAACGCAAAGGCTCCCTCGGCCGACACGCCCTCCCGCCATCCGGACACCGAGACCGGCTTGCCTCCCTCTACCGCAGATCGAATCGCGGGACGCGCCTCGGCAGAGGGCTCCCGCCCAGCCCATTGGGAGGCAACCCCGCGCCCCGGACGTAGCGTCCAGAATCCCTCAGATACATCACGCTACCGCGGACGCCGGCCAATCCCAGCGGGCGAGCGAGGAGTCCGCTCAGCACATCGGCACCGCCATCGGTGCGTTGGAGATCGCCCGAGAGTGCCGCGAGGGCGCCGAGTCCCCGGTCGGTATCCTCGAGGACCAGGAGGACCATGCCGAACCCGACCGCCAGCGCGAAGAGGATGTCGAGGTAATAGCCCCAGGGATTCCAGGCGCCGCGAGCCCGCAGGAGCGGGTAGTCGAGATGGTGCAGGCCCCAGAGAAGGAAGGCGCCGCCGAGCAGCATCGCGGCGCGAGAACCGGTCTGGCGGCGGAACCGGAGAAAGACCCGCGAGGTCCAAAGGGTCGCGGCGGAAAGGAAGACCACGGCCGGAACCGCGGCGACATAGAAGAGCCGTGAGCTGCCCAGGGTTTCCACCGCGAGCAGCGACCAGGCCAATGGCACCAGCACCAGGACCAGGTACACCGGCCGCAGCGGGGGATCGCGAGAAAACACCAGCGCGCTCCAGAGCAGGGCCAGCGCCGTCCAGCCGGTCAGCACCTGGTGGGCAAAGAGCCAAATCTGGTGGTGGGTACTGACGAAGGTGATGATCGCGGCGAGTCGGAGCAGGTAGAGGCTCCACGCCACGGCCCACCATAACAGGTAGCGTTTGCGATAGCGGCGGTAGAGGAAGACGCAGAGCCCAACGAGGGCGAGGATGATCGTCGCCTGCAGAAGCGCGGGATTCAGCTCCGCGCCAGCGCTCAGAGCGACTGGCCCAACCAGCGCGAGACGCGATCCCGGTATCCCCGGCTCACCTTGAGCCGGGTGCCGTCCGTCAGGATGGCGATGAATTCTCCCGAGAACCACGGTTGCAGCTCGCGAATGCGCTCGACGTTGACGATGGTCGTGCGGTGAATGCGGAGAAAGTGGGCCGGGTCCAGCCGGCTCTCGATGTTGGTCAGCGACTCCCGGAGCAGGTGCTCCGTCTTCCCGGTGTGCAGTCGTACGTAGTTACTCGCGGCTTCGATGTAATCCACGTCGGCGGCGCGCACGAAGTACACCTTGCCGTCGCTCCGGATGGCGATCCGGTCCTGGCCGGCCCGCGGCTTGTTCAGCGACGCGAGCAGCTCGGCGAGCTTTCCGGCGTCGGAATCCGGCGTGGTGGCACGCAGCCGTTCCTTGGCCCGGAGATACGCCCGGTGGAAGCGGTCCGCGTCGAACGGCTTCAGCAGGTAATCTAGCGCGTTTGCCTCGAAGGCCTGCAAGGCGTAGCTGTCGTGAGCGGTTACGAAGACCACGGCCGGCAGCTGGGTGTCCCGCAACGCCTCGAGCACGCCGAAGCCGTCGAGCGCGGGCATCTGCACATCAAGGAAGAGCAGGTCGGGAGACTGGGCACGGATGGCTTCCACCGCCTCGGCGCCGTTGGCGCAAGCGGAGACCAGCTCCGCGTCCGGCTCGCCTTCGAGGAGGCGGACCAATCGCCGGCGAGCCAGAGGCTCGTCATCCGCTACCACGACTCGAACCGTCATGCCGATGCTCCAGCCATCCGCACCACCTGGAGGTGCAGCGGAGTGTGGGCTTCGTGGCATTCGATGTAGGGCATCGCGATGGTCACCAGCGCTCCGCCCTCGGGGCTGTTGGCCAAAGCGAAGGCGTGCCGGTCACCATAGAGCTGCCGGAGCCGCTCTCGGGTGTTGCTCAGGCCGACACCCTCCTTTAACGCCGTTGACCCGTTGGGAAAACCAGGGCCATTGTCGCGAATCTCCACCGTGAGCATGGCTCCCTGGCGCCGGGCCCGAATGGAGATCACTCCTGCGCCGGTCCGAGGAGAGGTTCCGTGCTGGATCGCGTTCTCGACGATGGGCTGCAGCAACAACGCCGGCACTCCGGCCTCGAGCGCGTCGAGCGAGACGTCCGGTGTCGACGGCGAGGCGGTCCTGGAACCTGGTCTGCTCGATCTCCAGGTAGGCGGTGAGGAACTGCAGCTCCTGGCGGAACGGGACGACCTGGTGGCCCGCCTGCTCCAGCGAGAGTCGCAGCAGATGTCCCAGCCGCGCGATCAGGCGGTCGGCGTTGTTGGGGTCATCGTGCGCCAGCTCGGCGATGGTGTTAAGAGCATTGAACAGGAAATGAGGCTGCAGCTGCATCTTGAGCACCTGCAGCTCGGCGCGGGCCAGCTGGGCTTCGAGCTCGGCGGCCTGCACCTCGCGCTCCCGGTAGAGCAGGGCATATCGCGCCGCGGAGGCGACGGTGACGATGCAGAGGTAGGCCAGGAGACGGCTGTCGAACCGGTAGAGCAGCCCCTGCACGAAGGGCTTGAGCGGTGAATCGCTGATGGAGGCAACGATGGCCCGCTCCAGCACGGTCGAAACCAGCACGAAAGTGAGCCCTGCGATTCCATGGAGCAGCAGGCTTCGCATCCGCTGGTTCGGCTCGAACCGCAGGCGGTTCGCTACCCAGAGGGCCGCCGGGGTCAGCGCCGCCCAGATCCAGGCGCTTCCCAGCGATATCGCGAACAGCGGCCCCCAGGGGATCGGGTCGCGCGCGGGGAGCGAGTAGTAAAGAACGGTCTGGGAATAGGAGAAGAGGCCGAACAGCGTCCAGCCGCCAGAAGACCAACGCCGCCTGCAGGCGGAAGCTCTTCCGCCGCAGGACGGCGTCCCGGTTGAGGACCACGGAGTGTTCGGGCATTCCATGCTCCGCGACGGACGCGGCTCCTCAGGTGTTTCAGCGTTTCGCTCGGTGAAACGAGCACCAACGCCGGATGGCGGCGGGCGAATTGCGCCTGCCGCCACGCAAGGGCGACACTCTCTTGTGGGTCGGCTCTACTGGGAGGAGACGACAGCCCCCTTCGCCGACGCACTATCGACCATGATCTGGGTCAGCCGCTCGGAGATCGGCCGACGCCATCCACCATCATTGTTCACGCCGAGCAGGATCAGCACGTCCTTGTCCGGGTAGTACGCGATCCAGGTCTGGAATCCCACCTGATCTCCGGCGTGTTCGGTGACCCGGGCCCCTCCCGGCGTGGTGCTGACTACCCACCCGTAGCCATAGCCGTTCGGGGCCGGGGCGAACATCCGGCGCTTGGAGTCCGGAGAGACCACCTTGTTGTCGCGCAGGGCGAGACGGAACTGGTAGAGGTCCGCCAGGGAGCCACCATCCCCTTGGCGATCACCGTCTCTCCCAGTGGCTCCTGATAACCCCGCGCAACCAGGGAATCACCGACCGCTCCGTTGTCCCAGAAGGTCCGGGTGAGACCATTGGGAATCAACAAATGGTTGCTGATGTAGTTCTCATATGATTCGCCAGTCACCTGCTCGATCACCTTGCGCAGCGTGACATAGCTGGCCCCGGTTTCCGTGAAGCGCTCGGCCAACGGATCAGCCGGTCCGTTAATGCTCGCCATCCCGCCTGCATATGCCACCGCGGTCACTTCCCGATTGCGACTAAGGAGATCATCGATGCGGAGATCCGCGGGCGCCGGCACGAAGCGGCTCACGAGATCCTGAGTCGAGATCTTTCCCTCCTCCTCCAGGCGAAGCATCGCGGCCGCCGTGAAGACGTTCTCGACCGCGCCGAGGGGATAGCGGCTTTCCGCGGTGTTGGGGAGCTCGCGGGCGCGATTGGCCTGCCCATACCCCTTATAGATGATCACCCGAGATCCCTCAGCAATCAGCACGGTTCCGCTGAATCCCTGGGCGGCGAAGGACTTCATGGCTTGGTCTACCTGCCCCGCGGCCGGGTCGGCCGTCGTTACCTGAGAGAGGTAAGGCGATTCCATGCGCGACATGCGGGCGCATGCCGCCGAGCCGGCCAGAAAGGCAACCAGCGCGGCCCGGGTCAGGGGACGATAGGACATATGCACCTCCACATGATGAGCCGGAACTGACGGGAGTACGTCCGGCGCGATCACAATGGCGAGTCTGCACCTGCCTGCCAACGAACCGGGGATGAATCGCTTTGGTGCGGGGATGAGTCGTCAGGTTGTGGGGACGATCACATAGCACGCAATTCATCCCTCGTATGGTGCAGTTCGTCCCACTCGCTCCTCCACCCGTCCCGAAATCGTTCCGGCTCATCCCTGCCACTCCTAGGTTGGCCCAAAGCTCTCGGGAGGGAGATTCGTGCGAATCCTGATCATCGAGGACGACGCCGCGGGAGCGCTGACTCCATCGGCGGGAGCGGCTGTCGCTGATGGACCCGAAGCGGAAGCGCTCCTCGACCAGCTGCGACGTCGGCTCGATGGAAACCGCGGGGTGGAATCACTGTGGGGGCGGCATGGCGCGGTTTGGTGAGGTGGTCGTGGAATACGCGACCCAGCGCATCGTCCGGGCCGGCCGCTACATCCCCGTCACACCCAAGGAACCCGACTGCTCTACGCGCTCATGCGGCGCGAGGGCCGTGTCGTCACGCGGCCCGAACTGATGGAGGAAGTCTGGGGGCCGGACGCGGCGATCGGTCCCCGGGTGATCGACACCCACATCGCCCGACTGCGCCGGAAGCTCGAGGCGGAACCGGCGCAGCCCCGTCACATCCTCACCGCCCTCAATCTCGGCTACCGGTTTCAGCAATAAGGCCGGGGCTGGCCCACCACCGAACCCCGGAGGTTGTATGAAAGGATGGCTTCGTTCGGTTGTCCTGTTCTTGTCCCTCGGAGGTCTTAGCGAATCGGTTCTAGCTCAGCAACAAGGCGCATCGTTGATTGGTCGAGTCACCTCGGCCGACGGCGACCCGCTGGGACAAGCCACCGTGGTGATCGAGCGCTGGGGTCTCGGCGCCACCACCAGGGCGGACGGCAGGTACACCATCGCGCTGCCGACGGCGCGCCTCACCGGCGACACGGTGAGCGTGACCGCGCGGCTCATCGGATACAAACCCCGCACCACTCGCGTCCTGCTGGCCGGGGTCGAACAGACCCTCGATTTCTCCCTCGAAGCCAATCCGCTCCAGCTCGGTGAGATCGTCGTCACCGGCCTGGGCGGGGTCTCCGAAGTGGAGAAGCTTGGCACGGTGCGAAGCTCGATCGACTCGGCGCAGATCATCCGGAGCGGCGAGCAGAACCTGATCAACAGTCTTGCCGCCAAGGCTCCCAACGTCACCGTGACTTCGGCGTCGGGAGAGCCAGGCGCATCGTCGTTCATCCAGGTCCGCGGCCTGACAACCATCAGCGCTCAGGATGGCCAGCCGCTCATCGTGGTGGACGGCGTACCGATCGACAATTCCATCAGCTACAACAACCCGATATCCGGCGCGCTCAACAGCAGCTCGTCGCCGTCGAACCGGGCCATCGATATCAATCCCAACGACATCGAGAACGTGGAAGTGCTGAAGGGCCCGGCCTCGAGCGCGGTGTACGGCTCGCGTGCCGGCTCGGGCGTCATCCTGATTACGACGAAGAAGGGCCGTCCCGGCCCGACCCGCTATTCCCTCCGCACGTCCCTCTCGGTCGATCAGCACGCCAATCTCCCGGATTTCCAGAACAAGTACGGGCTGGGGACTGGGGGCGCACCGCCGGCCTGCGTCGCGGGAGGCGCGACCAATTGCCGGGTCGGATTCGGCGAAGCGGGGAGCTGGGGGCCGTTGCTGGCTGCGGGAACCCCGACCTTCGATCACTCCGCCGAGATGTTCCAGGACGGCTACCAGACGGACAATGCCTTGACCGTGTCCGGCGGTGGCGAACGCACCACGTTCTATCTCTCGGGCGAGTACAACAACAACCGCGGCATCGTCGTCGGCGACAACAACAGCTACCGGCGCATTGCCCTCCGGTTCAACGGTGCCCACCGGGTTTTCGAGAACCTGAAGGTCGGCGCCAACATCTCGCTACGTGGACGCCCAAGGCGGCGCCGTGGTAAGCCGCAACAGTACCGACGGCCTGCTGCTGGGCGCCTGGCGCACACCGCCCGACTTCAACAACAAGCCGTATCTCGATCCGGTGTCCGGGCTCCACCGTTCGTTCCGGTTCCCCAATCCAGGTCCGGGCTCCGAGCAGCTGTCCCGGAGCTACGACAATCCGTTCTTCGTGGCCAACGAGGCCGAGTCCACCACGGATGTGAGCCGGGTCTACGGCGGTGTCAGCGCCGACTGGAATGCGAACGGGTGGTTGACCTTCAGCGAGAACCTGGGCTACGACTACGCCAACGACGAACGGCTGCAGGGCTATCCCTGGTCCAATTCGAATACCACGGTGGCAGGAGTGAACGGCGTTGGCGGACTCAACGCCGGGTACATCAGGAATTCTCAGGTCGACCAGACCTTCACCGCGACGGCCAAGTATCGCATGTCGCCGAAGTGGGCCGGTACGGTCATGATCGGCCAGAACCTCAACTCGCAGACTTATCGCACCCGCCAGGTCGTGGGTACGACGCTGATCACGCCGAAGCCGTTCAATCTGGGTAACACCGCGGCGCAGCGTCCTCCGTACGACTTCGAGTCAACGGTGCGGCTCGAGTCCTACTTTGCGCAGGTAAGCGCCGACCTGTGGGATCAGCTGTTCCTTACCGCCGCGTTGCGCAATGACGGTGCGAGCACCTTCGGAGCGGAGAACCGGCGCAACTGGTATCCCAAGGCGAGCGCCGCCTGGACCTTCCACCGCGGTGAAGTAGGAGAGAACAAGTTCCTCACCTACGGGAAGCTCCGCGCTGCCTATGGCCAGAGCGGTACCCAACCCGCGCCCTACTTGCTCGCGAGCACGCTCGTGACCTGGGCGGCGGCCGACGGAGGCTGGGGACCGTCCATCGGCAGCAGTCAGGGTGGCGCGGGAGGGCTGGTCACCAACTACAACCTTCCCACCCAGGAGCTCGGTCCGGAGCGGGTCAAGGAGTTCGAGACCGGTTTCGACGTCGGTCTTCTTCGGGACGCAGCCGATCTGAGCTTGACCTATTACCGCAGCTTCTCGACCGACGTGATTCTCAACGTGCCGGTCGCGGGGAGCAGCGGGTATACCGAGAAGCCGGCGAACGCGGCCGAGCTTCGCAACTTCGGCTGGGAAATCGCGCTGAACGCGCGCCCGGTGAACAAACGGGAGTGGGGATTCGATTTCGGCCTGCAGTGGGCCACGAACAAGAGCCTGGTGACCGATCTGGCTGGAGTTCAGTTCGCTCCATTGCCCTTCAGCGGCGGAACCAACGGCCTGAGCGTCCAGTCGGTTGCCGCGGTGAACCAGCGGCTTGGGGTCTTTTGGGCTCGGACTTCGTTCGCTGCGGCCGTGGGCTCACGGTCAATGGTGTCGACATCGACCACACTGCTGGCCATTGCCTGGGCGCCGCGAGCCATTCGTTGTACATCGACTCACAGGGATATCCGATCCTCGACCAGTCGAAGAACTACATCATCGGTGATCCCAATCCCGGACTGGACTGGATCGTTCCGGATGGGCTTCCGCTGGAAGAAGGTCTCGGTGACCGGGCTGCTTGACGTGCGGTACGGCGGCCAGGCCCACAACGGGACGCGCGGCGCGCTCAATCACTTCGGAACGTCGAAGGAAACACAAGTCCTGCGCGACGGCGGCACCTACACCTTCGGCAGCGACTACTTCAAGAAGGAGCACGTCGCCGGACCGGGCGCCGGCATGGCGGTCCCGCTCAACGAAGGCTGGTTCACTGGAGCGGGCGGCATTTTCAACGGCGCAACTTCCCAGTTCCTGGAAGACGCGTCCTATGCCAAGCTGCGGGAAATCTCCGTCGGATATCTGTTCGACGACGCGTGGGTGCTGGGCGGCCTCGGATTCAACTCGATGGAGGTCCGGGTCGCGGGACGGAACCTGCATACCTGGACCGGCTACAGCGGCATCGATCCCGAGACCTCCGTGCTTGGCTCAGCCTCTGGCGCTGCGCGGGGTTGGATTACTTCAACAACCCGCAGACCAGGTCGTGGCTCTTCTCACTAACCCTGAACCGGTGAGGCCGGCCATGACACGCTCTCGCAAACTGGTCATGTGCGCGGCCCTGACGATGCTGTCTACCGCGTGCGACAACTTCCTCACCGGACCCGGCATCGACCAGAACCCCAACGGTACGACTGAATTGTCCGAAACCTGGCCCGCTCTACACCTCGATCCAGGCGCTGCAGTCGGTGCAGTTCGAAGGTCAGCTGGCCCGGAGTGCTCTGATGTACATGCAGCAGATCTCGGGCAACGGCCGGCAGCAGGTGGGGTACGACCGCGGCTTCATCGCGCCACCAGACATCGACACCTACTTCAGCGCAGTGTACGGAACCTCGCGCACCATCACCGGTGGTGGTGGCTTGCTCGACATCCGCAAGATGGAGCAGCTGGGTCATCGTCTGGGAGACTCCATCTACGTCGGCATCGGGAAGGTCTACGAGGCCCTCGTGATGGGGACCGCGGCCGACTTGTGGGGGACGTTCCCTATCGCGAGGCCGCGGATTCAAATAATGAAACCCCGGCCTTTGACCCTCAGCTCCAGGTCTATCAGGACGTGCTGGCCCAGCTCGATTCGGCCATCACCGTGTATCTGGCGGTCCAGCTCGGCGGCCTTAACGCCGGGCCGGTTGCCGACGCCGCCGAAATCATCTACGGCGGAAGGGATGCCGCGGACCTTCAGGCGCACCTACCTGGAGGTGGCGCATTCACTCAAGGCCCGCTTCTACATGCACCTGGCGGAGGTGGATCCGGCCAACTATGCGCTGGCTCTTGCCGAGGTTCCGCAGGGGATCAGCTCGCCGGACAACGACATGCTCTGGTTCCACGATCTCTCCCCCACCGGGCAGAGCGTGTGGTGGCAGTTCCAGGCCACCCGGACCGATATCGCCCCTGGGGCCGCACTCATCGAGATCCTGAAGCGGCGTATTGCGCAGGGTCTGGAGGACGACGCCCGGCTCAACTTCTACTTCACGCCAGCGGATCCGCCCGGGGCTCCCAACGACTTCTTCGGGTATCGCCCAGCGGGCTCAACCGGACTGGTCACCACGGGCGGAGTTTATGACGGCAACGGTTCAGCGCTGGGACACTACTCCGGCTTCACGTTCATCGATCCCAACATTTCTCCGGGAGACTTCCGTCACCCGATCATCACCTGGGCCGAAACCCAGCTGATCGGCGCCGAGGCGGCATTTCACGCCGGCGGACAAGGCGCGGCTCAGCCGTATCTCGATGCGGTGCGGGCCAACCGGGTCTACGGGTCGACCGGAGGAGCTACGGTAACGTTCCCGGCCCTCGGATCGGTTCCCGCGACGCTGGAGAACATCATGGAGGAGAAGTACGTGACGCTCTTCCTGAACATGGAAGTATGGAACGACTACAAACGTACCTGCCTGCCATCTCTGGCCTTTGCGGCTCCGGTTGGCAGCAACCAACCTGCGACCACGCCCATTCCAGGGCGGCTGCCCTATGGGCAAACCGAAATCAACGCGAATCCCAACACGCCAAACGTTGATCCGGTGGGTCGCAATGCGAACGACCCCAACGCGTGCACGGTGCTGAACTATTCGACCTCGACGCCGTTGGCCAACTGAGTGCGGGATTCGAGATCTGGTAAATGAGTGCCAGGTGGTAGGGAGCAGGGAGTAGTGAGTAGGGCCCACGTCCTGACCGTGGGGTTGCAGCCCTACCTCCTACCACCCACTCCTACTCCTTCTTCCGGGAGGCCGGTGTGCGTACCGAAATCATGCTAGTCCCGCTGATAGTGGGTTGCTACACCTACCGCCCACTTCCATCGACGCCGCCCGAAACTGGTTCCCGGGTTTCGGCGGAGCTCACCGATCAGGGCAGCATCGACATGAGCTCCCAGCTTGGTCCCGGGGTGACCCAGGTACAGGGAGAAGTACTGCCGTCGGATTCGATCGCCCTTCGCCTCGCGATACTCACCACCGCGAACAGCCGCGGGATCGAGTCCGACTGGCAGCGTGAACAGGTGGCGATTCCGGTGAATGCGCTGGGCCGGCTGGAACAGCGGAGGTTTTCGGTCAGCCAGACCGCCCTGGCTGGTGGACTCGCGATCACGGGGCTTTATGCGATGTACCGGCTGTTGGGCGGGCCCGGGATCTTCGAGGGAAGTGCAGGGCATGGGTCGAGTGAAGGGAGCTGAACAACTGCGTACCGCGGACGACGCCGGAACACGCGGATTCACGCGGAAGTGGTGAGTAGGTACTCAGGAGTCGGATCAAGCGAGGGGAGCTGAACAAACTGCATACCGCGGATGACGCGGAACAGCGACGGAAGTTGCACGCGGACAGTACACGCGTATTCGCTGAGACGCTAGGTCTCTCCTTCAGTGGTGCCTCTAGCTTGATCTCTTGAATACCTATGAATCCCTTCCGCGTTCTTCCGCGTACTCCGCGTGATCCGTGGTAAGCAGTTCGGGGATGGCGGCATTCCTTACCTCGTCCGACTCAAGATCTGCTCTCAACGTCGGCATCAGGTTCCGCCCAAACAGCGCTGAATCAGCCGCGACGATGATTCCTGCGCTGTCCACGAGGAACCGGCGCGGCAGTGTCGTAATCCCCAGAGTCTTCGCGACCGACGACTCGAAGTTGCCTTCGGCGAACGCCTCGAGCCATGGCATCTTGAGCTGCCGCCTGAAATCGCGGGCCAACTGCCGGTCATCATCGAAGGACACCCCAGGACCTCGAGTCCCCGGTCGTGATAGTCGCGATAGGCCTGCAGCAATCCCGGGAGCTCGGCCAGGCAGCTGTCGCACCAGGTCGCCCAGACATCGATCAACACCGTCTTTCCCAGCAGCGACTCGTTGTCGAAAACCACCGATGAGTCTTCCAGAGCCGAGACTCTCAGGTCCGGAAGTGGCCCTCCAACGCTGGCGGTGGGTCTGGGCTCAAGGATGCCGCGGGCGAAGCCAAGCAGCGGAGATTCGGGGTGTTCCTGCTCCAGCCGTTGCAGGAAGTCCTCGGCCTGGGCCGAGTCTCCCGTGACCATCGAGAGGTTCACGGCTTCCACCAGCATCCACTGCTGGACCAGAGTGTCGGGATGGGAGGTGGCCGCATCGCTGAAGTAGTTCAGACAGGGAGCGATCGGTTTGTCGGGGCGGCACGGCTCACCGGCCAGCGCCGCCATGTTGGGTTCCAGCGCCCAGACTCTTGCCGTGGGGGCACTTCGCGAAGCGCACGCGATCGCAGCGATTCGGACAGTGGAGCGCCCAGCCGCCTGAAGCGCAGCAGCTCGAGGTAGAGGACCTGACGGACCAGAGCCGAGCGTTCCTGGCCGAGTTGTTTCGTCGCCTTGGCAACAGCCGGTTTCCAGTCGTATCCGGCCGAATCAGTGCTGCGGCGGGACCAGAACTGGTATCGACTCTGTTCCGAGACCGCGTCCGCCATCACCGCCAGGAGCCGGGCCGACGCCGATGCGGGACGAAGCGCCGTTGCCTGCGATGCGAAGCTGTCATCCTGCGCGCGCGAGGCGGACTTCGAGCGTCGCGTGCAGGGCAGGGTCAACCAGAATCGGGAGATAGAAATAGCCTCTCCCTGGAGCGAAGAACTGGAGTTGTGCGGCGCCGGTGTCGGAGACTTCCAGGCGGAAGCGTTCCGTCCGCGGACGAGGTGGACTGGGCGAGGGTGAGGATGGGTGGGCGGATCAGGACAACGCCGGCATCGGCCAGCGGGCCCCAGCGGCGTCCAGGATCCTGCCTTCGATGATCGCCTGCGGGCTGGTGCCCGGCCAGCATCGCGAGGAATCCGCCGAACAGCAGGAGGCCCCGGAGCATGGCAGCGCCGGTCCGTCCTTGGTGGCCGTTCAGCGGGTTCCCGCGATGGCCTTGATTCGGATGAGGCCGGCCAGCGGTTCGACTGTTCCGTCCGGCTGGGTGGCAGGCGCCGGGGTGAATGAACCGGGACACGAGCTCCCGCAAGGCGATTTCGTGAGTGGGAATGTGCTCGGTCTCGAAAATCTCGATGTGTTCCGTGATCCGCTTGAACATCCCAAAGAACGAATGCTCCTCGATCCGGACCTGAATGCGCAAGAGACGGCCGTTCCAGTCGTAGGCGGCCGGATAGTCGCCATTGCGGACCCGCGCCGGATCCAGCTCTCTGTGGACTTCCGCCGGATTGCGGAAGATGAGTATGCCTCCGCGAGCATCCACGATGATCGGTGGATTAATCATTTCGCACCTCTAAAGCCCGCCACCCGAGCCAGACCGCAGCGGCGGCGATTGCCGCGGTAGCGAGGAGTGCCAGCAGCCCCGTGCTCACTCCCGTGCCACCCCAGACCACCGGTGCCATGCCTCCGGTAATGCAGAGCAGAATTGCCCATGCGATAAGCGATATCCGAGCCCACGCGCGACCCTGGGCGAGGCCGATCGTACTGGTGAGGCCAAGGATTCCGTATGCTGTTTGAGTCCCTGCGGCGACCCGCTGGCCGGCCGTCGTCGCATCGCGGAACGCCTCGGGGCCGTTGAAGGCACCGAGCAGGCCGGTCAGCAGCGGAAGCGCGAGCGCGACGAGACGCCAGAGCAGCGTTCGGGACATGAGTGCTCAAGGTAGCTGTGTTCGAGGGAGGGGCTAGAGCTTTCGTTCCACCTCTGAGGGATCCAGACCCACTTCCTCGAGGATCTGCTTGGTGCTGGGGCCGGTGAAGTCCTCACGGCGCGCTTCGAAGACGAGCTCATAGGCATGCGGGCCATCCAGCGCCTGTTGCTGGCGCAGAACCCATCCGCTCTCATCCACGAACAACCGCACCGCATGCTCCAAAGACTCGAAGAAGTTCTCGCTCCAGCGATGATCCCGCGGGTGCCAGAAGCGGGTCATGAGCAGAGCGTTGGCCGGCGCCTTGTCCTTCCGGCCTACCTCGCGAGTGACGACCACTACGAGGTGCGGGCGGCCCGGGCGCACATTCGGCGTTTCAGCCGGCTCCTCGCGCGGGATCAGAGCGAACGCGGAGGCCGGGAGACGAGTAGAATCGGCCACGCCTTAAGCTTAATCGTTCTCAGAGCCCGGCAGGCCATACTCCGCGCAACAGCGTTTCTCGCCGCACCAGGACCGGTGCTGGGGCCCGCCCCACGAGTGGGTGCTCCCGGCATATACTTGACAGAAGCAAGCAATTGCTTGACATTGGCCTGATCAGCCACATGGTCGAGGCCCATGTCCGCAGCCCCTAATCCCCGCGTCGACGCCATCCGCCGGTTCAATCGGTTCTACACTCGCCGGATCGGAGTCCTGAACCAGGGACTGCTCGACAGTCCCTTCTCTCTCGCCGAGGTACGCCTGCTCTACGAGCTGGCCAATTGCGAAGCCTCAACAGCTACCGAGCTGGGCAGGGCACTCGAGATCGATGCCGGGTATCTGAGCCGTCTGCTTCGGGGTCTCGAACGCCGCGGTCTCATCGCTCGCCTTTCCTCGCCCACGGATCGCCGCCAGCGCTCCCTTCGACTCACGCCGAAGGGCCGGCGCGCCTTTGCCTCGCTCGACGCGGAGGCGGATCGCCAGGTGGAGACCTGGCTGCGAGATCTTTCAGCACCCAGTCAGGCGAAGCTGGTCGAAGCGTTGGAGACGGTTCAGTCGGCAACTCGATCCGGCCCTGGAGCAATCCTCCCCGAAGCCCGGAATCATCATGCTGCGCGAGCCTCGGGCTGGCGACATGGGATGGGTGGTGCACCGGCACGGCGCGCTGTACGCACAGGAATACGGATGGGACTGGCGGTTCGAGGCGCTGGTCTCACGAATCGTGGCCGACTTCGTCGAGCAGTTCGACCCCGCCAGGGAACGCTGCTGGATTGCCGAGGGCGATCATGGAGAGATTCTGGGATCGGTCTTCCTGGTGAAGCACCCGGAACGATCAGACACCGCCAAGCTGCGCCTGCTGCTGGTGGAACCTTCCGCGCGTGGCCGTGGCATTGGGCGCAGGCTGGTGGCCGAATGCACTCGCTTCGCCACCCAGGCCGGCTATCACCGCATCACTCTATGGACCAACGACGTACTCCACGCCGCTCGGCACCTGTATGAGGAAGCGGGCTACCAGCTGGTCCACGAGGAACCGCATCAGCTTTTCGGGGAGGGATTGGTGGGGCAGGTTTGGGAGCTGGAGCTGGCGACGTCCGTCAGCCGCATCAGCCGTAGCTAGCTCGCCAGCCATCAGCCTAAGCGATGCGACGCTGATCGGGTAAGGCTGACGGCGTATGGCCTGACGGCTGACGGCTTGACCAGGAACTATTCGAGTCGAATCGCCTCAACCGGATCAATCGCCGCCGGCCTGGCGAGCCGGTAGCCAGCAGGCGATAGAGTGCGACGCCGAGCAGCAGGAGCGTGACGGCGGCGAGGGTCAGCGGATCGGTAGTACTGAGGTCGAACAGCGCGCTGTGGAGTGCGCGAGTTCCGGCGAGTGCGGCAGCTAAGCCGAGTGCCGTGCCGAGCAGTGCGTGCCGCATGCCGCGCCGCACGATCATGCCCACCACGGCAGGCTGACGAGCGCCGAGCGCCATCCGCACGCCGATTTCTCGGCGCCGAGCGCGCACCGTATACGAAAGCATGCCGAAGATGCCCACGCCGGCCAGAAGCAGTGCGGTGCGTGGCGAATCCGCTCAACAGCACCATCCAATTCCTCGGCTGAGCCACCGACCGGTAGACCCGGTCCTCCATCGGCGCGGCGTCGTCGAGCGGGACATCGGGGTCCACCGACCGGAGCGCTGCGCGGACTCGATCGAGCACCTCGGCTGGAGAGCCCGCGGTGCGTACGAAGAGAGTCATGTCCTGCCCCCAGCCCTCCGTGGCGGGACCGTAGACTGCATCGGCTCTGCCGCTCAGTCCCTCGTATTTGATGTCTCCCACGATTCCGACCACGGTCGTGAAAGGACAGCTCGTGCAGCCGCCTGAAATGAGGCGCCGGCCAACCGCGGTGCCGTCCGGGAAATAACGCCTGGCCCAGGTCCGGCTCACCACCACTACCGGAGGGACCGAGACGCTGTCACCCGACGCGGTGTCGCCCGGAGTGAAGAGTCGACCCTCGAGCAGCGGGACTCCCAGCGCAGCGAAGTATTCCGAGGTCACACTCGGCCAGGCCGAGGTAGGTTGGGCAGTGCCGAGGGAACCGGCCGGTCCACCAGATCGAAATTGTTGTTGCTCCAGCCCTGGTCATCGGGTGGGATGGATGACCCGAGTCCCGCATCCACGACTCCCGCCACTTGTTTCACCAGCGGAATGGCGTGGGCCCAATATCCCGAAATGGTGGTGTCATTGGCGTAGCGTGACGAGGGAAGCTGAACCCGCAGCGTCAGGATCTGCCTCGGATCGAATCCGGATCCACTCGGAAAGCCGCAGGAAGCTGTTGAGCAGGAGTCCCGCGATGGCGAGGAGCGGGAGCGAGAGCGCGATCTCCGCCACGACGAATGCTCCGCGAATCGCCTGCGAGCGCCGGGTGCCGCCGATGGTTCGTTCTCCCTCTCGCAATCCGGGAGCGGGATTGCCCCGCATCAGTGAGAGGGTCGGGTAGGCGCCGATGATGAGCCCGGCGAAGAGCGCCAACCCCGCCGCGAATGCCACCGCGCGACCGTCGAGCCGTGCCTCGCTGAGACGGGGAGGGCAGGGCCGAACGCGACCAGCGCCTGCAGCGCCAGCGCGCCGAGGAGAATCCCGAGCAAGGCGCCGGCGGCCGCGAGGGTGACACTCTCGGTGACCAGGAGCCGAAGCAGCCGACTGCGGGTCGCGCCCAGCACCGTGCGCAGGGCGATCTCCTGTCCCCGGCCCGTCACCCGGACCAGCATGAGGCTCGCGACATTGGCGATGGCAATGAGCAACACCAGACCGACCGCGGCGGAGAAGATGGTGAGCATCTGTTTCCGAATTCCCCAGCACCGCCGTCCGCAGTGGGTAAGGAGTAAGACGCGCCGTCTTGTCCTGGAAGCTCGGCCGCCCACTCGGGGAAGATGCGCTCGCTGATTCCGGCCAGATCCTGACGGGCCGACTCGAGAGTAGCGTTCGGCGTGAGCCGGCCGATGACCAGCAGTCCGAAGGGGCCTCGCCGCTCCGGAGGACGCAGTTGCAGCGCGGGCCAGATCTCCGCCCTGCGGCCGGCCAGATCGGTAACCGAAGGCGGGAGGACCCCGATGACCGTGAACGCGATGCCATCGATGGTGATGGTGCGCCCGACGGCGGCGCGATCATCGCCGAAGGTGCGGACCGCGAACCGGTAGCCGATCACCACGACCGGCGGCGCGCCGACCACCTCGTCCGCAGGCTCGATTCCGCGGCCGCGGACCGGCTCGATGCCGAGGGCGCGGAAGAATCCGGCGCTGGCCCAGCCGGACTGCGCTCTGGTCGGATCCGCGCCGGCGGAGATTGCGACGCTGCGAGACTGGAGAACCCCGACGGCAGAGAAGCTCTTCTGCTGCGCCTCAATCGCGCGGTAGTCGACGGTCGAGACGGTCCAGAGATTGGTGGGTGAGTTCTGCTGATAGACCCGCACCAGATTGTCGTAGTTCGGATCCAGGAGAACCGTATTGACCGCGCTGAAGACCGCGGTGCACGCTCCGATGCCCAGGGCGAGGACGAGAATCGCGGAGAGCGAGAAACCGGGACTGCGCCGGAGGCTGCGGGCGGCATAGTGGAGGTCCTGTCCCAGGTCACTCGCCCAGCGGACTCCCGCGCGTCCCGATGTGCTTCCTTATATCTGTCTACTCCCCCAAAGGCGACCAGCGCCTGGCGCCGGCCTCCACCGGGTCGAGGCCCCGGGTGCGGGCCAGCTCTTCCGCCTCCAAGTCGAGGTGCAAGCGGATCTCGGCGTCCAGCTCGTGGTCGAGCCGCTCGCCTTTGCGAAGGGCGGTGAGGCGACGCGACAGCCGTGACCACCAGGAGAGCGCCATCGTTCAGGTCGCCTTGAGGACCTGCTCCACTGCTCCGGCGAAGAGCCGCCACTGAGAGCGCTCAGCGGCGAACTGCTTTTTTCCCGCGGCCGTCAACGTGTAGAATTTGGCGCGACGACCATCCGGGCTGGTGCCCCATTCGGAGGTGATCCAGCCCTGGTCTTCGAGCCGGTAGAGGGCGGGGTAGAGGCTGCCTTGTCCGACTTCAAATACCTCGTCCGACAGCTGGCGCAGCCGCTTGGAGATGCCCCAGCCGTGGAGCGGTCCCAGCAGGAGCGTCTTGAGGATGAGCAGGTCCAGAGTGCCCTGCAGCAAGTCGGCGCGCTGATCCATCGGTTTCTCCCAAAAAGACGATACCTCGACATCCGACAATACGAACGCTGTTGTCGGATGTCAAGGTATCGCGCGCCGGCGGAAACTGCTCAGATCATGAAGCCTGCTCCTTTGCCGCCTCCAACTCGGCCAGCAACTTCATCAACTGAACCGGATCCGCCGGCTTCACGATGTGGCGATCGAACCCGGCTTCGGTGCTGCGGCGGCGGTCTTCGGCCTGTCCCCATCCGGTCAAGGCGACCACCAGAATGTCCTTGCCCCATGGTTGCTGCCGGATCCTGGTGCAGGTCTCATAGCCGTCCATCAGGGGAAGGCCGAGGTCGAGCAGCACCACGTCGGGCCGGAAGGTCTCGGCGGTGGCAACCGCTTCGGCTCCGTCGTACGCGGTCCGGGTCTCGTTTCCTGCCATGCCGAGCAGAATGCTCAGGCTGTTGGCCGACAGCTCGTTATCATCGACAATCAGGATGCGCCGGTGACCCTTCGGCATGGAGTCGTCGGCGGGGATGGCGTCGCGCTCCCGGTTGCGCGGATCCACCAGGGCGGGGACCCGGATGGTGAACTCGCTTCCCTTGTCTTTCCCTTCGCTCCAGGCCTCGACGCTTCCGCCGTGCATTTCCACCAGTCGCTTCACCAGGGTGAGGCCGATACCGAGGCCGCCATGAGTGCGGGTCATGGTCCGGTCTCCCTGCATGAACATGTCAAAGATTCTGGGCAGCAACTCCGGGGAATGCCGATTCCGGAGTCTTTGATCGTGATCACTGCCTCTCCGTCCTGGCGCTCCACCCGCAGCGAGATGGTACCACCGGGGTTGGTATACTTGGCGGCGTTGATAAGCAGGTTGGACAGGACCTGTGCCATGCGAACGAGGTCGGCGTTGAGCAGCACCGGCTGCCTCGGCAGGCACCAGACTCGAGCTTGTGCTGCGACTCGTCGATGAACGGACGGCTGGTGGTGAGCGCTTCGTCGATGACCCGCGCCAGCTCGACCCGCTCTACCCTCAGAGTCAGCTTGTTACTGGTGATGCGGCTGACGTCCATGAGATCGTCGATCAGCCGGGTCATGCGCTGGATCTGGGTCGCGATGACTTCCCGGGCCCATTGCAGCTCAGGAATCGGCGGCGCCTTGATCTGCAGGATGTGCAGCGCGTTGGTGGCAGGAGCCAGCGGATTCCTCAGCTCATGAGCAAGGATGGCCAGGAACTCGTCCTTCTGCTTATCGGCCTGCCGGTAGCGTGCTTCGCTCTCGTGAAGGGCGGCCTGGGCGACCCTCAGCTCGCACGTTGTGCTTGTGCTCGGTCAAGTCGGTGACCACGCCGCAGACGACCGCGGCGCCTTCGAGAGGGAGCGGGCTCAGGGTGAGGTGGACCGGAATCGAGGTTCCATCGGCCCGCTCGAGCATGATTTCACCTTCCGTCGGCACCGTCTTGGCGAGCTCGAGCATCCTGGTGCACTCGTCGCGATCCGTGGGGACAACCACGTCGCACATGGTGCGGCCCATGAGACTCTCGGCGGACCTCCCCAGCATTTCGGCGAAGCGGGGGTTGCAATAGAGGATGGTACCCTCGGCACTCAGGGTAATCGCCCCTTCGTTCATACACTCGACCAGGAGCCGATACGGACGATCCGCCGATTCCAGGGCGTACACCTTCTCTCCGTCGGGACCTTCGACCAGAAAGGCGTCCACCGCTCCCGACCGGATGGCCTGGATGGTCTCCTCGCTCTCCTCCAGCTTGATGCGCAGGGCGGCGATCTCGGCTTCGAGTTGCTCCCGGGGGCTCACCGGGTGGTTGGCGAGGGCTCCCGGCTCGGTCCCTGCTCGGTGGGCGGTTTCATGGCGTCGGTCTCAGGTCTCGGCAAGGTTGAGTCCAACCAGCACCCTTTCCCGATTGGACAAGTCTCCAATCAGGCGACGAAGAGGGAGTGGCAGGCTCTTCAGCAGCGTGGGCGAGGCGATGACCTGGGCCTCTCTCGCCTGCTCGGGATGCTGATAGATGTCGATGACTTCCAGGTCATATCGGCCCGGGAGAAATTCTTCGCAGATGCTCTTGATGGCGGCGATGGCGTCGGTCGAGCGCGGCGTCATGCCGGTGATATACAGACGCAGGCTGTAGTGGGCGCTCGCTCCGTTTCCTGAGCAGTTCCTCGAATGCCTTGAGTGTCTGGATTTCCGGCTGGGGTCTTTCACGATAGATCACCAGGCTCGGGGACGAAGCTGCAAACCCACCAGGGTCTTCTCGGTGTTGGATAAGTCGCCTACGATCTTGCGGATTGGCTCCGGAAGCTTCCGCACCAGGGTAGGGATGGCTACGATCTGATCGCCGCGCGCCAGCTGAGGTTTTTGCAGGAGATCGACGATCTCGATCTCGTACTTGCCCGGCAGGTATCGCTCGCACAGCGCCCGGAGGTTGGCGAAGGCGGCGACCGACTTGGCGGACTGACCCGGCAACGTACAGCCGCAGTTCCCACCGTCTCATCGCCCGCTGCCGCCGGCGGAGAGGCGAGCTTCGCAGTGTCGTCCCGGTTCAGGATGTCGGTCATGTTGGCTTCTGGGCTTTCTGTGGCTGAGGGTCGACTTTGCGACTGCGGGCCATATTCTCTCTTTCCTTCTCGCAGGCGATCCTCGCGGCACTGGTCTTCCGCTGATCTAGTGCGTTGAGCTTCCTGCTCCTCCACCTCGAACTCGATGCGCAACGCGGCGATCTGGGCGTCCAGTGCCTGCCGCCGTTTGCGCTCCAGCGATCCGTTGCTTCCGCTCGATGTCCTCCTGACGCTTGACCTTGGCCGCCTCTTCCCGGGCTTCCTGCGCCAGGCGGGCGGATCCGGTGAGGACGCCCTCGGGTCCCACGTAGGCATCCTTGAGCTTCACTCCTTCGTCGGTAATCTGGAATTCCCGGATCTGGTCGGAATGACTCATGCCGCGGGACTTGATGACGTAGAGGCCGCGGTTGCGCTCACCCTGCTGTTCGATCTCTTCACCACCAGCCAGGTATCGATGAGCGACGAGACCCCAACTTCGGACTGTTCCAGCGCGCTCCCTCCACGGGTCAGGCTGGTGAAGACGCTGGTGATCTCGCCGCCCTTGAGAAAGTCGATCATGCGAACCAGCATCGCCTCCGCGTCGGTTCCCCCGTCCGAGCGAAGGAAACTGGTGATGGGATCCATGATTACCAGCTGAGGCCTGAAGTCCCGCACCTCCCGGTACATCGTGGTGAGGTGGGTCTCCAGGCCGTACATACTGGGGCGATTGGATTGGATCACGAGCAGGCCCCGGTCCACCCATGGCTTCAGGTCGACGCCGACCGACCGCATGTTCCTGACGATCTGGTCGGGCGATTCCTCGAAGGCGAAGTACAGGCAGCGTTCTCCCCGGCGGCATGCGGCATCGGCGAAGTGTGCCGCGATGGTGGTCTTTCCGGTTCCCGCGGTCCCCGAGATCAGAATGCTGGAGGCCCGGTAGACGCCCTTGCCGCCCAGCATCGCGTCGAGCCCGGCGACGCCGGTGGAAACCCGTTCGTTCGTGGCTCCGTGCTTCAGGCCCAGCGAAGTGATCGGGAGGACGCTGATGCCGAATTGATCGATGAGGAACGGATACTCGTTGGTGCCGTGGGTCGAGCCCCGGTATTTGACGACCCTGAGCCGCCGGGTCGAGAGCTGGTCGGAGACCCGGTGATCCAGCAGGATCACGCAATCCGAGACGTACTCTTCCAGGCCCTGCCGAGTCAGCGACTTCTCCCCTCGCTCCCCGGTGATGATGGCGGTGACGCCGCGCTCCTTGAGCCAGCGAAACAGCCGGCGCAGCTCGGAGCGGAGGATGGCGTCGTTCGAGAGGCCGCCGAAGAGGCTCTCGATCGTGTCGAGCACCACCCGCTTGGCTCCGACCTGGTCGATGGCATCTGCCAGGCGGATGAAGAGTCCCTCGAGGTCGTACTCGCCAGTCTCGTCGATCTCGCTGCGGTCGACATGGACGTAATCCACAACGAGTTTGCCGTCTTCGATCAGCTGGTCGAGATCGAAGCCGAGTGAACGGACGTTCTGGCTCAACTCCTCGGCGGTTTCCTCGAAGGCCAGGAACACGCCGTTCTCTCCGAATTCCATCGCCCCCCGCACCAGGAATTCCAGGGAAAGGAGAGTCTTGCCGCATCCGGCACTGCCGCAGATGAGGGTGGGCCGGCCGGCGGGAAGTCCGCCTCCGGTGATCTCGTCGAGCCCTTGAATGCCCGTGGCCGACTTGGCCAGCTCCTGCCGCGCATCCCCGTTCGTCCGGCCTACTTCTTCTCTCCTCGCGACGTCGGTCATGGTTCCATCCTGTTTAGTCGGCCGGCGCCAACGGGGCGTCCGGCTGAAGGGATCCCAGCAGGCTCAGCAGAGCATCCAGCTCGACTGGCTTTACCAGGTGATGAGCGAATCCACTCTCCCGACTGCGTTGGCGGAACTCGGCGTGGCCCCAGCCGGTGAGAGCGATAAGGGCGACGTTCCCGGAGTCCGGCAGACGCCGGATCTGCTCGGCGACCTCGTATCCGTCCATCCCCGGCATGCCGAGGTCGAGCAGGATGACCGTGGGATGGAAGGTGGAGAAGGTCTTGAGGGCGGAGGGGCCGTCGTTCGCGACCTGCACCTGCATCCCGCGGAGCCGGAGCAACATTCCGAGGCTGTCGGCGGCATCCCGGTTGTCGTCAACCACCATGACCCGGTGTCCTGAGGACGCCTCGTCCGCTTTGGCGAGGCGCGGGGATTGCTCGTCCGCTTGCGTTCCTGCTCCCGAGCCAGCGGCAGACGGACCCGGAACTCGCTTCCTTCTCCCTCACCACCGCTCCGGGCGTCGATCCGCCCGCCGTGCATCTCGACCAATCGCCGGGCCAGGGCGAGACCGATGCCGAGTCCGCCATGCGCCTTCGCCGTCGTGGTATCGACCTGGGCGAACAGGTTGAAGACTTTGGGAATCTTCTCCGGTGAGATACCAATGCCGGTATCGCACACCGATACGACGACCTGGTCGTTGTGCCGGTTGGTGTTGATCCAGATTCGTCCCCCTGGTTCAGTGTACTTGGCGGCGTTGTTCAGGAGATTGGAGAAGACCTGGGCCAGCCGGACCGGGTCGGCGTCGAGCCACAGCGGTTCGGTGGGGAGCCCGACGGTCAGTTCATGCCGGGCCGCGTCAATCAATGGTTTGCTGGTCTCGAGGGCGTCGCGAATCACGGCACCCAGGTCTACCCGCTCCCGGCGCAACTCGATCTTTCCACGAGTGATTCGGGAGACTTCAAGCAGGTCGTCTACCAGCCGGACCATCTGATCCACCTGGCGCTCCAGCATGTCGTGGACCTTGCCTACCGACTCCTGGTCGGTGCCCATGCGGATAATCTGGAGTGCATTGCGGATGGGGGCGAGGGGGTTCCTTAGCTCGTGGGCCAGGGTCGCCAGGAACTCGTCCTTCCGCTGATCCGCTTCCCGCAGGGTCTCCTCCGACCGCTTGATGTCGGTGATGTCTGCCGAGGAGCCGACGAAACCGAGCACCTCGCCATCCTCGTCGAGGCGGGGAACCGCGGTCACCCGGAGCCAGCGGTATTCTCCGTCGGCGCGCCGGAACCTGAGTTGCATTTCGAAGCGCTGGCGCTGGCGACGAGCCCGCTCGTAGGCGGCGATGAATCCCGGCGCGTCGGATGGATGGAGCAGGTCCTGCCATCCGGCGCCTTCGAGCCGGCTGAAATCGCAGCCGGCGAACTTCAGGTACTCGCGGTTCACGAACTCGTAGCCATCGGGTCCGGACAACCAGATCAGCACCGGAACATTGTCGGCCAGGTGACGGAAGCGATCTTCGCTCTCGCGCAGCGACTCCTCGGCCCGTTTACGGTCCGAGATGTCGATCAGGACGTTGACCGCGCCGATCAACTCGTCGTCATCGTCCCAGATCGGGCTGGCATGGGCCAGCACCGTCATGCGCTTCCCGTCGTGACGCTCAACCACGACTTCGTGCCCGTCATACGCGGTTTCGTCCCGGAGGGCGAGAGCCATCCAGCATTCCGAATGAGGCATCGGCGTGCCGTCGCTGGCGAACATCTTGAATGATCCGCAGTAGCGGTCGATCGGATCATTGAGCTTTGGGGCGCGCCCCCACATCAGCTCGGCTTGATGGTTGTAGTAGGTGATGAGCCCATTGCGATCGCAGATGTAGGCGCCAACCGGCATCCGCTCCAGGACTCGTCGCAGCCGGCGCTCCCGTTCCTGAACCGCCTGCTCGGCCCGCTTGCGGGCGGTAATGTCCTCGACCACGGCGATCAGGCGATCGAACCGGCCTGTCGCATCGCGCAAAGGCGAGATTGCCACGTTGACCCATACCGCCGCGCCGTCGGGACGCAGGTACCGCTTCTCGGCGGCGAATTCGGTCCGTAAGCCTCCGCGCAAGTCCTCCATCATCGCCTGGCTGGCCGGCCAATCGTCGGGGTGCGTGACCTCGGAGCACTTAATGCCTATGAGCTCCGCCACGCCACGGCCGGTTATCTGCGCGAGCTTCTGGTTACAGTGCAGGAAATGCCCCTCGCCGTCTATCACGGCGATTCCCACGGCTGCCTGGCCGAAGATGGCCTGAAGCCACTGGTCGCTGGGTCGGCCTTGAAGGTCCCGGGGCGGGACTTTCCTGAGAGGCGACTCGAGATTCCATGTCGCGGCGCACCTCCAGAAAACAAAAAAGGCGCGGAGGATCGAGGATCCCCTTCGCGCCTTCGACTGGTCGGCCGACTGCCCGACCCGCCAAGGATTCCTGCCACCCGCTAACGAGGGACTATACGGCCCGTTATAGGGAACCGCAAGACCTTGGCGCACATGCCAATCGGAGAGGCTTAGGAGATCAAGTCAGGGTGGGATTACTCACCGATGGCAGGAACCCAATTTTCACTTCCGGCTCACCAACTTTGGATCTGCTGCGACCGCATTCTCGAATCCCTGTGCGGCCTGATTGGAGAAGGGAAGTTCTTTGGGATCGGCGCGGCCCCGGAGCTCGGGTGCCTGGCGTGTGGAAGGCCCATTGTCGGAGGCGGCAACAATGCCGAGGATGAACGCCGCCACGCAGAACGCGACTCCCCACCCGTTCCAGGCAACGGAAGGCTCGGACTCAAGGCGTGACAACATCGGTCAGCGCGCCGAGGGCGCCGAGGCAGGGAGTGCAACGGTTAGTGGTCGGTGTGTAGGACAGCCCGGTCCAGGGCGAGAATGCGGCTGGCTGCTTATTCCATGCTCCAGTCGAGGAAGGACAGATGTTGCGGCTATCTACATCCTGATTCGTGGCGTTGGCAGGAACCCGGACCGGGCGACCGTTTGCTAGGTCCACTCCGCTGGACCAGTCGAAGCGCTGAAGAGATAGAGCACAACTGTTGAGTTCCCTCACGTCCATTTCTCCTACTTTCCACGCCTTGGCGGCAGGCTGGTCCGGCTCGGAAAAACAAGAAGGCGCAAGGAATCCGAAGATTCCTGCGCCTTCGACTCGCGGGCCGGAAGCCAGCGCGCCAAGGTTCGGCTATTTCACACGCGCCACGACAATACGATCCCAGCCGCTTCGCCGCAAGAGCCAGCCTGTCAGCTCCCGTCACCTACATCCCGGTCCCGGTCCGGTTCGGGTGGACTCGCGGGATCCTCGTCCTGCCCTGCCGGCACGGGACTTCTGGTTGCGCGCCGCGAGGGAGATTGCCGCCGTTCTCCCCGACGGCGTTCACGAAGAAACTCCTGATCCGGCTCGGGTGGCGGGCCGGACTCGCCCCGAAGCGTGATCTCTGCGTGACGCAGGGTGCCGATGATGGCCGAGACCATGCGATCGACGGTTTGACGCCGGCCTTCGGAAACAGCACTCGGCAGATGCCGGAGTGTGGCCAGCGCGCTCTTGGCCCGGGTGAGCCTGCGCTCGAGAAACACCGAGCACTCCGGCTCTGAACCCGCGGGTCTTTTCCGCTTCGCTTCTGATCGCCTCGACCCTGATCTCGATCTCGCTGATCAGAAGCTCCCGACCCGGTCAACCAGGCGTTTTCCTGGCTCATCATCGAACACTCCATTAGTGCAGCGACAGTCCGGTCAGTCCGCCGGTCTCGCTATCGTCGAAAGTGATGACTTCCACCGGCTTCGATTTCCAGCCGGTCAACACAATGGTGTATGCCTTGCCGGCCTCGAAGTGGATGTTCTTGACCAGGATCGGCTGGGAATTCGGGTTGTCACTGCGGATCTCGACCGTCGCCGTGATCGGCGTGATGTCCTTGTAGCCCGCCTCGCTCTTGTAATCAATATCGGAAAAGAGCGGGTCCTTTTGTCCCTGCAGCGCCACATCGGCGTCCTTGACGCCCGGAGAGGCGTTGATCACCCGGATCCGCGCTTTGCCGGAATCCGGCACGACCTCGTCTCTTAGAATACGCATCGTCGCGCCTCCCTTGTCGTCGGGGAGTGCTACGATCGTGTAACGGTTGCCGTCCGCCATAGTTTCGCTGTTGTCCGCGATGGCACTGTCCCTCGCCGCCGGGAACAGACGGAACGTGATGCGGTTGTTCTTTACTTCGACGTAAGGCGTGACCCTCTTGTAAGAGACCGCGCTGAAGAGCGTGCGGTCGTCTCCCGAAACGTCGATCGACTTATTGGCGGGCAGCGCATTCACCAGTCGGACCATTGACCTGCCTCGACCGGCCGCCGAGTCGCCCGACGGTGAAAGTGTGGTGTCTCCGCCGGCATTGGTGGCAACGGGCCGGTCGGTCCTCGCTCCTTTGCACGACGCGCTCAACCCGACGGCGAGGAGCGCGGTCATGAATGTCATGGTCCTGGTCATCTTGTCCTCCCACAATCGGTGCAACAAAAAAGCGCAACCGAAGTCTCCCGTTGGAGCTCGATTACGCCTTCGTCTCGCGGGCCGGCCAAACGCCTCGCTCGACAAGGGTGGATGCGCAAAGCATCCGTATTTGTGCAGAACAGCTTAGTAAGTATCCCCAGAATCCGCAAGGGGAGTGGTCACACGGTCCCATGCCAGGAATCCGTCAGGTCATCGCCGGACCGTGGTTATACTGGGACGTGACCCCGTGGAGGGATGTGATGCTGACATTCAACGATGCCTTGCGAACCCTCGCCGCAGTGGCGCACCAACCCTTGTCCTGAGATGGACCCCGCCACAAATTCGCTGGACCCAGATCCTGCTGGCCATCCTCGCTCTGCTCCAGCTGGTCGTGGCACTCCTGTTCGTGAATCATCGGTCCGGAGGTCGCCGCTTCCTGGGCGCGCCGCCAGCCGACCATGACGCCGGAGCAAGTCGAACACGCCGCCAACCAGACGATCGTTGGCAGCGTGATTGTCCACGCCGCCGCGGCACTCCTGTTCGCCTGGCTCACGCTGGTCCTGCCGCGGGGGAAGAGCTGGATCCGCCTGCTCACCACAGCAACGCTCGTGATCGGGGCGATAGCCGGATATGGATTCCTCCGGGATTCCTCGGCCCTGATCCCGGCCGAAGTCACCGGCGTGACGATCGAGCAGGGGGTGAGCCTCGTGCTGCGACTCGCGGCGCTCTGGCTGCTCTGGATTCCCGCGAAGCTCGAACCTTCTTCGCAGCGCGGGCCGGAGCGAGCTGACGGATTTCAGGTCAGTCCCCTCGCTCGCTCCTGGCTTGAATCTTCCTTCGGTTCCTCCTGCAGCACGCTGATGTGCCCGTCCCCTTCGAGATTGCACAGCACCACACCCCGCGGGCCGTGCCACTCCATGCTGCCGCAGCTGGGATCCCAGCTCATCCTCCGTGATCAGCTGCTGATCCATGTTCTTCTGTTGCAGCACGCCCTTGACGATCAGCGGCAGCGGCCCGGCCTGCAGGATGGGGCGCAAGGCCGGAATCTTGAACGCCAGCCAGTCCAGGGCCCAATCCCAGAACAGGATGGTGCTGACCAGTACCAGCCCTTCCGGCACCGAGTGATAATCGGCAGACATCGCGTTCTGTGCCGCGTCGGCGATGAGCACCACCGCGAGGAGGTCGGATATGCCGATGGCGCCGGCCTGTCGCCGCAGGATCCGGAACGCGAAGAACAGGAACAGGTAGACGATCGACCCTCGCATGAACAGCTCGCCCAGGTGGACCGTCGGGACGAAGGCGGTGTGCCAATCGACGGGAATGTTGAGCATGGAATCGGCCTCGAGGCTGGAGCTATATTGCGCGGACCGCGATGAAACGCGGGGAGGTCACACTGAAGCGAAAGGCGGCACGGCATTGAGCAAACTCTTACGCGGTCTGGGTGCGGGCTGGGGCGCCAAGAAACTTGGAGGCGGCTGCATCAGCACGATCTTGATCTTTCTTCTGCTCTGGTGGCTCCTGGGCCATTTCCAGATTTTCCGCTAGGAAGCAATAGCGGCGGTTCTTCTTTGAGCGGGCGGCTCTCACCAGGGCCGCCCGTTCAACTTACAGGACACCTTGTCATGCCGTGAAATCTCGCAAACCCCTTGTACAGCGATTCACGATTGACAACATTGCGAATGGAGGTGCGCGCGTGCATCTCCCGAACTCATCAATGATGCGGCGGTTCGCGCTGTGGACTGCCGCTGCGAGAATGTGAGGTATCGAATGCCAGCACGCAGCAGGTCCCGCAGCAGCAAGGGACGACGGTACAGCAAAGGTGCCAGCAAGAGCGTCGAGTCCGCCATGCGGCGCAGGAAACGCGGCACGCTTCCGCAGCGGCCCCAAGGGGCACGGTGGGAAGGTCACCAGCCGGAAGCAGGCGATCGCGATTGGTTTGTCGGAGGCGAGAAAGAAGGGGGCCAAGGTTCCGAGGAAGTCGACGGGGAGTTCGAGAAGCAGGTAGGGTAGTGGGGAGTGGGTGGTGGGTAGTGGGTGCGAATCCTGACTCTACTCCCGTTCACTACCCCACCACCCACTACCCACTACCCACCTCCCTGACATCCATACCTCCATGGCGAAGCGCCGCTCCAAACGCACGGCCCCCGACCCGTTCATGCTACCGGTCGAGGCCGCGAAGGCCGCGCAGCTGCGCTACGTCAGCGACGCCAAGCCCGGCATCACCCGGCACCAGAACGGAACCGGGTTTTCCTATCGCGGGCCGGACGGCAAACCGGTGCGCGATGAAGCCACCCTCGCGCGGATCCGCGCCCTCGCGATCCCCCAGCGTGGACCGACGTGTGGATCGCTCCCGCTCCCGAAGGACATCTCCAGGCCACCGGACGCGACGCGCGTAAGCGCAAGCAGTACCGCTACCACAAGCGGTGGAGCCAGGTCCGGGACGAGACCAAGTACGAGCGGCTGGTACCGTTCGCGCGGGCGCTTCCAAGAATCCGTAAACGTGTGGAAGAGGATCTTGCGCTTCCGGGCCTCCCACGGGACAAGCTGCTCGCCACCATCGTCAAACTGCTGGAGACCACCTTCATCCGGGTCGGCAACGAATGGTACGCCCGTACCAACAGCTCGTTCGGGCTTACCACCCTCAAGAACCGCCATGTGGATGTGAAGGGTTCCCGCATCCGGTTCAAGTTCCGCGGAAAGAGCAGAAAGTTCCACGTGGTGCAGGTGACCGATCGTCGGCTCGCCCGGCTGGTGACGCGTTCCCGGACCTGCCCGGTCAGGATCTCTTCCAGTACCTGGACGAAGCAGGCGAGGCGCAGCCGGTCGGTGCGGAGGACGTCAACGCCTATATCAAGCTGATTGCGGAGCAGGATTTCACGGCCAAGGACTTCCGGACCTGGGGCGGCACCTTGATCGCGGCGCAGTGCCTGGCGGTGAGTGAAGCCTTCGAGTCAAACAGTGCGGGGAAGGCAGCAGCGCTCGCAGCGATCGGTATCGTGGCGGAGCAACTGGGCAACACCGTCGCGATCTGCCGCAAGTGCTACATCCATCCAGCCGTGCTCGAAGCCTTTACCAGAGAGGAGAGTTTTCGGCTCTGGCAGAAACAGAGCAGCGGTACGGCGGCAGAAGAGGGATTGGGGCCGGAAGAGAACACTCTGCTCCGCTATCTCTCCTCCTGGCCCGGGCCCTCGCAGAACGGACTTGCCCCGGGGAGCGGCGCGGGATAACTCTGTGGCGCAGAGCCTCATCCTGACCACACCAAGGGTTCTCCCGACCCGGAGGCAACCATGCAGCTTCGTTCGCCATTCTCCACCGCCGCCGGTCTCCTCGCCGGCGCGGTCCTCTTCGCCTGTTCCGACAACTCGACGCCGCCCGCTCCTTCGGATCTGCCCGCGGTGCGAGCCAGCGCCACACCGACTCTCACACCACAGAACAGCGGAACCACCAACCGGCTCCAGGCCATCAGCCCGGTCAACGATCAGGTCGCCTGGGCGAGCGGCGTCGGTGGCACCTACACCATTACCACCGATGGAGGGAATACCTGGAAGGCGGCGCATGTTCCCGGCGCCGGGGACCTCGAGTTCCGTGACGTCGAGGCCCAGAGTGACAAGATCGCGTACCTCATGGCGGCCGGACCGGGCCAACTCTCACGGATCTACTACACCAACGACGGCGGTGCGCACTGGACCCTGCAGTTCGTCAATCAGGATCCGCTCGCCTTCTACGATTGCTTCGCGCTTCTGGGGAAAGCGGCGCGCCGTTACGATGAGCGATGCCGTGAACGGAGTCTTCCCGGTCATCCGGACGCTCGACGGCCAGACCTGGAACTTCATCAGCAACAACATGCCGCCGGCTCAGCCGGGTGAGGCCGCCTTCGCCGCGAGCGGCACCCGTGTCGCGACTCAGGGCGAGCTGCGGGCCTGGATCACGACCGGCGGTGCGGCCAAGTCCAGGATTCTCGCGACGACCGACGGCGGAAATACCTGGAACGCATATGACACCCCGATCGTTCAGGGTACGCCAAGCTCCGGCGGGCTCACCGTGGCCTTCCGTGATGCGCTGCATGGCTTCCTGGGTGGTGGCGAGCTGGCCGCGGGAGATGCCTTCAGCGACAACGTCGCGCGCTCGAGCGACGGCGGGGTGACCTGACCCTCGCGACCCACGCTCCGTTCCGCGGATCCATCTTCGGGTCGAGCTACGTGAAGGGGACTGGGAGTAACCGTCGTGATCACCGGTCCCGGAGGAGCGGCGTGGTCTCCCTGACGAAGGCGATACCTGGAACCTGCTGCCGGGGGCGAAGAACTTCTGGGCGGTCGCGTTCGCCAGTCCCAAGGCGGGATGGCTGGTAGGAACTGGAGGGCGGATCGAGAAGGTGAGCTTCAGGGCGTCGCTCCCGAAGGAGTTTCGCCCAGCAGAAATTGGCGGACGAAGGTCACGGTGGCGAAGAACTGAAAGTCCACATTGTTCTTCTTCCGGAAGCCGTGGCCTTCGTCGCTGGCCATGAGGTACCAGACCGGACTCCCGTTCGCTTTCACCCTCGCCACCATCTGCTCGGCCTCGGTGTGGGGCACCCGTGGATCGTTGCCGCCCTGCACCACGAAGAGCGGCTTGGTGATGTTGCGGGCGTTGTTGAGCGGTGCGGTGGCCTCGAAGAATGCCGCCATCGTCGAGTCCCGCTCATCCCCGTATTCGACGCGACGCAGGTCCCGCCGGTAGCTCTCGGTGTTCTTCAGGAAGGTGGCGAGGTTGGAAATCCCCACCACGTCGAGTGAACAGGCGATGCGGTCGTTGTAGGTCGTGGCGACCGCCAGGGTCATGAAGCCGCCGTAGCTGCCTCCCGTCACCATCACCCGGCCTGCATCCAGCTCGGGCTGCTTCGCGATCCAGTCAAACAGGGCGCCGATATCCTTCACCGAGTCCATGCGCTTGAGGCCGTTGTCCAGCTTCACGAACGTCTTCCCGTATCCGGTAGATCCGCGGACGTTGGGGTAGATCACCGCGACGCCCTGCTCGTTCAGGAAATAGTTCGTGCGTCCCAGGAAGCCTGGGCGCGATTGCCCCTTCCGGTCCGCCATGGATGTTGATGATGACGGGTCGCTTGCCGGTAAAGCGGGCAGGGGGCGATAATAGAACCCGGTGATCTCCAGCCCGTCGAAACTGTTCCACTTGATCAGACTCGGCTCAACCAGATTGGCGGCGACCAGGCCTCCAAGCTCGCTATCGGTCCAGCGAGTCACCTTGCCGGTACCCGCATCCAGCGAATAGACATCTCCTGGGGCTCTCGCACTGCCTGCCGTGAAGCCAAGATCCCGGTTATTGCTGTGCCATCGCAGCGAACCGATCGTGCCCACCGGAACACCCCTGAACCGGGTGGTGCCGGCCGGTCTTCGTATCGAGAAGGTGCAGTCTCGAAATGCCGGCCTCGTTCGTGGTGAACGCGACTCGACTTCCCGTCGCGGGAGAGCGCGAAGCCTTCCACGTCCCACGGAATATCGCCGCTGAGCCACGTCACCTTCCTGGTGACGAGATCGAGGTAGCCCAGCCGGAGGAACTCATTCCCCTGGTCAGAGGTCAGGTAAACGCCTTTCCCGTCCCGGCTGAACCTGCACAGTGCCGTACGCTACCGTATCTCCCGGCTCGGGTGCGAGGAGCGTACGCTCGCCTGAACCGGCATCAACCAGCCAGAGGTTGGTCTGATTGATCGAGATCGCCTCGGTGGCCAGCAGCTTCGTGTCGTCGGGAGACCAGTCCGCGACCCCCCATCCACCTCCGCTGACCTGGAGCATCATGCGGTCCGAGGGGGGATTGGCGGGATCCATGACATAGAGGTCACGGTCGGCTCCGATTTCGCCGGGTCGATCCGTAGGCGATCCTGTCACCCTTGTTGCTCCACACCACACCGCCGTTCTGGGAGCGGCCGCCGTCGGTCAGCAGGGTGATCGTCCCATCCGCGAGATCCAGCCGGAACAGCTGGTTGAACTCGTTTCCCTCCGACATCTCGACCGAACACGATGTATTTCCCGGTGCGCGGTTCGTAGATGCCTCCCGCCACTGGCTCCTCGAAGAACGTCAGCTGCGTCCGGTCTCCGCCCGGCACCTTCACACCGTGAAGCTGAACCGTGTTGCCGAAGCGGGTGGCGACGAGGATTTCGCGGCGGGTAGGGTGCCAGTCAGAGAGGAAGGCGCTCCGCGACTCGGTGTAGCGCCGCACGTCGCCGGAGAGAGTGGCCGGCAGCGGGGAACGCCATCGATCACGAGGTTGTCTGCCGGGGCTATTACTGGAGAGGCGTCCTGAGCTGAGAGCGGCGAGACGGTTGACGAGAGGTCAGAGCCGCCAGCGCCGCCAGGGGTCCTGAATTGACTCAGCTTGCTCCCCACCAGTCCCTCCTGCGATCGGTCGTGGCGCGGGTGCTGGGGCCTTGGCGGGCCGCACGGCCGGGAGGGTGGTCAGGCCCTGTTCCTCCACCCATCGGAGCAGAGCCTGGTCTATCTCGGTTTCGGGCTGATCGGGTTGGCATGGGACCGTGGGACAACGCCGTCCCTCCAGCATCAGGTACCACATGGAGGGCTCGGCCTTCTCACCGCGGCGCTCGTTCGCCGCTCTTCCTTCATACGACACAAAGTGAAAGGCGCGGCCCTTTATGGTAGGCGCGCCGCTGCTGGGGCTTGAACGTTGACAACCGACCTCCGGCTTGAGAGTGGACCGAGCCGAAGATGGCGTCAGCATGAATGCCAGCAGACGGGCCGGGATGCTCTAAAGATAACCGGCTTCACCCGCTGTTGTCGGGTGGGTCCTCCCCCAGGGCGGTTGCCAGATCGATTTGATGCTCCTGCTCCTGGATCAGGATTTCCCGGATGTGTTCCGCCATGGCGAATTCGCCCAGCGCTTCGCACTGGCGCACCCGCTCGCGGTACTGCCGGATGGTCTCGGTCTCGTTTTCCAGATCGAACCGAAGCATCTCCACGGCTTTCTCCGAGGTCTTGACCGGTTTCGGTGTCACCACCTGATCGCCGCCGAGGTAATCGATCTGCTTGGAGATGATCAGCGCGTGGGCCAGCTCCTCAGTCGCATGTACTTCGAGTTCCTTGGCGATGTTCTGTAGGCGGCGCTTTGAGGGCCTGAGAATACACCACATATGCAATGATGGCCTGATATTCCTCTGGCCAGAGTCTTCATTCAGATTCTTGATGAGCTGCTCCCGGCTGATCACCGGGGAATTGCCGCCTGATGGGGTAGTTTTTCGGCACGGTTTCCTTCCAGGTCGAGTCTTGCCGCCTCTGTTACGGAAATCACTGCCTGCACTCAATAGCTATTACGCCGTTATGGACCGAAGTCAATCCGCGGTTGCTCTCTTTTTCGCGACGAGGCTCCGGGTGCCACGAGGCGCCAGGCATCGGCCAGTAACTCGCGGAGCTGTGACCGGCTGACCGCCTTGAGCCGACCAGGACCGCGGGATAGTCGCGATAGTGATCGGTGATGTAAAAAACATCCGGCTGCACCCGCATCATCGCATCCCGGCTGGTCGAAATCCACCCGCAGCACGATGGTCTCTCCGTCTTCCTTCAGTCGCGTCAGGAATTTGCCGCGGACCTTGAGCGACTGGTGTGCCATAGGAGGTGCTCTCCTCGACTTCCGGCAATCCGGTTGCCGCCCGGCGGACCGGTTCGAATGCCGCCTGGAGCGGACTGACCGAGGATCGTGAACGAGCGGACTTGCGAGGCATGGAGCAGCTTGCGCTAGACCCTTCCAGCCGCATCGCGAAGTGCCTTACGCAATGCCTCCCGATAGGACTGGGGATTCGAAAGTTGAGTGCCCTTCCCGACCCCGACTGAAATCGTCCTGCTCTCACGCTGCGCGATGATCGTGGCGGCCTTTGCGGTTGAGGCCCAGAGAACGACTTCCCCTGCGGTGAGGGCTCCGTCACCACGATCGGAGGTATCCTCGCTGTCCACCTCCTGTGCCACGGACAGTCGGGTCATCGCCTTCTCCGCCTCCGCCGCGGGACGCGAATGTTCTCGACGGAAACGACGAGGACATTCTCTCCGGCCTTGGTAGACACAGCTTCCTGGCTCGCGCCGTTCTCCTCATTCTGGTATGGCCCATCAGCCGTCGCGTCCTCCACCTGAGTCTGGAGTACGGCGGTTACTTCGTCGCGCGTGAGCAGCGCGCAAGGGTCGCTCGCCGGAGCGAGGGCGCCTGGAGGTGAAGCCGAGAGCACTAGCAGAAGCGGAATGAGTGACATGGTCTGCCTCCAAGTTGTCATGCGCGGAATCAGCCGCCTCGACGGGCCGGCCTTCCGGGATGCATCTTGGCATCCGCTTCGCGCCTTCACGTAGGAGTATATGGTGTCGATCTGTGCCGTGCTCATGCCGAGAGTGCACCAGGCCGGCATGCCTTTGTCGGGCCGCCCGCCGCACACGGTCCCGGAGGAAGACCGCCTCGTTGGGTATCGGGCCGTCCGGCTTGAGCGAGACAATGAGATGGGGCGCGATCGACGTTCCCAGCACGTCCTCTCCGTGGCAGCGGGCGCAATTGAGGTTGTAGTACTTCCACCCCTGATAGGTCTTGGCGTCCACGGTATCGAGCGGCGCGGTGTGGTAGGCATCGCGAAGCGGCGCCTCGGCCGTCGTGGTGTCGGAGCCGATGCAGTTCTCTCGGTTGTCGCGCTGCCAGGCGGCGTGCCACCGCCACCGTTGGTCGTGCTGGTGCTCTCCGGAGCTGCGGCCGCTGTCGTCTCGGGTGCGCTGGCGGTGGTAGTGCTGGTCGAATCACCAGAGGAGCGGGAGACGATCCAGGCTTTTCGCAGGAGATCGAGAAGAGCAGTACGGCAATGAAACTGACGGAAGCACCAAAGCATTTCATCATCTATACCTCCAACCAGCAGGTTCATCCAGGCTGGCCTCCTAAGATACCAGAAACCCGGGCGATTTCACTCGCCGGGTTTTGGTTGTCCAACTTCAGGTGCAGTGCGGATCTACGGTGTCTGAGTCTCACCGCGAACACCTGGTTCGGATCCTTGAAGCTCTTGAACTCCAGCGCGTTGCCTGCCGGATCCAGGAAAAACATGGTCGCCTGCTCACCTACCTGGCCCTCGAATCGGATTCCCGGCTCGATGATGAAGCCTACGCCCTTTCCACGGAGCCGCTCCGCCAGCCGGTGCCATTCGGTCCATTCGAGGATCACCCCGAAGTGCCGCACCGGCACATCAGTGGCCATCGACTGGACTGGTTTGACTCCGCCCCACTTCGGCGGGCGAGAGGTGAGCCACGACCTGGTGACCGTAAAAATCGAAATCCACCCAGCGGTCTGAGCTGCGTCCTTCGGCACACCCCAGTAGTCCGCCGTAGAAAGCGCGTGCCTGCTCAAGGTCGTTGACCGGAAAAGCGAGATGGAAAGGAGGTATGCCGGGCATCAGGACCGGAGGGAGGGAGGTGGCGCGAGCTGAGAGAATCAGGGAACTACGGTGACCTGCATTCCCGTTACGGAGATGCTTTGCGAAGGCGGCACAGCGGACACTTCGATGGTAGCCTGACCCGGATTCACGGCGTGGACCACCCCCATCGAATCGACGGTCGCAATCTTGGGGAGGTCGAGCGCCACTGTAACGCGGTTACCTGACCTACGGGCTGGCCACAGCTGAGGTTGCCGTTGATTCGGACGATCAGATTCTGTCCCACCTGCATCTGCTGCTGCGAGGGCTGAAGGGTAAGCGTGGCACAGAGTCCTTCCGGGCCCAGGGTCGCTACGCAGTTCTGCCCCTGTGTCGCTATGAGGAGGATGAGTGGAGCAAGACGAAGATGTCGCATCACTCTCGAATCCCTTCACCTGCGCCTGAATCCCACTTAATGAGCTTCCTCCCACTTCACTTCACGCAGTCCGTCCGGACCACGGGTCAACTCGACGCGAAGTGTGCTCCTCTTCGTTTCTACCTTGCCGCCCTTGGTCACCGCGAGGTTGTATCGCACCCGGGCGTAAATCCTCCCCGCTTGTGCGTTCACGCCGAGGACGGTGAATACCACGTGGACGCCCTCGACCTTTTCATCCTGGAAGAGATCGAGCCAGCGTTGCTCCTCGGAGGACGTCATGTTGGCCCGAAGCCGTTGCATCTCGCCCCAGCTGGCGGGCGGCGATGAAACCGGCGAGCCGATCGTAGAAGACGCTCACCTGCCCCGAATCGGGAAGCACTGCGGCGCCCTGCGAGTCGGTTACCACGCGCGGCACGGTGACGACCGGCCGATTGGGCAGGGATTCCGGCGGCACCAGCGCCGTGGTCGGCGCGGCCGGCGAGTCGATGACTGAGCGCGGAGGAGTTGGTGCAGGGCGGCGCGCCGTTGCTTCCACCGATTGCCAGGCGGTTACCGCCTGACTGAGGAGCACGGCGCCTTCCGCCTTCTGTCCCGTCCCGGCGAGAGACTCCGCCAAGGCTCGGAGCGAGTCCCCCGAGGTCAGGGCTGCCGCCTTTACCCCTGCCGAGAGCGCGTTCTGACGAGCGAGATCGGCCTTGCCTCGGGCCTCGAGCCATAGGCTGTCTCCCCATCGTCGTCGTATTCGCCGCGAGGCTGTCCTGCTGTTGGGCAGCGGTCGCCTCAGTTCGGGTTTGCCAGTAGAACCCACCGGCGACGAGTGCCAGGATTCCGCCGACGACAATCGGCCAGGCCGCCGCCTTGTGGATGATCTGGATTTGGGGCGGCGTATTGGCGCCGCTTACCCGGCGTTCAACGAAGCCCTCCGGCGGCTGCGATGGGGTTCGTCTCGGCGGCGGCGCCGGACTTGGTGGCGTTCTGAACTCTATCGCGGCGCGGTCCGGCCGGTTCCGCGCGAGCGCAATGATGCGGGCCCGAACGTCCTCGTCCACCGGCGGAGCCACTGCCGCAATGGCTGCCACCGCGTCCTTCACGCTGGGCCAGCGATCCTCCGGATTCTTGGCCAGCATTCGCATGATGGCGGCGTTCACATCTCGCGGGAGGTCGGGCCGCTTGCTGAGAGCGACTCCGGCGGAGTGTGAATCTGCGCGTACATCATCGCCATCGAAGAGTCGGCCTGAAGCGGCAACTCGCCGGTCAGCATCTGGTAGGCCACGACGCCGAGTGAGTACTGATCGGCGGCAGCGGTGGCGGTTTTTCCTTCGCAGGTTTCCGGACTTACGTAGGCAGGGGTGCCTACAACCGTGCCGGCCTGGGTCAGACCATCGCCCTCGGCGGCCTTCGCAATGCCGAAGTCGGTGATGACGCTGAAGCCCTCGTCGTCGAGCATGATGTTGCCGGGTTTGACGTCCCGGTGGATCACGCCGTTGCGGTGGGCGAAGTCGAGCGCCGCACCTACCTCGGAGAGGATCGCGCTGACGATGGCGAAGGGCGAGAGGCACGATTTCCGCCAGCACCGAGTCTGAGCGAGCGACCCGGTACATGCTTCATCACGAAGTAGAGGAGGTCTTCTTCCTGCCGGACCGCGTGAATCGGAATGATGTGGGGATGACTGAGGGCGCCCGCGGTCCGCGCCTCGCGCTTAAACCGCTCCGCGACGTCCGCCTGCTGCGCGATGCTGTGGGAGATGACCTTGATCGCGACCTTGCGGTCGAGCTGGACGTCGTGGGCCAGGTAGACCGTGGCTCATCCCGCCCGCCCGAGCTCGGTGACGATCTCGAACTCGCCGATCGTCGCGCGGCGCAGGAGGTCAATCTGGGCCACGACCTGCGGGGCAATCTGGTCCAGGCTGAGGCGGGCGGTACTGAGGAAGCCCTGCTCCCAAACCAGATCGAAGCCACACCGCCCACACTGCCGGGTTCCGGGCGAAATCGTTTCGCCGCAGCGAGGGCAGGCCTTCATCCGGCGGCCTCCGCTCCGTTCCATCGCTTCATCGCTTCGCCCGCGACTGCTGCGTCACTGCTCAAGTCTCGTCCTATCCCCGGAGTCCGTCCTAGCTGCAGAACAGTTCAAATCATCACCTCTATTGAACGGTGTAACCGCGCCCGTTGAGGCAGGCGGCCATTCCCTTTTGAAGGTCGGCCATTCGCTCGGCTGAGATGCCTTGAGCCTGGGCCGCGCCCCGTTGCGCCGCCTGCTTCTCGGCCCTCTTCTTGGCCCGCCGGCCTGATACTGCACCGGCGACCGCGCCGACCGCGGCACCCTCCCCGGCGTCCCCAGTGATCCCGCCGATTATCGCTCCGCCTGCGGCACCCCGAGCCGCGCCGCCAACCGCGGCACCCGTGGTTGCCGAATCCATCTTGTCTGGCCGAGGCCGCCTGCCGCCGAGTCGGCGTTCGGCCCGGCAGCCATCGGATCAATCCCGGTCTGCTGCTGGCTCCAGACGTAGCACTCCCGCTCGTCGGTGGCCTGTTGATCCGCCGACTGCTCCCTTGGCCGGATAGACGATCATCTTGGTTTCCTGCTTCACCTGCTGCACCCCGGCCGCGATCGTTGGGATCGGCGGCGGGCTGTGCGGCAGGCGGAGCAGGGAGCCGGCTGAGAAGCGGGAGCCTGAGCGGAGGCGGACTGCGTAACGAGCGCTGCAGCAAGGGTATAGGTGAATCGTACGGCGATTCCCATCCCAACCTCCTTCGTTACTGCAATAGAAGAAAAACGTTTTCGGGCGATTATTGCAATTTCTCCGAGCGGATTTGCCGCCATCCTTGTGCGCCGGCCGTGAGTATGGCGCGCTCCCGCCGCTCCCGATGCTCGAACTTGTCCTTCTTTGTGAGAGTGAGCTCTAAGCCGGACCCGCGCCGTCGCCTGGTCTCCCTCCCGGGCCAGCGATTCGAGCGTGTAGACCGCATCGATCGCCGTCAGATTCTTATCGCTGAAGAGATTACGCCAGTATTTCTCCTCGCTGTCGGTGAGATTCGGGAAGCAGGCGTTTCACTTCGCTCACCTGACGGGTTCGAATGGCTCCCTCCAGCTCCCGATAATAGGAAACGATCTTCATGGAATCGGAAAGCTCCGGCTCGGCCGGGGTCGGAGCCGCGCCGGTGGCCGGGGTATCGACTTTCAGGCGCCACGGCGGCGGGGTGTTGAGTTGCAACGGCCGGGTTCACCGTGAGCTTTAGTCGCGTTCTGCGTCGCGCGCTGTTCGGCCGCCTGCCAGAGGGAGGCCGCCGAGGTCAGCAGGACGGCGGCTCCGGCGCGTTGTCCCTGCGTGGCCAGCGACTCGGCCTGGGCTTGCAGGAGTCGCCCGGGTGCAGAGCCGCAGCGCTCGACGCCGGCCGCGATGGCTCGCTGGCGGGCGTAGCTCGCGGCGCCACGTGCTGCAAGATAGAGGCGTATCGGCTGGATCCGGTGCAATGGTTACGCTGTCCACCACGGGCACCGGCTTCCGGAGCGCGGTTCGAATCCCCAGACCGCTGCTGTGACTGCCAAGACGCCGACAGCGCCCGCCAGGATTCGGAGACGCTGGGCCCGCTTTCGCCGCCGGATCGAGGAGATGGGCGTGGTCGGCTTGACTGCCCCGACGAACAGCGGACTGCTCGGAGTCCGACGGATTTCGGCTGCTGGACCGACCGGCACGAGGCACCGCCAGTAGCCCGATGTGGCTTCGCACGTGCTCTGTCGGCCGGAGGCTGGCCCAACGAGAGCTCGAGCGTCGCATCCTTGAGATTCGCGAAGCGATCCTCCGCGGATTTCTCAAGCATGCGCATGATCGTGTCGTGCAGATCGCGCGGGCAATCGCTGCGCAGGTCGGTGCTGGGCCGAGGCGGAGTATGGACCTGGGCGTACATCATCCCCAGGCTCGACTCCGCGGTGAAGGGGAGTTGGCCCGTGATCATCTCATAGCCCACGATGCCGAGCGAGTACTGATCCGCCGCCGGGCCGACTCGATCGCCGGCGCATGCTTCCGGGCTCAGGTAGCTCGGCGTGCCTACCGTGGTCCCCGACCTCGTGAGCGACTCGCTCTCCGCCGCCTTGGCGATTCCGAAGTCCGTGATGACCGCGAAGCCTTCCTCCTCGACCAGGATATTGCCCGGCTTCACGTCACGATGGACGACCCCTGCCGGTGGGCGAAGTCCAGGGCGGAGCCGATATCGGTAAGGATGGTGCGCACCATGGGGAAGGGGAGCGGCCCCACTTCGCGCAGAATGGCGTCGAGGGAGCGTCCCCGCACGTACTTCATCACGAAGAAGATGAGATCCTGCGTCTCCTTTCACCGCATAGATCGGGATGATATGAGGATGGGTCAGCGCCGCGGCGGTCTTCGCCTCGCGCCGGAACCGCGCGATCATCTCCGCTCCGCGCGCCACGTCCGGCGAGATGACCTTGATCGCAACTTTGCGGTCCAGCGTCAGGTCCTGCGCGAGATAGACAGTGGCCATTCCCCCTGGCCGAGGACCCGGATGATCTCGTAGTCCCCGAGGGTCGCCTGCTGCAACAGGTCGAGCTCCGTGGTACGGGCACGCTGCTCTCCCGAAAGCGAGGTGCCGCAATTGCGGCAGAAACGCTCCCCGGCTCGATGGTGCCGTGGCACTTCGGGCAAGTAGTGGCGGTAGGGTTGGTCATGCCTTTTTGGTAACAGATGTTTGTAAAGGTTGCATCATGGCTTATAGCTCTGGCACCGCGTCTCCCGGAGTCCACCCGTGGCTTCGCAACCGATCGAGGTACCCGAGGCACCTATCTCGTTCGGCATGAAGCGGGAGGATCAACAGGTCTCCTGGCCGTGCCCAGGCCAGTGCCACCCGCACCGCCTCGAATTCGAGTCCGCGCGGGTGATGCTCTCGGGCGCCGCGCCGAGGCGAAGGAACTCTTCGCGCAGGATCCCCGAGGCTTCTCCAGGGACTCGACCCCGCAGGTATTTCTCCATCTCCTTCAACACAATCCGGTCGGGACGGGCACCCCAGGCGCTACGGGCAAAATCCCGGATGGCCTGATCGTCCCGGTCCCCGGCCTGTCCCAGGATGATCAGTCGCCGCTCGGCCGGAAGCGCCCGAGCCAACTCCACCAGTGCGTCCATTCCGTGCGGGTTGTGGGCAAAGTCTGCGATGACCCGCGTCCCACCAAACTCAAACAGGTTCAGGCGGCCGGGATTTTCTCCGGGAGTGCCCTGAAAGCTTCGGAGTCCGCGAGCCACTGCCTCAGGATCGAGGTGCATCGCGAGTGCGAGCGCCGTCACCCCCAGGGCGTTGTAGACGTTGTGTCGTGCCGCCCCACCGAGGGTGATGGGGACCTGGTCCAGGGTCGTGATGACCTGCTCCTCACCTCGATGCAGGGCGACAATGGCTCCGCCGTCCAGCCAGACTCCCTCGCCTCCCTGAGCCAGATTCTGGCGCAGTACGGGATTCCTGGGATCCAGGCTGATCCAGCAGACCGGCTTCTTGAGCTTGCCACCCGTGGCGACCAGCTCCGAATCGTCCGCGTTAAGGACCACTCGACCCGTCGCGGCGACCGGGCGTGCGATGACCAGCTTGGTCTCAGCTAGAGCACGCAGATCGGATACGCCGAACTCGCCGAAATGATCCGCGGCGATGTTGGTGACGATCGCCGCGTCGGCCCGACTCACGGTGACGCCCCGGCGCAGAATCCCGCCTCGCGCCGTTTCCAGAACCGCCAGCTCCACCCGGGGTCCCGCAATACCATCCTGGCGCCCATCGGGCCGGCGTAGTCTCCTTCCGCCAGCACCTCACCGCCAATGCTCACCGAGTCGGTGCAGCACATACCCGCCACTCGACCGGCAGCCGTGGCCACGCGCCGTCAGCAGCCGGACCGTTGTCGTCTTCCCGTTTGAGCCGGTGACGAGCGCCGTGGGCACGTCGTGCACCTTGGCCCAATCGACGGTTTCCGGCTCCGGAAGTTCTTCGGTATTCCAGACCCGGGCTCCGGTTCCGGATCCTACCGAGGTGGCATAGTCGTCCCAGATGAACGAAACGCCGTGGCGGCGCGCCGCCTGGCGCATGGCCAGCAGGCGAGGCTTCCGTTCGGTCTCTATCGCCCGCCGGAGTCGATGTGCCTCCAGCTCAAATGCCGGTGCCGGCGGCCCGCCAAGCTGGGCATTGGCCGCCGCGAGGGCCCATTCGTTCACTTCAGTAGCAGGGTAGAGGCTGTCGATCGGGGCGCTGAGGACCAGATTGGCGCCCCCGGGGAAGAGCCGGGCCCGGGTTCCCTCGTCCTTCCAGCCGACGGCGTCCAGCATGGTGCGTGCCGCCGCCTCCCAGAGCACCACCGCCTGCTCCGCCACGTCATCGGAGAAGGCCACATCGAGGATGGCCCCTGGACGGTCCCAGAACAGGCTCACGCCGGGAAGCCGGCGTGAGTCCTTCTGGATGATCGGGCCAGTCGTGGCGGCGGGACTGGGCGACGTCATGGCCTGACCACCTTAGTCTTCGGTCTCGCGGGCCAGCCTTACGCCCCGTTCATCCCGCACCAGGGCATCGCTCTCTCCGAGCGACAAGGCGGGGACCTGGGGCACTTCGACGAACACCGGCCGGGAAATCCTTTCCACGGGGGCCTGAGCATCGGGCCGGAATTGAATCGACCTGCTTCCAGGTGCGGACTGGCTGATCGGCGAAGATGAGCAGCAGGTCATCGGGCTGACCCATCGCGAGTGCGGTGGCTACGGCGGTGGGCTCCTCCGGAATCACCTCGATCCGGTCGGGTGAGACCCCGCTCGCGATGAGGGCGTCACGCAACATGTGGGGAACTTCCTCCGGCGCCCGTCCGCGGAGCTGGTCATCCCGCCGCACGATGTACCGGTCGAACCGGCCGGCGGCCACCTTCGCGATCTGCTTGATATCCTCGTCCCGGCGATCCCCGGGGCCCGCCAGCACCACGAGCTTCCGGCCCTTGGGCTCCAGCCGCTCCACCAACTGGCACATCGCCTCGATCGCCGCGGCGTTGTGCCCATAGTCCACGATCACCTTGAAGGGCAGCTCATCGAAGACGTTCATCCGGCCCGGGGCCTGGAAGAACGTGGTGTCGAAGGTGCGCAGGCCATGTCTGATGTCTTCCAGCTTCACGCCCATGCTGAAGGCGAGCGCCGCGGCGAACATGGCATTCTGGACGTTGTGGGTCGCGCGGCCCTCGAGCGTAGCCGGGATGAGGTGAGTCCAGAGAAGCGGGATGTGCGCGCCGTGATCGTAGATCGTGATCATCTGGCCGTTGATTCCGCGCTCCAGCGAAACGGCGCGGCCGCCGGCCTGGATGTGCTCCCGCACCAGGGTGTGGTCGGGGTTCATGGTGACGTAGCAGACGTGCTTGGCCTCGGTGTAGTCCGCCATCCGCAGCACGTGAGGGTCGTCGGCGTTGAGCACCGCGGTGTCCTTCGCGACCTCGACCGGAATCCGCTTCACGGCGGCGAGCTGCTCCAGCGTATCGATGCCGCGCAGGCCGAGGTGGTCCGACTGGACGTTGAGCACCGCCGCCACATCGATGAAGCGGGTCCCCATTCCGGCTCGCACCAGCCCGCCACGCGCAATCTCCAGCACCGCCACGTCCACGGTGGGATCCTTCAGCACCATCCGGGTGGACACCGGACCGGTCATGTCTCCCTTCATGGTGCACTGGCCGTCGATGTAGACGCCGTCGGTCGTGGTCATGCCGACGGTGCGCCCCGCCAGCTTGTGGATGTGGGCCAGCATCCGGGCCGTTGTGGTCTTCCCGTTGGTGCCCGTGATGGCGGCTATCGGAATACGCGATGGCGTCGTTGGCGGGAACAGCATGTCGAGCACCGGACCCGAGACATCACGAGGCGTCCCTTCGCTCGGCGCGGTATGCATCCGGAAGCCGGGTGCCGCATTCACCTCGCAGATGGCGCCACCGTTTTCCTTATAGGAGACGGTGATGTCCGGCGTGAGGAAGTCGACTCCCTACGTCCAGCCCGATGGCCTTAATGGTCCGCATCGCCATCTCGACATTGTCCGGGTGCACGATGTCGGTCACGTCGATCGAAGTCCCGCCGGTCGACAGATTGCCCGTCGAACGGAGATACACCATCTCGCCCTTTGGAGGGACGGTGTTGCGGTCGTAGCCCTTCTTGGCGAGCAAGCCGCTCGGCCTGGTGGTCGAACTCGAGGCGGGTGAGCACCTTCTCGTGCCCCACACCGCGGCGCGGGTCGCTGTTGACGATCTTGACCAGGTCTTCGATCGTGTGCTCGCCGTCCCCCACGACATGACCCGGTACCCGTTTGGCAACAGCGATCAGCTGCCCGTTCACCACCAGCATCCGGTGATCGTCTCCCCTGATGAAGCTCTCGACGATCACGCTGCGGCTGTGCTGCTGTGCCACCGGGAACGCGGCGCGAACCTGCGCGGCATCGGTCAGGTGGATCGCGACCCCGCGCCCGTGGTTGGCGTTGTACGGCTTCACCACGACCGGGTAGCCGATCTCGGCGGCGGAACGGATAGCATCTTCCTCGCGAGTGACGAGCGCCTGCTTGGGTACCGGCAGTCCCAGCCCAGCGAGGATCTTGTTGGTCTCCTCCTTGTCGGAGGCCAGCTCGACAGCGATGTGCGGAGTGCGACTGGTGATCGTGGCCTGAATCCTCTGCTGATACTTGCCGTGCCCGAACTGGATCAGGCTCTGCGAATTGAGCCGGATCCAGGGAATACCGCGTTCCTCGGCGGCATGGACCAGCGAGGCGGTGCTGGGACCGAGGTCCCGCCGCTGGGCGAACTTGATGAACGACTCCAGCTCGGCCTGAAAGTGAAAATCGCCGGGAATGCTCCCCGGCTCCTGCAGCTCGCTGGGGAGCAGGCTGTGCAGGAGGGTGAGGGCGAGGTTGCCGGCTTCGAGGCCGATGTCGGACTGGTCGTACTGAAAGACCACGTGGTATTGGCCGCGAACATCGCCCGAGCGGGTCTTGCCGAAGGTGACTTTCCTCCGGCGGCCTGTTGCAGTTCGATGGCAACGTGCTCCAGCACATGGCCCAGCCAGGTGCCGCCATCCTCCCGCATCCGGCGGATGAAGCCGCCCGGCTCGCCGTAGGAGCAGCCGTGCTCAACCAGCCCCGGGAGCGCCGCGAGCAGGCCGTCGATGAACTGCGGACCGAGCCGGCCGGTGGGCCACTCTTCCAGCGGTCCCAGGTCTACGTCGAGACGGATGACCGGGAAGTGGGCGTAGAGGCTTGGCCCGACATAGACGGACCGGTCAATGATCTTCATGGACAGCAGTCAATAGTCGGTGGTCGATAGTCGATGGTCGGACCGGTCGGTCAGCGTGAGGGCCTACTGAGAGGTTACAGGCAGGGAAAGCTTACCGGAAGAGTCAGGGAGCCGCGGCGGGCTCCCCTGAAGGACTATCGACCACCGACCATCGACCATCGACTACCCCTTGGCCGCTCCCACCGTCCCCGCCGACGCCTCGCGGGTATGCAGGTTGAAGCGGCTTCCCTGGATCAGGATGTGGAGTTTGATCCCCAGCATGCAGACCGGATCATTGACCTTGGCCACATCCATGGAGGAAAACTCGAGTGCGGATGGATCCACGACCGTAATGGCCCCGCTGCCGACTACCTCGACCACGTTGTCCGGTCCGATGAAGGCGGCAGTGTCCTCGTCGAGTCCCAGGCCGACCGCGAACGGATTGTAGGCCAGCGCGGTCAGGAGACGCCCCATCCGGTCACGCTGCCGGAAGTGCTGGTCAATGATGACGCGGTTGGTAAGTCCCAGGCCCGGTGTGAGGGTGACGATGCCCGAGCGCGGGGAAGAACCCTCATCGCCGAAGGCGATCATGTGCTCGGACAGGAAGGCTGCGCCGGCCGAGGTACCGGCGACCGGTACCCCTGCGGCATTGAGCCGACGGATCGCCTTCGCGGCCGGGGTCCCGCCCAGATGGGTGGCAAGCCGCAGCTGATTGCCCCCGGTGAGAAAGACTCCGGTCGCATGTTCCAGCCGCTCGAGCAGTCCGTCGTTATCTCCGTCGCCGCGCTCCTCGAACGCCAACGACTCGGCCTTGTGGGCACCCAGCTCGTCGAAGATTTCCTCGTATCGCTCTCCGGTATCCGCGGCCAGCGAGGCCGTCGGTATGATCGCGATGCGGGCCTTGCCTCCGCCCGAGAGCTTGAGAAAACGCTTCAGAATTGCGGGACGGTCGAGTTTCTCTTCCGCTCCACCCACCGGAATGATGAAACCGCGCTGTGCTCCCGCTTCCACGTGCGCCGGGCTCACGCGGTGCCCTCGAAGGGCCCGCGAATGACAGGGTTGCCGCCTTGCACATACCAGGTGCCGTTGGCCATTACGTCCACGATCCGTCCTTTCGGATCCAGGGTAACGAGGTCGGCATCTGCGCCGACCGCAATCCGGCCCTTACGGGGCAGCCGGAGCAGCAGGGCAGGGTTGGAGGTAAAGGCGGGCAGCACACGGTCCAGCCGCTGCCCCCGGTCCAGGAGTGCCAGCAACGTCTGCGCCAGCGCCCCCGGCGAGCCCACCTCGAAATGGGTCACTCGGCCTTCAGAATCGAATGCCGGAAGACAGCCGCCGCCATCGGAGCTGACGGTGACGCGGTCCGCCGGCAGTCCCGCATCCAAATACCGCACCAGAGCTTCGTCCGCGGCCCAGGCATCTTCGCCTTCCGCCACGGGGAACGCGGTGATGTCGATGCGTGCAGCCGCGTTCCGCCAGAGCCATCGCGTCGTCGAACAACGCCCGGCGGCGATTCACGTGAGTGGGATTCCAGACCCGCGCTGGAATCTCACTGCCTTCGATCGCGCGAAGAATCGGCTCGGTGCCGCGCGGCCCGTCGCCCATGTGGACGTGCACGACGCCGGCTTTCCCGGTCATCAATCCGCCGACGTGAGCCTCGGCGCCGATCCGCAGCAACTCATCGTGGGTCGGCTGGCTCGAGCGGTGATCGCTCACCGCAATCTCACCGACTCCGATGACGCGATCGATATGAATGATGTCTCCCGCACCGTGCCGGTGATCGTCACCGGCGGAATGTGATAGCCACCGGTGTGGCACCAGGCGGAGAGGCCCTGTTCGATCAGGCCACGCGCGGTCGCGACCAGCTCCGCCGGCGCGCGGGTGACATCATCGGTTCCGAGCACACCGACTACCGACGTGACACCGCCCAGAGTGAGCCGGCTCAATGCGACGGCGGGGACTCGAGACTGGTATCCCGCCTCACCGCCACCACCAGAGAGATGGACGTGTCCGTCGATCAGACCCGGAAGTATCCGCCGCCCTTCGAGGTCAAACTCCTTGACACCCAGCGACGGGTCGAGGGCTGGGGGATCATCGCCGATCCAGACGATGCTCGAGCCAGCTACCAGCAGGTGTTTGATCCCGCGGGGCTCGGGCGCGTAGAGGTCGGCGTTGTGAAGGATCCACATTCGGGTGACAAAAAATAGTTGATGCCGGGTTCAGAGTCGATGGTCTGATGGTCGATGGTCGATGGTCGATGGTCGATGGTCGTCGAGGTCGTGGGTCTTGAGTCGTCGGGTCCGGCAACTCGTATGTCGGGGTGGGTAAGGGCGTTGAAATGATGAGCACTTCGGGGCCGCAACTCGCGATACTCTCGCAGACGTCCGAACGGGAGGACGACTTGGGTGACTTCAAGAACCTCAAAGCCTGGAGCGCGGCAGAGGACCTCGTCGAGAGGGTGTACCAAGCCACGGCGAGATTCCCGAACAGTGAACGCTATGGACTGGTCTCGCAAATGCGACGCGCTTCGTGTTCGGTATGCGCCAACATTGCGGAAGGTTGTGGGCGACTGGGGGACCGGGAACTCGCGCGATTCGCTCGGATCGCCGCGGGCTCGGCCACCGAACTCGAGGCTCTCATTCTCGTAGCTGGTCGCTTGAGGTTCCTCGATCAGAGGACCGCGAACGATCTCTTGTCGAGGAGTCGACACGTTCGCAAGCAGCTGTACCGTTTGAACGAATTCCTGCTTCGTCGCCGTCAGCCGAGCGACGCAAGACTCACGACCCAAGACCCATGACCCAAGACCAGTTCACTGCACTCCTGCAAGCGCGGCTACTGCCTGGACCCCGACGACCCGCACGAGACCCTGAGGACCAGACGCTGAATCCAGGAATGTGCGAACGCTATTGGTCCACGCGGGGTTGGCGGGCGCCGTGGCGGTCAGGCGATCGAGAGCTTCCGTCCCCACCGTCCCCAGCCGGGAGAGTGTCGCTACCGCCGGGTCTCCGTCGCGCGCGAGTGGAACATCTGCGAGAACAGCATAGCGGGCGGGCAGCTCGCGCCAGAGGGTGAACACCGCGCGCAGGGAGTCGGCCGCAGGCCCTCGCGGATCGTTCAGTGCTTGCCGCGCCAGGCGGTTGAGCCGGCTCCGGGCCCAGGGATCGGGGCGCGCTGCATCGGGGAGCCGAGTGAGCGGGGTGAGCTGGGTGGCACCCTGGAGGCGATAACGCTGGCTGAAGCTGACGGGCTCGACGTATTGCAGGAGATCGTGCAGCGGGCCGACACCACGGGCGCCGGTGAGCTGGCGAATCATCCGATAGGTGTGGGCCTCGTGAGTCAGTCCGAGGCCTTCAAGCTCGAGGCTCGTGATGGACAGCCGGCGGTACATGTCATCCACGTCTCGCACCGAGGCGGGAGACCACAATCGCTCGGCTACAGCCACCACACGAGGCCAGATCCGGGAGTCGATGGTCTCCGGCGAGATCTGCTCGCCCCACATGCAGGCTTCGCCACCGAGGACCCGGGCGGCTTCCTCCGTGGTGAGTGGATTGTCCACCGGGAGCGGATCGGCGAGGTAGTGGTCCTCGGCGCTACTGATGTGATCGAGATAGTAAGGCGCCGACAGGATGCCCTGGTACCCGTTGCGCGCTGCCTGGCTGAGATACTCGACTCCGCGCCACGACTGAACCACGGCGGTTTTGGGCAGATCGGGTTGGAGGATTTCATCCCAGCCAACCATCTGTTTGCCGTGCTGCTCGAGGATCTTCTCCAGCCGACGGTTGAAATAGGCCTGAAGCGCGTCGTTGGTTCGGAGCCCGTTAGTCCGCATGAACTTCTGGATGCGGATGTTGCTGTTCCACTGCCGTCCCGTGACCTCGTCTCCACCGATGTGCCAGTAGGGATCGGGAAAGAGCGGTGAGATTTCGCCGATGAACTCCTCGATGAAGCGGTAGACCTCATCCCGGGTCGGGTCCAGCGTGGGATCGAAGACTCCGAACTTCCTTTCTATGGAATAGGGACCCGGCGCACTGGCGAATTCGGGGTAGCCGACGAACCACGCCGTCGTGTGACCCGGCATGTCGAACTCCGGCACTACGCGAATGCCACGCGCCCGCGCGTACGCGACCACATCGACGATCTCTTCCTGGGTGTAGTAGTTCCCGTCCGAGCCCAGCTCCTGGAGCCGGGGAACTTCTTGCTCTCGACCCGGAAGCCCTGGTCCTCGCTCAGATGCCAGTGCAGCACGTTGAGCTTGACCGCCGCCATGCCATCCAGGGTGCGCTTGATGACTTCGACCGGCTGCCAGTGCCGGCATGCGTCAACCAGAAGCCCGCGCCAGGGGAAGCGCGGCGCATCCGCGATTGAAACGGCAGGCAGGTAGAAGCCGCTGCTCTGTTGCGCCAGCAGCTGGATGATGGTCTCGAACCCGCGCAGAGCGCCTACTACGGTGGGTGCTTTGAGGACCGCTCCCTGCGGAGTGACGGTGAGGGTGTAGGACTCGTCTTCTTCGGGTGTCTGCACCTGCTGTCCGGGGCCCTGCACTTCGACCGCGAGATCCGGCGGGCCTTTGGCTTGGCCCGCGTGATACCGATCCCGAGTCTCCGCTCCAGCCGGACCAGCGTGCGCTCGACCGCCGCTTCGAGCCGAGCGTCGCTGTAGCCGGAAATGCCAACCTGAAATCCGCTGTCCACGACCAGTTGCCCGGTGCCGATCTCGAGATGCGCCGGCACCGGCATCAGGTTCAATGTGTTTTGCGCCATCAGCGGAGAGCCGGCCAGGGCAGCCAGGCACATCAGTACCAGGCACAGTCGGCGTCGCATGGAGATCCGATTCGAGAGGTCAGGCTGAGAAGCTAAAGCGGCAGTGGATGGTCGGTAATAGGCGGTGGAGCGGCGAACACCTCAACAGCTAACGGCTGATAGCTGATGGCTAACGGCTGACGGCTGACGGCAAACAGTGATAGCATTGAGTCCGGCCCGACCATCTGACCGGACGGGAGCCATGCCCAGTACAGCCGACCTCCTCAAGGCGGCACTCGCCGACCGCTACCGCATCGACCGGGAAATCGGTCAGGGGGATGGCTACCGTCTATCTCGCCGAGGATCTCAAGCACCACCGCAAAGTTGCTGTGAAGGTCTTGCGCCCGGAGATCGCGGCCACCCTCGGCAGCGACCGGTTCTTCCGGGAAATCGAAGTCGCCGCCCAGCTCCAGCATCCTCACATCCTGCCGCTGCTCGACTCGGGCGAGACTCAGGGTTTCTACTACTACGTCATGCCCTACGTCGCCGGCGAGTCGCTCCGGGAGCGGCTGGCCAAGGTCGGTGAGCTGCCGATCCATGATGCGGTGAAGATCCTCTGCGAGGTGGTGGACGCGCTGGCCGCCGCCCACGCGATGGGCGTGGTGCATCGCGATATCAAGCCGGACAATGTGATGCTGAGCGGGCGCCACGCGCTGGTGACGGACTTCGGGGTGGCGAAGGCGGTGAGTGAGGCGACCGGCCGGAATCAAGCTGACGACAGCAGGAGTCGCGCTGGGCACGCCGGCCTACATGGCACCGGAGCAGGCCGCGGCTGACCCGCATCTCGATCAGCGGGTGGACATCTACGCGGTGGGGGCCATGGGCTACGAGCTGCTCACCGGGAATCCGCCTTTCAGCGGGGGAAGCCCAGCCGAGGTTCTCGGCGCGCACGTGACCCGGGTACCTGAACCGGTGACCGCGCATCGGGCGGCCTGTCCGCCGATCCTGGGCGCGATCATCATGCGCTGCCTCGAGAAGCGCCCGGCCGACCGCTGGCAGACTGCCGAAGAGTTGTTGTCTCAACTGGAGCCGCTTGCGACACCGAGCGGCGGGATGACGCCGACCCAGACCCGGCCAGTCGAGGCCACGCAGGACAACGGCGAGATCGAACGCCGCTTTCCCGGATGATCCTCGCAGGGATATTGGTTTGCCACCCTCTTCGTAGCGTCACTCCTGCTTCTGACCCGTCGTCGCCCGCAGGATGCCGTGACGCTCCGCGACCGGGTGCAGCTTACCACTACGGGACGGGTGAGCTATCCCGCCATTTCTCCCGACGGGAAGCAGCTCGCTCATCGCCATCAGCCCAGTGTGACAGCACCTGCCATTACGCGGTTGAGCTCAAGGACGTCGGGAGGATCGGCAACCCGGCGAATTGTCGAGGGCGCCACGGCGCTGTACGGAATTGATGTGGAGTCCCGACCGCCGGAACCTGCTGTTCCTGGGCACCATGGCAGCAGGGTTACGGCTGGTACCTGGTCTCCGCTCTGGGTGGCACGCCGCACCTGGTGACTTCTGGCGACGCAAGCTTCTGGGCGAGGGGCGATTCGCTCCTGCTCACTCCGGTGCCCAAGTCCGACAGCGTCCACTGGATCGGTGTTGCTGGCCTGGATGGGACGTGGCATGACAGCATCAAGGTTGCCGGAGCGTCGCAGGCCGTCTTTGTGACTGGAGGAGCGACCGGTTCGCCTTGGGTGCTCAGTATCCTTGTGGAACGGCAACTGGTTCGAGTTCCGCAGCATCGACCGGCAAGGGCATGTCAGTGACCGCGTGGTAGTGCACGACGTCGGCGATGAAACGCGGGTTAGCGCCGATGCGCTTTGGCAGGTGCAGTCTCCACCGGGAATCAATGGGCGTCCAGTTGATCGTGCGCATCCCGTTTGCGCCGAAAACCGGCCGCTTCTCGCAACGCTGGGATACCGTCTACGCCGGCCGGTTCACTCAGTTCAGACGTCACCGAGGATGGCAGCGCTGCTGGTCCTGGACGAGGGAACGTCCGAGTACAGCGGCTGGACCCTCGATATGCGAGATGCGTTGCGCGGGGTATTTCCCGAGAATCGGCGGTTCTTGCAGTCCACGGCTCCCGTGGGCCTGGCGATCTCGCCCGATGGAAATCGAGTCCTGGTCCGGCGATCCGCGGCCCAGTCGTCGGGCGCGGACCAGCTAAGCGTGGCCCAGTCTGGCGGACGATCCGAAGTGCCGGTCCGGTTTCCGGGAGGCTCCTCGGCTACCAGTGGATTGACTCGGTCACGGTTCAAATTGGCGAGAAGATGCCGACTGGGATTCAGCTCCGGCTGGTTGATGTGCGGACGGGCGCTCCGAAGAACTCATTCACCGTACCCGACTCCGGGATCCAGGACTTCGACGCACTCCCCAACGATGGCTGGTCCTGGATTCTCGCTGATGGTCGAACAATCAAGGTTCAGGCTAGGGGTGACTGCTCCCAGATCGTTCAACGTTCCGGACTGGTATCTCGCGGCCAATGGACTTGAATCCTCTCCGGACGGGAAAGCGATCGCCGTGGTGGGTTGGAACGCCGCCACGTCCGACTCGACCGGCCTGAAAATCCTCACCCTTTCCGACGCGAAGTTCTTGCCCTGGGCCACATGGTCTAGCGAGGGCGCGATTTACCGCTGGCTCCCGGATGGGTCCATCACCGTTGCCAACTTCGAGGCCCAGCAGGCCATGACCCTCTACCGGGTGCGCGGCCCCGGGCAGGTCGAGCGCCTCGGTACGGTCCCGCGTCAACTCACTTTCAGCGTGAGCTTCTCGGACGATATGCGCCGCATTTCCCTGGTGACCAACGAGCCGCGGGGGGATATCTGGATGAGTACGGTGGTGAGGTAACCATCAGCCGTCAGCCGTCAGCCACTCGGTACTCGGTACTCGGTACTAGGTACTGATCTCCCATGCTCTGGCCAACGCCAAAGCTTGAGGACGCGGACGATCCCGTGGTGGCGAGTGGTTTTGCTCATCGTGCTGGCCTGGGATGGCTTGCGGCACATTCGGGATCCCGAGGCGGGCGGGCTTTTCGCCGGCATCACGCTTCGGAGTCCACGAGCTGGGCCACCTCGTCTTCTCCTTCTTCGGCGAGTTCATGGGCGTGGCAGGTGGGAGCCTCAACCAGCTCCTGATCCCGATCGGCGCCGGAGCACTTCTCCTACTACTACAACGACTACTTCGGCCTCAGCGCCGCGGGCGCCTGGTTGAGCTCGAGCCTGCTCGATCTGCGCGCGCTACGTCGGAGACGCGCGGTCCTTCGACCTGGACCTGGTGGGCTTCGGCGGCGACCCCCAGCACGATTGGGCCTACCTGCTGGGCCGGTTCGGTGCCTTGCAGTATGACACCAGGATCGCGAACGGCCTTCGGCTGCTCGCCCTGATCTGTCTGCTGGTCTCCCTGGCCTACGGACTCTGGCTTTGCATGATCATGCGCCGAGCAGTGCAGCCGCTTGACGAATTGGGGACAGGCGGTAGAACTAGCGGGTGATTTTCACTCAGTAACGAGTAGCCGAGTACCTAGTACCGGAGTAGCCTCAGTGCTCGGTAGTCAGTACTCGGTTCTAGGTACTAGGTACTCGGTACTAGGTACTAAGTACCATCTCACCCTCCACACCGAGGAACTATGGTTTCGCTCGCTCAACTCTGGGTTCCGATTCTTCTCTCGGCAATTCTGGTGTTCGTGGCCAGCTCGATCATCCACATGCTCATCCAGTGGCACAAGGGTGACTACAAAGCCCTGCAGAACGAGGACGAGGTGCGTGCGGCGATCCGCAAGGGGAACCCGCCGCCGGCGCTTTACATCCTCCCCTTCTGTAGCGACATGAAGAAAATGGCCGAGCCGGAGATGCAGAAGAAATACACCGAGGGGCCCAACGCCGTGCTGACGATCATCAAGCCCGGTCTCCCCAGTATGGGCCCGATGCTGGGGAAATGGTTCCTCTACAATCTCTTCATCTCATTCTTTGTGGCGATCCTGGCTTGCCATGTCTTCCTCCGGGAACCGAGTACATGCCGGTCTTCAGGGTGGTAGGACTGGCGGCCTGGCTGGGGTACGCCGGCGCTACCCTCCGGTGCCATCTGGATGGGGCGGCCCTGGAGCATCACGATCAAGGACATGGTGGACGGGCTGATCTACGCCGGAATGACGGCCGGCTCCTTCGGGTGGCTCTGGCCCAAGCTGGCGGCCTGAGAACGGTGCCATCCGGCTATCTTTAAGGACTGTTCCCAGACGCCCTGAACTGCCGGATGAATGCCAAGGTCTAAACTGGTGATTACCAGCGCGGGGCTGGTCCTCGCGCTGGGCGTGATAATCCTGCTCGTCTTCACTCGGGGCCGCGCCGTCCCGGCGGCCTCTGCTCCCCGCCAGAGCCTGTCCCGAATTCAGTCACCTACACGGATCACGTCGCCCCGATCCTGTATCGCAGCTGCACCGAGTGCCATCGGCCGGGCCAACCCGCGCCGTTCCCCCTGCTGACGTACGCCGACGCGGCGAGTCACTCGGCGGTGATCGCCGAACGGGTCAAGGCCCGCACCATGCCGCCCTGGCCGGCGGACCCGACCTACAGCCATTTCGCGGATGAGCGGGTGCTGACGGATCGGGAGATCGCGATCATCGCGCGCTGGGCGGAGAGCGGTGCCGCGGCCGGCGACACGACTCATCTTGCTCCACCACCCTCGTTCCCGACCGGCTCCAAACTCGGCAAGCCCGACCTGGTTCTACGGATGCCGCGGACCTACAAGATCCCGGGGGACGGTGCCGATCATTTCGTGACGCTCAAGATCCCGTTCGAAATTCCCGCGCGACACCTTCGTCCGGGCCATCGAGTTCGTTCCGGGGAATCCCCGCCTGGTGCACCACATGAACGGGCACCTGATCGTGTATCCACCCGGCGGCAAGAAGGACATCTTCAGGGGCCAGATGGCCTATGTGGACGATGCCTACCACAACATGGACGACCTGAAGAAGCTGGATCTCCTCAATGACGACGGATCGTTTCCACCGCTGTTGCTGTCGCTGGTGAATTACCTCCCGGTGCGCAGCCCAGGGTATTGCCGGAAGATGTTGGCAGCTTCCCGCTGCCGAAGCAGGGTGCTCTGGTCCTGAATCAGATCCACTACGGTCCGTCGTTTGTTCCCGACAGCGACCGGTCATACTTCAACATCTTCTACGGCAAGACGCCGCCACGGCGGCATCTGTATGACCTGGTGATGGGAACGGTGGGCGCCACCAAGGTGGTACCCGACCTCGTGATTCCGCCCAATACGGTGAAGTCCTTCTACACTGAAGGCACTATTCCGGCGGACATCTCGATCGTCACGATGACGCCGCATATGCACCTGCTGGGGCAGTCGCTTCGTGGCTTACGCGGTCACCCCGCAACGAGACACCATTCCGCTGATCCGGCTGCGGAAATGGGACTTCCGCTGGCAGTACGCCTACAAGCCGAAGACCCTGCTGCACATTCCGCGGGGGAGCGTGATCCGGGCCGAAGGCGTCTACGACAACACCAGCAACAACCCGTTGAATCCGTTCAAGCCGCCCCAGACGGTACAGGATCACATGGGGAGCATGAAGACGACCGACGAGATGTTCCAGTTCATCCTGGTATATGTGCGGTACGAGCCGGGAGACGAGAACATCAGTCTCGAAGGCAGATCCCTTGATCATTGATGCGACGATTCTCCCACTCCAACCCATCTCACTCATGCGCACCCTGACACGCCTGGTTCTGCTCCTCCTGGTCCTGCTGCCTGCGCGCCTCCCCGGCCAGAGCCACCCCCGAGGGGAATACCCCGGTCTCGAAACCGGGAAGATGTGGACCTTCGACAATCCCCCGAAGGAGTACTGGGCGAAGCGATACCAGTTCTCCCCAGCGACGACTGGATGAACCATGTCCAGCTCGTCGGCGCTGCGCTACGGCAACGGCTGCACCGCATCGTTTGTCTCGGGAACGGGCTGGTGATGAGCAATCACCACTGTGCCCGGGCCTGCATCGAAGGCAGCGCCAAGACGGGGGAGGACTTCCTGTCCAATGGCTTCTACGCCGCGAAGCGGGAGGATGAGCGCGCCTGTCCCGGCCTCTTCCTCGACGAGCTGCAGGAGATCACCGATGTGACCGACCGGGTGTCGGTGGCGGCGACGCCGAAGATGGATCCCAAGACCGCGGCCGCGGAACGAGCCAAGGTGACCCATGCGATCGAGGAGGAATGCGGGAAGACCGCGGAAGACGCTTCCTGCCAGGTGGTGAGCATGTACCGGGGCGGGCAGTACAAGCTCTACCGGTTCAAGCGGTACAAGGATATCCGGCTGGTCTTCGCCCTGAGGAGCAGATCGCCTTCTTCGGCGGGGACCCGGACAACTTCACCTACCCGCGCTTCAATCTCGACATGAGCTTCGTGCGGGCGTATGATAATGGCCAGCCGGCCAACACCGCGCAGCATCACTTCGCCTGGAGCAAGGCCGGCTCAAGGGAAGGTGACCTGGTCTTCGTGGTCGGCAATCCCGGCTCGACCGGACGGCTCAACACGATGGCCCAGCTGGAATATCTGCGGGACGTCCAGTATCCGGCGCAGCTCGATCAGCTCCACCGTCAGATCACGACCTACCACGCGCTGGCCGACGCCGATTCGGCGCGCGGAATGACGCTCCGCAACACGATTTTCGGCCTGGAGAACACTCAGAAGGCGATCACCGGTTACCAGTCGGGCCTGCTCGATCCCAAGCTCATGGATCAGAAGCGGAAGTGGGAGAACGAATTCCTCGCCAAGGTGAAGGCCGATCCGAAGCTGCGGAGCCAGTACGCCAGCGCCTGGAGCGACATCGCCCAGATTCGGGGGCGGTTCCGCCAGATCGACGTGCGCCGCCGCTACTACGCGGCCAGCGCCTACGGATCGAAGCTGCTCAACCTTGCCATGGGGACCATCCGCTACCCGGTGGAAACCGCGAAGCCTGATTCCGCACGGCTGCCCGCCTATCAGGATGCCAACAAGGCCGGCCTTGAGAAGGCCCTCGTACAGCACGACGCCGATCGATCCAGAAGCCGAAGCCGCGTTGCTCACCGCCTATCTCACCGCAATGCAGAAGGAGCTGCCCGCGACCGATCCGGTTCTCAAGCAGGCGCTCGCTGGCCGCAGTCCGGAGGCAGCCGCCAAGGAAATGGTGAGTGCCAGCGCGATCGTGACGGGAGACCAGCGCAAGGCTTTGGGAGACGGGGTGCGTCGGCGGCCGCGGCGTCCAGCCGACCCGTTCATCGCGCTGGCCCGGGTGATCGATCCGCTGGAGCGCGCCATGACCAAGGAGGTCAGCGCCCTCAACGACCGGGAAGCCGCGGACAACGAGCGCATCGCTCGGGCTTTCCTCGCCGTTTACGGTGGGAGCATGTCGCCGGATGCCACCTTCAGCCTGCGAATCTCCGACGGCGAGGTGAAGCGCTATCCGATGAACGGGACGCTCGCGGCGCCCTTCACCACGTTCTACGGACTGTACGACCGGGAGGCGTCCTTCGGCGGCGTGCCGCCATTCGACCTCCCGCCGCGGTGGAAGGCGGCGAAGGATTCGATCGATCTCGCGTTGCAGTTCAACGGGGTGTCCACCGGCGGACATCATCGGCGGCAACTCGGGCAGTCCGGTCATCAACCGGGATGCCGAGGTGGTGGGCCTGATCTTCGACGGCAACATGGAGATGCTGCCCAATCGGTTCCTGTTCACCGAACGGGTAGCCCGCTCGGTGTGGGTGGACTCCCGCGCGATCGTCGAGTCGCTGCGGAAGGTGTATGGGGCGAAGGGCCTCGCGGACGAATTGCAGCAGTGAGCAGTGAAATGGGATTCCTTGCTGCGTCAGGCAGCACGGATCGCCCCTGGAGGGATGCGGTCTGGAACGAGTGAAAGGAGCATTGCGATGGTCAGCACCAGATACCTTGGGCGACCGCGCTGCTGCTGCTCAGCAGCCTCGGTCTTCGCGACCTGCGCCACCAATCCGGCGACCGGCAAGAAGGAACTCTCCTCTGGTTTCCGAGAGCCAGGAGATCGAGATCGGGAAGGAGAATGCCGCGGCCGTCAAGGCACAGATGGGCGTCTATGACGATCCCAAGGTTCAGAAGTATGTGAGCACGATCGGGAAGACGACTGGCTTCGAGGGCGAGCGACCTCAGCTTCCCTGGGAGTTCACCGTCATGGACGATCCGGTGGTGAACGCCTTTGCGCTTCCGGGCGGCTACATCTTCATCACCCGTGGCATCCTGACCCACATGAACTCCGAGGCGGAGATGGCCACGGTCATTGGTCACGAGATCGGCCACGTCACCGCCAGGCACTCGGTGCAGCAGATGACCCGCGAGCAGATGGGGCAGGTGGCGCTCGTGGCCGGCGCCATCGCTTCCACACAGGTGGCTCCAGCACCTCGACGAGCTGAGATCGGGACTTGGCGTGCTGTTCCTCAAGTACGGGCGGGATGCCGAAAGTCAGGCCGACGAGCTGGGATTCAAGTACGCCCTGAATGACGGCTACGACGTGAGGAAAATGGTCGACATGTTTCGAGATCCTGCAGCGGGTGAGCGGCGGGAGCACGATTCCGGAGTGGCAGTCCACTCACCCGGATCCCGGCAACCGGATCGAGGCGACCGAAGCCAGGCTCAAGACGGTGACGAAGCCGCTGGACAGCGCCCGGGTCAATCAGGATGAGTTCCTCGCGATCATCGACGGCATGGTGTTCGGCGAGGATCCCGGAAGGGCTATTTCACCGGGACCACGTTCATCCACCCCGCACTCGCCTTTGCGCTGGATTTCCCACCGGACTGGCCGACTCAAGAACACCGATCAGGCGGTTGCCGCGATCAGCCCGGAGAAGAACGCCATCCTGGAGCTGACGGCGGCCGGCAACGCACAGCCCTGCGGATGCGCTGCAAAAGTTCATGGCCAACGAGAAAGTGCAGGCTGGTACGCCGCGCAACATCACGATCAACGGCAGTCCGGCGACTCAGGCGCAGTTTTCCGCCCAGACCGATCAGGGCCAGCTGCAGCGGCCTGGCGACCTTCATCTCATACTCTGGCGTGACGTACCGCTTCCTCGGGTACGCGAACGCGAATAACTACGCCGAGCATGAGCAAGCGTTCCTGAAGAGCATGAACAGTTTCCGCCAGGTCAGCGACCCCAAGGTGCTCCATGTCGAGCCGGCCCGGGTGAGCGTGGAGAAGGTGCCGCGAGCCATGACGCTGGCGGAGTATTACCAACAGCATCCCTCCACGATCCCGCTCGAGCAGGTGGCGATCATCAACGGCATTCAGACCGATACCAAGCTCGAGGCTGGGCAGAAGATCAAGCGAGTGGTGGGAGGAGTGCAGCCGGGGAACTAGCGGTGGCGAGGTACGACGTGAGACGTGAGACGTGAGACGGCCTAAGACTTTCGTGCTCCCGTCTCCCGTCTCCCGCCTTCCGTTCACGACACCCTCCGGTCTTCCGCTTCATGAAATCCATCAGGATGAACTGACCCAGCGTCATGGTGGTCGTGAAGTACGCCTTGCCGCGGCAGATCTGGGACATCTTCTTCACGAAGTCCACCAGGTGGCGGTCTCGCGCCAGCATGAAGGTGTTGATCATGATGCCCGCCCGCCGGCAGTTGGCCACCTCGCGATAGGTCGCCTGCAGGATCATCGGATCGAGTCCCATCGAATTCATGTAGACCCGGCCGTCCGGCATCGTGAGTGCCGACGGCTTGCCGTCGGTGATCATGATGATCTGCTTCATGTCCTTCTTCTGGCCGGTGAGGATCCGCCGAGCCAGCGCGCAGCCCTTCCGCGGTGTTGGTGTGATAGGGTCCTACCTGCGTCGTGGCGAGTGCCGCGAGCGGAATCTCCTCCGCGGTGTCGTGGAACAGGACGACACCGAATCGAATCGCCGGGGTACTGGGTCCGGATCAGGTGGGTCAGCGCCAGTGCCACCTTCTTGGCGGGAGTAAAGCGGTCCTCTCCGTAGAGGATCATGGAGTGTGAGCAGTCCAGCATGAGCACCGTCGCGGCCGACGAGCGATACTCGGCCTGGTGCACCATGAGGTCGTCATACTCCAGCGGGATGGGAACCTGCAGTCCTTCACGGCCGATGGCCCGTGACAGAGTCGCGGGTACGTCCAGGTTCATCGTGTCGCCGAACTCGTATGGCTTGCTCACCGACTCCGCCTCGATCCCGGTGGCCAGGTGCGGAGTTTCGTGGGCGCCGAAGCTCGACTTCCCGATGCTGCCGAGCAGCCCCTTCAGGGTCTTGTAGCCGAGGAAGTCGATGCCCTTCTCGGTGAGATTGAACTGGATCTGACGCGCCGCCGATGCCGCCTGCCCTCCCGGCCCATAGAGTGAGCTATAGCCGGCCGGCATCTGAGGCGCCTGCTCCAGGTTGAGGTAGCCCTCCTCCATGAGACGCCGGACGATCTCGTCCAGCAACTGAGCCAGGTCCTGCTCGATCTGCCGCTGGCTGGCCGGATTCTTCGACGGCTCTCCCCGCAGGTACTGGAGCATCTCGGGCGTGAGCTGGCCCGAGTCGATGAGCGCCTGCAGAATGGCCTGCCGGAGCGATTCGAGCGACCGGTCTTCCCCTTCGTCTCCCCAGAACTCCCCGCCCGAAAAGCCCGACTGTAGCAGGAAATCTCCCAGTTCATCCAGCAACGACTGGAGATTCACCGCCTCGGCGAGGCCGGGAACGAACTTGGAGTAGGTGGTGAAGCGCATTCAGTCCGGGAGACGGAAGACAGGGAGACGGGAGACAAGGATGCAATGGCATACTCTAATGTGATACCCTCAGAAGTCGTCAGGCTCGGGATCAAGCCTTGGTCTCCCCGTCTCCCGTTCTCTCCTTCTCCTTTCTCCCGTCTCCCGTCCTCCTATCCCTGTTCAACCGAGGCTTGCTACAGTTCCTCCGTGCCCACCCCCAACCCCTTCACCGCACTCCGTCACCGGAATTTTCGTCTCTTCTTCGCTGGCCAGTTCATTTCTCTCTGCGGGACCTGGATGCAGACCGTGGCCCAGGGATGGCTGGTGCTGCAACTGACCAATTCCCCGTTCAAGGTCGGGCTTGGTCAGCACCCTCGGTTCGTTGCCAATCCTGGCCTTCACGCTCTACGGCGGAGTTCTGGCGGACCGGGTCAACAAGCACCGGGGAATCATCCTGTTTCAAAGCCTCATGATGTGCGAGGCGCTCACGCTCGGGATTCTGACTGCGACCGGACGGGTAACCGTCGCCTGGGTAATGGCGCTCGCCGTCTTTCTGGGCACGCTTTCGGCCTTCGAAGTGCCCTTCCGCCAGTCGTTCGTGATCGAGATGGTGGGGAGGGAGGATCTGCTCAACGCGATCGCGCTCAACTCATCGGTCTTCAACCTCTCCCGGATCATCGGGCCGGTGATCGCGGCGGCTCTGATTGCCGCGGTGGGTCTTGCCGCCTGCTTCTTTGCCAATGCCACGAGCTTTCTCGCGGTGATCATCGCTTTTCTCTCGATGCGCGGGGTGGTGAGGGGAGAGGGACGGCAGGTCGAGGGCCAGGGGACCTTTCAGGGAGGGAGTACGCTACGCGATGGGGGAGAAAGTCCCCCGTTCGTTGTTGCTCCTTACCGCCGCTTTCAGCGTCTTCGGTTTTTCCTTTCTGCCGATGCTCCCGGTCTACGCCCAGAATGTCCTCGGCGTCGGCGCCACGGGCTACGGCGGACTGATGTCCGCGGTGGGCCTGGGGGCCAGCGTCGGAGCGCTCGCGATGGCAGCTCTGGGCTCCCGGGCCAAGGGCTCGACTCTGATTCGATTCGGCGGCCTCATGTTCAGCACTGCGCTCGCCCTGGTCGCGCTGGTATCCCAGTATTGGATCGCCGCCTTCCTGCTCGGCGTGGCCGGATGCAGCATGATTCTCAACAACGTGATGACCAACTCGCTGCTCCAGACCCAGGCGCCCGACGCTCTCCGCGGCCGAGTCATGGGCTTCTACTCGCTCATGGTCCTGGGGATGGCGCCCTTCGGCTCGCTGCAGGCGGGCTGGATAGCCGAGCACCTCGGCGTGCGTACTTCGCTCGCCTTGGGCGGGACGGTGTGCGCGATAGCGACTGTGGGGCTGGGGCTTCGAGAAAGCGTGAGCAAGTGAGACGTGGCAGGGAAGGCATCACCTCAATGCAGTTCCTCAGCTTACTCCTTACTCTTACTTCTCACGTTGTCGGCCATTCTTCGCCGTAGCTTGACACCATGGTCATCACGATCTCCCGGCAGTACGGGGCAGGCGGTTCCGAGGTGGCGCGATTGGTCGCCGCGCGGCTCGGCTGGTCCGTGGTGGACAACGAGATCATCGACCGGGTGGCGGAGCGCGCCAAGCTCTCACCGGTGGAGGTGGCGCGTCAGGAGGAGCGGGCCCCGAGCTTCATCGAACGGCTGGCTCGCACCCTTGCGGTCTCCTCGCAGGAGCTGGCGGTCCCCGAGCTGGGAGCTGCCGCGCTGCCGAGAGACGAGCCCAGCCTGGTTCGGATCACCGAGGCGGTGGTGAAGGAAGTGGCGGCGGAGGGTCGCGCTGTCCTGGTGGGCCGTGCGGCGCCGGCAGTAATCGGCCAGCTGACCGACGCTTTGCACGTGAAGCTGGTGGCGCCGCGCGAATTCCGCGCGAAGTACGCCGCCCAGGCCGAGAAGCTCGATCCTCGCGCGGGCGAGAAATACATGGACGAGATTGACGCTCGCCGGTCGCGATATCACAAGGAGTACTACGGACGGGACTGGGACGATCCCGCTCACTATCACGCGATTCTCAACACGGGGCTGCTGGGATTCGAGGGCGCCGCGGAGGTAGTGGTGGGATTGGCGAGGGCGAGGGTTGGTAGGAATTGCAGATTGAAGATTTCAGATTGAAGATTGAACAGCGGCTCGGGACCGCGTCAGCCGACAATCTTCAATCTGATCAATCTTCAATCTGCAATTCTCACCCCAGCCCCAGCCCCTTCTGATACCCACCACCCGGCTCCCGTCTCTCCGGCTTCGCCCGGGTATATCCCACCTCTTCATTGCGGCTGATCCGCTTCTCCGCCGCGAGTCCTTCCAGGATCAGTTCGCACGCGGCAACGAGTCGCGCTGAATCGCGGTCCTCGGCCAGTCCAGCATCGGTCGCGGCGTCGCACAGATCCGGCACCACCCGCAGTCCCTTGAGATACACCTCGCTCCGCTCGTCCCCGCTCACCTTGAGCGCGCCACCCTGGTCGAACCAGGCCACCACGCGATCAAGGCTGCGCCCACCCAACCGTTCCTCCAGCGTGTGACCGGCGGCGCGACGGATGAGTTCCTTCGCGATGGACTCGCCACCCTGCAGCTCTCCCTCGTATTCCAGCTCCAGCTTGCCGGTAATGGACGGCACCGAGGCGTACACGTCGCTCACCCTTGGGGTCACCCTCGGCTCGCTGTGGGTGAGTGAGCGGCGCTCCGGCATTGGAGATCACGTGCTCCAGCAGGCTGATCGGCAGCCGCTGGCTCACTCCGGAGCGCTTGTCCACCCGCTTGTCGTCGCGGCCTTCGAACGCGACGCGTTCGATCAGCTCGAGCACGAAGTCGGGAAGATCCAGCGGCAAGCCTGCCGCGCTCGGACCATGCTTCCTGCGCGGTGATCGCCATGCCCAGTTCGACCGAGCGGGGATAGTGGGTCGTGATCTCGGATCCGATCCGGTCCTTGAGCGGGGTGATGATCTTGCCGCGGGCGGTGTAGTCCTCGGGGTTTGCCGTGAAGGCGAGCATTACGTCCAGCGGCAGGCGGACCGGATAGCCTTTGATCTGGACGTCGCCTTCCTGCATGATGTTGAACAGGCCCACCTGGATCTTGCCGCTCAAGATCCGGCAGCTCGTTGATTGCGAAGATGCCACGATTCGCACTGAGGCAGCAGACCGAAGTGCATGCTGAGCTCGTCGGCCAGAGAGGTGCCCGCCGCGGGCGGCCTTGATCGGATCCACGTCGCCGATGATGTCCGCGATGGTCACGTCCGGGGTGGCCAGCTTCTCGACGTAGCGGTTGTCCCGGTGCAACCAGTCAATCGGCGTGGCGTCGCCGCACTGCGCGATTCGCTCCCGGGCGAACTTGGAGATCGGCGCGAAGGGATCGTCGTTCACCTCGCTCCCCTCGATGATGGGAATCCCCTCGTCCAGAAAGCGGGTGAGTTGTCGCAGGATCCTGCTCTTGGCCTGGCCTCGGAGGCCGAGGAGAATGATGGGATGCCGGGCGAGCAGGGCGTTGATCAGCTGGGGCTCGATGGTGTCTTCGTAGCCCACGATGCCGGGGAAGAGGTCTTCACCGGATTGTATCATGCGCAGGACGTTGGCGCGGGATTTCGTCGCGCACCGACCGGCCGCGCAGCGGCGGCTCGGCCCAGCGGCTGCGCTTGAGTTCGCCGAGGGTGTGGGGAAGGTTGGGCATGAGTATAAGATTAGTAGGGACCGGCGACCCGAGGAAAATGTAACGCATGACCAAGCCGGTCCCCGGTGCTTGACAATGGAGCACTCGCTAATAAACTTGCGCGCGGTTTGTCGCCCCATGACGGGGTCTCGAGCCTAGCTGTGCGTCACTCGTAACCTTAGAGGAGTCCCAATGAAGAAGGTTCTCACGCTGGCCGCCCTGCTTGCTCTGACGGCGTGCGGTCCGAAGAAGGCCCAGACTCCGCCGGCCGACTCGACTACCAGGTGCGCCGGCACCGGCCGACTCAGGCGCCATGAAGATGGACAGCATGCCCGCGATACCGCGCACTCGATGTAATCGCTCTGGTCGCAATTGCTGAATCGCCGCTCGGGGCCGCCACAAGGCGGCCCTTGTGTTGTCAGCGGAGATCATGTGATCTGGATCACGCGAGCAGAAGGTCTACGTCGAAGGGGAGGGCGACGACGATCGCTGGCCGGCCCGACGCGGTCACAAAGGACCCTGGTTCCACCTCGCGACGAAGCAGCGCGAGCGCCACCGATCGGTCGGGAAGGAAGAGGGTGGAGCGCACCGTGCCGACTTCCTTGCCATCATCGGTGGTCACCGAGCTCCCCGGAGGCAGGTCTCCCTCCTGCCAGATAAGCCCGCGCAGCCCACGATTGGTGTGGCCGCGGAAGTGCAATCGGGCCACTGTTTCCTGCCCGGTATAGCAACCCTTGGTATACGAGACCCCATCCAGTTCGTCGTAGCGGACTTCCTGGGGCAGCGTCTTCTCTCAATCTCGGCACCCAGTGCGGGCCATCCCGCGAGGATCCGGGCCGCCGCCGTCTCCCGCTCGTCTCCCACGGTTGCCCCGGCCCGGGTAAGCGTCGCGATCGCCTTCTCGATTTCATCTTTGGCTCCCGTCACCAGCGCTTGAAACGGTGCCTTGGCGTGGGCCTCGCAATCAGGAGTTCGGAGTCGGGGGCACCTTCGGCGAGTCGGCCTTCGGCTTCGGGCACGGGTCCGATTCGAGAGAAGCGCAGGGTACCCAGCACATTCTCGCCGAACAGCCAGAGCGCGCTCACTTGCCCCGTGAGGTCTTCCATCCGGGCCAGGCGGGGCGGCAACTGGCGCTGGAAGAGATCGAGGGCGGCCTCGCGGCCATCCCGCTCCGCCAGCAGCAGGAATCCCTGGGGCCGCCGCAGCACCCAGAAATCCACCACGATCATCCCCTTCGGAGTAAGCAGCGCGCCATATACGAGGCTGTGATCACCCGGTTGGACGAGATCGTTGGTGAGCAATCCCTGAAGACACTGGAGTGCCCCCATGCCGGTCACATTGAACGCCGCAGGCTCGGTCCGAACCACGACCGCCCCCTGGCGGAGGCGGTCGAGCCGCGCGCGATCGAGGGAAACCCGGGGAGCGCTCATGCGGACCAGGGCAGTTCGTCGGCGGTGTGACCCCGGAGATCCTGCCATACCAGGTCGGCAGCCCGGAGATCCGTCGCCGAATGGGAAGTCGCGACCATCGCGCACCGAATCCCTGCTCGGCGGGCGGCGCCCAAGCCCGGAAGGGAGTCCTCGATGATCACGCATCGTTCGCTGGGCAGTGCCAGCGTTACGCGCGCCCGCTCATAGCCTTGGGGATCGGGCTTGCAGGCATTCACGTCTTCCGAGGCAATCACCACCCCGAACAAGTCTCGCAATCCGGCGAGCGACAGCACCAGTTCTATCTCCCGGCGCAATGCGCCGGAGACGACGGCGAGACGATAGCCCCTGCGGGACGCGTCCCGAATGAAGTCGGTTGAGCCTGGCACGAGCGTCATGGATTGGCGAATGGCCTTCTCGTACAGGGTTGCCTTTGCGCTCGATCGCGTGATCGAGCACACCGTCGTCGGCTCGAAGCCGGCTCCCCTCGAAGGCGAACCGGAAACACTCCCTGTCGTCGAAGCCGAGGTAATCGCGATAGTAGTCGTCGCGGCTGAGCGCGATGCCGTACTCAGCGAGCGTCGCGATCAGCGCGTCGCAATGCTGCGGTTCGTCATCGACGATGACCCCATTGAAATCGAAGAGGATGGCGCGGTCCATCCTGAAAAGTAGCGAGCAGATGGGGAGAAAAGGACTGAGGACTGAGGACTGAGGTCACAGTCCTCCCTCATACACTCCGCCCACCTCATACGACCAATCCAGCAGCTCCACCGGGTGGGCCACCTGTATGGGAGACGAGCGGCGCGCAGCCCGGCTCCGATTTGCATGTGACAGCCTGGATTCCCAGTAGCCACGAAATCGAGCCGAGGCGTGGCTTCGGCAAATGACGAGATCTTGGTCTCCAGGACCGCTCGCGACATGGCGGGCTGCAGGGCGGAGAAGATGCCGGCGCTGCCACAACAGCGGTCGGAGTCAGGCAGCATCCGGAGCCGGAGTCCTGGAACGGCGTTCAGGACGGCCAGCGGCGCGGCCTGGACTCGCTGGGCGTGCTGCAGGTGGCACGGGGCGTCGTACGCGACCTCGAGTGAAAGCTCTCCGCCAGGGACTGGCCCGGCATCGGCCAGGAGCTCCGAAACGTCACGGACCCGGTTGCCGAAGGCTTCCCCTCCGCCGTGCCTAGCAGATGCCCGTAGTCCTTGAGCAGAGCACCGCACCCCGCGCTGTTTACTACCACCGGTTCGCTGCCGGGCCCGAACGCCGGGAGATTGGCCCTGGCAAGACGAACCGCACCGGGGTGGTCGCCGGCATGGGCGTGCAGGGCGCCGCAGCAGACCTGTCTCTCCGTCTCGACCACCTGATAGCCATTCGCCTCGAGGGTTCGGCGAGTCGCCGCGTGAACGTGGGAGAACAATCCGTTCATGATGCAGCCGGTGAAGATCCGGACCGTGCCTCGTGAACCACCCGGAACTCGGGGTGACGCGGGGCTTCCCCGGTGGACCGGTTTGGTGGCCGCGATCATCCCCAGACCGAAACCGATCCGTCCGCTCCCACTCAGCGATTCGGCCAGACCGAGGTTCCGCAGCGTCTTCAGCAGGAAGAAGAAGGGTTTTCCCCAGAGCGAATTCCCGAATGTTCCGAGCAGGAGGCGCGCGACCGGCGGGATGCCGTTCTGCTGCGCGAGCAGCTCCCGGGTTGCCTCGAGGCCACGTCCGTATCCCACGCCAGAAGGACAGACCGGCTCGCAGCCCCGGCAGCCGAGGCAGGTATCGAGGTGTTGACGGGTAGCGGGATCATCCGCTGGAATCTCGTTTCGTTCCAGCGAGCGCATGAGCACGATCCGGCCGCGCGGACTGTCCGCTTCATCTCCGGTGACAGCGTAAGTTGGGCACGCCGGGAGGCAGAATCCGCAGTGCACACAGGGATCGAGCGATGTCAGATCCAGGGTCACGAAACGCTGCCCTCGAGTGCTACCGAGAGGCATCCACGGGGATCAAATGTTTCGCGTAAGCGTCCTACCAGTTGTCCCACGCCTTCTCGATACGCTCCGAAATGACCGACTGATTGGCGGACTGCCCATGGCGCCCGCTCCAGCGTTACCGGGATTTCGCGGGTGGCCGCGATGCGTCGCAGGGTGACAAGGCGATCGGTGGGCACGTCGCCGGTCCAGCGAATGCTGCCGCTTCCCAAGCCTGCCGAAACCAGGCCTTCATCGAAGTGCTCCCGGACCAGATCGAGCGCGTCGTCCATGCCATCGAACAGGACGCCCAACCGGAGGGTGAGCGGACCCGCGAGGGCCCCTCGTGCTGCCAATCCCCAGAAGGCACTCTCCTCTGAGATGGTACGGGATCCCAGGTGAGCCCGGTCGCCTTGGCGAGCTGTTCACGCTCTGCCTCTACCGCTGCAGTGGCTCCGATCAGCCGCGCGGCGAGCACCCACTCCGCGTCGGCCGCCAGGGCGGGCGAGAAGAGCTCCAAAGCCACGGCTGCCGACTGGGCTTCCCGTGCATCGCGCCCCGCCCGGACCATCGCATCCCTCGTCCCCCGCGCGAGCAGCGTGCTATCAACCTCGGGCAGGGCGCGCAGTCGCAGGTGCAGCTCGGCGATGGCGCCGAATCCCCCGAAGCCGCCGACGTGAAGCTTGGTCAGATCGTAACCGGCGACGTTCTTCACGACCCGTCCTCCGGCGCTGACCAGGCGTCCGTCTCCGGTAGCCGCGGTACAGCCCAGCACATGATCTCGCACCGGACCGAATCCGAGCCGCAGCGGTCCGGCGGTTCCGGTCGCGACGATGGATCCGATGGTGCGCTCGGGTCTCCCAGGAGGATCCATGGCGAGCCACATGCCCTTGGCGAACAGCTCGCTCTGCAGCGCTTCGATCGGCATCCCGGGCTGCACCGTCGCCACCAGATCGGCCGGATTCAAGGCGATCAGGCGATTGAGGCTTCTCGTGCTGAGGCTCAGATCGGCCGGGGCGTCTGCGGGGAGCCAGGTGCCGGCTCCCTCGAGTCGGAGCTTCCACCCCTCCTCGCTCGCGAGAGCGCAGACCATCGCGAGGGCGTCATCGCTCTCGGGCACGCGCACGGGAAGACCCTTGGCGTCACGCTCGACACCGCCCGGTCCGAGCAGCGCCTGAAGCCGAGTATACAGCGCGTCGCTCATGCGACTCCTGCCTGCCGCCACTCCCGGCAGGTGTGCAGGGGGAAGACCTTGCCGGGATTTGCCCGGTTATCGGGATCGAAGACCCGCCGTACCGCGCACATCGCTTCGAGTGACGCCGCGCTGAAGGCCCACGGCATGTAATCCATCTTGTCCGATCCTACTCCGTGCTCGCCGGTGATACTTCCGCCGGCGTCGAGACAGACCCGCATGATCTCCCGGCTCGCTTCCTCGACCTTCGCAGTGAGTCCCGGCTGGCGCCGGTCGAAGCTGATGCAAGGATGCAAATTACCGTCGCCCGCGTGGAATACGTTACTGATCCGAATGCCCAGCCGATCCCGAATGCCCGCGATTCGGTCCAGGACATCGGGCAAGGCGGAGCGGGGCACCACCGCATCCTGAACCGCGAGGTCCGGTGCCAGCCGTCCCAACGCTCCGAACGCCTTCTTCCTGCCTTGCCACAGCCGGGCCCGGTCGGAGGCGGTCGATGCGCTCCGCACGTCTCGCGCTCCGTTTTCACGCAACAGCCGCTCGATGATCGCCGACTCAGCCTCGACGGTGCGCTCGGAGCCATCCAGCTCCACGAGCAGCACCGCCGCCGCATCGGTCCGGGCACCGGTGGCGTAGATGGAAGCTTCCACTGCCGCGATGCAGGACTGGTCCATCATCTCCAGTGCCGCGGGAACGATTCCCGAGGAGACGATGGCGGTCACCGCCTCGCTCGCGTCGCGCAGCGCCAGAAACTCGGCGAACACCGTGCGCACCGCGGCGGGGATCGGTTCGAGCCGAACGGTGATGGCGACGGCCACACCGAACATCCCCTCGCTCCCGACAAACAAGCCGACCAGGTCTGGTCCCCAGGGCTCTCCATGTGGGGAACCCAGGTGAACCGTGTCACCGCTGGGCAGCACGACCTCCACTTCGGTGACGTGGTTCGTGGTGACGCCGTACTTGAGGCAGTGCGGCCCGCCGGCGTTCTCCGCCACGTTGCCCCCAATGGTGCACGCACTCTGACTCGAAGGGTCGGGGACGTAGTGCAACCCGAATTTCTGGGCCGCCTCGGAGAGCCGAAGGTTCACGACGCCGGGCTCGACTACCGCACGGCGCCGTTCCGGCTGAATCGCCAGAATCCGGTTCAAGCGCGTGAGGGTGATGAGAACGGTATCCGGATCGGCCAGAGCTCCGCCCGAGAGTCCGGTGCCGGCGCCCCGGGCCACGAAGGCCACGCCGCGGTCCCTGAGCTCCCGCAGCAGCTCGATTACCTCGGCCCGGGATCCCGGCAGCACCACGAGGCCAGGCGTGGATTCGTGAGTTGGGAGTCCGTCGGCCCGGTAGGTGGCGAGCTCGGCGGCCCGGGTTCGGACCCAGCGAGGTCCGACGATACGACTCAGCCGCTCGCCAAGATCCGGCTTCATCCCTCGGCGACGATCTCGTGATGAGGGCCGCCCACCCCGTTGCTGGGCGCGCGGAGATGGACTTCGACCCGGGCACTCGCCTCGCGCAGCAACGGAGGGAGCACTTCGATGAGCACCTTGACCCGCGCGGTGGTGGAACGAGTCGCGAGCAGCCGCACCCGAATCTCGAGTGGAGCCTCCAGCAGCGCAGCGACCTGAAATGAGAGCGGGACTGGCTCGCTGGACCACTCGGCTGACTCACCGGCCCCGTCCATCAGCACTCGAAGCAACTCGCGGTACCGCCCCGCGAGGTCGATAAGGGCGCTCTGGTCCTGGGACGTGGGAGCGCTCTCGGGCCGATCCTCATAGTCCTCGGTTCGACCCATCAGGTACGGATGCTCCGCGGCTTCGACAGCGAGCAGCCTGAATCGCTTCTCCCCCACGACGACGATGTTGGACCTGCCGTCGGCTAGTGGCTGCGCCACCCGGATGTGGGCGACACAGCCTACCGCCCCCGGTTCCGCCTGCTCTCCGGGCACCAGGCCGAAGCGACGGTCGCCCTCGAGACAGTCCGCCAGCATCTGCCGGTAGCGGGGCTCGAAGATGTGGAGCGGCATCGGGGCGCCGGGAAACAGCACGGTTGTGAGGGGAAAGAGCGGGAGCATGGTTGGAAAGTAGGGGAGTGCTGGGGTCAGGGAGTAGGTAGTAGGGTGTAGGGAGTGGGTGGTGAGGTGGGCAGGAATGCAAACCCTCCGGGGTCTTCCCGGAGGGTCTATCGAGCATTCGCCACGACCACCTACTCCCTACTCACCCCTATCCACCCCTACGCAGCTATCCAGTGCCCCTTCAGCCCCTTCACGTCCGGCGACTGGCGCAGCTTCTCGAAGGCGCGTTCCCGGATCTGGCGAATGCGTTCCCGGGTTACTCCCAGCAGCTCGCCGATCTTCTCCAGCGTGAGAGCCTCGGAGCCTTCCTCGAGCCCGTAGTAGAGGTAGAGGATCTTGCGCTCGCGTGGAGTCAGGTACCGCTCGAAGATGCGATCGATGAACTCGCGGGTGAGCCGAGCGTCGGTCTTCTCCTCGATGTCGAATCCTTCGGGCCCGGCGAAGCGCTCCCCGAGCGTTCCCGCATTCTTGTCGCCCCGCTCCAGGGGAGCATCAAGCGAAAGCTCCGCCGACGTCATGCGTCGAGCGGAGCGGATGTTGTCGACCGAGTCGTTCAGTGCCATTGCGATCTCTTCATCGGTCGGCTCGCGTCCCAGCTCCTGCGAGAGGAAGGTCTCGGCGCGGGACATCTTGATCAGCGCCGAATTCTGGTTGAGCGGGATGCGTACGCTGCGAGTCTGTTCGGCAAGCGCCTTGAGCACCGCTTGCCGCACCCACCAGACTGCGTAGGAGATGAACTTCACGCCGTGATCGGGATCGAATTTGCGAACTGCTTTGAGGAGCCCTTCGTTGCCGATCGCCACCAGCTCGGCGAGATCCAGACCGTGGCCCTGATACTTCTTCACGTAGGAGATCACGAATCTCAGGTTGGCCGTTACCAGGCGTTCCGCCGACTTCTCATCTCCCTTCTGCACCAGCCGGGCCAGCCGTTTCTCCTCGGCGGGATCGGTGATCATCGGCAACTTTTGAATGTCCTGCAGGTACTGATCGAACGCGCCGGTTGCAACTGGACGAAAGAAAACCTTGCCCCGGCTCTCGTTGAGTGATGCCATAGACTCCCCGAGCGGAAGTGCTGCTGAATTTTGTTCGAAGGGAGGCGGCCCGCGGTGGCCGTCAAAAAAGGTGTGCGAATATAGGACGCCCTGGAGAGGCGGTCAAGCATTTTTAGATTTCCACATCACAAATCGTTCAGCACCAGACGATTCCAAGTTTTGTCCACCTTTCCACAGCTTTCCACAATTGCCGCGATTCAATACAAGCAGGTAACTGATTGTCGTACAGTCGGTTACAAGAGGGGGAAAGGTGGAGAGCTGTGGAAGGCGTGTGGTGCGTTGTGTGAATCAGCTGCGCTGGACCAAAACCTCCATGATCATCGTGCTATCCACCGGCACGGTCCACTGTCCGTTCGCGACGTGCATTCTTCCCACGTCTTCGGCCAATGCGAGATGAATTGTTCCGGCGCGATTTTTTCTTGTCGCGCGTCAGCGCTTGCATCGAGACGCTGGAGATCGCGCGGAGTCTGCGACTCGGTCGGCAGGCCCAGCGCTCCCGCGAGGCTGGCGATTTGTTGTGAGAGTCCGGTTCGAGCGATTCCCAGTCGCTCTGCAATCTGGGTCTCCGCGATCAGCCCCAGGGCGACGGCTTCACCGTGAGCCAGTTGAAAACCGGACTCGGTCTCCAGCGCGTGGGCCACGGTATGACCCGCGTTGAGAATCGCGCGCCGCCCCGACTCTCGTTCGTCCGCGCTGACCACCTCCGCCTTGATCTCCACGCTTCGCCGAATCAGATCCACCAGGGTCTCCTTGGACCGCGCGACGAGTCCCGAGGCATGGGTCTCGATCCAATCGAAATAGGCCGCGTCGGCGATGACGCCGTGCTTGATCGCCTCGGCAAATCCGGCGCGATACTCGGCTGCCGGCAGGTCCATCAGAGCAGCCGGATCGGAGACGACGATTGCCGGCGGGTGAAAGGCCCCGATCAGGTTTTTCCCCTGCGGTGTATCGACCCCGACCTTTCCGCCGACCGAGGCATCGAGCATCGCAAGCAGCGTTGTGGGGACCTGCGCATAGGGAACGCCGCGGCAGTAGGTGGCGGCCACGAATCCCGCCATGTCTCCCACCACGCCTCCGCCAATCGCTACGATCGCCGAATCGCGGCCGAAGCCCCGGGCGAGCAGCTCGTCGGAGAGTCGGATCCAGGTCTCGCGGGTCTTGGATTCTTCACCGGCAGGGAAGATGAGAGCTGGCCTCGGCGCGCACAGCTGTTTCCCTGAGCCCACTTGTCATACAACGCCGCGACGTGGGTGTCGGTGATGATCGCCAAACGACGTTCCCCCAGAGACCGGCCAGCATCTCGGGTAAACCCGCCAGCGCTCCGACATCGACATAAACCGGATAGTTCCCCAGCGCGTGAGCGACCGGGATAGGAGGCCTCACCACTTCGTTTCTTGCACCCCTTCGCGGTGATTGGCCAGGCGGGCCAGCGTGAAAAGCAAGTCGGACAGCCGATTGAGATAGACTACGAAGAGTGGGGGCACCGCGGTGTCACGGGAAAGCCCGACGACGGAACGCTCCGCCCGCCGGCACACGGTTCGCGCGAGATGCAACGCCGCCGCCTTGGCACTGCCGGCAGGCAGGACGAACGCCGTGAGCGGAGGCAGCTCGCGATCGGCCTCATCGATGGCTCGCTCCATCACGGCGACCCGCTCCTCCGACAGACCTGCCTTCTCGAGCGCCTTACGCACCTTCTCGGATCGGGACTTGCCAGCTGGCCCCCGATCGCGAAGAGGTCGCGCTGGATGCTTTCGAGCAATTCATCGAACAGGGCAACCGGAGCCGCAGCCCGCGCGACGCCGATCGCGGAGTTGAGCTCATCCACTTCTCCGTACGCCTCGACCCGGGGATGGTCCTTCGGCACTCGTCCTCCGCCAAAGAGACCGGTGTCGCCTTCGTCGCCCGTCTTGGTGTAGATCTTCATCACGATTCCCGGCTCGTCATTGGCGCTCGATACGGTAGAGCAGGACTTCGTCGATGTCCTCTTCCCACACCGTTGCGAATACCTCCATCCCAACTTTCTCGGCCACTCGACGTGCCGGCCAGTTGTCGGGCGGGATGCTGGCGCAGACCCGTGGTGACACCGGGCTGAGCCAGCGCCCACTCCACCAGCGCCCGGGTCGCCTCCGAGGCGTAGCCTTTCCGATCCGCTCCTGGATACGTGGAGTAGCCGATCATCACGGCCCCTTCGGGATCGGGCGGGCCGCCGAAGCCAAGCGCTCCTGTCACCCGCCGCGAGTCCCGCTCCACCGCGAGCCAGGTCCACCAACCAGGGTCGCCGGCTCGGCGCGAAGCCGGTCTCGCACCTGGGGAAGCAGCTCTTCCATCAACGGCGGTGGCCGGAGCGGTTGGGGAAACTCGAGCCCGGTGGTTTCCCGCAATTGCCTCTCGTCCCGCGCCAGCAGCAGATCGATGGCATCGGCAGTGAAGGGAATCAGCTCGAGGCGATCGGTTCCAATCAACACGGACCATCAACCTCCGCTGCCGCGACGACTGTATTGCTTCGTGGCTCCAGCACCGTCCAGAGTACCGCGTCATCGGCGACGTCCACCTGCTCCATCCAGAGATAGTCGCGCTGAAAGGCGAATCCGCTCATCGCATCGAGCCGCCGCCAGAAGAAAGGAGGCCAGGACCTCCAGGGCCGCAGCCTGCCGTAGCGAAACTCCAGCAGAGTGGGAGCAAAACGAATTGGCGCCAGACCAGGGAGGCGTCCCACACCATTACCGTCGCCGCCACGAGCGGGGTACCCGAGCCGGTCCGGCGTTGTTCCCGCAGTGAGACCGCGTAGCGTACCCGGCCGTCTTCCAGCTGGAACGCCAGGACATCGGCCGCATCGATGTCTTCCAGGGTATTCACCTCAGGCCGGGCTCCGGCGACCGACACGAGCGGCAGGTCCCGCGAGGAGAGCCGCGATTGGAGCACCGAATCCATTGCGGCCGCTGTCGCCGCGAGAAGCGTGTCCACCAGGCGGTCGTCCGGCTCGGTCGGTGGGCTGCGATACCCGTGATCTCCCTGCCAGTTCTCTCGCGAATCCCGGAAGGATCCGACTACCGGACCGCGGAGCGATGGATTGGAGCCGACCGGGTCGACGATGAACTCCACCTGAGTCCCGCGCCAGCCGCACCGGCTGCCGTGCAGCAGGATGGTCTCCAGCTCTACCGCGGTGTGGCCGTCGGGTGAGCCGGTCACCATCGGCTGGTTGGCGAGGATCGGATCGCGACGCCGATCCACGTTGATGGCGTAGGTGCCCTGGCTGGTCCAGCCACTCCCACACCGTCGAGCCCCGCTGGTTGACCGGGCGATAGCGCCTGACCAGAGCGGCGACCAGTCCCGTGTCGCTGGAGAGAAGATGTACTCGGCGGCTGGTGCCCTCGCCTACGAAGCTTCCCACGATGGCGCCGGTCGAATCCAGCCGGGCATCGCTGGAGATTTCCGCCGCCTGAAGTGGAACCGGTGGTCTTTCCTTGAATACCTCTTCTACGAACTTTCCCAAGTTGCTGCACCCCTGAAGCAGGACACCGCCGAGCAGAGCGAGTCTGATTGGCTTCATCCGAGGGCCCCCAGCATGTCGGCGACGGTGGTGAACTTGAGTCGGGGCCGGCCGAGGGCGGCGCCGCGCTCGCGCTCGATCTGATCCAGTTTTCGCCAATCTTCCCAGGTCACCACCCGCACGCCGCGCTGCTCGAGCATGCGGTCTATTTCGTCTCGGGGGAAAGAGTCCGCTCCAGCTTGCCTGACGTGAAGTCCTCCAGCAGATGATCCGTGGTCTCCGTCGCGTCGGGCTTGTTGGTTCCGATCACCCCGGTAGGGCCCCGCTTGATCCATCCCACGACGTACTCGCCCTGGCTGGCGGTGCCGGGAGCGGTCACGACTCTGCCTCCTTCGTTCGGCATGATGCCGCGCTTCGCATCGAAGACGACACCGGGAATGCCGGTGCCGAGATAGCCCACGGAGCGGAAGACGAGTCCGGCGGGGATGACCTCGGTTTCGCCGGTAGGTTCCGCGCGAAGGTCTCCATTGGCTGCCGCGACCAGGCGATTCCTGGCCAGTTTCACCGCTTCCACTCTGCCGTCGCCGTGCAATTCCAGCGGAGACAGCAGGAACCGCAAGTGGATCCGCATCGGCTTCCCTTCCTGCGGTTTCGAGGCGAAGGCCTCCAGCGTATGCAGGTTCTTCTCCGCAGTGCGCTCTTCGGCCCGGGCCAGGGTAGCACGGCTCCCTTCGTCGAGCGCCAGCTCGTTCGGGAGTACGACGATGTCGGCGCCGGGCATCTCGCCCAGCTCTTTGAGCTCCGGATTGGTGAATGCGGCCTGGACCGGTCCGCGGCGGCCGATCATGTAGACGTTCTTCACCCCGCTGTTCCGGAGCGCCTCGAGGGCGTAAGGAGCGATGTCGGTCTTGGCCAGCTCCTCGGGCGTGCGCGACAGGACCCGGGTCACGTCCACGCGCGACATTCCCGACCCCGATGACCACCACGTTTTCCTGCGAAAGGTCGAAGCTGTGGTCGCTGGTAGTCGGGATGGCCGTTGTACCAGCCGACAAACTCGGTGGCGGCGTGGCTCCCGGCCAGATGTTCCCCGGGATGCCCAGGGTGCGGTCGCTGTGGGCCCCGAACGCGTAGATGACGGCATCGTAGTGATCGAGCACTTCCTCGCCGGGTGAGATCCCGCCCGATGAGGACGTTGCCCAGGAACCGAACGCCGGGCTGCGATGCGATCTTCTCGTAGACCCGGGTGACCGATTTGATCTTCTGATGATCCGGTGCCACTCCGCCGCGCACCAGTCCGAAGGGAGTGGGAAGCCGATCGAAGAGATCGATTTCGACTCCTGGGTGCTTCTTCAGCAGGTGTTCCGCGGCGTAGAATCCCGACGGCCCGGTGCCGACGATCGCCACCCGCAATGGATTGGGGAATTCATGGCGGGGAAGTTAATAGCCGTCAGCCGTTAGCCGTCAGCCATAGGCCGTAAGCCGTAGCCATCAGCCATAAGCTGTTAGCTCTTAGCTGTTAGCCATTAGCGCGGAACTCGGAACTCGGAACTGGGTTGAGTCGGTACTCGTTCCTCGGTACTCTCAGGTACTCGGTACTATTCCCCCTTCGGCCTCCAGAACAACATCAGCCTTCCCGCCCCGCTCTCGACTGTCTCGAGTTCGATCCCGATCACTCCGCTCTTCGGAAAATCGATCTGCAGCCGGGAGGTACTGGAGGTAAGGAGACGGGAGGCGAGCTCTCCCAGCCACGGCTCGTGGCCGACCAGGGCGATCATGGCCTCATCTCCCGGGGTACCGATGACCTCGGCGAACCGCTCGATCCGCGGCATGGTTGCCAGCGGCTCGCAAGCCTCCGGCATGAGTCCTTCGTCCTCGAACTCCTGGGCCACGACCTCCGCCGTCTGCCACGCTCGAACCCACGGACTGCTGAGCAGGACCGTCGGGATGTAGCCGCGGCGGCGCAGCCGTTTCGCCATCTTCGCCGTTTGCCGGCTGCCCTGTTTGGTCAGAGGCCGCTCGGTGTCATCGGGCCACTTCGTCGCATCGCGGGAACCCGCGTCCCCGTGTCGGATGAGCAGCAACAACATGATAGATCTCGCTCGGGATGGAGCCATAAGCCCTAAGCCGTAAGCGGATTCTAAGCGGGGAACAGCTTACGGCTTACGGCTTATGGCTTATGGCACCGAAAACTACTTCTTCCTCGAAACCGCCTTCGCAAGTGCAACGACCACACTGTCAATCTCGGGCAACATAGTCCGCCCGCCCAGCACGTGGTGATTCGCCTGCACGGAGAAGGTGTAGGTCTTGCCGTTGTTCAGCTCGAAGTAGCCCGAGAGCGTGTTGACTCCGCTGATGCTGCCGGTCTTGGCCCAGACCTTCCCTTCGAGCGGTGTTGCGACGAAGCGGCGCTTGAGCGATCCGGTATTGCCGGATTGCGGCAGGCCGGCGACGAATGTCTGGAAGTTCGGGTGGCCGCGCATGAAGAGCAGCAGCTTCGTAAACGTGAGTGGAGAGACGAAGTTCACGCTGGAGAGGCCGGAGCCATCGCTCAGGCTGAACTGGGTCGAGTCCGCTCCGACTGAATCAATGAGAAAGCGGCGTTCGACCTCGATCCCTTCCGACCACGAGCCTGCCTTCCCGAACTGCTTGCCGAGCTGCTTGAGCAGCATTTCGGCGTACCAGTTCTGGCTGGTGTTCAGGATGGGGAAGACCCAGTCCCGCAGCGGGCGTGACTTGAGCTCCGCGAGCGGAGGCGCGGTCCGCGCACTCGGCATACTTGACCGAGTCGGTCGTCGATCGGGTGGTCCCAGGATGCTGATACCCGCCTCATTCAGCATGCGGCGGAAGGCCCGCGCGGTGAACAGATTCGGATCGGGCATCGCGAAGTATTCCGTTCCGCCTTTGCTGTCGGCCGCGACGTTGCCCTGGGCCCAGAGCGTCATCGAGCCGGGGATCCGGAAGAAATCGATGCTGTCGTCGCTGCCGGAGGCGCCGGTCTGAGTCCGGTTCTCCAGCGTGACGTCTCCGACATCCGGCGTCATGCTGATCGAAGCGGGGGCGTATTGCGCTCGTCCCGGCTCCCAGGCGAGGTCCACACTGTTGTCGTTGAAGCCCAGCCCCGAGACCGGCGCCGCGTACCACCAGCTCAGGTCGTAGCTCTCCCAGCCCGGGTGGATCAGCTCGCCATCGAACCAGCTTCCGTCGCCGATCAGATCTCCGCTCACCACCTTGAGCCCGCGGGCGCTGAGCGACTCCGCCAACGCGCGGTACGGAGCGAAGGGATCGTTATCGCAGACCCCGGCGAGGGTGCTGTCAGTCGCGTAGCAGCGAATCCCCGAGAACGGCGATCCACGCCCGTACAGAACGAGGTCGCCGTCCAGGGTGCCGCTGGTCATCGGCCCGCTCCCGTACACGCTGGTCGTGACCGTCCAATCGGGAGCCAGCCGGGCCGAGCCCACCGCGCTCACCACCAGCTTGGTGTTGCTGGCCGGGACAAAGAGTCGGTCTGCGTTCCTCCCGTAGAGCAGCTTGCCCTTGTCATCCACCAGGGCAACGCCCCAGAAGTGCCGGTTGAATGGTGGCGTGTCGAGCAGGGCATCGATGCGTTTGGTTTCCGACTTGGACAGCTGGCCAGAAAGGGTGGGAACGGCGGACAGGGCGATCAGGACGGACAGGGCGGTCGCGACCAGCAATCTCTGGATTGCGCTGTCCGCCCCGTCCGCCCTGTCCGCCTCCGACGTCCGCCTGTCCGCCTCATTCATACGCCACCCGTGGACCCGCTTTAGCATAGAGGAGATCGGTAAGAAGATTGACCAGCACGAAAACGAGACTAAGAAGGGAGACAGAGACTGAGCGAGAAGATCGAGATGCGATTGAAGATTTGAGGCCAGGGAGCCAATCTGCTCCAATCTCCCACGCGCTAGTGGTGTCCCCGCGGAGTACGCCCGTGCCCCCGTATTGGAAAGATCGGCCAGGCCCGTCCGCTCGTGAGGGTGGAATCCAGTGCCCGGAGGAAGCTCGCGCGCACTTGGCCCGCCGTGACAGGCCGCCCGGCCTGGAATTTCGCGTTGGACCGCAGGTGGAATGTGTAATGCAGACCGGGGCGCATGACGCGACTTCACCGCCAGTCCGCCCGGTGCGCCAAACCTCGTTGACTCTTTGGTCTAACTCCGCCAAACTACAGCACTTAAACGATGCCGTCAATCACGGTACGGACCCGTCCCGGGGCAGGCTCATCTGTCTGATTTTGTGACGCGCCTCTTCGGCATCGTCGGGTGCTTGGTGATGTGTACCGCTGTCTTGCAGGCTCAGGATTCGGTGAGGGTAGTGCGCGGGCTGGACTTCGAGGGGAACAAGAACATCGACGATTACTCCCTGAGCGCCGCAATCGGGACAACCAATTCGAACTGGTTTGCCCGCACCCCACCCTTCAAATGGATCGGGCTGGGCGAGAAGCGTGAGTTCGACGAGATCGAGTTCCGGCGTGACGTGCTGCGGATCATCCTGTTCTACCGGCAGAGCGGCTTCATGGAAGTTAAGGTAGACACGGTGGTCAAACGGACTCCCACCAACGTGAAGGTGAAATTCCTGATCAAGGAAGGCCCTCCGATCGTCGTGACCTCGTTCACGATCACCGGTCTCGATTCCGTGCCGAACCGGAAGGACATCACCGACGAGCTTCCACTGCAGGAGGGGAAGCCATTCAACCGCTTCCTGTTTCAGGCCAGCTCCGACACGCTGCTGCAGCGCCTTCGAAACAAGGGATACCCGTCTGCGGAAGTATTCCGCAACTACTCGGTGGATCGGGTTGAGCGGAAGGCGACCGCCTCGGTCGGCGTAGTGACCGGTCCCGGTGCCCGAATCGGCCCGATCGCGGTGCAGGGAAGCGAAAGGGTGGACTCGGTCTTCGTTCGCCAGCTGCTGACTCTGCGCCCGGGCGCCCGTTATTCCCAAGAGCGTCTCTTCGAAAGTCAGCGGAAGCTCTACCAGACCGAGTTGTTCCGGCTCGCCACCGTGAAGGTGGATTCCAGCCAGTGGCAGGCCGGCGACACCCTGGTTCCCTGACGGTGGACCTGCGTGACGGACTGCGGCACCGGATCCGCAGCAGTATCGGATACGCCACGGAAGACTGCTTTCGCGGTGGAGTGGGCTGGACCGATCGCAATCTGCTTCGAACCGGACGTCTCTTCGATATCAGCGGCAGAGTTTCCAAGGTGGGCGTCGGAGCTCCACCAACTGGGAGCCTGGAGAATTCGATCTGTTCCGGCCTGGTGGACGACACGATCGGCTCCTCCAAGCTCAACTACAACGTCACCGCTCGGTCCGCCAGCCGCGCTTCGTTTCGCCGATCATCGCTGGAACCTTCGCCCTCTTCGCCGAGCGCCGGTCAGAGTTCGAAGTTTACCTGCGGGAGGAAATCGGCCTCGAGCGCGCACGCTGCTGCGGGAAGATTACCACCGGGTCCCCATCACCCTCGGGTACAAGCTCTCCTACGGACGCACCACCGCCAGCGCGGCCAGCTTCTGCGCGTTCTTCAATGCCTGCACCCGCAGGATGCGCAGCGCCTCTCGGAGCGTCGGGTCCTCGGTATTTTGGGCGCGGGCATCGCGTGGCCCCGTTCCAGACAATCCGCTGGATCCGACCGGGGTCACGTGTACTCGATCGAGAGTGCGTTGAGCTCGCCCCCTCACCGGGTCGGATGCATTCGAGGAATTCCTCCGGTTTACCGGAGACGCATCCTGGTACAAGCAGATCGGTCGGGACGTGGTCCTCAGCTGGCACCTCCGCGGCGGAATCATGTTTGCTCCGAAGGTGATTCTCGATAGTGCCTCGGGCAATTTCATCCCGCCGGAAGAGCGCTACTACGCCGGCGGACCGAATGACGTCCGAGGCTACAACGTGAGATGAGCTGGGACCGGTGGTGTACGTGTACCCGGCCGATAGCCTGACCCTGGGGCTGCAGGACTCGCTGGCTCGTGGTCTGGTGCAGCCCAGATTCTCCGCCACCGGTGGAAACACGGTGACCATCGGGCAGTTCGAAGTGCGGGTGCCCTCCCCGATCTGGGCGAGCCGGATCCGGCTCGCCGCCTTCGTGGACGCCGGAAGTTTGCTGGGAGCAGGGGAAGGGAAGCCTGGCGCCCTTTACCCTCCGGATCACTCCGGGCTTCGGCGTTCGTATCGCGACACCGCTGGGGCCCGCCCGTCTCGATGTGGGGTACAACCACTACGACCGGCAAACCGGGCCGCTCTATCTCGAGCGGAGCGACGGCACGCTGGTGCTGGTGCAGGACGATTTCAAGCAGGAGCGGCCCAGCCACTTCACGTTCCACTTCACCTTCGGGCAGCCGTTCTGATGCGGCGCCACATCATCCGGCTGTTCCTCGCGATTCTCCTCGGCACCGTCCCCGCGTTGCTCGGCGGGGCCACGGCGCTCCTCTTCACGGAGACCGGCCGTTTGCTCACTGGCCGGCTGGTTGCCGGAGAGCTGGGGCGGGTCATGCGCGGGCGCTTCGAGGTGGCGCGAGTCTCCGGCAATTTCTGGAGGACGCTCGAATTCGATAACGTCGTGATCCGTGATACGACCGGCGACCTCCTGGCCGATATCCCGCATCTCGAGGTCCGCTACAAGTTCCCCAACCTCATGGCGGGCCGGATCATCCTCGAGGATCTCGACAGTAGACCGGGGGACCATCCGGATCGTGAAGCAGAAGAACGGCCGGCTCAACTTCCAGGACATCTTCAAACTGGGAGAAGGGAAAGGTGGCGGGACCTCGCCGCTGATCGAGCTCCGCAACGCGAGGCTGCACGCGACGACTCTCGAAGCGCTGTTGCCCTGGAACCCGCCGGACACTGCGAAGACCGACGCCTCCAAAGCTTCGGTACTCGCCGCCGAACGGGCCAAGCCAGGTAGGAGTCATCCTGGAGACCCGGCACGGATACCGGAAGCTCGTCACCCTCGATGCTCTGAATGCGAGACTCAGCCGTCTGCTGATCAGCTCGCCCACCCACGAGCCGCTGACCTTCGAGGTCGACTCGCTGTCTACCCGGATCAGCGATCCCGCGATCACCATCAATCAGCTGGACGCGAACGGGTGGACCCGCGCCGACACGCTCCAATTCACGGCCGAGCAGCTGAGGCTGCCGAACACTCGCGCCTCGGGCAGCGGGACCCTGACCTGGCCCAAGGGGTCCGGTGCTGTACGATTTCGCCATGGTCGCGACTCAGGCTGACCTGCGGGACTTCTGGTGGATCACGCCGAAACTCCCGCAGATGACGGGGAAGGCGCGGGTCGTGGCGAAGTCCCGGGACGAGACCTTCACGTCGTATGCGCTACACGGTCTCCAGCTTCAGGGTGACGACGGTCGAATCACCGGTCAGGTCACCTTGCTGGTGGACAGGCGGCGCGGCCTGGGCGCGGACAACATGAAGCTGGATCTCGCGGCGGTCGACATGGACGTGCTCCGTCCCTTCCTCGACACTCTGCCATTCTTCGGGACTCTCACCGGCAAGATGTCGGGCCGCGGGTATCTCGATGCCCTGACCATCGACTACGACGGCATCTTCAGCGACTCCGCGGTCGAGGGTGGCGCCGAGAATCGCCTCAGCCTGGCCGGGCTGGTACACCTGGGCGGGCCCCTCGGTGCGGTGTTCGACACCATGGAGCTGCGGCAGACCGACTTCGACCTCGCCACGATCAGGAAGGTTTCGCCTTCGCTGCCTTTGCAGGGCAGGCTGTCGCTGGTCGGGACGCTCTCAGGGCCGTGGAAGAATGTGACCTTCTCCGGCACGGCACGGCATCACGATGATGGCCATCCCGAAACGATGGCGGAGGGAGTTTCCCGCCTCGATACCCGCGATTCGACCACGACGCGATTCGCCACCGACGTCCGGCTGGATCCTCTCGATTTCGATGGACTCCGTACCAGCTTTCCCCGCGCTCAAGCTCCCCGGGCGGCTGCAGGGACCGCTCAAGCTTTCCGGGACGATGGACAGCATGCGGGTGGATGGAGACCTGCGTGGCGAGATCGGCCACGTGCGGGCGACTGGTGGCGTCCGGCTGACCCCGGCAAGATGGGAGGGGACAGCCTGCTGGTGGACTTCGAAGGAGTAGATCTCGCTCAGCTCCGCCAGACGCCGCCGAAGACCAAACTCACCGGAACCCTGTTCGTGAACGGCACCATGGATTCGGTGACCGGTCCGCAGGGCGCCTTCGCGATCTCGCTGGCGCACAGCACTGCGGCCGAGATCCCGCTCGACACGGTCATCGCCACTCTCAACGCCGAAAACGGGATCCTCACCTTCGACACCCTGCTGGCACGGCTTCCAGGTGTCGCAGCCAACGGAGAAGGAACGCTGGGTTGGCGCTCTCCTTCGGACGGCGAAATCCAGATCGCCTTTACCGCCGACAGTCTCATCACGCTGGATCCCTTCCTGCGCGACACGGTGACGCCTCCAAGCGACAGCGAGCCGCCGCATCCTCTCCAGGGCCGGGTAGCCGGGACGGTTTCGCTGGCCGGTGCAGTGGACGCTCCCACCGTTCGGATCGATGCGGACGGACGGGCGCTGGAGTGGAAGGGCTTCAAGGTCCCCACCGCGTCGGCCACGCTCGACTGGAGCCGTGGGGAGCGTTCTCAGCTGGGACTGGTGGTTACCCTGGATTCGGTGCGAAGCCAGAACTGGACCGTGACCTCGCTTACCGCCGAATTGCGGGGCTACACCGATTCACTGCTTTGGAGTGGTTCGGCGAAGCTGGCGGACAGCGTCTCGCTCGCGGCCAGCGGACAATATTGGAAAAAACCTCCGTCGCAGGTCGTGGCGGTGGACAGCGCCCGTCTGACGCTGCCCGACCATACCTGGCGGCTACACGAGCCGGTCTCGCTGGCGCTGGGACGGGAGCGGTTCGATTTCAGTCCGCTCTACCTTGAAGCCTCGGACGGATCCGGCCTGGTCCGCATCGAAGGAAGTCTTCCTCGCGAGCAGGAAGGCAAGCTGACAATCAGTGCCATCGGACTCGATCTGCGTGACGTCTATCTCGCCTTGCAGCGTGACACCACAAGGGTTGGAGGGACAGTGCAGGCCGATATCGAAGTGGGCGGCACCGCCGCGGCCCCGACCTTCCAAGGCACGGCCTCGCTCGCGGATCTGGCACTCGGCGATCTCGCCTCGCCCTACGTGCAGGGCGTCGTCAACTACGCCGACCGCCGGCTCGATGCCAACGTCCTGTTGTGGAAGACCGGCACTCCCGTCATGCGGATCGAGGCGGCGCTTCCGATCGATCTGGCCCTGAAGAGCGTGCCGAAGCGACAGCTGCCGGGAGACCTGGTCGTGCGGGCGGTGGCCGACAGCACCGAAATGAGCGTGCTCGAGGCCTTCACCAATACGGTTCGGGGAGTTCACGGCACCCTTCGCATGGATGCGCAGGTCACCGGGAGTTGGGAAAAGCCTGCCCTTGCCGGCTTCATCGATGTGCGGAACGCCGAAGCCAGCGTGACCTCGCTCGGAACGTCGTTCAGCGGAATCAATGGTCGCGCCCGACTCAACGGCGACTCGATCCAGATTGACACCCTTCGGGTGAACGGAGGCAAGGGGAGCATGGAGGTCAGCGGCGTGCTCCGGCTCGAGGAGCTGACCCGCCCGATTCTCGGCCTGAGGCTCCAGGCCAATCGGTTCCGCGCCATTGCCGACCGGCGGTTCCTCACCCTGGACGCTACCGGCAACCTGGAGCTGACCGGACCGGTGATGCAGGCCCGTCTCACCGGGCGTCTGGTGGCGGACGAGGGCAATTTCCGTTTCTCCGACCTGCTGACCAAACGCATCGTCAATCTGGAGAATCCGGCCGATTCCGGGCTGATCGACATCTCCGAAATTCAGGCACAAAACCTCGGCGCCGCGTTCCAGAACCGGTTCCTCGACTCGCTCACCATCGAGAACCTTCGGCTGGTGATGGGCAGAATCGTTCTGGCTCCGCTCCAGCGAGGCCAACATCCAGTTGGACGGGGATCTGACGGTCAACAAGGTGCGCGACGTCTACCGCATGGACGGGACGCTCAGCGCGCTGCGCGGAACCTACAGCGTCAAGATCGGGTTCGTGGTCCGGGACTTCACGGTAGAAGAGGGGACGGTTCGCTACTTCGGGACGCCGGACCTTAATGCCGAGTTGAACATCACGGCCGAGTACACCGCGGAAGACATTGATACCAGAGTGGAGATTCCGGTCATCGCCAAGATCACGGGCACGCTGCTTCAGCCGAAGCTGGCGCTGGAGAGCGATCAGCACCCGCCGCTCTCCGAGACGGAACTGGTCAGTTACCTCATGTTCGGCCGTTCCAGCTTCGCGGTGAATTCGGGCGGCGCCGCAAGCCAGAACCAATCGGCGGCGCTCGCCACCGGCATCTCTTACTTCTCGAGCGCCCTTTCCAGCGAAATCCAGCGGACGCTGATCAGCGACCTGGGTGTCCCGATCGACTACCTCGATATCAGGCCGGGCACCGTCTCCAGCGGGACGGTGTCGGCGTCGAGCAACGGCGCTTCGCAGGTGGCACAGGTCACCGCCGGCTGGCAGGTGGGCCGGAAGTGGTATCTCGCTCTGCTGACCGATGTCTGCACCAGCGGGACGACTTTCTACCCCAGTGCGGAGTACCGGCTCAACCGGCCGCTTCGCTTCAAGCTGGCCGTCGAGCCGACCACGCCCTGTACCATCAACACTTTCGATCAATCGCAGAATCGAAAGCGTTATCAGGTCGGTCTGGACACGCTGTGGTCCCTGGACTATTGACGTGACCCGGGTGCTGCTCATTACCAACCCGCGGCGGCGCGGACCGAAGATGTCGCCGTCCGGGCCGTGGTCGAGACACTCGAGCGAGGTGGCTGGAAGGTGGAGCTGGCTGCCACCGTCGGCCCCGGCGATGCCCGGCGTCTGGCCGAGCAGGCGGTGGCGGACCGGTTGGACGTGGTGACTGTGTTTGGCGGTGACGGCACCACCGATGCAGGCCGCCGCCGCACTGGTCGGTACCGACGTGGCGCTCGGCGTCGTTCCCGGCGGCACCGGCAACCTGCTCGCGGGCAACCTGCGAATCCCGACCCATCCGGTTCGGGCGGCGAAGGCGCTGGTAGCCGGTACGGCGCGTCCGCTCGACCTGGGGCGCGTGGAGCGGAGTGACGGGACGCATTACTTCGCGGTCGCCTGTGGCGCCGGTTACGATGCGAGTCATGGCTGGCACCAGCACGCTGGACAAGCACCGCTGGCGTTTCGCCGCGTACGTTGTCACGACTCTCAGGCTGGTGCCCGAGATGCGCAGCATCCAGCACCTGATCACCGTGGATGGCGTGGAATACGAGGCGCAGGCCACGATGGTCCTGATCGCCAACTGCGGGGAGGTCATCCCGCCTTTCGTGAGGCTCCGCACCGGCATCTCTCCTCACGACGGCCTGCTCGATGTCGTGGTCGTTCGGGCCGACAGCTTCGTCGAGGGTGTGCGCGCGATCTGGGAGTTGCTGCGCGAAGGTGTGCCTGCAGGCAGCGAAGGGCGCATCGGGTACGCCCAGGGCCGTGAGATCCGGGTCGAAACCACCCCGGCCGAACCGGTCCAGATGGACGGCGAGCCCGGAGGAGAAACGCCGTTCGTGCGCAACCGTGGTACCTGGAGCTGTTCGGGTTCTCGTTCCACCACTTTTGTGAGCGTTGGTGCCGGGTCGGGGCCGGGGATTGCGTCCGTGACGCGCAAGCGCATCTTCGAGCCATCCTCCTACCAGGGCCATGGACCACAAGGTCACCCGTCTGACGGGAGTCGCTGATGGCTGATTCCGTCCTGCTGATTGATGACGACGCCGACGTGCTGCGCACGGTCGGCACCTACTTCGAGCGCGTAGGCTGGGAAGTGGCGCGCGAACTGGACGGCGAAGCCGGTCTCGCCGCCTACGACCGGCTGCGGCCGGAGGTCGTGATCCTCGACCTGCATCTCCCTGGCCTCGACGGAATGGAGGTGCTGGCGCGGCTTCGAGAAGAAATGCCGCGGTCATCCTCCTCACCGGCCAGGGCGACGTCCCCACCGCGGTGAAGGCCATGCAGCTTGGCGCGGAGAACTTCCTCACCAAGCCGATGGACATGGAGCACCTCACGGCCGCGGCCACCAGGGTCTCGGACAAGGTGCGGCTCCGCCGGCTCAACGAGATGCTGCTGCTCCGCACCTCGCCGGGAGAAGGACTCGAATCGCTGGGCGACTCGCCCGGAGATGAAGGAGCTGACCCGGCAGATCGGTCTCGTGGCCCTGAGCGATCGCACCGCCGTACTGCTCAAGGAGAGAGCGGAGTCGGGGAAGGCCTGGGTGGGTCGGATGCTGCACCAGCTGAGTCCCCGCGCCTCGGGGCCCTTCACCGAAGTCTCCTGCTGGGGACGCAGTTCCGCCGGACTCGACGCCGAGCTCTTCGGGGTCGAACGGGCGACGCCGGCGGACGTGCGGGAGCGCCGTCAGGGTCTCATGGAAATCTCCTCGGGTGGAACGATTCTCTTCGAAGAAATCGGAGACCTCCCCGCCGAGTTGCAGCCAAAATTGCAGCGGGTTCTGGAGACCCGGACCTTCCGCCGGGTGGGCGGAACCCGCGACGTGGCGACTGACGTGCGGATTCTCGCGGCAACCAGCCGCGACCTCGCCGCGGAAGTCGAGGCGGGAAGTTCCGGGAAGATCTCTACTACCGCCTCAGCGTGATGCCGGTGGTGCTGCCGCCGCTGCGCGACCGGGCACGGGAAGACCGGCTCACCTTGATGTCGGCGCTCCTCAACGAACTGCAGGGGAAGGTTTCGGGGGTTCCCGCGGCACTCTCCAACGAGGCCATCGAACGGATGCTGGGCCACTCCTGGCCGGGGAACGTCCGCGAGATGCGTAACGTGCTGGAGCGCGCGGTGATCCTCGCCCGGGGCCAGTCCCAGATCGGCGTCGAGCATCTGCCCGGGAATTCCGCGCCCGCCCGGCCCGGGCGACCGTCGCCACACTCCGCAGACCCTGGACGATCTCGAACGGGTGCACATCGAGCGCACCCTGCGGCACCACGCCGGCAACAGAACCCGGGCAGCCCTTGAACTCGGCATCTCCCGGGCGACGCTGATCAACAAGATCAAGAGGTATTCGATTCAGGTTTGAGGACGTGGAGAGTGCCTTAAGCCGTAAGCCGTAAGCTAAACGCCTAGCCCATGAGCCAAGGCTGCCGGGCTGTTAGCTTACGGCTTACGGTTTAACAGCTTATGGCTATGTCGAAAGAGACCACCATGGCAGAACTCAAAGAGCATGACGCCATGATCTGCCGCGCCTGCGAGCGGGAGGAGCGCGCCTCGGAGGGATATCCCTGCGACGGTTGCGGCACCTTCATCTGCCTGATGTGCACCTTCCGCGGGGTCACGCTCTGCAAGGCCTGCCAGGAAAAGGAGTCTGCCGGTAAGTGATTGGAGCCCTCATCGGGCGGTCGGGGGTGGCGCCGGTGTGCCGCGAGCCATCCCCCGTGCCGAACAAGTCACCCAGCTCGTCCTCGGCGAAACCGCGCAGATCCTGGAAGAGACCGGCGACTGGCGCCGCATTCAGCTCGACGGCGACGGCTATCAGGGATGGATTCACCGCGGCTACGTGCTGGAGATTGATCCGGAGACCGCGGTGGAGTGGCGGGAAGCGGCCGATGCCTGGAGCGAGGGTGCGGTAGTGCGGGCAGGCTCCGAGATCGTTCGGCTGCCGCTCCGCTCCCGGGTCCGGCTGAAAGGCGACGAGCTGGGCCTGCCCGATGGACGGCGCGGCCTGCTGATAGCGGGTTCGGTGGTGCCGTTCTCCAAAGCCCGGCGGCGCGCGGCCCGCACTCCTTCCGACCGCTGGGCTGCTGGGGCCTTTGCCGGAACCGCTTACCAATGGGGTGGGGTGACGCCCTGGGGTGTCGACTGCTCGGGGCTGGTGCAGACCACTTTCCGCGCCCGAGGCGTCGCACTTCCTCGAGATGCCTCCCAGCAGATCACCTGTGGCATAGCCGTGGAACCCGCGGAGAGTCGGCCCGGCGACCTTCTGTTCTTCGCCGAAGAGGGTCGGGTGACTCACGTCGCCATTTGCGGAGCAGAGGACTCGCTGGTGCATGCGAGCCTCTCCTGCGGCGGATTCGTTCAGGAGCCGTGGGGACCGGGCACCCGGGCGGAATACATGCGGGAGCGGCTGGTTGGCGTTCGACGGGTGAAGTAGCCGTGCCGCAACGCCTGGTGCTGTTTGACATCGACGGCACTCTCCTCATGACCGCCGGCGCCGGGCGGCGCGCTATCACCACCGCGCTGCGCGACCATGTGAGCGACCCCGCCGCGTTCGAACGCATCCGCTTCGATGGAAAAACCGATCCCCAGATCATGCGCGAGCTGCTCGAGGCCGGCGGACATCCCCAGTGCGGCGATGGCGTCCTGATAGCCGGGTTGTGCCGGAGCTATGTCACGCTTCTCGAGGCCGAGTTGCAGCAGCCCCGGACCAGGATCCGTCTCATGCCGGGCGTTCCGGCCATTCTCGACCGGCTCGAATCCGAATCGGAAATCGTCCTGGGACTGCTCACCGGTAACATGGCGGAAGGAGCGGCCCTCAAGCTCAAAGCCAGCGGCATCGATCCGTCCCGCTTCCGGGTCGGCGCCTATGGCTCCGACTCGGGGCACCGGCCGGATCTGCCGGCGATCGCTTCGAAGCGGGCTCACCCCCATTTTGGACGGGAGCCGCGCGGCACCGAAGTGGTGATCATCGGAGACACCCCGGCCGACATGACCTGCGGGCTGGGAATCGAAGCACGAGCGATCGGAGTCGCCACCGGCTCGTACCGGTGTGAGGACCTGACGGCAGCAGGAGCCTACGCGGCGTTTCCCGACCTGAGCGACACCGAGCGAGTGGTCGAGGCGATTCTTGGCTGAAGAGCTGGAGCTCAAGGCGGTGGTGCCCGATCCATCCAGGACTCGCGAGCGACTGAAGGCGGCGGGAGCCCGCGAGGTGTATCGCGGGATGATGCGCGACCGGCTGTTCGATTCCGCTGGCCGGCTCACGGCGAAGGGCGAAGTGCTGCGGATCAGGAGCTACGAACCCCGAGGCGAGCCGGCCCACGCGATGATCGGATGGAAGGGACCTACGCTTCGTTCGCCGGATGGCTACAAGCTGCGCCAGGAAATCGAGTATCCGACTCCGGATGGCGCCACCGCCGCACGTTTGCTGGAAGCGCTGGGCTACCGCGTCAGTACGCAGCATCGATCGCTACGTTGAGGTGCTCTCCATTGCAGGCGCCACCGCGCGCCTGGAGTGGTATCCCCGGATGGATGTGCTCATGGAGATTGAAGGCACTCCTGCCGCCATCGAATCGGCCGTGGGCCAGAGCGGGCTCCCTCGTTCGGTGTTCCTGGCCGACCCGCTCGCCGATTTCGTCCAGCGCTACGAGGCGCGGGAGTCCCACCCTGCGGTCGTCGCGGAGCAGGACCTGGGTAACGCCACTCCATCATGGCTCGGCCTGTGAGCCTCGCCAGCGAGCATCACGTGAGCCTCGAGATCCCGGAACTCGGCCCGTACCTGGGCCGGCTGGTGGCGCCGCCGGTCATCGAGACCGGACAGCGTCACTGGATTCCGCTGGAAGACATCCGCTACGAGCTGGTGACGGAGGTGTTCGTGCGCTCCGGCGAGGCGCGGGAGTGGTGCGCCGCGGACGATCCCGATCTCACCATCGCGACACTGGGGCGTTCGGTCTGGCTCGGACTCTGGGAGCATGCGCTCACCGCGGTGAGCCAGCGCGCCTCGCAGGCAATCAACGCGCGTCTGGAGGCCGCGGCGGCTGAATCTCGAATGCCCGGCCGGTTGCGCCGCCGGTTGCCTCTCGGTCCCGACGAGGCCTTTGCGCTCCACTCGCGACTCGACGCCGGGAGCGGTCCCTTCCGCGAAGCGGTTGATCGCCTCGAGACGGCGGCCCACGCCGCCCGCGCCGCACAGGGCAAGGGCCCCGCGGCGGAGAACTGGTCCAACCTGCTCACCACCGTCGCCCGCCGGCTCGAATCCGCATGGCTCGGCCTCGAGGAAGCGGCCGAGAAGGAATGGGTGCGCTGGGCGCGTGACGTGGAGGAAGTGCGGGCGTGGCGGCGGCCGATGTGGCCGCTGGTCCTGATTTCGTTGTTGATCCTCGCCACGGCGGCGTACGTCGGTCTTCTGCTCGGTGGCTATCTCCCGGTTCCCGGACCGCTCGAGGGACCGGTCGAATGGGTGTGGGAGCGATGGAGCTGATCGGGGTCGGGATCGACCTGGTGGATATCGCGCGGGTCGAGCGGATGCTGGAGCGGCATGGAGAACGGGTGCTCACCCGGTTCCTCACCGAAGGCGAGCGTGAGTACGTCATTGGAAGATTCCGTCCAGCCCTCCACATCGCGGCGCGAATGGCGGCGAAGGAAGCCGCGTACAAGGCGCTGCAGTCGCTCCCCGATGCGCGAGCGGTTTCGTGGCAGGACCTGGAGGTCGAACGGGCTCACGACGGGCGCCCGTCCCTCAGGTTGCTGGGTCTGGCTGCCGAGCTGGCGGCCAAACACGGCCCCTTCACTATCCAACTTTCCCTGAGTCACTCGGACCGGACGGCAGGGGCGGTGGCGGTGCTGGTGCGGGGACGTGAGATGTGAGACGTAAGACGTGAGACGTAAGGACGGGTGATCGCACTGAAAGGGAGGAGCTTGTGTCACATCCTGTTCCCCTCATCTCCGTCGTCGGCGTGATTACGGTAAGTACCATGGTCGGACACGCTGCCCTGGCCCAGCAATCGGGACCAACCCAGCCACGATACGCCTTCTGCTGGACACCACCGACCAGAGCAGCTCGTCTATGTCAGCGCCCCGTTTGAGGCCAGCGAGCCGAGTACCGCGAAGGTCGAGGCCGCGTTCAACGCCTTTGTGAAGAAGCAGTACGGATATTCCGCCAATGACGGCCAATGCGCCGTAGACGCTACGGCCGCAACGAGGGACGGCAAGCGGGCTGCGGTGATCAAGCAGGCACAGAACGGCGAGATCACTCCGGTGACCTTCGCGTACACGCCACCGGCCACGGCTGAGCCTGCCCCGGCTCAAGCGGCCGCGCCGGTGGTCGCCGCCAGCCTGAACCCCGGCAATCTCAAAGATCCCTGGCTGCAAAAGGCAAAGGATGAACTACCGAGCTCGAAAGGGTATTGCGAGACCAATATCCTGCTTCACCAGATTTTCGACTGTGAGTGCTTCGCCCGTCTGGTGTTTCAGTTCCGAGTCGCGCACGCCGGAGAGTACAAGGAAAGCAACCGCGAGGAAGGGACTGGCTGGGTTGGATACAGCAACGTCCTCGATGGCGCCGGACTTTGTCTGCACCGACTGTCTCGAGGATGCTCGGCTCAGCCGGTACGTCCACGAGAAGATCGCCCACAACCAGCAGCCCGCTCTGGCGACCGGCCCACCACCGAGGCCAAAGTGAAGGCCTATGCAGACTGCGTCGCACCCAAGTACATCGCCGAGTTCAACGCCCATCCGCACGTATACGAGGAGACGCCAAACTTCAACAGGGCGGCAGAAGCTTGCCGGGCGCCTTGATTCACAGTCGGTGTCTTGGACTTCAGATGACGTCTTGCATTGGGGACTGTGAGCTTAAGTCATAGTTTGCCATCTAACGAGCGCTTGCACTTGTAGGGCACCCAAGGCTTGCGGGCCAACCACCTCACAGGTTTCCCTGGCTTCCCGTCTCCCGTCTCCCGTCTCCGTCTCCCGTCTCCCGTCTCCCGTCTCCCGTCTCCGTCTCCCGTCTCCCTACTTCCAATCCCGACTTTTCTGCTCTAATTTCCTCGCGACACTAAGAACTGGTTGAGAATGCTTCTCATTACCGCGGGATCCCTCGCGATCTCGCTTCTCGTCTCGCCCGGACCCGATCCAACTCAGGGTGAGGATCGTACCCCGGTCGTTCGCCGCATCGCCGCCACTGCCGCACTCGCCGCCCAGGAATACCGCTCCGGCGTAAAGACGGAAAGGTCATCGCCCAGGCCGAAGTCGAAGAGGCCCAGCTGTTCCTCACCGAGGCCCGGCGTACCGCAGCCAGGTTGCCGCTCGAGGTAAGCAAGTCCACCGGTGACGAACTGGATCGGATCCTCGGCATGATCCGGCAGACGGCGAGCCCCGATTCGATTGACATCCGGGTGCGCCAGCTCACCGACGACGCTCAGCCAGAAACTCGGCGTGTCGCTCGACGAAATTCCCGCCCAGGTTCCGACCCTCGCGCGCGGCGCCGAGCTGTATCAAACCAATTGTGCCAGCTGCCACGGCGTGACCGGACGGGGAGACGGCCCCGCCGGCACGTCGCTCAATCCGCAACCGGCCGACCTCACCGACAGTCACACGCTCAGCGACCGTTCCCCGCTCGATTTCTATCGCCGGGTAACCATCGGCGTCGCCGGCACCGCGATGCCCGCCTTCGAGACTCGGCTCTCCGCCGATGACCGTTGGGCGGCGGCGGTGTACGCGACCTTGCTCCGGCTGCCCGCTCCGCGGGGCGAGGTACCGATCGCCCTCCGCGAGTTCGCCTCGACCGGCCGGATGACCGACGGAGAGATCGCCGCGGCCCTGGATCCCAAGGCCGATCCGCAATCTCCAGCGACCCGCTCGCACATCGCCGCGGTCCGGGGCTTTCAGGGCACGATGGCATCCGCGGATGCCACCGCGATGGTGTTCGCCCGGGTTCGGAGCCAGCTCGATTCCGCGCACATGCTGGCGGGGCAGGGACAAGCCGCTGCGGCCAGCGGCACCGCATTCGACGCCTACATGACGTTTGAGCAGGTGGAGAATGCTGTGCGGGTGAAGAACGCCGCACTGGCCGATCAGCTCGAGGCGGGTTTCGCCGCGTATCGCACTCGTGCCGCGGGCGGAGCCACGGCGCAGGAGCTCGAAGGGCATTCAGGCCCACCTGATGGCCGACCTGGAGAACGCCGAGCGGGTCATCGGCGACGAGCTGTCTCCCTTCAACCTGTTCCTCCAGTCGCTGGTGATCCTGGTCCGCGAAGGACTCGAGGCGATCCTGGTGATCGGCGCGGTGATGGCCTTCCTGATCAAGACCGGCAACGTCCAGCGCAAGCGCGACATTCACGTTGGCATTGGCGCCGCGGTCCTGGCCAGCCTGCTCACCGCCGTCGCGCTGGAGACGATCTTCCAGATCTCGCCGGCTCGCCGCGAGGCGCTGGAAGGCCTGACCATGATGGTCGCGACCGCGATGCTGTTCTACGTGAGCTACTGGCTCCTGTCGAAGATGGAAGTGGCCAAGTGGAATCGTTTCGTGCGGGGCCGGGTGCAGGACGCGGTGACCAGTGGATCCGCTCTCGCCCTCGCGTCGGTGGCGTTCCTCGCCGTCTATCGCGAAGGCTTCGAGACGGTGTTGTTCTACAAGGCGCTGTTCCTGACCGGTGGAAGCTCTCCCATTCCCATCGTGCTCGGCATCCTGGTCGCCTCGGTCATCCTGGTGGCGGTTTATGTCGGGATCAACAGGTACGGCGTGAAGATTCCGCTCAAGCCGTTCTTCGCCTTTACCAGCGCGTTCCTCTACTACATGGCGTTCGTCTTTGCAGGGAAGGGGATCGCTGGAGCTGCAGGAGGGCGGGCTGGTGGGGACTACGATCGTGCCGTGGGCGCCGCGAGTGCCCGCCTTGGGCATCTATCCCACGATTGAATCACTGGCGCTTCAGGGCGTGCTGCTCCTGCTGCTGGCCGGCGGACTGATCTGGACCTTCATGATCGAGCCGCGCCGGTTGAAGACCACGAACGTCATGGTGCCGGAGACACAGCCCGCTCCGCCGGGGTCGCCGGTGCCGGTCGAGCCGTCTCGAGTGGATCTCGACATGCAGCGCTCGCTCGAGCGCATGGGTGCGGATCTGGCAGCGTTGCGGGCAGAGGTCGAGCGGCTGAAGCAGCTGCTGGCTTCGCGCAGCTCGCGCCGTTAAGCAGCCTCGGCCCTGGTCTGGGAGAGGTAAGGGCCCGGGTCAGGCGAGGGACTGTGGCTGTACTTCGCGATGAGCGAGGCCGCGATCACGATCAGCACCATGCTCACCACCTGCGCCACGGTCAGCGGACCCAGCAGGCGATCGTCCTTGGCCCGCAGGAATTCGATCAGGAAACGCTCGACTCCCGCAAACAGCAGATAGACCCCGAACAGCCAGCCCACCGGTTTGTCCTTGAGCCGCCACCGCCACAAGAGGGGCGAAGACGGCCAGCATGATGGCGACCTCGTACAATTGCGTCGGATGCACCGCGAGCACGGTCTGGGGATCGATGCCCGGGCGGCATCGGGATGCCGAAGAGCGAGGTCATGTTCTCCGCCGTTGAGGGCGGCAGTCCCTGGGGAAACTTGACTCCCCACGGGAGATTGGTCGGGCGGCCGTAGTCGTCGTTCACGATGAAGCAGCCGATCCGTCCCAGCGCGTAGGCCGCGGCGAGCGACGGGGCGGCGATCTGGAAGGTCCACCGGAGCGGAACCCGCTTGCGCCACCCGTTGATAATCACCGCCGCCGCTCCGCCCAGAAACCCTCCGTACCACACCAGGCCGCCGCGCGAGAAGAGGCTTCCGCCGTTCATCGCCCAGTACCACAGCTTGGCGCCGATGATGCCGCCGATCACCGCCGCGACGGTGATGTCCGCCGCGTACTCCTCGTGAAGCCCGCGGCGCCGCAGCTCCAACGCGATCAGCCAGCCGCCCATGAGGAAGCCGACCATCATCATGATCCCGTAGCCAGTGATCTCGATGTGGCCGAGGAGGGGCACCGGGAAGCGCCAGACGAGGGGATAGACGTTCATCGGGGTGCGCCTGTGAGGGCAGCGGGAATGGTGAGACCGGGGAATGGCAGATCGGCTCTGGGCTCGAGATCCCAGCCGCTCGATTCTCCGCGGCTCAGGTGCCAGGCGCCCGCCGCGGCGATCATGGCCGCGTTGTCGGTGTTCGAGCCGGTTGGAGGCGACAGCCACGGTGGCGTCTCCCGAAAGCATCGAGCGGACCCGCTCGACCAGAACCTGGTTGCAGGCGACACCGCCACCCAGCATCACCCGGGAGTAACCCAGGTTGACCGCGGCATCGGCCGTCTTCGCGGCCAGCACTTCGACCATCGCGTCCTGGAATCCTCGCGCCATGTCCGCGCGCTCGGCCGCGAGATCCCGGCTGGCCCGGACCGCGCGAAGTACGGCGGTCTTGAGTCCGCTGAACGAGAACGCGTAGCGATCCGGCCCTTCGCGGTCCAGTTCTTTGAGGAGCGGCCGCGGAAAGTTATAGCGGCCGGCCTTGCCCGATTGCGCGAGCACGCTCGATCGCGGCCCCTCCCGGGTAACCAAGGCCGAGGAGTGTGGCCACCTTGTCGAAGGCTTCACCGGCCGCATCGTCACGCGTGCTCCCCAGCAGCCGGTAGTCTCCCCACGCCGGTACCTCCAGCAGCAGAGTGTGGCCTCCGCTCACCAGCAGCGCCACGAATGGCGGCGCGAATTCGGGTTGTTCCAGGGTCGGCGCGAAGAGATGGCCCTCGAGATGGTGAACGCCGATCAGCGGGACGTCGAGAGACAGGGCCATGGTCTTTCCGAACATGACGCCCACCAGCAACGCTCCCACCAATCCCGGGCCCGCGGTCACCGCCACGGCGTTCACTCCATTCTGAGTGATCCCGGCTTCAGCCAGCGCCCGCTCGGCGACGTCACCGATGGTCTGGAGGTGAGCCCGGCTCGCCAGCTCCGGGACTACTCCGCCGAATATCCGGTGGATGTCCTGCGAGAGGATGACGAGGCTGGCGAGGCGCCGCTTGTCTCCCTCGACCGAAAGCACCGCCGCCGAGGTTTCGTCACAGGACGTCTCGAAGGCGAGAATGTTCTGGGCCATCACTGGCGCCTCTCGCTTGCCGGTATCGGGCAGGACTTCGAAGCTGATCATGACCTCGGCGGGAAAACCCTCACGGTGCCGAATCCTTCCGTATCAACCGCCACCGAGCGTTCGAAGACTCCCTCGACTTTTTCGACGCGAAGCGGGAGGTCTTCACGGAGTCGATTCTGGCCACCAGGTCGGCAGGGCCAGTGAGGCGTACCACTCCCGGAAATACCTGGACCGCTCGCATCAGCCTGGTTCCCGAGTCCAGCTCCAACCTCAGGTCAGGATGAACCGGGACGGAGCGAAACACCACGGGATCGAGCTGAAGGGTGACCTGGCGGGGCTCGATATCCTGCACTCTGACTTCACCGCCTCGCGGCACCTCGACATCCGAAGGCAGCAGATCCAGGGTGACTGCGCGCCCGGTGATCGTGTCGGGAAGAATGCGGGTCAGAGTGAGGTGGGCGCCGGTGAGCTTGAGCAGCTCACGCCGAGGACCGACCACGAGGGCGGTTATTGCCGGAGGATCTCCGGTGAACGAACGGCCTGCGGGTCCCTGGGGAACCAGCGTTACCGGAAGAACCCTGCTGGCCGGCTGCTCCGCGGTGGCGACCACCCAGAGCATGACCGCCAGCAGGAGAGAGGTGAGCTTGAGCGGCCAATTCCTCGCCAGCGTGCCGAGCTTCACGAGTCCGGAGATTCCGCGAGGAGCCTGGCGACCAGCGCTCGATTCACCGGGGAGTTCCAGTCCTGTGCCCCGATGAGGCGTTTCACGATCACGCCCTTCTTGTTCACCAGGAAGCTCTCGGGAACACCGGTGGTCTGGTAATCCTGCTGGATCTGGCCGTCCCGATCCTGCAGGATGTCGAAGGTGAGGTGCAGATCGTCGGCGAACTGGCGAACCTCCTGCGGGCCGACCACGTCCACGCTCACCGCCGCGATCTTGAAGCCCTTGCCGCTCAGCGAGTCGTACAGGGCCTGCATCGCCGGCATCTCGACCTTGCAGGGGATGCAGTAGGTGGCCCAGACGTTCACCAGGGTCACGGTCCCCTTGTAGTGCCGGCGGAAGCTGACGCTATCCTGGGTTCGGAGGTCGTACACCTTGAAGTCGGGCGCTGCCGCGCCGATCTGGACCGCTTTGACATCGGGACCAAACCAGAGCACGGCCCCAACTGCCAGGCCCAGCCCTGCAATGATCGATCCCACCCAAAACCATTGTCTATTCACGATTCCTAAACCTGCTGGAGACAACGTCTCTTCAACGCCCGCACCGCTACTCCCGGATCTCCCGTTCCGAAGATCGCGGATCCCGCCACAAAGGTATCGGCTCCGGCGCGCCATGCGGTCTCGATGGTCTCGACCGTGATCCCACCATCCACTTCCAGCGCGGCACGGGAACCTTCGCTGTCGAGCAGGGCGCGGGCCCGCTCGATCTTTCCAGTCGCCGCCGGGATGTAGGACTGGCCGCCGAATCCGGGGTTTACACTCATGATGAGCAGCAGGTCGAGATCGTCAACGACCTCGGCCGCGACCTCGAGCGGTGTCGAAGGCACCAGTGCCAGACCGGCCATCATGCCGCGTTCCCGGACATGGGCAAGATGTCGCTGGACGTGCACGGTCGCCTCGGGATGGAAGGTGAAGACCGTGGCGCCCAGGTCGGCGTACTCCATGATGTAGCGCTCAGGTTCCTGGACCATGAGGTGCACGTCGAGCGGCGCGTTGGTGAATTGCCGCAAGGCGCGAAGCATCGGGGCGCCGAAGGTCAGGTTGGGCACAAACCGGCCGTCCATCACATCGATGTGGAGCCACTCGGCTCCGCCGGCCAATGCGGCCTCAACCTCTTCCTTCAACCGGCCGAGGTCGGCGCTGAGCAGGCTGGGGGCGATCCGCACCGTCATGGAGAAGCCTTCCGTGAGAGGATCAGATCCACCTTACCACCTCGCGAGCTCAAGGTACCCGGTGCGGGCTGCTGTTCCACCACGATGCCGTCCGGCTTTCCCAGGACCGTGCGTGACGATGTTGAGCCGACCGCCAGGCCCGCCAGCTCCAGCCGCTCCCGCGCCTGCTGCGTCGTCATTCCGATCACGCCCGGCACGCTGATTTCGGCGGGACCGCGGCTCACCACGACGTCAACCGAGGTTCCCGGATCGCGACCGACTCCGGCACCTGGACGGGTCGCGACCACGACGCCGGGATCCGCCGCGGAGGGCAGCGAGTCGATGACGCCGATCGTGAGCCCGGAGGCCTGGAGCACCTTGACGGCCAGGTTCGCGTCGAATCCGACCACATCGGGCACCGCCACCGGCGCGGGACCATTGCTCAACGCCAGGGTGATCGGCGAGTTGGGCGGCAACACGACACCGGGCGCCGGGTCCTGCCAGACCACCGTTCCCTTGGGCGCCTTGGGATGGGCCATGTCCGGGTCCAGCTTCATCCGGAACCCCGCCTTGGTGAGCCGGGACTTCGCCTCGGTGACGCCCAAGTCGAGGAGCCGCGGCACCGCGTGATCGGTCGAGAACAGCTTGGACGGGAACAACCAGATCACGGTGAGAAGGTAACCGATAAGGAACGCGCCAAGGACGACGGCAACCTGGAGGACCAGTCTGCGTCCGGCGATCGTCTCCAGCATCGGCTGGAATAGCGGCTGGCCCTCATGGCGCCGGAAGCGCATTAGGCGATTCTCCTGAGGCGGGCTGCAAAGGCCCCGTCCATGCCGTGCCGCTGAGGGAACAACTCGAGGTCTCCCTTGTTGGAGAGCAGATCGGAAGTCATGCCGGCCGGCGGCTCACGACGGAATTCCGGCGAGCTGGCCAGGAAGCGATCGATCTGCTCGCGCGTTCTCCTCCGGCTCGAGGGAGCAGGTAGAGTAGACCAGGAGGCCGCCCGGTGGTACCAGCGCGGCACACCCGGTCAGCAGACCTGCCTGGCGGCGCCTCAGGCGATCGAGTGCTTCAGAATTCACCTTCCACCGCGCGTCCGGATGCCGCGCGAAGGTACCAGTGCCCAGGCAGGGAGCGTCCAGCAGAACCGCGGCGCATCGCTTGAGCGGAGGGCGACTCGCGTCCGCCGCCACGATGAATGCAGGACCTGATCCGGCACGAGCGAGATTCTCGGCCAGTCGGGGCAGCCGCGATGGCCGGGCTTCGCCCGCGATCACCGAACGGACGCTGCGGCCCAGGGCGATCGTCTTCCCGCCCGGGGCGGCACAGGCGTCGTACACCGTGGCGTCGGCGGGAAAGTCCGCGAACCGTACTACCAGCGCCTGGGCCGGATCCTGAACGATGAAGGCGCCTACGGCGTATCCCGGCAGATTGGCGGGAGAACGTCCCGCCACGATCAAGCCCCGCACCGAAGGGCGCAGACTTGAATTCGATTCGATTCTCCTCGAACCGGTTACCGATCTCAGCTTCGCTCTCTCGACCGGGCTGCACGACAAGAACAGGGCGCTGGTTGTTCCATGCGAGGAGCGCCTCGGTGTCCTCGGTGCCAAATCGCTCGATCCAACGGCCGACGAGCCAGTCAGGGTGGGAGTAACGGGCGGACAGGGCGTTCAGGACGGACGGGGCGGGCGAGGCTCTCCTTGCTGGGCCCAGAATTTCCCGCCTCTCCCGCCCTCCGCAGCACCGCGTTCACGAACCCCGCGGCCTTCGCTCCAGCCACTTCGCGCGCCAGGTCGACTGATGTGCTGACGGCGGCGTGAGGTGGCACCCGGTCCAGCTGATCCAGCTGGTACACGCCGAGGCGGAGAACGCCGCGAATCAAGGGCGGCACCGATCCGAGTCCCCGGGGCACGTGCCGTTCCAGCCGGGAATCGAGCTCGGTCTGACGCCGCAGGACTCCAGCCGCGAGCTCGTGGGCCAGCCGACGATCGGCTCCTTCCAGCCCCTTCATGCCCAGCTCCAGCGCAGCATCCAGCGGCAGACCGCGTCCTGCCCGCTCCAGGATTCGGAGCGCAGCGCGGCGCGGTGCGAGGCCGGGTGGTGAAAGATCAGTGGATGCGTCGGTCAATGGTCGTGAGTCTTGGGTCTTGAGTCTTGAGTCGTACCGATTTTCGGGTTCTACTCCTGCTCCCTACTCCCACCTCTCGCGTCTCACGTCTCACAACATCCCCGTCGTGGGACTCGACGGCACCGCCACCTCCCGCCGCGGCATCCGACCCGCCAGGAACGCGAGGCGGCCGGCTTCGACGGCGTAGCGCATCGCGAGGGCCATGCTCACTGCATCTTCGGCTTCGGCGATGGCGGTGTTCATGAGAATACCGTCAACGCCTTGCTCCATCGTGATGCATGCATCGGAGGCCGTGCCGACTCCGGCATCCACCAGCACCGGCACCTTGAGCCGCTTCTTGATGGTGCGAATGCTGTAGGGATTGAGCAGGCCGAGTCCGCTGCCGATCGGAGATGCGAGCGGCATGACGGCGGCGGCGCCGGCGTCCTCCAGTCGCAAGGCCGTGATCAGATCGTCGTTGGTATAGGCCATCACCTGGAATCCCTCGGCCGCCAGCGTCTTCGTGGCGGAGATGAGGCCGGCGGTGTCGGGAAGCAGCGTGTCCCGGTCCCCGATCACTTCCAGTTTGATGAAATCGTTGAATCCCGCTTCGCGACCGAGGCGGGCGTAGCGGATCGCTTCGTCCGCGGTATAACAGCCCGCGGTGTTGGCGAGCAGAAAATATCGGGTGGGATCGAGGTGATAGAGCAGTCCCTCTTCCCGGGTGCGATCGAGGTCCACCCGACGCACGGCGACCGTTACCACCTCGGCGCCGGACGCCTCGATGGCACGAACCATTTCCGCATTGTTGCGGTATTTCCCGGTGCCAACCAGCAAACGAGAACGAAAAGATCGTCCCCCAACCGTTAGGGGTGGATCGGTCAAGGTTTGTTCCTGTATTGTCGTTGCCATAGGCTACCGCCTCATCCTCCACCGACGAAGTGCACCAGCTCGACCGAATCGCCGTTCTGGAGTCCGGTATCCGCCAGGCGCGGGCGGCGAACGATCTCCCGATTGAGCTCCACCACGACCATGCGCGCGTCCAGATCCAGCTGGCGCAGCAGATCGGCGAGCGTTGCCGGGCCTTCGATCACCCGGGGTTCGCCGTTCACCGTTAGCGTGAGTCTCGTCATGCTGCCTCGAGCCAGGGCGCCAGCAGCGCCAGCGCTGCCGCGGCCGGATCCCGCACGTGCCATGCGGCGGTGATGGCGGCGATCCCATACGCGCCCGCCTCGCGCAGTTGCTGGCTCCGCTCGGGAGTCACTCCGCCGATCGCGATGACGGGCCGCCCGAGGCTTGCCACTTCAGTCACCAATCCCGGTCCGGCCGCGGGTCGGTCGGGATGGCTGGTGGTGCTGTAGATCGGGCCCACGATCAGGAAATCTGCTCCCGCTTCGAGTGCCGCCCGCGCTTCCTCGGTCGAGTGCACCGAGCTTCCAATCCAACCCGACCAACTGCCGGCCACCAGGCGCGCATCGCCCGGGAGCAGATCGCCCGCGCCAAGCTGCACTCCCTGGGCGCCGAGCGCCGCGGCGATATCGGGCCGTCCGTTCACGAACACCGCAGCCTCCGGTGGCCGGGCCAGCGACAGGAAGCGGCGTACCGTCGCCGTCAGCTTCTCGCCGGTGGCGGTGCGGTCACGCGCGTGCAGCGCCACGACCGATCCGGTCGAGGCCAGCGCGGCAGCCCGCACGCCCAGATCTTCCAGTTCCAGCACGGCCCGATCGGTTATCGCGTGCAACCGAGGCAACGGCCTCATACCAGCCGGTGACCGGGCTCCACGCGGTGGCCTCGAGTCCAGGCGCCGACCGCCATGCGAGTCTTCCCCGCGGGCTGGACCTCTGCCACCTCCACGGCACCCACGCCGGCCGCCACCTGAAGCGTCTTGCCCGCTTCCAGCACGGTGCCGGCTTCGCCGCTGCCGTTCACCGCACGGCCACCGAACAGCTTCAGCTCCATGTTGTCCAACGACGTCCAGGCGCCCGGGTCGGGATCGAAGGCCCGGATGGTTCGAGCGACAGACGCCGCATCCCGTCCCCAGTCGAGCCGGGTTGTGCCGCGATCGATCTTGGGAGCGTAGGTGGCAAGGCTGTGGTCCTGCGGCTCGGGCTTGGCGGCGTCCCCGCCACCATGGTGAGGGCCTCCACCAGTGCCGCGGCGCCCAGCTCCGCCAGGCGCTCCAGCAACTCACCGCCGGTCTCGTCCCTTGCCACCTCGGTTTCGATGCAGTGCAGCACCGGTCCGGTGTCCAGCCCCGGCTCGAGCTGCATGATGCTGACGCCGGTCGTTTCGTCACCGTTCAGAATGGACCACTGAACCGGCGCGGGGCCGCGGTGCTTGGGCAGCAGGGAAGCATGCACGTTCAGCATGCCGCGCCGCGGAATGGCCAGAATCGCCGGCTTGAGGATGTGCCCGTAGGCGACGACGACGCCCAGCTCAGGATCGTAACTGCGTAAGGGCCGACTCGAAGTCTTCTCCGAAGGGGCGCTCGGGTTGCAGGATGGGCAGGTCCTCTTCCAGCGCGGCAACCTTCACGGGCGGGGAGTGAGCGTGCTGCGGGAGCGTCCCACCGCGCGGTCGGGCTGGGTGACGACCAGCGCCACGTCGAAGCCTTCCTCGACCAGCGCCCGCAACGATGGAACGGCGAAGTCCGGCGTACCGAAGAACACGAGGCGCATCAGGTCGTCCCCGCGGACGCGGGCCTCACCTCCGAGACGAAGCTGTCGCCTTCGTGTTCCTTCTTCCACTTCGACAGGATTCGCTTCCGCTTCAGGAGGCCGAGGTGATCCACGAAGAGAATGCCATCGAGGTGGTCGATCTCGTGCTGGACCGCCCGCGCGGCGAGACCGTCGAGCGTCTTGGTGTAGCGGTTTCCCTCGCGATCGGTGGCTTCCAGCACGACTCTGGCGGGACGGGTCACGTCAGCGTAAACCTTGGGGATCGAGAGGCAGCCCTCTTCCTCGGTGTCACGCCCCTCGGCCTCGAGGATCACCGGGTTGATCAGGACCAGCTTCTCGTCCTCGGTCTCCACCACCGCGATCGCGACGCGCCACCCCGACCTGATTGGCGGCGAGGCCCACCCCTTGGCGGCGTGCATGGTCTCGAAGAGGTCGTCCACGAACTGGCGCACCTCGTCATCGATCGCCGAGACCTCGGCACTTCGCTCCCGCAACACGGGAGAGCCAAGCAGGTGGAGCGGCAGCAGGCTCATCCAGCGGCTCCCGGCGCCGGCGCGCTGTCACCGATGCGGATGATGCGGGCCCGTTCGATCACCAGCGTGGCGCTGCCGCTCTCGATCGTGACCCGGTCTTCCTTCACGTCCTTTACCTTCCCGATGATCCCGCCGGCGGTCGTGACCTCGTCTCCCTTCTTGATGTTCTTGAGCAGCTCTTCGTGCTTCTTCCGCGCCTGAGACTGGGGGCGGAGAATCAGGAAGTAGAACACCAGGCCGATGGCCACGATCTGGAAGAGCAGAAGGCTCAGCCCGCCACCCGGCATGTCGGGAGCGGCCATCACGGCAAGCAGCGAAGCGGTCACAAGTCTCCTCGGCGGTGGTAACGCTCGAGCCAGTCCCGGCTCCAGCGATCAAAAGTCTGGTTCAGAATCGTTTCCCGGGCCAGCTCTCCGAGCCGGATCAGGAACCGGATGTTGTGAATCGACACCAGACGCAGCCCCAACATCTCCTCAGCCATGAACAGGTGACGCAAATATCCACGCGAGAACCGGACGCAGGTCTCGCAGTCACACGCCGGGTCCAGCGGCTGGTCCGACAATCTGAGCCCGGCGGACCGGATGTTCACCTTACCCTGGCTGGTCCAGGCGCTGCCGTGGCGCCCATTTCGCGTCGCGGCAACACAGTCGAACAGGTCCACTCCGCGGGCAATTCCCTCCAGCAGATCGTCGGGAAAACCCACTCCCATAAGATAACGGGGGACCGCGGCAGGCAGGACCGGCGCGAGCTCTTCCAAGACGCGGTGCATGACCGGCTTGGGCTCGCCTACAGAGAGGCCGCCGATCGCGATTCCAGTCCAGGGACCGCTGGCCAGGGTGCCTTCCAGCGAGCGCATCCTCAGGTCGGCGTGGGTGCCGCCCTGGATGATGGGCCAGAGGGTCTGGGCTTGGGTCGTCGAGTCTATGGGTCGTGAGTCGGATCGATCCCGCTGACTGCCGTCGGCCGCCGGACTCATGACCCACGACCCACGACCGGTGACGAGCTCTTCGTGTCTCCGGCGGCATCGATCCAGCCAGCGGAGCGTCCGTTCCATGCCCTCTTCCGCGCTGGCGAAGTCGGACTTGGCCGGGACCACGTGATCGAACGCCATGGCGATGTCGGCGCCCAGCGCCCACTGGATGTCCATCGACGATTCGGGCGTGATGGTCCGCAAACCGCCGTCGATGTGACTCTGAAATTCGACGCCCTCCTCCTCTATCGTGCGAAGGCCCTCCAGTGAAAACACCTGAAAGCCGCCCGAATCGGTGAGCATCGGCCCCGGCCAGGTAGAAAATCGGTGGAGCCCTCCCAGTGCGCGGACCACCGCTTCCCCGGGACGCAGATGCAGATGGTAGGTATTGCCCAGCACGATCTGGGCTCCCGCGCGCTCGACTTCGACCGGGTGAAGCCCGCGGACAGTCCCATGAGTGCCCACCGGCATGAACGCCGGCGTGCGCACCGTCCCATGCGGCAGCGTGAGCGTGCCGGCACGGGCGAGATTGTGGGTGTTGTCCAGGGTGAACGTCGAACATTGGCCGGGAAAGGTAGTCAGTACCTGAGTACCGAGTACCTAGTAACCGCAGCCGAGGACACGAGTAGTCGTCGACGCGCTCGCTACTCGGTACTCGGTACTCGGTACTCGGTACTAGGTACTCGGTTACTAGGTACTACAGTACTAGCATCGCATCCCCATACGAGTAGAACCGGTATCTCTCCGCAACGCCGTGCCGATACGCGGCCATGGTGAGGTCATAGCCCGCGAAGGCGGAGACCAGCATCAACAGAGTCGAACGGGGAGGTGGAAGTTGGTCAGCAGGTGATCGACTACCCTGAATTGAAAACCCGGTGTGATCATGAGCCGGGTTTCCGCGCTGCCCGATCGCACCAGGCCCCTTCCGCAGCGGCGCTTTCGAGCGCTCTCACCACCGTGGTACCGACCGCCCAGACGCTGCCCTTCCGTTTGCGAACCTCCGCGATCGCCGTCGCGGTTGCTTCGGGGATGTCAAACCGCTCCGGATGCATGTGGTGCCGAGTGAGATCCTCGACTTCAACCGGCTTGAAGGTCCCGGGGCCTACTTCGAGATCCAGTCGCGCAACGCGCACGTCCCGCTGCTCGAGCTCCTTGAGGAGCTCGGCGGTGAAGTGCAGACCCGCGGTCGGCGCGGCCACGCTCCCTTCCTGCTCCGCGTAGACCGTCTGATATCTGATCTCGTCATTCGAATCGGGGTCCCGCTCGATGTAAGGAGGGAGCGGCAGCCGGCCCAGGCGTCGAATCGCTTCTTCCGCGGTGGCCCCGACGAACCGGACCTCGCGCTGGCCTTCCTCCAACTCCGCGACGGTTTCCACCTCGATGTCCGGCGCGAGACGGATCCGCTTGCCGGGCTTCATCGCCGAACCGGGCCGGCCTGATCGCGATCCAGGCACCCTCGGTGCCGGGATGCAGCAACAACACCTCCGCGGGCGCACCACTCGGCCGAGTTCCCAGGAACCGCGCGTGCCGGACCCGAGTGCTATTCAGGACCAGCAGGTCTCCGGGTGGGATGAGCTGGGTCAGGTCGCCGAAGCTTCGGTCTTCCAGCTCGGCATCATGCCGCCTGACTACGAGCAGTCGGCTGGTTCCGCGCTCGGCGATGGGATACTGCGCGATGAGCTCGGGTGGGAGGGAGTAGTCGAAGTCGGTGGTGTGGTAGGGCACGGCGGACAGCGAATCGGGAGTAGGGGAGTAGGGGTAGGGAGGTGGGGAAGGAAGATAGGTCGTTACCCTACTCCCTACACCCTACTCCCTACCCCTAGCCTTACTCAAACATCGATGGCTGGGAAGCCGGCATCTTCATCCCGAACCGCCGGTAGGCATGCGCCGTCGCGACTCGGCCCCGCGCGGTGCGTTCGAGGAAACCCTGTTGGATCAGGTACGGCTCGTACACTTCCTCGAGCGTCCCGCTGTCTTCGCCCACCGCCACGGCAACCGTGTTGAGTCCTACCGGCCCGCCGCTGAACTTCTCGATGATGGTCTTGAGAATGCGCGCGTCCATGTCGTCGAGACCGAACTCATCCACGTTGAGCCGGCTCAGTGCATCGCGGGCAACCTGTGCGGTGATGATTCCGTTAGCCCGCACCTGGGCATAGTCCCGCACCCGGCGCAACAGGCGATTGGCCACGCGCGGTGTGCCGCGGCTTCGCTTCGCCAGCTCGTCGGCCCCCTCCGACTCGATCGGAACATTCAGGATCTGGGCCGATCTCACGACGATGGTCTTGAGCTCATCGGCGGGATAGAAATTCAGCCGCTCCACCATTCCGAAGCGGGCTCGCATCGGTGGAGTCAGCAGACCGAACCGGGTAGTGGCGCCGATGAGGGTAAACCGCTCTGATCGCCATCGGGATGGTTTGGGCGTGGGGTCCGTCGGCGATGCGCACCTCGACCCGGTAGTCCTCCATCGCGGGGTAGAGAAACTCCTCGAGAACCGGACGGAGGCGATGGATCTCGTCGATGAAGAGCACGTCGCCCGGCTGCAGGGTCGTCAGCAGGCTCACCAGATCGCCGGGCTTTTCGAGAACCGGCCCCGACGTGGTCCTGAGTTGAACCCCCATCTCCCGGGCGAGCAGTGTGGCCAGCGTCGTCTTGCCGAGTCCAGGCGGACCGAAGAACAGGGTGTGATCGAGCGGCTCACCCCGGGCCTTCGCGGCATCGATCGCGATCTGGAGCGAGGCCTTCACCTGCACCTGCCCCACAAACTCGTCGAGCCGAGAGGGCCGGAGCGCCGCTTCGGCGCCGGTCTCCTCGGGGAGGACGTCGGGGGTGGTGATCTCCAGGCGGCTCATCAATCGATCGATCTGGCGTCCCAGCGTACCGGCCGGTCACCAGGCTGGACCAGGTGCTTCACGTGGCAGTGCGTGCAACGATCTTCCGCTTCCCGGGTCGCGGAGGCAACCAGCAGGCGATTGGTGCTCCCGCATCGGGTGCAGAGCCATTCGGCGGTCGTAGCTGCTACTGTCATTGATTTCTAGGTTGAAGTACCTAGTGACCGAGTACCGTGGTACCGAGTATGCGCACCGAGTCCGTCTGCACTATTCCCTACTCCCTACTCCTCTATGCCTATCTACTCACTCGTCTCACCGTCTCACGCTTTTATCTCTTCCCTGCCAGCCGCTGCAGCGCCTGCTTGATCAGCTGTGCCGTGTCCGAGGAGCCGTCGGCGGCCAGCGCGTCGCGCACTGCGCTCTCGGCCTGCGCGGGAGGATAACCGAGCCGCGTGAGGGCGGCCAGCGCCTCCTCGCTTGGCCCCATCGAAGCGGGCGGCAGCTCGCCCCCGACCTCCTCGAACCGGTCGTGCAGCTCCAGCACCAGTCGCTCCGCCTTCTTCTTTCCGATGCCGCTCACCGTGCTGAGAGCCGCGATGTCCTTCTGCCGGATACTTCGCACGGTGCGATCGGCCCCCAAGGTCGAGAGCAGCGCCAGCGCCAGCCTGGGGCCGAAGCCACTCGCTGAAAGCAGTCGCTGAAAGACGATGCGTTCCGCCGGGCGATCGAACCCGAACAGCGCCCAGCCGTCCTCCTTCACCACCAGCTCGGTGTGGAGCTGCACCTTGGAGCCGAGTGCCGGCAATCTCTCCACGACACCCAGCGGGAGAGTGATGCTGTAGCCGACTCCGCCCGAGGTCTCGATCAGGACGGTGTCGCCATCCCGCGTGCGAAGGATTCCGGAAACCAGCGCGATCATCCGCGGCGTCCCAGGAAGGGGGCGATGCTCTTGGGGCGGTGCGCAGCAGGTGCGTGAGCGCGATGGCGACTCCATCGGCCGCGTCGGCGGGACGGGGAGCGCTCTTCAACCGGAGCAGCTGCGCCACCATGAAGCCCACTTGAGGTTTGAGCGCCGCTCCGCGGCCTACGACTGTCTGTTTGATGATGGCGGGCGAGTATTCGGTGACCGGCAGTCCCCGCAGTGCTGCCGCCAGCAGGATTGCTCCCCGCGCGTGACCCAGCACCAGCGCCGATCTCACATTGCGGGCCGCAAAGACCCCTTCGACCACGACGCTCTCCGGGGCCAGACGGTCGATCAGACCGAGCAATTCGTCGTGGATCAGTCGCAGCCGTTCCGGCAGGGGATCCCGGGGCAGGGTCTTGATGACCCCGCACTCGACCAATTGCGGGGCCCGGCCAGTCAGGGCTTCGACCAAACCGTAGCCCGTAATCGCGGTGCCCGGATCGATGCCGAGCACCCTCACGGGAGGCGCCGGCTCAGGCCGATGTCTCCGCCTCCGCCATCGCGGCCGCGTCGATGTCGAAGTTGGAAAAGACCTTCGAAACGTCGTCCAGCTCTTCCAGCGTTTCCATGAGCCGCAACATCTGCTCCGCCTGCTTGCCTTCGACTCGCACCGTGTTCTTGGGGACCATCGCAAGCTCGGCGGATTCGATGGCGTAACGCTTGGCCTTCAAGGCGTCCTGCACCGCGTGGAAGCTGTGCGGGGTGGTGGATACCACGTATTGCTCGCCATCGCGGACGAAAGTCTTCGGCCCCGGCATCGAGCGCGGCCTCGAGTGCCGTGTCTTCGTCGAACTTGGTTGCGTCGAGATAGATCTGGCCTTTGCGCTCGAACATCCAGGACACCGAATTGGTGGCGCCGAGGTTGCCGCCGTTGCGGCTGAACGCGTGGCGGATCTCGGCCACGGTGCGGTTAGCGTTGTCGGTGGTCGCCTCGATCAGGATCGGCGGCGCCACCCGGCCCGTAGCCCTCGTACATGACTTCCTCGTAGACCGCGCCCTCGAGCTCTCCGGTTCCCTTCTTGATGGCCCGATCGATGTTGTCGGCCGGCATGTTGACGGCCTTCGCGGCGTCAATCGCCGTGCGAAGACGGGGATTGCCGCCCGGATCGCCACCACCGGCCTTGGCCGCGACGGTGATTTCGCGGATGGCCTTGGTCCAGGAGGCGCCGCGTTTCTGGTCGGCGATCGCCTTCTTGCGTTTGATTTGTTTCCACTTGCTATGGCCGGCCATTCCTCTGCCTCGACGGATTCTGAGTGGAAAATACTGCCGTAACCCGTTGTCGTCAGCCCTCTACCGGCACAGGGACCGAAGGCGATGAATGCTGGCTGGCATCCGGCCATTGACCCCCTAGGGGCCCACCACTACTCTCCCCCGCCTATGCGTTCACAACTTCTGGCTGTCGCGCTGGTTCTTGCTCTGGCCTGTAAGGAAGACCGGCCCAAGATGCCTCCGCTGGCCGAGACCATTCCGGAGCTACCGGTCCCGCCCGACGGAGAGGCGATCTCCCGCGCCGGTGGCGAGGATGCGACTCAGATCCGCTTCAAGAGCTCCGAGGGTCCGGAGGAGGTCGCGACCTACTATCGCAACTTACTTCAGCAGGAACAACTGGCGACTGGTGAGCGACATCAAGACCCGTGAAGGCGTCATCGTGATGTACGCGGAAGGAGTGAAGCGGCCTCTCTGGGTCACGATCACCAAGGCCAGCGGGGAGGATGGAAGCCTGATCGATATCGCCGGGGCCAAGGCTCCGTCGTCAGCTCAATAGGAAGGATTATCTCCCCGGTTCGACCATATCCTCGAACCGCAGCCATTCGTGGTAGAAGTAGAGGTCGACAAAACCGGTCGTGCCGTTGCGATTCTTGGCCACGATGAGCTCTGTCGCTCCTTCCGACCCCACCCGCCGGCCGGTACATCTCTTCGCGGTAGATCGCCAGGACCACATCAGCCACTTGCTTCACCACTCCCAGGCCACCCAGGTCTTCGAGCGAGGGGCGGGGATCGCGTCGACTCGGCTTGAGGCCTGGTAACTGGGCCAGGACCAGTACCGCCACATCGTGATCCAGCGCCAGCGCCTTGAGCGCCCGAGCCGCACCTGCCACTGCTTCGTCGGGCCCATTGGCCGTGGCGGGCGGTGCGGTCATCTGCAGCGAATCAATCACAAGGAGCGCCCGGCGGGGCACCGTATCCAGTGCCTCCGACACCTCGGTGAATCGCTGTCCGCTGAGCGACCGGACCTGCAGCGGAAGGTCGCGTAGCCGGAGCGCCGCCGCGCCGACCGAGGCACGGCTCACATCGTCGAGCGCTCCGCCTCGGAGCGCGTCTACCGGCACCCGGGCCTCGAGTGCCAGGGCTCGCTCCATCAGGCGGTCTTCCGTCATCTCCCCGACAGGAAGACCGTGGGCACTCCCGACTGCGCCCCCGGATGGCCATCGCGAGTCCCAGTGACGACTTCCCGCTTCCCACATCGCCCGCCAGAACGATCAGGTCCTGACGCCGGAATCCGCCTGCGAGCATCCGATCAAGCGAGGGAAGCCGGTCGGAACGCTATCGGTTGCCACTGTGCCGTCGCTGCGCGCGTCCATTCGCTGGACCAGCGCCTCGACAGTGGTGGAAGGTTCCTTGTTAAGAGAGGGGCGAGGGCGTTGCATGCCTCAATTATACGACATCGGTCAGCGACCGAGGGGAAGCAACGCCCTGACGAGCGGTCTTCTCGGCCTTGCGGACGGCTTCCGCCGCCTCCTGGCCCGCAGCTTCCCGGGTCGGGGCAACCAACCCATTGAGGATGCCGGGCACCGATTCCCGCGTGGCGTCGCGCAACTGGTGCAGGGCGCCTGTGAGGGCCCGCCGGAGCGGGGCGGGGACGGTGAGGCTGGACATGCGCGACTCGAGGGCCGTTATCCGGCGTCGCACATGGCGCTCGGTGAGCGGTGGCTCGAGTTGAAGGTCCTGGGCCACCCGAAGCGTCAGCCACAATGCGAACAGTCCCTCGCGCCGGGGTCCCCGGGCACTCCGGGCCAGGAGGGAAATCAGCCTCGAATGCGGCCGGATCCCAGCCGTTCACGCGCCCAGCTCGGTGAGAGCAAGTTCGACTTCAGCCGGCGTGATCTCCTTCAGGCAGCGATGGTGCACCAGGGGACACCGAAGAGTGCCCTTTGCGCTGCAGGGCCGGCATCCCAGGTCGCGTTGCAACACCGTCGCCCGCGCCCGATAGGGAAAGAACCCGAAGGCTTCGACGGTGGGGCCGAACAGGGCAACGACCGGCGTGCCGATCGCGGTGGCCATGTGCATCACCCCGGTGTCTCCCGTAACCGCAGCCGCCGCCGCGCGCCAGCACCGCGCCCGATTCCTGGAGTCCCAGTTCGCCGGCGCCCGAAGCCGCGGACCCGTTGCCAGCCGCGGCCACGCCGGCGCAGAGAGCATGATCGTCCGGGCCGCCGATCACTGCGACCCGAGCTCCGGAGCCTGTTACCGACTCTACCAGCTTGCGCCAGTGATCCTGCGGCCAACGTTTGGTGGCGTGGGCCGCCCCGGGGCGACGACCAGCAGTTTCCGATCTCCATTCAGGCCATTCTCGGACAGCCAGCGTGCCGCACCTCGCTTGGCCGAAGGATGCAGGTGCATTTCGGCCGGGGCCTGGTCCGGTGTCACGTCGAGGTCGCGGGCAGCCTCGAAGTAGCGCTCTGGTACCGGCAGGATGTCACGGTAGAGATTGCGTTTGTAGCGGATCAAGGCGCGACGCTGGCGCCGGCGGGCATCGAAGCCGTTCCACCGCCCCGGCACCAGCAGCCGGAGAACTCGAGACCTCAGGCTGCCGTGGAGGTCGAGGAGGTGAGTGTAGTTCCTGAGTCGAAGCTCACGGGCCATCGCCGCGATTGAATCCTGGGGGTCCAGGGTCAGCACATCATTGAGGTGCGGGTTATCGGAGAGCAGTGGAGCAAATGCGGACTTGGTCAGCGCCGTGATGGTCGCCCCTGGGTGCCGGGCACGCAAGGCCCGGAGCAGGGGAGTGATGAGCAAGACGTCGCCGATGGAGCTGAAACGGACGGCCAGGATTCGTGGGTCGCTGGGCACCGGAATAAGCTAGCCTGACTCCTGGCCACCCGCCCGTCGGGGTGCGGTCTTGCCTATAATTCATCCATGCCTCGCCCGAAACGAATTCTCTGGGTCGACGATGAGGTCGAGACCCTTACCTCGCATACCATGTTCCTCGAGGAGCAGGGGTTCACCGTGGACAAGGCGGCGCACGGAGACGACGCTCTCGTCCTCCTGCAGCGCCAGCCGTACGGCGTGGTCCTGCTCGATGAGCACATGCCGGGTCGCCGCGGCCTCGAGCTGCTCCAGGCGATCCGGGAATCGATCACGCCATGCCGATCGTCATGGTGACCAAGAGCGAAGAAGCCGGTACCCTCAAGGACGCCATCGGGTCCGAGATCGCCGACTACCTCGTCAAGCCGGTGAACCCTCGGCAGATCCTCAGTGTCGTGACCCGGCTTCTGGACGGGGACCGCATCCGCCAGCAGCGGCTCTCGCGGGACTTCGCGACCCGCTTCCGGGATCTGGAATCGCCGCCGGGGTTCGCCGATGGCGTGGCGGGAGTGGATGGAGCTCGCGGCCGAGCTGGCGACGTGGGAGGTCCGGCTGGGCGAGGCCGACGAGCCGGGACTCTCCGAGGCTCTGCGTACGCTGCAGATCAGCATGCGGCAGGATTTCGCCCGGTTCATCGAGCAGAACTATCCCCGCTGGCTCAACGAGGGTGGAGGGGACCGCCCACCTCTCAGCGTCGACATCGGCGCCGAGTTCCTCCTGCCGCTCTATCGCCAGCACGGCAAGGCGATGCTGGTCGTGGTGGATTGTCTCCGGCTCGATCAGTGGGAGGCCATTCGCCCACTGGTCAGCTCCCGCTTCGATATCGAGACGGCCTACTACTTCTCGATTCTCCCCACCGCGACTCCCTTCGCGCGGAATGCGATCTTCAGCGGCCTCTTCCCTTCGGAGCTCGCCACCCGCCACCCTGCGTGGTGGCGCGACAACGACGACGCGAGCCTCAACGCGCACGAAGCGGAGTTGATGACCGAGCAGTTCAAAGACCTGACGGGCAAGCCGGTGCCGGTGCACTACGAAAAGGTCTTCACCGCCGCCGACGGTGAGGCCCTGCTGACTCGACTCCCGGCGCACCTCGCGCACGACGGAGTGACGGCGCTGGTCTTCAACTTCATTGATCAGCTCACCCACGGTCGGACCGAGAATTCGACGCTGTTCGAGGTGGCGCGGGATACCTCGGCCCTTCGCAGCCTGACCCGGACCTGGTTTGAGCGTTCCTCCCTGTGGCACGCCTTGCGGGAAGCCGAGCGTCGCTCCGTGCCGGTGTTGCTCACGACCGATCATGGGTCGATCCACTGCCACACTCCGGGCACGGTCTACGCTCGCCGGGACGCGACGGCGAACCTGCGCTACAAGTTCGGAGAGGATCTTCGAGCCCAGGAGCGGGAGGCCGCGATTGCGGTGGACGACCTGACCGCCTGGGGCCTCCCGCCGCGGACACCGGGGACCCGGATGCTGCTCGCCACCGGCGACCGGTTCTTCGTCTATCCCACAAAGCTCAGGGAATATCAGGCGCGCTACCGGGGCGCGTTTCTTCATGGCGGTGTGACTCCCGAAGAAATGGTGCTTCCCATCGCGCTGCTCCAACCCCGCCGTGGCTCGTAGTTCCTCCGTGACGCATTCGCCCCGGCGCGGCTCGACTCGCCGGCTGCTCGGGTACCTGAGGCCTTATCGGCTCCGCTTCTCCCTCGGCCTCCTCACCACGGCCCTGGCGTCGCTGCTGGACGGCGTCACGCTGGTCATCCTCATTCCGCTTCTGCAGCAGATCTTCGCGTCGGCTCCACCGGCCGGGGGTGGGACTAAGCTCGAAACTCTGGTGGCCAACGTCGCTCTCGCCGTTGTTGACCGGCGTTTCGCCGACGGCGGCGACGGTACGTCTGGTTCTGCTCCTGCTCGGTAGCGCTCGTGCTCAAGAATGCCCTCGCCTATGTCTCCGGGCAGATCAGCGTGCAGATTCAGGAAAGCCTCGTGCGCGACCTTCGCACCCAGCTGTTTGACCACCTGCTGCGGCTTGATCTGGGCTTCTTCGAGCGGACCCGCAGCGGACAGATCAGCTCCCGGGTCATGCAGGACGCCGACGCATCCAAGGGGTTGTGAGCGCGGGTCTGGCGTCGTTTTTTCAGAATCTCGTGGTCATCTGCACCACCCTCCTGGTGCTGACCCAGATCTCCTGGCGCCTCACCTTGATCGCGCTTGCGGCGGCCCCGGTCCTCCTGGTGACCATCCGGGCGCTGCTCAAGCGACTGAGACGCTATTCCCGGGCGCGGGCGGATGAAGCGGGAGAGATGACCGCAAGTGTCGCCGAGCGACTGGGCGCGGTGAAACTGGTGCGAGCCTTCGGCGGGGAAGAACGGGAAAGCAGACGATTCCGCGAACAGGCCAGCCGGTACCGGCAGCGGACGGTGAGGGCCCAGCGGCTCGCCACGCTGACTGCCCCGCTGAGCGAGTTGTTCGGAGGACTGCTGCTGGTGCTCCTGATTGGAGTCGGTGCGACTCCGGCCTTCAGTGGCGGCGGTGCTCTGAGCCCTCAGGCGCTGATGGTATTTCTGGTCGCCGCGCTCAAGATGATGGCGCCGCTCAAGGCGCTCACCCAGTTCCCCAACCAGATGGCCGTGGCGCTGGGGAGTGCGGAGCGGGTATTCGAGGTGCTCGATCTGCCCCTTCCGGAGGCCGAGCCGCCCGGCTTGGCCGAAGCGAAATTCACCCGGACGGTGGTCTTCGATGGTGTCTGGTTCGAGTATGGCCGGTCGGGACGAGCTTCCGGGACGCATCCGCACTGGGTGTTGGAGGATGTCTCCTTCGCCTTGCCGCGCGGCTCGATCGTCGCTCTGGTGGGACCATCGGGGGCGGGGAAAAGCACCATTGCCGAACTGTTGATCCGCTTTCGGGAGCCGACTCGGGGACGCATTCTGATGGATGATGTGCCGCTCGATACCTTGAGCCGGAGCTCGGTGCGTTCCTTGATGGGCGTCGTGGGACAGGATGCGGTGCTCTTGCACGATACCGTGCATGCCAACATTGCCTACGGCCGTCCCGGAGCCAGTCGGGAGGAGGTCGAGGCGGCGGCAACGGCGGCGAACGCCCATGACTTCGTCGCCCAGATGCCGATGGGCTATGACACCGTCGTGGGGAGCGAGGGGCCCGGCTGTCGGGTGGTCAGCGGCAGCGGATCGCGATCGCGCGGGCGCTCCTCAAGGACTCCCCAATCCTGGTGCTCGATGAGGCGACCAGCGCCCTCGACCCCGAGTCGGAGCGACTGGTGCGGGGGCGATTGACCGGTTGATGCAGCACCGGACCGTGCTGGTGATCGCCCACCGGCTATCGACCATCCGGCACGCGGATCTGATTCTGGTGCTGGAGCACGGCCGGATCATCGAACGCGGCACCCATGACTCGCTCCTGGCCCAGGGCGGGCGCTATCGTGACTTGTACGAGGGCCACCGACTGGAACGTCCCGCGCGACGCAGCGGGCGTCCGCCAATCCCGAGTCCGGAGTTCACTTCGTGAGCCGATTTCGCGGAACGCGGGTCCTCTTTATCGGGCGGCAGGATGATAGCGTCCACGCCCACAATGGCCTGCGCTGTCGCGCGCTCGAACGACTCGGCTGTACGGTCGCTGACCCTCGATCCGGAACAGGCGGGCTGGCTCGAGCGGCTGGCCGGACGGGACTTCGAGGGCCGATTGGTGAAAGCGCTCGACAGCCACAAGCCTCAGCTGGTGATCGCGATGGGAGGCTTCGGGCTCGACGCCGTCGCCATCCGTGCGGTGCGAAGCGGATACTCCGCGCGCTGGGTGAACTGGTTTCCGGGCGATCTGCGGGTGGTGAATCCTGCCCGACAGCTGGCGCCGGCCTACGACCGCATGTACCTGACGGGAACCGATGTGACCGAGGAGGTGCAGCGAGGGGGCGTGACCCCGGCTGTATTCCTGCCTCTGGGTTGTGACCCTTCGGTGCACAAGCCGATGCGTGCCAAGGGCCCCTTCCGCGCCAATGTGGTCTTTGCCGGCGAGGCGACTCCTCGGCGCGAGATGCTGCTGAACGAGCTGGTGGAGTTTGGCCTCGCTGTCTGGGGAGAGAGCTGGAAGAAGACCTCGCTCAAGGACTATTGTCGGGGAGGGTTGCCAACGACCGGAGGACTTTGTGCGGGCCTACGCCGGGGCCACTGTCGGCATCAATGTCCATCACGCGCTCGATGACGACCCCGCGCACCAGGGCCGAGGGTGCAACCAGCGGGTCTTCGAGCTCAGCAGCATCGGGGTGGCTCAAGTCGTGGATGCCCGGGCCGACCTGGCCCTTCACTTCGAGGACGGACGAGAAGTGCTGGTGTTCGAGAATCCGGCGCAGTTGCGGGGCCAGGTCAAGCGCGCCTTACAGGAGGATGCGTATCGCGACCGGTTGGCGAACGCGGCTCGGCAGCGCTGCCTTTCCAATCACACGTACATGCACCGTATGTCCACCATGCTCGCCGACGCCTTGCAGGATTCGTCGAAGAGTTGAGTCTGCTCAGGTCGCCTCGTACCCTTTCCTCTGAGCATCAGTTCCATGCGGTGGGCGTAGGTATGCCGGGCCAACGCATGCGCCCGCCCGGCTTCTGCAATGTCTCTTCGCTCGTCTGCTCTCACCAGAAAATGACTGATTCGGGTGAGCATCTCTTCGGTTGAGTGGAACCACGCACAGTGTTCGCCATCGCGCGCGAACTTCTCGATTCCGGCGCTGTGCTCTCCCAGGAAAAAGCCTCCAGTTCCCAGGACCTTCCACATCCGGTTGGAGCTGGAATACCCGCCCAGAGCCTGTTCCGGATAGGCGTGAAGGCCGAGGCAGATCGCCGCCCCTGCCGTGGCTTGAGTGAAGGGCAGGCCTCGGGTCTCTCCTCCAACGACAGGAATTCCTGCTGGTCGGGGTGTCCAGCCGGGTCCGCGTACCTGGAGCCGTGCCGACGCTGCGATTCTGCGAAGCGGGTCATGCCGCGCCAGGTACTGCGCCCGACCCGATGAAGGACACCTCACAGACAAACGATTCCGGAATTTCATCCGGAGGCCTATCGACCTCCGGGTCCACACCTTGGGGCATGAAATAGACTTTGCCTACTCCTGCCGCTCCCAGATGGCCGACGTGCTGGGTGGAGCTGACGAAGGTGGTTCCGGCGAGCCGCGCCACTTTCACGGCGTCGGGAGTGAGCAGGTAGTCGAAATACCAGAAGGCGGTGGAGAACCGTTCGGCAATGCGGGTGAGGTAGTGCTCTCCGAGACGAACAGCGCGGACTGTCAGTAGCACGAGGTCGGGGTGAAACCCTGCCATCCGACGCCAGAGCAGAGGCGGCGCAAGCGGGCCGAGCCACTGGCTCGTACCCGGCACGTTGAGATGGAGTGTCTCGCAGCCGAGGCTTCGGCAGGCGCGCGTGATGGATGCCTCGGTCTTGAGCGGGCTCCCGGCCCCGACAACCGCCACACGCATGCGGTATCTTACCGAACCCATGCCCCAGATGCGACCTGTCGCTGACTCTGCTCGCGAGCCCCCGCGCACCTCGGGAGACGGGTTAAGAGTCCTTCAGGTAATCCAGCAGCCCGGAGGCGCACCGGGCCTCGCTCTCGACTCTCCATCTGAGCATCGGGCTTGCCGAGCGCGGCGTGAAGGTTCGATTCGCTTGTCCCGTCGGTTCGGAGTTGGAGGAGGATGCGCGAAGCGCCGGACTCGAGGTAGACGCGCTTCCCTTTGCCCGCCGCGGTCGGCGCCACAACGCAGCCCTGCTTCGCGATCTCCTGGCCCGTCATCCGGTGGACGTGGTCAGCTCCCATTCCGCTCGAGACCGGAAGGCGCTGACCTGGCTCGGTCTGACTCGCCGTCTCACGGTCCTCTGGTTGTCACCCGTCGGCAAATGCCGCGGAGTTTCTACCTCGAGAACTGGCTCTCAGGCCGAGTCGCCTCCCGCGTCGTTGCCGTGAGTCCTGCCGTTGCCGAAGCCCTCGGCCGCCGAGGATTCCGCGCCGAAAGATTGTCGTGGTGGCTAATGGCCTGATCGCCGCACGGGTGGACCGTCCGCTTTCGACCGCTGAGGTCGAGGCCTGGCGGCACCGCATCGAGTGGGATCCCAGTCGCCGAACGGTTCTCATCGCTGCCCGGCGCAAGGCGCAGGATGTCGTCCTTCGCGCCCTTCATTCGGTGACGACCCCGGTCCGACTCGTCATGGCCGGCGCCGGCGAGAATGCCTTTTCTCATCTCGTTGCGAAAGTCCCCGACCGCCACGCCGTCGTTTCCTTCAACTTCGAACGGGACATCCGCCCGCTCTACGAGTTGGCAGAGTTGGCCCTTCTACCTACTTGGGACGAGGGCTTGTCCCAGGCTCTGCTCGAGGCGCTGGCTTTGGGATGTCCGGTCGTTGCCTCAGCGGTACCGGGTAACGCCTACGTCCTGAGGGATGGGGTAAACGGCCGGTTGCTCACCTCGACTCGCCGGCGCGATGGGCCCAGGCGATTGACGAGCTACTGGAAGACCAGAACCTTCGGACCCGGCTTGCCACTGCCGGCCGCCGCACCGCCCGGGAAGATTTTTCTCTGGACCGCACGGTTTCAGGGACGATCGCCGTCTATCGCGACGTTCTTGGCCAGCCCGGCCGCTGAGGCGGTCTTTGCCTCGCACTCTTCTTCTCGCATACGACTTCCCGCCGATGTTGGGGGCATCGCCCGGTGCCTCTCGGAAATCGCACGGCACTATCCCCGGATGAACTTCTCGTCTCGACCGGTATTGCCCCAGATAGACCACGAGGCCGTCGAGGGCGGAATCGATCGCCTCGAGGTGCCGAGCGAGAGGCTGCGGACACTCGGCCGGATTACGGCGCTGGTCATCCCGACTGCTCGAGTTGAGTGACCGGAAGGACTCGGTTCGTCTGGGCCGGAAACCTGAAGCCTGCCGGTTATCCCGCGTTGTGGCTCCGGGCACGGAGGAGGATTCCCTATGGGGTCATCCTCTACGGCCTCGATCTGCTGCTGATCGAGAGACAGGCGCGGCGGTCGTCGCTGAAACGGTGCGATAGCCCGTCGTTTGCTCGGGGAGGCATCGGCTCTGGTAGCAATCAGCGGCTGGACTCGTGCTCGGGCAGCCCGCGTCTGCGATTCACTCGGTCTCTCTGTTCAGGACCGCTTGCACACCGTCCCTTTGGGAGCGGATCCCAGGCGATTTCACCCCAGGATCGGGACGGAGGATCTGCGGCGCCGTCTCGGCCTGGGCGAGAGGCGATGGCTCCTCACCGTTACCCGCTTGGTCGAACACAAGGGGGTGGACACTGGGATCCTCATTCTCGAACGCCTGGCCTCGGAATTCCCTGACCTCGGCTATGCCATCGCCGGCACCGGTCCCACAAGAGACGCGCTTTCAGCCGAGGTTGAGCGGAGAGGGTTGAACGAACGCGTCCGGTTCCTGGGAGAAGTGCTGGAGGAAGACCTGCCGGCGCTCTACTGCGCTGCGTGTTTGTATCTGGGGCTCTCCCGCGAGCTGCCGCTTCAGGTCGAGGGGTTCGGATTGTCGCTGGTCGAAGCCTCAGCGTGTGGGGTGCCGGTCGTGGCATGTCGCAGCGGCGGAATTCCGGATGCGGTGCAGGACGGAGTGACCGGTCTGCTGGTTGAGCCGGGGAATGTCGAAGCAGGCTACGCAGGCGGTCACGGCAGGTGCTGAGTGACGAGGATCTTGCTCGAAAGACTGGGAGCCGGAGGACGGACTCGAGGTCGAGCGTCGCCTCAATTGGGACAGGGTAGTAGAGGATCTCCGTGCGATCGAAGCCGGGATCACACTCCCGGCGGCGCCAGCCGGACGCTGATCGCATAGGTGGGACAATTGCGAACGTAGGCTCCATCGAGCGGAGACCAGGTCTGAACCGGTGCGATGACCTCGGCGCGCTGGTCATCGGCCATCCGGAACACCGGCGGGCGAGTGCATCGCACACATGCCGCAGCCGATGCAGCGGGAGCGGTCAACCCGGACCTCGACCCGCTTCTTGGGGTAGATGCCTCCTTCCATCTGGTCGCCCAGCGAGTCGAGGACGCCTGCGGTTGCCCGGTATCCTTCATCGATCAGCTCGCGGTTGTGGCCAAACGCGAAGAGCGACATGTGCTCGACCCTGGGATGGACCAGCACCAGCGTCGGGTGTCTCCACTCCCGGAGCCGCGTCTCCATCAAAGTTTGCATCACGATCTCATAGCCTCTGAGATACGTCGCCGCGAACCCTGCCTCCTGGACCTCGGCCCGGAGCGCGCCCGAGCCTCCAACGTCTACCGCCAGGACTACCGAGGTGCGCTGCACCGCCGCGATCTGGACCGGCAGGTTTTCGATTACCGCACCGTCCACGTAGTGGCGGCCTTGATCTCGCGCGGTGGGAGGATGCCGGGCAGGGCGCAGGAGGCGAATACCGCGTCTGCTACCCGGACCTTGCGAAGGCCGGGAAGTCCCCAGAGCACCTGGGCCCCGGAATTGAGCTCCACTGTGTTGACCAGGAGGGGGCGGTCCAGGTCTTCGAAGGTGCGGTCGCCAGCCAGGCTCTGAATCAGGTTGTCGAGCGGCTCCCGCCGGTAGACCGCAGGCGACTGCATCCGCTTGAGCGCCATGTCCACGTGAGCCACCTGGAAGATGTCCCGGCGCTTGACCCGGAGGCCGCGCTCGGTCATCTCGCCGATTGGCATCCCAGTGGCCCACGCGGCGGCGACCAGCGAACCCATGCTGGTTCCGACCACCAGGCTGGGGACGAGACCCCGCTCCTCCAGTGCCCGGAGTACTCCGATATGCGCCAGCCCTTTGAGGCCGCCGCCGCTAACACCAGGGTGAAGGGCCCGCTAAAGCTCACGTGCTTGCCGGATCGGTGGAGTCCGGGGTAACGTAGCGAGCCGGTCAGACGCAGAGAAGCCGGACAGGGGGTTGGGTCACCTAAGACGAGGGAGGTGACGTGACGACATTTGTCTCGCCGGTCACTGCGCGCGAGTCACCGGGCTACGACGTGGAAGCTCTGCGGAAGGAGGAGTTTCCCTGGAGCCGGGAAACCATCTACCTCGATCACGCGAGCATTGGACCCTTCCCGAACGGACCCGCCGCGCGGTCGAAGAGTTCACCCAGAAGCGCGCCAAGCCTTACCTGCTCAAGCACGATGACATGTTCGGCGCCTTCGCGCGGGCACGGGAGCTCTGCGCCCGGCTCATCAATGCGGAGGTGGATGAGATCGGGCTGGCCACCAACACGACGCTTCGGATTGTCGGTCGCAGCCCGAGGCCTGCCGTTTCCGTTCCGGCGATATCGTCCTGGTGAGCGACCGGGAGTTCCCCGCCAACGTGTATCCGTGGCTTGGCGCTGCGAAACCTGGACGTGACCTGTGAGATGGTCCCGGTCACCGTCTCAAGGCTGGCCCGACGAGGAACGGCTGCACGCCCGGCTGGCCGATCCCAGGGTTCGGGCGATCGCCGTCTCGCTGGACCCAGTTCTCCACTGGATACACCATCGATCTTCCCGGCTCTCGGCGGCGACCCGCCAGCTCGGCAAGTGGCTGGTGCTCGATGCGATTCAGGGTGTCGGCCAGATGCCACTGGATGTCCGCGAGACGCCGGTGGATGTCCTCGCCTGCGGCGCCCAGAAGTGGCTGCTCTCTCCCTGGGGCTCCGGCTTCGTCTATGTCCGGCGCGAGCTGATCGAGCAGCTGAATCCCGCGATGACCGGCTGGATGGCGTACGAAGGCACCGATGATCTCTCCCGGCTGACCCGATACAATCCGCTGCTGCGCGGGACTGCTCGACGCCTATGAGATGGTGACCCTCTCCTTCCAGGACTTCTTCGGCATGAACCGATTCGCTGGAGCTGCCGCAGTCACTCGGCATCGAGCACATCGAACGGCATCTGCGCGGGCTGCACGCCCCGTCGCTCGAATGGGCCGAACGCCGCGGTATGCCGGTCGCGTCACCCATCGGAGCTCGTGGGTCGGCGATCATCAGCGTCTCTCCACCCAACCTGTCGGCATCGCATCACGCGCTGCGCGAGGCGGGGATCTACTGCAGTCTCGCGAGAGGTGTGATTCGCCTGGCGCCCGCACTGCTACAATACGGTCGAGGAAATGGCGAGGGTGGCGGAGGTGCTGGATCGTGCCATGTGAGGTCGGCGACCGGGGACGGCGACGGTGTGTCATCCAGTTGCGCCGCGCTTATTGCGGTGACCCGAGACCTACGGGATGACGAATTCGTCACCAATCGGCACGTTTCTCCCGTCTCCGTCTCCCATCTCCCGTCTCCGTCTCCAAGCCTATGCCTCAATCCTCGCTGACGCCCTGAAGTCCGGCTACGGCTTCACCGATGCATCCATCGTCTTCGGTGCGGCTCTCGATGGCGCTGCGCTGATTCCGGAGCCGAAGTTCGCGTCCCTCTCGCCATGACCAATCGTCACGGCCTCATCGCCAGTGCGACCGGGACCGGCAAGACCAAGACGCTCCAACTTCTCACCGAGCAATTCTCCGCCGCCGGTGTCCCGGTATTCGTCGCCGACATCAAGGGCGATCTCTCGGGTCTCGCCATGCCCGGAGAGTCGAATGACCGCGCGCAATGCGCAGCGGGCGAAAGGAGACCGGATGGAGCCTGGAAGGGGGCCAGCGTGCCGGTCGAATTCGTGAGCCTGACCGGCAAGCTGGGTGTTCAGCTCCGCGCTACCGTGAGCGACTTCGGCCCCCTGCTTCTCGAAGGTGCTGGGACTCGCCGACGCCGAGGCCAGCGTGCTCCACTCGGCTCGTCAAATTACTGCGACAGCAATAGCGGCGC